>OLNW01000061.1_pt1 | contig 131447 bp, 132 predicted proteins | sample 1672121 | NCBI WGS metagenome assembly OLNW01 (sample SAMEA3136648, study PRJEB25190) | human gut metagenome
GGTCATCCGCTGGGAGCAGTCCATTCAGCGGTCGCTCCTGTCGAAGGACGAGAAGAGCGTGTATTTCGTGAAGTTCAATCTGGAAGGTCTGCTCCGTGGAGACTATCAGTCTCGCATGAACGGGTACGCCATCGGCCGCCAGAACGGCTGGATGTCTGCAAATGACATCCGGGAACTGGAAAATCTCGACCGCATCCCGGCAGAGGACGGCGGCGATCTGTACCTCATCAACGGCAATATGCTCCCTCTCAAGAATGCGGGGGCTTTTGCAGATACACCTACCGATGACGGAAAGGAGGAAAAATCCGATGAAGAAGTTTTGGAATTGGAAGAACAAAACGGAAATGGCGGAGCGGACGCTGTTCCTGAACGGAACCATCGCCGAAGAAAGCTGGTTTGATGATGAAATCACACCACAGCTTTTCAAGAATGAACTGATGTCCGGCAGTGGCAACATCACCGTGTGGATCAACAGCCCCGGCGGTGACTGCGTGGCGGCAGCTCAAATCTACAATATGCTCATGGATTACAAGGGCGATGTGACGGTCAAGATCGACGGTATTGCCGCATCCGCCGCATCCGTCATCGCGATGGCAGGCACGAAGGTGCTGGTATCTCCCGTGTCCATGCTCATGATCCACAACCCCATGACAGCAGCGTTTGGCAATTCTGACGAGATGCAGAAAGCCATCGAAATGCTCGGCAGTGTGAAGGATTCCATTATCAATGCCTATGAGATCAAGACCGGTCTGTCCCGTGCCAAACTCAGCCACCTCATGGATGCCGAGACATGGATGGACGCAAACAAGGCTGTTGAACTCGGCTTTGCAGACGGGATCATGAGCCGCACCGATGAGGCCGAGGATATGGTAGCACCTACCGTTTCCATGCTGTATTCCAAGGCAAATGTGGTGAACTCTCTCATGGAGAAGATCGCCGCAAAATGCGCCATTGCCCCGAAACCCACCGTGCCGGAGCGCACGGGACGCTCTGTGGATGAACTCAGAGCCAAGCTGAACACCATCAAAAACTACATTTAACATGGAGGTATTTCAATATGACGATCATTGAACTGCGTGAAAAGCGTGCCAAGCTGTGGGACACGATGGAGGGCTTCCTCGACACCCACCGCAATGATAAGGGCGTTCTGTCCGCCGAGGACGATGCCGTTTACACCAATATGGAGAATGAGCTGAACGATCTCACCAATGAGGTCAGACGCATGGAGCGCCGCGACGCCATTGCCGCAGAGCTTGCAAAGCCTGTATCCTCTCCTATCACCGAGCAGCCCCAGAAAGCAACCGGCGAAGCCAAGACCGGCAGAGCATCCAAAGCCTACTGCGAGGACTTCGGTCTGCATCTGCGCGGCAAGCGGATGCTCCACAATGTGCTCTCCGAGGGCGTGGACGCCAACGGCGGCTATCTCGTCCCCACTGAATTTGAGAAGTTCATCGTGGATACGCTCAAGGAGGAAAATGTGATGCGCCGTCTGTGCAAGATCATCACCACCGACAACGAGCGCAAGATCCCCGTTGCTGCGACCCATTCCACCGCTGCGTGGACGGCTGAGAATGCGGCATACACCGAGAGCAATCCCACCTTCGCACAGAAGACCATCGACGCCTACAAGCTGACCGATCTTGTGAAGGTGAGCATCGAGCTTCTGGACGATAGTGCCTTCGATCTGGAGGAGTACATCGCCCGTGAGTTTGCCTATGCCTTCGGTGCTGCCGAGGAGCAGGCATTCTGCGTCGGCACCGGCACGGGTCAGCCCACCGGTCTGTTCACCGCAAACGGCGGCACGATCGGCGTTACCGCTGCCAGCGCGACCGCCGTCACAACCGACGAGGTGATCTCACTCATCTACGCCCTGAAAGCACCGTACCGCAAGAATGCCAAGTTCTTGATGAACGACGCCACCGTTTCCGCACTGCGTAAGCTGAAGGATTCCAACGGCCAGTATCTGTGGCAGCCCTCCCTGCAGGCGGGTCAGCCGGACCGGCTGCTCGGTTACGAGATCTACACCAGCCCGTATGCTCCCACGCTGGCGGCAGGTGCACTCTCCATTGCCTTCGGTGATTTCCAGAGCTACTGGATCGCTGACCGCACCGGCAGGACCGTTCAGCGTCTGAACGAGCTGTATTCCACCAACGGGCAGGTCGGCTTTGTCGCCACCGAGCGTGTGGACGGCAAGATCATCCTGCCGGAGGGCATCCAGCTTCTGAAGATGAAGGCATCCTGATTAAGGGAGGCGGCGGTGATGGACGAACTTCTTTCCAAAGTGAAAGCCAACCTCATAATGGAACACACGGCGGATGATGCGTTGCTGAAAAGCTACATCTCCGCCGCAGTTTCTTACGCCGAAAGCTACCAGCACATCCCGGAGGGGTTCTATAAGGAGAACCCCATGCCGCCTACGACCGAGCAAGCCGTCATTATGCTGGCGTCCCACTTCTATGAAAGCCGGGACGGCAGCACGGGCGGCTTCTTTGCGGATAACACCGGAGCGGCACAGCAGGTGTGGAACACGGTCAATCTGTTGCTCCGGTTGGACAGGCGGTGGCAGGTATGAGCTTCGGAAAAATGAACGGCTTTGCCGACATTGTGGAAACGAGGCAGGTCAAGGACAGCGAGGGCTTCGCCCATTCCGAGGATAAAGTTCTCGCTTCCGTCCGTGTGTACCGGGAAGGTCGGCACGGCAGTCAGCGGTGGGCAAACCTCGCTGTATTCAGTGAAGCCACCGACCTGTTCCGCTTTCGGTGTATTCCAGGGCTGACGGTCACTACCGACCAATTCCTCATTTGTGATGGCTGCCGCTACGACATTGTGTCCGTGGAAGATGTCAAAGGTCGAGGGATGTACATCGAGGTACTGGCAAAGAAGGTGGTAAGCAGCAGTGGCTAAAATGACGCTTAAGCTGCCGGACGATCTGGCAGACCGCCTTTCTAATCTTCAAAAGCGCAGCGATACGCTGGTGAAAAAGGCACTGGAGGAAGGCGGCAAGGTGGTGTTGAAACAGGCGCAGTCCAACCTGAACAGCGTGGTTGGCAAAGGTACAAAGTATGATTCCCGCGCCACGGGCGAGTTGGAACGTTCCCTCGGCCTGTCTCCGGTCAAGGAGAACGGTGCAGGACGGGATATCAAGGTGGGCTTTTCCGAGCCGCATTCCGGCGGTGTCAGCAACGCCATGCTGGCGGCGCTTTTGGAATACGGCAAGCACGGTCAGGCGGCAAAGCCGTTTATGACCCCGGCAAAACGCTCCGCGCAAAAGCCCTGCATCGAAGCAATGCGAAAAATCTTTGAGGAAGGAGTGGACAGCCTTTGAATGCGTTATCCGAGATCGGTGAGATTCTCACTGCGATGAAGATCCCGTGGCAGACCGGAGCCTATACCGAGCCTGCGCCGGACCAATATGTCGTACTCGTTCCTCTGGGCGATACCTTTGATATCATGGCGGACAACCGGCCGCAGTTTGATGTGCAGGCGGTGCGGCTGTCCGTTTTCTCCAAGGGGAACTACAATTTGATCAAAAATCAACTGGTTCGTATCCTGCTGGATGCGGACTTTTTTCTGTCCGACCGAAGGTATCTGGACTACGACAGTGAGACCGGATACCACCAGTATGTACTGGATGTCGAAAAACATTATGAAATGGAGTGATTTACTATGGCAACGATCGGTTTGAGTAAACCTTTTTATGCGATTTACGCCGCAAGCGGTGCAACCGTCAGCTATACCAGCGGCGGCGTCCTCGGTAAGGCGGTGGAACTGTCCATGGAACTGGATGGCGGAGACGCCAACATCCTGTATGCGGACAACGGTCCTGCAGAATCCGCCACTACCTTCGGCGGCGGTACACTGACCATCACCACGGATGACCTTCTGCCGGAGCCTGCCGCCGCGATCCTGGGTCTGACCTTAAAAGCGGTCAAGGAGCAGGACGATGTGAAGGAGATCGTATTCGGCGAGGGGCAGTCCATCCCTTATGTAGGCTTTGGTGTCGTGGTCAAAAAACAGCAGTCCGGTGCTTCCAAATGGATGGGGCTGGTCTATCCCAAGGTGCAGTTCCAGAACCCCGGTATCTCCGCTACCACCCAGGGCGAGAGCATTGAATGGCAGACTAAGGAGCTGACCGCCACCATTCTGCGGGACGATACCGCAGAGCATAATTGGTGCCGCTATGCCATCTTCGACACGGAGACGGACGCCGTGTCGTATATCAAGAGCCTGCTGTCCATCACGGGAGGTGTATCCGCATGAGGACTTCCACTCTGACGATTCGGGGAACGGAATACCCCTGCTGCTTCTCCACCCGTGTGCTTCTGGCGCTGGAGGAGCGCGGCAAACGGGAAAAGCCCGTAAAGTCCGCGACTGAGATGCTCTCCTCCATCATGGAGAATGAAGCTCTGTCGGATGCCTTCTGGCTGCTCCATCAGCTTATGGTGGCGGGCAATCGCTATGCGAAGCTGGAAGGTCTGGACGCGCCGGAGGTGTTCTCTCTGGACGATATGATCGACCTGGTGGGTGTGGAGGATTATCCCGCCATGTTCGCCGCCATCGGCAAGGCCGTGACGGACGGGCAGGCACAGACTGTAGAGGCGGAGTTTCCAAAAAACGCAGACACCACGCAGGCAGACCTGTCAGACTGACCGCAGCGTGGTTTTTATGGTACGGGCTTCATCTTGGCTTATGCCGGGAAGAAGCCCTTTCTGTTCCGCTCTCGGAACTGCTCGACCTCATCGCTGTGGAGCAGATCAAATCCGAGGGCGCACGGCAAAAGCTGACGCAGGAAGAAGAACAGGATGAGTTTATGAGATTACTGGATCGGAGGTGACGGCAGTGGCAAATGATATCGGCATCCGCATTGGTGTGGATGGGGAAAAGGAATTCAAGACCGCTTTGTCGGCGATCAATGCACAGCTCAAGAACCTCTCCTCGGAGATGAAAGCCACCGTCACTTCCATGACAGGCATGGACACTGCCGAGAGCCGTTCAGCAAAGAAAGCGGATATCCTCGGCCGCTCCATCGAAGCGACCAAGCAGAAGATCGATATGATCCGCGCCGCCTATGACCGAGCCAAAGAAAAGCTGGATAGTCTGGGCGGCGCATTGGAGCAGGCCAAGCAGGATTTTGGAGAAAACAGCGCGGAGGCACTGAAAGCCCAGAACGCCTATAACCGGCAGGCTGCTGCGGTCAATCACCTCGGCACGCAGCTCAACAACGCGCAGAGCGACTTGAATCGCATGGAATCGGAGCTTCAGGATGTGGAGGACGCTGCGGACGATACCACAGACGCCTTTGAGGACGCCGGGGACTCGGCGCTCACCTTCGGCGATGTCCTGAAAGCCAACGTACTGGGACAGGCCATCATCGAGGGTGTAAAACAGCTGGCGTCCGCCGTCAAAAGTATGGCAGGAGAATTCATCGAATCCGCAGCGGCGGTCAAGGCGGAGGGCAGTCAGTTCGAGCAGACCTTTGGAGACATGGGCAGCGCCGCCTCTGCTGCCATTGAGCGTGTGGCTTCCTCCAGCGGTATTCTGGATACCCGATTGAATACGCTCGGCGCTCAGATCTATGCCTTCGCCCGTTCTTCCGGCGGCGATGCAACAGAGAGTATGGATCTGATGGAAACAGCCCTGCAGGCCACTGCGGACGCTGCGGCGTACTATGACCGCAGTTTGGAGGATACCGCCGAGAGCCTGCAGTCCTTTCTAAAGGGCAACTATGCCAATGATGCCGCCTTGGGACTGTCTTGTACGGAAACCACCCGAAACGCTGCGGCAACGGAACTGTTTGGCAAGAAGTTTTCCGAACTGACCGAGATCCAGAAACAGCAGACCTTACTCAAAATGGTGACGGACTCTCAAAATCTGTCCGGCGCGATGGGTCAGGCTGCCCGTGAAGCGGACGGCTGGGAAAATGTCCAGGGCAATCTGAATGAAGCCTGGCGGCAGTTCATGGCGGCGGCAGGCACGCCTTTTCTGGATAACCTTGTCCCTATCGTGCAGCAGCTGACCGGAAAGCTGCAGGAAATGACGCAGAGCATCGATTGGGAAGCCTTCTCCGCTGCCGTCACCGGAGCCTTCCAATGGCTGATCGACAACGGTGAGACGATCCTCTCCGTGGCCGTTGGCATTGGCACGGCCTTCGTCACCTGGAATGTTGCAAATATGATCACCGGTCTTGTTGGTGCATGGAACGCCTACAAGGTCGCCACCGAGGGCGCTACCGTGGCGCAGTGGCTGCTGAACGCGGCGCAGAACGCAAATCCGGTCGGCATCGTCATTGCGGCAGTGGCCGGACTGGTGGCGGCGCTGGTCACGCTCTGGCATACCAATGAGGGATTCCGCAATGCGGTCATCGGCATCTGGGAAAACATCAAGCAGGCGTTTTCTTCTGCCTGGACGGCCATCAAGGGCGTGTGGGACCAGGCAAAGCCGTTCTTTACCGGAATTTGGAATGGGATCAAGACGGTATTCTCCGCCGTGAAGCCTTATCTGTCCGCCGCATTCTCCGGCGCATGGTCTGTGATCAAAGCGGTTTGGAGCACCGTGACCGGCTTTTTCTCCATGATATGGAACACCATCAAGGGCATCTTCTCCGCTGTGAAAGCAGTCCTCTCCGGGGACTTTGAGGGTGCCTGGAATGCCATCAAGAGCGTATGGAGCGGTGTGATCTCCTTCTTTTCCGGCATCTGGCAGCAGATCAAGGGGGTATTTTCCGGTGCGTTCTCCGCTTTCCTGGAGATCGGCAGGAATATCGTAAACGGCATCAAGCAGGGTTTCTCCAATGCCTGGGGTGCCTTTGCCAGCTGGGTCAAAAGTAAGTTTGACGGTCTGGTCAGCAGTGTGAAGGGATTGCTTGGCATCCACTCTCCCTCCCGTGTGTTCCGAGACCAGATCGGTAAGATGCTGATGCTCGGCCTGTCCGAGGGTATTCAAAATGGCATCGGTACGGTTGAAAACGCATTACAGGATACACAGACTGCCGTCCTCAAAATTGCCGATGAACTGAACCGCCGTTTGGTTGAGAAGGAATCGGAACTGTCCGACGCCATCAAGGCCGAAGGACTGGACGAAGTGACAAAGGCGGCTCTGGAGGAACAGCTGCAGGCTGTGCAGGCCTTCCACAGCGAGTATGAGCAGGCGCTCAGTGACCTGCAGAGCAAGCAGGACAGCATGGCAGAAAAACTGAAAAGCTACGGTGACCTATTCACGACCGTGCAGAGCGAGTCCGGCTCTTTTCTGGAACTGAGCGATCTGCAAAGCGATATCGACGCCATCGGCCGCTACGGCGAAGCGCTGGAGCAGCTGAAGCAGCGCGGTGTATCCGACACGCTGATGACCGAGATCATCGGCATGGATGTTGACGATGCCACTGCCTATACGGAGAAACTCCTCGCTATGACGGACGAACAGTACAGTGAATACATGGCGCTGTGGGAGCAGAAACAGAAAGCTGCGGCAGATGTGGCACAGCGCTTCTACTCCGATGAAATGACTTCTCTGGTGAATGAGTATGTCAGCAAGGTGCCTGACGCGCTTGGCATCATGAAAGATGATCTCTATCAGGTCGGTCAGCTGGCGGCAAAGGGACTGGCGCAGGGTATTCTCAGCCAGAAGTCCGCTGTGGCGTCCGCAGCGAGAGCCGTTGCCGCAGCCGCCCGTGCCGCCCTGCGCTCGGCAGAGGGCATTCATTCTCCGGCAAAGAAGTGGGCGGTTCTCGGTGACTACATGGCGCAAGGCATCGGTGTCGGCTTTACCCGGCGTATGGACAGCATCTCCCGTGAGATCACAGCATCCATCCCCTCGGTCGATGCTTTGACTGCGCGGGAGCGTGCTTCTGCCGGGATGGTCAACGGCATCGTCAGCGGTTTGTCCGCTGTGATGGGCAGCGGAACCACACAGCCTATCACTCTGCAGGTCAATATGGACGGCAAGACCATCGCCCAAACGATTTTTGATCCACTCAAAGATGTATCCAGACAGAGAGGTGTTTCTCTTGGATAAGATCACGATCTACAGCGCAGATAAAAGCCGCAGCATCACCTTGCCCCGTGTGCGGGATATCGAGGTCGGTGCGGAGGAAGAATCCAAAACCGTAACGATGGCGTCCGGCAAGACGGTCAAGGACATCCTGGGCTATCGGACAAACATCACCGCCGTATGGGACTGGATACCGGCAGACCTGGTAACACAGCTGCTTCGGTTGCTGAAAAGCGGCGCGTTTCTGTGGGTGGAATATCCTGCTCCCGGTGGAAATGGCGCAGGCTTCTTCTCCATCGAGTATCCGACCCTGTCGGTGTTCTGCTACCGTAGCGGCATCCCGGTCTGGCATGACATGACGCTGTCCATGACCGCCCAGGAGGTGACCTCAACATGATCCCTATGCCGGAAACTTATCTGCCCTATGCGGATATTCGCCGTTGTGGTCTGCAGGTCACCTTTGAAATGGTGGATGTGGACGCTGCCGAAACGGCAGAGACCGCAGTGAGCGACGCCTGCGAGATGGCGCAGATCACGCAGACTCACGACCGCACCGAGCATCCGTCCTGTCGGTATGCTTCTCTGGAACAGGACTACTGGCGTCTGGACGGCAGTTTTCTTCTCCCGGAGCAAGAAAAACTGCCCTTGCAGCAGACCGGATGGTGGAGCGATAGGATCTCCGGGGCGGACGGTGTTTTTGATACGCCGCCCGTCCTTCGATTTTCCTGGAATGCAGATCAATCCAGCGTGGGCTTCACGGTCTGCTTTGATGATGCCGGAGAACAGTATGCTTCCTGCTTTCGCCTTCGTGCTTATGATGCTGACGGGGTTATTTTGAAAGATGTATTGGTAGAAAATGCCGCAGTTCGCTGCGAACTGGATGCTCCCGTGGAGCATTACCGCACCGTCACCTTGGAGTTTCTGCGAACTCACGAGCCGTTTCGCCGGGTACGGGTCACGGAGGTCATTTTCGGACTCATCAAACGCTTCACACAGGAAAACACGGTGTCTGCCACGCTGGATTACAGCTTTTCGCCTATCGGAGAAAACCTTCCCACCAATGAACTGACGCTGACGATAGACAATTCGGACGCTTCTTGGAACATGGCTAACCCAAAGGGCGTGTATGCCTATCTGCAGCAGACGCAGCCGCTGGATGTTTCACTCACGATCGGTGAGGACAGCGTCTATATGGGACGCTTTTACTTTACTACTGCCAGCGCTGAAGACAATGCAATGACAGCGAAAATCACAGCGAACGACCGGGTCTACTGGCTGGACAGCATAAAATGCCGTTTGGGGTCGACCGGAACATGGACATTGGAACAGGCTGCCCGCACGGTTCTGGAAACCGCCGGAATGGATATCCCAATCTCTATGCCGGTGGGGCTTGGAGAACGAGTCGTTCGCCGTGCGCTGCCCAAAGACTGCTCCTGCCGCGATGCGCTCCGACTTTTAGCACAGGCGGCGCAGTGCACCTGCCACATGGACAGAAACGGTACACTGGTATTTTTCGATGCGCTACAGCTAGGTACGGTGTCCGGTTTTCTGGATTTAAACCGTATGGAGGAACCGCCGCGCATGAAGGTGGCATCGGAGATCAATACCGTGGAACTGACTGTCCCCAATGAGTATGAGGAGGACACCGATGAAACAGTGTATACGGCATCCGACCGCAGAGAGGGCGAACCCATCCAGACAGCGGAATACGAAAACGCTGCGGCGGCGGACGATACTTTGGCCAGGTGGCTTCTGCGGTTTCATAAGCGTCGACTGTCCTACACCGTCACGGAGCGAGGTGACCCGGCGAAAGAGCCTGCGGATATCGTCTCCATTTCGGACTCCTACGGCGGTCGGCAGGATGTGCTGATCACCCGTCTGAAATTCAACTATGACGGTGGACTCAGCTGCGAAACGGAAGGATGTGGTTTTTGATGGAGCCTTTGCAATATGAGCGCACCGCTGCGGTGTTCTGGAATGTCGGTGACCTGAACCGTATCGAGGAATGGACAGCGTATCTTGCAGGCGTTCTGGACTCCCTCGGCTATCAGGTGCTGGTACGCACCCGCCGGTGGACAGCGGCAGACATTCCCTGGAAGCCGGAGATCGACCGCATCCGAAAGAACATTCAAAAGCTGTATGCCGCTTATCACTATCTGCCGGATTTCCGGGAGATCACCATCACTGGCAGCATGGATTTTGAGCAAGCCAATGTGCTGGAATGGGATCTGCATACGATCTACACTTGGCTGAGCCGAATGATGGAGATCTTCTGGCACTCCGGCTCATTTTTTCTCAACGAAGGAGGGTTTGCATGATTGAAGTAAAAGATCGCATTCCAACGAAGCCCAACCGCATCCGCATCGTGCCGGAAAACGGAGCGCCGTTTTACGCCGTCTGGGAACGGGCAGACGAACCGATCGAGGAAGGAACGCCGGTCAATAAATATCTGTTTGACAGCATCGATGAGGGCGGGCATTTTCCAAACGCTCTGGACGATATCGAGATAGACGCCCAGCGCGTCACGCTGGCCGCAGGCTGGACAACGGTTTCTTTCCGAAGGCCGCTGTCTGGTGTGCCGCGTGTCTTTGTTTGCGTTTCCGATACCGCCGTGGTGGCGGTCAAGAATATTACAAGAACCTCCTGTCAGATCGCCGTGCGGCTCGGTGCTTTGCAGGAGGTCTATGTTTCGACCAGCAGCGGTGGAACAGCAAGTACCAAGGTCTCGGTCTTGTCGTACCCGGAGTTTTCGGCCGTGACGGTCGATGTGCTGGCAATTTATGATGGAGGAATCACGGTATGATCCCACTTTTGCAAAATGATTATTACAAATACAGTCAGATGTTCCGAGGAAACTTTCTGAAGGGAGCCTCGCTTTTCCGTTCTCTGCTCAACGACCCAACGGCAAGAGAACACATTCTCTCAAGCGTACCGGCCTTGTCCGCCGTCTTTACCGACTGTACCAAAACGGAAGCCAACCGGCTCTGCTACGATGTTCTCATGGAAAAGGGATGCTTTAACGAAGCGCTCATGACCTATCTTTGCGGCATTGAAGCCACTGAACACACGGATATTGCTTCGCTGTTTCAAGACACAGACAATGTGCTGTCCCTTCTGCGCAGCAAAGAGCAAGAACCGATCCTGGCGCACAACACCTCACTTTTCCGGCAAATGCTCAAAGTGAGCGATACCTACAACGCTCTCGGAGAGTCGGCAAACCACGATGCTGCGCTGATGGATGATGTTTTGAATGCCTATTCTGCAATTGCGCAAACCAGGAGTTTGAACCTCTACACCTTGTTCAGCGCTTACTGGAACACGATCAACTACAAGACTACGACTTTTGAAAGCAGCGAGGTCTATTACAGCTATACCGCTTACTATGAGTGGATCACCGTCAGTGAAAAAGCCGGGAAAGTCTTTCTTCCGGTATCCTTGCAAACGAGGGTCAGCTCAGCATCCACCTATTATTACTACCCGGCGGTTTTCTGCTATGACATCGCATCTCAGCAGTGGGAGCTGCTGTATGTGGCGTCTACAGACAAAAAGCAGACCAATTACAATTACTACTCCCGGCAGGCGTACATCTGCTACGACCAGGTCAAGGATCATCTGTATGTATTCTACCGTCCGCTGAATACCTCCGCACAGATGCTGTGCGATATTGTTGCGGCATCCACCGGAGCAGCAGTCATGACGGAGATTGAGTTGGCGACCGTCGGCTCGTACAGCTACATGGAGCCATACTGGTGTTCGTTTGATGAGGAGCAGGGTCTTGCCCGATTCGTCTGGGCAACCGGCACGATTTCCGACAGTTCCTCCAGTACGCCCGGCTGGCTCTACGGTGCATCCGTCAGCACCAAGGGTCTGGTCTGGGCCGGAACTGTCTGCCACCCAAAAGCGCAGTACAGTCCTTGCTATTCCAGCTATATGCAGGTGATGAGTTACCGACCCTATCTTCACAGTCCGGCAGGTGCAGTGGTTGGCGTTTTTCAGGAAAGTTCTAAAACGGCATCCTCTGCGGCGGTACTGATGGTCATCACCCCGGACGGAGAGCAGATCAAAACGAACTATATCCGGCTTCCGGTCGGCACGAACTATGGAACGGTGTGTTCGCCGAACTACTACTCTTTAACCGATACCGGCATTCTGGCGCTCTGCTGGAATTCCATTCAGTGGAGCGGAACGCAGTATTCCGTCTGTGCGGTCTTTGACATCAGGACCGGCACGCTTCTTCAAAGTTTTGTGCGGGAAACAGGGACTCCGTATGTACTGTACAACGCACCGTTCTTTCGGGTGTTTTTCTTATCCGCCAACACCAGTCCGGTGGCAACCTATCTTGCTTTTGCCAAACAGAATGGTCAGTTCTTGTCCTTAAGCAAAAGCCGAACCTTTGGCCTGTTTGCAGCATCGCCGATTCAGGAGCGCGGATCGCATCGGTACAAGCTGTATGCCACAAACAGCAGTAACTGGCTGCTGTATGATTACGAAGGGAGTCTGTTGACATGAAATTAAACACGATCCAATGCAGCAATTACAGCGCCGGAGAGCATTTTTTCGCTGTGCTGCAAAACAGTAATGTATGGAAACCCGGCGTTTACGGCTGGAATGAAAAGGAGTGATTTGTATGAAAGAGTTTTGGAACACGGTACAGATGGTTTTTGCGGCCATCGGCGGCTGGCTGGGATACTTCCTTGGCGGCTGCGATGGCCTTCTTTATGCGCTCATCGCCTTCGTGGTCATTGACTACATCACAGGCGTTATGTGCGCCGTAGCAGATAAGAAATTATCCAGCACTGTGGGATTCAAGGGCATCTGCCGAAAGGTGCTGATTTTTCTTCTGGTTGGTATCGCCAATGTGCTGGATGTGCAGGTGATCGGCAGCGGTTCGGTACTTCGCACGGCGGTCATCTTCTTCTACATCTCCAACGAGGGCGTTTCTCTTCTGGAGAATGTCGCGCACCTGGGCTTGCCTGTGCCAGACCGGATCAAGACGGTGTTAGAGCAGCTTCACAACCGTGCTGGAAAGGAGGACGAATAATCATGGCCTATACGAACAGCCCCCTGGTGTCTTACACCAAGCTCAGCCCGAACCACTCTGGACAGCGCACCCACAGCATTGACCGCATCACGCCCCACTGCGTGGTGGGTCAGTGCTCGGTGGAAACACTGGGCAGCATCTTTCTGCCCACCTCGCGGCAGGCAAGCTGCAATTACGGCATCGGCGCTGATGGGCGGGTCGGGATGTATGTGGAGGAGAAGAACCGTTCCTGGTGTTCCTCTTCCAATGCCAATGACCAGCGGGCGGTCACCATCGAGTGCGCTTCCGACACCACGGCCCCTTACGCTTTCAAGGATGTGGTCTACCAGAAGCTCATAACCCTCTGCATTGACATCTGCAAGCGAAACGGAAAAACGAAGCTCCTGTGGCTCGGCGACAAAGATAAGACGCTGAACTACAGCCCCGCAGCCGACGAGATGGTTTTGACAGTCCACCGCTGGTTTGCCAACAAATCCTGCCCCGGCGACTGGATGTATGCCCGGATGGGCGACCTTGCCACGAAGGTCACAACTGCCCTCGGCGGCGCAGCTACTACACCGAAGCAGCTCTATCGCGTCCGAAAGACATGGTCGGATTCCAAATCGCAGAAGGGCGCTTATACAATCCTTGCCAATGCAAAAGCGTGTGCTGATAAGAATCCGGGATACTCCGTCTTCGATGCTGACGGGAATGCAGTATACACATCCGGGGAAGGCGCTCCCGGCATCACCGGCGATACTTCCTTCAAGGTGCGGATATCCGTGCCTGACCTGAACATCCGCTCCGGGCCGGGGACAAACTACGCAGCCACCGGTCGATTTACCGGTGCCGGGGTCTTCATCATCACCGCCGTGCAGTCCGGGCAGGGCTCCAGTAACGGCTGGGGCAAGCTCAAGTCCGGCGCGGGCTGGATTGCGCTGGACTACGCCAAGCGCGTATAATCGCATAAACCATTCTGGGCCTATGGGAGAAATCCTGTAGGCCCTTTTTCTATTTTTGATACAAATATCCGCTCAAAGCGGCCTCCCACCTTCAGTGGGAACTGAAGGATAAGCCTTCGGATTGGAGGTCGCTATGACAAACGAACAGAAATACCAAATCGCGGAGCTCCGCCAGTTCGGGTACGGATATGCCAGCATTGCTGATGCGCTCGGCCTGACCAAGAATCAGGTTTCTGCCTACTGCCGCAGGGCAGGGCTCACCGGCACCAAAGCCGCTGTGGGCACGACAGATGTTCCCGTCTCAAACTGCTGCCGTTACTGCGGCAAGTCGCTGATGCAGACTCCCGGACGAAAGCCAGTCAAGTTCTGCTCCGATAGCTGCCGTGTCCGCTGGTGGAACGCGCATCCTGAAATGGTGAACAAAAAGGCCATCTACCATTTTACCTGCGCTTGCTGCGGAAAGGAGTTCACGGCTTATGGAAATGCGCACAGAAAATACTGCTCCCACGTCTGCTACATCGCAGACCGCTTCAGAAGCGGTGATGGTCATGAATGAAGACCAGTTCGAGCGCGAAAAGCTCTACCAAGCGACCATGAATATGTTCCGTTCCATGCTGAAAAAGGGCCTCATCACCGAGGAGCAATACACCATAATTAATACAAATATGCTGCAAAAATACCAGCCATTATTGGGTACATTATTTGCCGTACAGCCGTTGACTTAATGGCCTTTTAGAGTGATGTATAGTAGCGGAAAGGAGCTGATTTTATGCGAAAAATCAACAAAATCGAGCCGACATTGCCGGTCCTGCCGACCCGGAAGAAGGTCGCAGCCTACGCCAGAGTCTCCGTCGAGACCGAGCGCCTGCACCATTCTTTATCAGCTCAGGTCAGCTATTACAGCGAACTGATTCAGGCCAATCCCGAATGGGAGTATGTTGGGGTCTACGCAGATGACGGCATCACCGGCACAAAGGCATCCAAGCGAGAAGAATTCCAGCGGATGCTCGACGACTGCGAGGCCGGGAAGATAGACATCATCCTAACGAAGTCCATTTCCCGCTTTGCCAGAAATACAGTCGACCTGCTTGAGACCGTCAGACACCTGAACGAGCTGGGCATCGAGGTCAGATTCGAGAAGGAAAACATCAATTCACTCTCCGGCGACGGCGAGGTCATGATGACGCTGCTGGCCTCCTTCGCACAGGAGGAAATCACCAGCCTCAGCAACAATGTAAAATGGGGTGTTCGCAAGCGTATGGAACAGGGCATCCCGAACGGACACTTCCGCATCTACGGCTACCGGTGGGAAGGCGACCAGCTGGTCATCGAGCCGGAAGAAGCCGCCATCGTCCGTCACATCTTCCAGAACTTCCTTGATGGAAAGTCCAGATTGGAGACCGAGCGTGAATTTGAAGCTGAGGGCATCACCACGGCGAACGGCTGCCGGTGGGTAGATTCCAACATCAAGGTGGTTCTCACGAACATCACCTACACCGGAAACCTGCTCCTGCAGAAGGAATTCATCGAAGACCCTATCACCAAGCGCCGCAAGAAGAATCGCGGTGAGCTTCCGCAGTATTATGTGGAAGATACGCATGAGGCCATCATCGACATGGAGACCTTCCAGTATGTGCAGGAAGAAATGGCCCGACGCAAGGAGCTGGGTGCTTTTGCAAATAAGAGCCTGAACATCACCTGCTTCACCAGCAAACTGAAATGCTCCAAATGCGGCAGCAGCTACGTCCGCAATCAGCGCAGTAACCGAACCAAGTACACTTCCACCTACGGCGATACCATTGTCGTCTGGGTCTGCGGTACCACCAAGAAGAAAGGCGGTCGCTGCAGCCGGAAGGACATCCCGGAGCGAGTTCTTCGAGAAGCCTGCGCTGAGACCCTTGGCTTAACAGAATTTGATGAAGATGTATTTCTGGAGAAGGTCGACTACATCATAGTCAATCCAAACTGCCAGCTTGAATTCCATTTTTACGACGGCACTACCAAGGTTCAGACTTGGAAGTCCACCGCGAAAAAGGACTGTTGGACTGACGAGCAGAAAGACCGCCAGCGCGAATGGATGCGCCGGAACATGGCCACCAGCAGCAGGTTCTCGCCCTTCACGACCAGAGTGGTCTGCGGATGCTGCGGCAGTTCCTGCAGGCGACAGACCCAGCCAAGCAAACTGAGCAAGACGGGCAAGATTGCCTACTGGCGCTGCTCCGGCGGTGCCAAAACGAACTGCGGCATCAAGGGAATCCGAGAACCGGAGCTTATGGAGATTACCGCGCAGGTCATGGGCACTCCCGAATTTGATGGTGAGGCCTTCCGGGAGCGGGTCGACCACATCACGATGGTGGAAAGCGGTAAGCTGGAGTACACCTTCCTTGATGGCCATACGCAGGAAGCGGAATACTCGACCGAAAAGCCGAGCCACCCTTGGAGCGAAGAACAGAGAGCCAAGTTCAAGGAATCCGTCAAGGGCAGCTACACGCCAGAGCGCCGCAAGGCCATGAGCGAACACATGAAGAAAATAAGGAGTGAGAAGCATTGGGCGTCCAAAAGAAAGTAAAGACCATACCGGCCACGCTGACCCGATTCACCGCGTCGCCGATAACAGAACAGAAAAAGCGCAAGGTAGCTGGTTACGCTCGTGTTTCCACAGACCACGACGACCAGTTCAGCAGCTACGAAGCGCAGATTGACTACTACACCAACTACATCAAGGGCCGTGACGATTGGGAGTTTGTTGAGGTCTACACGGATGAAGGCATCACCGGCACCAGCACCAAGCACCGTGAAGGTTTCAAGCAGATGATTGCTGATGCCCTCGACGGTAAGATTGACCTTATCGTCACCAAGTCGGTCAGCCGATTTGCCCGAAACACCGTAGACAGCTTGACAACCATCCGCCAGCTCAAGGAGGCCGGTGTTGAGGTCTATTTTGAAAAAGAGAACATCTGGACGTTTGACGGGAAGGGCGAGCTGCTCCTGACCATCATGTCCTCACTGGCACAGGAAGAAAGCCGCAGCATTTCCGAGAACTGCACTTGGGGCCAGAGAAAGCGCTTCGCAGACGGAAAGGTCAGCGTTCCATTCCAGCGCTTCCTTGGCTACGACCGAGGCCCGGACGGGAATCTGGTGGTCAACCGGGAGCAGGCAGTCATTGTCAAGCGCATCTACAGTCTGTTCCTGCAGGGCATGACCTACCACGGTATCGCCGACACCCTGACCAAAGACGGCATCCCGACACCCGGCGGCAAGAAGAAATGGAGCATCTCCACCGTCAAAAGTATCCTCAGCAATGAGAAGTACAAAGGCGATGCGCTCCTTCAGAAAAGCTACACCGTCGATTTCCTGACCAAGAAGACCAAGGTCAACGAGGGCGAAATCCCACAGTATTATGTCGAGGATAACCACGAGGCCATCATCGACCCTGAAGTGTTCGAGATGGTGCAGCGGGAAATGGCCAAGCGCGGCAAGGGCAAAAAGTACCACAGCGGAGTCCACGCCTTTTCCGCCAAAATCAAGTGCGGCGAGTGTGGGAGCTGGTACGGCTCAAAGGTCTGGCACTCCAACACCAAGTACCGCAAGACCATCTGGCAGTGCAATCACAAATTCGATGGCGACTGCCGCTGCCAGACACCGCACCTAACGGATGAAGAAATCCAGCTGCACTTCCTTTCGGCGGCGAACAAGCTGCTGGCCACAAAGGCTGCGGTCATCGCCAACGGCAGAGAGATGCAGGCGCTCCTGTTCGGCACCACCGAGCTGGAAGCGGAACAGGCCCAGCTTCTCGAAGAAACGCAGGTGGTTTCCGACATGGTACAGCAGGCCATTCAAGAGAACGCCCGCACCGCCCTGAACCAGACCGAATACCAGAAACGCTACGACAGCTTGGTACAGCGCTTCGACCGGGCCAAGACCCGACTTGAAGAAGTCACCGCCGGGATTCAGGAAAAGCAGACTGCCAGCGCTAACATGGGAACCTTCCTGAATGCCTTTGAACAGATGCCGGATGCACTGGCTGAGTTCTCCCTTGAAAGCTGGCACAGCATGGTAGACTTTACCACAGTCTACAGCATCGACGACATCCGCTTTACCTTCAAGAACGGTCAGGAAATCCAAGCATAACAACATAGACAGAAAACGGCTCCTCACCACTGGAACATCAATCCGGTGATGGGGAGCCTTATTTACTTAAAAATTCCACACTTTCTTATTTTTCAATTTCATAAATTCGTCTGCGAACGCAGCTGCCGTGGCATGATTCTTATCAACACTTATGTGTTCTTTATTGTAATTAGCCGCTTTTGTCCAGTTAAATGTTCCGTGTATGGCAGTATATAAATCAATTATACAGAACTTTTCGTGCATGATATTCTGGTAATAAGACTGAACTGTAATCCAGTGTACGGGGAAATCATCTTCTAAAGAAAATTCAGCATTATGGTTTCTTGCACAATCATCGAGAGCGATTTCAATAACCAAACCTTGCTGTTTTTTCTTAAGTAACTCTTGGTATAAAACAGGGTCAGTGAACCACGCTACAGAAATCCAAATCATGTATTTTGCAGCCCTGATTTCTTCGATAATCTGATTTCGGATATTCTCAAACAAGATTTCTTGACTTACTTCCTCTATATCAGGCATCGCTCCCGGTTTTATTTCTATTCCCCACAGCTCGTAATCATCGTTCGGTGGATAAATATCATAAATTACTTTTTCCAGATATTCTGAGTGCTTCTTCAATTCAAGCATCTTCTCTGGGATAATACACAACTGGATATACTCCTGACAGTGATTCCATAAATGTCTGGTAAATACATTAGTTCGTTCAAATCTCAATGAGGATATTTTGAGGAGTTCAAGAAGAGCACTTTTTTCAGAATACTCTCCAGCACGAACTGTATCAATAAGAAGTTTTCTGTATTCAGCTTCTGTCAATTTGCAAATTCCTCCTATCTTTTCTCAGTCGCTTGGAACCGGGCCAGCACTTCAAGGAAATGCTTCCCGATGGCTTCCGGGTCTTTGTTCAGGCCCTCACACACAAGCCTTAGTCCATCCGGCGTAAGAATACGTCCGTTATTTCTATCTTTGCACAACTGCTGGTAATCTTCCAACTCTTTCTTTGAAATCGTAGGCATCTCACACCTCCTGTGTATAAGTACTAATTTCAAGTGTCTCCCTTGGAGGCATTTCAAATTAACACTTATATGAAACCGACACCCCTAACGACACCGCGACACCCCTACGGTTATGCGGCAGTATTTTGTATCAAATAGCGAGTCTTAATTTCACAGATGGTGTCGGTGGGCTGGGGGGCCATCAGCTCGACCATCATGCGGATGATGTGCCGCGGGGTGCGGAACTGTCCGTTCACGCCGGACTGGGCAATCTTGGAGAGCAGATATTCGTAGGTATCCCCCCGCATATCGCTGCCGGGATTCTGGGCCATGAGGCGATAGATCTCGTTCAGCCCATCCACCACTTTGGACAGCAGCAGCGGCGTGGGCAGCTTGAAGATCGCGTCGTCCATGTACTTGGAGTAGGCACTCTCCTTGTTCCCGTGCAGACCCTTGATGAAGGGAAAGACCAGGGTCTGGACCGTCTCGTACATTTGCTCGGCACCGATGTCTTGGAACTTAGACCAACGGAGCAGATCCCCTTCGACCTCCCGCTCTCCAATTTTCACGGTCCCGGCAAAGATGCTCTCGTGGGGCAGGCCCAGCATAGCGGCTTCTCTGGCGCGGAGGCGATCGGTGTCGTCCAGGTCGCGGATGAACATGAGGTAGGTCATCTGCTCCACGACATCGAGGGGGTTGGTCAAGCCGCCGGTCCAAAACATCTCCCAAAGGCTGTCGATCTTATGCTTCAGTTCTCCTGTGATCACGGTCCATGCACTCCTTCTCTGATTTATAAGAATTGTACCGTATCTGATATATTTTTGTCAACTCAGCAGAAGGTTAAGGAAAAACAGGAACGGCATGACCGAGGTCACACCGTTCCTGTGAAAATAAGATATGCTTTTTGTGCTCTTCAGGCAGGTCTTACTTGTTCTTCTCGTTGTAAGCCTTGATGCCCAGAGCCAGCAGATCCATGGCACGCTCCAGGTCAGCCTGCTTCAGAACGTAGGCGATCCGGATCTCGTTCTTGCCCTTGCCGGGGGTGCCGTAGAAGGGCTCGCCGGGGGCAAACATGACGGTGTCGCCGTTGTCCTCGAACTCCTCCAGCAGCCACTGCTGGAACTTGTCTGCGTCGTCCACGGGCAGAGCAGCCATCAGGTAGAAAGCACCCTTGGGGCACTCGCAGATGACGCCGGGGATCTCAGCCAGCTTGGCCACGACGGTGTCGCGGCGGCGCTTGTACTCGTCACGGACAGCGGCAAAGTACTCAGGGCCGACGTTATACAGAGCGGCAGAAGCGATCTGATCCAGGGTAGCCACGGACAGACGAGCCTGGCAATACTTCATGGCCTCGCCCAGCAGCTCGTGGTTGCGGGTCAGGATGGCACCCACACGAGCGCCGCAGGCGGAGAAACGCTTGGACACGGTGTCGATGACGATGACGTTCTCAGCAGCATCGGCATACTCACCGAAGGACTGCAGAGGCTCGCCAGCGTAAACGAACTCACGATACGCCTCGTCGCCGATGATGAACAGGCCGTGCTCCTTGGCGATGTCGCACATCAGGCGCTGCTCATCGGGCGTCAGGACCACGCCGGTGGGGTTGCCGGGGTTGGTGCAAACGATGGCGCGGGTGTGCTCGTTGATCTGGGCCTCGATTTTGGCACGGTCAGCATAGCGATAGCCCTCCTCAGGAGAGGTGGGGATGGGGTGGATGCTGGCACCGGTGGTGTTGACCATGGTGGCGTAGTTGGGGTAGAAGGGCTCAGGGATGAGGACCTCGTCGCCGTCGTCCAGGATGCACTGGAAGATGATGGACAGAGCCTCGGAACCACCGGTGGTGATGAGGATCTCGTCCTTCTCGAAGTGCATGTTCAGGTTGTCATAGTACTTCTGGATGGCGTCGATCAGTTCGGGCATACCAGGAGAGGGAGCGTACTCCAGGACAGACTGGCTGAAGTTGCGCACAGCCTCGAAAAACTGAGGGGGGGTCTCCACATCGGGCTGACCGATATTCAGGTGATAGATCTTGCGGCCCTTGGCTTCGGCTGCCACTGCGTAGGGATGGAACTTACGCATGGGGGACAGACCGCACTTTTTGACTTTGCTAGAAAACTTCATGTCCTAACCTCCAAATATCTCATATTTGCCCCCCATCCGATCGAAGGGAGCAAATCTTCGTCACCTATTGTACGTCCTTATCGAAAAAATGTCAATCTAAATCCGCATAGATTTCCCGGACACAAGACGCTGGAAAGTCGCTTCAAAACATGGTATACTGATTTTTGAAAATTTTCAAGGACACCACAGGAGGCATCTCCCATGCGTACATCTACCTTGCCCCAAGGAGAGCAGGCAGCCCTGCTTCCGGGCGCACACTACAGCGTGCCAGGATTGTTTTTATACTCTGACTTGCTCTACCGCTGTATGGACGAGACAGAAGCTCGTTTTTCCTATCGACTGCCCATCCAATACGCCTATGGCTCACCTAAGGTTCGCTGGAACTGCGGGCGGCTGATGCTCACAGAAGACTATAATGACTTAGGCCGCATCCGGGCAGAGCTGGCCGGGGCGGTCACCCACGGCATCACGCCCCTACTGACCTTCTCTGCACCAGACCTAACCGAAGAAGATCTGAAGGACCCCATGGGCAACGAGATCTTGGCGATCGCCAACGAGACAGGGGGTGGGGTCATCGTCTCCTCTCCCCTCTTGCGCGATCACATCCGGGCACACTACCCCCACCTGGAAGTCCATGCTTCCGTCATCCTGACGGCGTTTACAGAGGAACGTGACCTTGCCTACTATGAAGGCCTGGCGAGGGACTACGACCGTTACGTGCTCCACCCGGATGACAACTTCCGCCTGGATCTGCTGGCCCAGCTACCCAAAGACAAGGCGGAGATCATCGTCAATGAGCCATGCGGCTTCCACTGTCCCCAGCGAAAAGAGCACTACCTCTCCATCACTCTCGATCAGGCAGCTCTCATCGAAGAACGGGGGGAACTGACGGATTTTCTGGATCGTTGTCCCTATGTTCCAAACAAAAAGCAGCGGGAGATGAAGGAGAGAAACATTGCCCTGGATACTGACGAAGTTACAGCGCTTCATCAGATGGGCTTTTCTCTCTTCAAGCTCCAGGGACGCTTGGACATCCCCTATGCCTTTTTCTTCGACCTCTTCCGTTACAGCCTGGAAAGCCGCGTCGCCTTCCCCGCCATGTACCCACCCTTCTGCTTTGACATCCGGGCCCACCTGAAAGAAAAGGCCAAGCGCCGCGCCCAAGAAAAACAAAGATAAGCAAAAATCATCGTCCTGCGTTTTCCAGCAAGACGATGATTTTTGTTCTTTGTCCTAAATTAATTTTCTTCCAACTGCTGGGTCAACACCTGAGAAAACGCCGGGAAGGATTTTTTCAGGCGAAGAATATGCCCCTCTGGGTCCAAGAAGCAGTGCTCACTGTCCCCTTCAAAGACGACCTCGCCCCCGGCGTTTTCCATGACATAGTGCAGGCGCAGACGAACGCCGGTATACTGCGTCAGAGAAACATGGATGGAAATGACCTCCGGGAAGGTCGTGTTCTGCTTATAGTGGGCTTCCAGGCCAGTCACCGGGGAAATGGCCCCCATAGCCTCCAACATCTCAATATTCCAGCCCAGCTGGGCCAGGTAGGCCACCCGGGCCTCCTCCATCCAGCGGATATAGTTGGAATGGTGAACGATGCCCATTTTGTCGGTTTCGTAATACTGTACGGTGTGCTGATAGGGTTCCATACAGGGATGCCTTCTTTCTCTCAGGGTCTTGCTTAAAGTTTGCAGATGTTTTCCGGTTGCCCATTCAGATAGGCCTCCACGTTCCGGAACACGATCTCCGCCCGGCGGAGCATGCTCTCGTCAGTGGCAAAGGCCACGTGGGGCGTGAGGACGGTGTTCTTGGCGTGCAGCAGCGGATAGTCGGCGGGGATGGGCGGCTCCATGTCAAACACGTCGATGCCCGCGCCTGCCAGCTTGTCCTGGTTCAGGGCATCTGCCAGCGCTGCATTGTCCACGATGGCACCACGGGCCACGTTGACGAGGATGGCATCGGGCCGCATCTTAGCGATCAGTTCTTTCGAGATCATACCCTTGGTTTCCGCATTGTTGGGGGTATGGATGGAGACGATGTCACTGCGAGACATCACGTCTTCCAGGGTCGTATATTCCACGCCCATAGCCTCCACTTCGGGCCGAACGGTCCGGGAATAGGCGATGACTTTGGCCCCAAATGCCAGGAACAGCTGGGCTGTCTTGGTGCCAATGGCACCGGTGCCCACGATGCCGACGGTGCGGTCGCAAATCTCCCGGCCACGCAGAGGGCCGCCCACGCCGCCGGTGCGGGTGGCCGTCTCGCAGGCGGGCATCTTCCGAAGACAGGCAATGGTCAGGGCAATGGCCAACTCTGCCACACACTGGGTAGAATATCCGGCAGCATTACAGATCATCACGTTCTTGGCTTTGCAGGCGTCTAAGGCCACGTGGTCAATGCCGGTAAAAGCCACGTCCAGCATTTTCAGGTTGGGCGCAGCTTCCACCACCTGGGCGGGATAGGGATTGTTGGCGATGATGGCGATGTCGCTGTCCCCCGTCCGGCGGATGAGTTCTGCCGGGTCGGTGGTCTTGTCCCCGTAGGCCGTAAAGCTGTGTCCCTTGGCTTCCAGTCGGGCCTTGTACTGCTCCAACACCTGGGCGGGGATGCCCAGAGGCTCTAAAAGGGTGATCTTCATGCCAAACTCCTCCTAAAACTCAAGTTAGATTGTCGTTTTTTGGTTCTTAGAACGGCAGGTTCATGCCGCCGGTAATCTTACCCATGCTGGCACTCATATCGTCCATTGCGTTGCGGATGGCCTCGTTGACAGCAGCAATGACCATATCCTGGAGCATCTCCACGTCGTCGGGGTCCACAGCCTCAGGATCGATGGTGATGGCCTTGACCATGTGCTTACCATCCACAGTGGCAGAGACCACGCCGCCGCCTGCGGTGGCGGTGTATTCCTTCTCCTGTAGCTCGGCCTGGGTCTTCTCCATGTCAGCCTGCATCTTCTGGGCCTGCTTGATCATATCCATGTTCAGGCCGGGCATGCCCATGCCCATTCCCTTGCCGCCCTTGCGGCTCATGGGGGGGCGTCCATATCCTTTTGCCATAGTGTATTCGCTCCTTTTTATGACTTCACTTTACTTTGAAATTTCCAAACTGCCGCCCTAGGGCCAGCAGATCATCAAACTTATCCTCTTGTGGGGCCTCCTGCCGCTGTGATGCGTTTGACCTGGGCTGCGTCGGCTGGGCAGGCGGCTTGCCGACCTGGAACTTCACCCGGCGCTTTTGCCCGGTGTAAGCCTCAGCTGCGCGTTCCAGCACGGTCGGGGTGTCACCCCGGTTGAGAAAGCTCATCGTCAGCTCTGAGTCCGTCCAAATCGTCAGCGTATGCTCCTCAAACACGCCCTGGGCCGATTCCGGTTTATGCAGGAAGGAATGGACCATGGGGGGCAAGTCCCGCAGGGTCTTCAGGAATCCGTTCCAGTCCCCTGCTTTTTGGGTCGTGGAGACCGCCACAGGTTCTTTCTGGGGAAGTGTTTGGACCGGTGGCTCCATCGGTTTGGGGGGTGGAACCACTTCTGCTTTTGGTTGGGCTAGTTTTTCCGGTTTTTTCGGAGGCTGGGGCTCTGCCGGTGCTTCCGCTGCTGGCGTTGGAACCGCTTTCGGCAGCACACCGTGCGCCAGTTGGGCTTCGACCCGGCTCAGTCTAGCGCTGAGGCCCTGAGCCGTGTCCGATAAGCTTCGGTCACACAAGCGAATGAGACAGAGCTCTGCATCCGTCCGGCGGCTGGCGCTGCGGTAGAGGTCAGCTTGTGCGTTTTGCAGGATGGTCATCATCTGCACCAACTCTGCCGCCGTAAAAGCCTCCGTCAAGGGGCGAATGACTCGCTCCTCATATCCACCGGTGAGCAGCGTTTTTCCGCCCTCCGGGGCTGTTTTGCGGATGAGCAGATCACGGACCAAAGCGGCGATCTCGCCGAGCAGGGCGCCCATGTCCTTGCCGTCTCGATAGAGCTCATCCAAGGCTGTCAAAGCCCCCGTTGTATCCTCTCTGGCCACACAATCCAGCAGGCTGGCCGTTTTTCGGTTGCCCGCCAGACCCAGCACATCCAGAACGACCGCTTCCGAAAGCTCCCCCTCGGTGCCACTGCACTGATCGAGCAGAGACAGGCCATCCCGCAGTCCCCCGTCGGCCAGTCTGGCCAGCAGCTCTGCGGCCTCTGACGTAAGCGGGATCTGCTCCTGCTGGGCCACATATTCCAGCCGCCCAGTCAGGGCCTTGGGCGAGATACGTTTAAACGCAAACTGCTGGCAGCGAGACTTGATCGTCGCAGGGACCTTGTGCAGTTCCGTCGTCGCCAGAATAAACATCAAGTGCGCCGGAGGTTCCTCCAGGATCTTCAGTAGGGCGTTGAACGCCGCCATCGAGAGCATATGGACTTCGTCCACGATGTACACCCGTTTCTGCACCGCAGCAGGGGTGTAAGTCGCCTCGTCCCGTAGGGCCCGGATCTGATCGACGCCATTGTTGGAGGCTGCGTCCAGCTCCAGCACATCTAAAATAGAGCCGTTCTCAATGCCCAGACAGGATGGGCAACAGTTGCAGGGGTTACCGTCCACCGGATGCTCACAGTTGACGGCCCTGGCTAAAATTTTCGCGCAGGTCGTTTTGCCAGTGCCTCTGGTGCCGGTGAAGAGATACGCGTGGGAGAGGTGACCTGTAGCCACCTGCCGCTTTAGGGTCTCGGTGATATGAGGCTGCCCCACCACCTCATCGAAGGTGCGGGGGCGCCATTTGCGGTAAAGCGCCTGATACAATGGCCTTCCTCCTTTTCCCCAAAGGGGTAAAAACAGAGCCTACCTCGTGCGCTACGACATTCGGCAGGACCGCACACCGGCCTTTGAAGAACTTCTTATCCCTGTCTCACTGGCAGCCAGCTCAAAACCGGCAGACCCGCGGCACACGCAGCGTTCTGCTTAGTGCTGCTCGGTTCCCCGCCTGACACGGTTCACAGTGCCACGTTGCGCAGGACCGATTGATCATCACCGCTTACCGGCAACTAACGAAACAAGAAGCCTCCGGGGGTCCGGGATTCATCCCTGCTGTAGCGGATTGCAGGTACAGGGCACCGCTATCTCCCCGACTAGTGCGGCCTTGCCCAACGCCGCAGGCGGCATCTGGCAGACTCTTGGTTTATATCATACAACATTTCCCCTCAAGAATCAAGCGGCTCACCATAAAATTTTTGTATTCTTTTTCTGAAAAGGGCTTTACTTTTTTTAAAGTTCTGCTATACTATGAAATTAATTGGAAAGAGTGGCAATCCTGCACATTCTCTCCGATCCCCCTTCGGGCCCGTGGCTCAGCTGGGAGAGCGTTCGGTTCGCATCCGAGAGGTCGAGGGTTCAAATCCCTTCGGGTCCACCATAGCGCGAAGATACGAACTCTGCATTGTTCGCAATGTCTTCGGGTTAACCATCAAGATAGAGGATCGTTGAAAGACGGTCCTCTATCTTCTTTTCGCAAAAAAGATGCCCCCGGTGCTACCAACATAGAAAAGGAGTGGACTCAGATGGAAGATACCAGCATAGAAGGCATCAGCGCAGACACCGGAGAACCGAAGAAACAGTTGCCTAAGAATTTCCGGAAGTTCTTCTTCGTTGCAGCGGTTATCCTTTCTTTCGTTGCCGGATACCTGATCGGAGGCGCTTCTAACCAAGAGAAGATCGCGGATCAGAAGCGCGGCTTGGACGAACAGCTGAATACGATCGCTTCTTTGGAAGAACAGATTCAAGAACTCCAAAAAGCCGCTGAACCAGAAGCACTCCCAGACCCAGAGGACGACGAAGACGTTGCAGATCACGACGAATATGACGATGATGATACCTACTCCGATGACTACTCTGATGAGGACGAACAAGTCTATTATGATGATTGTGACACAGACTTTGCTGACACTGAAGAAGACATCCTGGTCTATATCACAAATAGCGGCGAACGCTATCACCGTGCCACTTGTAGCTCGTTGAGCCACAGCAGCTATGAAGTTACACTTTCTGAGGCCATGGATGCAGGGTATACACCTTGCAAAAACTGCCATCCTCCAACCAAATGATGGGAAACCCGCCTATGCTTATAGAGAGAAAGAGAGGAAACTTATGTCTGCTGTCTCATGGTGCCGCGCCAACGCTATGCTGCTGATCGCTTTGTTGGCTGCCGGGATCACGGTTGCTTTTGTTCCGCCAGACAAGGGATATTTGGGATACTATGACGCCCGAACCCTGGCCTGCTTGTTCTGCGTACTGGCCGTGGTTTGCGCACTGCGTAACATGGATCTGTTTTCCGCGCTATCACAGCAGCTGGTGCAGCTGTTTCACACCACCCGTAGCGTCGTGACCGCCTTGGTCCTCATCACACTGGTTGGCTCCATGCTGCTGACCAACGACACCGCTCTGCTGACGTTTTTGCCACTGAGTTGGTTCGTTCTGCACGCCACCGGACAGGACAGGCACCTGGCGTTTACCTTTATCCTGCAAAACTGCGCCGCCAACTTTGGCGGAATGCTCACGCCCTTTGGCAACCCGCAAAACCTTTACTTGTTCAGTTATTATCATATCGCCAGCACAGAGTTCATCGGCATCATGCTGCCGCCCTTTTTGCTGTCGATCGCCTTGATCCTGCTGTGCCGCTTCTTCGTCCCAAAGGATCCGCTGGCTGTTCCGGAGGAGCCAGTCCGGCTAGACCAGAAGCGTGCCGTCGTCTATGCACTGCTCTTCTGCCTGTCTGTGGCGATGGTGCTGCGGGTCGTGCCGTATGGGGTGGGACTCGTCATCATCCCTGCCGTTCTGCTGGTGTTGGACCGAAATGCCCTCAAAAGTGTGGATTGGGGGCTGCTGCTCACATTTGCCGCATTTTTTACGTTTTCCGGAAATCTAGCCCGGATCGACGCCGTACAGATGTTTTTCGCGCGTCTGCTATCCCACGGCACAATGCTCGTCTCAGCCCTGACCAGCCAGTTCATCAGCAACGTCCCCGCCGCCATTTTGCTCAGCCGTTTTACCCAGGATTACCAAGGTCTGCTCATCGGCGTCAACGTGGGCGGCGCCGGGACACTCATCGCTTCCCTGGCCAGCCTCATCACCTTTCGAGAGTTTGCCAAGCACAAGCCTGCGCAGACCGGGCGCTTCCTGCTGTTGTTTCTGGCGGTCAGCTTTGGGTTTTTGGCGGTTCTGTTGGGGGCAATGTCCCTGCTTGGGCAGGCCTGAGGATCCTCTTTCCCCCAAAGCGATCGTTTTCTCTTTTTCTAGACAGACGTCCCAAAATATGTTATTCTAAAAATATCCCAGAATATCAACAGAGAAAGGACGGATCAAACATGCGAAAACGATTCCTTTGCCTGCTCCTCACACTGCTTTTGTGCCTGAGCTTGGCCCCTGTCAGCCAGGCAGCAGGTGGCTCGGCCTATGACCGGCCGGGGCAAAAGCTGGCAGCCCTGACCTTTGATGACGGTCCGGGGCCCTACTCAGACCGGATCATGGACACCTTAGCCGCCCACGGGGCAAAGGCCACGTTTTTTATGAACGGCTATAAAGTCAGGACCTATGCCAAGCAGATCCAGCGCATGGTCGCTGAGGGCCATCAAATCGCCAATCATACCTATAATCATCCGGTCCTGGCCTCATCCTCTGCCACAAAGGTCCGCAATGAGATCACAGGAACCGCCAACGCCCTGACTGAGGTCACAGGACTGACCGGGACGGGAAACACCGGCTTCTACCTTCGCCCGCCCTATGGCAGCTGGAACAACACGACCCTAAGCTTGGCCGGGGTCCCGGTCATTTGGTGCACGGTAGACTCTGGGGACTGGAAATATCAAGACGCTGCCCGACTGACCAGCTACACCGGCACCGTCTTGCAGGATGGCGACATCGTCATCTTACATGAGATCCACAAAACGACCGCCCAGGGCTTGGATGCCCTGCTGACCAAGCTGGACAAACGCGGCTTTACCCTGGTCACATTGGAAGACCTTTTCTGGCGGCGTGGAATCACGCCCCAGGCCGGGAAAATCTATTACTCCGCCAAAAACACCGGGGTCGACCGTTGTGAGCGTGCCTTGTGGTTTGATGAAAGCAAGCTCAGCACGCACTGGGCCGCTGCCAGCATCGACTACGTCCGGCAAAAGGGCCTCATGCACAACAATCCATACGGCGAGTTCACCCCCAACTTCCCCTTGACCCGCGGGATGTTCGTCACCTGTCTGGGCCGTTTGGCTGGGGTCGAAGGTGACGCCGCTTCCACTGGCTACCGCGACCTCTCCGCCGGCCACTACGCTGCCCCCTATGCGGCCTGGGCTAAGGAAGCTGACATCATGCTCGGCCTGCCGGACGGACGGTTCACCCCGGACGCCCCCATCACCCGCCAGGAATTGGCCACCGCGCTGGCTCGTTATGCAGCCCTGTGCGGCGCGGAGCGCGGAGACACCAGCGCACCGGTCTATCATGATCAGGCCGCCATCGCAGATTGGGCCAAGGACGGCGTAGCCCTGTGTGGGCAGCTTGGCCTGCTGGTCGGTGCCAACGGCACCTTCTCCCCCACGGACACAGCGACCAGGGCCATGGGCGCGGTGATCCTCCAGCGGCTGGATGAAGCAGACCTGCGCCCCCAACCGGTCGAAAATGGTTCAAATATTTGAAAATACTGTGCGCAGGTCACAGTAAAACGCCATAAGTCTGGCTATACTAAAGCCAACAAAAACGGAAACACCAAAAGGAAGTGTTATTATGGCGATCACCACCATCAACCAGGAAAATTTTGAAACAAAAGTCACCCAGTCCTCTGCCCCCGTACTGCTGGACTTCTGGGCCGCCTGGTGCGGACCCTGCACGATGCTCTCCCCCGTGGTGGAAGAGCTGGCCCAGGAGCACCCGGAGATCTCCTTCGGCAAGGTCAACGTCGATGAGGTCCCTGAGCTGGCCCAGCGCTACCAGATCTCCGCCATCCCCACCCTGCTGCTGTTCAAAGACGGCCAGCCGGTGGACATGTCCGTGGGCGTGAAGTCTAAAGCCGAACTGGAAAACTTTTTGAAGTAAATCTATCCTCCTCAACATACAAAAACGGGACGCGAGCTGTGCATCATCACACGCCTCGCGTCCTGTTTTTTATGCTTCTTTTTCTTGCAGTAAGGCTTTTCGTAAGCCGACCAGGACCACACAGACCCAAAGCCCGACCACAACTCCTGAGACTGCCACAATCACCGTCAGGACAACGCTATTCTGCCAAGGGATAGGCAAGGCCATTACAGCGGCCAAAACTGTCCGGACTGTCCGCAGCAAGAGCAGCTTTTTTGTGCCCGAAATACCCGCTCGCTGAAGCAACGCTACCAAATCAGTCAGAAGCTGAAAATGGAAGTAAAGCGACAGAATAGCGAGCAGCAGCCCCAACAGCTTCAGAAAATAATTCTGACCGTCTATCCCAATCAGTGCGAACACCCAGAAGCACAGCTCCAAAGCCGCCAGTAAAATACTCAGTGGACTGAGCAAGGCGATGGCGGGTGACGCATCTTTGAGCTGTCCAATGGCCTTTCCTATTAGGAGATAGCACACCCAGTTTGGGATGATGTTCAGGCTGCCCAGCGTGAGATTAAAGTAGAGGAACACATAACCCCAGGCGACCAGGCCGATGGCATGGGCCAGCTTTTTAGGTTCCATCCATCGGCACCTCCTTCGCGGTCAGAGTGTCCTTTATTATCCTGCTCCATACAATTTCGACCTTGAAAGCTTCCGGCGGGTCAGCATACTGAGAAGTCCCTCCGGAAGAAAGCAGCGTTCCGTCCCATGGTTCCGTCAAGGACTGGCTGCACCGATACTTTCCCTGACTGTTGGACCACTCAACAGAGTTATCCGATTCCGTCCGAGAACTGTATCTGTTACTTTTCTCTACGTCTTTTTCCACTAGACCAATCGGTGTTGTCCTTGTCTCTACCTGCTTCAGGCTGGCTTTCTCCTCATCGCTGCCAGAAAACGTATACTCTGTCTGATATTGATAAGTAGGGACTTCCTCCCAAAACGTTGCATTGGGGTCAGGGGTTTCCTGAAGCTGCGTCGTGTTTCCAAAAATACCGTTGCTTTCACTATAATAAGTCCCCACCCTGTGGCTGGAACGACACGTCACGACGATGCATCCGCTGCTTCCCTCTGCGGTGTATGTTTTCAGCGGTGGGATGAGCTGGGAACTGTAAGTACCTCTGACGGCTTCCGTGTACAAAACCGGGTCTTCGGTCTGCTCCACGACATAGCGCATTCCCTCTTTCCAAACCTTGACCGGGAAAACCAATTGTCCGCCGATATCACCTTCTTCACTGGTAATATAATGAAGCTCTGGGTCGAGCACCTGCGTAACATATAGGACCAACAGGGCCGTGTAGCTATTATCCTTTTGCATCTGCAAATTTCGGACAGAGGGCGCTTCCGTTTTATCATAGTAAACATAGCCAAGCTGGTACTGCGTAAATTCTTTTGCTGGAACATCGTGGTCGATCCCTGGATAAACCGCAATCTCGCTGGGCAAGCCACGGTAAGTCCCGGTTCGTGCCAGTGCTTCCATTTCTTTCTGCGTCTCTCCTGTCGTTGCCATCGCAAGGCACAGGGAGCTTTCATTCATGATTCCCTTTGCGTAGGTATCCAACGCACCTGCAACCGTTGTACAGTAGTTCAGATGAGAGACTGCAACCTCTCGGTCTGTTTTTGGTCCGAAATACATCATGCCATATAAAGGCTCTTCCTTATCCACCATGCCCACCAGACAGCTGGCCGCCAGGACCACGACCACGCAGACGGAGGCCAGGGCCATGCCGCGGGGGTAGCGCTTGAAGCGGACGATGGCCTCGATGCGCTGGGCGATGTTCTTCCCGCCGTTGGAGAGGGACGTGGTGCCAACGGCGCGGGGGTACTTGTCGTTTGCCATGGCCAGGAGGGAGATGCCGTAATTGCGGCGGTCCTCCCCATGCAGGCGCTCTAAAACCCGCTGGTCGCAGAGGGATTCCATGTCGTTGCCCACTCGGTTGAGCAACAGGCGGACGATGGGGTTGCACCAGTGCAGCGTCCGGCAGAAGCACCAGAAGACGTTTTGCAGGGCATCCTTATAGTTCAGGTGGAGCAGCTCATGCAGGATCACATGGTCATCCAGCGCTTTCCCCTTCGGCAGGGCCAGCACCGGGCGGAACACCCCGCACACCATCGGGGACGGCAGGCCGGGCAGCTCGATGGCCCGGCAGGTCTTGCAGGCATATGTCTTGCCGATGCGTTCGATCTGCTCCTGCACGTCCGCCGGGACAGGAGTCCCCTGCCGCAAGAGCAGGCAGAGGCGGAGCCAGGAGATGAGATACCAGAGCAGCGTCACAACAACGCCCACCACATAGAGCAGGAACAGCCAGTCTGAGAGACTGACTGGAGCGCCCGTCAGCCAGGGGATGGGGCTGGTCACTTGGGTGGCCTCATAGACATTGGTATAGGCTGAGGCCCAGTGCGGCTCAACCATCACCTTCGCCGTCTCCACCCACAAGGGCAGAGGGAGAAGCACATAATATTTCCCCGTATAGGCCGGAAGCAAGATCCGAAGGGCCAGCACCGCCCAGACCGCATACTGCCAGCGGGGGGAGAGCTTATCCTTCAGCAGCGTCTTGATGGCCAGAAGCAACAGGCCCACGCCTGCGACATACAGCGTTTGCAGCAGAAACGCCCATAGGTTCGTCATGCTTACACCTCCATGTCATCCAGCAGCTGGCGCAGGCGGTCCCGTTCCTCCGGGGTGATGTGGCTCTCCTTCAAAAAGGCGACAATCAAGTCTCCCGTGGCCCCGCCGTAAATTTTATCCAAGAGCTGACTCCGGGCTTGGCGGGCACACAGCTCCCGGTCGATGGCCGCCGTGTAGCGATGCGGGTCCTGGGTCCGGTCGATGGCGACTAAGCCCTTGCTCTCCATCCGGGTCAGGTAGGTGTGGACGGTATTTCTTCGCCAGGGGTGGGTGGGGGCCAGGGCGGAGACAAGGTCCCCCAACTCACAGGGACCGTCGGCCCAGAGCACCTCTAAAATGGCCCATTCGTTGTCGGTCAGCTTTACCATGGCGCTGCACTCCTTTCTCATATTCTATCCTTTCGTTCTACTCATGTAGTACCTCTTGCAAACCCATTGTACTACATAAGTAGAACCATTGTCAATCCTCTTTTTGGCCGTTTTTTGGGCAAAGATACCCAAAGCGGCTGTTTTTTTCGGTCACATTCCGTCAATAAAGGGAAGTATCTCTTTCCTCTTGACAGGGTCCGTGGGCCGTTGTATTATCTAAACCAACAAACGAAGTAATTTAGTTGGTTATTCACTTGGAGGTCCAAATCACTCCAAGGAAAGGCCAGAAAGGATCCTCCCATGCAACGACTGAACACTCTATTGCCCGTTCTGGCCGCCGGGATCGCACTGGTGACAGACTGGGCCATCCCGGACTCGTCTCTCCACCCCGCCGCCAACCGGTCGTATTTTCTCTTGGTCATGGCGGTGGCACTGGCCCTCACTGCTGTGTTGTTTCTGGCAGGCTTTGCCGCCCCTGCCTTTCAGAAAAAGTACAGCGGGAAGGCCCCATTTTACACTGGCATTCTTCTCTTTCTCTGTGTGCTGAACATTTTGACAGCGAAGACCGCCACCCTCCCCGTGCTCTACTTCCCCTCACTGGACCGGGTCTTCGGAGTCTTGGTGGAAGACGCTGCGTTTTTGGGCAAGTGCCTGCTCTACTCCCTGCGCCTGCAAGTGACCGGTTGGGTCAGCGGTGCGGTGGCCGGTGTGCTGACCGGCGTAGCCATTGGCTTCAGCAAAGGCGCACGCTACTGGATCTATCCTCTGGTCCGGGTGCTCGGCCCTATCCCCTCCACCGCCTGGATCCCCCTGGCAATGATCAGCTTCCCCACCGTCGTCTCCGCCAGCGCCTTTCTCATCGCCCTGGCCGTCTGGTTCCCCACCAGCGTGCTGACGGCCAGCGGCATTTCCAGCATCCCCAACGCCTACTTTGAGGCCGCCGCGACCCTGGGCGCTTCCAATCGCTACGCCCTCTGGAAGGTCGGCATCCCCGCCGCTATGCCCCACATGTTCCTGGGCCTGTTTAACGGCACCACCGCTTCCTTCATTACCCTCGTCACCGCCGAGATGATGGGCGCGAAATACGGCATCGGCTGGTATGTCAACTGGCAGAAGGATATGATGGCCTACGCCAACGTCTACGCTGGGCTGATCGTGATGAGCGTCATCTGCTACTGCATCATCACCCTGCTCTTCCGCGCCCGTGACCATGTGCTGGTCTGGCAGAAAGGAGTCATCAAATGGTAAACGGACTTTCTATCTCCGGGGTGAGCAAGCAGTTCACCAACCCACAGGGCGAGGTCATCACTGCCCTGTCCAATGTCGATCTGGACATCGCCCCCGGTTCTTTTATCTCCCTCATCGGCCCCTCCGGGTGCGGTAAATCCACCCTGTTGCGGCTCATCGCCGGGCTGATCCAGCCGGACAGCGGAACGCTGACTCTGGACGGCGCCCCCATCACCAAGCCGGGCAGCGACCGGGGCTTCATGTTCCAGGACCACACCCTCTTCCCTTGGCTGACCATTTACGACAACATCGCCTTTGGCCTGCGGGCACAGGGTGTCTTTCAGGAAAAAGAGGCCAGCGTAAAAGAGTTCATCGACCTGGTTGGCCTGACAGGATTTGAGAAATACTATCCCCACCAGCTCTCCGGCGGCATGTGCCAGCGGGCTTCCCTGGCCCGCGCCCTGGTCGGTCACCCCAAAGTGTTATTGCTGGACGAGCCCTTGGGCGCTCTGGACGCCTTCACCCGCATGAACATCCAGGACGAAATTTTACGCATCTGGAAAGAACACAGCATGACCATGATCATGGTCACGCACGACGTAGACGAAGCCGTGTATCTTTCCAGCCGGGTCGTCGTGATGACGCCCCGGCCCGGACGCATCACCAAGATCGTCCCGGTGGAGCTGGCCCAGCCACGGGCCCGCAGCAGCCAGGACTTCTTACATTATCGGGCGGAGATCCTCCGTCTGCTCCACTACGGCGGCACCATTCAGGAGCCGGACTACTACCTCTAAACGAAAGGCAGGTATCTCACCATGTATCCTTCCCGACTGCTTCGGCGATTGGTCCCAGTGCTTGCACTGGCTGCCCTGCTGCTGATGCTGGCCGCCTGCGGCGTCCAGAAAGGAGAACTCAACGACTGCTGTATGGCAGCTCCGGTGTCCCAGAGCACCATAACCTGATCCCCTTCCACCCCACCGCATCCAAGAAAAAGGAGAGACTCCCCATGAACCAGAAAAAACGTATCTTCCGCATCCTCCCCCTCTTCCTGCTGGCCACCCTGCTCTTTACCCTGGCCGCCTGCGGAAGCCAAGGCGGCGACACGTCCGCCGCTCCTTCCTCCGACAGCAGCTCCGGTGACAGCGGTTTGTATCACCTGCGCATCGCTTACTCTCCCTCCCTCTGCCAGGCTCCCCTGCACATAGCCGTGGAGAAGGGCTTCTTTGAAGCCGAAGGCATCGAACCTGAAAACATCCAGATCGACGCCGCCCATGTCCAGGAGGCCATTGGCGCCGATCAAGTAGACGTCGGCTTCGGTCTGATCGGCAAGTTCCTCCAGCCCGTGGAGAACGGCCTGCCCATCAAGTTCACCGCCGGCATCCACACTGGATGCGTCAAGATCGTCGCACCCAAGGACTCTGGCATCGAAAGTCCCGCTGACCTGAAGGGCAAGAAGATCGGCGTGTCCGGTCTGGCCGGAGCCGAGACCATCGTGGCCAAGCGCGTGCTGGCCAACGAGGGCATCTCGTTTGACGAGACAAATCCCGAAGCTGAGTTCGTGGTCTTCAATAAGAACGACCTGGGCCAGGCCCTGGAGAACGGGGCCATCGACGTGATCGCCATGAGCGACCCCATCGTATCTCAGTTTGTGCAGCAGTATGACTTGAACGTACTGGTCGATACCGCCACCTCTGAGGAATTCTCCAGCGAATATTGCTGCGCCTCCTTTGTCAGCAACAAGCTGGCCGAGGAGCACCCCGACATCGCCGCCGCCTTTACCCGCGCCGTGCTGAAGGCTTCCGTGTACGTCAACGAGCACCCAGAAGAAGCGGCAAAGATCCAGCTGGACAAGAAGTATGTCACCGGCGACCTGGAGTTCAACACCAGTTTGTTAAAGTCCTACAACTACATTCCCTCCGTGCAGGGCGGCTATGACGCCATCAAGCTCAGTGTGGAGCAGCTGGCCCAGATCGGCATCCTGAAAGAGGGCACTGACGCCCAGCAGTTCACCGACAACGTTTACGCCTTTTATGACGACGTACCCGACTCCTACACCGCCGCAGACATTGCGGACATAGCCTAAGCGAGGTGAGAGACCATGGCTGACACACAGATCTATACCTGCTCCGACTGCGCCGTCCTCTCCTGCAAAGCCAAGGACGAGGCCCACTACCCCGCCTTCTGCCTGACCGCCAAGCAGAATCAGGCGCGACTGGAGGAAGCCCTGAAAATTTATCAGGAGGACCCGGAACAGGGAAACATCGCCCGCGTCTCCGCCGGGATCGAGGGCGAGTTTTATGGCCGCCTGACCCGCGTGGAAGAAACCATTGAGTTCATCCGGCGCATGGGCTACCAAAAGATCGGCATCGCCTCCTGCGTGGGGCTGATGCCGGAGACGAGGATCTTTACCAAAATTCTCAAGGCCCTGGGCATCGAATATTACACCGTCGGCTGCAAGCTGGGTGCCGTGGATAAGACCGTCATCGGCATTCCCAACGAGAAAAAATTGAACGGCGGCTGCGGACACGAATCCATGTGCAACCCCATCCTCCAGGCCAAGGAGCTGGAGGCCCAGGGCACCGACTTCAACATCGTCATCGGCCTGTGCGTGGGCCACGACACCCTCTTCCTGCGCCATTCCCACGCCCCCACAACGGTGATGATTGTGAAAGACCGGGTCCTGGCCCACAACCCCGTTGCCGCCCTGTACACGGCCAACGGCATGTACTCCCGCTTTAAGAACATCTTACAGCGTTGACAGGCTCGGCAGAGTGTGCTATGATTCCCGGCAAGAATACTGTGTTGATCGCCCGACTGGTTTTCCGGTCGGGCGATCAGAGATGAGGAGATGTTTCCCCATGGGACCCAACACCGTTTCCCCCACCCAGAGCGGCGGTGCGCTCATCGCCATGAGCGGCGGGGTGGACAGTTCCATTGCTGCCTATCTGACCATGCAGACCGGCTGCCCCTGCCTTGGGGCCACCATGCGGCTGTATCGCAACGTCGACATCGGCAAAAACCCCCAGCGCACCTGCTGCGCCCAGAAGGACATCGACGATGCCAGCCAGGTCGCCTTTCAGCTGGACCTGCCTTATGAGGTCCTGGACCTGACAGCTCGGTTCCGGACAGAGGTTATGGATAAATTTGTCCGGACCTACGAAGCCGGGGGCACCCCCAACCCCTGCATCGACTGCAACCGCTCTCTCAAGTTTGATACGCTCTTAGCGCTGGCCCGTGAGAAGGGCCTCTCCGAGGTCGTCACCGGGCACTACGCCCGCATCGTCAAGGACGAGGCCAGCGGGCGCTATGTTCTGAAAAAGGCATTGGACGGGAGCAAGGATCAGAGCTACGTTCTCTATACCATGACCCAGGACCAGCTGGCCCACACCCGTTTCCCCCTGGGCGAGCGGCACAAGGACCAGATTCGAGAACTGGCGGCCGAGCTGGGCTTTCCCAATGCCCAGAAGCAGGACAGCCAGGATATCTGCTTCGTCCCGGACGGGGATTATGGTGCGTTTTTAGAAGCGTACACCGGAAAGACCTATCCCACCGGTGACTTTTTAGACGAGAATGGCCAGCCCGTGGGCACCCATCGGGGGGCCGTGCGCTATACCCTGGGCCAACGGAAGGGCTTGGGGCTGGCCATGGGGCACCCGGTCTATGTCTGCGGAAAGGATATGGCGGCCAATACCGTCTCCGTCGGTCCGGAGTCGTCGCTGTATCGCAAGACACTCATCGCTGACGGCGTGAATTGGATCGCCATTCCAGAGCTGACTGCTCCCCTGCGCTGCAGGGCCAAGACCCGCTATCGTCAGCAGGAGGAATGGGCCACCGTGATGCCCCTGGCGGACGGGAAGGTACAAGTAACATTTGACGAGCCGCAGCGGGCCATGACCGTCGGGCAGGCCGTGGTGCTCTATGATGGAGATACCGTGGTCGGCGGCGGGACCATTCTTTCCGTACCAGACGAAGAACAAGGAGAAACCCTATGAGTTGTTGTGAAAGTAGCTGCGGCAGCTGTCAAAAAAGCTGCTCCAGCTGTTCCCCCGCCCTCTATTTGATGGAGGCAGAATTGAAACTGCTTCGGCGGTTTGGAGAAACCCCTTTCCTCCCGGTGGCTCGACGGCCGGACGGTGAGACGCCGGTCTGTTTGGAAGAGGGCACCGGCGAACAGGAGACGGTTTCCAACGGGATCCTGGCCTTGGAACGCAAGGGGCTCATCGACCTGGACTACAACCTCCCCCTGCAAAACTTTGACTATGGCCCCTACGCCGCTTGGTCCCGTCAGGGCAGCATGGCTCTGACTGTGCGGGGGCAGGAGGTCTTGGACGTTTTGGAGATCCAGGGCGTGGAGAACGAGGATGAGGAATGAATCGCACCAGCAAATTTGACAAGGAAGCAACCCGAATCTGACAAAAAATCAGCGCCGGCGACAGAGTCACTCTGCCGCCGGGATTTTTTTGCCAAAACCCATTGACATTTACCTACCTGCGTGGTATCTTATTCCCGCGTTAAAACCAACCAACCAAGTTGGTATTTATGTTAGGAGGGACCTTCCTTGATCGAGTTTACCCATGTATCCAAAGACTTTGGCTCCGGCGAGAAGATGGTCCGGGCCGTGCGGGATGTGTCGCTGACGATCCAGGACGGCGAGATCTTCGGCATCATCGGTTTTTCCGGTGCCGGCAAGTCCACCCTGGTCCGGTGCATCAATCTGCTGGAACGGCCCACCAACGGCACGGTGGTCGTAGACGGCAAGGAGATGACCGCTCTTTCCCCCAAGGAGCTGTGGCTGGCCCGCCGGAAGATCGGCATGATCTTCCAGCACTTCAATCTGATGCCCTCCCGGACGGTATTTGGCAACGTGGCGTATCCCCTGCAGGGGCAGGGTTTGAGCAAGCAGGCCATCCAGAATAAAGTGCGAAAGCTCCTGAAGCTGGTGGACATCGCCGACAAAGAGACGGCCTACCCCAGCCAGCTCTCCGGCGGCCAGAAGCAGCGCGTCGCCATCGCCCGCGCCCTGGCCAACGACCCGAAGGTCTTGCTCTGCGACGAGGCCACCTCCGCCCTGGACCCCCAGACGACGAAAGCCATCCTTACTTTATTAAAGGATTTGAACCAAAAGCTGAACCTGACCATTGTGATGATCACCCACGAAATGGCCGTGGTGAAAGAGATCTGCGACCACGTAGCCATCATGGAGCACGGGCAGGTGGTGGAGCAGGGCGAGGTCTTCTCTCTCTTCGCTGACCCCAAGCAGCCCATCACCCAGAACTTCATCCGCACCACCTCGAACCTGCAAAAGATCGAGGAGCTCATCGCGGAGGGGTCCCCGGTGGTGCAGCTCCAGCCGGGAGAAGTGATCGTGCGGCTGTCGTACATTCAGAAAAACGTGTCGGAGCCGCTCATCTCCACCCTCTCCCAGCGCTTCCAAATTTCGCTCAACATCATCTTTGCAGATATTGAGATCGTTCAGGACGCCCCCATCGGCGGCACCGTCGCCATTTTGAGCGGCGAGCGGGAGCAGATCACAAAAGCCATGGAATATCTCATTGAGAAAAACGTCGGTGTGGAGGTGTTAAAAGATGCAAGAGTTACTCACTAAGCTCATCCCAAACGTCATGGACCGGCTGCCCACCTTTTTTGAGGCCATCGGTGACACCCTGCTCATGGTGGTCTGGTCGGGAGCCATCTCCTTCGTGCTGGGCCTGGCGCTGGGCGTACTCATCACGGTGACGAAACCCAGCGGCATCTTGGAAAACAAAGTCGCCTATCAAATTTTAGATAAGGTCATCAGCCTGTTCCGCTCCATCCCCTTTATCATCCTGCTGACCTGGGTCATGCCGGTTTCTCGTGCCATCATGGGCACAGCCATTTATGTCCAGGGTGCCATCGTTCCCCTGGTGTTCGGGGCGGTCCCCTTCTTTGCCCGGCAAGTCCAGGGGGCCTTGGCGGAACTGGACCCCGGACTCATCGAAGCCGCGCTGGCCATGGGTTCCAGCCCCTGGGAGATCATCTTCCGGGTATATCTGAAGGAGAGCGTGGCCTCCATCGCCCGCGGCACCACGATCACTGCCATCAGCCTGCTGAACCTCACCGCCATGGCGGGCGTGGTCGGCGCAGGCGGCTTGGGTGACTTCGCCATCCGCTACGGCCACGACCGGAACATGATGGACGTGACCAACGTAACAGTCTTGATCCTGGTCCTCTTCGTGTGCATCATCGAATTTGCCGGTGGCCGTGTCGTAAAGAAAAACACCCACTAAGAGAAAGGAGCCTGCACCATGGAACTGCAAAACAGAAAGATCGTGATTTTGGGCGCGGGGCACGTCGGCTCTCACGCCGGGTATTCCCTCATCGCCCAGGGGCTGGCGGAAGAGATCGTCTACATCGACATCGACCAGCGCAAGGCCGAGGCCCAGGCCCTGGACCTCTTCGACGCCACCAACTACCTCCCCAGCCGGGCTAAAGTCCGGGCCGGGACCTACGCCGACGCCAAAGACGCACAGCTGCTCATCGTCGCCGTCGGCCCTCTGCCGGATATGTCCAAGGGGCAAACCCGCATGGACACCCTGCACCAGACCATTCCCATCCTCAAGGACGTGGTGGAGTCCATCCGTACCTCCGGCTTTTCGGGCATCATCCTGAGCATTTCCAACCCGGCGGACGTGATGGTCCACTACATCCAGAGCCAATTAAATTGGCCGTCCCGGAAAATTCTCTCCACCAGCACGACCCTAGACTCTGCCCGCCTGCGGCGGGCCATCGCCGAGGCCACCGGGGTCGATCAGAAATCCATCTCCGCCTACGCCTTGGGTGAGCACGGGGAGAGCCAGATGGTCCCCTGGTCTGCCGTGACCATCGGGGGCAAGTCCCTGACGAAGCTCCGGGCCGAGCGGCCAGACACCTACGGCAAGCTGGACTTGCAGGCCATCGCAAACCGCGGCAAGGAAGCCGGCTGGACCATCCTGGGGGGAAAAGGCTCCACAGAGTTTGGCATTGCCTCCTCCATCGCCCAAGTGGTCCGGGCCATTTTCCACGATGAGAACCGGATCTTACCGGTGTCCGTCCTGCTGGACGGGCAGTATGGACAGCACGATGTGTACGCCAGTGTTCCGGCTGTTTTGAACCGAAACGGTGTGGAAGATATTATTGAACTGAATCTCACCCCCGAAGAGCAGGCGCAGTTTGACCGCTCCTGCCAAACCATGAAAGAAAACTATCAGCTGGCACTGACGTTATAAAACCCCAAAAACATACGATCATATTATTTAGGAGGAAACTTGACATGAAGCTGAAACGATTCTTTGCCGCTGCCCTGGCGGGCACCTTTCTGGCCCTGAGCCTGACCGCTTGCGGCGGAAATACAAACGCAGACACCAACACCGACGCATCCAACTACACCGCCGCCAGCACCGGTGAGACCACCACCGTGAAACTGGGCGTGGTCGGCTCCATCTACGAAGATCTGTGGGCCCCTGCTAAGGAAGCCCTGAAAGAAGAAGGCATTGACCTGGAGATCGTGCAGTTCTCCGACTACGTCACCCCCAACAACGCCCTGGCCAACGGCGAGATCGACCTGAACGCCTTCCAGCACCGCATCTATCTCCAGAGCGAGGTCGAAAACTACGGCTATGAGATCCAGGCCATCGGCAACACCTTCATCATCCCCCTGAACCTGTACTCTGACAAGGTCAGCTCCGTGGACGAGCTTAAGGACGGCGACACCGTGGCGATCCCCGACGACCTGACCAACGGCGGCCGCGCTCTGAAGGTCCTGGAGTCTGCCGGTCTCATCACCCTGAAGGCTGACGCCGGCTTCAGCCCCACCGTGGACGACATCGAGACCTACAACACCAAGATCCAGATCGAAGAGCTGAAGGCCAACGTCATCCCCTCTTCCCTGCCCGACGTGACCGCCGCCGTGGTCAACGGCAACTATGCCCTGGACTTCGGCCTGAAGACCGAAGAGGCCATTTACAAGGACTCTGTGCTGGATGAGGAGCAGTATTGGAATCTGATCGCCGCCCGCACCGCCGACCTGAAGGACCCCACCAAGGTGGACGTGTACAAGAAGGTCGTCGCTGCCTTCCAGTCTGATGCGACCGAAAAGGTCTTTCACGACGACTTTGGCGGCTACTTCATCAAGGTGGGCTGGGACCAGGACCTGTTCTCCGAGGCTCAGTGAGCCAAGGACACGTTTTTGACCAAGCGCCAGAAATTTTCGCGCCATACCAGCCATGGCCCCCGCTGCCCTCTGTGGGGCGGCGGGGGCCGGGCCATTTCTTGACGACTCCCCTGTGAAAGCGAGGTTTTCTCCATGCAGCTGCTTGACAAACAAGCCCTTCGGTCCCTTCTCCCTGATGAGGACCGTCTGCGCTTTGACGATATCCCCCCACACTATCTCACCGACGCCCTGGACCGGGTCCACGGGCAGGCGGACGCCCTGGCCTTTCCGCTGACCACCGAGGAGGTCAGCGCCCTGCTGCGCTACGCCCATGACCATGATATTCCCGTGACGCCCAGAGGGGCGGGGACCAATCTGGTCGGCTCCACCATCCCGACCAAGGGCGGTATTGTGCTGGACCTTTCCCGCATGGATCGCGTGCTGGAGCTGGACCGGGACACCATGACCATCACCGTGGAACCTGGGATGCTGTTACAGGATCTGCAAGCCTACGTCGAGGAACGCGGCCTCTTCTATCCTCCCGATCCCGGAGAAAAGGCCGCCAGTATCGGCGGCAACATCAGCACCAACGCCGGCGGCATGCGGGCCGTGAAATATGGCGTGACTCGTGATTACGTCCGAGGCCTGACGGCGGTGCTGGCCGACGGAACCGTGCTGGAGCTGGGCGGCAAGCAGATCAAGGACGCCAGCGGCCTGTCCCTCAAGCAGCTGCTCATCGGGTCTGAGGGGACCTTGGCCGTCATCACCCGCTGCACGTTGGCGTTGCTCCCCAAGCCGGAGACTTCGCTGAGCGTACTGGTCCCCTATCCTGATTTAGACACGGGCATCCGCAGTGTGCTGGCCGTCTTGCAGGCCGGGGCCAACCCCACCGCCGTGGAGTTTTTGGAGCGCTCGGTGGTCGAGCTGGGCGAAGCCTATTCCGGTTCCAAGTATCCCCGTCCGGATGCCGGGTCTTATTTACTGCTGACCTTTGACGGGCGGGCACTGGAAGTGCAGGAAAGTTTGAACTGTGTGAACGAGTTGGTGCTGTCCCAGGGTGCCTTGGACGTCATCACCTTGCAAGACGCGGCCCAGGCCGCTGAGATCTGGCGGGTGCGCGGGGCCTTGGTCAAGGCGGCGGAGGCCGTCTCCGAGCAGGAGCCGATGGACATCGTGGTGCCCATCAGCAAGACCGCTGAATTTATCCGCTTCATCCATGCGCTGGAAGCCAAGTCCGGCGTGCGGATGATCGGCTTCGGCCACGCAGGGGATGGCAACGTCCATCTCTGCGTCATGCGGGACGGCCGGGACCAAGAGACGTGGGACAAGCTGCTCTACGAAACCGCGGAGCAAGCCTATGAGGAAGCCTACCGGCTGGGCGGCGTAGCCTCCGGGGAGCACGGCATCGGCCTAAGTAAGCGCAGCTATTTCCTCCGCCAGACCCAGCCAGAGGTTTTAACGGCCATGAACCAGATCAAAAACGCCCTGGATCCCAAGCACATCCTCAATGATCAAAAATCTTATGTCAAGGGAGAGAAGAACCATGCAGCCACTGTCTAACCGCACCAATACCTTTACGGATTCCGTCATCCGCCGGATGACCCGCATCTCAGCCCAGTACAACGCCGTGAACCTCTCCCAGGGCTTCCCCGACTTTGACCCGCCCAAGGAACTGATGGACCGTCTTTCTCACGTCGCCTATGAGGACTTTCACCAGTATTCCATCACCTGGGGCGCCCAGGGCTTCCGGGAGGCGCTAGCCGCGAAGCAGACCCGGTTTATGGGCCACCCCGTGGACCCCAACAGGGAGATCGTCGTCACCTGCGGCAGCACCGAGGCGATGATGGCCGCCATGATGACCGTGACCAACCCCGGCGATAAAGTCGTCATTTTCTCCCCCTTCTATGAAAACTACGGGGCCGACACCATCCTCTCCGGGGCTGAACCGGTCTATGTGCCCCTGCATCCGCCGGAATTTAACTTTGACCCAGCGGAGCTGGAGCAGGCATTCCAGCAGCACCCCAAGGCGCTCATTCTCTGCAACCCCTCGAACCCCTGCGGCAAAGTCTTTACCAAGGAGGAGCTTCTGTTTATCGCAGACCTCGCACGGAAGTATGACACCTACGTCATCACAGATGAAGTCTATGAGCACATCGTCTACGCGCCCCACAAACATGTCTACTTTGCCTCCCTGCCCGGCATGTGGGAGCGCACCATCTCATGCAGTTCTCTCTCCAAGACCTACTCCATCACCGGCTGGCGGCTGGGCTACACCATCGCCCCGGAGGCAATCACCGAGCGGATCAAAAAGGTCCATGATTTCCTGACCGTAGGGGCCGCCGCGCCCTTGCAGGAGGCCGTCATCCCCGGCCTGAACTTTGGGCAGGACTACTACGACAAATTGCAGGCGACCTACACCCACAAGCGCGACCTCTTCCTCAAGGGACTGAAGGACGTGGGGCTGGAGTTCAGTGAGCCACAAGGCGCCTATTACGTCCTCATGGACATCACGCCCTTCGGCTATGACAACGATTTGGAGTTCTGCCAGGTCCTGGCCAAGGAGGTCGGCGTGGGGGCCGTGCCCGGCTCTAGCTTCTTCCGGGAACCCGTGAACCATCTCATTCGCTTCCACTTCGCCAAGAAGGACGAGACCCTGAACGAGGCACTCAATCGGCTGGAAGCCATTCACAAGAAAATTCCTAAGCGGAAGTAATCAAAAAATCACAGGAGGTGTCCGCCCATGACCCTGCGAGACGAAGCCAACACCCTTTCTCTGGGGGCTGGGGCCTGTGCCGGCTACGCTCTATGGTGGCTGACACACACAAAAGATTGATACCACAAAAAACGGGAACCGTGTCATAGACAGGTGTTCGTAAAACAGGTTTAGACCGAAATTACGAAATGAGCATCTGTCAGACAGAGTTGGCAATGAAATAACGGGTATCTGGTGAAAGCCGGATACCCGTTATTTTTTGCCTTCACGAAAAGCAATGGATTTATTCACAGCTTTCAGGTATAATTACCTTAAATCAATCCTATCCCATCCATTCCGAGATTTTCTCAAAAAATCCCAAAAAAGTAAGGAGGAAGCAAATGGATCATATCGTTCTGTTGATTTTAGGTGTGTTCATCTCTTTCCTTGGGATCGTAAACATAATGGGAAATATTAGCACAATACATTCCTACAACCGAAGAAGGGTCAAGGAAGAAGATGTACCGAAGTATGGGAGAGCCGTCGGTACAGGTACACTTATCATCGGTGTATCTTTGATAGCGGCATTTGTCACAGCTTTCTGGAGTGAAAAGGCAATGTCTTTCATTGTTATTCCGGCGCTCGTCATCGGCTTGGGCTTTATCTTGTATGCACAGTTCAAGTACAATAAGGGAATATTCTAAACTCGAAAGTTCAGTAATCACGGAGCTGCTCAAAAAACCTTTCGACACGATGATACCATTTCGCCTACCCCTAGAAAACCCACTTTGCAAAATTAACCACTTTATCGACAAAATCAACTCGTTTCCGCTCTTTTTCCTATCTTACATTCTTGCTATAATAGGTTGCATGCTTAAGAAAGGACAACGATCAACGTGTACACCATTTACATCTGCGATGACGACGCCCTCTTTGCGTCCAGCCTGTGTGCCAAGGTGCAGCAACTGTTCCCCGGTTCCTTCCAGATCAGCGTCTTTCATTCGATCCGCGCCCTGCAAGCGGCAGCAGAGAAAACGCCGCCCAACATCGCCTTGCTGGATATCCAACTGGGCCAAGATAATGGCATCTCTTTGGCCAAACAGCTGTTCCCCTCCCCCTCTCAGACACAGGTGATCTTCATCACCGGTTACGTAGAATACTGCTCGGACGTGTATGAAACAGAGCATATCTATTTTCTTCTGAAGCCGCTGGACCCCGTTCTTCTTAAAAAATCCCTGCAAAAGGCAGTGGATCGTCTGGAAGCACTGCCCATCACCTCTCCATCCAGACCAGGGAGGGGGTGTTTTCTCTCCCTCTGACCGATATTTTATACATCGAGAGCCACATGCGAAAATTGAGCATCCATACCCCCAAAAACACGTATGTCGTCTCCGGTTCCCTCTCTTCGCTGCCCCAGGAGATCCAGCAAAAGATGGTCCAGTGTCACAAAAGTTTTCTGGTCAATCCCAGGCATGTCCAAGCGATCCTTACACCGTCAAACAGCTTCAATAAATTTTTCCAGCTCTCCTCCGGCGAGAGCATTCCCATCAGTCAATCCCAATGGCGTGCCTCTCGGAGCGTTTTCTTAGACCTTATCACCCAGCAGACAAAGGAGGTTCCCAGCCTTTGAACGGCATTTTCAACAGTATTTTCTGGTTCATCTCGCCCCTTCCTGCCGCCTTTCTTTATAACTATACCCTGGCCTATCTCTTGGCGCTGAAGCGGAAAAAGATGTTTTCTCTGGTCATCAGTCTCATCTCGTTTACGTTTTCCACGTTTTGCTTTCTATGTCCTGGCCTGCCCTACCGCCAGTTTCTCAATCCCATCGTACAGTATAGTTTTCTCGGCGTGTGCTGTCTTCTCTTATCCAAGCATTCTCTCCAGCGACGGTTTTTGGCCTGGGCGACCATCATCGTCGTGTCCACCCTGCCAGAACCACTGGTCTTTTATCTTTGCCTCTTCCTACGGGGAGAGGGCGACCCGATGGATTACATGACCCTAGCCGCAGACCCGACCTCCACACTTTTGATCCGGTTGACGTATTTCATCCTGCTGTCTATTTTCTGTTTCATCACCGTACAGCTTTGGGACCGCTTCATCCGCAAAGCCCCTGCCCGCGTGTTGTATTACTATCTGCTCTTTCCGCTGTCCCAGGCCATCTTGCTGGTCATCTCTAATATTTTTCTGGAGTCCCATGCCCAGGACGAGCGTGCTTCTATCTACTGCGCGATCTTGGCCGGAGCCTGTGTGTTCTGCGTTGTGGCGGACTATTTTCTCTTCCGCTCCATGAAGCAGCTCATCGAGAAAGCGGCCATTGAGGAGCGTGCCGCCTGGTCCCGCTACCTGCTGGACCAGCAAAGCATTTACTATGCCCAATACCTGGCCGATCTGGATGACGCCCGTAAAATACGTCAGGACATCCGCGGTCAGCTGCAAACAGCTTACCAGCTCATGGATCAGCAGGATGAAACCAACGCCCGGACGATTTTAGACGGCATTTCCGGCCAGCTGAACCATCATCCGGTCTACTGTCCCAACCGCATCGTCAATTCTATTTTGGGGGTGAAGGGCAGTCTGTACCGGCAGAAAAACATTGCGTTTTCTTTCGATTGCAGACTACCAGAGCCTCTCTCCCTGTCGGGGGTAACGCTGTGCAGTCTGTTTACCAATGTGTTGGATAACGCCTACCACGCCGTGCAGTCCGGCGGGCCGGAGCTGCGCCGCATCGACCTCTCCGCCTACCTTGTCAACGGCTTTTTGCTGCTGACCTGCCAAAACCCCATCCCACCCGGCTCCCAGCCCAAGCTGGAGCGCCGCCGCAAAGCCGAAGACGGCACCCAGCACGGCCTGGGCCTACTCATCTTGCAAACCATCGCAGAACAGCACAAGGGGACCATGGAGATCCAGACAGCCAACGACATCTTTCAAATTCGCCTGCTTCTTCAGCTGCCTACCCCCTCCACTTCTCCTGTTCCTGCCTCGATCTTGCCACAACAAGAGGAGGAAACGCCCGTATGATCGACAATATTCTCTTGGCCTGCCTGCTGGACGTACCCCGTAAAAAAGAACGTTTAGATATTCTGCATGATTACCTGCTCTTTCCCCTTTCCCAGTCCATCCTGCTGGTGATCTCCGTTCTCTTCATCGAGCGCCATGCAAAAGGCGCTGTCAGCACCGGGTATTCCCTGGCCCTACTTCTGGCGATCCTGCTCTGTGTCGTGGCCGATGTTTTTCTGTTCCGCTCCATAAAGCAGCTCATGGAAAAAGCTGCCGCCGAGGAACGGGCTGGGTGGTTCGACTATCTCCTGGAGCAGCAGGAGCTTTATTATGAGCAGTACCAAGCCGATTTAGAAGACGCCTCCCGCATCCGCCACGACATCCGCAACCAGCTGCAAACAGCCTATACCCTCATGGAGCAGCACGACGGGCCAGGGGCCTCGGCCATTCTCAACGGCGTGTCCGACCAGCTGGAACAGCACCCGGACTACTGCCCGAACCGTCTGCTCAACGCTTTGCTCTCGGTCAAGGGGAACCTCTTCACCCAGGCCGGTCTGCCGTTTCAGTTTGACTGCGCCTTGCCTGAACTGCTCCCCTTTTCTGACGTGACCCTGTGCAGCGTCCTCACCTGCCTGCTGGACAGCGCATATCACCTGGCCACCCAGTGTACGCTGCCCCAGGTGCCGATCCATTTCTCTGCACAGCTCACGGACAAAGCCCTCACCCTCTCCTGCCAGGCTCCGTCGCTTTCTGAAACACCGCAGGAAATCAACCCGTTTTCCGCCATGGAACTGTCGATCCTTCAGGAGACCGTGTCGCAGCTACACGGTACGGTAGAAGTCCAACAAAAAAATAACAGCGCTCAACTACACGTTGTGCTGCCCCAAGCAAACGAAAAAATCACTGCCTGAGAAGCTATTTTCCAGGCAGTGATTTTTTTCATTCTCTTGACAAGTAACCGTTCGTTTACTATACTATGGACAGTGACCGAACGGTTACCAATTAGCGAGGAGGAAATTTTATGGCAGGAGAAACCAAAGAACGCATCCTGAACACGGCTCTGGCGCTGTTTTCCCAGCGCGGGTATCTGGGCACCTCCATGAGCGACATCGCCAACGAGCTGGGCATGACCAAAGGGGCGCTCTACAAGCATTACACCAGCAAGCAGGAAATTTTAGACCGCATCACCGCCCGCATGGGGAAACTGGATCAGGAGCGAGCCCAGGCCTATCAAATGCCGGACGCCGAGCCGGACGGCTTTGCCGAGGCCTACCAAAACACCCCCGCCGAAAAGATCCGGACTTACAGCGTCGCTCAGTTCCGCCACTGGACAGAGAATGGCTTTTCCGCCCGCTTCCGCAAGCTGCTCACCTTAGAGCAGTACCGGGCCCCCGCCTTTGCCGCGCTGTATCAAAACTACCTGGCCTCCGGGCCGGTGGCGTACATGGCAGAGATTTTCCGTACCATGACAGATTCCAACGAGAGCGCCATGCAACTGGCCCTAGAATTTTACGGACCCATATACCTGCTTTACAGCATCTACGACGGCACAGAAGACAAAGAAGCGGTCATTCAGCAGCTGCAAACACACATTGACCGCTTCATCCGGCGGATGGAGCAGTCCCAACGGGAGGAGGGAAAAGCATGAAGCTCTATTTTGGAAACGGCGTGACCACCGCCACCACGATCCTGCTCTTCGTCCTGCTGGGCTTTCTGTGGGATTCCATTTGGCACCGGGAGAACATCGTATATTGGGGCCGCAGGACCCTTTTCGTGCTGCTCTTCGGTCTGCTCATCTGCTGCTTCGCCGCAGCGCGGGACGGACTGGACAAGACCATCCAGCACGCCATCGACGGCAGCTGCGCCCCTGGCCTGTTTCCACTGGTCAGCGTGCCCACGCTGATCGGCTGTGTGGGGGCAGCGCTGATCCTGATCGCCGCCATCGCCACACCCATCGCCAAATCCCAGGGGCTGCGGGAGGTTTGGTTTTATCTCGCCTCTGCGGGCGTCATGCTGAAGATCCTGACCGTAGAAATCTCCCGGCTCCTCATCCATTGACTCTAACACTGTATTGTGAAACGATGACAAAGACACGGGTCCCCACGATCAGGTGGGTTCCCGTGTCTGTGTTCTATTCTGTATCTGTTATGGCAAACTGGGCACCAACGTCTTTTCCTGGTTATTTTTCTTCCGGCTGCTTGACCACATAGCCATTGACGGTGACGAAGGCCACCTCGGTCCCCAGCTCATCGGTGACGTTGATCTCGTAAAAGCAGACCCGTTTGCCGTCCTTCACCTGATGGGCCTCCGCCGTGAGGTGCTTGCCGCGGGCCGATTTCAGGAAGGTGATCTGCGAGGCCTGGGTGACCACAGCCCGCCCCCGCTGATTGGACGCCACCGCAAAGGCGAAGTCGGCCAGAGTGAAGATGGTCCCGCCCATGGGGATGCCCAGGGCGTTGCAGTGCCGTGGCTCGATCTCCATGGAGCACTTGGCGTAGCCGTAATGGGCTTCGTCTATGACGGCCCCCAAGCCCTGAGAGACGAAGAGATCTTGGACAAATTTTTCCCGCAGGGTGTTCAGTTCTTGTTCCATTGCTTGTGTCTCCTTTACCAGATGGTCACCCGGTCCTGGGGGGCCAGCCACATGGCGTCCTGCTCGGTGATGCCGAAGGCGCCATAGAACTGGCTGAAATTTTGCAGGACCAGGCTGCCCCGAAGTTTATCGGGCGCGTGGACATCCACCTGGGCCAGATAGGCCCGCATCTCCCGGCCGTAACTGGAAGCCCAGATCTCGGCCATGGAGCGATAGAGGGTGGCGTAGTCCGGCTTGGCCTGGCGGCTCTCGATCTCGGTGACGCAGGCGACGGCACCCAGGTCGGCGATGTTTTCCGAGAGAGTCAAGGCCCCGTTACAGGGGATACCGGGGGCGGATTCCTTCCCATCGTAGAGGGCAGTCACGCGGTCACAGAGCTTCTGGAAGGCAGCGTAGTCCGAGGCGGTCCACCAGTCGGCGGCGTTGCCGTTCTCATCGTATTTGGCCCCGTTGTTGTCAAAAGCGTGGGTGATTTCGTGGGCGATGACATAGCCGATCTTACCCAAGTTCTCCTCATAGGAGGCCGTCACATCGTAGAAAGGAACCTGCAAAATGGCCGCTGGGAAGGTGATGGAGTTGTCGGTGGGGCTGTAACAGGCGTTGACTGAGCAGACGCCCATAGGCCAGGCCGTCTTGTCCACGCCCTCTTTCTGCAATTCAGGCAGAGCTTTGATCCCAGCCAGCTGCATAGAGATCACGTTGCTGTAAAAGCTTCCGCCCTGGTCGGCGGGCAGGATGTCCACACCGTCAAACTCATCCTCCCAGGTGTCTGGATAGCCTAGGTTCAGCTTCATGGTGTCCAGCTTTTTCAGGGCCTTGGCCTTGGTGTCCTCGCTCATCCAGTCCAGTTTCTGGATGCGGCTGCGGTAAACAGACAGCATATCCCGGACCATCTTCTCTACGTTCTGCTTGGCCTCGGCGGAGAAATAGCGCCGGGCGTAGGCCTGGCCCAGGTAACCGCTCATCATGGTCTGGACATAGGACGCGGCGGTATCCTCCAGCGGGGCAGAGAGGTCCTGACCGAAATAGGCCAAGTTAAATGCATTGCTGGCATCGGTAAATTCCTGGTTGAGCAGACCGCCCAGGCCGTTGGCCAGGTTCAGGCGGGCGTAAGCCTTGAGCAGTTCCAGAGCGTTGGGGGTCTTGGCTGCGTCGAAGAGCTCCGCGCAGGCTTGCAGACAGCCGGGATCCATCACCAAAATTTGATTTGTCTGGGTCAGGCCCGTGCGCTGGAACATCTGGTCCAGATCCACATTGGGGAAGAGGGCCTTGAGCTGAGCCATGGTATAGAGGTTGTACGTCTTGTCCACGTCGCCCAGCTCCTGGTTGCTGTAAGAGGCAGCGGCGAGCTTGGCGTCAGCATCCCAGAGGGCGTCCGCCTGGGCCGCAGCATCGGCTTCCGACTGGCCCACCAGGGACAGCAGGGTGCGGACGTAGGTCAGATAGGCAGACTTCTGGGCGTCCGTGGCTCCTTCATACCCGGTCTGCCCCAGCAGGGGGGAGAGGGCGCCGAACTGCAACAAATAGTGGTTGCTGTCCTTGTTGTCGATGGTCAGGGAGAAACCCATGAGAAGACTCACACCGGTGTCCTGATAGAGCTTGTCCGAAGCGGCCATCAGTTCCCCGATGCTCTGGGCCTGGTCGATGGCGGTGAGATAGGGCTGGATGGGGGTGATACCGGCTTGATTCCGGGCGTTGATATTTAGGATGTTCTGGTAGAGGGCCACTAGCTTTTTCTCGCCTGCGGTCTGGCCGCCGGTCTTGACCAGCTCCCGGATGATCCCGGCCACCTCTGCATCCACTTTTTCCCCGACCTGCGTAAAGGCGCTCCAGCCGATGGTGCCGGGGGCGATGACGCTCTTGTCCAGCACACTTTTGTTCACGGTGGCGTAGAAATCGTCTTTCAGATTCGTCCCCTCCAGGGCGTAGGTCCGGCGGAGGAAGAGGTCCAGCTGCGCCCCGGTGATGTTGCGGTCCGGGGAGAAGGTCGTGGGACTGGTCCCGGCCACGATGCCCGCATCGAAGACAGGCTTCAGCTCAGCCTTGGCCCAACTGGGCACGTCCGTAAAGCTGGCGGCGGGGTAACCGCTGCGGGCATTGTCCCCCTTCGGTGCCGGTAAGCCGCCGAAGGCCCGCTGGAGCATGACCAGCGCCTGGGCGCGGGTGACGGAGCCGGACTCATCCAGGTCTCCGTTGGGATAGCCTTTGAGAATGTCCTGATAGGTCACGTTCTTGTTGTAATCTTTCGCTGCGTCCAGCAAAATGCTGGCCGTCTCTCCCCGCGTGAGGGGCTGGTCAGACGGGGCCGCCAGCGCCATGGGCAGGCTGGTCAGCAGCAGCAACACGGCCAGACAAGCGGCCGCGCTTCGTTTCAACCAATGCATGGAAAAACTCCTTCCTTTGTCGCGTGGATTTTGTCGCGTGGGTCTTGTTGTGTTGTGTCGTATAGGCTATCCTCGATAACTCTACCTGATACCGCCCCCTCTTGTCAATGCTTCCCTGGTTTTCTTGACGCAGGAAGCCCTGTGTGGTACACTCGACCAGAGTCTTATTTCCCCCACCCAAGAAGGAGCCCTATATGCTGACCCTGGAACACGTCACCAAATATTACGGCAGGACCCTGGCCAACGACGACATCAGTTTTCGCGTCGAGGCCAGGCAGATTGCCATTTTGCTCGGCCCCAACGGGGCGGGCAAGTCCACCCTCATCAAATGCATCTCCGGCCTGCTGCGCTACACCGGCACCATCACCATCGGCGGTTTTTGGAACAAGACCGACGAGGCCAAGCGCCTGCTGGCCTATTTCCCCGAAACCCCTGCGGTCTATGACCTGCTGACCGTGGCAGAGCACCTAGAGTTCATCCGCCGAGCCTACCGGCTGGAGGATGACGGCTACGGAGACGAACTGCTGGATCGCTTTGAGCTGGCCGACAAGCGGGACAAGCTGGGGCGGGAGCTGTCCAAGGGGATGCAGCAGAAGCTCTCCATCTGCTGTGGGCTGGTGCATCGACCCAAGCTGCTCATCTTCGACGAGCCGATGATCGGCCTGGATCCCCACGCCATCAAAGAGCTCAAGCTGCTGTTTCAGGAACAGAAAGCCGAGGGCAATGCCCTGCTCCTCTCCACCCACATGATCGACAGCGTGGAGGACTACTGGGACGTGACGCATATTATGAAGGACGGCCGCTTCGTCGCCACCCAGCACAACGATCCTGAAGCAGGAAGTACCCACAGTTTGGAGGATCTCTTCTTCTCCGTCACCGAAGGGAGCCAGCCGCCATGTACGCTCTGAGCTATCTTTTGGCCGCCCGGCTGAAAAATACGGTGCGAGACCTGCTGCGGCACCCTGGGCGGCTGCTGTATGTAGTGATCTTAGTCCTGCTGTTTCTCTTCGCTGCCGTGGGGAGCAGCGGGTTAGCAAGCGACCATGTGCGGGACCTGCACGAATTGGCCGCCATGGGGAACGGGCTGTTTCTGCTGGTGTTTCTCCTGGGGCTTTGGAACGGGTTTGCCAAGGGCGGGTCAGTCTTTTCCATGGCGGACGTGAATCTGCTCTTCCCCTCCCCCATTCGCCGGACGCAGGCATTGTTTTATGCCCTGCTTCGGCAGATGAGTACGACCCTGCTGGTTGGTTTGGTTTTGCTGTATCAGTATGGGTGGCTGCACAGCAGCTATCACATCTCGGCGTTGGGCATGGCGGCCATGTGTCTGGGGTATGTCTTGGCCCTGTTTTTGGGGCAGGTCACGGCCATGACCCTCTATACCTACACCAGCAACCGGCCGGGAGCCCAGAAGGTCCTGCAAAGCGTTCTGATCCTCTGCTTGCTGGCCCTGGCGGGCTGGGTCTGTTTGGGCGGCTGGCAGTCGCCCCAGGACCGGCTGGCCGGCTTGGTGAACGCAGCCAATGGCTGGCCGGTGAAGCTCTTCCCCGTGGGCGGCTGGCTGGGCTGGAGCTTTGCCGGGGTGCTGGGCTTGGATCGCTGGTGGCCTGGTCTGGCCCTGTGCGCGGTGTGGTTGGCGGTCATGGTCGTACTGCTGGTCCGCTTTCCGGGGGATTGGTATGAGGACGTCCTGCGGACGGCGGAGCTGGCCCAGTCCGCCATTGCCGCCAAGAAAGAGGGCAACCTGGACGCCGCCCCCGGCAAGATCAGGCTGGGGAAAACCGGCCTGGGCAAGGGCTGGGGGGCCTCGGCCTTCTACTATAAGCAGAAACGGGAGGACACGCGGGGCGGCTGGCTGCTCCTCTCCCCTGCCAGCCTGGCCTTTGCCGGGGTGGTGATCGTGCTGGCGGTGCTCTGGCGGAGCGCCGGACTGTTGACGCTGTTCGGTCTGTCCGTTTACTTGCAGATTTTTTCCACGGGGCAGAATCGGCTCAGCCGGGAGCTGGGCAAGCCCTTCCTCTATCTCGTGCCGGAGCCGGCCTTTGCCAAGCTGCTCCAATGCCTGCGGGCCTTGCTGCCGTCGGCGGGGATGGAGGCCGTGGTAACGTTTGTGCCGGTGTGTCTCCTGCTGGGGCTTGGACCGGGCAGTATACTGGACTGCGTGTTTTCCCGGCTGACGTATGCCCTGCTGTTCCAGAGCGGCGACCTGCTGGTGGAGCGCTTTTGGAGCGGGGCAAACAAAACGCTGCTCATGGTGCTGTACCTGGTGATCCTCCTGCTGCTGACGCTGCCGGGCGTGATCGTGGGCACGCTGCTCTTTGGCTATTTCCGCCTGCCGGGCGGCGCTGTCGGCGGACTGATCGCCGCCGGAATCGTCAATCTGCCTGTGGCATTGCTTCTGCTCTATTCTCTGCGAAACATGCTGGAGGATACGGAATACACCCGATGAACCCCAAACCAAACGGAGGTAATTTTTATGGAACTGACCTTTGACCAGGCAGCGGAGCTGCTGGACGAGATGGCCGAGCAGTTTCCACCGGTCTTTTTTGACGAATTGAACGGCGGCATTTTGCTGGAGGAAGAGGCCAAGTGCGACCCCATGTTCCCGGAGGGCGAGGTCTACTTCATGGGGGAGTATATCCAGGACGGCTATCTGGGTAACTCGATCCAGCTATATTATGGCTCCTTTCTCGCCTCCGCCCGGCGGGAGCATTGGGATGAGAAAACCTGGAAGGAAGAGCTTTACACGACCCTGGCCCACGAGCTGACCCATCACGTCGAACACCTGGCCAACGCCCACGGGCTGGACGACAAGGACGAGGAACAGCTCTTGCAGCTCATGCAGGAGTATGCAGAAGGCAACTGAGAGGTTTCTTATCTTTTTTTGTGCATCAGAAAGTTACATAACTCCCCCGATCTTGCGGGGATGGCGCAGGAAAGCGCATAATTTATTGCGTAAAAGCCTTGAAATTCATCGTTGTTTGTAGTATCATGTATAAAACACTTAATAGAAACAAGGGTCGCGTTCTTGTTATATTGGGAGACTAGGCCGCTCAATGGCCCATCAATACAGAGGAGGTACCGCACATGTCATTCTTAAGCGCTCTGCGCCGAAAGCCGGACGAAGATATGTACGAAGATTACGAAGACGATACTTACGTGGACGATCATTACACCTACGAGGAGGAACCCCCTCAGCAGACTTGGGCTCCCCAGGGCGTACAGCCGATCCGCAGCGGCGCCGACATGCAGATCGTGCTGGTCACGCCGAAGGAATACAAGGAGGCCTCTAAGGTCGCGGACCTTCTCCGGGATATGAAGTTCGTGGTGCTGAACCTGGCCAACACGGACCACACCGTGGCCCGCCGCCTGCTGGACTTTATCTCCGGCGTCATCTACACCGAAAACGGTCACATTATGAAGGTCGCCACCGGCGTTTATGTCGTGGCCCCCTACTTCGTGGACCTGATGGGCGCCCCCGGCGAGAGCGATTCCGCTTACTTCTAATTTCTTTTGACAGCAAAAAGCAGATGCGTGAAAAATTTCACGCACTTGCTTTTTTCTATGTTTATGGATGTGGTTGCAACAGATCCCCTTACAGCAAAATGTCCTCCAGGCCGTCTGGGTCCAGGACGGTGACGCTTCCCCGGCCCAGCTTCACAAGCCCCCGGTCGGCAAACTGGTTGAGCATCCGGGTGACCACCTCGCGGGAGGAGCCGATGTAGCGGGCGATCTGCTCGTGGGTAGCGGAAAAGGACTGGGCCTTACGGCGGCGACATTCGTCCAGCAGAAACGTCGCCAGGCGCTTTTCCAGGCTGAGGAAGAGGATCTGCTGGAGGGTCCGCAGGACGCCGGAGTATTGCCAGACGGCCTGTTTGTAGACCAGGCGCTCCACGTCATGGTTGGCGTTCATCAGCTGGGAGAGGGTGGGGGCCGGTAAAATCGAAACCTCGGTGCTGACCTCTGCTGTGATCTGACTCTCAAACTCCAGGCTGCGCAGAATGCAGGCGGCGGAGAGGATGCAGACCTCCCCTTTTTCCACCCGGAAGACGGTGATCTCCCGCCCCTCCTCGGAGAGGATGGAAAAGGCCAGGCGGCCCTTGCGGACAAAAATCAGCCCCACGCAGCTGTCCCCGTGGCGGTGGACGATCTGGCCCTTGCGAAAGCTGGCCTGCCGCATGGAGCGGTTCAACAAGTCCTGCTGCTCCGGCGTCATGTAATTATAAAAAACAATATCTCGGTTCATGGCTGTGGCCCTCCCTGGGAAACCCGGTCAATTTTTTGATTTTTTCTGGTTTTTGGTGATAACATCACAGTAGATCCCCCCGGTCTCATGGTATTATTATAGCACAAAGAAGAAACCAAGCACAACCTAAAAATAAAATTTCAACCAATTTTCAACAGAAAAGGAGTTATCACTATGAAGTTCTATCAATGTTCTCACTGCAAGAATATCGTCGCTTACGTTCAGGACAACGGCCCCAAGGTCAGCTGCTGCGGCGAAGAGATGAAGGAGCTGGTGGCCAACACCACCGACGCCGCCAAGGAAAAGCATGTCCCTGTGGTCGAAGTGAACGGCAACCTGGTCACCGTCTCCGTCGGCTCCGTCACCCACCCCATGGAGGAGAAGCACTACATCCAGTGGATCGCACTGCACACCGAGCAGGGCAACCAGCGCAAAGAGCTTAAGCCCGGCCAGGAGCCCAAGGTCACCTTCGCCGTGGCCCCCGGCGACAAACCTCTGGCCGCTTACGAATATTGCAACCTCCACGGCCTGTGGAAGGCTGACATCTGAGCCGATTCCCTTCTGAACCCCCTCGTCCCCCTGCGCTAGACAGAGCGCAGGGGGACGTTTTAGTTTCCCGGAGAAGCATCTCTTGCTTTTGCCGGAAAACACGGTACAATAGAACCATCACACTACAACTTCGCAAAGAATCGAGGGAATCTATTATGGGATTGCAAGATACCCCGCGGGCCAGCCGCCTGCACATCGGCCTCTTCGGCAACCGAAACGCTGGGAAATCCTCGCTCATCAACGCCCTGACGGGACAGGACATTTCCCTGGTCTCCCCTGTCGCCGGGACGACCACGGACCCAGTCTACAAAGCCTTTGAGCTGCGCGGCGTGGGACCCGTCGTGTTCATCGACACGGCCGGACTGGACGACGCGGGTGAGCTGGGGGCGCTGCGGGTCCAGAAGACCAAAGAGGCCTTGGAAAAAACGGACGTCGCCATTCTCGTGCTGACCGGGCGGGCCAACGAGGAGCTGGCCTGGTACCGGCAGTTTCAGGAGAAGAAATTGCCGGTCCTGGCCCTGCTGAACCAATGCGACCAATACGATACGCCGGAGGATGCCTCCGCCGTGCTGGCGGAGCTTTCCATCCAGCTGGGCGGGCTGCCGGTCCTGCCCGTGAGCGCCAAGACCGGGGAGAACATCCCCCAGCTGCGGCAGGCGCTGGTCCAGTGCATCCCCGATGATTTCTGGGCCAACTCCATCACCGGAGACCTGGCCCAGGCCGGAGACACGGTCCTGCTGGTGATGCCCCAGGACATTCAGGCCCCCAAGGGGCGGCTGATCCTCCCCCAGGTCCAGACCATCCGGGAACTGCTGGACAAAAAATGTTCCGTCATGAGCTGCACGGCGGACTGTCTGGAACAGACCTTGTCAGCGCTGGCGAAGCCCCCGAAGCTCATCATCACGGATTCCCAGGCCTTCCCCACCGTCTGGGCCGCAAAGCCGGAAGAGAGCCTGCTGACGTCCTTCTCCATCCTGTTTGCCGGGTATAAGGGCGATATCACCGTCTTTCGGAAGGGCGCAGCGGCCCTGGCAGGGCTGACAGAGGATGCAAAAATCTTGGTGGCCGAAGCCTGCGCCCATGCCCCCACGACGGAGGATATCGGGCGGGTCAAGATCCCAAACCTTCTGCGGAAGAAGATCGGTGAGGGACTTTCCTTTGACTTTGTGCGGGGCAATGACTTCCCCCAGGATCTCACGCCCTATGACCTCGTCATTCACTGCGGGGCCTGCATGTTCAACCGCCGGCATGTCTTAAACCGCATCGCCCAGGCGGAGGAACAGGGCGTGCCCATTTGCAACTACGGTATCGTGCTGGCCGCGATGACGGGCATTTTGGACAAGGTAGTGTATCCGAACTAGTGTATCCGAACGACTAAACAACACCCAGAGGACAGCACATGATGTGTTCGCTGTTCTCTGGGTGTTCGTTTGCTTAGAAGCGGAAATAGATGAAGGGGTTGTAGGACGAGCTGAGAATATACAGGATACATAGCATCAATAAGATCCCATAGCCCAAATCCGCCGCCAAAGCGCCCTTCCAGCCCTTGGGCCGGGGCAGCTTCTTCCACACCGGGAAGGAGAAGAGGAACGCCAGCGGGAACCAGAGGATGCCCAACAAGATGTCTGAGTTGGCCGTCAACACCCTGGGCCAATCCGTTGCCTGCCAGCGGAACATGACATGCAGGGCATAGGAGAGAAAGGCAGGGTCACTGAGATGAAAGAACACCCAGCCCAGGTTCACCACAAAAAATGTGTAGAACCAGCGCAGGACACTGGGGAGTTTGTCCAGGACCTTCCCCAGCCAGAATTTCTCGACCACCAGCAGGACGCCGTAATACAGGCCCCAGAGCAGGAAGTTCCAAGCGGCTCCGTGCCAGAAGCCGGTGAGGCCCCAGACGATGAAAATATTCCGCACCCACTTGGGGCGGCTGACCCGGCTGCCCCCCAGCGGGATGTAGATGTAATCCCGGAACCAGGAGGAGAGGGAGATATGCCACCGCCGCCAAAACTCCGTGGCAGAGCGGGAGAGATAGGGGTAGTTGAAGTTCTCCAAGAAGTGGAAGCCGAACATCCGCCCGAGGCCAATGGCCATGTCGCTGTACCCGGAGAAGTCAAAGTAAATTTGCATCGTGTAGGCCACGGACGCCAGCCAGTAGAGGGCCGTGCCGTAGATGCTCTGGTTGCCCTGGTAGATCATGTCCGCGAGGGCGGCAACGTTGTTGGCGATGAGCACTTTCTTTGCCAGGCCCAAGAGGAAGCGCTTCAGGCCCGCTTCCACGTCGTCCCAGGTCTCTTTGCGGTGGAGGATCTCGTCCTCAATGGTGCTGTACCGCACGATCGGCCCGGCGATGAGCTGGGGAAAGAAGCTGACGTACAGCAGAAGATAGAAGAAATTCCTCTGGACGTGTACCTTGCCCCAATAGAGGTCGATGACGTAGGAGAGAATTTGAAACGTGTAAAAGCTGATGCCGATGGGCAGGGCGATGGTCGGGAGGGTCACGCCGGTGGAGACGATGCTGTTCAGCGTATCCCAAAGAAAATTGGCGTACTTGAACACCAAGAGATTTGCCGTCACCAGGCAGACCGTCAGGACAAAAGCCACTTTGCAGGCCTTGGGGCGGCCCCGCAGGGTCTCAATGGCCAGTCCCCCCGCATAGGCCACAACAGTGGCGGCCAGCATCATCACAACATACTTTGGCTCTCCCCAGGCGTAAAAGAACAAGGAGAGGACCAGGAGCAGGCCGTTGCGCCAGGTGCGATTTTTGACAAGGAAATACGGCAGGACTGCCAGGGGCAGGAAGAGATAGAGGAAGGTCAAACTGCTGAATACCATGGCTCAGCCCTCCGGATCAAAGGTGTCCTGGGAAAAGTAGTCAATGTTCCCCAGGAGCAGGACGTTGGTGATCCCGTGGGCCTGGGTGTAGGCCGTGAGATCAAAGGGCCGGCCCATGCTGTGCGCGTAGTAGCGCAGGTCCACGGAATAGAGCGTGTCATAGTGGCTGGCCAGGAGCTTCAGAATGGCGTTGTCGAAGGAGTCCCCGATCACCAGCAGGCTTCCCCGGTCAGTGGTGCCGGTGGAGAAAATGACCTCGCCCTCGTCCCCGCCGTAGAAGCCGCCGTAGGACAGGTTCTTTTCGCTGATCCCGGCCAGGAAATTCGCTTGGTCCCCGTAGTCCCCCACCGGCTGCCCGTCGATGGTGACGGTCATGTCCGGGAACGCATAGGGGTAGGCGTAGAACGGCTCCGTCAGCACATCGTCCGCCCCCACCCGGCGGGCTTTCACGCCGCTGAACTCCCCCACCAGCACCGGGTCGCCGGTGGGCTCCAGAGGCGTGCCGGTGCAGTGGAGAACGTCGAAGAGCTGGCGGTACCCGGCGTAAGAGCCGTAGAGATTCCAGTGGGTGTCCGTGCGGAAAAACTGGCTGGAAAACTCGTCGAAATCGTCTACGGTGTAGGTCGCTTTTTGGCTGTCCGGCAGGTCGAGATGCTGCATCAGGTACTCGGAGAAGCCCGCCTTTTCCTGGGTGAAGAAGTCCACGTCCGTGTCCTTTTCCACGTAGTAGACCCAGAAGGTCAACTCCGGGTGGTTGGCAAAGGTCTGGTTCAGCACGGCGCTCTTGCGGTCCAGGTCCGCCTGGTTGTCAGAGAGGGTGCGGGGCCAGTTGGTGATGAAGTCGTCCCCGTAGAGACACAGCCCGTTGAAGGAGGCGTAGCGCCCTTGGTCGCCGCCGGTGAGGGCCCGGACACCGTGGATGGCGTGGAGGAGGAAACTCGTTTTCGTGTTGTTATAGGCCTTTTTCATGTACTGGGAAAACGGGATCTGGTCACTCAGACTAGACTCCGCCTCATCCTGAAAGGTCCCATCCAGAAAGGAGCTGGTCGAAGCCGCCGGGAACTGGCTGGCGTAGCGGTTTTCATAGTCGTTGATCTCTTTGGGAAAGCAGAGGGTGCGGACCAGGCCCACCGCCAAGAGCACCGCCACAGCCAGGAGAAAGCACTTTTGCAGGGTCTTCATGCGCTCACGCCTCGCCCTGGAACTTATAGCCGATGCCGCGGACGGTTTCGATGCGCTCGCCGCAGGGGCCCAGCTTCTGGCGGAGGGTCCGAATGTGGACGTCCACGGTGCGGCTCTCCCGGCCCATGGTGTCCCCCCATACCTTGTCTAATATCTTGTCACGGGAGAGGACAATGCCCCGGTTTTCCAGCAGCAGGCACAGCAGCTCAAATTCTTTCAGGGTCAGAGCGATATCCTGTCCGTTGACCTTGACCAGGTGGCAGGAGGGCGAGACCTCTAACCCGCCCACCCGGTAGACCACCACCTGCTCGGCGGGCGTCCCATAGGTCTCTGCCCGGCGCAGCAGGGCGCGGATGCGGGAAAGCAATTCCATCATGCGGAAGGGCTTTTGGACGTAGTCGTCCGCCCCGGCGTCCAGGGCTAAGACCGTGTCGTATTCCGTCCCCTTGGCCGTGAGCATCATCACGGGGATGGCACGGGTGGCGGGGTCGGCCCGGAGCTTGCGTAAAATCACCATACCATCCTCTTCCGGAAGCATGATGTCCAGTAAAATCAATTTGGGTTTATTTTGCCCCATGGCGGTCCAGAAGGCCGAGGGGCGGTCGTAGCCCTCGGCGGGCAGGCCGGTGTTGTTTAGGGTGTAGGTGACCAACTCCCGGATGCTGGCGTCGTCCTCCACAAAGTAGATCATGGCGTGTCCTCCTTTTTCGCGCGTCATACAGGAAGATCGTGGAAGGTAAGAACAAAAGAAAAAAGCCTTGTCTTTCGACAAGGCTTTTGTTGGAGGCGCCACCCAGATTTGAACTGGGGGTAAAGGTTTTGCAGACCTCTGCCTTACCACTTGGCTATGGCGCCGTTGGAGCGAGTGACGAGGCTCGAACTCGCTACCTCCACCTTGGCAAGGTGGCGCTCTACCAGATGAGCTACACTCGCATGACGCTGTGAAGTTTCACAGCGTGGTGCCCAGGGCCGGAATCGAACCAGCGACACGCGGATTTTCAGTCCGCTGCTCTACCAACTGAGCTACCTGGGCATAGAAAAGGGCAGTGATGAAATCTCTACCCTTTTGGCGACGCGGAAGGGACTTGAACCCTCGACCTCCGGCGTGACAGGCCGGCGTTCTAACCAACTGAACTACCGCGCCAAATGGGTGGTGGGAACAACAGGGCTCGAACCTGTGACCCCATGCTTGTAAGGCATGTGCTCTCCCAGCTGAGCTATGCTCCCGATGAACTTTTGTTCTTGTTCGGTGGACTCCGTTTCGGCCGCACCGCTCAAGCAACGTAGCCTATTATATCCAAGACTTACCGCTTTGTCAATAGGTTTTTTCAAAAAAATCAGATTTTTTTGAAACTTGTTTTTCCACCCATTTTTTGGCTGAAATCGCTCTGTTCTCGTCCCCTTAAAGGGATGCGGCCAGGGCTTCCAGCTCGTCCTTCTCAAAGACGTGGACAGCGTCGCAAAACTGGCAGGTCATCTCGGCGCGGCCCTGCTCGCGGATGAGGTCGGTAAGCTCCTGCTTGCCCATGCTGATCAGGGCGCGGCGCATCCGGTCCCGGCTGCAATAGCAGCGGTACTCCACGGGGACGGTCTCCAGAAGCTCCAGGTCGAAGTCTGCCAGGACCAGGCGCAGCAGCGCCTCGGCGCTGAGACCCTGGCTGAGCTGGGTGGTCACCTGGCCCGCGCGGGCGATGCCGGCCTCGATCTTGTCGATGTCCTCATCGGTGGCACCGGGGAGAAGCTGGATGAGGTAGCCGCCGGCCACAGCCACAGAGAGGTCCTTGTCCACTAAGACGCCCAGGGCGCAGGCGGTGGGGATCTGCTCGCTCTCGGCAAAGTAGGCCGTGATGTCCTCGGCGATCTCGCCGGAGACCAGGGGGATGGTGCCCACATAGGGTTCCTTGAGCTTTAAGTCTTTAATGACGGTCAGGGAGCCGTTGGTGCCCACGGCGGTGCCAACGTCCAGCTTGGCGGGGCCCTTCAGGGGCAGCTCGACCTGACCGTTCTGGACGTAGCCGCGGACGTTGCCGTCGCTGTCGGACACGGCCAAAATGCTGCCCAGCGGGCCGCCGCCGTTGATGCGGAGGGTCACGGAGCCGTCCTTCTCTTTGATCTGCTGGCCCATCATGGAGGCAGCCATCAGGGTGCGGCCCAGGGCGGCAGTGGCCACGGGCAGGGTCTTGTGGATCTCGCGGGCCCGCTCTACAATGCCCTTGGCCTGGATGGCCATGGCTTTGATGGGGGCGTCCTTGGCAATCATTCTAATTATCGTATCCATATTGCTCTCATATCCTCGTTTCGTGTTATCGCATGTGTTCAATGGCTTCCTCCGGCTTGCGGGCGGTAAAGAAGACCCGCGCCTCCCCGGCCTGGGGGGCGTCCAGGCGGCGGTCGCCATAGGTGTGGATGTCAAGAAAGCCCGCTTGACGCAGGGCTTCCGTCAGGGTCTCGATGGAATAGGCCCGCTCCTCGTGGACCTCGGTGGAGCGGTACCAGGCCTCCCCTTCCCGCTGGAAGACGTCCATGCCATAGGTGCAGATCGCTTCTTCCGGGTCATACTCCGTGCGCCAGACGCAGTAGGCATCGTCGGTCTCATCCAAAAACAAGCCGCCGTCCAGGCTCTGCAAGTGCTCTGGGGTGTGGACATCGAAGACAAAGAGGCCCCCGGCCTCTAAGAACAGCCAGACGCGGCGGAGGGCCTGTTGGAGGCGGTCCAGCTCCGTCACGTGGTTCACACTGTCCAACAGGCAGACGCAGGCATCGACGGTCCCGTAGAGGTCCAGCTCCTCCATGCTCTGGCAGAGGAAAATGGGGGCTTCCCCCTCCCCTTCTAGGGATTTCTCCGCAGCCACAGCCAGCATTTCCGGGGAAAAGTCCACGCCGATCACTTCATAGCCCCGCTCGGCCAATAAAAAAGACATGGTGCCTGTGCCGCAGGCCAGGTCCAGGACCGTGTGGAACGGCTCCCCATGGACCGGACGGGGGGAGCCGGCGAAGAGGGCCTCGATAAAATCGGCCCAGGCGGGATAATCGACATCTGCGGTCATGTCGTCGTAGCAGGCGGCCAGGGCGTCGTAGGTCTCTTCTTCGCCCAGGGTCAGATCGCCGAAAGGTTCATGCTTCTGTGTCACGGTGCTTCTTCTCCTCCCAGATGGGGTCCAGGCGGGGCAGGATGGTCTGGTAGCCGTCTGCGCCGTATTGCAGGCAGCGGTTGACCCGGCTGATGGTGGCGCTGCTGGCCCCGGTGTGCTTGAGGATATCCTGGTAGATCATCCCTTCCCGCAGGTACATGGCCACCTCGATCCGCTGGCCCATGGCCTTGAGCTCGGTGACGGTGCATAGGTCCTCCATGAACTTGCGGCACTCCTCCACCGATTTTAACTGCAAGAGGCTCTCGTAGAGCAGCTCGTAGTCTTCCTTGGGTGTTTTCTTCATGGGAACACCACTCCTTTGTCTTATCTGCTTTCATATTTTAGCAAGTTAAATCATGAATGTAAAGGGGAACTTTCCGCGATTTTGACAAAAATCTGGGAATCCATGAAATTTTTCTACTTCACCCTTGCATCTTGAAATACAGAGTATTATAATGAGTTGTATTTTCGGGGGCACTTCCCCACCGCCGAAAGAAACAAGACAAACAATTTATCTTCTTATTATAGTAGGAGGGGTTCCTGTGGTAAAAGCGATCGTCGGCGCCAACTGGGGCGACGAAGGCAAAGGGAAAATCACCGATCTGCTGGCGGAGACGTCAGACATCGTCGTCCGCTTCCAAGGCGGCGCCAATGCGGGGCACACCATCATCAATGATTATGGCCGCTTCGCCCTGCACACCCTGCCTTCGGGCGTGTTCTACTCTCACATCACCAATGTCATCGGCAACGGGGTCGCCCTGGACATCCGTAAACTCACCGATGAACTGACCAGCCTGCTGGACGCCGGGGTACCAGCCCCCAACCTGATCATCTCGGAGCGGGCCCAGCTGCTCATGCCCTATCACGTCCTCCAGGACGCCTACGAAGAGGAGCGCCTGGGTGGCCATGCCTTCGGCTCCACCAAGAGCGGCATCGCTCCCTTCTACTCCGACAAGTACGCCAAGATCGGCATCCAGGTCTGCGACCTGTTCGACGAGACCCGCCTGAAAGAGCATCTCAACCACGCCGTTGAGATCAAGAACATTCTCTTTGAGAACATGTATCACAAGCCCCGCATCGACGCAGACGAGCTCTTCCAGGACCTGCTGAAGATGCGCGAGATCATCAAGCCCTATGTGGGTGATGCCGTGACCTTCCTGCACCAGGCTGTGAAAGACGGAAAATCCATCCTGCTGGAGGGCCAGCTGGGGGCCATGAAGGACCCGGACCTGGGTATCGTGCCCATGACCACCTCCTCCCACACCTTGGCCGGCTTCGGCTGCGTGGGCGCTCCCGTGCCCCCCACGGCCATGGAGGACGTGATCTGCGTGTCCAAGGCCTACTCCTCCTGCGTCGGCTCGAAGACGGAGCCTTTCGTCAGTGAACTTCTGGGCGAGGCCGGCGACGAGCTGCGCCGCCGCGGTGGTGACAAGGGCGAGTTCGGCGCCACCACCGGCCGTCCCCGCCGGGTGGGCTGGTTCGACACCGTGGCTACGAAATACGGCTGCATGGTCCAGGGTGCCACCCAAGTGGCCCTGACCTGCCTGGATGTGCTGGGCTATCTGGACGAGATCCAGGTCTGTACCGGGTATGAGATCGACGGCAAGGTCACCAAGGACTTCCCCGTCCCCGCCCTGCTGGAGCGGGCCAAACCCGTCTTCACCACCCTGCCTGGCTGGAAGAGCGACATCCGCGGCATCACGGACTACGACGCCTTGCCCGCCAACGCCAAGGCTTACGTAGACTTCATCGAAAAAGAGATCGAGACACCCATCCGCATCGTCTCCACCGGCCCCAAGCGCCACGAGATCACTTTGCGAGGCTGACGTTTCCCCCTCTGTGTCCTGTCCGGGAATCCTGCGGTTCCCGGGCAGTTTTTTCTGCTTGCATCTGGCGGTCGCTTCGGCTAAAATAGAGGCAGCAGAGATCCTCGCAGGATACTCCCCCATTTCCCTTTCCTGATCCCAGCGCACGGCATCTCACTGGCGCTGAATGAACACCAAAACGGAGGGAACGGCCGATGGCTGACTACCAAAAGATGTACGCCGTGCTGTGCAGCGCGGTGGACGAAGTGATCGATCCACTGGAACGCATCCCGTTGGCTCTGTCCTCTGCCCGTATTCTGCGGGCGGCGTTGGCACGGGCAGAGGAGATCTATATCTGCACCGCTGAGGAGGAGGAGCCCGAACCGCCTAGGGTACGGGAAAGTACGATTGAGATCCTTCCCCCCAAAAAATGAAATGATGTTGGCTTTTTCTTTCCACTAGCAGAGCTAGTGGTTTTCTTTTGACAAAAAAGTGCCTCTGCCGACATGCAACCAGGCATCGACAGAGGCGCTTCTTGTATTTTACCGATGTTTTACAAGAATATGATTACTTTTTTCCATTCTTCTGCTACACTGAATTGTCAATATAGAAAAGAGGAAGACGATGAGAAGCCATAACAGATTTCACAACTATGTGCCCTCCCTGCTGCTGTTTCTGCTGTTTGAAGCTGTTGCGGTCACGCTATGGCTCACAAAGGACAATCTATTCTATCTGCTGAATTTCAGCTACATTGGAGCTTGCCTTGCGCTGGGGACGGCGCTCTTTACCGCCGGGAAACGCTATGCCCGCCATTTCGTCCAGTTGGTAGTGGGCAGTTATATGCTGCTATACCTCGGCGTGATCTCCCACGAGAATATGCAGATTGAAGGCTTCTGGTACTATCTGTTTCTCGGTGTTTTTGAGGCGGCGACCATCCACTACGCGGTTGCAAAGATTTTGGGACCGCTGCTGTTTGGGCGCGGCTGGTGCGGCTACGCCTGTTGGACGGCGATGGTGCTGGACTTTCTGCCCTACAAGCAGCCGCAAAAGCCGCGCAGGGAAAAGCTGGGCGTTCTGCGCTATGTGATGTTCGCTCTGTCTCTGGCGCTGGTATCCGGGCTTTTCCTGATGAAGGTCACACACTTGGAACAGATCATGTTCTGGCTATTCCTCGCCGGGAATGTGCTTTACTATATTGTCGGCATTGCGTTTGCCTTCCGATTCAAAGATAATCGGGCGTTCTGCAAGTGCCTGTGTCCCATCACTGTGTTTCTCAAGCCCATGAGCTATTTTTCTCTGCTGCGCGTCCACTGCGACGAGAACAAATGCGTCCATTGTGGGAAGTGTCTGCGGGTCTGCCCCATGAATGTGGAGGTCAACAAAGAATCCCGCAGACGGAAAAATGGAACGGAGTGCATCCTCTGCTACAAATGCACGAAAGTCTGTCCCACAAAGGCGCTGCATTGACCGGTTCCCCTCATTTTCTACCGAGGCTTCTTCCCGCTTAGGCCGCGGGCTAGGGCCTGCTCATATCGGGACAGGGGCATTTGCCAGGCGGATGCAGGAAAGGGGTTTTGCCGCAGGAGCGCCAGCAGGCGGGCGCCCAGGGCTTGGCGGTGCAAGTGGTTGCAGGCGCGGAGGAGATCTAATTGCAGGCCGTCGACAGAGGCGCTCTGAAAGATCTGGCGGGCGAAGCGCTCCTCTTCCAGGGCGTAGAGGAGCGGGAGAAGGTGCGTTTCGTCGTTCTCATAGAGCCAGGGGCGCTGGATGACGTTGGGCAGGAGCTGTTCCGCTGTGGTGCGGCTGCATTGGAGCTGGGGGCCGGCGGCGTCCAACGCTTCCCGCCAGAGGGCCAGGGCGGCGCTAGGATCTTCCGCAAAGTAGTTTTTGAGCCGGAGCTGCCAGGTGGGCGAGGTCCAGGGTGCAGGTGCGTTTTTGGGTCTGGCAGGCGTCGGGGACGCGCTCTGCGTCTTGGGCAGGATTGTCAGGCGGACCGTCGGCGCAGGCTGAGGGACGGGGGCAAGACGGCCGCAGTTCCCACACCAGCCACATTCCCATTGGCTGCCTTTGACAAAGACCGCCGCACCGCAGTTGGGGCAATTCATCTTCTATCACCTTCTTTTATTTTTAGTGTACCACAACAGCAGGCAGAAGAAAAGACAACGCTTGGGAAGACGACAACGGAAAAAAAGAACTAAAGACAGGCTCTGTTGGAATAGAGTGGAACACAGGAGGTGCTGCCCTATGTTATCTGCTCTGTTACTGCTGCTCCACACCCTCTGCTACCCTCTTCGGCTGGGGAGCACGGGGTCGTTTCCCCGTCCGTTGAAGGCGGAGGAGGAACGGGCCTATCTGGAACGCTTGGCCCAGGGCGATCTGGAAGCCCGCAACAAGCTGGTGGAGCACAATCTCCGCCTGGTCTCCCACATTTTGAAAAAATACTACGTCCAGGCCAGCGACCAGGACGACCTGATCTCCATCGGCACCATCGGGCTCATCAAAGGCATCACGACGTTCAAGCCCGACAAAAAAGTCCGCCTGGCCACCTACGCCAGCCGGTGTATTGAAAACGAGATCCTCATGTACTTCCGCAGCCAGCGGAAATATCAGGGGGACGTCTCCCTCTCAGATAGCCTGGACAGCGACGGGGAGGGCAGCGCCCTCTCCCTCATGGATGTCATTCGGGTCGACGATGACATGCTGGAAAACCTGGACACCAGAGAGTCCTGCCAAAAAGTCCGCCGGTGCGTGGACCGCTGCCTGAGCGGTCGGGAGGCGAAAGTTATCACTCTCCGCTATGGCCTAGACGGCGAACCCCCCCGCACCCAGCGGGAGATCGCCGCCGCCTGCGGCATCAGCCGCTCCTACGTCTCCCGCTTGGAGAAAAAAGCCCTGGAGAAACTGCGGGAGGCGATGGAACAGCACGAGTAGAGACGTTCTTGCACTGTTCCAAAAACTATCGTATGATAGTAGCATACGACACAGAAAGCTGCCTTTGCCGCGCTGGTCGTTGACCGGCAGGCAGGGCAGCTTGTTTCTTCCAACGAAACCAAACCAAGAAAATCAGGTGATGACCATGCGACTGATCCACTTATCTGACCTCCATCTGGGCAAGCGTGTGAACGGCTTTTCCATGCTGGAGGATCAGCGCTATATATTAAAAGAGATCCTGCGGATCATTGACGAAGAACGACCGGACGCCGTGCTCATTTCCGGGGACGTGTATGACAAAGCCGTGCCGTCGGCGGAGGCGGTGCTGGTGCTGGACGAATTTTTGTGCCGGCTGGCCCAACGCAAACTACCGGTGCTGATGATCAGCGGCAACCACGACTCCGCCGAGCGGGTGGCCTTTGGCGGGCGGCTCATGGAGCGCAGCGGCGTTTATGTCTCCCCGGTGTATGACGGGGCCGTCCAGCCGATCGTTTTGCACGACGCCTGGGGAGAGGTGCGGATCTATCTGCTCCCCTTCCTCAAGCCCGCACATGTGCGGCGGTGCTTCCCCGACGAGACCATTGAGAGCTACACCGACGCCCTGCGGGTGGCCATCGGGCAAATGGAGATCGACGCCGGGGCGCGGAATCTTTTGCTGACCCACCAGTTCGTCACCGGCGCGGCCCGGTGCGAGTCCGAGGAGCTTTCCGTGGGCGGTGCGGACCATGTAGACGCCTCCGTTTTTGATACCTTTGACTATGTGGCTCTGGGACATCTCCACGGCCCCCAGAGCGTTGGAGGGGAGCACATTCGCTACTGCGGTTCCCCGCTGAAATATTCTTTTTCCGAGGCAAAGCAGCAGAAGTCTGTCACCCTTGTAGAGTTGGCGGAGAAGGGACAGGTCCAGGTCCGCACGGTCCCGCTGGTGCCCCGGCATGACCTGCGGGAGATCCGGGGGACCTACCTGGCCGTGACAGAAAAATCTTTCTATGACGGGACGGCCACCGACGACTACCTGCACATCACCCTCACCGACGAGGAGGACGTGCCCAACGCCCTCGGCAAGCTCCGGGCCATTTACCCCAACCTGATGAAGCTGGACTATGACAACACCCGCACCCGCGGGGCGGTCCAGCTGGAGGAGGCGGCCCCCGTGGAAGAGCTCTCTCCCCTGGACCTCTTCGCGCAGTTTTACCGGCAGCAGAACAACCAGCCCATGACCCAGGCCCAGACGGACTTTGTCCGGGACCTCATCGAAACCATCTGGGAGGAGGATGCACCATGAGACCCATGCAGCTGACCCTATCCGCCTTTGGCCCCTACGCCAGGAAGACCGTCCTTGCTCTGGAGCAGCTGGGGGCCCATGGTCTCTACCTCATCACCGGGGACACCGGGGCGGGCAAAACTACGATTTTTGATGCCATTACCTTCGCCCTCTTCGGCCAGGCCAGCGGCGACAGCCGTACCCCGGAGATGCTTCGCTCCAAATACGCCGCGCCGGAGACGCCCACAGAAGTGGAGCTGGTGTTTCAATACGCCGGGAAGCAGTACACCGTCCGACGTAACCCGGAGTACCAGCGCCCCGCCAAGCGGGGCAATAAGCTGGTCCTGCAAAAGGCCGAGGCCGAGCTGACCCTGCCCGACGGCCGGTTGATCACCAAACCCAGAGAGGTCAACGCCGAGATCCAGACCATCCTGGGGGTCACGCGGGAGCAGTTTTCCCAGATCGCCATGCTGGCCCAGGGAGAATTTCGCCGCCTGCTCCAGGCCAACACCAAGGAACGGCTGAAGATCTTCCAAAGTATTTTCCACACCGAGCGCTACGAGACCCTCCAGCAGCGCTTACGGGTCCAGGCTCTGGCCGCCAAAAGCACCTGCGACGAGCTGCGGCGGAGCGTCCAGCAGGACTTGACCGGCATCCAGTGCAGCGAGGATGACCCCTTGTCTGCCCAGGTGGAGGCGGCCCGCGCCGGGCAGTTCCCCGCCGCGGACCTCTTCCCCCTTTTGGACCAGCTCATCCGTCAAGACGCACAGGCCGCCGTTACGCTGGCAGCAGAGCTGGACGAGACGGACCGGCAGCTCCGCACCCTGGCCCAGCGGCAGAAGGCCGCCCAGGACCGCGCCAGGACCCAGCAGGCCTTAGAGACCCTGCAAACCAAGATCGCCCAGCAAACCGACGCCCAAGCAGCCAAGCAGACGGCGCTGGAAGCAGTACAGGCCATGCTCCCCCGCGCTGAAGCCCTCAAGGCCCAAACCGTTCTCCTGGAACAGCAGCTGCCCCAATACGACGCCTTGGAGCAGACACGGACGGCCGTCAAAACCGCAGAACGTGCCGTGACTTCCTATGAACAGCAACTCCAGAAGGACCACCAGCAGCTCGACGGGCTGGCTCAGACCATCTCTGCCCTGCAAACGGAGCTGGCAGACTTGACGGACACCTCGGCGGCGCTTCTGGACGTGACCTATCGCGCCGAACAGGAGACCGCCAGATCGGAAGCGCTTTCTGCGCTTTTGCAGGACCTCAGGCAGCAGGTCACGCTGCAGCAGCGCTGGAAGAGGGCGCAGGATGAGTATCTCACGGCCCGCACCCGTTCCCAGCGGGACCGGGCGGAGTATGAGCAGAAAAACCAGGCCTTTTTAGATGCCCAAGCCGGCATTCTGGCCCAGGCGCTAGAAGAAGGTCTCCCCTGCCCGGTGTGCGGGGCGGTCCATCACCCGGCCCTGGCCCGGCTTGCGGCCCACGCCCCCACCCAGGCGGATGTGGAACAGGCTCAAGCTGCAGCAGACCGCTCCGGTGCAGAAGCCGCCAAAAAAAGCGCGGCAGCCGCCGCGCAGAAAAGTCAGTATGACACAAGGGAAAGTGTATTGCGGGACCGGCTGGCCCAGCACCTGGGAAACGCCGTGGAAACAACGGAAGTAGACCTGCTGACCTTGCAGGACCGCGTCACAGCCCTTTGGAACGAAGCCCAGGCTCAAGTGCGTTCCCTGGCCGACCGGCGCAAAGGCTTAGAAGCCCAGCAGAACCGCCGCAAACAGCTGGAGCAGCGCCTGCCCCAGGAGCAGGCCCAGCTGACGCAGGTCAGCCAGCACAAGCAGACGGCGGAGCAAGCCCTGGCCGGGGAGCGGGTCCACGCAGAGAATCTGCAAGCCCAGCTTCGGCAGCTGGAAGCACAGTGTTCCTTCCCAGACCAGGCGGCGGTGACCCGGCAGATCCGGGTCATGGAAGCAGAGGCCCATCAGATCGAAGGCGCGGTGGCCTTGGCCCAGACCGCCCTGGACACCGCCGGAAAAAAACTGGAGGGCCTCCGCGGTCAGCGGATCCAATTAGAGGCTCTGCTGGCCCAGACGCCCCAGGAGGATCTCGACGCCCTGGCAGAGCAGCAGCGGTGGCTCCAAGCCCAAAAGGCCGCTCTGACCCAGGACAGCAAGGCCCTGGCCGTGTGGCAGAGCCGGAATGAGACGGTGCGGCAAAACGTCTCCGCCCAGTCTGAGGCCCTGTCCCAGGCGGAAGCGCGGTTCCAGTGGCTCTGGTCCTTACATGAGACGGCCAACGGCAGTCTCCCCGGCAAGGCGAAGATCATGCTGGAGACCTATGTACAGATGGCCTATTTCGACCGCATCTTACACCGGGCCAACGTGCGCCTCATGGTCATGTCCGGGGGACAGTATGAGCTCAAGCGGCGTTCCGTCGCCGCAGACGTCCGCTCCCAGAGCGGCTTAGACCTGGACGTGCTGGACCACTACAACGGCACCGAGCGCAGCGCCGACACCCTCTCCGGCGGCGAGGCCTTTCTCGCCTCCCTCTCCTTGGCTCTGGGGCTGTCGGACGAGGTGCAGGCCTCCGCCGGTGGCATCCAGATGGACACGCTGTTTGTGGACGAGGGCTTTGGCTCCCTCAGCGAACAGGCCCTGGAGCTGGCCCTGCAAGCCCTGGCTGGGCTATCGGACGGAAATCGGCTGGTGGGCATCATCTCCCACGTGGCAGAGCTCAAGGAGCGCATCGACCGGCAGATCGTGGTCTGCAAGGAGCGCAGCGGAGGAAGCTTTGCAGCAATACGGGGAGAAAGATGATGCGGTACCCGCTATAGCTCGGAAGCTATAACAGGTACCGCTCTTCCCTTTCCCGCATTCAGGATACTGCAAGCATCACAACAGAAGGGCAACAGGGAAAAATTTTTATAGTTTCCAATTTCTTGCAAACCGGAAACCTCACAGCAGCCACAGTTCTTCTGCCACGGTCTTGGCTTCGCTGCGGCGTTTCACGCCCAGTTTTTGCAGAATATGGCTGACGTGGCTCTTCACGGTGGCCAGCTTGATGTCTAAAATTGCGCCGATCTCCGCGTTGCTCCGGTCGGCGCAGAGAAGCTTGAGCACTTGCAGCTCCGTCGAGGTGAGGGACTCTGCCGGGGACAAGCGCAGGCGGAGGAAATCCGGGTAGTTGGCCGCCTGGACCCTGGCGTAAGCGACACTCTGCTTAAGGAAGGCCGGGGCCCCCGCCCAACCGCATCTTTCCAGCAGAGGCAGGATCGACGCGCCGTAGCAGCTCACCGGACGGAGGAAGTGGTACTCTGCCGCCGTGTCCAGGGCCTGGCAGAGGGCCTGGGACCAGTTCTCGTCTTTCAGGCGGTGGCGGGCGATGGCCGTCAAGAGATGCAGGTGGATGCCGTCGATGTGGCGCTGGCAGGCGGTGAAGTAAGGCTCCAGCGCCGCCAAGGTCAGCAGGGCCGCCCGGCTGTTGCCCAGGGCGATCTCCGCCATGGCCTGGGTCAAATACTGGTAGCGCTTCATGGTCTGCAAATGGATCTGGTCCTTGGGGGCCTTGTCCCGGTACCAGTCCCCCACCGCCACCAGGTCCCCTTCCCGCAGGTCGATGCGGCAGAGCATGGCGTCGAGGTTTGGCAGGAAGCGCTCCTCGTTCACCTCGACAAAACGTTTGCGCAGGGACTCCAGCGTAGTGCGGGCATCCAGGGCGCGGCCAACGCTGGTCTGGTAGCGCACCAGCATCCCCACCACGGCAAACTCAATGTCCGGGGTGCCCCTGCGGTGGATGTCGTTGAGCTTGGACATGAGGGCCAGCATCCGGTTGGAGACGTCCTCGCCCTGTTCAAACTTGCTCTCGGCTATGGCGCAGTCCGGCAGGCCTACCCCGTCCTTGCCCAGGACAGCCTCTACGGGGAGGCGAATGGTCTGATAGAGCAGATCGTCCTTCTTGCTCCAGGCGGAAAAATCCTTGCCGCCGTTTAGAATGCTCGGCTGCATACTGGTCACGGAAAAGGGCGGCAGGGCGATCTCCCGGTTGGTCAGCAGCCGAAACACCTTGGGGATGGTGTCGATCAGGCCCGTCACGCCCCGCTGGGGCAGGGCGATGTCCAGCCAAGCCAGGCGGCTGCGGGCCTGTTTCCGGGCCGCGTCGGTCCGCTCGCAGCGGGCGGCGAAGTCCGCCAGGGCCTGGTACCAGCGCTCGGACTCCTCATACTCCATCTCCAATGCACAGAGCATGCACATGGCCTGCATCAGGGCCGGAGAGACTAAGATCTCCTCCTCCGGCAGGGCGCGGTAATAGCGTTCCATTTCCTCATAATGCCCGGTGCCGGGGTGATACTCAGCGTTGCGGATGAGCAGGTCGGAGACCTTGGCGTGGTCCCCCGCCTTCGTGTAGCACTCCAAGGCCAGGGCCGACTGACCGTTCAGCTCGTAGTATAGACCGCCCCGGTCGAAGATGGCCCGCTGTTTCTCCGGGGTGTATTCCCGGTCCATCTCCCATTGCAGAAAGTTGCGGAAAATATCCCAGAAGTGGAAGCGCTGGATGCCGTCGTACTGAAGCATCGACGTGTTGCGCTGGAGCCAGTCGATGACTTCCCCCACCGCGCTGTCGCCGGTGACCATCCGGGCCAGCTCGATGTCGAAGGTTGTAAAGGGTGAGATCTCCAGGAGGAAGCGGCGGATGGGCAGGTCGAAGCGGCGGTAGACCGCCGTCTCATAGTGGATGTACAGCTCCCGGCGGACCTTGGCGTCGATCTCCGGGCTGTACGGTGAGCCGTTGGCCATTTCTCGGCCGATCATGGAGACGGCCAGAGGATACCCCAGGGACTCCCGCTGAATGGCCGTGACCTCCAGATCCGTGGGGTCGCCCCCCATGAGGCGAAGGAGCCTGGCCGTGGTGTCCCAGTCGAAGAGCAGGGCTCTGGCATCCAGCACCAGCATGAGGCCGGAAAACTGAAAGTGGATCAGCCACCCCGGCGGGGTGCCCCGCGAGAGGAGAAAGAAGCGCCGGTTCGGGCTGCGGCGGATGAGTTCACACAGAGGCTCCTGCTCCTCCTCCGGCAGGTTTTGCAGCTGGTCCAGCAGCAGCACGTCCCATGTCTCCCGCAGCAGGGGCAGGCGAAAGCCCGGCTCCCCTGCCGCAGCGAAATAGACCTTCTTCCCTTCCAGCAAGGCCCAGGCCGTGGTGGTCTTGCCAAAGCCGCAGGGGGCGCTGAAGAAGATCACCCTGCCGTGGATCATGGCGTTTTTCACCTGGTCTGCCACGAACGGCTTGATGACGATGGCATCCTGCATGGTTTCTTCCCTCCTCTCGCAGGCAGTGTATTTCCGCGGGTCATGCCTCCGGCAGGGTGAATACTTTGCCGGGGTTTAAGAGGAGCTTCGGGTCAAAAACCTTTTTGATGCCCTGCATGAGGGCGATGTTGGTGGGGCCGGCGGCCTGGGCCAGGTACTTGATCTTGCCCCGGCCAATGCCGTGCTCACCGGAGATCTGGCCGCCCAGCTCCATGGTCTTGGCGTAGAGCTTGGACATGAAGTCGTCCACCTGCTGTACGAACACATCCTTTTCCAAATCGTTGGAGCAGGCGTAGATGTGCAGGTTGCCGTCCCCGGCGTGGCCGAAGTATTGCAGCTGGAAGTCGTAGTTTTTGGCCAGAGTGTCGGCGTAGACGACGTACTCCGGGATCTGGGTCACGGGGACGACCACGTCGCACTCATCCAGCAGCTTGCACTGCTCCTCGATGCCCTCCAGGAAGGAGGACCGGGCAGCCCAGGCTTCCTTGCGCTTGGGGGCGCTGTCGGCCACCAGCACATCTAAGGCGCCCTGGTCCAGAAGCAGCTCGGCGGCCCGCTCGATGATGGGGTTCAGGGTCTCCTCAGACTCGCCGTCGAAGGTGATGAGCAGATAGGCGCCCACGTCTACCCCATCGACCACGCGGGGGAAGACCTGCTTCTTGAGGTACGTCTCGGAGGTCACGAGAATGGCCTTCTCAAAGAACTCAATGGCCTGGGGGTTCAGCCCGCTGTGGCGGAGCTTGGGGACCATGGCGATGCAGGAGGCCAGGTCCTCAAAGGGGACGACCAGGCTGACCGCCGCTTTCGGGGCAGGGATGAGCTTGAGCGTCAGCTCTGTGATGATGCCGAGCGTGCCCTCGGAGCCGATCATCAGGTGCAGGAGGTTATAGCCGGAGCTGGTCTTGGAGACGGAGGAGCCGAAGTGGGTGATCTCGCCGGTGGGCAGGACCACGGTCATGGCCTTCACATAGTCCCGCGTGGCCCCGTACTTCACGCCCCGCATGCCGCTGGCATTGGTGGAGACGTTGCCGCCCAAAGTGGCCAGCTTCTCCCCCGGATCCGGGGGATAGAGACATTCGTGGGACAGGGCGTCCTCCGCCAGCTGCTGGAGGAGAACCCCGGGCTGGACGGTCACGGTGTAGTTGTCCAGGTCATAGCCCAGGATCTTGTTCATTTTGGTGGTGGCGATGACCACGCCGCCCATCACGGGCACACAACCACCCACCAGCCCTGTGCCCGCACCGCGGGTGGTGACGGGGATGTTGTTTTCATAGCACAGCTTCATCACGGCGGCAATTTCCTCCGTGGTCATGGCATCCACCGACGCCTCCGGCACGCGGGTGCCATAGATGGGCATTTCGTCCCGGCCGTAGTCGGGGTTCACGTCGTCCCCGAAATAGACCCGTCCGGGGGCGATTTTTTCCAGTTGTTCTACAATCTCTTTGGTCACAGGTTGATAGCTAGCCATACCCATAACCCTCCTTTTGTTGTCTTCTTATCTTTTTTATTTGAAACAGCGGGGGGATCCCGCCGGCTCAAACCCGCTCGCTGACCAGGTGGAACCCTGCCTCGGTCAGTTCTTTTTTGATCTGGGCGATCTGTTCCCGGTCTCTGGTCTCCAGGCCCAGCTTGAGGAAGCAGCTGGTGATGGACATGTTGGCATCGGACCGGTCATGGTGGACGGAGACCACGTTGCCGCCGCAGTGGGCGATGATGTCCGCCACCTCTTGCAGCTGGCCGGGCTTGTCGGCCAGGGAGAGGGTGAGGCTGACGTTCCGGCCGCTGGTGACGAGGCCGCGGGTGATGACGCGGCTCAAAATATTCACGTCGATGTTGCCGCCGGAGACGATGCAGACGACCTTCTTACCCTGGACGGGGAGCTTGTGGAAGAGGACGGCTGCCACGCCCACAGCCCCCGCGCCCTCGGCGATGACCTTCTGCTTTTCCAGCAGGGCCAGAATGGCAGTGGAAATTTCGTCTTCGGTGACGGTGACGATCTCGTCCACGTATTCCTTCACCAGCTCATAGGTCAGGTCACCGGGGTGCTTCACGGCGATGCCGTCGGCGAAGGTATCGGCCCGGTCGAGCATGATGGGCTCCCCGGCCTTTTGGCTCTCCACCATGCTGGCGGCCCCGGCGGCCTGGACGCCGTAGACCTTGACCTTGGGGTTCAGATGCTTGATGGCGTAGGCCACACCGGAGATGAGCCCGCCCCCGCCGATGGGAACGACGACTGCGTCCGGATCCTCCAGCTCGTCCAAGATCTCCAGGCCGATGGTACCCTGGCCGGCAATGACCTCCGGGTCGTCGAAGGGATGGATGAAGGTGGCACCCGTCTCCTCCTGAATTTGCAGGGCGGTGGCGTAGGCATCGTCGTAAGCGCCCTTCACCAGGCGGACCTCTGCCCCCAGCTGCTTGGTCGCCTCGACTTTACTGATGGGGGCGCCATCGGGCATACAGATGAGGGACTTGATGCCGTTGCGGGTGGCAGCCATGGCCACACCCTGGGCGTGGTTGCCGGCGCTGCACGCCAAAATACCATGTGACTTTTCTTCGTCCGTGAGCTGGCTGATCTTATAGTAAGCGCCGCGGAGCTTGAAGCTGCCGGTCTCCTGTAAGTTCTCGGTCTTGAGATACAGGTCGCAGTGGTCGGAAAGTTTGGTGGCCTTGATGAGGTCCGTTTTTCTGGCTACCTTTTTTAATACAAAGGCGGCGTGGTAGATCTTGTCCAGTGTCAGCATCTTCTCTTCCCTCCGATGGATGTTGTTGAAATCATATTTTTGGGTTTTTTGTAGTATAGACCATTTTCCCTACCGACACAAGAGGTTGAAGAAAATGCCACAAAATTTTTACAAATTTTTGGGTAGCACCTACTGGACAGGCAGGTTGGTTTGTGCTATGGTAGGGAACGTGATTAGCGAGTTCTAACCTCGCAGTTGATTTTTGTTTCACGAGGAGGAAACCAAACCATGGGTACAGCCATCGTCATTGTCATCATCGTCGTGATCTGCGTGTTTGCGATTTACAGCTACGGCCATAAGATGCGGCACGGCGGCGGATGCTGCGGGTCCCACGAGGCTGCAGAGAAGAAAGTGAAGGTCGCGGACAAGAACAAGGACCACTACCCCTATGAGGTCACCCTGACCATCGACGGAATGACCTGCTCCAACTGCTCCCGCCGGGTGGAAAACGCACTGAATAGCTTGGACGGTGTCTGGGCCAAGGTTGACCTCGGCGAGCGTAAGGCCGATGTGCGCCTGAAGCAAGCGCCGGACAACGACGCCCTGCGCCACGCCGTGCAAGATGTGGGCTATACCGTCCTGTCCATTCAATAACGGATCCTGGTCCTCTGCCCTGCCGGCAGAGGACCTTTTTGAAAATTTTTTCCTCTTTTTCGGATTTTCCTCTTGCTTTTTCAGTTAGTCTATGCTATCATCTAATCCGTAATTAGGGAACGCTAATTCTTTGTAGTGAATTCTTCGCAGGTTCATCCTCCAGATGAACTTTTTTCTTGGCCGAGCGTTAGGATTTGCTAACATTTGGGAGGAGGTACTGCCATGGTCGAGCGTTTGCTACCGATGGAGCCAGATGGCAGTGTCGCATGGTCCTATGCCCTGCCGGGCTTACAGATCTGCCAGTTGACCGGCGGCCAGGGGGATGCCTGGCTGTCGGATTCCCTCCGTGGCCCGGTCTGCCTGTTGTTTTGTCAGGCTGGCGGCCTCCAGCTCTATTTGGAGCAGGGACAGGTCTTGGACCTGAATCCCCAGGACATTCTACTCGTCTCCTCCCGCCTGCGGGTGCATCGGGTGGAAAGCCGAGAGGCAAGGGTCCAGCTCATCCGAATACGGCTGGACGGACCGACCCCCTTCGCCGCGCTGACCAGCCTCTGGGGCGCAGCCGACAGCCAGCTGCTGACCCACAAACTGTATGAGCTGCTCCAGGCCGGCGGCGGGTGTCTGCTTTTCCCCAGCAGCCTTTGGAACAGCGCCTTCTTCGCCCAGCTGGACGACTTACCGGAAACGGAACGGGGCCAATACTGCGCCATGAAGGGCGTGGAGCTGCTGTACCTGATGCAGAGCAAAGCCGTCGTCCCCCTGCGCAGCCCCGGTCGGCGCTATTGGGACCGGGAACAGGTCCAGGCCATTCGGGATGCTCACGACTACATGCTGGAAAACCTCAGCCAGCCCCTCACCATCGAAGCCATGGCCCGGCGCTTTCACATCTCCGGGACGTTCTTAAAGGAAGGTTTCCGGCAGATGTACGGGCAGTCCACCCGAAAGTTTTTGCAGGCCCGCCGGATGGATCTGGCCGCCGACCTGCTGCGAAACACCAACCAGACGGTTTTGCAGGTGGCCGCCTCCGTGGGCTATGAGAGCGCCAGCCAGTTCTCCCAGATCTTCAAACGGCACTACCACCTGCCCCCCGCCCAGTATCGGCGGCAGATGGCACAACAAAATGTCTGAAACCACCGATTCCCGACGGAATCGGTGTGTTTTTGCGTCTAAAATTCGCTATAATTTTACCGAAATATAACCTAGCTTGTGGCTTTGTTAAGGGGGGTGGCCAAGTGAAAAAGCATTCTTTTTGGGCACATGCGGCTATGATCTGTATGATTATGGCCATGCTTACCGGCCGCAAACGCAAGTAAGACGCATCTAATTAGCGAAAAACAACCGAATTAACCAGGAGGTAACGATCATGATCGACTTTAAGAAGTACACTCACGCAGCTCTGTTCGCCGGCGGCCTGCTGTTTGGCACGGCTGGTCTGAAGCTGCTCTCCAGCAAGGATGCCAAGAATGTCTATGCCCACACCACCGCCGCCGCTCTGCGTGTGAAGGACTGCGTGATGAAGGGCGTGGACAAGGTGCAGGAGAGCGCCGCCGACATCGTGGCCACCGCCAAGGACATCAACGAGGAACGCGCCGCCAAGGAGGACGTCATCATCGAGGACGCCGCTGAGGAGACCACCGAGGCTGCTGCCGAAGAAGAGGCGGATGCCTGATCCCCCTCTCCCCCGTGATGTTCCGCGCATCTATTGATTTATCATGAGGCAGAGAGGGCCAAATGCCCTCTCTGTTTTCCCGTTTTGGAGGTTTTCACTATGAAATTCAAAATCGTCCATGAATCCCGTGGGCGTATCCGGGTGCAGGTGATCCAGAACCGCATGACGCTGGAGCAGGCTGACTTATTGGAAGCCTATCTCTGCACCTGGCCCGCTGCCCAGCAGGTCACCGTGCATGAGCGCACCTGCTGCGCCATTGTCCGGTATGAGGGCGACCGGCAAGAACTTTTGACCTTCCTCAGCCGCTTCTCCTATACGTCCACCGAGATTGCCAAGCTGGCCCCCACCCACACCGGGCGGGCACTGAACCGGGAGTATCAGGAAAAACTGGTGATGAAGATCGTGTCCAAGGCCCTGCGTTCTGCCCTTCTTCCTGCGCCTTTGGCCACGGCTTACACGCTGTATCGCTCCGTTCCTTACCTGGTGAAGGGCATCCAGTGTCTGTGGAAGCGTAAACTGCACGTGGAACTGCTGGACGCCCTGTCCATCGGCATCTCCATGGCCCGCAGAGACTTCTCTACCGCCGGTTCCGTCATGTTCCTGCTGAGCTTGGGCGAGCTGCTGGAGGAGTGGACCCACAAGAAATCCGTGGACGACCTGGCCCGGTGCATGTCCCTGAACGTGGACCGCGTCTGGCTGCACACGGCAGACGGCGATGTACTCGTCCCCCTGTCCCAGGTCCAGCCCGGCGATGCCATCCTCGTCCGCATGGGCGGCATGATCCCCGTGGACGGGGTCGTCCAGTCCGGCGAGGTCATGGTCAACCAGGCCTCTCTCACCGGCGAGTCCGTGCCCGTGCCCAAAGGCCCCGGCAAGACCGTCTACGCCGGTACGGTCGTCGAGGAGGGCGAGTGCCTCATCGAGATCACCCAGCAGAAGGGCACCAGCCGCTACGACAAGATCGTCCAGATGATCGAGCAGTCCGAGAAGCTCAAGTCCGCCGCCGAGAACAAGGCCGCCCATCTGGCCGACAAGCTCGTGCCCTACACCCTGGCCGGCAGCGCCGTGACCTATCTGCTGACCCGGAACGTGACCCGTTCCCTGTCCGTGCTGATGGTCGATTTCTCCTGCGCCCTGAAGCTGGCCATGCCTCTGGCCGTGCTGTCTGCCATGCGCGAGGCCAGCGGAAGCCACACGACCGTCAAGGGCGGCAAGTTTCTGGAGGCCCTGGCCCAGGCCGACACCATCATCTTCGACAAGACCGGCACCCTCACCCGCGCCTGCCCCACCGTGGTCCAGGTCGTGCCCTTCCACGGCAAGGAGGAAAACGACATGCTCCGCCTGGCTGCCTGCCTGGAGGAGCACTTCCCCCACTCCATGGCCAACGCCGTGGTCCAGGCCGCCAAGGACAAGGACCTCTCCCACGAGGAGATGCACTCCGAAGTCGATTACATCGTTGCCCACGGCATCGCCAGCCGGGTGGGTGAGGAGAAGGTCGTCATCGGCAGCGCCCACTTCGTCTTTGAGGACGAGCAGTGCGTTGTCCCCGAAGGGGAGCAGGCCAAGTTCGACGCTCTGCCCAACCAGTACACCCACCTGTACCTGGCCATTGGCGGCGTGCTGTCTGCCGTCATCTGCATCTCTGATCCCCTGCGCCCGGAGGCCAAGGGCGTCATCCGCGCTCTGCGTGCCCTGGGCATCCGCAAGACCGTGATGCTCACCGGCGACAGCGATCGCACCGCCGCCGCCATCGCCGCCGAGGTCGGCGTGGACGACTACCGCTCCGAGGTCCTGCCGGAGGACAAGGCCAGCTACGTGGCCGCCGAGCACGCCGCAGGCCGCACCGTCATCATGCTGGGCGACGGCATCAACGACTCCCCCGCCCTCTCCGCCGCCGACGTGGGCATTGCCATCAGCGACGGCGCCGCCATTGCCCGCGAGATCGCAGACATCACCGTGGCCGCCGACAGCCTGGCGCAACTGGTCACCCTGCGGAAGATCTCCATGGAGCTGATGAAGCGCATCCGGTCCAACTACCGCTTCGTCATCGGCTTCAACGGCACTCTCATCGGCCTGGGCGCCTTCGGCGTCCTGCCTCCTGCCACCTCCGCTCTGCTGCACAACGTCTCCACCATCGGCATCAGCCTGCGGAGCATGACGAATCTGCTCAGCGACCTGGACCGGGCAGAATTAAAAGCCATGATCGAAGGCTGAGGTTCCCCCTTGGACTTTGTGTCGTGATAGACAAACAGCGCCGGTATCGTAGCAACGATACCGGCGCTGTTTTTGTGCGGCAATATCGCAGGACACTGCCGCATTTGTGAGGAAGTTATTTCTTTTTCCGCAGGTTGAATTTCTTTCTGGGTTTCTTAGGCTTCTCCGCCTTCTCCCCCTCCGTCGCTTTCTTCTTGGCCTTCTTCCGGTACCAGAGGAGGAAGAGCAGCCCTGCCACCAAAATGCCGATGGGCACGAGGAGCTGGAGGGCGCTGGGCTCCTGGATGAGGCAGAAGGTCACGCTATGCGCCGTGGCCGGGAAGAGGAGGTAGCTGCCGTCCTTGGTGCTGTCCTGGCGGACCCAAGTGCCGTCGTCCTGCTCCATCCAGACGCTGTACCGGCCGCCCTCTTCGGGGATGCGGCAGTGGACGGTGTAGGAGACGACGTCCAGGGTGGGGTCGTTGACGGTGACGGTGTAGCCCTGACCGTTGTAGGTGCGGCCCCGTTCTGTGGTCCAGGAGACTTCCTGGCTCGTGTGGCTGACCTCGGCCTGGGCGCTGAAGCTGCCGTCCACCAGGATCTCCGGCAGCTGGCCGCCGTCTGTCAGGGAGGAGGTGTAGGGGGTGTAAATGGCCTCCAGCGTCTGGCTGGCCGTCAGGTGGCTGTAATCCATGTCCGGCCAGGCGGCGGAGTAGCCCTTCTTGGCGGGGATGTCGGGGAGACTGTCCAAGCCCTCGCCGTAGGTAAAGGGCACGGTCTCCACCAGCTTCCCGTCGGCCTGGAAGGTCAGTTCCATCTGGGCGAAGGTGCTGGGGGCCCCGCTGGCGCAGAGGGCAGAGAAGGTCACGGGGGTGGCCTTGCCCGCGTAGCTGATGCCGTCGATGCCGCCGAGACTGTCGTGGGTGAAGGTGTTGCCGGTGACGATGCCCTCGGTGTCCCGGTCCCCGGCGATGGTACCTGTGTAGGCCTTCGCGTCGGTGATCTCCACGGCGGAGCGGCAGTTTTTCAGGTTCGTGCCGTAGCCGGCGATGCCGCCGACATAATGATCCCCGGAGAGGGTGCAGCGGGACCAGCTCTCCCGGATGGTGCCCCAGGAGCCGCCGGCAATGCCGCCGACGTAGCTGCCGTCGGTGCTGGAGACGGTGCCGTAGTTTTCGCAGTGGGTGACCTGGCCCAGGTCCATGCGGCCCACCACGCCCCCGGCCTGGTCCTTCTTGCCGGTGATGGTGCCGTGGTTCACGGAGCGGCGGATGACGGCCTTGGTCTGGTAGGTGATGTCCAGAGAGCGGTCCCCTTCTTTGACCAGATCGTCCTCCGGGTCGAAGTCGTACTCGATGGCCATGGACCCGGCAATGCCCGCCACGTTCACGTCGCCCTGGACCTCGCCGTTGTTGGTGCTGGAGGAGACGCAGCCGGTGCGCTGCTGGTCGCTGTCGATCTGGTCGGAGATGTCCTCCACCAAGTTCTTGTCGACCTCGTCCTTGGCGTCCTGGGTCTCCTGGCGGAGCAGGTCGGTGATGGACTGGACCTGGTCGCTGATGGTGGTCAGGTCCGCCAGAATGTTGTCCGCCGAGCCGCTGACCACGTCCGTGAGCTTCTTGGCGTTGTCGATGATGTCCGAGACTGCGTCGTCCAGCTCGTCGCCCTTGGCGGTGATGTCGCTGCCGATGGGGGTAAAGGAGATGGTCGGCTCCTCAGCCAGGGTCTTGACCATGGTGTGCAGGTCTTCCGTGGCCTTGTCCAAGAGAGCAAAGGCTTCGTTCATGGCGTCGCCTGCCCACTGGAATGCGTCAATGGCGTCTTCCAGCACAGTCTCGGCATCTTGCAGAATGTCCATGGCGTCCTTGAGGGAATCTCCCGCGTCGTTCAGGGTGTCGGCGGCAGCCCGGAGGTCGTCCACAGCGCGGTCCAGTTCGTCTAAGGCGGCCTGAATGTTCTCGATGGGGTCACCGTTGGCATTGAAGTTATCCCGCAGGGTTTTGAGAGCCTGGTTCACATTCTGGAAGCCGGAGGAAACATTGCTGCTGGCCTGAGAGAGGGTTTTCAGCGCATCTTGAAAAGCCCGGATACTCCCCTTTGGGTCTTGAGGCAGCTGGCCGATGGCATCTTTGATCTTCCCCATGCCAGTAGAAAACTGGCCCATGCCGGTGCTGATCTCCTCCATGCCGGTGGCCAGCTGGTCCAGGCCCTGGCGGAGCTTCTTGCTGTCGCCCAGAGTATCGCGGAGATATGCCTTGGCATTTTGCAGGTGCTTGAGCCCATCGGAGAGCTGGTCGGCGGCGTCCTGGGCCTGGTCGATGCCGTCCTTCATGGCATCCATGGCGTCGCTGGTGATGTTCCCGGCGTTCTTCAGCTTGTCTAGGCCGTCGTTTAAGTAGTCCACAGCCTTGGTCATCTGGTCGGGCAGGTCCGTGAGGGTACCTAAGATGGGTTCCATCTGGTCCAGGCTCCAGGAGATGCGGGCGGTAAGATCATTGATGGAGTCTAAGTTCCCGTTGGCCCAGTCTTTCGCCAGATCCATGAGGTCGCTGGCGGCGTTCTGGGCGTTGGAGGCGTTAGAGGAGAGGCTGTTGAGCTGGCGGGTCACGTTGGTGTTGGCGTTGTCCATGGTGCCCAGCAGGCCGTCCACCTGGCTGCCCAGGGTGTCTAATTGATCCCAGACGTCATTGAGGGTGTCCTCGCCGTAGCGGAGAAAGACCTCCGGCTCCAGCTGACCGACCACGCCGCCCACGTCCTTTCGGCCTAAGATGAGGCCCTCGTTGGTGCAGCCGTCCAGATAGCCCGCCTGCCGCCCGGCGATGCCGCCGACGTTGTAGCCGATGTGGGCATAACCCACGGCCCCGATGTTCCGGCAGCTCTGGACGATGCCGGAGGAGTAGCCGGTGATGCCGCCGATGTCGGTGCTGGTGGGGACGTTTTCGGTGGAGTTCCATTGGCGGTCGGGCAGGTCATCTAAGTCCGTGGAGCTTTCGATCTCCACGGTGTTGATGCCGCCCTGGTTCACGCACTGCAAGATGCTGCCCAAGTTCTGTCCCACGATACCGCCCACATAATGGGTGGCGACGACCGTACCGTTGAAGGTGCAGTTGATGACCTGTCCCCCGGCCTCGTTGATGCCGACGATACCGCCGACGCTGCTCTCTCCTTTCAAGTTGCCGGTGATGGTGCAGTTGCGGATAAGGCCCCGGTTGTTGCCCACGAGGCCGCCCAGGGAATCCTGAAAATCCGTCGGGGTGATGCTGATCTCTACCTTCAGATCTTCGACCACGGCGGATTTTTGCAGGTACCGGAACAGGCCTCGGTTGCTGCCGCTGCCGTCGAGCGCAATGCCGGTGATGGCGTGGCCCTGGCCGTCGAAGTGGCCGCCGAAGGTCGGGATGGGGGTAAAGTCGGTGCCGGTCAGGTCAATGTCGCCGGTGAGAACGACGGTCTTTCCCTGGGACCAACTGTCTAAGGTACAGTTCTGGGCGAAGGTCAGCAGTTCTTCCTTCGTTCCAATGATGATCTGGTTTCCCGCGGCGAAGGCCGGGGCCGCCAGGCTCAGGAGCAGGCAGAGCGTCAGAAACATGGCCAGGACTTTACTGGTCTTGCTGTTCATGATCCGTCTCCTCCTTTCCGCTGGGAATGGGCGTAGGGCTTGCATCCTGGTCCGGCGGGCTGTCCGGGGCAGGTGCCTGCGGGGCCGGGCCGGTGGATTTGATCGTGGGGGCGAAGGGGTTGCGTTCCTCCTCCCCCGGTTCTTGGTTCTGGTAGGCCCCGGTGCCGATGAGGGCGTTGACATCCCCCCGGATCACACCCTGGATGTTGGCGTCCACGATGCCGGAAATGCGCCCCCGGACGCGGCCATTGACAAAGACCGTGCCGGTGGCCCGCCGCCGGGCTTCGGGAACGGGCACGCGGAAGCTGGTCTTCTCCACGATGGTGTCACCCAGCAGCAGGATCTGCGGCAGGACGAACATGACCAGGAACATGGAGATGAGGGTCCCTCGGCTCAGACAGGAACCAATGCCCACAATGGCTCCGTCCGTCGAAATTTTGCCGATCAGGAAGCCGGCCGAGGCCAGGATGGAGCCGGAGGTCAGCACCGTGGGGAAGGAGAGCTGGAGGGCTTTCACAATGGCCTTCCTCGGCTCCATGGTCGTTTTCAGGTCCCGGTACCAGGTCGAGATGACGATGGCGTAGTCGATGTTTGCGCCCATCTGAATGGACGTGACGATCAAGTAGCTCAGGAAGAAGATGGGGCTTTGCGTCAGGCCTGGGAAGGAGAAGTTAAAGAAGATACTGCCCTGAATGACCAGGATCAGCAGCACCGGCAGGCCCACGGACTGGAACGTAAAGAGCAGGACCAGAATCACAAAGACCACCGACAGGACGGAGATCATCACGTTATCATGGGCAAAGGATGTGGAGAGGTCATAGTCGCTCGTGGAGTTGCCCACTAAGTAAAAGTCATCGCTGTCGTAATACTGCCCGGTGATCTTGTGGACGGTTTGAAGAAAGTTGAACGTCTCGTCGCCTTCCTCCGGCAGGTTCAGCTTCAGGACCATGCGGGAGTAGTTCTCCCCCAGCATTTGGGCCTGGGCGTCGGTGAGCTGTTGGTGCATGTCCTCCAAGTCCTGTTTGACATCGTCACCCAGGGTGAAGTATCCCGCCTGCTCCTCGTCGTAGACGAAGAGGAACATATCCATGAGGGACACGGCGTAGTCCTCAATGCCGCCGACGATGCGGCCGTAATCCTCGTTGTCGGCAGCGTAGGCGCTGTAAAGCAGACAGGCCACTTCATAGTCCATACCGATAAGCTCTGAGAATTGCCTTGGCTTGAGCTCGTCGGTGAGCGTATAGCCGTCTTTCGCCTCGATGTTCGCCAGGCCCATGGCGGTGTCGATCTCGTCATAAGTCTCTAATTGGTCTAAGATCGCCTTTTCTTTGGCATAATCCCCCTTGGGGACCAGCAGGGCGGCGACGTTTTGCTGGCCGAAGACGTCATTGACCCGGTCCTCAGCGATTTGGCTCTCGCTCTGACGGCTGGTGTCCAGCAGGGTGTAGCCGTAGACATAAGGGCACTTCTGGGACATCCAGAAGCCCAGGATCAGCAGCACCGCAAAGATCGGCACGCTGATGTACCGGGCCTTGACCACAAACCGGCCCCAGGCGTCGATGGAGGGGATAAAGTTCCGGTGCTGGGTCTTCTCCATGGCCTTGGAGGCAAGGATGAGCAGGCCGGGCATCAGGGTAAAGACGGAGATGAGGCTGAAGCAGATGGCCTTGATGAGCACCAGGCCCAGGTCAAAGCCGATGCGGAACTGCATAAACATCATGGCAGCCAAGCCGGAGACCGTCGTCAAACTACTGGAAGCGATGGCAGGGATGGCCGCGGCCAGGGCGGAGATGCAGGCGCTGCGGTCGTTGTCCGTGTGCTGCCGGTCCTCCAGGAAGCGGTGGAGCAAGATAATGGCGTAGTCGATGGCCAGGGCCAGCTGAAGGACCACGGCCACGGAGTTGGAGATGAACGAGATCTCTCCCAACAAGAAATTGGTGCCTTTGTTGAGCAGCGCCGCCGCGCCAAAGGTAACGAGCAGCACGGGTACCTCCGCGAAGGAGTGGGACGTCAGCGTCAGCACCAGGACGATGATGACGATGGCGATGGCGAAAATGATGTTCATCTCGCCGGCCAGGGTGTCGGCCTGGGAGTCACCCACGCTGCTGTCGATGTACACGTCATAGGGGGCGAGGACCTCTTTGATCTCGTTCATGGCATCGAGGCTGACCTGGTCATCCTCTTCCCCGGCGAAGGTAACGTTGATGAGGCCGTCCGATCCCTTGAAGTATTCGGCGATGTCCTCCGGTGTATCCGGGGCGTCCTCGTCATCGTTGCCGGTGGTATCGGCGTCGGTCTTCACGGTGTCCTCGCCGAAGGTGGCGGTGGTCACGCCGTCGATGCGTTCGATCTGGTCGGCCAGGTCCGCGCAGATGTCATAGGTCGTGTTTGTGACCATGATGCGGGCGGTGCCGTAAGTTGTCAGCTCATCATCCATGATGGTCAGGCCCCTGCGCGTCTCGGTGCTGGCGGGAAGGTAGTCGGTCAGGTCGTTGCAGACCTGGACCCACCCGCTGGAAATGGCGCAGAAGATCATGGCGCAGAGATAGAGAAAGAAGATCAGGTTGCGCCGGTCCACGATGGCGGTGGCCAGCTTTTCAAAAAAAGACGGCCCGTCGGGTTTTTTGCTCATAGATCCACCTCCTGTGGGGTTTGGGACTGTCCAGTCCATTCAAAAAAAGCATTTCTGTCAGGATACGACGGAAGGGGCGGGCAGGGCAAGAGACAAATGCCCCACTGTTGTTAGAATTTTAACATATTTTTGTGATTTGTAAAAAATCTTCGGTGGGTTTGGCGGGTGCGCAGACGATGCTCTCTATGCTATACTGAGGAGGTAAACGCCCTCCGTCAGCTTCGCTTTCAGGGGAGCCAAGTGTTTAGGAGACTCCGCCATGCAATACCACAACGCAAGCACCACCAAGAAAGAACTGGCCGCAGCGCTCAAGCAGCTCATGGAGCAAAAGCCCCTGGAGAAGATCTCCATCCGGGAGATCACCAGCCTCTGCGGTCTGCGGCGGGAGACGTTTTACTATCACTTTGCCGACATCTACGCCCTGATCCAATGGATGTTTGAAGAAGAGGCTCTGGCCCTCCTGCGCCAGCACGAGGGCGTGCAGTTCTGGCGGGAGGGGTTATTGCAGCTCTTCCGATACATCCAGGACAACCGGGCCTTCTGCCTCTGTGCGTTCCAGTCCATCGGGCACAGCCACTTGCGGAAGCTCTTTCAGGAGAGCATCTCCGGCATCGTTCGGACCACGGTGGACAAGCTCTCGAAAGAGCTGCACTGCCCCGCCGACGAGCTGGTGGTGCAGTTTTACACCATCGCCCTGGTGGGGACTGTGGAGAGCTGGCTGCTGGGCGAGGTAGACCGCACGCCGGAGGAACTCATCCAGTTTGCCGACACCATGCTCCAGGACCACATGCGGGGCATCCACCTGCGGATGCAGACGGAACACGCCAAGTAAGCACCCCCTTATTATAATAGGGACAGCACAGGGACGCAACCCATAACTGGGCCGCGTCCCTGTTTTTTTGTCAAATTTTGAGCCTTACTGCCACCCACGGGCCGTTGGGTCCAGCAGGTCCCCCGCCCCGTAGACCAGGGCGTTGCAGATGGCGGCGGCCACGTTGCTCCCCCCCTTGCGGCCCAGGGCCACGATGGCGGGGACGTCGTATGTCCGGCAGGCGGCGAGGACGGCCTCTTTCGCCTCCACCACGTTCACAAAGCCCACGGGCACCCCGATGACCAGGGCGGGGCGAAGCCCCCGCTCCATCTGTCGGACGATCTCGAAGAGGGCCGTGGGTGCATTGCCCACAGCGAGGATCGCGCCGGGGTAGGCCTGCGCAGCCTTCTGCATGGCGGCCACAGCGCGGGTGCTGCCCTGGTCTTTCGCCCGCTGGGCAATGTCCGGGTCGGCCATGAAGCAGAGGACCTGTCCCCCCAGCTTCTCCAGGCCCACACGGCTGACGCCAGCCTTGGCCATGTTCGTATCCGTGATGATGGTCATCCCTCCCCGCCGCAGGGCCTCCTGGGCCAGGGGGACGGCGTTGGGTGTGAAAACCAAATTCTTGGCGTAGTCAAAATCCGCCGAAGTGTGGATGACCCGCTTGATGACAGGGGCCTCGTCCGGGGGCAATTCGATGCCCAGGTCCGCCAGCTCCTGGGTGATGATGGCCATACTGGTGCGCTCGATGTCGGCGGGGCGTTCGTGTTTCATGGCGTCTCCTTCCCTTCTAAGGCGGCGTAAACGGCGTGCATATCCAGGCTGTTTCGGACCACATCGGCCAGGAGGTCGAACTGCCGCTCCTGATAGGCTTTCTGGTCCTCCGGCTGGACGGCCACGGGGTCCAGGCCCTTGCGGGTGAGCAGCCAACGGGCCAGGGCATCGGTCAGCTCTCCCGTGTCGAAGAGGCCGTGGAGATACGTCCCAAAGACGTTCCCGGTCACGGCCCCGTCCGTCCGCCCGTCGGACAGGCGGCAGAAGGGCGTTGCCCCCTCCCCTACCTTGGTCACGCCCATGTGGATCTCATAGCCGTCTAACTTGGCCCCGGAGAAGAGAGGGGCGGTCACCTCTGCGGTGACACGGGTGCGGGTCTTCTGGGCGGAAAACGCCGTCTCACAGGGCAGCAGGCCCAGGCCGGATAACACGCCCAGCTTCTCTACCCCATAGGGGTCAGCAAGCGTCCGGCCCAACATCTGGTAGCCGCCGCAGATCCCCAAAACGGGTGTGCCGTTGGCGGCCAGGTGCTTCACGGCAGTCTCCAGGCCGTTCTGTCGGAGCCAGAGCAGATCGTCCATCGTGTTCTTCGTGCCGGGCAAGACCACGAGATCGGGCTGGCCCAGCTCCCCCACCTTAGAGACGTAGCGCACGCCTAAGGCCGGGTGTCGCTCCAGCGGGGTGAAGTCCGTGAAGTTCGAGATGCGGGGCAGGCGAAGGACGGCGATGTCGACGGGCCGTCTCGCCTCCGTTTGGTCCAGGCAGGGGGCGAGGGAGTCCTCATCCTCCAGATCGACCGTTGCGTAAGGCACCACGCCCAGGACGGGGATGTTGGTCTTTTCTTCCAGCATGGTGAGGCCTGGTTTTAACAGGCCCACATCCCCCCGAAACTTGTTGATGATGCACCCGGCCACCCGCGCCCGTTCGTCGGGCTCCAGCAGTTCCAAGGTGCCATAGAGCTGGGCGAACACGCCGCCCCGGTCGATGTCTCCCACCAGGAGAACGGGGGCGTCCACCAGCTTTGCCAGACCCATGTTGACGATGTCATCCTGCTTCAGATTGATCTCAGCTGGACTGCCCGCGCCCTCGATGACGAGGATGTCATTCTCCTGGGCGAGGCTGTGGTAGGCCGCCAACACGTCGGGGATGAGAGACTGCTTCATTTTAAAATAGTCCGCCGCCCGATACTCCCCCCGGACTTTGCCGCCCACAATGAGCTGGCTGCCCACGTCGCTGGAGGGCTTTAATAAGATGGGGTTCATGCGCACGTCCGGCTCTTTCCCGGCGGCGCGGGCCTGGACGACCTGGGCGCGGCCCATCTCCAGACCATCCTGGGTGATGTAGCTGTTGAGCGCCATGTTCTGGCTCTTGAAGGGGGCCACCCGGTAGCCGTCCTGCTGAAAAATGCGGCAGAGCGCGGCGGTGAGCAGGCTCTTGCCCACGCCGGACATGGTGCCCTGGATCATCAGATTTTTGGTCATAGCAGGCCCTCCATGGTTTCGATCAGACGTTGATTTTCTGCCGCCGTGCGGACGGCGACGCGGAACCAATTTGGCCCCAGACCGTCGTAGTCGGCGCAGGTGCGGATCAGCACCCCTTGGCGCTCTAAGCGCCGGCCCAGCTTCGGGTCGGGGCTTCGGAACAAAAGATAGTTGGCTTCGCCGGGAAGCACGAAGCAGCCCAGGCGTTCCAGCTGTTGCTTCAGCCAGGGGCGTTGCTGCGCAAGCAAGGCCCGGAGTTTCTCGGCGTAGGCCGTCTCCCGCAGGGCCGCCACCCCCGCCGCCTGGGCCAGATTCGACACCGGCCAGGGCTGGCCCGCCAGGGCCATGCGGTCGAGCAGATCCGTGTCGGCGCACAGGCAGTAGCCCAGGCGCACCCCGGCCAGGCCGTAGAACTTGGTGAAGGCCCGTAAAATCAGCAAACGGTAGGCCCTCAGAACCGGGATCTGAGACCGGGGAGTCAGCAAAAACGGCGCAAAGCACTCGTCCAGCACCACCAGCACCCCGCAGGCCCGGCACTTCTCCAGGATCGCCTGGAGCAGCCCCAGTGCCGTTGTCCGCCCCGTGGGGTTGTTCGGCTCGCATAAAAAGAGAACGTCTACGTCCGGTTTGATCGCGTCGAGTATCTCCGGCGTGACTGCAAAGCCGTGCTCCTCCCGCAGGGGGAAGGAGATGACTTGCCCCCCCACCCGTTCCAAGGCCTCGGCATACTCGGAAAAGGTCGGGGCCGTCACCAAGGCCCGCTTGGGCCGCAGGGCCAAGGCCAGGCGGTCGATGAGGTCCGCCGCACCGTTACCACAGAGGATGTGGGCGGGGTCTACCCCGTGATGCTCCCCCAAAGCCTTCCGCAGGGCGCAGCAACGGGGGTCGGGGTATTGTGCCACGTGTTCGATGGCCTCCCGCATGGCCCGCTTTACGCCCTCCGGCGGGCCCAGGGGGCTGACGTTGGCGGAGAAATCCAAGCGGGGCAGTGCGTCGTGTTTGGCTTGGTAGGCGGCCCAGTCGCCGCCGTGGTTTCCTTTTCGCATCAGATCCCTCCCCAGAACCAAACCGCCCAGCGCACCAGGCCCAGCAAAACCAGGCCCAGCACGCCCCCGCCGTAGAGCAGACGGTCGGCCCGCAGAATATCGCTTGGTTCCACGGGGCGCTTTGCGTCGCCGATGGTGGGCTTGTCATACTTCTCGCCAAAATACCAGGCCGGGCCAGCCAGCTGGATCCCCAAGGCCCCGGCCATCGCCGCTTCCGTCTGGGCGGAGTTGGGGCTGGCGTGGTTCCGCCGGTCCCGCCGCCAGATGCGCCAGGCACCTTGGGCGTCCTCCCCCAGCAGGGCAGAGACCAACACCAACAGCAGCGCGGAGAGCCGGGCCGGGAGCCAGTTGGCCGCGTCATCCAGCTTGGCGGCACAGTAGCCGAAATAGAGATAGCGTTCGTTTTTATACCCTATCATGCTGTCCATGGTGTTGATGGCCTTATAGCACAGAGCCAGCGGAGCCCCGCCGAGGAGCAGATAGAACAGGGGCGCTAAGACCCCATCCGAGAAATTCTCCGCCACCGTCTCCACCGCCGCGCGGGTGACCCCGGCCTCGTCCAGGCGCTGGGTATCCCGCCCCACGATGCGGCTCACGGCCTTTCTGGCGTCCTCGATGGTCCCCGTGGTGAGGGCGGTGTAGACCCGTTTGCTCTCCGTGTTCAGGCCCTTCAGGGCCAGTGCCTGCCAGCCCCAGAAAACCCCCAGAGCAAAGCGCAAGATCGGGTGAATCAGCCCCACAGCCCACAGTGCCAAAATGGTCACGGCCAGCGTCCCCACCGGCAGAAGCAGCGCCAGGACAAAGCCCGCCGCCCGCTCTCCCCTCGGCGTTTTGGGAAAGCCCGCCCGCAGGATCTTTTCCAGGCGGGAAATGGCTTTGCCCATGATCACCACGGGATGGAGTAACTTCTCCGGGTCCCCCAAAAGCAGGTCCAGCACAAAGCTCAGGGCCGCACCCAAGAGCCACATCATGGTGCCGCCTCCTTCGTGTAGTTCCGTTGGGCCAGGACGGTCAGGCGGCGTTCCGTGGGCCAGCGGCTGGCGTCTAAGACATAGCTGTGCCCGCAGGGGACAGACCAGTCGAAATAGGGTTTCTTCGGGTCGGCGAAAGCAGATAAGACCGCCAGCTGCGTGCCGCCGTGGGCGACGATCGTCAAGTTAGTTTCCTTTACAGCCGCTGCATCCAAAAGGCGAGCAAAGGCTTCCGTCACCCGCCGGATAAACTGGGTTTGGCTCTCGCCATTGGGGCAAGGCCCCTGACACATCGTATCGACCCAGGCACGATAGGCCGGGTCGTGGGCCATGTCGTTGGCACTGCGGCCCTCGAAGTCGCCAAAATCCATCTCCTCCAGGCCGTCCGTTTCCACGAGCGTTGCATGGGGGAAGAGGCGCTCGGCCGTCTGCCGGGTGCGGCAGAGCCTCGTGATGTAGACCGTCTCCGGGCCAATTTCTGGCGGGTGCAGCTCCGCCAGCCCGGCGGCAGAGAGGGGCACGTCCGACTTTCCCTGATACCGCCCGGTCCCCTGCCAGAGGGTGTTCCCGTGGCGGATGAGCTCGACGGTCATAGCAGTTCCCCCTTGAGCGCCTGGGGCAGACCGCAGCAGACGCGGATGACAGTCTCCGCCCGCTGGGCCAGCAGGCAAGCCAGCCGCCCGGCGGCTTCCCGCGCCATGCGCTGGGCTGGGTCCATGGGGACCACGCCGCCGCCCACCTCCGTGGCAATGAGGACGGGATACTTGGCGCTGAGGTCGTCGGCCAAGGCTTCTAAGTCTTCGGCTTGGGCCGCCAGATCCTGCACATCCCAGGCGGCCTTTTGGGACAAGTCTTCCTCGCTCCAGCCCAACGCCTGGCACACATATTCTTTTTTCCCCGCAAAAAGCGGGCCGGTCACAAAGATCATACGATTCCCTCCAGCCATTCCACCAGCCACAGGGCGGCCAGCATTCCCAGCTCCGCCCGCTGCAAAAACCACCCGGCCAAGTCGCCGGATAAGCCGCCGAACTCCCGCTCTGATTTTCGGCGGTAATGGGCAAAGATCCCTAGCGCAACCAGCGCCATGCCCATCCCCCGCAGGCGGAACCAGCACAAGGCCAGCACCAGCAGGACGGACGCCACGCATAACCTACGCGCCACCCGTTTCTTGTCCGCCGCTGCCGCAAAGGTATAGGCCAGCCCGGACCCACGGGCCAGCGGAAACGTCGCCACCGCCAGCCCGGAAAGGCACCGGCTGAGCACAAAGCTCAGCCAGATTGGTACCCCGGCATAGTCCGGCAAGGTCGCCCAGAGGACAAAAGAGACCAGCAGATACCCGCACAGCCGCATGACCCCAAAGGCCCCGATATGTGGGTCCTTGAGAATTTCCTGCCGCTTCTCCGGCCCGGCGTGGCTGGCCAGTGCGTCGTGGGTGTCGCAGTAGCCGTCCAGATGGATCCCCCCCGTCACCCAAAGGGGCAACAGGCACAGCCCTGCCCCCCGCACCAAAGCGGGAAACCCCAGCCAGCCGCAGACCAGCCACCACAGCCAACCCAAGCCGCCGATGAGCACCCCGATGAGGGGAAAGGCGCACAGGGCATAGCGCATATTTTTTGCATCCCAGGGAAACTGGGGCATGGGCACGGCGGAGAACATGGAAAACGCCACCGCCACCGTTTGAAACAAAGTTTTCATGGGGCCTCCTTGAGGACGTTGGGCAGGCCGCAGACCAATTCCACCACCCGGTCGGCTTTTCGAGCCAGCACGCGATTGAGCCAGGCCAGGTCTTTGAGATAGGCCAGCGTGTCCCCCGCATACTCTGCCCCGCCGGAGAAGACCTCGTTGGTCACCACGGTGAGGTGGGTGCAGGTCTCTAACAGATGCTCGATGCCCGCCAGCACCCGTGCCACGCCCCCGGCCTCCGGTCCGTAACGCTCGTTGGCGGTAAGATTACTCAGGCACTCCAGAAGGACGTTGCCGCCGGGGGGCAAAATCAGGGCGGGCAGGTTGCGGTAGCACTCCACGGTGGTGAACTCCCGCTGGGCACGGGCGGCCTGGTGCTTGGCGATGCGGGCCACACATTCGTCGTCCCAGGGTTCCATGGTGGCAAGGTACCACCGCCGTCCCGGCAGGGCCATGACCTGCTGCTCGGCGTATTCACTTTTTCCGCTGGCGGAGCCACCGATGACTAAGGTGAACATGAACGCGCTTCCTCCTGTCAGTGCTGGGGCGTGTAGGCGTCGATGCCCAGCGCCCCAAAGGTGTGGCCGCTGTGGTAGACGGCCAGGGCCATGTCCAGCAGGGGCAGGGCCATGACAGCCCCGCTGCCCTCCCCCAGGCGCAGGCCGGCGCAGAGAGGTGCCGACAGGCCCAACCCCTCTAGGATCGCCTTGGCCCCCGGCTCGGCGGAGACGTGGCTGGCCAGCAGTGCATCTCCCGCCGCCGGGCACAGCCGCACCGCGCACAGGGCCGCAGCGTCGGCAATGAACCCGTCCAGCAGCACCGGCAGACGGACGAAAGCGCCCCCCAGACACAGGCCACAGAGGGCGGCTAAGTCCAGTCCCCCCACGCTGGCCAGGACCCTCACGGGGTCCTCCGGGTCCGGGTGATTTCTGGCAACAGCCTTGTGCAGCACCTGGATCTTTTTCAGAAACGCCGCGTTCGACAGGCCGGAGCCCCGCCCCACCAGCGCCGCCGGGTCGCGTCCCAGCAGGACGCTGGCCACGGCGCAGGCCGTGGTGGTGTTGCCGATGCCCATCTCGCCGGTGAGCAGGATGTCCGCTCCCTGGGCTTTCGCGTCCAGAGCTAGGGCAATGCCCGTCTCGATGGCCTGGGTACACTCGGCCCGTGTCATGGCAGGGCCAACGCTGCAATCGTCAGTTCCGTTTTTGCATTTTCTTGGCAAAACGCCATCTGCAAAGTCAAGGTCCTTTACACCTATATCCACCGGGATCACGGTACAGTTTGCCTGAGCAGCCAGATAGTTCACCGTGCTGGTCCCCTGCCCCAGGGCCCGGGTCACGGCACGGGTGACGCTCTCGTCGGACTGGCTCACGCCCTGGCAAACGATGCCATTGTCGGCGCAGGCCACGAACAACATGCGCTTGTCCAAACGAACGTCCGGGTCCCCGGTCAGGGCGGCGATCTTCGTGATGGCGTCCTCCAGCTGCCCCAGACTGCCCAGGGGCTTGGCGAGACGATCCCACCAGCGCCGGGCGGCGTCCCGCGCCGCCGGGTCACCGGGGCGAATGGCAGAAATGGTTTCTTCCAGGGTCATGCTCTCGTCCTCTTTCTATAAAAAGTTGCCATGGCGACAAAACGCTCTGCCACGGGGGTCTCCCCTCCAAAGTGCAGGTGGGGAAAGGCGGCGTACATGCTCTCGCTGGCATAGCCAAACCGCCAGCTCCGCCCAGAGGGTTTCACGGCGGTCAGCTCCTCCCCGTTGGCGGTGGTGTCCCAGTAGTGAAATTCGTGGGCGGGGATCGCTTCGCCCGCCCGGAAAAGCAGGCTGTCGCGGTCCCCCGTCAGGGTCAGATACCCAAAGCGGCGGAGCTGGCCCGTGGGGTAACCCTCACCGGGGAAGAGACCCACCATGGGATATCCCTCCCCCGCCGCGTTCTGTAAGGCCGCTTGCAGATAAAGAAATCCCCCGCACTCGGCTACGGTGGGCAGGCCGCTGGCCACCGCCCCGCCAATGGCGTTCCGCATCCCCGTCTTTTGAGCCAACTGCGCGGCGTAGAGTTCCGGGTATCCGCCGCCCAGATAGAGGCCGTCGGCCTTTGGCGGGGCCTCATCATGCAGGGGGCTAAAAAACACCAGCTCCGCCCCAGCGGCTTCCAAGGCGTCGAGATTGTCCGCATAGTAAAAACAAAAGGCTTCGTCCCGCGCCACGGCAATGGTACAGGTCTTCTCCCCCTGCCGGCCCCGGGCCTTTGGCGCGTCCGGCACTTCGTCAGCGAGGGCTAGGAGCGCGTCCAGATTCACGGTTTTCTCAAGCTGCGCCGTCACTTGGGCGAAGCGCTGGGCCAGGTCCTGAATCTCCCCTGCCGTCTGCAACCCCAGGTGTCGGCTCTCGATGCGAGCCGCCTCCAAGGGCGGCAGATAGCCCAGCACGGGCAGGCCCGTCTCCCGCTCTAAGATCGGTTTCAGGTGGGCGTGGAGGGACGGCTTGCAGAGGGTCAAGAGCAGCCCCCGCAAACGGCTGTCCGGCCGGAACTTTTGTAAGCCCTGGATCTGCGCCGCCAGGGTCAAGCTGCTCCCCCCCGGCCGAACGGCCAGCACCACGGGCAGCTTGGCCGCGGTGGCCAGGTGCCACGCGCTGGCCTGGTCGGTCCCGTTCACGCCGTCGTAATAGCCCATCGCCCCCTCGATGAGGGCAACGGGGCGGCTCTGCTTGGCGAGGGTCTTTTGCACGCCCCTCTCGCCTTGGAGAAAGAGGTCTAAGTTCCGGCTGGGGACGCCCAAGACCTTTTGGTGAAACATGGGGTCGATGTAATCTGGCCCACATTTGAAGGCCTCCGCCCCAATGCCGCGGGCGGTGAGGGCCGCCAGCAGGCCACAGGTCAGAACCGTCTTGCCGCTCCCGCTGGCCGGGGCGGACAGCATCAGGCGCTTCATGCGTCACCTCCGGCAGAAATCAAAAAGATGGGGTTTTGGGCCAGGAGCAGGTGCAGGTCCCCCGCCGCCTTGGCGCGGCTGACGGCAATTTGGGTGATCTCCGGGGCGTGACCCAGGGCGGTCAGTTCCTCCACGGCCTGGTGCAGCGTCTCCAGCGCAATGGCGGAGATGCAGACGCGGGCCTTGGGATTTTTCGCGCGGACAACCTGTAAAATTTCCGGCATCTTCCTGTCGGTGCCGCCCAGGAAAACCACATCCGGCGCAGGCAATTCGTGCAGCGCTTCGGGCGCGTGGCCCTCCACGACCCGCAGGTTCCAGGCGCAAAACTTCTCCCGGTTGCATCGGATGAGTTCACAGGCCTCCGCCTTGTGTTCGATGGCCCAGACGGCCTGGCTGTGGAGCGCCAGCTCGACGCTGACGCTGCCCGTGCCCGCGCCGACATCCCAGCAAAGGTCCTCCGGCCCCACGGCCAGCTTCGCCAAGACTGCCGCCCGGACCTCCTGCTTTGTCATGGGCACCTTGTCCCGCAGAAATTCCGCATCCGGGATGCCGGGGGCGCGGCGCTTGGGCGTGGGGGCCGGTTCGGCCAAGAGGACGCTGAGAGGGGCAAAGGTCTCTTCCGCCAGGGTCTGGGCGGTGCCGGAACAAACCTTCTCCTCTGGGTACGATAAGTTTTCCCCCACGGTGACGGGCAGGTCGCCGAGCCCCACCTCCACGAATCTCCGGCAGATGCTCTGCGGCGTGAGAATGCCGCCCGTGAGGAAAAAGACGGGGCGGCCGTGCAGCACCTCCGCCACCGGGTCCAGCTCCACCCCATGGGCGGAGCACAGTCGCCAATCCTGCCAGGGGCGGCCCAGCCGGGCAGCGAAGAGCTGGACGCTGGAGAGGCCCGGCAAGACCCGCGCCGGTATCCCCGCCTGCTCCAGCAGAGGCAGCAGGCCCTTGGCCCCGGAGTAAAAGCCCGTGTCGCCGCTGAAGACCACGCAGGCGGTCTCCTCCTGGGCTGCTTGAAGCAGGTCCAAGATCTCCTGAGAACGCACGGCAGACACTTTTCTCGCATCGTGTTTTGGCAGATGTTCCAAGAGGCGCTTCGCTCCTAAAATGAGGGGGGCGTTCTCTAAAGCCTCCCGTGCCTGCTGGGTCAGGGTATCGAATGTCCCCCCGCCCAGGCCGATAAGGGTCACTTGCATTTGCCTTTCTCCTCTCCCAGTTCGTGCAGGATTTCTTCCATGGTCTGACCGTCCTCCTGTGGACGGCGGATGAGGACCAGGGGGACGTGTTTTTCGCGGGCAGCGTCCGCTTTATCTGTAAAGCCTCCGGCCTTGCCCCCATCTTTGGTGACAAGCCATTTTACGTTGTATTGGGTCAGCATGGCTTTGTTCATTTCCCTGGTGAACGGCCCCTGTAAGGCCAGAATATTCTTGTGGGGGATCCCCAGGGCCTCGCAGGCGTCCAGCGCCGCGTGGGTGGGCAGGACGCGGGGATAGAGCCGCGTGGGGTCCAGGCTGGCAAAGGCGGGCAGCTCTTTTGCGCCGGTGGTGAGGAGGATATTCCCCTCGGTGGTCTGCAAAAACGCCGCCGCCTGCTCCGTGCTCTCCACCGTGACCCAGGTTGCTTCCGTCGCACTCTCCTGGCGCAGGAGGCGGCGGAGGGGGGTGCCGGTGGCTTCACAGGCCGCCTGGATGTTCTTCGTCACCTCCACCGCATAGGGGTGGGTGGCGTCGATGCAGAGGGCGTAGTCTGGTAAGCGTCGCGCTATGTCAGGCTGCTCCAAGCGGCCCGTTAAGATATGGTCTTTGGGAAAGTCCCCCAGCATCTCCGCGCCCAACGCCGTCGCCACGCTCACGGTGACGGCATGGCCCAAGGCCAGGAGCTTCTGGGCCAGGACACGGCCCTCGGTCGTGCCGCCGAACAGCAAGATCTTCATGTCTTATTCTCGTAGCCTCGCGGCGTGACCATGCGGCCGTCGATGGCTTTCGTCGTGCGGTTGCCGATGAAGACCGTCGTGAACATATCCGCCCGGAAGTCCCGCAGCTGTTCCAGGGTGAGCAGGGCGTGGTCCGTCCCCTCCCGGCCGATGTTCCGCACCCAGCCGCAGAGGGTGGCGGGGTCCTTGTCCTCCAGCAAAATGTCGCAGGCGCGGCGCAGATGCTCCGTGCGCTTCTTCGAGCCGGGGTTGTACAGGGCAAGGGAAAAATCCCCTTGTGCCGCGCACCGCAGGCGCTTCTCGATGGTCTCCCAGGGCGTGAGCAGGTCCGAGAGGGAGATGACGCAGAAATCGTGCATGAGCGGCGCCCCCAGCACCGCCGCACCGGAGAGCGCCGCCGTCACGCCGGGGACCACCTCGATCTCCACCGCTTCGACCCCCTCCGCCAGCTGGAGCAAAGGCCCGGCCATGCCATAGACCCCCGCGTCCCCGCTGCATAAAAAAGCCACCGTCTTGCCGCTCCGGGCCGTCTCTATGGCCCAGCGGCAGCGTTCCAATTCCTGGCGCATGGGGGTGGTGTAGGTCTGCTTGTCCGGGAACCGATCCTTTACCAGGTCCACATATACGGGATAGCCGCACAGCACGTCGGCGTCTTCCAGGGCCGCCAAGGCCTGGCCGGTCATCTGGGAAACCTCGCCGGGGCCAAGGCCCACGAGATAGATGCGTTTTTCGTTCATGTTACCACCGCCAATCAAAGTGCACAGGGGCCAGAGCGACGGCAAAGGTCACGCCCGTCCCCTTCCATTTTTTCTGGAGCAAATGCCCCCCGCTGGCCCGGACCGCCGCCCGCTCACAGACGTTGTCCACGCCCGTGACCTGGGCCACAAAGGGCGAGGGGGTAAAGTCGCCGGGGAGTTTGGAAAGTTCCTCCGCGGAGTAGGTTTTGAGCTCCCAGCTGTGATCCGTGCAGAAGGCCAGCAAGCCGGGTTCGTTGGCTTTCAGGTCGATGGACGCGGCCTGAACAAAAGCCTCCGGGGCCAAGTTTTTCTCGGTCAGCAGAGCTTGATAGGCGCTTTCTAACGCCGCCTGAGACGTCCCTTTCCGACAGCCGACCCCCAGCGTCAGGGCCTTGGGGATGAGATGCAGCGCCGTGTTTTCCTCCTGATACAAGGTGACCGCTGCGTCGCAGGCCTCCTCTTCCGTCAGAGAAACTTCCTCCGGCTTCTCTCTGGAAATGGGCCAGGGACAGCGCAGCAAAATTTGCTTCCCGTCCAACACTTTAGAAGAGACCCATTTGATGCGCTCCGGTTCCTTCACCAGGCACCCCTGGGCGTTTGCCCAGCTATCCACCGCAAACAGCCCCCGGCCATCCGTGGCTGTCGTGATCACAGGGATCGCGCCAAGATGAGCCGCAACGGCCTGCGCCAAGGCGTTGGCTCCGCCCAAGTGGCCGCTGACCAAGGGGATGGCAAAGCGCCCCCCTTCGTCCACCGCCACCACGGCGGGGTCCGTGGTCTTGTGCCGCAAATGGGGCGCAACGGCCCGCACCGCAATGCCGACAGCCCCGACAAAAACCAGGCCCTCTTTTTCTGAAAACTGTTGTGCCGTCCACACAGGCAAGGGATTTTCCTTGTCAATTCTCGTCACGCTTCCGCCGAACTGTTCCGCCAGACGCCGGGCCAGGTCCTCCCCCCGCCGGGTGAAGGCGGCAAAGGCCAAGGTCATTTTGTCGCCCTCCGAAACTCCGTGGAGAAATCCGGGGCGTAGAGGCGGCTGCGCTCGTAGTCCGTCCCCAGAAAACCGCCGACCAGGACCAAAGCCGTCTTGGAAATGCCGTGTTCTTTCCCCGTCTTCGCCAGTTCTCCCAGGGGGCACCGGACGACCTTTTCCTCCGGCCAGGTGGCCTTGTAGACCAGCGCCGCCGGGGTCTGTTCCGTGTAAGCCCCTTGCAGTAAGGCGGCCTGCAAACCCTCCAACATGGAAGCGGAAAGAAAAATCACCATCGTCGCCCCGTGCGCGGCAAGGGATGCGATGCCCTCCCGCTCCGGCACCGGCGTCCGCCCTGCCATGCGGGTGATGATGACCGTCTGGCTCACGCCGGGCAGGGTATACTCCGCTTCCGCCGCCGCTGCGGCTCCGCAAAAACTGGACACCCCAGGGGTAATGGCATAGGGGATGCCCTTGGTATCCAAGGCGTCCATCTGCTCCCGAATGGCCCCGTAGAGACAGGGGTCGCCGGTGTGCAGGCGGACGGTCTGTTTCCCCTTGGCTTCAGCCTGCTCCATCACGGCCAAGACCTCTTCCAGGGTCATTTCCGCGCTGTTATAAATGGCGCAGTCCTCCCGGCACAGGCCGAGCAAAACGGGGTTCACGAGACTGCCTGCATAGATGCAGACATCCGCCTGCTTGAGCAGCTCTGCCCCCCGCAGGGTGATGAGATCCGGGGCCCCCGGCCCCGCGCCGACAAAATGGATCATGGTGCCTCCTCCTTCACGATGATGGTGGCGTAATAGCCTACGGCCTGATCAAGCTCCCGCAGGTCCCGGCAGACCAGCTCCCCCGGCAGGCCGCAGTTGGCCACGAGCTGGGCGCGGTCCAGCAGGCCCTTTTCTTGCAGAACAGCGAGTACCTGCGGCAGCTCCTGCCCCGATTTCATCAAAATTTTCGTCCCCGGCAGGTCCAGCCCCGCCAGTTGGTCCGGGTGAGAGGCCGGGAGAACGTGCAGGGCCTCGCGCCCCTCCACCAAGCTCTCCCCCAACCGAGCAGCGATGGCCGCAAAGCTCGTCACACCGGGGATCATCCGGGTGGAATACCCCCGCTGCTTCAGGCGCTCCATCACATAGCAATACGTAGAGTAGGTGGACACATCCCCCAGCACGACCATGGCCACGTCTGCTCCCCGGTCCAGATAGGCCGCCACCAAGTCCGCGTTTTTCTCCCAAGCGGCCGCCAAAACCTCCGGGTCCCGCGACATGGTGAAGGGCAGGGACAGCAACGCTTTCCCGTCCAGGTCCACCGCCTGGCCCGCAATGGACAGCGCCAGCTGCTCCCCCGACTGCGACTGGGGCGCAGCGATGACCGGGCAGGCCTTCAGCACGCGGCAGGCTTTTACCGTCAAGAGTTCCGGGTCGCCGGGGCCGACGCTCACCCCATAAAATACGCCTAACCTTTCTTCCATTCGTGCAGTACCTCCTCATACCCTTCTGTCCGCCCCAACACGCCGTAGACGTTGGAAAATAGTAAGACCCCCACGGGATACGCCCCCGCCACCCGGCGGCGGACGTGCCCGTCAATGGCCGCGAGCAGGCGGGCCATCACCGGCGCACGCAGGCCGGCCTGGTCCAACAAGGCAATACAAGCATCGGTCGTCGCGCTGTCTAACAGGGCCTCACACAACGCCTGTCCCCCGCCGCAGACGGCGGCGTAGGCGCAGAATAGTTCCGTCCGGCAGTCGGCGTAGCGGCTGTGGGTGTTCATAATGCCTCCGGCCAGCTTCACGAGCTTGCCCACGTGGCCCACCAGCAGAACGCTTTCAAAGCCCTCCGCCGCCGCTTGGTCCAAGGCATCCCCGATGAAATTTGCACACTTCACCACGGGGACGCCCAGGCCGTCCAGCCCGTGTCGGGTGAGAAAATCCTGGCCGTAATTGCCGGGGGTCAGGATCAGTCGCTTGTGCCCCTGGGCAGCGGCCTGCCTGAGTTCAAGGGCCATGGTATCGATCATGGCCTGCATGCTCATGGGTTCCACGATGCCGGAGGTGCCTAAGATCGAGATGCCCCCCACGATGCCCATCTGGGGGTTGAACGTCTTTTGGGCAATGGCCTCTCCCTCCGGGACGGAGATGGTCACCTCCGCCCCGCCGTCATAGTCCGCCGTCCGACAGGCCGCCTCCACCGCCTCCCGGATCATCTGCCGGGGCACGCGGTTGATGGCGGCTTCCCCCACGGGCTGATCTAAGCCGGGCTTCGTCACCCGGCCCACGCCCTGGCCGCCCCGGATGCGAACGCCGGGGGTGTCAGACAAGGATACGTTGGCTTGGATGAGCGCCCCCGTGGTCTTGTCCACGTCATCGCCGCCGTCCTTGCAGACACTGCATTGGGCGGTGTCGCCCTGCACCCGGCAATGCTCTAAGGGGACTTCGACGGTCAAGCCTTTGGGCGTCCGCAGGGAGACCGTCTCCGGCCAAACGCCGGTCAGCAATCTCTGCACCGCCCCGGATGCGGCCAGCGCCGCGCAGGTCCCCGTCGTGTATCCACAGCGGAGCTGTTTGCCGTCGGCGTAAATATAGTGTTCAAAGGCCATGGGACACCCCCTCTGAAAATACAACGGGTTTGCCCGTCTCCTGCGCTGCGTTTAGTAAGCGCCGGTTGGCGTCGTTGTCCGGGCCGAATCCGGGACAACAGCAGAGGACGTTCTCGCAGGTTTTCAGCACGGCCAGGGCTTGGGTATACGCCCCTTCCTCTATCGGCTGAAAGGCCGGGGATGAGATCACGTCTACCGCCAATGCCTTGGCCGCCGGGAAATCCAAGTCATGTTCCTGCAAGATGCCCGCTGCAAAGGGGATGCCCTGCCGCCGCAGACGGCGGTAGGCCGGGATGCCACTCCCCCCGCCGCCGATGACAAAGACCTTCGGCGGGCCGGGGATGCGGGGCAGTTCCAAGCTGCCGTAGGCCGCAGAATAGATGCCGGGGGGCAGTTCGTAGAGCCGGGCGATATAGTCCTCCGTAAACACTTCCTCCGGCGGGCCGACTTTCTCAATGCTGTTGTTGTGGACACAGACCACCAGGTCAGACACCCGCTGGGCCAAGTCCAATTCATGCAGAGACAGCACCACCGCCAGCTGCCGCTCGGCCACCAGCTCTTTTAACGTGGAGAGCAGCTCCAGCTTATGCCGAATGTCCAGAAACGACGTTGGCTCGTCCAGGACCAGGATCTCCGGCTCCTGGCACAGGGCGCGGGCCAGCAGGACCCGCTGGCGCTGGCCGTCGCTGATGGCGGAGAAGGGGCGGTCGGCCAGGTCCGCGGCCCGGACTTGGGCCAAGGCCTCGTCTACCTTTGCCCGATCGGCTTGGGAGAGGACCCCCATGCGCCCGGTGTAGGGATACCGCCCCGCCGCCGCCACGTCGCGGCAGGTCATCAGCTCCGGCTGGTGGCGCTCGGTCATTAAGACCGACATCTTTTGGGCGACCGTTTTGTTGTCTAAGCTCGCCAGGCTCTGGCCGTCCAGCTCCACCACGCCGCCCAGGAGGCGCAGCTGTCGGACGATGGTCTTTAAGATCGTGGATTTCCCCGCCCCGTTGGGGCCGATGAGCGTCATGATTTCCCCCCGGCGCAGGCGGAGGTCGATGTGCTCGATGAGGGGCTTGTCGTAGCCCACGGTCATGTCCTGGGTTTGCAGATAAAACGCTTGCATAGCGCCTCCCCCTTTCTCAGGTCCGCTTGGTCTGGCGGCGGATCATCATATAAATGACCACCGGTGCCCCAAAGAGGGCTGTGACCGAGCTGATGCTCAGCTCCACCGGCGCAAAGACCGTCCGGGCGATGAGGTCACAGAACAAGCAGAACACCCCGCCCCCCAGAAAACACCCAGGGATGATGAGGATGGGCTTGGCCGACCCAAAGAGGCTCCGGATCAGATGCGGCACGGCGATGCCCACGAAGGAGATCGGCCCGGCAAAGGCCGTGACGCAGGCAGAGAGAACGCTGGAGAGCAGGATCAGCTCCACCCGGAACCGGCGGACATTGACCCCCACGCTCAGGGCGTAGCCCTCCCCCAGCTGAAAGGCCCCCATGGGTTTGGACAGCAAAAAAGCCCAGACCAACGCCACGCCTACCGTCACCGCCATGACGCGCACGTTGGACCAGGTGATGCCGGAAAAGCTGCCCATGGACCAGTTGTGGAGATTCACGATGTTGGCGTCGTCGGCGAAGGTCACGGCGAAGTCGGTCAGGGCCGAGCAGATGTAGCCGATCATAATGCCGCAGATGATCAAAATCGACATACTGCGGACTTTGCGGGCCACCAGCAGCACAAAGGCCATGGAGAGCATGGCCCCCACGAAGGCGGCGGCGATCATTACCACGGAGTTGGAGAGCAGACCCCGCTGGAGGAAGAGGATCATGGTCATGGCGACCACCAGCTTTGCCCCGGAGGAAATGCCCAGCACAAAGGGCCCCGCGATGGGGTTGGCAAAAAACGTCTGGAGCAGGAACCCCGCCACAGAGAGCGCCCCGCCCAGCAGGATGGCCGCCAGCACTCTCGGCAGACGGATGTCCCACACGACCCGGCTGGCGGTGGCGTCGCTCCCGTTTCCCAGGAAAATTTGCATGACCTGAGCCACGGAGATGCCATAGCTCCCCGCGTTCAGGTTCCAAACCACGAAACTGACCAACAACACGGCCAGGATGACGAAAGCTACGGTATATCGTTTTGTCTCCCGTCGCATGGGGGTCCCCTCCTGTCTCAGGTCAGTCTGTGTAAATACGTCAGGGCGTCGTCGGAGACGCTGGGGTCGGTGAAGATGGTGTGGAAATCGACCATCATATCGCCGAGGCCCAGGCTCTCCTGGAAGAGGTTCTTGCCGGTACACCAGACGTTGCCCGCTTTGACCGCTTGAAAATCCGCCAGGAGCGGACTTTTGTCCAGAAGCTGGTCGATGGTGGTCAGCTCGCCCTCGATGGTGCTGTTGTAGATCAAAATATCTGCGTCTTTTGCGCCGGTGTAGAAGGCCTCCATTTGGAGCGTGGTGGTGGCCTGGGCGTTTTCGTCGGCTTTGAGATCGCGGAAGGCATAGGTCCCCCCGGCCAGCTCGATGGCCTTGGCCACGTAGTCCCCCGGCTTGCGGACGGTGACGCCGCCGCTGTTGGTGATGGCAAAAAAGGCCACGGTCTTTCCCGTCGCGGGAAGGTCGGCAAACTGCTGAAGCTTATCTACTTGTGCCTGGAAGCAGGCCGTCGCCTCCGTTGTCTTTCCCAGGAGGATGCCGCAGAATTTCACCCATTCCATTCGCCCCAGGGGGTGGCTTTCGTAGCTGGAGCGCTCCACGAGGACGGGGATGCCGAAGCTCTCCAGCTCCTCTTTCACTTCCGGGGTGTGGTAGATCATGGTGTTTTCCAGGGCCAGGTCACAGCCTTTGGAGAGAATGAGCTCATAGTCCGGGGCGCGGTACTTCCCGGCGTAGGTCATGGTGCCGTTTTCCATAGCGTTCTTGGCCTCCGGGATGTACCAGTCATCCGCCTTGAGGGAGGACAGGGTCACGTTCCCGATGCCGTCCACCGCCCGGAAAAAGTCCATGGTGCTCGTGGCGGCGAGATAGATATTGTCGAGAGGCTGCTGGACGATGGTCATTCCCTCCGGCACATCACTGGGAACGCTGGCCCCTTCGGGGACCACTAGACAGCTGCTGCCGTCCTGGATGTCGATGCGGCAGTATCCCTCTTTGGAATAGGCCGCCGTAAACTGGGTGGCATATTGCAGCTCCACGGGCTGGTCAAAGGTCAGATCCGCCCACGAAACGCTGCCCGCCGTCTGGCTGCCACTCTCCCCCGCCCCCTGGCCCCCGCAGGCGCAGAGGCTCAGGGCGAGGGTCAAGGTCAGCAGGAGGGCAGTCAGTTTTTGGAAAGGCCCCCGGCGCATCAGGAGGCAGGCTCCAGGCTGGCCGAGTCGAAGGTCAGGGTGTAGTCGATCTCGTGGGGCGTGCTCATGGCGGTGGTGTCAGCCAGGACGGGCATCTTCCAGTCGAAGCCGCTGACGGGGATCTCAAAGACGGAGTTGCCCTCGGTGTTCACGGGGTCATACTGCACATCGTCCACCTTCATGTAGTCATAGTTGGAGCTGCTCCACTCGATGGTGGCGGTGGCCTTGCCGTCGGCAATGACGAGCTTGGTGGGCGAGGTCACGCTGGCCCGGCCGGAGCCGCCCTCCAGGGTCACGGCGACCTGATAGGTGCCGTCGGCCAGGGAAAGGTCTGCCACCGTTTTCAGGGGGCTTTCCTTCCAAGCCTGCTGGGGCAGAGAGACAGACTGGAAAACCAAGGTGCGGTCATACCACATTTCCTTATTCTTGCTGAACGCAGCGCAGTCCACGCCCTTGTCCAGGTACTCCACGGGGATGGTAAAGACGTGCTGGCCTGCGTCGTTCTCTTCAAAGGAAATGTACTGGTCCTCGGAAGCAGCGGCGGCTTCCTCGCCGGTGCCGGGGAAGACATAGAGATAGCCGGTGCCGCCCATGGTCATGGCGGCGGTCATCTTGCCGTCGGCCACGGTGAGCTGGCAGGCCTCGATGTTGAACATGGAAGAGCTGGACTCCACGGTGATGTCATAGGTGCCGTCATTGAGCACGTCGGCATAGACGGGGGTGCCCTCTTCGATCTCCTGGGGGGCGGCCATGTCGCTCTGGTCGGCGACCGTTTTGTTTTCGTCGGTGGCGGGCTGAGACTCGGCGTTGTTGCCGCAGGCAGCCAGAGAGGCCACCATCAGCCCCGCCAGAAACAGGGACAGTGCTTTCTTCATTCTGATCTCCTCCTACTTGTGTTGGCTCGATAAACTGCGGCCGCCCGAAAGGGCTTCCGGGCGGCCGCAGTGGTCCAGTATACTGTGTATCGCTTACTCTGCCTCGGCGCTGGCAACAGCGGCCTTGGCGTGCTCCACGAAGAGCTGCTGAATGGCCTCCAGCTGGCCCAGGCCCTCGACCTGGCAGTCGACGGTGTAACCGGCCTTCTCGAAGGTGCTCTTCCAGGAGTCATCCTCATCGCCGGCCATGTCGTTGTTGGCGTGGTCGCCGGCCACGATCATCAGGGGCCGCAGGATGACCTTCTCATAGTTGCCCTTCTGCACGGCAGCCAGCACATCGTCCAGGGAGGGGGTGGCCTCCACGGTGCCGACATAGTAATCGTTGAAGCCCTTGTCGGTCAGCAGGGTCTGCATCTTGCTGTACACGGAGTTGGAGTCGGCGGTGGTGCCGTGGCCCATGAAGCAGATGGCGGTCTTGCCGTCGGCGGCGTCCTTGGTGGCGTCGGTGATGGCGGTCATGACGGCCTCGAAGTCGGCGTCAGAGGTCAGCAGAGGGTCGCCGATGGCGATCTTCTCAAAGCTGTCGGAATACTTGGCCAGCTCGTCGGTCAGCTCCTCGTACTCCAGGCCGTTCATCAGGTGGGTGGGCTGGACGACCAGGGTCTTCACGCCGTTGTTCACGGCGCGTTCCAGGGCCTGCTCCACGTTGTCGATGGTCACGCCGTCACGATCCTTCACGTGGTCGATGATGATCTGGCTGGTGAAGGCGCGGCGCACGGAGTAGTCGGGGAAGGCGGTCTGCATGGCCTTCTCGATGGCGCCGATGGTCTCGCGGCGGCTGTCGTTGTAGCTGGTGCCGAAGCTTACGACCAGCAGCTCCTTCTCGCCGATCTCGTCCTGGTTCAGGGGATCGTCCTTGGAGGCGTCTCCGGTGTCGGGTTCCTGCTCCTCGACCTGGGTGGTGGAGGCGTCAGCAGCAGGCTCCTGGGTGTCGGTGTCCGTGTCGGTGGTGTTGCCTCCGCCGCAGGCAGCCAGCAGGGTGACCAGCAGCGCAGCAGAGAGCAGCAGAGCGAAGATCTTCTTCATTTCATGTTACCTCTTTCTATGAATTTGTTCCGGGCAAAACATTGCAAAAAAAAGACCGCATTTCTGCGGTCGCTCCTCCCCCAATGCTTTCCCCAACGCGCGTGGTGTGGTTTGAAAAAACATTTGTGAGAACATAGACCCGTGGACCGCAGGTCTGAGATTCTACGTTCGGGCAGGTCTCCTGACTGGGGTCATCGCCGCCCCCCTCTTCCCGGTTGCCCAGTGAGGTCATGGGGGCCGCTCCCTTACACAGTGACGGCATCGTTACGGATTCACACCGTATTCCCTTTTCACCCGCCGAGGACGGCAGGCACCTGAACGCTACAAACACTCTACAATATTTTGTTCCAGACAGGAGCTATTGTACCAAGGTGGGCGTAAGATGTCAACCGTTCTGTAAGGCGCTCAGGTCGATCTCATATTTCATTTCTTTCGGGGGCTGATAGGGCCCTAAAAACAGCGTCATATACCAGGGCAGATAGCGCACGCCGTTCTCCACGGCCACGTTGCCCTTGCACAGCACCGTTGCCTGGCCGAACCTCCAGCCCTCTACCCGACGCATCCGGTCCAGGGCTGAATGCCGCTTGAAATCCTTGCCGGATTTCACTTCCAGCAGGTCCACCTGCATCCCGTTTTGCAGGACGAAGTCGATCTCCCCGGTCTTCTTGCCGTCGTAGTAGTTGAGCTGGAACCCGTGAGCCTTGAGTTCCTGGGCCACAACGTTTTCCAGAATACTGCCCATGTTGATCTGCAAGTCACCGTGCAACAGCGCAAACTGAACATTTTCCATGCAGGCTGCGCACAGCAGACCCGTGTCCCCCTGAAAGAGCTTAAAGAGATTGTGTTTCTCATTCAACCGAAGGGGCGGCTGCGGTTCCGTCACATTATAACAAGGCAGGGCCACCCCCGCGTCCGCCAGCCATTGGAAGCTGTCGGCATAGCGTTGCTGGCGGCCGTTGGGGTCCAGGGCCGCCAAGATGAAGCGGCGGTTCTTTTCACTCAGCTGGGCGGGGATGCTGTCAAAGATCGCCCGAATTTTGAGCTTGTCGTTTCCCTGGGCATACTGTGCAATGTCCAGCCGGTACAGCGCCAGGATATCTCGCTGGCGGGCGATGACCTGAGCGATGTCGTGGGTGTCCACATAGGTCTGCACCACGTCCGGCATCCCGCCCACCACCAAGTAACTGAAAAACAGCTTGCACATCGTCTCATGGACGGCTTCCGTCACGGGACTGGTGGTTTCATAACAGGTTTTTAAATATTGTATCGTGCTCTCCTGCACCCCGTTGGCCCGGGCATATTCCTCAAAATCCATGGGATATAGTTGATATATCTCTTCAAAGCCCACCGGATACGACCGGACTTCCTTGTAGTTCACGCCCAGCAGTGAGCCGGACTCGATATAGTCAAAGCGGCCGTCCTCCACCAAAAACTTGATGGCCGTCCGTGCGTTGGGGCAAGCCTGGATCTCGTCCAGGAGCACCAGCGTTTGGCCGGGGACCATGACCTGCCGGGTATAGGCCGTAAGATTGGTAATGAGGGTATCCGCATCCAAATCTCCGGCAAAAATCTGTGCGGCCCCGGTGTCTGTGATGAAATTGACTTCGACAAAATGCACGTACTCCTGCCGCCCAAATTGCCGGATGAGGGTGGTCTTTCCGGTCTGTCTGGCACCCAGGATACACAGCGCCTTTTTCTTGGGCTGTTGTTTCCACGCCAAGAGCTTGTCATATGCTTTTCGCACCAGCATCGCGCCACCTCCTAACGGCTTCACTGTAACATAATTCCCAGGGGAAAACAACGATTTTGTCACGAAATTCTCAATATTTTTCCTGTCTTCGTCACATCATTCCAAACTAGACAAAGCAGGAGCGGCGGCGTATAATAGGCCCACCGGTCCGGGCTGGGCCGCGCACTTTATCCCAAAGCTGAGGCAAATTCTTATGATCGCGTTTTTTCTCTCCCCCATTTACCTACTCGTCTGCTGGTACCTACTCCGCTGGATCCTGCGGTGGATGAAAGCCTGCCATGGCGTCTTTCACAAAAAGAAGGTGCAGATCGGGCTGGTGATCGGTTACGCCTTTGTGGCACTGAGTTTGCTCACGTCGTTTCTGCTGCCGGTCTCGCCGCTCCAGCGAGTGCTCAAGTGCATCAGCAATGTCTGGCTGGGCGTACTCGTTTATCTGATCATGACGGTGGGCATTGCGGGCTTTCTCCGCCTGGTGCTCAAGCGCACCAACTTTGCCCGGAAAGAACACCTGTTTAACCAAAAACATTTCATCCTCACCGGCTGGCTCTGTCTCGTCATCGTGGTCAGCCTGAGCGTCTCCGGCGTGGTCGGGGCCAGGAATTTGCAGACCACGGACTACCAGGTCACCGTCCACAAGGCCGTGGAGGGGCGGGAGTCCCTGCGCGTGGTCCTGGTGGCGGACCTGCATCTGGGATACAGCATCGGCCAGTGGCACATGAACAACATGGTCGAAAAGATCAATGCCTTAAGCCCCGACCTGGTGGTCATCGCCGGGGACATCTTCGACAACGAGTATGACGCCCTGGATGACCCCGCAAAGCTCGCCGCCACGCTCCGCACCATCCAAAGCACCTACGGTGTCTACGCCTGCTACGGCAACCACGACATCCAGGAGAAGATCCTCGCCGGGTTCACCTTCCACCAGGACGAAGCCAAGGCCAGCGACCCGCGCATGGATGTCTTTTTGGCCGACGCCAATATCCACCTCTTGCAGGACGAGGGCGTGCTCATTGACGACAGCTTTTATCTCTACGGCCGCGCCGACTACGAGCGCCCCGGCCGGGGCATCCAGCAGCGGCAGTCCCCGGCGGAACTCACCCAGGACATGGACCAGAGCAAGCCCATCCTCGTCCTGGACCACGAGCCGCGGGAGCTGCAAGAGCTGGCCGACGCCGGGGTGGACCTGGATCTCTGCGGCCACACCCACGACGGCCAGATGTTCCCCGGCAACTTAACGATCCACCTCTTCTGGGAAAACCCCTGCGGCTACTTGCAAAAGGGCCGGATGCACAACATCGTCACCTCCGGCCTAGGCGTTTTCGGGCCCAACATGCGGGTGGGGACGAAGAGCGAAATTTGCTGTATCGACGTGCGCTTTGACGGGGCAGAATAACAAATCTCTTGATTTAAGAAAACCTTAATCTTTCCTACATTCCTCCCAAAGATTTTTGTGCTATCCTATTCACAAGATTTTTGGGAGGTTTTTCTATGGTTTCTCACTTGACCTTTCTGGCCCTGGAAGCTCTGCTCCCCGCCGTTGTTTTGGTGGTGGTGACAGGGCTTCTCCTGCGGTTTGCTTGGAAGGAGCGGCGCGGCCAGCGTGTGCTTTTGCTGGAAGTATTCGTCCTCTTTCTCTTTGGCGTGCTGACTGTGACGGGTGTGCCCAGCATCCGCTATTTGACCCCAGACTTTACCATCAACCTCATCCCGTTCTCCGAAGTCCCCCAGGGGCTGCCCGGGAGCTTGCTTCAGCCGGTGCTGAACGTAGTTCTCTTTGTCCCGCTCGGCATTTTACTGCCGTTGCTTTGGGACAAGTACCGCGTCTGTTGGCGTACCGTTCTCTTCGGTGGTGGGTTATCGTTGTGTATCGAGCTGATGCAGCTCTTCAACTTCCGCACCACGGACTTAGATGATTTACTCTGCAACACCCTGGGGGCGTTGGTCGGTTACGCCCTCTTCCGCCTGTTCTCCCAGCGAAAGCATCTCACACCTATGGAAAACAGCAAACCAGGCCCGGCGCTTCTCTGCCTCCTTGTCCTGCTGCTGAACTTCTTCCTCTTCCCCTGGCTGACCTTCGCCTGAACTCAACGGGCCGACAGATATTCCAAAAACCGTTTCACTGCCTGGGATGCCCCCGCGATGATGTCTGGAGCCGCGATGGGAAGCTGCTGGCTGTTCTTATTTGTGTGCATTGCACTTGCAAAATTTCTATTTTATGCATATAATAAAGATAGAATTTTATGATACGCATGGAAAGGAGTTCAAACATTATGGCTAACAAAAGTAATCTGACCCTCCGCATGGAGCCGGAACTCAAGGCTCAGGCCGCCGCCCTCTTCAAAGCCCTTGGAATGGACCTCAGCACCGCCACAGGGATCTTCTACCGCCAGGCGCTTCGCTGCCACGGTCTTCCTTTTGAGGTCAAGCTCGACGAGCCGAACGAAACGACCTACGCCGCCCTCGCAGACGCAGAAAAAGACGACGAGATGTACGGTCCTTTTGACAGTGTGGCCGAATTGATGGAGGCCCTAAATGCTTAAACCGGAATTCTCTGGTCAGTTTAAGAAAGACTATAAACTGGCACTGAAGCGCGGCTGTGACCCGAAAAAGTTAGAGCGTGTCATTACGCTCCTGTGTCAGGAAGAACAGCTGCCAGCCTCCTATCGTGACCACGCACTAGTCAACTCCAGAAATTATAAAAATGTAAGAGAATGTCACATTCAACCAGATTGGCTTTTGGTCTATTGAATTGTTCAGGATCGGCTGGTCTTACAGTTATTAAGAACTGGAACGCATAGCGACTTATTCTAAATTTATATGAGCGCTTGATCGAAGATGTGACAGGGGAGGATGAGGACGACGAGCACCTCATCGACCATCTCATGGAGGTCTACACCTCCTGGATCGACGACGCCATTTCTAATTATAACTCAGATTTTTATTATCAGTCCCGCGACTATCTCTTCGCCTGCTATCAGGAAGGCGAAATTTGTCCTTGAAAAACCAAACACGGAGACGTCCCGTTCACAAAAAACGGTGTCGCGTCTCCGTGTTTCATTTAGTCCAGCAAAAACTTCCCGATGCTCTCCATGGCCAGGGCGGATTTTCTGGTTGGGAACATCTGGAACACATGCCACATGTCGTTCCAGACCTCCAGCTGGCAATGCACGTTATCCGCCAGCATCCGCTCACGCAGGCGAATACTATCCGAGTATAAGATCTCGTTGGTGCCCACCTGGATGAGGGTGGGCGGGAAGCCGGTGAAGTCACCGAAGAGGGGCGAGAGGAAGGGGGAGGTCAGGTCCTTGCCGTCGGCGTAGACCTCCCGGACGGCTCTGATATAGTCCATGGTGATGGTGGGGTCGATCTCCGCCCGCTGGGTATAGGACCGGCCGCTGGCGGTCATATCCGTCCAGGGAGACATAAGGACCAGCTTGCCCGGCAGCTGGCGCCCCGCCTGCTTGAGCTGGTGGCAGAGGACCAGGGCCAAATTTCCTCCGGCAGAGTCCCCGGCGACCATCACGTCCCTGGCCCCATAGCCCAGGTACATGAGATAGTCCCAGGCCTTGCGTGCGTCGTCCACAGCAGCCGGGAAGGGGTGTTCAGGAGCCAGCCGATACTCAAAGCACAGCGTCTCCCAGCCGGTGGCGTTGGTCAGCTTCGAGGCCAGGGGGCGGGAGTAGCCTAGGTTGCCGCTGGTGTAGCCGCCGCCGTGGCAGTAGAGGATAACTTTGTGCTTGTCATGGGGCCAGTCGGGCAGGACCCAGGCGGCGGACATGCCCTTGAGCTGAAAGGTCTCCCATTTTTTCAGGACGATCATGGGGGCCGCCAACCGGCCCAGGACCTCTTGGGCGGCCCGCTGCTTGGCCAGCTCCTCCGGCTCCATGGAGCCTGGGGTGCTGACGGAGTGGATGGCTTTCAGCGCCCGCATCATGGGGGCCAGGCGGCGGTCCTCTTTTTCAGGCTTTTCTGCCTTGGCCATTTTTTCTGGCTTGGCCGCTTTTTCGTGGCGTCTCTCCTGCTTTTTCTCTTTGGCGGTCAGGCGAATGGTCTGTTTTTTCTCCTCCATGGTGCGTCTCCCTTCTCCGGCGGAAGGCCGGACGTGTCAAATCTTTTATACTATACCATGCTTGTGGGAAAAAGGGAACCGCCCTCCCCTGCCATTTTCTCCAAATTTTTGGCACAGACAGGAAGTTGTCAGGAATATTTTTCCTGTTGCACGCAGTTTTCCTTGCAAGCCTCCCCGCCCTTTGTTATACTATACGTTATCTACGGTCCCTTCGCTCCGGCCCGGTCCGTCCGGCCCCGTGAACGACCACAGATGAAGGAGGTTCCCCAAGTTGAAAATTCCCCTCAAGAAAATCCTGCTCTACAGCGCCCTGGTGCTGCTGGGGCTGGTGATCGTCTTTCTGGTCTGCCGGCTCATGCTGAATCTCAGCGCCGTAGGCCATGCCCTGTCCAGCGTGGTCGGAGCGCTGCGGTCCATCGTGCTGGGCTGCGTGATGGCCTACCTGCTCTACCCCCTGACGCGGTTTGCCGAGCAGTTTCTGCTCTTCCATCATGTGAAGCCCAAATCGGCCCGCACCCTCTCCACCGCCTTTTCGACCATCGTCCTGCTGACCTTGATCTTTTTGTTCGCCTATTTCATCATCCCCCAAATGGTAGTGAATCTTCCGCCGCTGATCCAAGGGCTGCCGGAAATGATCCAGAGCTTTTCCAAAAATCTCTCCGATTTTCTGGTGGAGCATGGCCAGTCCACCGAGATCATTCAGGAAACACTGGACAAAGTGGCCGGGATGTTCCAGTCCTGGCTCCAGGATGACCCTCTCTCTGCCCTGTCGAACGTCATGGAACGGGTCGCCGCCGCTGCTGTCGGTGTGCTCAACTTTATCATTGGGATCATCGTCATGGCCTATGTGCTCATGAGCCGGGACCACTTCGTGGGCCAGGGGAAAAAGCTTCTCTTCGCCCTCTGCCGCAAGCGCACCACCTGCGACCGCATCCTAAAGCACCTGCGGGTCATCAACCGCATCTTTACCAATTTCGTCTCCGGCAAGCTGCTGGACTCCCTCATCATCGGCCTGCTCTGTGCCGCCTGCCTGGCCATTCTGCGCATCCCCTACGCCGGTCTCATCAGCACCATCGTGGGCATCACCAACATCATCCCCGTCTTCGGTCCCTTCTTTGGGGCCATCCCCTCGGCGTTTTTGCTCCTGCTGACCGACCCCTACAAATGTCTCGTCTTCCTGATCTTCATCGTCATCTTGCAGCAGGTGGACGGCAACATCATCGGCCCCAAAATTTTGGGCGACTCGACGGGCCTGTCGGCCTTCTGGGTGCTCTTCTCCCTGCTGCTGTTCAACCATCTCATGGGCTTCTGGGGGATGCTGCTGGGCGTGCCGCTGTTTGCCTCCTTCTATTACTTGCTGCGGGAGTTCATCAACAGCCGCCTGAAAAAGAAGGGCCTGCCCCTGGCGACCCAGGACTATGTGCACGTGGCAGGCATCGACGAGAACGGTACCATCTCCTACATGCCGCCTCCATCCATCGAGTTCCACCCCCTGTTCCGGGGCAGCAACAGCCTGCGGGCTAAGATCGCCCAATGGCTCCAGCACCCGACCCCGCCCCATCGGAAGTCAAGGGATGACACGGACAAACCCGATGATTGACCCCACCCCCGGAGGTGACCCTTTCCCATGCTGAAAAACCGAATGAGTTTCCGCGTGGCCTTCTGCGGCATTTTGGCCGCATTGATGACCGTCATCATGCTGGTGGGGCCGCTCATCCCCACCATGACCTATGTCGCGCCTGCCGCCGCCGGGGTGTTCCTCATCCCCGTGGTGTGGGAGTTCGGCGGAAAGGCCGGCGGGCTGCTCTACGCCGCCGTGGCGCTGCTGGTCTTTTTCCTGGCCCCTGACAAAGAGGCCGCCCTGTGCTTCGTGCTGCTGTTTGGCTGGTACCCAGTGGCCCGACCCAAGCTCCAGCACATCCGGCAGAAACCCGTGCGCCTGGTGGTCAAGCTGGCGCTGTTCAACGCCGCCCTTCTCGCCATTTACGCCCTGCTCCTGTTCGTCTTCGTCATGCCGGACTTGCAGCAGGAGGCCCAGAGCTGGACGGCCCTGCTGCTGGTGGCCTTCTTCGTCCTGGGCAACATCAGCTTCCTGCTGTACGACGTGGTGCTGGGGCGGATCGCCGATCTGTATGTCCGGCGGCTGCGGCCGAAGTTATTTCGGCGGGGGCTGTGAGCGGAGCGCACGGGCCGCAGGGGTCTGCGGCCCCTACGAAATACGCCAGACACCCAATATAACTATAAAAACAACGAGGTATGTTCCCCATGAAACAGAGAATGTGTTCCCTTTTCCTCGCGCTTGTCCTGCTGCTCTCCCTGGCCGTCCCGGCGGCGGCAGCCGGGACGATGCCCTTTACCGACGTGAAGGAATCTGACTGGTTCTACTCCTATGTCAAGACCATGTACGACAACGAACTGGTCTCCGGCACCACCCCCACGACCTTCTCTCCCCAGGACACCGTGACCCTGGGCGAGGCCCTGAAGTTCGTCCTCAACGCTGCTGGGTACACCGCCCCCACCACCAGCGGCAAAAACTGGGCCAGCGGCTACTACCAGCTGGCCCAGGAAAAAGGCTTTCTCAACAGCAGCTGGAGCCTGGGCCTGAACGACGCCATGAACCGCCTGCAGATCGCGGAGCTCATCGTAAACGTCCTGGGCGTGGAGCGGAAGCAGCAGACCGCCTCCCCCTTCACCGACACCAGCGACGTGGCCGCCCTCATCCTCTCCGACCACGGCATCTTCGAGGGCACCACAGAACGCGACGGCAAAACCTACTTCTACCCCCAGCGGAACATCTCCCGCGCCGAGATCAGCACGGTCATCTGCCGGGTAAACGAATTTAAGAAGAACCAGGAGCAGACCCCCGAAGAACCGGACAACCCCCCGGACATCCCCGACGCCCCCGGCACCATCGACCCGGATGACGACAATTCCAAGCCCACCTCCGGCAAGTATTTCTACTACCAGGGCCATAAAGTGTACATCCCCGACAACATCGCCCTGCGAGACTACGACGCCTCCCTCTTCCAGCTGGACGAGAACGGCTACATGCACTACGAGAGCGACCTCTACACCTCCACCGTCGGCGTCGACGTCTCCCGCTACCAGGGCAATATCGACTGGGCGCAGGTGAAGGCCTCCGGCGTAGACTTCGCCATCCTCCGCCTGGGCTACCGGGGCTACGGCACGGGCAAGATCGTCCTGGACACCTACTTCCGCCAAAACATCCAGGACGCCCAGGCCAACGGCATCGAGATCGGCGTGTACTTCTTCTCCCAGGCCATCAACGAGGCTGAGGCCGTGGAGGAGGCCCAGTACTGCATGGACGTGCTGCAGAACTACAGCATCACCTACCCCATCGTCTTCGACTGGGAGCCATACAGCAACAACACCAACGCCCGCACCAACGGTCTTTCTGACAAGATGCTCACCAAGTGCGCCGTGGCCTTCTGCCAGGCCGTGGAGGACGGCGGGTACGAGAGCATGGTCTACTCCAATCTGAGCTATTTCTACTTACACTTTGATATGTCCAAACTGGCCGAGTTCCCCCTGTGGCTGGCCAACTATGTAAAGAAGACCAACTTCCGCTATCACTTTGACATGTGGCAGTATTCCTGCACGGGTACCGTGCCGGGCATCCAGGGGAATGTGGATCTGAATATCCGGCTCATCCCGAAAACTTAACTGCTTCAAAACCAAACGCATCCCCCTTGACAATTCCCCCCGCTCGTCTTATAATAACTCCCATCAGAAACAGGCATTGACGGGAACCTTCCCGGCAAGCTGGCCCAGAGAGGGCGCGTCATTGGGCTGAAAGCGCGTCTGCCAAGCAAACCGGCGCAAGTACCATCCCTGAGCCGTCCACCGAACTCTCCCTTCGCGTTTTCCGGGCAGAGCGTAGGCTGGACCGGGTCCCCGCCCGTTACAGCGGAAACGAAGCGGCACGTCTTTTTTCTTGAGACGTTGCAAGCAGGGTGGAACCGCGAGATAATCCCAACACTTATCCCGCCCCTGACCAAAATCAGGGGCGGGTTTTCTTATTTTTCAGGAAACAGGAAGCGCAGACTTCCCCGCCCCAATTTCAGGAGGAACACACCATGTCTGAAGAAAACAACCTGTATACGTTTGAAAATCCCGAATACCGCCAGACTTACTGGCACACCTGTTCCCACGTCCTGGCCCAGGCCATGAAGCGCCTGCACCCGGAGGTGAAGCTGGCCATTGGCCCCTCCATCGAGAACGGGTTCTACTACGACTTTGACACCCCCGCCCCCTTCACCGAGGCCCAGCTGACCGAGCTGGAGGCCGAGATGCGGAAGATCTGCAAGGAGAAGCTGAAGCTGGAGCGCTTCGAGCTGCCCCGCGCCGAGGCCATTCAGTTCATGGAGGAAAAGGAAGAGCCCTATAAGGTCGAGCTGATCAACGACCTGCCGGAGGACGCCGTCATCTCCTTCTATAAGCAGGGCGAGTTCACGGACCTGTGCGCCGGCCCCCACCTGGACTCCACCGGCCGCATCAAGGGCAACGGCATCAAGCTCACCGCCTGCAACGCCGCCTACTGGCGCGGCGACTCCAACCGCCAGACCCTCCAGCGTATCTACGGTGTGGCCTTCCCCAAGAAGGACCAGCTGGACGAGTATCTGAAGGCCCAGGAAGAGGCCAAGAAGCGCGACCACAATAAGCTGGGCCGGGAGTTGGAATACTTCACCACCGTGGATGTGATCGGCCAGGGCCTGCCCATCCTGCTGCCCAAGGGCGCCCGCGTCATCCAGACCTTACAGCGCTGGGTGGAGGACACCGAACAGCAGCGCGGCTATCTGCTCACCAAGACCCCCCTCATGGCCAAGCGGGAGCTGTATAAGATCTCCGGCCACTGGGACCACTATCTGGACGGCATGTTCGTCCTGGGCGATCCCCACGACGAGACCAAGGAGTGCTTCGCCCTGCGTCCCATGACCTGCCCCTTCCAGTACCAGGTCTTCCTGAACCGCGGCCGGTCCTACCGTGACCTGCCCATGCGTCTGGGCGAGACCTCTACCCTCTTCCGCAACGAGGACTCCGGCGAGATGCACGGCTTGATCCGGGTCCGCCAGTTCACCATCTCCGAGGGCCACCTGGTCCTGCGCCCGGAGCAGCTGGAGGAGGAGTTCAAGGGCTGCCTGGACCTGGCAAAATACTGCCTGGATACCGTCGGCCTGCTGGACAAGTGTACCTTCCGCTTCTCCCAGTGGGACCCCGCCAATCCCAACAACAAGTACGAAGGCACCCCCGAGCAGTGGGATGAGGCCCAGCGCGTGATGGGTCAGATCCTGGACGACCTGGACGTGAACTACACCATCGGCATCGACGAGGCCGCCTTCTACGGCCCGAAGCTGGACATCCAGTACCGCAACGTCTACGGCAAGGAGGATACCCTCGTCACCATCCAGATCGACATGCTCCTGGCCAAGCAGTTCGGCATGGAGTACGTGGACGTGGACGGCCAGAAGAAGACCCCCTACATCATCCACCGCACCAGCCTGGGCTGCTACGAGCGCACCCTGGCCTATCTGATTGAGGAGTACGCCGGCGCCCTGCCCTGCTGGATGGCACCCGAACAGGTCCGCTTCCTGCCCGTCACCGACCGCGCCGCCGACCGCTGCGCCGAGCTGGTGAAAGCCCTGAACGCCAAGGGCTACCGCGCCGAGGCCGACTACCGCAACGAGAAGATCGGCAAGAAGATCCGTGAGGCCCAGATCGAAAAGGTCCCCTATATGGTCGTCGTCGGCGACCGCGACCTGGAAAACGGCACCGTCTCTCCCCGTCACCGCGCAGCCGGCGACCTGGGCGCCATGTCCTTCGAGGACTTTGAGGCCCTGCTCAAGAAGGTCGTGGACGAGAAGATCAAGGACAAGGACCTGTAATTCAGAACCCCAGGATCAGAATCGCAGGATCAGAACAAAGGAGGCGGATGACGATGTTCCTCACCACGACCCCGGAAGGGAAGATCTACAAAGAGCTGGCGACGGATCACTTCGCCGACCCCACAGGTCTGGGCAAATACGCCCTCTTCCTGCGCCCCAGCCAGGGGGACATCATCCCCGCGCCCCAGATGGAACCCAGCCTGCTTCTCTCCGGCCGCTACCGGCCCGTGACCCTGGAGGGGCGGAACCTCTTCGTCAGCCGCGGTTTCTACGCCTTCTATAAGCACCTGGAGGAGCATGGCATCGAGGCCACCCACAAGGGCATGGTCGTCATCGCCATGAACAAGCTCCGCCAAATCATGCTGGAGGTCCCGGAGGTCCTGGACAACGCCCGCCTCACAGCAGACGGCCAGCACCTCTACCTCATCAAAAACAAGCTGACGAACCTTCGATAATTCAAATAAATTCAGAACAAAACAGGAGACACTGCGTTGCGCTTTTGGCGCGTGCAGTGTCTCCTGTTTTTATTGTATTGTGGGTGCGTTTTATCGGCTGACGCCCAAGGCTTGCTTGAGGGCATTTTGCAACACAGCGGATACGTTCAAGCCTGCTTTATCTGCTTCTGCGTTGAGCCAGCTAGGTAAAGATACGTTCCGGCGGATCGTTCTCATATCGTTCTGTCTGCGATACTCTGTAAAATCAACGTCCACAAAGGAAACCAGATCATTGGGCTTGGATGCAACATGATCGGATGCCTCCGGGAGCACTTTCCCATCATCCTCCATGTCGATGCCCATGAGCCCCATGGCGTCCCGCGCCATTTCGATGGCTTCTGCCAAGTTATCGCCTTGCGAGTTGATATTGAAGTCCGGCATATAGGACGTAAAACCGCCCTCTGCCGCCGGAGTAAAGATCACAGGATATGCTCGTTTCATACGCTCTGCTCCTCCTGACTCGGTGATATAGATGACACGAGGGGGCGGAGGGGCTTATTTCAGCCCTCTCCGTTTGATGATCGCTTTCGCAAGATCCTCTTTAATTTCGCTCTGTCGAGAGATTGGCTCGTTGTCACGCCGTTGGTGTAAATGTCATGGTTCCCACCGTTTCGCTTCAAGTACCAATCGTTTTTCTCTAGGAGCTTTATCAAGTCTCTGCGTTTCATGACCTACCCCCTTACGTGTATTATACACACTAAATACACAAAAATCAATCACCGTTTTTGGGGGAAGAAAAATGGTCAGCCTCGCTCCCGCATGACGCTCATGTAGGCGGGGCGGATGATCTTGTTCATGCAGACCAGCTCCTCGATGCGGTGGGCGCTCCAGCCGACGATGCGGGCGATGGCGAAGAGGGGGGTGTACAGCTCCATGGGGATGCCCAGCAGATCGTAGAGGAAACCGCTGTACAGGTCGATGTTGGCGCTCACGCCCTTGTAGATGGGGCGGTTTTTGGAGATGAGCTTGGGGGCCTCTACCTCGATGTTGCGGTAGAGGGCCAGGTCGTCCTGACGGCCCTTTTCGATGGCCAGCTCGTTGACGAAGGAGCGGAGAATTTGCTCACGGGGGTCAGAGATGGAGTAAACCGCGTGGCCCATACCGTAGATGAGGCCGCTGTGGTCAAAGGTCTCCTTGGCAAGGATCTTCTTGAGGTAGGCTCTTGTCTCGTCGGGGTCGGTCCAGTCGTTCAGATGGCCCTTGATATCCTGGATCATCTCAATGACCTTGATGTTTGCGCCGCCGTGCCGGGGGCCTTTCAGGGAGGAAAGGGCCGCAGCGACGGTGGAGTAGGTGTCAGACCCGGAGGAGGTGACCACGCGGGTGGTGAAGGTCGAGTTGTTGCCGCCGCCGTGCTCCATGTGGAGGATGAGGGCGATGTCCAGGGCCTTGGCCTCCAGCTCCGTGTACTGCATGTCATGCCGCAGCATCCGCAAAATATTTTCTGCCGTGGAGAGGTTCGGGTCCGGACGGTGGATGTACATGCTGTCGTCGTTCTCATAGTGGTTGTAGGCGTGGTAGCCGTACACGGCCAGCATGGGGAACTCGGAAATGAGGCGCACGCACTGGCGGATGGAATTGGCCAGATCACCGTTGACCTGGTCATCGTAGCTGGCCAGGGTGAGGACGCTGCGGGTCATGGAGTTCATGATGTCTTTTGACGGGGCCTTCATGATGACGTCGCGGGTGAAGTTGGTGGGCAGGGTCCGGCAGCTGCTGAGGATGTCGGTAAACTCCGCCTGCTGCTCCGGGGTGGGCAGGTCGCCGAATAATAACAGGTAGGCGATCTTCTCAAACCCGAACTCATGCGGGCCGAGGTTACCGATGAGCTGCTTGATGTCATACCCCCGGTACCACAGGCGGCCTTCACAAGGCTCCCGCTTGCCGTTGACGTTTTGGAACGACTTGATCTTGGAGATGTTGGTCAGACCGGTGAGCACACCCACGCCATTGATATCCCGCAGGCCCCGGTTGACGCCGTACTCCTGAAAGAGGGAGTTGGGGATGAAGTCGTTCTGCACGCACAGGTCTTTCTGGGCGGCGGCGTAGTCTTCGACGGTGCGGTGGATCATGGTGCGTCACCTCCCACCTTTTCGGCCTCCTGCTGCAGAATCCCCTCTAACTGGGCGATCTCGCCGATGAGATGCAAAAAACGCTCCTCCCCGAACGCATTGACCACCCGCTGGTGGTAGCTGTGCAGCGCCTGGCGGCGGGTCTGGACGGAGCTGACGGCCAGCTCGGTGAGCATGATGTAGGTCCCCTCTTCCCCGTTGCCGTCGTGGGTCCAGGTGACCAGGCCCTTGTTTTGCAGGGAGCGGGCAATGGCGGTGACCTTGGGCAGGGGCAGGTTCATCTCCCGCACCATGTCCTTGAGATAGATCTTCTCGCTGCCGCTGTCCTTCATGTGCTTGGACAGCAGCCAGATCAGGGCGTATTCATCTGACGCATTCTTTTGAAACAACCGCCGCATAGCGGGGCTGTGGAAGAGCTTGTCTGTCTGTTCCGGGGTCAGAGTGCTCAGCACGCCTTCCTGTTGGAGTTCAGTCATGTGTTTCACCTCGGTATCAGATTCGTGACCAGCTTGCGCTGGAGACGGAGAAATTCTTGGGAATCATCTGGGCCAAGCAGCTCCAGCATACGGGCCGTGGCTTGGATGACTTTTTTGCGAAATACTTCAATGGCCTTCTCGCCCTTAGGGGAGAGGGAGACAATGATCTGCCGGTTGTCCAAGGGGTCGGGCAGACGGGAGATGAGGCCCTTTTCCTCCATGCGGTTGAGCAGGGCGGCGATGCGGGCAGTGCTGACCACCATGTGGCGGCTCAGGTCTGTGGGATGGGCCTGGCCGTAGTGGGTCAGCAGGTAGTTCAGGACGAAGTGTTCCCCCCGGCTGAGTTTGCTGAGAAGGTCCTGAGCGGGCTGGTGGAGCAGGGCTTCGTTGACTTGTACTAGCTCGTTGGCCAATTGCTTATATTGTTCTGTCATCGTGTGTAACACCCCTACGTTCCCTAATGTTGTTAGGTATTATACCAGAGAATGGAAGCCCTGTCAACGCCGGGGTTTCGCGGCAGTTCGACAGGGGGGTTCTTCATAGAATGTTTGAGTTTTCGATCATTGAGTAGGAGGCTCCCAATGCCGCACAAAGGGGGGCTGCTGCAAACACATGCAGCAGTCCCCCTTTCCTTTCGGTGGCAATTAGGTGGCTAAGAATCCTGCCGCTCTCAGGCCTACTCTACCATTAATTTCGTTCATGCTCATACCTCCAGTAAACTATGCCATCGGTCAGCTTGAAGTACGTCCTGATTTTTCTGACCTTAGTGAGCACAAGAAACTCGTTCATAGAAATCTTAATACTGAGTCCTCAGACAAAGGCTCACAAAGAAACTGGTTGGTCCGGTTCATCCCCACACACATGGGATATACACAAGCATCTATACTAAAGCCATCAATATAGAGCTTTTTCCAATTCAGGTAGCCGGTAAGGGGTCCCTTTATCCAGGCAATCCCGAATCAATTTTTCCACTTCTGCGTCCTCAACACCCATCAAGGCGAACAGAGGGAAATTCTCATGGAAACGTTCCAGATACTGTCTGATCAGTTCAACCATTTTCAGCACCTCTTTCACCGTTGGCTTGCAATTTTCTTTATCATATCCTCATACATCTTTGACCTCAGTTCATCCCCACATACGTGGGGCATACGGGGGCGTATATTATCAATAGTTTTTTTACCGGTTCATCCCCACCTATGTTGGGCATACCCCTCTCTGCACCTGGCGGCGATCTCTCAAAATGGTTCATCCCCACATACGTGGGGCATACGGCTCTGGCAGGCTGGCTGCATAGGCCATGGCGGTTCATCCCCACATACGTGGGGCATACAAGTTGCCCCGCGCCCGTTTGTTGTAGGTTCGCGGTTCATCCCCACATACGTGGGGCATACCCAGGCGGAAATCACGCTTTCCTGAGAGCTTTCGGTTCATCCCCACATACGTGGGGCATACTGAACCCATTCCGCCGAATCTTGGCGGCGCACCGGTTCATCCCCACATACGTGGGGCATACATAGCTTTCAGGTTGCTTCTGGGGCCGAAGCACGGTTCATCCCCACATACGTGGGGCATACGATTCCCAGCAACCGGTAACATAAATTAACCCGGTTCATCCCCACATACGTGGGGCATACATCGTTGGCAATGTGATGGAGCTTCCGGCAGGCGGTCGGGCGGTCTGAAAATAAACTCTCAAAAAATCGTACAGAGGTCGTGATGACCAACGGCGCATCCCAACGGGCCGCCAGCTCCCGTGCTTCCTCCGGCAGATCTTTCTGGCTGTGGTCCACCAACAGACCTGGGATCAATTCCTTATATTCCTTCTCCGTCTGCTCGGCCAGGGTTAAAAACGGCAGGACTACAATGATCCGGCGCAGACCATGGGTCTGGCAGTGCCGCAGGGCAAAGTGCAGCATGGCCATGGTCTTTCCTACTCCCGTTGGGGCCGTCAGCCGAAAGAGACCCGCATCTCCCCACAGGTCGTGAACACCTGCTCCCGCAGACGATTCAAGCTCTCTTTTGCCGTAGACTTTTTCCGAAGTTCATCCATGTGCTGAAAAAGTGCTCGCAAGCTCGCTTCCACGTCCAGCGCTTGGCCCACGCTCTCCTTCAAATACTCCGGGTTCTTCTCCAAGGCAGATATGGTATAGTCTGCATCTACCAGACAGGAGAACAGCATCCGGGTATCCAGCATTGCTTCTTCTATTCCCCCCTCAAACGTCCGCTTTGGCAAGTGGAACGAGTCAGGAAAATCCTTGCGAAACGCTTCTATTGCTTCTTCATATTCCTCTTTCGTGGATAGCGCCGGTTCTTTCTGCGTCAAGCAGGCCGCATAGTTTTCTGCCTGCCATCTCTCGTTCAGCTCATCCATAGAACGCAACCCATCGTGATGCCCTAAGATCGACTCGATCACTGCGGTATAGCGGAGACGTGCTTTATTCTTCCGTAAGTACAAATAGACCGCCCCACCAACGGCGTGGTCGATCCCGTGGTGCGTCCCCAGCAAAACGCCTTGAAAACGATCCGAATATTTTCCAAAGTCGTGGAGTCGCCCGGCCACCCCTCCCTCTTCCTTGCGCCCAATTTCCTCACCATACCTCTCAGCCAGTTTTCCCACCTCTGCAAGGTGATCCTTGTTGAGAATAAGCGGATTTGATTTGGCATAATACTCTTTTTTGCCCTGTGGCTCTTTCATACGACAACCTCACTTCTTCAATTTGCCTGCATCATAGCATAGATCGTAGCTTTCGGCAAATTTTCTCGCATCATCGCCCCTTCTCCCCTCCCACAAAGTATTGTAAACAAGCAAAAAAACACTTTATATCTCTCCCGGAGGATTATGGGGCCATTTCGGCATCCGAGTCAAAAATCAAGAGAAGTACCTATGGTTCCCCATCACAGCCTACTCGATGAAGCAAGTGATCCGCCGGGGGATATAGATTGGGATCTTAGAGTAAACTGCGGTGAAGTCCAACCTGTGTTGTATGAGGCATTCGAGGACTATCTGTAAACAAGACTTTAATGATATCCAGGCTAACGAAGAAAAGAGTCCTTAACCGTTCATAAGCAAACTTCCCCCTTCCCAGGTACTCTACCGGGAAAGGGGGAAGTTTGCACACAGTGGCTCCCTGTTATTTTTTCTGAACCAAGCACCGCTTTTTGTAAAATGCAATGCCATAGCACAAGATGTTATCATAGTCATCTGCAAAATCTTTCGCATACTGCCGGTCCTCGATCTGCCGCAAAGCTGCCTCGCAACTTGCCTCCAGACCATCCAGCGTTTTGGCATACTTGGCCTCAAACAGCGCCACACGCCCCTTACTGGAATTGCGCACTACAACGTCACTGCGGCCTTCTCCGCGCTCCCGATTCGAGTCTACGGAATAGCCAGCCCCGGTAAAAATACCGGCCAAGAACGCATGATAGAAATCCTCTTTGTAGTCATGGTAGCTGATGGTCTTACGTAAGAGCTCGTTCATTTCTTCCGTCAGCGTCTCTATATCCCCAGACCAGACGGCGTCAAACAATGCGGTTCGATTTTCTGTATAAAAGCCTTACATGCTATCTGCTCTTTTGCCCTGTCTGAGTGAACGGCAGACGACATACCCTGCCGGAGCGATCATGATCAGAATAAAAATGCTGATCAGTTCATTCACTTCGGATGGCGCAAAGCCCTGCAGCATAGTAATGAGGTTGTTTGCGAAATGCACGAGGATGGGAAACAGCAGGTTCCTTTTTTTCTCGTAAAGGATTCCTGCGGCAATGCCCATAAGGGTGGCATAGGCAGCCTGCACGATATTCAGGTGATAAACGCCGAAGAGTACAGATGATATTAGAATCGAGGCCCAAGCGGGGGCGAATTTCCGCATGGAGCGAAGCACAATGCCGCGGAATAGAATTTCTTCTACAACAGGTGCAGCAATCACCGCAATCATAAATGTTCCAAATGCATTTCCACCGGCAATATTTTCAGCACCGGCGTTCATTGCCTCAACACTTTTTTGAAGTGAGGGAAGCTGTTCTGCCAGCATGATCCAAAGACCGGAGATTCCGCAAATGCCAAATCCCACGACCAGACTGCCAAGCACATCTTTGAAATTTGTCGCTGTGCGCGGTTCGCTTATCTCTTTCCTCCAAAGCAGTTTATAGAGCGTGAAGAATACGAGGATAAGAACAGCGTAGATCAAAATCTCGCCCCAATATGAGTGTTTCATAAATTGCTGCGGGGGGATATGAAAAACATCCAAAACGAGCCTTTCCACAAGAAAATATAATAGATTGGACAGCAAAAAATGCAGTGCGATTGCAAGAATGGGAATAGCGAAATATCTTTTTTTCATCATACGGTCAATTTTTTCTCCTGTCTGTATTTTTGAGGGGACTGTAGCAGTATAACAGATTTAACTTAAAGTCTTCGTTAAGGGGCGAAGCTGTGATTTTTCGGAAGCGGCATCGCAAAAGGACACCGTTCATCTTCCCTGTCGAACCTTTTGACCTTTCTCTAAAAGATGTTTTCCTCATAGTTGGTGACATGCTGAATTTGGCATTAGGCTCCTTGCGTTCTGCAAAGCTTTTGAAGTTCAAACAGAAAATACCCACAGCCAAAGCGGCTGTGGGTATGATCAAATCAGATTGTACGAGCTGACGCTATCTTGTCAATCTCTGCAGGTTCGTAGTTGCGCTCTCCTTCTGTAAAAGCCCAATATTCTGCCCGGTGTATCCACACTTTCCAATACGCCCAAAGGGGGCTTGAAGGGGAGATTCTTAACGCGCAGAAGGAGAAAGAGCGTCCGTCTCCGGCGTTTTGAGAAGAAAGTGGCTTTTGTGAAAGTCAAGCAGGCCCTCGCGGCGCATTTTTCCAAGCTCCAGCGACAGCCCGCTACGCTCCACGCCGAGATAATCCGCAAGCTGCTGGCGGGAGAACGGAATGTCGAATTCATAGCCGCCCCAGCGCTGCGCCTCGGCGGAAAAATAGGACATGAGCTTTGCCCGCGTTGTGCGCTGGCCCATATGGGTGAGCTTTTCATTGAGCCGCAGGTTCTTCTCCGCCAGTTCGCCCAACAGGTTGCGGATGATCCAGCTATGGTGGGAGCAGGCGGAGGGGCACACGCTCAAAACGCGCCTTATGTGTAGAAACATCACCGTCACCGCGCTCTCCGCCTCCACGCTCACATTCAGCACCGCTCCCGGCGCGCAGGCGAACACCTCCGCGAAGGTCTGCCCCGGCCCGGTCTTGGAGAGGATGTTGCGGTTTCCCCAGATATCCTCCTGCACGATGAGGGCGCTGCCCGCCAGCACGAGACCCACCTCCTCCACCGCCTCCCCGGCGCGGAGCAGGCGGGAGCCTTTTGGAAAGGTGTCGATCCTCGCCCCAAGGCAGGAGAGCATGGCGGCAAGCTCATCGTCGGAAATGCCGGAGAAAAGCGCCGC
>OLNW01000065.1_pt1 | contig 127996 bp, 122 predicted proteins | sample 1672121 | NCBI WGS metagenome assembly OLNW01 (sample SAMEA3136648, study PRJEB25190) | human gut metagenome
TAATTTTGCGAATGTTCTATTCCCATAAATACCTCCTTTACAAATTACTATTTATCATTATAATAAACTACTAAATTTTTTACTATATTTATCAATATCTTTTGTACTTTGACTAACAATATAATCTGTTACTTTTATTTTTAATCTTTCTACTTCATCATTTGTATAATTCTTATCATCTACATTTATTCCCGCTTCATTAAATAATTGAATATCTTTATTTGAAAATTGCATCGTTTGTTCCCTCTTTCATTTATTGTTTCATTAAAATTATACCTTTTATTTCTGGGTGTAATAATCTTACAAAATCTATTGCATCTTGCTCTGTTCCAACTACACTACCATAATGAATTGGAATTGCTATTTTAGGTTTTATTTCATTTATTAATTGTGCTGCTTCTTTAAAATCCATTGTATATGTTCCTCCAACTGGAACAAAAGCTACATCACATTTTACTTTTTTATTTTCTTCTGTAATATCTGTATCTCCTGCAATATAATATCTAATACCATTTATTATAATAATATAACCAACCCAACCATTTTCTTTTGGATGAAATGTTTTATTTGTATTATAAGCTGGTATTGTTTCAAATTTAATTCCTTGCACCATATAATTTTTATTTGGCTCTACTGTAATAATTGCATTTTTATTTATGCCTTTTCTTAATAATTTTGTTAATAATTCTTCTGGTATTATAATAGTAGTGTTTTCATTTATAACCTTATCTATATCTTCTTCAGAATAATGGTCATAATGATCGTGTGTTATAAAAACAATGTCTGCATCATTATAATTTTTATTTATTTTAAATGGATCTATATAAATTATTTTTTCTTTATTAATTCTTATACTGCTATGGTATAAAACTTCTATATTATCTAACATTTATAGCCTCCTTGATTTTTTATATACATAGGAATTATAACATAAATTATAAAAATTTACACCATAAAAGAAAAAATTATCATTTATCTTATGGTGTGTTGTTCATTTTAACAAACCCTCAATTATTTTTTCTAAAACATTTACAACAATACTATTGCCAGCTTGTCTATATAGTTGAGTATCTGATACTCCAACATCTTTTGCTTTATAAAAATCTTCATCATCAAATCCCATAAGTCGCCAACATTCTAAAGGTGTTAACTTTCTTATTTTTAAGTAATTCTTTCCATCCTCTGATATTAATACTGCTGCACTAGATGTTGAGCATCCACAATTTGCTGTTTGTGTTGGTGCTACATCTTTTATTTCTTTATCATTATATGGATTAAACATTTTTCTTTCTGCTATTTTAGATCTAAATTCACTCGCTGTTACTGTTGCTGCAATACCTTCTTCATCATATATCCTATCTTGAATACTTACATTTTTGTTAGCATTTAAACATATTGGTTTATTTGCATTTTCAACTACTGCCATATTAGGAGATGTTAATATAGTTTGCGATACTTCTTTTCCTACTCTACCTCTTTTTCTCATATTATTAGGGTATGAAATATTTATTGAATCACCTTCTCTTGCTTCTGATGTACCTTTTTTAGTACCTTCGTTTACGAGTACAAAAGGTTGTTTATCTCCTCCTGGAAACATTGTTGTTAATGTTGGAGAAATAGCATTTGAATCATAAATACTTCCTGCTTGTCTTTTTCTTTCTTCTGTATCATAAATTCCACCTATTCTTTTAGGTTTGTTTTGCTCTGATATGTATTGATTATTTCTACCATCCATTTTATGATAACCTGCAATTATACAAGAACTTACATCTGGATTATCATTGTTTCTAATTAATTTATTATTTTTCTTTATAAGCCTTCCGATTCCTTTTTCAGTTAAATAGTATTTATCATCTACCACATCTTCCAGTAAATCTTTTAATTTTAATTGTAATGGTATTTTCTCTGGAAAAGTAAATTTACCATTATCTATATCTTTTCTTATACTTATAATAAAAACCCTCTCCCTGTTTTGTGGTATTCCATAATCTTTAGCATTTAAAACTTGCCAATAATTGTTATAACCTAAATCTGATAGATCCTTTAATATAGATTCAAATTCATTTTTAAACCTTTTACTTGTTAAATTCTTAACATTTTCTATTATGCTTATTTTAGGCTTTTTAGTTTTTAAAATTCTATAACCTTCATAATATAACCCGCTTCTTGTTTTTCCTTCTTTAATGCCTTTTAATTTACCAGCAATACTAATATCTTGACATGGAAACCCCCATGTCATTATATCGAAATCTGGTAAACTCTTTTCATCAATTTTACTTATATCTCCATAATTTTTATCTTCTGTAACATTGTGTATTGCACAATAACTTTTTATTGCATACTTATCTATTTCACTAAATCCAACTAATTCATATTCTGCATTTAATCTTTCTAATGCTTTTTCAAATGCGCCTATTCCTGTAAATAGGCTTAATAATTTAATCACTTAATCCCTCCTCTTTTGTAAATTGCAACAAAAAAAGAGCCCAAGATTACTCTTAAGCCCTAATTTTAATAACTATACAATTTATCTATTTCTTTTTTCTTTTCCATAACGTGTTCTTCTAAATCTTTACCAGTTATACTTTGAATTTTATTATCATTTTCATCATACAACTCGTATTTTTTGTCATCTACCAAAAATAAAGTATAATACTGATATTTCTCATTAAATGTAGTATATTTCTTTGGTATATATATTCTTTCTTTTGTATAAGGCAATATAATGCAATATATATCATCTTTAGATTTTTTATAATCTATGTGATTACCACCAAATTTTATATTATATATAAACAAACCACTTTGTATTAGCTTTTCTTCTTTTATTGTGTCTAAATGATTTAACTCTCTTTGTAAATCTAGTATTTCTTTTTTAGTTTTGTTTATATCAATTCTTTCTTGTCTTGTAGATTTTATTAAACTTCTAGCTTCATCTAATGAATTTATTTGTAATTCATTTTGCAAATCCAAAAATATTTCTACTTCTTTTGGCATTACATACTTTGGATCTTGTTCTTGATAACTTCTAGCATACTCATAGACTTTGTAAAGTCTAATATAATCCTGTGCTTTTTCTGTTCTTTCTAATATTGCATCATATTTCTTTTTATTTTTCTTTAAGGTTATATTTTTAGATTTTATTTCTGATCGTTTAAATTCTATTTGCTTTTCAATATCGTCAAAAGACTTTATATTATATTTATCTAAATACTCCAGTTGTTGCTTTAAATTATAAAATCTTTTAATTTCCTGATAACGTGTTTTTTGATATTCGCTATATTTCCTTCCTTCTGTTTGAATACTACTTTTTTCAATTGCAGTTTTAGATTCCACTATTTTTGATAACATTTCTATATTGAAATTATTTTCCTTAATATTGATTTCACTTAAATTTATATTGTCCTTATTCTTAAAATAACTATATAAACTATTTGTACTTAAATTAGGATGAATTGTATTTAATCTTGCAAATCGTTCCATTCCTAAACATTTGACTGATAGATTTTTTCCCCTTCTAACTTCATAACCAGCAATTGATAATTCATCTAAAAATTCTTCTAATGAATCACATTTAGGTAATATTCCTTCTATATCTTCTTTTATTTTTTCTTTCCAACTTTGCTCTTTATATTGATGATAATAATCTTTTGTTTTAGACTTTAAATATGTTTTTCTAGACATAATAAAACAACCATATTCAGCTGCAATTTTATCACTTGTATCACTAAGTCCATATAAGCCTTCTTTTTCATTTGAAAGCCTATCTTCTAGTTTTTTACCATCTAAACTTATAGCATTTAAACATATATGATTATGTATGTGCCCTTTGTCTATGTGTGTTGAAATTATACATTGATAATCTGGATATAATTCTTCGCATAATCTTTTACCAATTTCATTGGCCTGCTCTTCCGTAATATCATCTTTTGGAGAAAAGCTTTGTATTATATGATATGCTACTCTTGTTCCTTTCATATTGTATTTTCTTTGTATATCTTTAAATTCTAATAATGCTGTTTCTGGATTACAATTTATTGATGACACTTGACCTACTTTTTCGCCATTGTGTTTTTCATCTAGTATATAGTTGATTAACTCTTTAGGCGAACCATAATGTGCCTCTCTTTTTGTTACTGGCAATCTATATGATCCTTTTTATTTATTTCTTGCCAAATATCAATATCTAATTTATTTTCAATAAGTTGTAACATTTGCTTTTGCTTTTTTAATATAGTAAACATTGTAATAGAAATATTTTTCATATCTTCCTGCGAAATTTGAGTTGCATATTTACTAAAATGTCTAAATTCTTTTGCAATTTTCTTTAACTCTTTTGTATTATTACTATAAGCCTCATATAATTCATTTTTACTTTTTAAATCAACATGAGTAACCTTTTCATATATAGCTGTATCTCTAATATAACTTGCAATTGTTTTATATCCATAAAAATTTGCTTTTGCCTCTATTAAACTTCTTTCTTCATCTGAAACTATAACCTTAATACTTTTTCTTCTTTCCTTTGTATTAAAATTCAAATTCTCACTTCCTAACAAAAAAGAGCCTAGTTTTATCTAAGCTCTAATTCTAATAATATTATTATTTTTCATACTTCTTAAGTATATTTTTTAAAACACTAAATTTATCATCTGGTAAATGATATAAAGCTACAACAACATTCATTACTGAACTTCTTATTGCTCCAGTTGAACACTCATAAAAACTTGCTACTTTTTTATATGTATTATGTTCTTTTGCATTTGGTCCAACATTATATACCATATAGAATCTTCTTTTTTGTAAATCTGTTTTTTTAGTAGCTTTTGCTAGCTCGTATATAACTTGTTTTTCTTCATCATTTAATAAATCTAGTTTTAGAAATTTTAGTATTTTATTAACTGTATTTATCCTCATTTCAATGTTATTAATTTAAAACACCTCCAGTTATATCAATGAATCTATAAGTAATTGATATGCTGTCGAAAATCCTTTTACAAAAGCCTCTTCTATCTCAATTGATGAAGCTTCGTTTTCTATCTCAAAATATTCTTGTATCAAATCAAAATCTTGTTTACTAACTGAACTTTCAATAAGATCTGATTTATTCCTTCTGCGATTTACAACTTCTTTATACCTATCTAATTCTACAAGGTCAAAATTAAATTGTTCTTCAATCGCCTTAAACAATTCTCTAACAGATTTCTTATCAACCATTTTTATCCTCCTTCTAAACTTTAGCATATATGCTATATATAATCGATTATGATAACGTTATAACGTACTTTTAGCTGTTTGTCAGCGCCCTTTTTTAATTTTTATGAAAAAAATTATCATATATATAGCCAGCTCTGATAAATTCTTCTGTTAGATTCATTTTATAACTTTCTAATACTTCTAAATACTTTTGCTTAAAACAATTTTTGCAAAGCCATTCAACACCTTCTTTAGTAATAACATATTCATTATTTACAACATATCTATAATTACTATGAACCTTTATCATCTTCCAAATTGCCTTTTCTATTGTTTCATATTTCTTATTAAAAAATTTTACAAGCTCTTGCATTTCTATATCCTTGTCAAATAAATTTTTAGATTCTAATTTTAAAACTTCTTCGTATTGTTTTATTAATTCTTTAAAAAATTTTATATCTGCTTCAATTAACTTCATATTGCTATTGAAATATACATTGATTAACCAATAATACCCTTCAATAAGAATGTAAAAATTTCTACTTCTGATTTTTTCACTTTTCCATCTGCAATTTTTATGTTTGCGTTGCATAACTTGTATTGCATATCTTAAATCTTTATGTGTTATATCATTTCCAGTTTTAGTTTTTATTTTTTGTGTATTTAGCCTATATAATATTTTATCGTATGATAAAAATACTTCATCTAGTTTACTTTCATTATATATATCTTTTTCCCCCCAATCAAAAAAGAAGAAGTATATAAACTCCTTCTTAAAATATTAAATAAATTTACTAAAAAGTTTTTGTAAAGTTTCTTTATTAAAGTCCTTTGAAGATATTACTCTTTTACTCTTTTTAAAATATGATTTTGAATCATATACTTCTTGAGATATTACTATAAAATATCCATGCCTTTGCATAATATTATTCAATTTTTCCTCATTAAGATCTATGCCTAATGTTACTAAAAACATTGCATCTACAGATAATTGATTTACATCCTCAAAGTTTTGTTTATATCTTTCTCTTAATGTTCTTTTTGCACTCACACCATATATTTTACCATCTAATTCAAAAGTATAATCATATTCAACTGAATTAATAAATTTATCGTGTGCATGTGGTTTAACATTATCTGATATATTTAATAATACACTATTTACTCTTGATTCGTATGAAGAACCAGCTGTCGAAATTATACTTTGATTAATTGATTCATCCATTATTATCATAAAAATATTGTTAGCATTTATGCTATATTTTTTTGTAATGCTCTTTATCATATTATTTAATTTTCTAATTGACTTTCCACTTGTTTCAAGAATAAACTCTGTTTCTCTTTCTATATTTGTAAGTGTATAAACTAACAATGCACTTATAACTCTTTGGCCATAAGGATACTCCAAATTAACCATATCATATCCAAAACTCAATTTATCTTTGTGCGTGGCTAATCCATCATCATACTGTATTTTAGCATAAGCCTTGGCTTCTTCAATAATTAAATTCTTTGAAAGCAATAATTCTATTGAAAGAATTGTTAAATCTTCCCACATTTCAATATTATCTGAATTGCATAAATTTAGTAAAGTAGTATAATCTTCATAGGCTTTTACATTTGCACTTACAACATTTTTAGATAAAAAGTCAATTAATTGTGAATAATCCAATTTATTATTTTCTTTTATCATTTGTTCAAGTGTAATCATTTTATTTTCCGAAAGATGACATTTTATTAAATTTTTTAATATTGTATAAAAAAGTAAGTTGTTTCTATATTCTATTTTACTTATATCCATTATATTTCTCCTCCATTTTTCAATGATTTATACATCTCTTGTGCTACTGCGTTTATCATATTCACTGGAACTGAATTACCAAATTCTTTATATGCTTGAGTATCACTAACAACAATTTTAAAAGAATCTGGGTATCCCTGTAATCTTGCAGCTTCTCTTGGTGTAAGTTTTCTAGGATTTTTTCCTTCTTGTTCTATAAGAATTTCCGAACCATCTTTATAATATCTTGCTGAAATTGTGCTTGTATATGGAGATTCTTCATTAAATAACGAGTAACCAAATCCGTTTCCTTTTGCTCGATTTCTTTCTTTTCTTAATTGATGACTTTCCCAAATTTTATCTGATATTGTATATTTAGAATCTGGATTATCAATTAAAATATCTCCTACTTTTGTTTCTTTATTAATCTCTTCTGGAAACTTAAAGTCAATATTATGATTTTTAAAACCAACTATCATAATTCTTTCTCTATTTTGTGGTAGTCCAAAATTTTTAGCGTTTAAAACCTTATAATATACTTTGTACCCTAATTTGTTTTCTAATATATCTAACATTATCTTAAATGTTCGTCCATGATCATGATTCGTTAATCCTTTTACATTTTCAAGCAAAAAACTTTTAGGTTTCTTTTCTTCTAAAATTCTTTCAACCTCAAAAAACATTGTTCCTCTAGTATCTTCAAATCCTTTTCTTTTACCAGCAATAGAAAATGCTTGGCATGGAAATCCTGCTAATAGTATGTCAAAATTAGGTATAGATTCTGCATTAATTTGTGTTATATCTCCACTTGGCTTTTCTCCATAATTTGCTTCATAAGTTTGTGCTGCATATTTATCAATCTCTGATGAAAATACACACTCTCCTCCTAAATTTTGAAATGGCATCCTAATTCCGCCTATACCAGCGAATAAATCTATATATTTAAACTCTTTTTTTGAATCATTATTAATTTTATTTATCTTATATATATTATCGTACATTATTGTTCTCCTATTATTTTTGTTAATTTGTTCTTATTCTATCATAAAAGTGTATTTTAATCAATTTGCATTATATCATTTTTTAAATTTTTATTATACCTATTTATAAATAAAATTGTATGCTAACGAAGTGAAGCATACAATTTTAAAGAGCAAACTTGTTTTGCTCCGAATAGTGAGAGCATTTTTTAATGCCCAATATTCGCCAGCTTGGTGTTTTGACACCATTTGGCTGTTTAGGGCAAAGTTCCCTAAAACCCTTTTTGCCCGCTGGGAGAATTTTTTTATTTCATTTTTTAGAAAAAGTGGAGCAATTTTTACTCCACTTTTGAACTTTTTAATCAAACATATCATCTACAATATCTGGTTCTTCTTTTTCATTATTTAATTCTAATTCTTTGTTGTTTTCATATAAAATTTGTTTTCTAAAACTAATTGATTTTATATCTTCTAAATGGAAATCATCAAAGCCTCTTTCATCTTTATACATTTGTTTTATTTCTTCTCTTTTACTTACTTCTTGAATATGATAATCACTAAGCCAAAAATTATATAATTGGTCTTTTGGGTATTTAAAGCTAATTTCTTTTCCATTATGACATAAATTAATTGTTAGCATTTGAGCATCTATATCTTTTATTGACTCTATAATATCATGTTTTATTTTATATTCGTTTGTCGGATCATTTTTTAGTTCTACAATCAATTTATCTTCTAAATCTTTTTCTAAAAGCCTTTCTCCTATTTTTTCTCTTACTGTTAATTCTATATTTGCTATACCTAATACTCTTGAATATAAATATTCTGTCTTTTCTTCATTATTTATATATTCTTCAAAAACTTTATATTCCGTTTCTTCTGGAAATTCTAAATACTTCATCATAAGTTTGTTTATGTCGCTACTTCGTTCATATTTAGAAGTATTTACTTTAAATTCTAATGTATCATTATCTAACTGATATATATAATTTTTTACTGCATTTTCTTTTATGCTATTATAATCTTCCTTATGAGATATAAACTTGTCAAAAGTTTCTTTTGCTATTTCTCTTAAAGATTTTGAATTATCTTGTATGTAATTATTTAATAATTTATCTGCATTTTTATATAAATCTATTCTAATTTGTTCAATAGTTCCTGAATAAAAATTGCTATACATATCTTTATTAAATGTGCCATTAAACTCATAACTTGCTCCGTATAATTTATTATTACTTTTATTAAATAACCCTACACATTTTAAATCTTTATTGAAATCCAATTTTCCATAATTTGTTTTAAAAATATAATCAATATTATCGTTATATCTTACTTTTAAAACATAATCCCTATCAAATTCATGACTAACTTCATTACTTACTAAAAATTCATCAATAGTCAATTCAAATCTCCTCCTTATTCATAATCATAATCTAACTCATCATTTGTTAGATTTTCTTCTTTTTCTTTATTATTTTGTAGCTTTTCTATTTCTTGTTTTAATTTTAAATTTTCTTCATATAAAAACTGTTTTTCCACTTTGTTTATTTCATCATTTATATAATTTTTGTTAAATTTCTTTATTTTTTCCATACTTATATATTCGTTTTCAGTAACAATAATATGATCTAGCAATTCAATATAAAAAGTTTTTAAAAGATTATTTGTTATATTGGTTATATGTATATCTGCATTGCTAGGTTCTAAGCTATTTGAAGGATGGTTATGAACTAAAACAACTCTTTCACTACACGATAATAAAGCTGTTCTTATAATATCTTTACTATCAACTAATACTTCACAATTAGAACCAATTCCTAAAATGCTTATGTTTCTTATGTTATTTCCTCTATCTAATCCAATAAATAATAAGTGTTCTTTTACTGCATTTCTTATTGCTTGTACTTGTTTTAGATTAACTATATCTGTACTGCTTAACACTTTTATATCTTCTTCTATATTTTTACCTGTTTTGGTTAATATAGGAACTTCTATATTCAAATTCATTCCTCCTTTTACACTTCATTTCCCCAACAATCCCAACCATCTACTGTTTGTCTTGCAAATAATTCAATTCTTGGTAATGGTCCAACTAATTCAACTATTCTATCTCTTACAATTGCTGTTTTTTTACTATGCTCTTCAATATGAGTATCAACAACTTGTGAAACTTTATTTGAAACTCTAGGTATTCTTCCTCTTGTTCCTATTAAACAAAGTTCTGCATTTGCTCTAGTCCATGCTCCTAATCCAAAGAACCATGTATCAGCAACTTTGTTTCTTTTAACCCATGTAAAGCCACAAGTTTTATATTTGAATCCCCATTCTTTCATTACTTTTAATCCTTCTATTAAGCATGGAAATGTAACCCATAAAAATAGGACACAATTTTCATCTGCAATAGATTTAATTGTATCCTTCATAGTAATTATTTCTTCTACTTTCATTGTAGAATAATGTCTTTCAACACTTCTTGGTCCACTTCTCCAACCTGTATATCTCCAGGGTGGATCAGCATAAATTATATTATATTTTTTATCTGTATTGTATATATCTACTACCAACTAACTCCTCCATTTCTTTAGTATTAAATAAATAATAAATGAGTACATTAAAAATAATATACTCATTTTAATAATCATATATTCAAAGCATATTGTCATAAATAAAGTAAGTATTATAAATGTTGTTTTCAATATTAAAATCAATATTTTTTTCATTAGTAATCCATATCTATTGAATCTTCTATATCAATTTCTTTTTCTTCTTCAAAAAGTTTATTTTTATCTTCAATTAAACTATTTAAAAACTCTTTATTTTTTATACATTTACTTTTTTCATCAATATACTTTGTCATTAAATTTCCCATTGTTTCTTTACCATATTCATTGATAAAATATTGTGTATCTCTTTCTCTTGTTTGTTCTTCTTGATATTTTAAACCATTGGCAGAATAACAAGTATATAAAACTTTAATTCTAGTATCACCTTTTTTTAGCATATCTGTCCATTCTACTTCAATTGGTTTATATTCGTGTTTTAGTCTATAATCGTATAAACTAAAAAATCCTTTTTTTTCACAATATTTATCAATGTAATAATCATCAGTAAGTTCAATGTCATCTATATCTTTATTAAACTTTTGCAATACCTTTATTATATTTTCTTTTGTATGTGCATATTCAAATAATGCTCTTCTATCATAATCAGAAAATTCTTTTGTATAATTTTTAAAATAATCTTCTGGAATATCAACTCTAAAACAACTATCTAAATAAACATATTCTGGATTTGGATATTTTTGTTCATATTCTTTTTTAGAACAAGATGTATATTTTATATCTGGTCTTCTACCCTTCATTATTTCAACGAATAAGTATTTTCCATCTTCTGTTGGTACAATACCTCTTATTCTATGATTTCTCGTTTCATCAATATCCATACCCATTTTTACCATTTTAATTTTCAAATATTATTACCTCCAATCTCATTCTTTTAATCTTCCAAAACCATAAAAATGCTCACCATTCCACCAACCATTATTATATTTTCTAATCTTTACACCCTCTGGATTTCCTCCAGTATCAATTACCCATTCTCCAGTATCACCATTTATTGTGAGTTCCCCCATATAGATTCCAACATGAGAAATACCTCCAGGAGTTCCTGTATCATAGGTGTCTTTTAAAAATATTAAATCTCCTGCTTTTCTATCATTTACATCAATTGGATTGCAATAATTACTATACAAACCAGCTGCTCCGAGTATTAGGAATTACTTTTATTCCTGCGTGTGCCAAACAATGAATAGTCCAACTAGAGCAATCATAATACTCCATACAAGTATCGTGTGATAAATTGCTATGATCCATTAAATAAGGTTTTCCTATATTTTTTAAAAATTCATTGTATATGGCTTGTAATTTTTCATCTTCTATTACTATTATCATTGAGGAAATGTCGTCAAAATTAATGCCATCTGCTTCGTGAGTAGTTTTAAAATTGAAGAAACTACCAATTGCTGCAATTATAACGATTATTATAATTACTGGAGCAATTGAAGGTAGCATTGACAATAAAAGTTTTACTGCCTCTGCTACAATCTTCATAGCAACTTTTGTAGCTTTTACAACAATATTTGTTGTTGCTTTAACTACTTTCTTTGTTGCTTTAACTCCACTTTTTCTAACAATGTTTGTGGCCTTTGATGTTACTTTATCTGCAACTTTTCTTGCTGGTTTTGTCATTATTCTACTAGAACTTTTTTCAAAACTCTTTAAACCACCTTCATTAGTTGCAGTATTTAATGTTTTGCCTGTTTTAACAAATCTATTTGCAGTATTATTAATAACTTTAACACCTTTTATTGCAGTAGAAATTTTGCTATTTATTTTTCCATTTTTAGAGCCTAAATCCTTAACTTCATTTTCTTTTTCAACTGCATATTCTAGTGTTTCATCTTTATTTATTGTTTTTAATCTTCCTGTATTTTGATTAGAAATCAACTTATTTTTATTGTTGGTTTGAATCTCTGTATATTCATCTACTTTAGTTTGTATTTTATTTATTTTTTCTTCTGTATCTTCTTCAATGCTGTTATCAACATTTGTTTCAAGTCTTGTGTCTTGATTTTCTTCGTCTGCAATTTTATTTACCTGTTCTGCATACCATTTATTGATTTGATTAGCACTATCTAATACAGCATTTGTACCTTTATTTAAGGCATTTGAATAACTACTTAATGAGTTTGCTACATCTTTTCCATTTTCGTTAGCCATCGTTAGCTCCTACTTATTTGCATATTAGATGTTTGATTTATTTGATATATGTAAAACTCTTTAGAAACTTGATTTCTAAATGCAACCTTATCTTCTCCATAAACAATAATACCTTGCCCAGCTGGAGAATCTATAACATATTTTGCTTCCTCATCACTTATATCAAATATTTTACATATAGCTGGTAAGTCTAATGGCTTTTGTTTTAATATCATTGCGAACTCTGAATTAGATAGTATTTTGCAACCTTGTTCATTTTTGATTACATCTGCAATATTTTGTGTAATTATAGTAGGAATTGCATTTTCCTTCCTACCTGTTTTATATATTTTTGCAATATAATCAGCAGAATACTGATTTGCAAGTAATATATGGAACTCATCTATAAATATCCAAGTGTGTTTACCAAGATTTTTATTTCGTTTTAATCTATTCATAATATGCTCTAAAACAACTAAATACCCCGTAGTCTGTATGCTACGAGGTAAATCTGAAATATCAAATGATATAAATCTATTTTTAATTTCTATATTTGTTTTCTTAGCGAAAATATCCATTCCACCGAACCACATATCTTTCAATGACTAATGCTAAATTTTTAGCCTCCTCTTCTGGCTGTTTTAATAATTCTTCATAAAACTTTATAAAATCTGGTTCATATTCTTCATTATATCCATGTAATTGGTATTCTTCATAAATATTTTTAGTACAACGATCAACTAATGTTTTTTGTTCTCCAGTTAAACCATTACTAGAAACAATTGATTCTATAAATGCAAGTGAAAATTCTATCTTACTATTTAAAGCATCTTCATTGTCTTTCTCATATTGAAGTGAACTATCAAATGGATTAATATAAGTATTTGTTGATGTACTTATATTTAATGTTTGCCCATTAAAAGCATTTATTAACGGTGCGTATTCTCCGTTGTGGATCTATTACAATCACCTCATCTTGTGGATAGCGAAGTAATACTTGTTCTATTATTACTTTTATAGAAAATGACTTTCCTGCTCCTGATGTAGCAAGTACACAACCATTTCCATTTAGTAATTTTTTTCTATCGCAAAATACTGGATTTTTAGATACAAGATTTATTCCATGATATATTGAATTTGGATGCATTAAATCTTTTGTATTAAATGGTACATTTGTTGCAGTAGATTCAGAAGTCAATGACCTTTGAATTTGCAGACTATTCCACCCGAAAGGCAAACAATTTTGTATTCCTTCTAATTGTTGCCAATCTAAATTGTATATTGTAATTAAATGTTCATTACCTATACTCTTTATCATTTTAGTTGTTTTGTCTAATTCTTCAAGACTATCTGCTTGAATACAAATAAGTACATTATTTGTAAATAATTTTTGCTTTTTCTTTTGTAGGGCATCTCTTAAATTTTGTGCATCTCTTATAGCATCTTCTAGTTTTTCATCTTTTACTGCCTCATAACTATAATTATTTTTATTAGCTTTCTTAATTTTTTCAAGCCTTTCTGTTTTCATACCACTTATTTTTTTATTTACCATTTTAATCACTTTTGCAGGATCTGTTGGTGTTATATTCAAAGTGGTTATAATATTACAATTTTCAATTGTTGTTATTCTATTATAAAATCTAGGTGTTATAGATTTTGGAAGTCTAGCAACATATAAAACTCTTACAAACTTTTTATCTCCAATGTTTATATAATTCTTTTCTTTCAATACTACATCATCTTTTGGTGCTAATACATCATAAACACTTAAATTATGATTTTTAGCAAGTTTTACTATTTCTGATGAAGTATCATCTTCTAAAATTTGAGTATGAAACAAGTTGTATAATGTTTTAAGTCTTTCATCTACACTTACCCTTCTTATTTTAGATTTTAATTCTTTAAACTTTTCTTCTGTTCGCAATTGATATTGCATAAAAATATCTTGTGCTTCTTTTAAACTTTCTGCTTTTGTTGTAATTACTATTAATCGTGTTTCTTTTAATATTTCTTCTTTGTTTCCTAATGTTGTTTCAATTAGTGTATTAAATTCATTTGCAATTTTCTTTTCGTTACCATCAAATTTATCTTCATTATAAATATAATCCTTTTTATAATCATCTGTTTTTATTGGCCTACCGGCACAAACAACTTGAATATGATCGTTATAATTAAATGAATGTAAATACTCAACCCACTTTAGAAAAATGTTTTCTTGTTCATCATAATTAGCTTTTGCAAATGAAATATCCTGATATTCAAAACAAATTGAATAATGATTTTCATCTAATTGCATAATTGTATTTTGCTCATTGAAATTCTTAAAAAACATTCTCATTATTTGTGGTGTTGTTTTTGGTTTTGCAACTTTCATCTTTGCAAAGAATTTACGTATCTTATCTAATAAAGTTTCTTTTTTTACTTTATTTTTATTAACTTTTACCTTTGTTTTTTTAGGCAATTTATCAATCCTCCTTGTCCTAATTTAAAAGGTTTGGTATAAAGTACCATTTGCCCTCTTCTAAACCCTCAAACATATTTGATAATGTCAAACTTTCTGTTAAAGGCTGATGTTTTAATTTCCTTTTGTATATCGTATATAAATCGACTCTAGTTGCTAAAAGTGGATGCTTGTTATTAAAAACACGCACCCACTTAGCATTAAACTTTTCTAAATAATAATTTAGGAATTTATATTCCCATTCAGTTAAATCTTGAATAATTATCATCTCCCAAGTAATTTCAATAATATTTCTTGTTCTTCTTTTGTTAATGTAGAAAGTTTTTGAGCAAGCTCATTACTTTCTTCTTTCTTTTCTTCTGTTTCGTTACTTCTCATAATTTCAGTATTTTCAGTTATTCCATATTTCTTTTTAGCTCTCATTAGTAATTTTTCTTGTTTTTGTTTTTTTCTTAATTCCTTTATCTCTTTTTTATTCATTGTTTGCAATTTAGCATTTTTGCTTACTTTTCCTTTATTCTTTTTATCATGTAAAAGCCTATATTCTTCATCACTCATATAGTGAATTGGTTTAGCAAATAAAAAGTAATGTCTAAACCAATATGGAAGTATTTTTTCTGCTGGTAATTCGTGAATTTTTACAAACCCTATAAATCCTAGACTGCCTGCAATTGCAATTACAATATAACTAGTGGCCTCTTCGCAAATTTTATCTTTTAAAAGAATATATGTAGGAATAACTAATGCAGCTATTAAAATAGCAAATACCCATTGCCTAAAATTAAAGAAATAAATTTTTTCTTTATAATCTTTTATTTCATCAAATACTGTTATCTCTATATTATCCATAATTTTTAATGACCTCCTGTTAATCTTTCTGCAAATTGGCTACCATATTGTATTACTGCTAAATACATTCCATTTAAAAATAACATTGCAACAATTGTTGATATTGCACTTGTAGAACCTACTGTACCGCTTAATCCCGAAAGACCTATTGCATATACATTTGTTGCAATATAAATTATAACTGATTCCAATCCTACACTTGCTGCAAACAAGAAATATTGAACAGCTTTTCCTCTACCTTCATCATCAGCTGCAAGAGCAATTGGTATTGGAGCAAAAGCAAAACACAATATTAGTTTTACTACTCTTAAAAATATTTGTGTTAATATTTGAACAATTGTAGTCATAAATGGAATGAATAAAATCAAATACAGACCGATATGTCATTATACTATCTACAAATCCATCTGGAACTGCATTTATTAATGTGTCTGCTATATTAATACTTGAATTACTATTACTTATAGCATTTGTTACATTTACAAAAATATCATTTACAATATTCATAATCGTAGATAAAAATGTATATCCATTTTGTATAAAATATTTTAATAAAAGGAAAGATACAAATGACATTGCAATTCTTTCCCAACTTATTCTATCTACTTCCATTGCTTTTTTTATTAAATTAATCATAAAGAAAAGTATAAGCAAACTTAATGCAATTGGAACTATAACATTATTAACTACTTTTCCAATACTCCAAATATTAATGCTTTGAACACTAGAAAAGTTAGTTAATTTTTGTACCGAGCCTATTAGATTTCCACTATCCATTTCAACCCCAAATACTGAAAATTTGAAACTATATAGAAGTCTAATTATTCCATCCAATTATAAGATTCCCCCTTCTTATAGTCCAAATAAGTTTTTAGACTGTGCAATAGCAACAAGCATAAATCCAGCCATTAAGGTCATTAACCCTCTTGACTTTCCTTCTGCATCTTCTCTTTGCCAACCTAGAGCAAACATAACTCCACCTACTAAAGCAATAACCCCACCAATTTTTGTTAGCCAATCGCAAGCAAAATTGATGAAAGAATCAATAGAGCCTGTATTTGAATCAGCATATACTCTTGATGTTAAAAGTATCATGCTACTTCCTATTGCTCCAGTTAAAACTGTAACTTTTTCTTTTAATTTATTTACTTTTCTATTCTCTTTAAATTTTTTTACTAAATTCATAAATCCTCCATTTCTGGAAGATTACCTCTATTTTAGGCACAATAAGTTTGAGAGATAATCTCAAACTTTATAATGCAAGTTCAAGGTTATCCCCCAATTTTAATTATTAATTTTAAAATCTTCATACTGTATAATTTCTGTTTTATACAACTTTTTCAATTCGTTATCATTAACATTTTCTATCTTTAGTTTTTCAACTGGTCTTGCAAATTCAAGACCTAAATCACAAAGTAATTTATAATTAGAATTTATTTGATATTCTAACTCTTTTTTATGGTTATATATTTTTTCAATGTTTTTAGCCCATGGTTCATAAAGTTCTGAATAATTAGGATGACTTTTTAAATCAAATAATTTTGAATAAAAAGCACCCACTCTTGCAATAAATAATACACAATAGCCACTAGGCATAACTGACAATTCATCTAATGTTGCAAGTTCTCTACCTACAACATCCCAATTTGTACTAGATGAACCCTGTTTCGAGAAAGTTCTACCAGTAGATTTTTTGTACCAAGTTTTTTTACCAAGCAAAGATACAATATACTCTAAACTTTCTTTTGCTGAACTTCCTAAAAATAATATAGAATCTACACAATCTAAAACTGATTCCCAACTATCTTTATATTTTTTCTTTAATTGGCTTAATGATTGAAGACCTATTGTTATTCCAACATTTAGACCTCTTAAATAAGCAAGTTCTTCAACAAATCTTGGTATTTCTCCGTAGTTGTGCCCACTCATCCATATAAATTTCTAATGGTGTTGGCAAACTTCCACCACATTTTTTTGCATTTTCATCAATCATGCTAAAAACTTGTGAATAGAATATACTTGCTAAAAATGAGAATGTTCCGATCGCTTGGTTTTGTAATTACAAATATTGCAATTTTACCATTACCAACTTTCTTTTCAGAGTTCTCATTTATTTCTTTCAAAATTGGATCATTGTCATCTAATGGCATACCAATTCTTTCAAGTTCCATATCATCATCATCTGTTAATTCGTGTATTTCTTTAATATTAAATACTGCAAGTCTAGCTGTTGCTGTCATTATAATTGTACTCATCATTTTAGGTGTTCCTGCTGCAACTTTAAAATGCTTATATTGTTTTACACCAATTGCATCCGGCTCTATTGCCTCCCATTCAAGGAATAGACTATCAAGCTCTGATACACCATTATTGTTTGGACTACTTAATCTTATTAATTTTAAAATAGTAGTAAAATTTTGGTGCCCCCTATCATAGTGTCTTATTACATAATAAAACAATGCTTGAAGATAAATCATTTCTGCTTTAATCCAAAACGGATCTCCTGTTGTGCTATCTATACCTTCAACTTTGGTATTTGCAATTAAAGTATTTATTAATGTCATTACATCATCTTCTTGTATTTGGTGGTTATCTTCATATTCTAAAACATCATTAAATGTTTCTTGCTTTTTAACATATACAATAGGATTATAATGATTTGAATGACTTTTCTCATCTAAATTTAATACCTTAATTGTATAACCTTTTTTCTTTAGTGAATTACCACAATCACGAAGGAGCTCACCGCTTTGGATCAGTAACAATTATAGAGCCATTTGCACTTAAAATGTTGGGCTTAAAATAATATCTTGATTTGCCGAGTTCCAGGACGTCCAAGCAAAATGACATGTCTATTCATTCCACTTTTTTTCATATTTTTAGAGACAAGTTCTGTTTGAGTAAGAATCATATTGTTTTCAAAATCTTTATCTCGCTTGTTTTTAATATCTTTTGGACTTTTCCATTCTGCAGAACCGATATGTATTTTCTTGAATGTTTTTCTTGTTTTGCATTTTGTATGTTTCATATAGCATAAAAACAAAAAAAGCCACACCTAATGACATCACAACGTTATTAGGTGTAAATGATATAGGTGTGGCTATTTTATATAACTCATTTAGGCAAGTGGAAAATATCTCAAAACTCCAATTACCATTATTTAATTCTACCAATGTTGTTACTCTTAGCATATAGTAGAATATTATAATAAATACGATAGATAGAATGATAAACGAATTTTTTCTCTGCTTCTTAACAAGCAATTCTAATCATCACCTACCTCTTTTTCTACATCCAAATTAACTTCTATCTCTTTAGTATTATCAGTAAGTTCAATATTATTTTCTAGTATGTGATATTTTTCTAATTCCTCACCTACTACATCTCTTTTTTTTTCCGTTTCAACCAATTCTTCTAAATCTTTTTTCAAAACTGTCCACAAGCATTCATTATCCTGCCTTTTCATAACATAGTTTTTACCACTCAATTTAGAATATGTTTCTCTTTCATCTTTACCAATTTTAGTTGTGAATGTTACTAATTCATCTTGCGAATTAATACTCCATTGTAAATTTTTATTTTCACTACCATAAACTTTTATTTTTCCATAATTATTAAAGCCTAATTCACAATATCTTTCTAAATCATTATTATCCATATAGATATTAATAATTTCTTTATCATCATTGTTTTTGGTTACTTTTGCAGCATATTGAATATCAGTAGCTTCCAAATCATCTTTAATACTCATATAAGCCGAAAATGGTAGTTCATGAATGCAATAATCTTTTTTAAATTTATCTGGATCTACACTTCCAAATTCATGAAGTTTGTATTCTTTAGAAAATTCCTCCAGTTGTTGTGAATTTAGTTTTACTTTTCCTTCTTTTTGTAAATTTTCTATTGCTTTACCTGTTGTTTCATCAAATAACTTTTGTGAAATACCAGTTCTTAATTCAATTACATCAGCAATTCTAGCAGACATATAATCCCTTTTAGATTTATTAAAATAAACGTTATAATGTTTATTTTTATGCTTTATTTGTTCTTCCTTTTGTTTTGATACATTCCTTTTTATTGCCGACTCCATTTGAAGAATTTTAGCAACTTTGGGATGATCTGCTTTAAAATTACTTAAATGTTTTATTCTTCTTGCGTATTTGGTTATTTTCTTTTGTTGATATAGTGATTTTTTCTTACTAAACTCACTATTTTCTTTTTCTAATGTTCTTTCTGTTGCAACTACTCTAACACCATCTTGTTGGCATTTTTCCATTACTTTTATTGTTTCTTCATAAGATAAATTAGTAATTTTCTCTAATTCTTTTGTTAGTCCATCTTTTTGAACTGCTCTTATGCCTTCAATAAAGTAATGATAACCAAATATAGCAAGTGGTTTTAGAATATACTTTAATGTTCCTTTTGCACCTATTCTTGATGATTTTACAGCACCTTCATAAACCTGTGTCGCATCACTTTTATTAGTTGCCTGCATAAGCCATCACCTCTTTTTCTTTTTGAATTTCATATAATCGATAATATTTATGATAAAATTCATCAATTCCGATTTTTGCAATCCAAGTTTTCTTATGTTCTTCATTATCAATTTTGTATTCACTAATAGTCGCTGCATTTCTTTTGTTATCTAGTATTTCAATTCTGTCATTATTCTTTTTATATAATTGCTTTGGAATATATAAAACATTTTCATCTGATATTGGTAAATAAATTCCTTTATAGGTTTCTTTTTCATTACCTGATAAAGTAATGAAGATAGATGTTGTATTTTTTTCTTTTGTCTTTTGTTTTTCAATTTTTTGTTTTTCTTGTGTTTTTTCAATTTCTTGCTCTTTTGTTTCTACTTTAAAATTCTCTTTCGTTAATCCTAAAATGTTTTTATTATTATTAAATACAAGTAATGTTTTAAACTTATTATTATTCACATATTGCCTACTCATAGCCGATTTCAATTCTTCTGGATATGCTAAACCATATCTAACAGCCTCCATTACACCATCTGTTTTAAAATGAGTAATAGCTTGTTCTTTTAATGTTTCTACATATGTTTTAGGAAATAGTTTTTCAAATTGCATATTATTGTTTGCAATAAATATTTCTTCAAACTCATCACTATTATTTTCAATATATTGTTTTATTTCATTATCAAAACTTTCATTATATTGCTTTATAACTATTTCTTTTTGTTTCAAATTTAACTTTATATCCACTATTTCGCCTTTTTCATTATAGCCTTTAGCATTTTTAAGTAAATCATCTAAAATAAATACTCTATTATTTTTAAAGTCTATATAGCTTTTTGTTTTAACTAAATATTCTTCAATAAATTTAACAATATCAATTTCTAATTTATCATTATTTAAAAACTTTTCATTATCTAAATTATTTAAAATCTCATCTGTTTTTAAGCTATCAGAATCTACATATTTCATCAAAATTCTATCTTGATGTTTCGTAGCATATTCTTTTATTAAACTTTTGATATATGAATAAAAATAAGCATCTTTATATTTTAAAATTTGACTACTCATTATATATCCTCCATTTCAAGAATGTTGTTTATATAATGCTCTAATTCTAAATCATATTCATTACTAATAAATAATAAATCACATTCTTTTTCTTTCGTATTAAATAAAGTTAATAGTATTGTCGTTCTCCTTCGTAACAACTCAACTAGCTCATATATCTCTTTACTTGTATAATCATCTTTTAATTTAAAAGATATGTGTTTAATAACATTTATAGGCTTTGTTATCTTTCTTGAAATCAAATAAAATTCTCTACTTATATTTTCATTTTTATTGATTTCTTCAAAGAATATATCATCATACATTAAATATAATGTACCTTCTTTTGTTTTATTTCTTAATATCTCTTGTATTTCTCTATTACTATATATAATATCTGCGTGTACCAAAATTCCTCCTTTGAATGTGAAAAAGAGTGTTTTTTAAGCCACTCCAATTCTAATTATTTTTCTTATGTTTAAGTAATATAGTTCCACCTATAATACCTACTGCTGCAATTGTTGCAATGCCTAATAATAAAGTATAATTTGTTTCATTTCCTGTTTGAACAGCTGGTAGTAATGAATTGTAATATACAAAACTATATATACCTTCTGTTTCTTCTAGTGAAACACCATCAGCAAATACACCATCAGCATTAATTTCAATTTTTACAACTTGATCAGAAAGTTTATATCCTAACGGAGCTTTTAGTTCCTTGATATAAAATGTACCATATCTTAAATTTTCAAATAATGCAGTTCCTTCAAATTCATTTGCACATGCTTCTTTGATTAATTTAGTACATTCTTCATCTTCAAATATTCCAAATGTAAATTTATTAGATTTAATATGTTCTCCAGTATCTTTATCAATTTTTTCTACTTGAACTGATTTTAATATTGGCATATCTTTCATCTCGATTAATTGTGTCTCTTTGTCAGTAGTTACTGTAAATGTTATGCTCTCTGCAATTTCGTATCCATACGGACAAGTGGTTTCAGTTAATACGTAAGTTTTTCCTTCTTCTAAACCTACAACATGATGTGGCTCTTTAGTTGAAGTCCATTTATCAATTTCATTGCCTTCTTTATCTGTTACTACTAATTTAGCACCTTCAACTTCTTCGCCATTTACCATATCAGTTTTTGTAACATCTACAATTTTATCTATCATAGTTATTTTTTGACCTTCATTTGTATTTTCTATCGTAAAATTTATGTCTGTTGCTTTAACATAAGAATCTACTTGTATTTCTTCTTTTAATGTATATTTTTCTCCAGCTTTTAATCCTTCTATCTTATGTGTTTTTTCTCCTGATACCCATCTATCAATAACATTTCCATTATTATCTGTTACTGTTAATGTAGCACCTTTTAGTTCTTTATCTCCAGTAATATCTGTTTTTGAAAATTCAACAATCGTTGTATCATTTACAAATTTTTCTTCATTTGTATATACTTTGTTTTTTGTATCTTCTTGTTTAAATACAATTTCGTGTTTTGTATTATCTAATATAAGACCATCTAAAGTTTCAATTTCTTCTAATTCATATTTTCCCATTGGAAGTTTCTTAACTTCTAATTTTCCTTCTTTTGTTAGATTATAAGTTCCAACTTCTTGGCCTTTTTCATAAATTGTACTTCCATCTGCATAGTCAATAATTTTTTCTTTTGCAGTTAATTTGAATTTAATTTTACTTAAATCTGATATATCAATAAGTGATATATCGACATCTTGTCTTATTGCTACTGACTTATCTAATTTTAAAGTTCCAGTAGGTTGTTCATTTTCAACTGTAATTGTTATATAAGCATCATAATCTTCGTCAAATTCAAGTGTTTTATTACTTCTATTTATTTTAAATGTTAATTCATCTTCTAATTGTAAGAATCCTGTTGGAAGCTCAATTTCATCGATTTTATATGTTCCTGCTTTTAATTTATCTTCTGTAACAGCTAATCCTGTTTTATCAGTTTTCCATTTATCTGTATTGAATAATCCAGTTTTACATTTTACTTTTTCCCATTCATTATTTTCATTTAATCTATATAATTTGAATGTTGCATTTGAAAAAGTAACTTTTTTCCCTGTATTTTTATCGATTTTTACCATTTTTAAATAACTTTCAAATGGTGCATCATTTTCAATATATTCTTTAATTACCCCACTAGAATTTCTATCTATTTTTATATAAAAAGGCTCTACTGTTTCTATTTCATCGCTTGGCGTATATGTTTCATATACTGTATATTCCCCATAAGCAAGTAATCCTGAAACACCATGTCCATCTGCTCCTGTTTTGAATATAGAATATTCATCTTCTGAATACTGATCTAAATGTTTTTTAGCCTCATCAAAACTTCCATAATAATCTACATATTTTGTAAGTATTGCAGTAAATTCTGCATTTGCAATTACTGGCGCTGTTGTATTAGTATTTGTAGAAATTTTAATTACTTCAAATTTTGCTTTTTGTACTGTATTTTTTAATGTATCGCCTATTTTTATAACAGGTGTATTCATATCTTTATAACTTAAAGTATAAGTGTGTTCTTGTGTATCTTGCATATAGCCTTCCACTACATAGGTTTCCTTTGCATAAAAACTGCCCATAGGCAAACCTTTTAAAGTGCTACCTTCAACACTTAACTTTGCTGGTGTTATTTTATTTGTTACAATTACTGTTGCCTTTCCATACTCATCAAAAGTAAATTTTGCAATTTCTTCATCTTTAGAAAAATATTTTATTGTTTTCTTAACATTATAAATATCTTCTTTTGCATATATAGTATATTCTGTTCCTTTTAAGTTTACATCTCCATGATGAGAAGTACCATCTACTCTATTTGAATTTCCTGTGTTTTTGTCAGTCTTTGTTAAAGTAATTTCTCCAGTTGGTTCATCATTTACTATTGCCTGTTTAGTAGTTTCATTTGGTTTAATTTGTACTTTATATGTATCGGTATTTAATAAATATCCTGAAGGACTTGACTTTTCTTTAATAAAATAATTTCCTTTTTTTAACTTATCAATTTCAATTTTACCATTTGTAACTGTTATATCTTTATTAAAATTGTTTACTCCTGTCACATTAAAAATTGCTCCATCAATTAAATCTCCATTAGTATTTAATTTTGATAATTCAAGTTGTCCTAATGCTTCTATTTTTAAAGAAAAATTTAATGTTACTGGATCATTATAACTCATACAATATAATTGATTTTGTGCTTTTTCTTCAAATTCAAAATAAACCATGGTATCATTATCTTCAGTTCCATTTTTTATCATTCCCCATTCTCTGAAAGTGTTATCTGAAATTCTGTAATTTTCTAAATTTGTATTTTCATTTACTGAAATTGTCATTGAATTGCTACCCTTTTCATGAACAAATCTTATACCATCTTTTGTATTATCTATAGCTCCATATTCTGTAAGAACACCATTAGAATCTGTTATGGTTTTAGTTTCTCCTGCATCGATGGTAATTGTTTTCCCATTAAAACTAGGTCTTTTTTCAATATTTGCAATTTCACTATCTATTCTATTTTTAAAATCTATATAACCTTGTTGTTCATCAGAATTGATAAATGTTGCATTACTTTGTCCTAAAATCTCCCATATATATTGTTGAGTAAATACATAATCCCACTTTACCCATTTCATATCACTGGCTAAAATTCCTCCATCTACTGTATAACCTCCATTATTTTTATACCATCCAAGATAAGCAACTTTACAAGCCTTTCTAATTTTTGAGTCAGTTGGTGTATAATAAATTCCGTTATATGTTGCTCCAGTTTTAAAATCTAATCCATGCTCTGCACAGAATACAGTTCTTTTTTCTCCTGTATTCAAGTTATTTAATCTTCTAATTAGTACTCCTGTTGTTCCACTCGCATTGTCTGTTGTTTTCATTCCAGAAGCATATTGACCCCCTGTCCACTTTCCATTGCCTGATGCTGCAAAAACAGGTTGCATCACACTAAATAGTGTTAAAATTAGCATTATAACTGCTAATATTTTATTTACTTTTTTTATCTTCATAAAATTTTTACCTCCTATTTGTCAAAAAAAGAACAAGTAGTAATCTACTTGCTCTATATTGTTTTAATAATTTTATTTAATTATAATAAAAATTTATGGTCCATTTTCCACAAAATTGACATGACCATGTTTCATATCCGTATGGGCAATTTTTTTGATATGTTTCATCATCTATTTCAAACTTTTCCCATTTATCTCCCCACTTTTTTATTATACTTTGATAATAATTTATGGCTTCTTGTTTGGAATTAAACCATTTATTAGAATTACCTACTCCCATACCATGATTATTATTAGTAGTACATCGTATTGTTTTTTCGTTTACTTTTGTTTCTGACATTGTTTTATCATTTGTTGAAGGTACATCTTCTTTAGAAATTTTTGTATTTTTTTTATTTATTTCTTTTGTTTCATTATCTGTTGTTTTAGTAGTGTTATTAATTGTAGCTTTTTCAGAATCTTTTTTAGTTACAGATGAATTATTATTTATAGTTTCATTTTTATTATTTTCTTTTTTTATGTTTTCATTTTCGTGATTTACATTTTCAAACTCTTGCTCTACACTTTCAATTCCACTTTCTTCTTTTGGCTCTTCTATATTTACATTTTCAATCTCTACAATTGATTTTTCTGTAGCTTGAGTGTTTTCACTTCTTTTAAGTTTTATGTAAATTCCTATACTAGTCAAAATAATTAGAATACATACTATAACACTTATTATAATTACATTCTTCTTCATTAAAAATCACCTCTTAAATTTATAGTACCGTATTTTTTTAAATTTGTCAGCATTTTTAATAAAAAATTACTCTCATTCCAAGATATATTCCTTCATTATCTTTTATAGGGATACATTCTCCAGCATGTCCACTTGATTTTAAATAATCTTGTGCTGCTTGTGTTACATTTTCCATTGTATAACCATCAGTAAATAAGAAATCTTTATTGGCTGGTTTTGAAGATACTTGTTCAGTTTTTGTTTCTGGTTGTTTATTAGAAGATTTACTTTCCTGTTTTGGAGTTTCTTCTTTTACTTCCATTTTTTGAACTTCTGTGCTTTCTTCTTTTTTAGTAGTAGTTTCAGTTTTTGTTTCTTCTTTCTTTTCTTCTGTTTTTTGAGCTTCATTTTCAGCTTTAGTATTGTTACTAACATCATTTACTACATTTTCTTGTGTAATATTCTCATCTGATACAACATCTACATTATTTTGTGTTAAATACTTTTTAGCAGATGCACCACCAATTATAATTACACAAATTATAATAAGTGCTATTATTAGTCTTTTCTTTTGCAAATCTTTTAAATATAAATCTAAAATTTCTTGTTCCTTCTCGGTCATAAAACACCTCACTTCAAACTATTTAAGTATTCTACCGAATCATTTTCTAATTTTTCATATTCTTTCTTAAATGTGTATAGTTTTTTTAATTTAGAATCTATATCATTAATTTCATTTTTAATCTCTGATATTTTATCTACTTTTATTTGTTTCTGACTTTCAAACTTTTGTATTTTATTTAATATTTTCTTTAGCATTAATATTACACATCACCTTCCTTTGTTATTTATCTCATAAAGCGTTGCAATAATATAATATCTTTGGTCGGTTGGTCTTGTTCTACTATTTATATATGAACAAGTTGATAATTTTACTATTTTATTTGTAAATTCAACATTATCTACCTTTATTGAACTTGTTTTTTTATAGTATTCTATTTTCTCATCAAAACCTAAATTTGATATATTACTTTTTTCTGTTCCTATTCCTATTGAATAAGCACTAAATATAACACCTTCATAATTTTTATTTGGTGTATATATTTTAATTTTTTGATGTGAAAGTAAAAAATCTTTATCAAGATATTTTCCAAGTATTGAAAACATTGTTCCATTTTTCATATTGTGCCCATATAGTAAAGTTTCACAATCTTCAAATGGATTTATATCTAGTGTAAAGATAGATCCATTACTGTTATACTTTTTTGAATAATTATGTTTTAAATAATATAGACTATCACGATCTTTAAGTATAGGATAATTAATTTCTGTATTTTCTATTTCTACCCACCCAATAATATCTTCATTTATAGATTTTAAATAATCCCAATCAATATTATTTTCATTTTTGTTAGAATCTTCTATAAATACTTCATCAATTAAATCATCTATATCTTCGTTGTTTGAATTACATTCTAAATAGTCTTTTATAAATATATAACCTACTATTATCAAACTAACAGTACAAACCAATATTGTTATTATAATCAATAATTTTTTTAATCTACTCATGCCAAAGACTAAACCTCCACCTCCTTTAGCATATTTTTCTTTATTGCAACAGCCAAAATATAATTTAAAATTTCAAATTTCAAACTATCTTGTTCTTCTTCTGTTAAACTCATTCTTTCTTGAATTTTTATAGGTGTTAGTTTCTTAAAGTATTTTAAACAAATAAATTTATACTTTTCTTTATCCTTTGCTTTATAATGTTCTAATATTGCAGTTATTAAATTCTGCCATTTTCTAATCTTATAAATTCTTTGTTCTATTTCAATGTTTCTAATAACATCTTCTTCTAAACTACTACATTTATTTTTAAGCCATTTATTATAAGTTTGTTTATAGTTATATTCATCAGTAAATTCACTTAATTTGCTTATTTTTAAGTCTAATAGGTTATACCTTCTTAAATAATACTCAATTTTCTTTATTCCTGAATTATATAAATATTTCTCCATGCTCTTGTAAAAACTTTCTTGAAATATAAAATCCTAAATCATCTTTATTTTTAAATCTTCTTTGATATTGAGTACCATCATTTTTCTCACACACAAGCATATACTGACCTTCATATTTTAATAATAAACAATAAAATCTAGCTGTTGTTATTGCAAATAGAATGTCTTTTTTATGTTCAATAGTTTTAAAGTCTGAATCCTTATTAGATATTAAATCAACTAATTCTTCAAGTTCTAAATCATCAATATCACTAATTGTTTTATCTACACATTTCAATATTTTAATTATTCTCTTTATAATTTCTCTAACATCAATATTACTTACATTAAAGCATTCTTTTACTTTGTTAAATAGTATTTTATATTCTAATTTTGTCAAATCAACTTCATCAGAATTTTCTAACTGTTTATATAACTGATGAACTATATACAAATCTTCAATGTCTTTTCTTTCTTCATCAGTTAATTTATTGTATTTTTCAAATATATTTATCATATATCGTATCCTCCTATATCTTCAATTTCATCTTTTTTAGGTACAAAAAAAGAAGGGCTTTGTTTGTCCTTCGTTAATTCATTTGTAACACTTTTATAATAATAATTTATAAAACTCTCAATTGGATTATTCAAATCCTTGTATTCATCTTCTTTGAGTTTACAATCATTATATATTTTTAGTAGTTTATCTCTACTAACTTTATATGTTAGGTATTGTAATTTATCTCTAACAATTAAAGCTATTGCATAATCTATAACCTTTATTCTTTCTAGGTTATCTCCAGTTATATATTGCAAAGAATCTTTAGTATATAACATTTCATATTTCTTTAGTAGGTCATATATTTCATCAAAATCTACTTTTGAAAATTCTGCTGGAAATTCCTCTTTATTATTTATAATATAATTAAAGAATCTATCTATCTTATTATTACTTATAATATTATACTGTCCTTTTTGGGACATACCCTCTGTCCCTTTTATCGAATAGGGGTATGTCCTATTTATCGTATAGGGTGTATCATTTGGATAAATTCTTCTTTGAATAATCTCGCCTTTTTCATTTTTTATCATGTCTAAACAAACAAAACCGCATTCTCTTAAATGAGAAACCCATTTTGATATTGTATGTGGTTGTGCATCTAATAAATTGCTTAAATAAGCATTTGAAGCAAAACAATAACCTTCTTTATTGGATAATATAGTTATTATTGCATATAACAATTTTTCATTTGCTTTCAAATCTTTATTAAATAAAATAGTTGCAGGTATAACCGCATAATATCCAATTTTATTTTCAATATCCATTTTATATTAAGCATCCCCTTTCTCTATTTTATAAAAGTTAAACTTGTAATCAAACATAAAAAAAGATAAAGTATTTCTACTTTATCCGTTGTGTAACAAGCACTTTTCTTAATATTTTTTTGTTTTATGGTCGTATGCGGAAACATATTACCGCATACCCTGTTGTTTTTATAATTATGTCAACATTGTGTTTTTTAGTGTTTTTTTCACTTTTTTTAGTAATTTTTCATCTTTTTTAAAATCTTTTAAACTCTTTTGTATCAAGGGTTACAGGTGTTACTTCAAAAACATAGCAACCACACACTCAACGTGACTCGTATGTGGAAACATATCCACTGGAGTAATGCTATAAACCGTATATTTTTCTTCAAGTAATTTCAAATCTCTAGCAAGCGTTGCAGGATTGCAACTTACATATCCGATTTTTTTAGGATTAAAATCTAAAATATAATCTATACTTTTTTTATCAAGACCTCTTCTAGGTGGATCAACTACAATAACATCAGGCTTTATTTTTCTATCTTTAAACTCAATTATCTTATCTTCAACACTTCCTGCTATATACTCTGCATTTGATACACCGTTTTCCTTTATATTTAAATTTGCCATATCTACCGCAGTTTTTTCTATCTCTATCCCATACACTTTTTTAACATTCTTACTTAAAAATATTCCAATAGAGCCAACTCCACTATATAAATCAAAAAGAACATCGTTATCTTTTAGTTTCAATCCTTCTTTTAAAGTTGAGTATAGCACCTCTGCTTGTTGTGTGTTTACCTGAAAAAATGACTTTGGAGATATGAAGTATTTGAAATCACCAATATAATCTGTTATATACTTTTCCATACCATATACTTGTTTTACTTCTTTTCCAAGTATTTCATTTGTATTACTTAAATTTAAGTTTAAAAATATATTTTTTATATTATCATTTTTCTCGACTAGATTATTTACAACACTTCTCATTCTAAAATCTGATAACAAATTTTTGTTATTTACAACTATTACTATCATAATCTCACCTGTATGATAGCCTCTACGTATTAATATATGCCTTATATCACCCGATTTATTTTCATCATTATATCCTTTAAATCCTGCTTTTACAAGTTCATCTAATACATTTTTTGCTAGCATATCTATTACTCTATTTTGAATATAGCAACAATTATTCTCAACTATATCATGGCTATTTTTTCTGTAAAAACCAATAACAGTTTTTCCATCTACACATCTTACAGGATATTGTACTTTGTTTCTATAGTAATAGGGCATACCCATTCCAATTACATTATCTATTTTTAAATACTCTACTTTTTGTTTATCAAGTAAATTTTTAACCATTTGTTTTTTTAAGTGAAGCTGCATATCATAAGATATATTCTGAGCCATACAACCTCCACAATATTTAAAAGCACTACAAAACGGCTCTTCTCTATAGCTACTTTTTACAAGTATTTTTTCAACTTTTGCTATAGCATATGATGATGTAACCTTTATGATTTTAGCCATGACTTTTTCAGTAGCTATAGCATCTGGTACAAATATAACTATACCATCTTGCTTTGCAATCCCTTCAAAGGCAGAGCCATTATCAATTATTTCTAAATCCACTATATCATTTTTCTTTAACATTTATTCTCCTTGTCTTATTTTATCTAATACTTCTTGTAATTTTTGTTGATTATTTTGTAATTCATCAAGTTTTACATTATAACTACTTTCTATATCTTTTCTTTCATATACAAGATTTGAAATTATTTTGTTTTCATTATTTTCATCAGCTAAATTTATATTTATAGTCTGTATCGCGTTATCCTTTACAAATACAATTACGCTACACTGTTTTGCCCATTTAATATATGATGTAATATCAGAGTCATCAAAATTTGCAGATATTTGTGTTAATACTTGCGATTTATTCTCACTCTTTATTTCTGAACTTACTTTTGTAATTTTATTATCATATTCAAAATTTGAATTAGTATAGTTTTTACTTTCCGCAAAAACTCTTGTTATCATTGTATTTCCAACATATATATTATTGCTATCTACAACGCTTATATCAGTATTGTTATCAATTTTATTCGTATCACATGCTACATTTTCTATTGGATAAAAAAACATATATGGTGCTGTAAATATAGCAATGAATAAAGCAAGCCCTTTTTTCTGACTTTTTTTTATATTAGTATTCTTAAAAGTTATCTTGTAGTTAAAGAAGTACGAAATGACTGCTGATAAAGCAATACATATACAAATATATGTTACAGTAATCCATGAACTACATGGGTTATATGCAATATTTGTAAATGCTCCATCTGGATTTAGTTTTGAGGCGCCTAAAAGAATAATTCCACCTACAAAATCAGCAACAATCCCATATATTAGCATTTTAAATATACTCCTTTTATATATTTTCTTTATATCTGCAATCTTAAAGAAAATACATGCAATTATAAGTACTAAAGTATATACTAAAAAATTAACTGGTAAAATCATAAACCAAATCAAAGGACTGGCTACTAGTAATAACCATATTGGAAGCACTAAACTATACATTTTATTTTTCATATCTACACCCTCTTATGCAAATAATTATACCATATAAAACAATTAATATTCAAGCATTTGAAAATTATTTTTTATTTTATTATTTGATTTAAGTAACTAATTATAATTTTTAGAATATAGTATATTAAGTAAATCAAAAATTTACTTGAAACAAAAGGAGTGTTATATATGTGCAACCTTAATGATAGTAAAACTCTTTTATGGATTGCAATACTTATTCTTATAGTTTATGCCTGTAGTAGAGATAATTCATCTAGACCAATGAACTTCGATACTTTCTTTAAAGTATAGATAGTTCATCACCTTTTACATAGGTGCAAGTACTTATATAAAGCGAGGTGAATTAAAATGGATGAAAGATGCGGATGCGGATGTGGATGCGGATGCAACAACAACTGTGGATGTGGATTCGGAGGCGGATTCGGTGGTGGAAACTGCTGCTGCATATGGATCGTACTTATAATCATAGTTCTTTGCTGTTGCTGCTGCTAATAAATAGCACATATAATAATACATAGTAATATTTACTATAAAAGCTCGGGAAACCGAGCTTTTGATTATAACATTTTTCTTAAAAATTCACCTGTATAACTTTCTTCACACTTTGCAATTTGTTCCGGAGTTCCTGATGCAACTAGAGTTCCTCCATTATCTCCTCCATCTTTACCTAAATCAACAATATAGTCGGCTGACTTTATTACATCTAAATTATGCTCAATCACAACTAATGTATTATTTTGATCAGTAAGTCTTTGAAGTATTTTAATTAATTTATTTACATCATCCATATGAAGTCCTGTCGTTGGCTCATCTAAAATGTATAAAGTTTGACCAGTTGCTCGTTTTGAAAGTTCAGTTGCAAGTTTTATTCTTTGGGCTTCTCCTCCAGATAATGTTGTAGAAGATTGACCAAGTTTTATATATCCAAGACCAACATCCATTAAAGTTTCTAGTTTTGTCCTAATTTTAGTTACGTTTTTAAAGAATTCTAAGGCTTCTTCAACAGTCATATCAAGTACATCTGCTATACTCTTTCCTTTATATTTTACCTCTAAAGTTTCTCTGCTATATCTTTTTCCTTTGCATACTTCACATGGTACATATACATCAGGTAAGAAATGCATTTCAATCTTAATAATTCCATCACCAGAACACGCTTCACATCTTCCTCCTGGTACATTAAAACTAAATCTACCCTTTTTATATCCTCTAAGTTTAGCTTCATTTGTAAGTGAAAATAGTTCCCTTATTTGATCAAACATTCCAGTATATGTTGCAGGATTAGATCTTGGTGTTCTTCCAATTGGAGACTGATCAATATTTATTACTTTATCAATTTTATCAAGACCTAATATTTTGTCATGTTTACCGACATGATATCTACTTTTATTTATTTTATTATTTGCCTCTTTATACAAAATATCATTTACCAAAGTAGATTTACCACTACCTGAAACTCCTGTAACGCAAGTAAAATTACCAATTGGAATTTTTACATTTATCTTCTTTAGATTATGCTCCTTTGCGCCCTTTATTTGAATATATCCTTTATCCTGTTTACGTCTTTTTGATGGAACTTCAATTTTTAACTTTCCACTTAAATATTTTCCAGTAATTGATTCTTCACATTTTAATATCTCTTTTGGAGTTCCTGCAAATACTACATTTCCTCCATTAATACCGGCTTTTGGTCCAATATCTACGATATAGTCAGCTTCTCTCATAGTATCTTCATCATGTTCAACTACAATTAAAGTATTTCCTAAATCTCTCATTTTCTTTAGTGAACTTAGTAATTTTTCATTATCTTTTTGATGAAGTCCAATACTTGGTTCATCAAGTATGTAGAGCACACCTGTAAGTCCAGAACCTATTTGTGTGGCAAGCCTTATTCTTTGGGCTTCTCCTCCAGATAATGTTCCAGCAGCTCTAGAAAGTGTTAAATATTCAAGTCCAACATCTATTAAAAAGCCAAGTCTACTATTTAATTCTTTTACAATTTGCTCAGATATAATTTTGTTTTTATTAGAAAATTTTTCATATACTTTATTTATATAACTTTTTATAGCCACAATATTCTTATTGCAAAGTTCATATATATTTAAATCTCCCACAGTTACTGATAAACTTTCCTTTTTTAGTCTTGCTCCATCACAAGCATTGCAATGACTAGATGACATGAAACCTTCGTAAAAAGCTTTCATTCCTGGAGATTTTGTTTCTGCAAATCTTCTTTGAAGAGTATTTATAACACCCTCAAATTCTGCTTCAAATTCTCTTTTCATTGTTCTACCATTATGTTTAAACTTTATTATTTCTCCATTACTACCATATAGAAGTATATTCATAAAGTCTTTTGGTAAATCCTTTAATTTAGTATCAATATCTATACCATAATGATTACAAAGTCCTTCTAAATACATTTTACTCATACTATCTATTACCATACCTGCTGCAGACCAACCTTGTATTGCACCATAGTCAGATAGCTTCTTTTCTTTATTTGGCATTATTTTTTCAGGATCAATTCTTAGTATTTCTCCAAGGCCAGTACATGCAGGACATGCTCCAAATGGACTATTAAATGAAAACATACGTGGTGTTAATTCATCTAAACTTATCATACAATCTGGGCATGCATAATTTTGACTAAAAAGTACTTCTCGTTTCCTAGTTAAATTTTCAATCAATACTAAATTATTTGAGTAGTTTGAAGCAAGTTCTACTGAATCTGCAAGCCTATTTCTTATACTATCTTTTACAACTAATCTATCAACAACTACTTCAATTGTATGCTTTTTTTGCTTATCCAGAGCAGGTGTTTCTTCAGATAAATCATAACCAATTCCATCAACTCTTACTCTTGTATATCCGTCTTTTAGTATTCTTTCAAATAATTTTATATATTCTCCCTTTTTCTCCCTTATTACAGGAGCCATAACAATTATTTTTGTACCATCCTCTAATGTTAAAATTTGATCTACAATCTCATCTACAGTTTGTTTTTTTATTCTTTTTCCACACTTTGGACAATGTGGAACACCAACTCTTGCATATAGCAGTCTTAAATAATCATATATTTCAGTTACTGTTCCCACCGTAGAACGTGGATTTTTTGAAGTAGTTTTCTGATCAATTGAAATTGCAGGAGATAACCCTTCAATATACTCTACATCTGGTTTTTCCATAAGTCCTAAAAATTGTCTTGCATAGGAAGATAATGATTCAACATATCTTCTTTGACCTTCTGCATATATAGTATCAAAAGCAAGTGAACTTTTACCACTTCCAGAAAGACCAGTAAATACCACTAACTTATTTCTAGGTATCTCTAAATCAACATTTTTTAAATTATTCTCTTTTGCTCCTTTTATTATTATTTTATCATTCATAACATTACTTCCTTATTTATATATAACAAAACATCTGTTATAATGTATATTATACATTATAAACAGATGTTTGTCAATTATTAACTTGTTTTTTCTTTTACAACAAAATAACCTATTCTTAGATATTGATTACTACAATACTTAGATGTTACTTTTACAAGTTCAGAGTTATCTACCATAGCAAGAATTTCAACTTCTTCAAAACAAGGCTGATAAAGCCATACCATCTTTGAAAACCATTTACCATTTTTATTTTTTCTTGAAAAGTGAAAAATACCTTTTCTAAAATTTTTTGTATCTTTTGGAACAAACAAAACTTGAATCAAATACTCATTATCATTTACAGTAATTTCATCATCAATTCCATACTTGCGAAATTCTATTTTCAAATTGTGCAAATCCTCACTAACTTTTAATATAAAATTCTCTTTAGATAAATAATTGGTATTTTCAAAAGTAGTAAACCCCGGAATATATAAATTTTTATTACGTGGTGCTGGTTCCATTATTCCAAGAGAATATGCATAGCAATTAGTGTTTTCACATACTTTTTTTCTTAATTTATTTATCTCAAAATCATCATTAAATAACTCTTTTTCATTAACAATTGAGCTTTTAATCTTATCAAGCCGGTATTTAGTAATCATATTAACTCCTCCAAATACATAATATTTTACAAGATTATATCATAATAATTAAAAAGAGTAAATAGTTTACCATAATTTTAATAATTGTAATAATAAATTTTACATAAGCTTTTACTATTTTACATATTCATCTAAAGCTTTTGTCCTATATTCTAAAACTGGCATTTTGTCTGTTGTAGTAAAACCAGGCTCAGCATTTATAACATCTGGAATACGATTTACGATAGTAGAACATGTAAGTCTTACAGTGTCTGGTTTTGGTATTGAAACTATAGTATCAGGTTCACCACATATCATCCATTCATTTTTGTCATACTCATCAGGTCCATATACTTTACCTATACATTCGGTTTCTATATCAATTCCTTCTCTTGTTTTAGTGGTAACTACTGCTGACATACCAGTTGCATTTCCAGCTGGTATATCCATACCTAATGTTGTTGAATGTAAATCAGATCTATATGTTTTTGGAAGAGTAACCTGAGTTTGTGATGTGATATGTAATCCTAGACGAGAAGCAAGCCAACCATTAACATTCCACATGTATGAAGGTAAATATTTACCACTCTCAATTAACTCTTCTCTTTTACTGTCACTTATTCTATCGATAGAAGCAATGTTCGCATCAAACTCACTTAAACTAAGTCCTGCTCCATGTGCCCTAGCAAGTGCTATACCATAATCTTCTACGTTATAACTTGAGCTTCCTTTTATTTTTGTTATATTATGAGTAGCTCCTGAAATTGTTGCAATTAAATTTCCCCAGAACACATCTTGATATCCACTTCCACAAAGCGTACACCCAGTTCTCTTTGCTAAGTCATCTAATTCTCTTGTCATAACCGGAGTAGAATTTATCGGATAAAAAGCTTCTTCACATGTTGAAATAGCATTTATACCAAGTTTAGCACATAATTTAAAAGCTTCATACACATCTGACATCAAACTCATAGTCGTTATTATACAAATATCTGGTTTTTCATTTGTTAATACTTTTTCTGCCTCTTTAACATCATAAATAGTTATCCCTTTATTTTCACATTCCATAATACTAGAAATATCTTTTCCTATTTTATTTTTATCAACATCAAATGCAGCAACAATCTCAGCACCTTTATCGTATATATATTTCATTATATATGATGACATTTTTCCACAGCCGTACTGTGCAACCTTTATTTTTCTATCCATTATAACCATACCTCCTAAAAATATTTATATTTATATTTATATTTACAATTAATTTATACTTTAAATTATTATTCTAATATTTTAAAAATTTATACTTTATTTTTGGTATTGATTTTTTAATACCACTTTAACTCCGTTTAAATTTTCTTTTTGAGTATCGTCTATATTATTTTCCTTAACATATATTTGAACAGTATCATAAAAACTTATATCATCAAAGTCTATTTCTTTACCATTATTGTCTATAAATTTACAATTAGATCCTATATTTACAACAACTAGCCTGTCATTTAATAAATTTGTATGTTTATATTTTACATTTGAAGTTATAACCTTAAGTTCAACCTTTCTTACTGCACTACTAATATTTTTTACTTCTCCGGTTACAAAAGTTTTGGTATTGTCTGAATATAAATCTTTTCTATTATTAATAAACCAAATTATGCCAAGCACTAAAGAAAGTATGACTACTCCAACTACAGCAATTTTTAATATCTTATGCCTTGATAAAAAATTACTAAATACTCGAAGCAATATTAAAGCAACAATAATACATCCAATTATTATTAATAATTCAGGATCCATAAATTGTTGTGCTATCATTTTTAATGTTTCCACTATTTATCTACTCCTTTCATACTAAGGCTAACTTTTCCTTTTGCCTTATCAATTCCTATTACCTTAACCTTTACTATATCTCCTACTGCTACCTCTTCCATTGGATTTCTAACATATTTATCACTAATCTCAGATATATGAACCAAACCATCATTCTTTATTCCAACATCTACAAATGCTCCAAAATCTACTACATTTCTGACAGTTCCTGTAAGTATCATTCCTTCAGTTATATCATCAATACTTAACACATCACTTTTTACAACAATTTTTGGCATTTCATCTCTTGGATCACGGCCTGGCTTTTTTAGTTCTGTAACAATATCTTGCATTGTAAGACTACCTATGTTTAAAGTTTTAGAAATATTATCAATATTTACATTATCTAGTTTAGATATAACCTCCCCCATATTCTTAGTAGTTAAATTTTTAATATTGAAACCTAAACTACTAATTAATTCTTCTGCTTTTTCATATGACTCAGGATGAACCATTGTATTGTCTAAAATATTCTTTGATTCTGGTACTTTTAAAAAGCCTGCGCACTGTACAAATGCTGCTTTTCCAAGTTTTGGGACCTTAAGGAATTCCTTTCTTGAATTAAATTTACCATTTTCCTCTCTATATTTTACAATATTAGTTGCTACCTGTTTATTTACCCCTGAAACATACGAAAGCAAAGATGGTGTGGCAGTATTTATATCAACGCCTACATTATTTACAACGTTTTCAACTACTCCAGTTAAAGATTCGTCTAATCTTTTTTGATTAACATCATGTTGATATTGACCAACTCCAATACTTTTGGGATCAATTTTTACAAGTTCTGCAAGTGGATCTTGAAGTCTTCTTGCAATTGATATAGCCCCTCTTATAGATACATTAATATCAGGGTATTCTTTTGTTGCAAGTTCAGATGCAGAATATACTGACGCTCCAGCCTCACTTACAATTGCATAATATACTTTTTTATCTATTTTCTTTATAACCTCAGCTATAAACTTTTCAGACTCACGAGAAGCTGTACCATTTCCAAGTGCTATAATGTTTACATTATACTTATTTATTAATTCAATCATTGATTTTGTGGCGCCTACAATATCATTTTGTGGTTGGGTTGGATAAATTGTCGTATAATCAAGTAATTTACCTGTATCATCTATTATTGCTATTTTACATCCTGTTCTATATGCTGGATCAAATCCCATTACCACTACATTTTTTATAGGTGGTTGCATAAGTAAGTTTTTAGCATTTACACCGAAAACTTCAATTGCTTTCTCTGAGGCTTCTTCAAATAATTCTCCTCTTATCTCTCTTTCAATTGATGGCTTTATAAGCCTTTTATATGAATCCTCAATACACAAAATTAAGTCATCTTTAAATATACTGTCACCTTTTAAAGTTTCTCTTTCCAAATATTTAAGAACACTTTCTTCATCCAAATCAAGCTTAACTTTAAGTACTTTTTCTTTTTCACCTCTTGTTATAGCAAGTATTCTATGAGATGGTAATTTCTTAATTTCTTCACTAAAATTATAATACATATCATAAACAGTTGATTCATCTTTATTTACAGCAGTTGTTACTAATTTGCCTGTCCTATATGTTATTCCTCTTATCTTCTTTCTATACTTTGCATTATCTGATATATCTTCTGCAATGATATCTAAAGCTCCATTTATACATTCTTCTACTGTTTCTAATTCTTTTTCTTTATTTATATATTTTGTAACTATTTCATATTTATTTCCATCTTTTACAGTTTGAGAAATAATAAGTTTTGCAAGTGGTTCAAGCCCTTTCTCTTTTGCAATTGTTGCCCTTGTTCTTTTTTTCTGCTTATATGGTCTGTACAAATCTTCTACTTCTGTTAAGATTGAAGCGTTTAAAATGCTATTTTTTAGCTCCTCTGTAAGTTTTCCCTGTTCATCAATAAGGCGAATAACCTCATCCTTCCTAGCCTCTAAATTTCTTAAATATATTAATCTATCATTTAACTTTCTTAAAACTTCATCACTTAAGTTTCCAGTCACTTCTTTTCTATATCTAGCTATAAAAGGAATTGTATTTCCTTCGTCTATTAACTTTATTGTATTTCCTATTTTATTTTTTTCAATTTTTAATTCTATTGATAATTCATCTATTATTTTCTCCATCTTTATACCCCTTAAAACTCATATTTAGATTATATATTAAAGAAAATCTTTTTTCAATATTTATTATTTAATTATATAAAATTAAAGATTAACTATAGCTGATTTAATATTTCATTTATATTGTTCTCTAATACTTTATCTTTAGGATATATTTCACTTAAAAACATCATCTTCTCTTTTACAACGTTAATATATTTGTTACAATCCTCATTCATATACCTTAAATACTTAAATAAATCAATATATATTTTACAGGCATACATTATTTGTGCACTGTTATATTTATTATTTTTTAAAATAATATCTGCATTATTTAATTTATTTTCTATAACATTTTTTATCTCATTATTTAAAACTATCTTTTTTTCTTCATCATTAATTTGATTTACTTGATTAAAAAGTAAGTCTAAATATGTAGAATACTCAATATCCAAACTTTTTCTATAGCTAAATTCATAAGGATCTAACATAACCCTTTTTTCATTTTTATTAACTACTTCTATTTGAGATGTTAAATTCAAATTTTCGTCTGTATAAATTGGAATATTCATATATAACGCAAACCAAGCTCTAAGAGATAATACTATGGTAAAAATTGCAAATATCCCTGCTAATATATATGATATATAACTTACGTATTTATTTATATAATTACTATCTTTTGTATTATTAAAATCTAAAATTGCAATTAAAATTCCAAACACATATATTCCAAGCATATACGAAAAGTTAAGATCTACAAATGAGTGTAAAACAAAAATTAAATATGCAAACTTTATATAACTATTTTTAGATTTTATTATTACATATACTAAAAGAACTACTGTTATACTAAAGCCTATAATTCCCGCCTCAACCAAAATTTGCAAAAATGAACTATGAACCTCAGTTGAACTATACTCTCTTGTTTTTACCTGTTCATATATGTTATTAAATCCTTCTCCTCCTGTACCTATAACAAAATTTTTTATACTTTTAGTAGCTATTTTAAGTGCATCAAAATAATATGTAATTCTATCTGATGTACTCGTAGAACCTGCAAATAAATCTTTAAATCTATACATCATTTCGTTCGGAATTAAAACATAATCTAATTTTTCTTTCTTGCTATTTAAGTATAAATTATTTAAAGTTATTTCTCCTTTATCACATTTAATATACATCTTTAAATATTTAACATTATTATCCAAATTAAACTCATATTTAAAGTTACCACTGACATTATCATAATAATTAAATACTTTTATATTTTCTTCATTTCCATTATTTTCAATTTTATTTAAACTTATACTGTATCTTATATCACCTTTCCCTACTACACTAAATACTATTAAATTGTTATTTTCTTTTATATTATTTAAAATTATATATTTAGAATTCATATTATTTGTATCTTTAACAATTAATGGTTTTGTGTATGATATAGCTATAATGCAATATACTAAACTTAATAATATAAAAAGAGAAAAAATAATTATTTTATAATTTTTGTTTAATTTACTGTTTATTTTTTTCTTTAATTTATTTAAATATATATTGTGTAAAATTAAAATCATAAACCTAAAAACAAATGATAGTAATATGAATATTAAAAATATAGCATACACTCTTGTACTAAGCATATTTTTATACATCAAACTAGAATATATGCCAGCTATACCAGCTAACGGTATGTATATTAAAACATCTTCTACTATATTTTTTCTGTTTATAACAAAATATAGTATAGCTGAAATTATGCAAAGTAAAATTACAGTCCTACATCCTGTAAGAATAATTGTTGATACTAGTATAAAAATAGCTACATACAAGACTGAATTTACCCAAATATTTTTCTTTTTATGTATAAAATGATTAGCAAAAATAACAGATATCATACATAAAATTGCAAGCACATTTGCATACTGAAGAGTTCCTGACATTCTAGTATAATCTCTATCTAAATATCCAGAATCAAAATATGTTAAGAAGCTTTCAAAATATCTACTTCCAACAGCATCTACACTTAGTATGCACTGCAAAAGTGTAATTGCAATTATTGTATATACATATATTTTTTTATTATCTGAATTTTTAACTATCGTGTAAACAAAGTATAAGCTAAAATACCTTACTGCCTCATATATACTACTATTTAAATCAGCGTAGTTATTAAATATAATTGGTAATACATAACTAAATGAAAGCAACAGAAGTAATATTGAAATTATATCTATTGTGTAATTTTTGTTTTTTACATTATTGTAAATTAAAATAATTATCCTTACTAATGAAATTATTGATACGCCCATACTTACTAAGAGTATATCTGATTTATAAAATCCACCTTTAAACAAGGATAACATTACAAGTAAAATAACTAATATATAATCAATTACTTTATTTACAAAGTTTATTCTTTTCATGGTTTCACCTAAGCAAATTATACCATAACACTTATTTTCTTACAAGAATTTGAAAATTTTATTTGATAAAATTAAATAATTTTTATTGAATTAAAAATGTAGTCTAGAAAGAATTGAAAAAAACAAAAAAATAGAACCAAGCATAAAAATAAATTTTGCTTAGTTCTTAGTGTTTGGTGCCCCAGAAGCGATTCGAACGCCCGACCCACGGCTTAGAAGGCCGTTGCTCTATCCAACTGAGCTACTGGAGCATGTATATGTTATACTCAACACTTTTAAAAGTATAACATATTAAAGCTAAAAAATCAATACTAAAATTAAATTTTCTACTATTTTTTGCTAAATTTTTCTTCTAAGTATTCATCGTATGTCATTCTCTTATCTATTACACCATCATCTGTTAATTCAATTATTCTATTTGCAACAGTCTGTATAAATTGATGATCATGAGATGTAAATATCATTTCAGCATTACTACGTATTAAACCATTATTAAGTGCTGTAATACTTTCTAGATCTAAATGGTTAGTAGGTTCATCTAAAAATATTAAATTTGGATTTTCAAGCATACATCTTGATAACATACATCTTGCTCTTTCTCCACCTGATAAAACATTTACCTTTTTTAAAGACTCCTCACCAGAAAATAGCATCCTACCTAAGAAACTACGTATAATTGTTTCATCATTTATACCATATGCTTCTGCAATCCATTCTACTATAGACTTATCGGAATTAAAATAATCATCGTTTGCCTGTGGTAAATATGATGCCTTTATAGTTTTTCCAAAAGTAACTTTTCCCTTATCTTGTTTTATTTCTCCTGCAAGTATTCTAAAAAGACATGTTTTAGCTAAAGAATTATCACCAAGTAAAACAATTTTATCTCCTTTTAAAACTTTAAATGAAACATTTTTTAAAAGTTGTACACCGTCTATTTGTTTTGAAATGTTATCTACATCTAAAATTTCTTTACCAGATGGTCTTTCTGGTTTAAATTCTATAAATGGATATCTTCTTGTAGATGGTTTTATCTCATCTAACTGAATTTTTTCTAATGTTTTCTTTCTTGAAGTTGCTTGTTTTGATTTTGAAGCATTAGCACTAAATCTTCTAATAAAATCTTCTAATTCTTTTATTTTTTCTTCTTTCTTTTTATTAGCATCTTTCATTTGTTTTAGTGCAAGTTGACTTGATTCATACCAAAAATCATAATTTCCAACATATAATTTTATTTTTCCATAATCTACATCTAAAATATGTGTACATACTTTATTTAAAAAATATCTATCATGAGATACAACTATTACTGTATTTTCAAAATTTATTAAAAACTCTTCTAACCATGCTATTGCAGATATATCTAAATGGTTAGTTGGTTCATCTAAAAGCAAGATATCAGGATTTCCAAACAAAGCTTGGGCTAAAAGTACTTTTACCTTTTCATTTCCATTTAATTCCCTCATATATTTATCATGAAGTGATACATCAATTCCAAGTCCATTTAAAAGTTCTGCAGCATCAGACTCTGCCATCCAACCATTTAAATCTGCAAACTGTGCTTCTAATTCTCCTGCTTTTATTCCATCTTCATCACTAAAATCTTCTTTTGCATACAAAGCTTCTTTTTCTTTCATTATAGAATAAAGTTCTGTATTACCTCTAATTACAGTATCCAAAACTTTTACATCGTCATATGCATAATGGTCCTGTTTTAACACACTTATTCTTTCTTTAGGTGATTTTGATACTTCACCTTCACTTGGTTCTAATTCCCCAGATAGAACCTTTAAAAAAGTAGATTTTCCTGCACCATTTGCCCCTATTATTCCATAGCAATTTCCATTTGAAAATTTTACATTTACATCTTCAAATAAAGTCCTTTTTCCGAATCTAATTGTAACTCCTCTTGTTTCTAACATTTTATCTCTCCTTTAATTTCTTGTATATTTTACTATATAACTTGATTTTTTTCAAGCTTTTTTACCATCTTAAACAAAAGACAACCCAAATGTTAAACAATTGTCTAATATTTGGGTTATTAATAAGTTATTTATTACTTTACTTTTCTTGGCATACTCTGCTTCTTTGGAATGTTAAGTAATTTATTATTCTTAGGACTTGCTTTTTTGTGTCCATCAAAGTTATAATTTGGCCTCTTAATTTTTTCATCATCATTAAAAGTATTCTTCATACTTTTTGGATAACTAAAAATGTTTTTTGGATAACTAAAAATGTTTTTCTTACTCATAAGAACAGCTCCTTAAAAATTTAATTAAATTTATATATCATTATATATGTAAACTATTCTATCATAATATGCTATGTATGTCAATTAATCTTGATTTTTATATCAAAATAATGTAAAATATTTATGGTGAGAAAAATGTCAAAAAAAATAGAAAAAGAAGAATTTAAAAAAGTTATCGAAAATAAAGGGAAAGAAACAAGAAAAAAAACAGAAAAGGCAATAAACGAATATAAAGAATTTGCTCTAAAAGGAAATGTACTTGATATGGCAATAGGTGTTGTTATAGGTACTGCATTTACTTCAATAGTAAATACACTTGTATCATCAATAATCACTCCTCTTTTAGGATTACTTACAAATAAAGTAGATTTATCATCTCTATTCATAACTTTACATGGGCCAAAAACATCAACAATTGCAGAAGCAAAAGCTGCTGGTTCACTTATTTTAACTTATGGTGAATTACTAAATGCAATTTTATATTTCTTTATAATTTCATTTACTCTATTTATTGTTGTTAAGTTTATAAAAAAGGGAAAAAAGAAAGAAAAAGAAGTTATAGAAAAGACAACAAAACTTTGCCCATATTGCTATAGTGAGATTCCAATTAAAGCAACTAGATGTGCTCATTGTACAAGTATACTAAATGAAAATTGTAACACAAAAGTTAAAAAAACAGATATTAAAAATTAATAAATTAAACCTATTACTTGCAAAAAAGAACCAGATAATAAAATCTGGTTCTTTATTTAAACAAACTAAAATTACTTTTTGTTTACTAGATCTTTTAAAGCTTTTCCAGCTTTGAAAACTGGAGCTTTAGAAGCTGGTATTTTGATTTCAGCTTTAGTTTGTGGGTTTCTTCCTTTTCTAGCAGCTCTTTGTCTTACTTCGAAAGTACCGAATCCAACTAATTGAACTTTTTCACCATTTTTAAGTGCACTTTCAACACTTACAACGAAAGCATCTAAAGCAGCTTCAGCAGCTTTTTTTGTTAATTTGCTTTCTTCAGCAATTTTAGCGATTAATTCAGCTTTATTCATTATAAATCCCTCCTACTTACAAGTACAATATACTACAAACATAGGCTATTGTCAACACTTTTTTTACATTTTTTCTACTTTTTTTTCTTTTTATCAATGATTTTACATATTTTGTTTCCATAAGGAAGTTGCATAATTTCTTCATTACTTAGTATATTAAATTTAACTAAAACAAAAGCATATGAAGCGATTGCAAACAATATAGTAAGTATAGTGTTTAGTGATGTTGGTGTATTTATGTAACCAAGCCCTTTATTACAAAGAAAAGTGCATATTGCCATTAAAAATGTAGCAAACACAGGCTTAATTAATATCTCTTTCATATTAGGAACTTCTTTTAAAGTTTTAAATAAAATTATAAATGAAAGTGTACATGTTATAGCCTGGTAAATTATGGTTGTAATTGTTGGAACAACTATACCATACTTAGGAATAAATATAACATTTAAAATATATTTTACAATTGCTCCACTAAGTAGACAAATTCCCGGAACATACAATTTTCCTAGTCCCTGAAGTGAACCATATATAGTTTGTGCCACAACAGAAAACACTAATACCCAACATTGTATTTGTAAAAGCCATGCCCCTTCTGTTGCATTTGGAAATATAAGTGCAAAAATATTATTAGCAAGTAAGAACATACCAGCAGCACATGGCAATGCTATAAGAACTGAAGTTTTAAGTGAAAAATTAATTTTATTAACTGCAGCCTCTTTATTTTTCTTAGCCATTGCACTAGATATAAATGGCACTAATGCAACTGAAAATGCCACATTTATAGACAATGGAACAGACATTAATATATCCACCTTTCCAAGTAAAATTCCATTTTGCCTATTTGCTTCTTCTAATGTTAGTCCAAAACTTTGTAACCCATTCATAACAGTTACTGTATCAATAACGTTTGAAAGAGCAACAACAACACTACCAAATGAAATTGGAATAACATACGAAATCAACTTTTTTACAATTGTTTTTCTAGGTGTTATTGCAAACTTTTCAGATTTTTCTATATCCTTCCATATATCTTTTTTATTTCTGCTATAATATGTTAACATATAAAAGAATGCTGTTGAAGCTGCAACTGTAGTAGCAAGTGTAGAACCAGCTGCCATAATTTCTGGTGTTTTACCAAGTAACATTACAACAAATATAATTGAAAAAGCACTGTTTACAATTTGTTCAATAATTTGTGCCTTACTATACTCCATCATGTTACCCATTCCAACAAAATATCCTCTTAATACAGCAGACATAGCAACAAATATAATTGCTGGTGCAAGAGCCATAAGTGTATATTTTACACCTGGATTTGATAAAATTGTGTTTGATATAAATCCAGCGCCAAAGAAAAGCATAAGAGCAAACATAACACCTACAAAAGTAAATACATACATTGCTGTTCTAAAAATTCTATGTGCTCCTCTTTTATCCCCTATAGCTATTTTTTCTGATACAAGTTTTGATATTGTATTTGGAATTCCCATTGTAGCTACTGCAAGTATTAAAGTATAAACAGTAAAGCCTGATCCATAATAACTATTTCCTGTATCTGAAAATTGTTTAAAATTTGTAAGTATTACTCTATATATAAATCCAAAAACTTTTATCAAAATTTGAGATACCATTATTACAAGTACCCCATTCATAAAGCTTTGTTTTTTTACTGCCAAAAAATCACTCCCTCTTTAAACTATATTAATCAACATATCAATTATACCATATTGAATTTTTAATAACAACATTTATGATAATTTTTTCACATAGAAAAAAATAAAATGTAGAAAAATTATAAATATAATCTCTCTACATTCTTATCTCTACACAAATTTAGTCTTTTTTATTTCCTCCCCAAGACTTTGGAACCTCATTTAAATTTAATAACTTACATCCTATGAAACAATAATTACTATTAGTTATGTTTTGTCTCTCCCATAAATGCGGTGGCGTACCAGTTAAATTACTACAATCTCTAAAAGTCATTGCAAAATTGGTTACTTCAGTATTATTAACAAATAAATTTTCTGGAATATTTCCTGTTAAATTATTACAACCACAAAAAGCTCCACCAAAAGTTTTCACCTTTGTATTATACTTAAAAAGATTTTCAGGTATACTTCCTGTTAATCCACTACACTTAGCAAAAATTCCATCATCATAAACATAAGCAAATTGTGTTACCTCAGGGCAATTTGCAAACAATTTTTCTGGTATACTACCTGTAAGATTTCTACAATATGCAAAAGTAGCTGCAAATGATTTTACTTTAGAATTATTAGCAAATAAGTTTTCTGGAATACTTCCTGTTAATCCACTACATCCATAAAATGTCCACCAAAAATTTTCTGCATCTAAACAATTAGAAAATAGATTCTCTGGTATACTTCCTGTAAGATTTTTACATCCTCTAAACACCCCATGAAAATTTTTAACTTTTTTATTATTTTTAAATAAATTTTCTGGAATTTTACCTGTTAAATTTTTACAACTACAAAAACATCCTCCCCACCAGTCATCTCCAAATATTTCTACTTCAGGACAATTTGCAAATAAATTTTCTGGTATACTTCCAGTTAAATTTTCACAATAGGCGAACACAGAATCAAAATTAATCACTTTACTATTATTTTTAAACAGATTTTCTGGAATACTTCCTGTGAGTCCATTACAACCATAAAAAGTTTTTTTAAATGAAGTAACGTTTTTACAATTTTTAAACAAATTTTCAGGTATATTTCCCGTTAAACTTTTACAATCTGAAAATATATTACCCAAACTAGTTACTTTATCACAATTAATGAATAAATCTTCAGGTATACTTCCTGTTAAATTTTCACAACCAAAAAAAGCAGAATTAACTGTATCAGGAGTACAATTAGCAAAAAAATCACTAGGAATTGGTCCTTCAATGTTTTTACATCCATTAAAAATTCCTTGCCAATTATATGTAATTTTGGCAAAACTATTTTTAGAAGGTGATGGAATTTTTCCTCTTAAATTTGTACAATTCAAAAAATCAACACCATTCCAAGTTGATTTATTAAAAACATTTCCCCATTGTACTATTTTTGTTATTTTGTCTTTACTCGTACTATCTTTTGAAAATTCAAACACAGAACACTTTCCTTTTATTGTAACAGTATATACTCCGGCATCTTTATATGTATGAACTTTATTTTCGTCCTTTGCACTTGTTATTTTATATTCTCCTGTACCATCCCCATAGTCAACCGTGAAGTTATAACCAATATATACGTGGTTCATTAGTGGTAATTGTATACTATCACCTGCATCTACAGTCCATTCGGTTATAAATGGTCTTAATTCCTCAAGCATATCATCATCAAACAGTGTTCCTTCTGGAATCAAATCCATATCTTTTGCTATTAAATATTCATCTTTGTTTTTTCCTATATACGCTAATTTTCCTTTTTCTATCTTAAATATATTTGCATATTTGTTTGACATACTTGTTATTATTTCTTGTACCGATGGATCACTTTTTTTATCTGCGTTTAATGTTTCAGGATTTTCTCCTTTATATGTAATATTTGCTTTATATATTTCTAGTTCCTCTTTCATAGTAGCTATATCTTGTCTAAATACAGCCTCTCTAGCGCTACTTAATGTGTTATTTTTATTTAAAGTTAGTATAACCGCTGCTGCAAGTATTATTATTACTATTATTGTTACTATCAATACTATTAATGATATTCCTTTTTTCTTTTTCATACATATCCCTCTTTCGTTTATTATATTTTAAATATATTCTTATTAATATGTTAATTTTTTCCTGATTTTATTTTTGACATACATAGGATACACTAAAAAAAAAAATGCAATACTACATAACTAATTTTATCAATTATTTTGTAATATGCATTAAAATTTATTATTTATTATTTTCATTATTAACTTTTTGTTTTTTAGAAAGTTTTATTTTATCTTTATTAATCTTAAATCTTCCTTTATTTTCATCGAATTTTCCTAGTGCTTCATGTCTTATCACAGTAAAGTTATATTGTTTCCAAATTATTACTCTAATTCTTACTCTCAGATGTTCATCTATTTCAGTTATTTTGCTTTTCATGCTTGCTATTCTAAAATAATTTACCCAACCTCTAATTAAATAGTTCATTTTCTTAATTCTATTATCTAAACTAATGCTCCAACTTCTATCAGTTAACTGTTTTACTTTCCTTACTAGCTTTTGATATGATTTTAGGTGTGGTTTTGATTTCCATTGTCCTTTTGGGCTTTGACTTGTTAAGTAGTCTTACCCTCTTGCTTTCCATAAAAAAATCTCCTTAAACTTATTTCTAAATCCAAAGCATAATTTTTTTATAATTTTGCAACCACAGTTGCAAAAATTCCAGACACGTCTGGAATTTTTAATTTAGTGATTATTTTAATCATTTGATTCTTCTTCATTTTCTTTTATAACCTGCTCCACTTGTGCAATTAATTCTTCTTGTTTTGGAATATAATATGTATATTTTGATGCAAATAAATTATTGTTTAAACCGCCCACACTATATTCTGCAACAACATTATCCTTTTCCGCACAAAGTATAATTCCAATAGATTTATTATCTCCTTCGTCGTTTACTTCTTCTTCATAATAATTCAAATACATATTCATTTGTCCAAAATTTTCTGGTTTCAAATTTCCCATTTTTAAATCTATCGAAACATATGCTTTCAAAATTTTATTGTAGAAAACCACGTCCACATAATAATGAACATTTCCAATTGTAACTCTTTGTTGTGAACCAAAAACATAAATCCTTTTCCTAATTCTAATAAAAAGTTTTCAATATGTTTGATTAATTTATATTCTAAGTCTTTTTCTAGTAAAGGTTTCTTCTCTGGTACTCCTAAAAATTCAAAAGCAAATAGATCTTTTATCATATCTTCTGGTGAATTTAATATTTGTCCTTCTTTTGCTAATTGTAAAACTTTTTCTTTATTTGCTTTTCCATCTGATAATAATAATCTTTCAAATAATGATGTTTCTATTTGCCTTTGAAGTCCTCTAACTGACCATTTACTATTAACAGTTTCTTTTTCATAGAAATTTCTTTTATTTTCATCTTTAATAGCTATTAATTCACAATAATGTGACCATCCCAAAATTCCAGACGCGTCTGGAATTTTTATATTATTCATTTTCATCTTCAATTATATCAATATGCAAATTCAAATCTTCTTCTGTTGGTAACACTTCTAAAATATCTTTTGGTAATACCTTTGATATTTCATAAGAACTAACTCCTATTGGTTTGTTAATATCTCTTAATGAATACTCAACTGAAAACTTTGCTTTTTCTCTACATAATATAATTCCAATTGTTGGATTATCACTATCTGTTTTTATTAAATCATCAACTGCTGATAAATAAAAATTCAATTTTCCAGCATATTCTGGTTTATATTCAGTATTTTTTAATTCTACAACTATATAGCAATGTAATTTAGTATGATAAAATAACATATCTATAAAATAATCTTTATCATCTACCGAAATTTTATATTGATTTCCAACAAAACTAAAACCATTTCCTAATTCCAATAAAACTGTTTTTATTCTTTCAACCATTGCTTTTTCTAATTCTGTTTCTATAAAACTTTCTTTTAAATTTGACAAATTCAAAATATATGGATCTTTCATCATATCTTTTGCCAGTCTGCTTTGAGGTGCTTGTAATGTATTTTGAAAATTATTAGGTTTATCTCCTAAAACTTGGCGTTTATATAAATCACTTTTGATTTGAAATGCCAAATCATCATAACTCCATCCATTTATTGAAGTCTGCTCTATGTACCACTCCCTTTGTTCTTCGTTTTTTATTTTACTAAAAATTAATATATTGTGTGACCAAGGTATTTTTTCAGAAAGTTTTTTAAGATTACCATTATTTTTACATTCTAAATAATATTTTTTCATATTAAGAAGATTTCTCTCTGAAAAACCTTTCATATTAGGGAAATTAACTTTTAGCTCTATTGACAAATTATTTATAAAGCCATTTCCATATTTAGCATTTTCATCTATTACTTGTCCTAAATAACTATATAATGCTAATGTTCGTATATTTGCACTTTTGTAAATATCATATTGTGCATTTAATATTTCATTTTTTATATCTTTAAATACTTTTTTAAAATTTTTTTCTAACATTTGATTTTCTTCCATAAATTTCCTCTTTTCTTTATCTGTTTTTTATAAAAATATTGATTTTTCAATTATTCTATAAATTTCGCAGATGCGTCTGCGAAATTCAAAATCTTAATTCTAAAATTAGCAGATGTGTCTGCAAATTTATTAATATATTGACATTATAGCATTTATTTTAAAAAATTTCATTATAAAATCAAAAAAAGATGAAATTGTGTTTATATTTTTTACAATTCATCTTTTAAATATTTGAAAATTTATGATTTTTACTAAATTGTTTGTAGAAGAAAATCTTTGTTATTACTGAATTTTATTATTTCGTCATAAGAGAACAATATTGTAACAATTAACACTATTAATGACATTCCTCTTTTATGAGTTGTTTTTATAAAATTTTCTATATTATCTATTTTTTCCTCATTTTATATATATTTCTTTCTCTCTTTAGTTTAAAATATTTATATATTATAAACAACATATCTAGTATACGTTTATTATTCACAATAGAAAAACAAAATCAAGTAATATCATAAAATAATTTTCATATGCTGCTTTTAAATTAATAACAATCATTCTTCATTATTAACTTTTTGTTTTTTAGAAAGTTTTATTTTATCTTTATTAATCTTAAATCTACCTTTATTTTCATCAATTTTACCTAGTGCTTCATGTCTTATCACAGTAAAGTTATTAAGTAATCTTCCAGTAAATACAATAACCGCTCCAAGATATAAATCTAAATTTAGCTTTGTTCCTATATAAACTAAAAATATAGCTATCAAAGAATTTCCAAAAAAGCCTGTTAAAAATACATTCATCTTAAATTTCTTTTCTATATTTGCAGAAAAAGCCCCAAAAACAGAATCAAGGCAAGCAAGTATTGCAACAGCAATATATTGTGAAAATGAATATGGAACAACAACATTAAGTCCTGTTAAAATACCTGCTATTACAAATAGTAAAAGTATTAATATACCTATCATATCATAACTCCTTTATTTATTTACAGTAACTGCAGTTTTAAAAGTAAGATTTCCCTCATACTTAGGAATATTTACTTCTTTTTCTCTGGTCATAGATACCCCTACACCCAATTGCTTTAGCATATCAACCACACCATTTTTTATATTCATTGCACTTTCTAAATATTGTGCATTTCCTATTGCTTTTATTTCAAATGGTGCTGCCACCTTTTGATAATTTACTTGAATAACAGGTCCAACACATCTGATTGCAGATGTAGAGATTATTCTTTGACCATTTACACTTATAGCTTCTGCTCCTGCAGCTTTTAATTCATTAACCACTGTAAGCACATCACTATCATGTACTAATGTATCTGTTCTTGTTGATGTGTCACTAGGTGTTTCGCCATCACTTAGAGTAATTATAACACCTTCACCTTTTACATCTGTAGTCCCTGATAGCAAGCTTAAATAATCAATTTGGTTTTTCATTGAAGCAATTAAGCTATTATTTGTAGATGAACTATTTTGATATTCTTCAACAACCTTTTGACTTTCATCATATTTGCTTTTTAATTCATTATAATTCCTTTGCAAATTAACTAATTCATCAGAAAGTTGAGCTTCCCTTTTGCCTTGCAATACCTCTTCAGTATTGCTTATTGTTTTCATTTGTGCAACTAACATCAAACTTAAAAAGAACAAAGCAATACCTATGCATACATAAGTAGCTACTGAATATTTTTTACAAAAGCTTTTTAAAGTATTAAAAAACTTATTATTCTTTTTTACATTTTTTTTATTTTCTGTCAATTAATTCACATCCTCCTTAAAAACTCGAGTATGTAGGTCTTGTTTTTGTCATATCTATAACGCCTACACTATCTTCTGCAATACTTTTAAGTATTGTTTTTAAAAATACCATTTTATACTCTAAATCAGTATCATTTGGAAAAATTATGTTTAGTTTATCATTTATTGTTATGGTTGTCAAGGAGTTTTCAAAACTTACCTTTGTTATTTTTCCACTTATTTCATCTTTTTTAAATTCTTTCTCTATCTTTTTATATATCTCAATTTTTGACAAATCTGTATCATTTATTTTTTTACCAAGCATTACCTCATCATCAAAAGTAACTCCTGCAAGTAATATTTCATCATTTTTTTTGCTATTAATATCAACCTCTTCTAATATATATCCATCATCACTAAGTGAAAAAAATTTGTTATTATCCTTATCGTATGCAAAATATTTTGAAGTTCTTTCCACAACATCAATTTTAATTCCATTTGGAAGCTTTAATTTGAGTTTTATACTTTCGACATATGGAAGAGTAGTAACAGCCTTTTTATCACTTGTAAAATATTCAATAAAAATATTTTTTCCAACTTCAATTCCTGCTTTATTTACAATATCTTCTTTAGAGTATTTCATTGTTTCATTTAATTCAACATTTTCTAAATTAAAAGCTTTAAGAGTAAGTAACAAATATACCCCAGCAATCATAGCTCCAAAAATTACAAAGAAAAGAATTATTCTAGCTACTTTTCTTTTTTTCTTTCTTTCTTTTACAGTTACTTTTCCTGAATATTGTATATTACTTCCATTATTTGATTTTTTTTTGCTATTACTTGTCCCACTTTTTTTATTTGATACATTAGTAGATCTTTTTGTATTTTTTTCCATATATTACACCTACTTTTTTATTACCTCAGATATACATTTATATATTTTATTATCTACTCCATTTAAAACAAGTTTAGACGAATTTTCTGACATCATATTAATTATTTTTTCATCTAACATATATATTATTTTATTATATAAAAGAGTAGTAGTAAGGTCTTTTTGTTCTATAATAATTCCAGCATGAGCATCAGATAATACTTTAGCGTTATAATATTGATGATTTTCAGCCGCACTTGGAAGTGGTATAAGAATAGAAGGTTTAGAGGCTATTTCAAGTTCTGTAATAGTCATTGCACCAGATCTAGTTATACATATATCCGCAATTTTATACATTTTTGGCATATCAAATACAAACTTTTCAATTTTTATATAATCGTCAAGTTTAATATTTTTATCTTTTTCAACTCGTTTCTTCTTTTCTATTATATCATCATAATTTTTGTTTCCAGCAACAAGTATTACAAAAAATTCTTCACTTAATTTCTCTACTACCATATCAAAGACAATTTGATTAAATTTCATTGCACCTTGACTTCCACCTGTAACTAAAACAATCTTTTTATCTATCTTATCAAATCCAAGCTCTTTTTTACATCTATCTCTATCTAAATTATTTATATCTTCTCTGCTAAATTTTGCTGGAGTTCCAGTATATACAACATTATCTTTTCTTTTTAATCTAGTTTTTGCATCAGAAAATCCAACCATAACTTTATCTGCCTTTTTAGCGAGAAGTTTTACTGAAATTCCAGGAAATGCATTACTTTCATGCAAAACATACGGAACTTTACATTTTTTAGCAGCAAGCATTACAGGGCCACAGATATATCCTCCAGTCCCTATAACTAGATTAGGTTTAAATTCTTTTATTATTTTTACACTATCAGAAATTCCTTTATATGTTTCAGTTACTGCTTTTATATTTTTAAAAGTTAAACTCCTAATAAGTTTTCCTGTCCTTATATGCTTTATTTCAAATCCAGATTTTTTTACTAGTTCATTTTCAAGACCTGTCTTAGTTCCAATAAATAGGACTTCAGTATCAGGTTTGTTCTTTAGTATAATTCCTGCTATAGCAATTGCAGGATTTATATGTCCACCTGTTCCAGCACACGCAAAAATAACTTTCATAAATAATTCCTCTCTTTTTATTAATTTTTTCTACAAGTTCTTGATATATTAAGAAGTATCCCCATTGCACATAAATTTATAAATAAAGCTGTTCCACCATAACTAAAGAAAGGAAGTGGCATACCAGTTACAGGTACTGTACATGTAACAACAGCTATATTTACCAAAATTTGCAGTGCAAACGCACTTGTAATACCAGTTGCAAGTAAAGAGCCATACATATCCCTTGCCGTTATAGCAATTCTATATCCTCTATATATAAAAAATGAAAATAGTGCAAGCACTGTAACTGTTCCAACAAGTCCTAATTCTTCACCTAAAACTGAGAATATAAAATCATTTTGGGCTTCTGGAAGCCATAAATATTTTTGTCTACTCTGTCCAAGTCCTCTTCCAAAAATTCCACCTGAACCAATAGCATATAAACTTTGGGCTGCTTGCCAATTTCCACCTTTTATATCCTCTTCGGGATTTAAAAATGAAACTATTCTATCAAGTCTAAAAGAGCCACTAGATTCCGTTGAATCACCACTTGGCATGAATATAAATACTGCGAGCATAGCGGCTGCAGCTATTATTCCTGCTATGATATATCTTGCTTTTACTTTTATACCACTTACAAATATTATAGAGCAAGCTGCAACAAACATTACTATTGTACCACTAAGATGCTTTTGCATAAACATTACTATTACAACTAAAAGTAGCATTAAAATTGGTATTATATATCCTTTAAAAGAAGTTAGTTTCTTGTAATTTAATGATAAATATGTTGACATTCCAATAACTAATCCTATTTTCATTATTTCAGATGGTTGAAAAACAAGAGCACCAAAGCCAAGCCATCTTTTAGCTCCATTTCTTGTTTGACCAAGAGGTGTTAAAACTAAAACTAAAAGTACAAGACATATTATATAAAATAAATATCCCCATTTTTTATACCTTTTATAATCAATATTTGAAATTATTATCATAAAAATAAATCCTATAATTCCAAAGAAAAGTTGTCTTACTAAAAAATAATTACTATTGTTATAGTTACTAAGTGCATAATATGAGCTTGCTGATGCAACCATAACTATACCTGCACAAAGAAGTATAATTATAGTTATAAGCATACCAAAATCCAAATTATTTTTAGTATCTTTTTCGTTATTTTCAGATCCATCAGTAATTAATTTTAATTTTTTCATTTTTCACCTACTTATACCATATACGCTACAAAACATAATATAGCAGTTATAACCCAAAATAAAATTACAACTTTAGTTTCTTTCATTCCAGACAGTTCTAAATGATGATGGAAAGGAGCCATCTTAAATATTCTCTTTCCTTTAGTTAATTTAAAATAAGTAACTTGTAATATAACTGATAAAGTATCTATTATACATACAAATGCAACTATTGCAAGATATACTTCCATTTTCATCATAATTGCAATTGCAGCTACTGCACCACCAAGTGCTAGTGAACCTGTGTCTCCCATAAATACTTTTGCCGGATGAAAATTAAATAATAAAAATGCAAGACATGTTCCAACACTTGAAGCCCCAAGAATTATCATCTCTGTATTTGAATTTTTTACAGCAACTATTGTAAAAAATGTCATTATTATTGCAACAACTCCTGATGCAAGCCCGTCTAAGCCATCTGTTAAGTTTACTGCATTACTTGTACCTATAAGGATAAATGCTATAAATATTATAAATGCTCCAACTGATAAGGTAATTGGACTACTAATAAATGGAAGTGTTATATCTGTACCTAGTTTAAAAACCTTAAGATACATGAAAATAAATATAGCAGTTACAAGCACAAGTCCAAATATTTTTTTAAGAGGAGAAAGGCCCTTAGTATTTTTCTTAACTAATTTCTTGTAATCATCTACAAATCCAACTAAACCGAACCCAAGTATTGATATTATAGCAAGAATTAATGTTGGGTATTTTATTGAATTTATTGCAAGTATTACAACTATTACGATAAGCATAATAATTCCACCCATTGTTGGTGTCCCCTGCTTTTTTAAATGTTCTTTTGGGCCATCATCCCTTACGACCTGACCTACCTTAAATTTTTTTAGTATTGGCATTACAAAAAGTCCAACAACAAAGGTAGCAACGAAAGCTACAATTAAATTTAATGTTTGTGTATTCATAAGTTTTCTTTCTCCTTCTTTATTCTTATTCTATGTTTTTATCTGGCATACTTTCTGCAAGAGATTTTACAACTTCTCTTTCATCAAAATGAATTTTTTTGTTATTCTTAAGTATTTGATATGTTTCATGTCCCTTACCAGCAAGTATTATTATATCATTTTTCCAAGCTATTCTCATTGCAAATTTAATAGCTTCTTTTCTATTTTCTATACATTTATATAATCCCTTTGTCTTTTTCATTCCTTCTTCTATATCCTGCATAATCTTAGAAGGTGATTCATTTCTTGGATTATCTGTAGTAATAACCGTAAAGTCTGCAAGTCTTCCTGCAATCTCACCCATTATTGCACGTTTTGGTACATCTCTATTACCTCCACATCCAAAGACACATATAATTCTGCCCTTAGCATGTCTTTTTACAGCACTAAGTATTGCTTCTAAACTAGATGGTGTATGTGCATAATCAATCATTACAGTAAATGTTTTGTTAATAGGTACTATCTCACTTCTACCAGGTACCTTTACATTTGCAAGAGCAAGTAAAATAGCATCCATTTGACAATTAAACAAACTACATACTGCTATTGCAGCTAAACTGTTATATATTGTATATTTTCCTGGTATATTAACATGTATAGTTTCTAGCATTTTATTTACATACATTTTAAATTCAACATAATCTGCATTGATTCTAAGATCCGTTGCGGTAAGATTTACTTGATTATCAAGTCCAAATGTTGCATGTTTACATGTTAGCATCTTTATTAATTTTGGTGCATATATATCATCACCATTTACAATTGCAAGATCTGATATATCAAATAATTTTTTCTTTGCCATTAGGTAACTATCCATTGTTTTATGAAAATCTAAATGATCTTCTGATAAATTTGTAAACACACTTACAAAAAAATGTATACCATATACTCTATCAAGTGATAATGCATGTGAACTTACTTCCATAACGACATATTCCATACCACTATCTACCATATCTCTTAATAGTTTTTGCAAATCAAGTGATTCTGGTGATGTTCTTGTTGCTTCAATTTGTTTATTACCATATGTGTTATATATTGTTCCAATCATACCTGTTTTTTTACCAGAAGCGTTCATTATATCTCTTATCATATATGCAGTTGTTGTTTTTCCTTTTGTACCTGTTATTCCAATCATTTTTAGTTTACTAGATGGATTATCATAATATGTACTTGCAACAACAGCAAGTGCAATTCTTGAATTTTCAACTTTAATTATCGTTATACCTTTATCAAGATATTTTGATGTATCTATATCATTTTCAACAATTACACAAATTGCTCCATTACCAATGGCCTCATCTATATAATCATTTCCATCTTTTTCGTATCCCTTAACTGCAACAAATACATCTTTTTTTTCTATTTTTTTAGAATCATATTCTACTTTTCCTATTTCAACATTAGTTGTTCCAATTACTTCATTTGTAGTAAGATTTTCGATTAAATATTGTAAAAGCATTTTCTTTGCCTCCCTTTATTTTAATACATTAAATTATATCACATAACACTATCTTTTAAAACTTATAATTATAAATTATATAAATTTTATGGCAAATCTGTTGTATCAACACATTTTATTGTAACAATGGAACCTTTTTCAACTACAGTTCCTGGAGTTGGATCTTGAGTTAAAACATATCCATTTCCAACAATTCTTACATTAAGTCCTGCTGCTTTAAACTTAGCGGTAGCAACTTCAACAGTTTTGCTTCTTACATCTGGTACATCAACTGTTTGCTTAGCATCATCTGTTGTATATACTCTAACAGTAGAGCCTTCCATAAGTGATGCCCCTGCCTTTGGAATTTGTTCTTTTATTACGTCAGAATCATTTAAATTATTATCTGAAGCAATACTAAATCCTTTTTCTGAAAGTAGTTTTTTAGCTTCTCCTACAGTTTTAGAAGTTACATCTGGTATTAATGTTTCTTTTATATCATTATCTTCAATTGTATAATCTGGTGCGATATCAAGATATCTTAAACATTCATCTAAAATTGATCCTACAACGGGTGCACAAATTGCTGCTCCACCGTGTCCTGCCTCACTTTTTGGATCATAGATATTCATTACAACTACAAGTTCTGGATTTACAATTGGAGCTATGGATGCATATCCTGCCATATATACTTTTTGATCTCCTCTTCCCTCTTCACCTGTAGCTGTCTTTCCTCCAACTCTATATCCCTTAACAGCTCCTGATTTTGCTGTACCAGTTTTAGCTGTATCTTCAAGAGCACTAAGTAGAAGATCTGATGTCTCTTTTGACATTATTTGTTTTATTACTTTTGACTCTGTTTTTTCGTCATAATTTCCACTTCCACTTTTTATCTCCTTTACTACATATGGTTGAACAAGATAACCACCATTTGCAATTGCACAATAGTTTACAGCAGTTTGAAGTGTTGTTATTTGAACAGTTTGACCAAATGAAGTTGTGGCAAGGTCAACTGCTGTCATAGAAGCTGGGTTATGCATTATTCCGCTTGCCTCACCAGGAAGATCAATTCCAGTTTTTGAAGCAAGATTAAACGCTTCTAAATATTTACAAAAATGTTCTATTCCTATTCTTTGACCAAGTTGCATAAAAACAGGGTTACATGAATTCATTATCCCTTGTCTTAATGACTCTGAACCATGTGATCTAGGATATCTCCAGCATTTAATAGTCCAAGTCCCTACTTGCATGCTACCGCTACAGCTAAAATCACCTGCTTTATCCATTTGGGCTACATTTTCCTCAAGAGCTGCAGTAGCTGTTACAATCTTAAAAGTAGAACCAGGTTCTTGTGTATCTGAAATCACCTTATTACGCCACATTGCAGCAAGTTCTTCACTTTTTTCTTTTTTACTTAATATTTCCCATTTATTTTTTAATTCATCAGTATTTGGAGTAAAAGGTTCATTAGGGTCATAACTTGGATAATTTGCCATTGCAAGTACTTCACCTGTTGATGGTCTCATAACAACTGCCATTCCATACTGGGCAATATTTTCTTTAATCGCTTTTGATAGATATTTTTCTACAATAGATTGAATTGTAGCATCAATTGTAAGTACAATATCTTTACCATCAGTTGGAGCAACATATTGTTCATTTGTAAAAGGTGTTTCTCTTCCTTTACCATCAGTACTTCCAACTATTTTACCAGGAATTCCTGCAAGATCACTGTTATAATATGCTTCTATTCCTTCAAGTCCTACATTATCTGTTCCAACAAATCCAAGAACATTAGCAAGTAAAGTTGAATACGGATATACTCTTTTTGTATCTTCATCTACCCTTATACCAGAAATTTGTTCATCACTAATGTAGTTAAGTAATTTTGTTGCCTTATCTTCATCAACTTTTGTTGCAATAGTCTCACTAGATGAATTTTTACTTAATTTTGCAAGTACATCATCTTTATTTATTTCTAAAATTTCAGCTATTTTAGTTGCAATTTCATCTTTTTTATCTTTATCAACACTATTTGGAACTGCCGTTACAATATTTACAGATACACTTTGAGCAAGTACCTTTTCACCTGTTGCATCATATATTGTTCCACGTTTTGCAGCAACAGATCTTTGTCTTGTTTGCTGTTCATAAGCTTTTTCTTCATAATGTTTAGATTTTATTACCTGTATGTATATAAGTCTTGAAAGTAAAATTAGTGCAAGTATTCCACAACCAATTAAAATATTAATTATTCTTTTTTGATTTTTTAATGCCATATATGACAAATATATTCACCTCTTAATCTGTTAAATATTTTAACATAAAACAAAAACCAAGTCAAACATATATGTAAGTATACTATATGATACTTAATATTTGACCTGGTTATTACAAGTTTATTTAAATAAATTACCAAAAAATTGTGAAATTTTATCTCCTATTTCTTGAAAAAATGTGGATTCATCTTGAAGTTCAACTGAATTATTAGTTTTTGAAGTATCAACATATATAGTTTGATTCTTATCTGGCTTCTGCATTCCTAATTTTTGCTTTGCATAAGCTTCTATCTCATTTAAATCTGTATTTTGTTCAACATCTATTTGAGAAGTAACAAGTGCTGACTCTGCCTTAGTCAAGTCACTTGCTAAACTTTGTGATTTCAAATTTTTTTCATTTATAATGTTATATCTATATACAAGAACTAATGCCATAGTAAATACGCATACAATCATAATCACAGATGATGCTTTAGCCTTTGATTTTGGCTGAGCTTTTGCTTTTTTATTTACATTTTTTCTTCTTGCCTTTTTTTCATCATATGTATAATCTATTTTTCTTGCTGCACTTCCTGATTCATAATAATTATATCCGTAACTTTTTCTTGCTGGCATATGTTCTCACCTCTTTTCATTATATTTTTTCAAAAACTCTTAATTTGGCACTTCTTGCTCTTGGATTGTCTTGTAATTCATTCTCGTCACAAACTATTGGTTTTTTTGTAATTATTTTTCCATATGATTTACATCCACACACGCATACTGGAAAATCTTTTGGACATGTACATCTACCTTCTAGTTCTTCATATGTATGTTTAATAATTTTATCCTCTAAAGAATGGAAAGTAATTATAGCAAGTCTTCCTTGTGAATTTAAAGAATGCACAATATCTTTTACTGTTTGCCTTAACCTAATTAATTCTTCATTTACTTCTATTCTTATTGCTTGGAAAACTCTTTTAGCAGGATGTTGTTTCTCATTTAATGCCCTTGCTGGCATTGATGATTTTATAACATCTACTAATTCAAAAGTTGTTTTTATTTCGTTTTCTTTTCTTTTTAAGCAAATACTTCTGGCTATACTTTTTGAATATCTTTCCTCTCCATATTCTCTAAATATAGCTGCCAATTTTTCTTCTGGATATTTATTTACAACCTCGTAAGCTGAAAGTGTGTCCTCTCTATTCATTCTCATATCTAATCTTGCATCATGCATATAACTAAAACCACGTTCTGCCTCATCTAGCTGATAAGAAGATACTCCTAAATCAAGTAACATTCCATCTATTTTAGTTATTTGTAGTTTATTTAAAATTTCTATTATATTAGAATTATTATCGTGTACAAATTTTACATTGTTAAACCTACTTAGACGTTTTTTAGCAGCTTCAATTGCATCATTATCTCTATCTATTCCAATAAGAAGTCCCGTGTTATCAAGTTTTTCTAAAATATTATATGAATGTCCTCCACCGCCCAAAGTTCCATCTACATATATTCCGTCTTTTTTTATATTTAAATTTTCAATACATTCGTTTAAGAGTATTGATTTATGTTTAAATTCCATTTCTACTCCATTACTAGTTTTATAAATATTAAAATTATATCTTTTGTACATTTGCTTTTTTTCTTTTGTATAAAATTCTTTTGTTTTTTATTATTCATAAGTTTATATATTTATATCTTTTGTTAATATATTTAAATGCCTAAATTAGACATTTGAATAGCAATTTCATTTACATCCATGTTTTCTTTATCTGTATATTCAAGCCATTTATCTTTATCCCATATTTCAACTCTTGTTGAAACACCTACTATAAAAACTTCTTTTGAAAGTCCTGCATAATCCCTTAAATTTTGTGGAATATTTATTCTTCCTTGTTTATCAGTTTCACATTCAGTAGCACCAGCAAAGAAAAAACGAATAAAATTACGTGCATTTGGATTTGTAAGTGGAAGAGATTTAAGTTTTGCTTCAAATGTTGCCCATTCTTCTTTTGAGTATGCAAACAAACAATTATCAAGTCCTTTTGTTACAATAAAAGAATGTCCCAAATCATCACGAAATTTTGCAGGAACGCTAACTCTTCCTTTATCATCAAGTTTGTTATTATACTCTCCAAGTAACATTTAAAAGCTCACCTCCATTTTTACCACTTTGCCCCATTTTTTACCACTTAGCTATATTTTAGTATATAATTTAGAAAAAATCAATACTTTTATTAAAAAAAATAAAAAAATATATATTAAAATTATGTACTTTGAATTTTATATTTAATATTATAAATACCATATTAATAATAAATTAAATCTCCAATTAGAAAAACAAAAGTGACATAGTTTTCTTTACTATATCACTTAAAAATAAAACATTAATCTTAAAATTATAACTTCTACTTGATATAAAGCCTAGGGCGAAAACCTATATTGCCAATCGCGTTAGAGGCACTACTGTAGTTACGATATGAAACAGGATAGTCACTACAGTCATTATTGTAGCTACCGCCACGATAAACGAAATTAGAACTGCCAACCTCGCTCGTCCATTCCCATACATTTCCGGCTAAATCATAAATATTTTTAGTCTTCCAATTCTCACTAAATCCTGCTGTTCTCTTTGTTCCACTATTTTCATTAGCTGGAGCTAAAGAATTTTTATAATTTCCATAATATCTACTATCTGTTAAACTTGCTGATGCATTTATACTACTTAAAATATCTTCTATCCAGTGACATGTTGTATCCCATGCTTTTCCTGTTAACAATCCTGTTTGTACATACTCACTATTTATCATTTTTTCTGCACTTGCTTTTGCATTTGTATAATTAATATCCGTCCAAACTATTGCATCTTTTTTACTTACTGGAATTCCTGTTTTATTACTAGTTGATGAATCTCCTTCTGGTATTCCAGCTTCATATCTTCCTATATAAAAGCCTCCATATTTTTTTACATCTGCTGTTTCATCTGTTATACCATTTGGTAATGTATCATCACCTGTTGGTTTACCACCTCTGAAACTTGTATCTTTTACATATGCATTCTCAGTTGCTGGTACCCATACAAATTCATTACCATTGCTATCTTGTATTACAAGTCCAGTATCTTTTGTTCCTTCTTTATATGTAAATCCTTTTGGAATTGGTACTCCTTCTACTTCTTCTGCAATTTTTTCTTTCCATTCATTTCTAACACTTTCACTTTTCTTTGTTGCTCCGTCCGTTACTTCTGAAAACCATTTATACTCTGTGTTATTTTCAGTTTCTCCATTCCATGCTAATTTTCCTTTTACTACTGATACTTTATCTTTATATTTCTTTGTACTTGGTAACTCTGTTACCATACTATCTCCAGATAAATTTACACTTGATTTATCAAAACTTGTTGGATCATCTGTGTATTTTTTTGATAGATACATCGACAATTCATCTTGTATACTAGTCATATCTTCCTTAAATGTAGCTTCTTTTGCACTACTTACTGGATTATTTTTTGTTATTGTAAGTATTACTGCTGCTGCAAGTATTATTATTACTATTATAGTTACAATTAACACAATTAAAGATATACCCCTTTTATGAGTTAGTTTTGTAAAATTTTTATTTACATCTATTTTTTCCTTTAATTTCATATATTTTTCCTCTCTTTCTTTTGTATAACATATTTATATCTTATAGCCATGTCCAGTATACACTGAAAAAAAAAAAATGCAATACTACATAACTATTTTTATTAAATATTTGTTACTATTCAGACTAGGAGAATAATAATTAACATATAACGAAGCAATGTTCCTAAATATTGTGATAATATACCTGTTTTTTTTAAATTACTTTTGTACTTTGTATTTGTATCATATAATAATGTATATTCATCTGTACTGTAATTTCTTACAGATATATTTCTATTGTTACGTCTAGACGAAGTAGCATCAGTATACATTTTAAAGAATACAAATTAATTTTTTTGTTACAGAAAATGTCTAATATGCAAAAAATTAAATACGAATTAAGTTATCCACAAATACATAATACTGTTACTAAAATTTTAGGTTCTAGTCTGAATAGTAACAAAAAATAGAAACCCCATAAACCTAGAATCTCTATTTTTAAATTTACACTATTTATAATAATACTTTAGGACATTAAACAACAGGTTAATTTTTTTCAGGCGGCATCTCTGGTAGGCTAATACCTAGTTTAAGATATTTACCTACTGCGGTACCATCCTCTACACTTAATACTCCGTCTTTATATGCATCCATAGCATTTTTTTTCCTATCTGTAAGTGGATCAACTTTGATCATATTAGCTGCATATTTTACTATAAAGGTCTCATCTTCTTCTGTAATATATCCATCTCCATCCGCATCGCCAACTTGACTATATGGGCACTGTATTCCAACACTTTTTGCCCATGCCTCCTCTGTATCATCATGATACTTTTCATAATCAGCTTTTGAATCATCACCTATATATAATAATTTCCCTTTTTTTATAAGAAGCTTATTTGCATATTCTTCTGTAATATCTGGTATATATATTCTTAAATTTCCATAGTCTCCTGAATCAACATTTATATCATATTCTGATTTATCAGCATTTTTTATAAGAATATCATTTATATTATCTTCTAATTCATCTCTAAAAGAGCTTAAATCAGATTTAAATTTTGCCTCCTTAGCACTTTTAATAGGATTATTTTTGTTAATAGAAACAATTATTACAGAAGCTAATATAATAACAACAATAATTGTTATTATAAGCACAATCAAGGAAATTCCTCTTTCATTTTTTTTCATATACCTTCCTCCTTCATTTGTTTAATTAATTTTATAATAAAATTTATTTTTTTTCAATACCTATTTGTGCATTTGCATTTTATTTCATCTGTTCTTTTATTTTTTCTTAGTTTAGTAACTACATCTTTTAAAACATTGTAAATTATCTTTACATCTTCACTAGTATTTTCTTCACCAAGAGTAAAACGTATGGAACTAGTTGCAATAGTATCTTTTCTTCCTATAGCTGTTAAAACATGAGATGGAGCAAGAATACCAGCTGTACATGCACTTCCTGAAGATGCACATATTCCATTCATATCTAACATTAAAACTAAAGATTCTGAATCAATACCATCTATACAAAAATTAACATTTGAACATAGTCTTTCTTTTCTATCACCATTTAAAATAACTCCTTCTATTCCACTTTCGATATCATTTATTAATTCATCTCTTATTTTTTTTACTTTATCACTATGTTCTATAATATTTGAAGTTGCAATTTCAATTGCCTTTCCAAGTCCAACAATTCCAGGAACATTTTCTGTTCCTGCTCTTTTTGAACATTCTTGATGCCCACCATTTATAACTGGTTCAAATTTTACGAAACTACTTATATATGCCGCTCCCACTCCTTTTGGTCCATAAAACTTATGTGCAGACAATGAAAGAGCATCTATGTTTAATTTTTTTACATCTATATCAACATTTCCAACTGCTTGAACAGCATCAGTATGAAATATAATACCTATATCTTTTGCAATTTTTCCTATTTCATGTATAGGTTCAATTGTTCCTATTTCATTATTTGCAAACATAACACTAATAAGAATGGTATCACTTCTTATATTTCTTTTCAATTCATCAAGATTTATAAATCCTTTATCATCTACATCTAAATATGTGACTTCAAAACCTTCTTCTTCAAGTTCTTTACACGTATTTAAAACTGCTAAATGCTCAATTTTAGTTGTAATAATATGTTTTCCCTTTGATTTATTAGCTCTTGCTATTCCTTTTATTATCATATTATCACTTTCGCTTCCACCAGCAGTAAAATATATTTCATTACTTTCTGCCCCTATAGCTTTTGCAACTTTTATTCTTGCTTTTTCAACTGCCTCTTTAGAAACTCTCCCAATAGAGTACGCTGAGGAAGGATTTCCATAATTAAGTGTAAAATACGGCAACATTTCTTTTATTACTTCATCCTTAACATATGTAGTTGCACTATGATCAGCATATATTATTTTTCCCATAAAAAAACATCCTCTCTAAAATACATATTATATATTATGTATTTTTAAAAAGTATGTTATTAAGCTAAAACTATTTTTAAATGTTTATTTCAAGTCCATCATTTCCTACTATCAAATTTGGAATATTCAATTTGATTATTTCACATTTAGCATCAAAATACATATGTGATGTTATTATTTTTTTATCAACATATTTTGATGATAATTGTATTATATTATCACATCCCATATGAGCATTATCATCACCTACTAATTTTGAAGTATCACAAAAAATGGCATCACTATTTTTTATAATTTTTTCAACTCCATCGCACAGACAACTATCTCCCGTAAAGCCAATTTTTTTATTATCATTATCTTCAATAACAAAACCATAAGCCTCTGCTGTGTGTTTTACTTTATAACTTCTAATTACATATCCATCAACTTTATCAAACTTATGGTTATTTTCTTTTACACCAATTATTTTTATATTTAATTTATCGCAAAACTCTTCATAACTTCTAAAATTTGATAGATTAAGTATGTCTTTTACTTTGCCCCTTTCACTATCATTACAAACAATATATAACGGTTTTGATTTTTTTCCATCTCTTTTATTAAACAAGCTTAAAAGTACAAATGGTAAATCAAAAAAATGATCAGCATGAAAATGAGTAATTAAAATACACTCAAGCTTTGAAATGTCTATTTCTTGCCTTAATATTCCCTTTAAAGTTCCATTTGGAATGTCTATTAATATTTTATTATCTATCAAATAAGAAGCACTGTTATCTTTACTAAATATAGCACCTGCCCCTATCATTTTTACATTCATGTAATCACCCTATAATTATTTTACTATAAAGCATATTTTTTGTAAAGAAAAAACCTAGAAGAAAATTACATCTTCCAGGTTTTGGATTACAGCATCACTTTACTTAACTTTGGTGACATAGGTACTATTTTTATCTTCTTATCTATATACTCTGATACAAAACTATATTGATGAGTCGACAAAATCATAAATCTCTTTTTGTCTCTATTACAATACTCTTTTACAAATTTAATCACATTTCGGGCATTTTCCTCATCAAGTGAACCTATTGGCTCATCAATACACACCAAGTCTGTATCCTCTAAATTGTACAAAGATCTTGCAAGCAAAGCACGCTGCATCATACCATTTGATAATTCTTTAGCAGAAACTTTTTTTAGAGAATCAACAGTGAATTTTTCAAAAAGTCCTACACCTCTAAGTATTTCAATCAATCTTTCGGAATCCCTATCAGCCTGATAGTCACCTAACGTGATTTCACTTAAAAGGTCCTGTGAGCCAAAACTAGAAGTATCATTAAAATATTTTATACTCTTAAGTTTCCATGTTGTCTCAGGAAGCCTATTTTCTCCTGAAATAATTTTAATTAGTGTACTTTTTCCTGTTCCACTTTTTCCTTCAAGAAGCGTCATTTCACCCCTTTTAAGTGTAAATTTATTATCAAGAATTAATCTAAAGCCTGTCACTGAATACTCGTAGTTAGACTTAGGAATTTCAAGTATATCTTTTGAATATTTTTTTCCTTTAATTTTCTCTTCTTCAAAAAATACATTCATAATATTAAAAAAGGTTTCCTCATACTTCATTTTGTACTCCCTTTTTTCACTTATTATGCGCCAAATTTGAGTTACTTCACTATTTATTGCAATAAGTACCGAAGAAAAGGCTGCACCTAATGCAATAGCAAGAGTAAGTGTACTAGAAGAAATACTCTTATTAGATATAATCATAGAAAAAACTACAGCTATAATTGAAACCGAAATCAAGAAAGATTTTAATACAAATCCAACATTTTTCCTTCTTCTTTCTTTCATAGTAAGATCCATATATTCTGAATTTACATATATTGCCTCCTTGGAAAGAAATTCAATGTGTTTATCAGATATAGGTTCTATCTCCTCAATATCACGTGTAACATTGCTTAATCTTTCTTGTACTTTACCGGCCTTCTTCCAGTATCTTGCACAAAGTTTAGATGAAATGATGGAAACTATAACACAAAGTATAGTTGATATAGCAAGAACTATGAAGAATAAAAATGGATTATTAAATTGAACTAATGCTACCTTAATAAGTAAAATTAAAGAAATGATAAATACTACTATTCCTGAGAAGAATTCTAAAGAATTGGAAAGATTCTCTACCCTCTTAAGAGTATAACTTGTTACTGTATCATTAATTACTCTATTTGATACATGATGTCTTCTTCCTTTTTCATCAACAGTTTCTACCTTTCCTCTAGTTTTACTTAGTATAATAGTCACTTTTCCTGAAAGAAAGTTCTTAACTTTAGGTTCAAGCATAGCATCATTTTCACTAAGTTTTACAGTGATAAATCTTGCTAAAGGATCTTTAAGAAAAAATATAGCTAAAAAAAGTAAAGAAAGTACTAAGTTTTCCATAAAATACAAAGATGCAAGCATAAGCATAAATGAACCTATTTGAGAAGCCAACTTTTCAAGTACACTTAGAAAGGTATTACTAGCAAGTCCAAATTTTAATTTTCTTGAGAGCTTAAAGAATTCATTAGATTTTTCTGCTACATTAATTAAATTCTTTTCATTCAAAAAAAATTCCCCCTTTTAAAATATTTTTTTAAAATATAGCACCTTATCACTTTTAATTATATCACATTTTAAAGTGAGTGTAAACTTTATAGGATACATAATTTCTAGTTTAGGTTGACTTTAAATAATATATTGTATATAATGTATAAAATTGGAGGAAAGAATATGATTAATATAAAATTAAAAAAAATTAACGAAAAAGCTAATACACCTACACGTTCATCTAATCAAGCTGCAGGATATGATCTTTATGCATGCCTTGATAAGGAAAAAATAGAAATAGAACCTCACCAATCTATTAAAATAAATACAGGTTTGGCACTAGAGATTCCAGATGGATATTTTGGCGGAATATTTGCAAGAAGTGGTCTTGCTACGAAAGAAAACTTAAGGCCCTCAAACTGTGTTGGTGTAATTGATTCTGACTATAGAGGTGAAATACTAGTATCCATTTTTAACGATTCTACTGAAAAAAGAATAATATCAAATAATCAAAGAGTTGCACAGCTTGTTATAATGCCTTATTTAGAAGTTTCATTTAATGAGGTAGATAATTTAAGTGATACTATAAGAAGTACCAAAAGTTTTGGTTCAACAGGAAAATAATAATAGTATTATTTTAATTATTTAGTTTTAAACAAAAAATGTATAAAGATTTATAAAAGACAAAGCCCAACTATGATTTCATAAAATCATAGTTGGGTTATATATTATTTTTTCTTTAAAAAGTTCTTTTTTTCCTTGAAATTATATTAGTAAGTATAATAAAAAGAAGTGCAAAGCATAATATAATAGCCATATTAATAATTAGTGGTTTTAGTGTTTGAATATTAAACTGCTCTATTGTTTTTAAAGCCTCATTAGTACTTACATAATAATATGTTGGTAATAAATGAGCCATTTTTAGTACTGAGTCAGGTAGCCATCTCATCGGTACAAATACTCCACATATAAAACTTGAACCTAAAGCTACTACATTTACTATTCCATTTATTGCTCCTTTACTTGATACTAAATTTCCAATAAAAAATGCTATTGTAGTTGCACAAATTGTTAATACTAGAGAATTTATAATATATATAATTCCTTGTATTTTTGTCATTACATCTCCTAATATAAAAAAGCTTATAACAACATATAAAATCCATAATATAAAAGAATAACAACAATTTGATATCAACAATATTTTATTATGTTTTTTATAATTTGTACTGCTTACTATTATTCTTTTTCTTATTTTTTCATTATTAAAGCTGCTTAATATTAAGCTAATAATTAACAATAAACATGACAATATGCTATAACTTGCAAAGTTGTAATAAAATGTTGCATTTGAAATAGCATTAGTATCTAATTTTGAAGTAATCTCTGTTTGGACCTGATCTGATAGTGTTTCATTTATTTTGCTAATCAGTTCATCTTCATTAGTAATATTTTTTTGATATATCTTTGCTACCTTAATATATCTTGACACAAGCATTTCTTCAAGTGAAGCCTGATAATCTCCTGTACTTTTTATTTCTAATTCTACATTTTTTTCTTCCATAAAATCCTTACTATAATTTTCTGGAATATATATAACGTAATTTACGTCTCTATAAAATAAAGCATCATTTATTTTTTCCTCGTCGGTTTTAATATCGACTATATTACTATTATCTGTTATATATTTTATAAAATCTTTTGTAATACCTTCATCCTTATCATAATTTACAATTAAAACATCTGGCTTAGTTGCTATAAAATTCATACTTTTTTCACTTGTTCTCATATTTGAAACACCAAATAAAAGTAACATTACCGTAAAAAGAATTACTGTTATTTTATTTTTATTTAAAATTTTCCAAACCGTCTTAAATACTGTCATATTTCTGCCTCCTTAAACTAAAGAATGATATTACAATGAGTATAAGTGCAAAAATAAGTAAACTTGCAATATTAAACCAATATCTATCTAATCTATCATAATAATACAATGAATAAAAACCATCTGTTATCATACTAGCTGGATTAATTTTGTTTATTATTGGTACGTTTTTATCAACAACATATTTCATCGTGATTCCCATCATTCCAGATAAATAACACCCTAACATAGTTAATGCAATCAAAATTCCTGTTTTGGTATTTTCACTAGCTTTAAATATTGTTCCAACAAAAGTTCCAAGAGCTAATCCTGCAAAACTTCCAACAATTGCAAGTAGTATAATTAACCCTGTATTACTTCCATAGTCAACTCCTAATACAAACAAAGTATATAATAATAAGATTGCAAGTCCAATTAATTGCACTATATAACTTGCAAGTAAACTACTTAAAATAATTATACTTTTTTTTGTAGGTGATACTGCTATCCTTTTTCCTTTATTAGACATATTTGCAAGGATTTGATTTATTGATACCATACTTAACATTCCACCATATAAGCAAGTCATTGCTATAAGGGTGTAAAATTCGATCATGGTATAACTTAAATTACTGTTAGAGATATTTTTTAATTCTACATTATCTTCTTTAGCCATTTCTATTGCTTTATTATATATTTCATCATAGTTTATAATATAATTTCCAGAAGCAATCTGTTTTTGGATTTGTGTTTGTGATAGTTGCTTAATAATATCACTTGTTTGTACGATTTCTTCTGCTACGTGTTTGAATACCGTTTCATCAATTCCATTTGTAACAAAAGTTAATACTGGCTTATCTTGTTTTAATTCCATGTATCCAATTATTTCACCTTTATTAAGAAGATCTTTTGCTTCTTCTTTTGTAGTATATTGTGTGTTAAATAATCTATCTTCATTATTTTCATCACTTAATTTTTCAAACGATGTCTTAAAAACTTCATTGTTTTCAAATTCTTCATTTTGGACGATTGCTATATTTATAATATCCAATTTTTCACTATTTTCTATATTTGAAAAAGCTACTTTAAAAAGAGTTCCTAATATTATTGGAAAGGCAAAAGTCCAAAATATTAGCATTTTATTTCTAAGAAGAGCTTTTAAGGAATATTTAAAATTATGAATAAACATCTAATCACGAAGCTCCTTTCCTGTTAATTGTAAAAATACATCATTGAGCGTAGGTCTTTCAGAATAGATTTTATTGTAATTTATTTTCTCTTTTTTTAAGTATTCTATCATATCAACTAAATTATTTTTACCTTCTTTATATGTAATAAGTAAAATATTACTATTATATGTTACATCATCAACATTCTTTAACTCTTTAATCTTCTCTATATATACAGTATCTAATCTATTAACATCTACTGTAATTTTTTCTTCTATTTTAGCAAGTTCTTTTAATTCATCAATTGAACCTGATGCAATTATTTTACCTTTATCAAGAATAATTACCCTATCACAAAGTATTTCTACTTCTTCCATATAATGTGTTGTATAAACTATTGTAGCTCCATCATCTCTTAATTTTTTTATTCCATCTAATATATTATTTCTACTTTGAGGATCAACAGCAACGGTAGGTTCGTCTAAAAAAATTAGTTTTGGTTTATGTGCAATACCACAAGCAATGTTTAATCTCCTTAAAAGTCCACCAGATAGCTTTTTAGGATAAAATTTCTTAAATTCCTCTAAACCTACTAATTTTATAGCATCTTCTATATATTTTTTTCTGGTAGATTTATCCTTTATGTATAATCCACAAAAATAATCAATATTTTCATATACAGTTAATTCATTAAAGACTGATACGTCTTGAAATACCACTCCGATTTTTGATTTTATATCATATGCGTCAGGATTCATACTCTTACCAAATATTTTAATTTTGCCCTTACTAAATTTTAATAGAGATAATATACAGTTTATAGTAGTAGATTTACCGCTTCCATTAGGTCCAAGTAGTCCTAGAATTTCTCCCTCATGTACTTCAAAAGATAAGTTATCTATAGCTTTTAATTCTTTGTACTGCTTTACCAAATTTTTAACTTCAATAATATTATTCATTTTTATGACCATTCCTTTCTTTGCCTCCGCTAACGCTACGTCTTTGAAAGGCACAAAATTTAATTTTTCAAACTTTCTCCTTTTATATTTTGTAGCGCACAAAATATAAAATACACACAAAAAAAGATTTGGTGCTATTTTGCCAAATCTTTTTTTTTATTTTACATATTTTTATAACACTTCATACAAATTCCTTCATCAGAAAATTCATTTGCATATGTCCAACATCTAGGACATTTTACACCAGTTGCTTTTTCAACAACTACTTTCTTTTCATCTGATTTTTCTACTTCAAGTTCAGATACAATTGCAACTAATGCAATTTCTTTTTGATTATTCTTTACAAAATCATATTCTTCACCATTTGTATAAATAGTGATTTTAGCATCAAGTGCACTACCTATTTTTTTATCAGCACGTGCGGCCTCAACATCTTTTGCAAAACTTTCTTTTATTTCAAATATTCTATTCCATTTTGCAATTAACTCATCATCTATATACATATCACTTTCTGATGGGAAGTCTTCAAGTAAGATACTTTCTTTCTTTTCATCTCTTGTATTCATAAAGCTATAAATTTCTTCAGATGTAAATACAAGTATTGGAGAAATCAAACGTGTAAGTGTATACAAGATATCATACATTGAAGATTGTGAGCTTCTTCTCTTTTCATGATCAATTCTAAATGTATATAATCTATCTTTTATAACATCCAAATATTTACTTGAAAGTTCTGTTGTACAAAATCTATGTATTTCACTATATACTAAGTGATACTCATATGTACTATATGCCTCATTTATGTACTCAACTAATTTATTTAATTTGTACATAATATATCTATCTAGTTCATCTCTATCTTTGTACTCAACATAATCTATTTTTGGATCGAAATCATTAGTATTACCAATTAAAAATCTTACAGTATTTCTTATTTTTTTGTATACTTCAGATATTTGTTTTAGAATATCTTTAGATAAACGCATTTCACTATGATAGTCTGAAGATGTTGCCCATAATCTTAAAATATCTGCACCATATTCGTTTACTATATCAAGTGGAGCAATTCCATTTCCTAAGGATTTTGACATTTTTCTTCCTTCACCATCTACTACCATACCATGAGTTACTACCTCTTTATATGGAGCCTCTCCCTTTGTAGCAACAGATGTTAATAATGAAGATTGAAACCATCCTCTATACTGATCATTTCCCTCTAAATACATATCAGCTTTTCCTTCAGGAAGTCCGTAATTTTCATTTAATACTCCTACATGTGAAGAGCCTGAGTCAAACCATACATCCATAATGTCTTTTTCTTTTACTAAAGTATCACATCCACATTCACATACATGTTTTTTACCTAATATTTCTTCAGGAGTTTTTTCAAACCATGAACCTGAACCTTCTTTTTCAAACATTTCTTTTACTTTAGAAATTGTTTCATCATTAATGTACTCTTTACCACACTTTTCACAATAAAATATTGGAATTGGAACACCCCATGTACGTTGTCTTGAAATACACCAATCACTTCTATCCTTAATCATATTAGTCATTCTCTCAACACCCCAATCAGGATACCATTTTACATTGTGTATTTCATCTAATGCTTTTTGCCTAAATCCATCAATTGATGCAAACCATTGCGTTGTAGCTCTGTATATAACTGGCTTTTTACATCTCCAACAATGTGGATATTGGTGAGTTAGTTCTTTTGCTGCAAATAAATCATTAGTTTCTTCTAGATATTTAATAATCTCTTTATTTGCCTTAGCATAGAACATACCTTCAAATTTTCCTGCTTCTTTTGTCATATGACCATGTTTATCAACAGGTACAATTATTTCAATATCTTTGTATCTTTTACAACACAAATAATCCTCATGACCATGACCTGGTGCTGTATGTACACAACCTGTACCAGCATCTAAAGTTACAAGTAAGTCTTTATCAGATCCTAGTATTACCCTTGAAGTTTTATTTTCTATTACTGGGTTTATACATATTATATTTTCAAGTTCTTTTCCTTTAAATGTAGCAAGTACTTTGTATTCTTCTATGTTTCCTATTTGCATTACTTCCTCTAGTAATTCTTTAGCTAAAACATAGTTCTCAGTTCTTCCTTCTTTTTTTCCTTCTACCAAAACATACTCAAACTCTGGATTTAAAGTTATAGCTTGGTTTCCAGGTAAAGTCCAAGGTGTTGTTGTCCATATTACTACATATGTATTGTCTAAAGATACATAGCTTTTAAATAAATCTTTATCATCTTGTACCTTAAATTTTACATATATTGATGTTGAAGTATCATCTTTATACTCAATTTCAGCTTCAGCAAGAGCTGTTTCACAATCACTACACCAATATACTGGTTTTAGATCTCTATATATGTATCCCTTTTTGTACATATCTCCAAATACACCTATTTGTTTTGCTTCAAAGTCTTTATTTAGTGTAAGATATCTTTTTGATTTATCCCTATAATCTCCAAGTCCACCTAATCTTTCAAATTGTTTTGCTGTTCTTTCAACTGCATCTAGAGCATATACCTTACAAATTTCTCTAAATTTAGTTATACCAACATCATCTTTAGTTATTTTTTTATCTTGTTGAACTTTCTTCTCTATTGGTAGACCATGTGTATCCCAACCTGGTACATAAGGTGCATAATATCCATTCATTGTTTTATAACGAATTATTATATCCTTTAAAATTTTATCTAGTGCATGACCTGCATGGATATCCCCATTAGCATATGGAGGCCCATCATGTAACACAAATCTTTTACCAGTATTTTTATTTTTCTCTAGTGCTAAATAATATATTTTTTTATTAATAAAGTTATCAAGGATTGCTGGTTCTTTCTTTGTTAGATTTCCTCTCATTTCAAATTCAGTTTTAGGCAAATTTAAAGTTTTTGAATAGTCCTTTTTTTCTTCCATTTTTATATCCTCCTTAAATTTAAAAAAATATATAAAAAACGCACATACCTGTATACAAAGGTTACGTGCGAAACTATCTATACCTTATATATACAACATACCAACATATGTGTCCTTTATTACGTAAGGAATACGGCGACGCTTACTATTATTTCAGCTAGCAACTCGGAGATGATTTTCACTATAAGTTAATCTAACTAGGCTTTCACCGTCCCTAGCTCGCTTTATATTTGGCTTATAATTACTCGTTCTCGTCATAGTTTTTATATATTTTTTATTTCATAGCACTATTATATCACAAAGATTATATTTTAACAATAGAAAGTAAATTTTTATACAAATATTTCTAAAAAATCTTTAAATATATTTTTAATATATTACCTGATAAAATCCTTTTTTTAAACATTTACACAAAATGAGAATAAATAACATTCTATTACTTTCAATTTTATTTCTAACTAGAAAATATACTTCTTAGCGTATTATCAAAAATTATAGCTAGGTACCCCATTGGCAAAGAAAAAATATATGTGAAAATGGAAATGAACATTGGAGTGCTAGAGAACTAATGAAAATGCTAGAATACAACAAATGGGAAAATTTTAAAAAGGTAATAAATAAAGCTAAGGACTCTTGTAAAAATAGTAATATTAGTGTAGTTGAACATTTTCCTGATATCAGGAAGTTGTCAAAACGTGCTAATAATGCAGAGGTATTAATAAAAGATTATAAATTAACTCGTTATGCTTGCTATCTAATAGCGCAAAATGGAGATCCAAGAAAAGAAGTAATTGCTCTTGCTCAAACATATTTTGCAATACGAACTAGAAAACAAGAAATTAGTAAAAAAGAGTATAGCTTATTAACAGAAGACGAAAAGAGATTTTATCAAAGAAATTTAACAAGAAAAGGTAATTATTCTTTAAATCAAGCAGCAAAAAAAGCAGGAGTAAAAAATTTTGATAAATTCCATAATTCTGGATATAAGGGACTATACAATGGTGAAACTGCTGATGATATTGCAAAAAGAAAGTGCTTAAGATATAGAGAAGATATTTTAGACAATATGGAAAGTGAAGAACTTTCGGCTTATTTATTTCGTATCATTATAATATTGAAAAAATATTAGAAATGTAATTGGTGAAACTATGTCAGAAGATTTACCAACACCTAAAAAAAAGTTTAAAACAATTAGAAAAAGGAAGTAATTTAGTAAAAAAATACATAAAAGAATAAATATAAGGCAACTATTTACTCTGATATTTCCTAATACAAATTGTACATACTGACATTTAAATACAGCTAACCAATAAAATTAATACGTTCCAAAAAATGTACTTTTTTACACTTTTTGGAACCAATAAATGTATTTTTTTACATTTTTTAGAATATATTGATTTTTTTACAACTTTTTTTAAGAAGTTCTATTTGATATGTATCATCTAAAATAGCCTCTTTACTTGCTTTTATAACCTCATCATACTCAATTTTTGAAAAGTCAATTTCATAACCACACTCAAGCATAAGTTCACGAATAAATTCACGTATGGCTCTTCCATTTCCCTCTCTAAAAGGATGTATTACATTAAGTTCTGTCATAAGATACGAAATCATTTTTATAAATTCATCAAAATTCATTTTCTTAAACTCTTCTAAATTTATTTTACTCATTACACTTTTTAGATTTTCTTCTATATATTCATACTGTGAAAAAACAAAGTTTTCTTTAATAATATTTTCAAGTCTATACATACCTGCAAAATCGTATACATCACAAAAAAGATAGCTATGAATGAATTTAAGTCTTTTTTCATCAAATACTTTAGGAAATTCCACCTCATTAATAGTTGCAAGTTTAAAGGCAACCATTTTTCGTTCATACTTTTCCAATTTCTTCTCATCTTTAATATCTAGTTTGTTTACAAGTACATCCGTACCTTTGTATGTATACCTTGAATTTATAACATCATACATATACTTCCCTCTTTACATATTTTTAAATTCATTTTTTATAATTTCTATTCCCTCTTGTTCAGTTATTTTATTGTCTAAAAAACTATTTATTAAATCTATATCACTTTTATCTAAATTCATTCCTTCAAAACTCATACTTGCTTTTATATTATTTATTATTTTTTCATTTTCATTTAATACATTATCCAATTTTATCACCTTACTATATTACAATAAGTGGTATAGTTGTTTCTTTTTTAGTAAGTCCAGAATGATTTCCTTTTGTATTTAAACAATCTTCTATGTTTATTTTATCGCATACCATAAATTTATCATTTACAACTATCCCTATATATTCCCCCAAATTTTCTTTAGCCTTCTTACTTAATTTAGTATTTCCAAATATTTTATACTTTTCTATCTCTGATTTTTTTAATAAAATTACATCTTTATTAAATTCGCTTAAAAATTTTTCTTCAAATTCTTCTTTTGCTTCATCCTTTACAAAGAAGCTTATCATTCTTGTATCTATACTTGGAAGTGCATAAAAATATTTAGTGTAATCCGTATTTTGATTTAAGTACATCATACTTACCATATCAACTTGTCCATGATCAGCTATCACAATTACTTTTACATCATCATTATCGTTCTTTATAAATTTTATACCCTCTTCAACTTCAGATATAATATTTTTAACTTCTTGACTATTTACTCCATACATATGAGATGCAGCGTCAAGTCCATCAGTATATAAATAGCTAAAAGACGTATCTGAATTTTTTAGTTTTTTAGACATGTTCATAAAACCTTCTCTAATAGAATAAAAGCCATGAGTACTAGCTTTACTGCCTGAAAACATTCTAGAATAACTAGATGATATTAATTCCCTAGGCATTGAAATATTAACAGTAGTATTTAATTTTTCAAATATACTTTCAAATTCAAATACTTCTTTTATATTAATTCCTTTATCTTCAACTTTCTTCCCTGTTTTTCTTTCAACCATAGGAAGTGGGCAGTAATTTAAGTTTTTGCTTCTTAAATACTGCCACCATCCAAAAATTCCGTGTTCTGATGGATACTTTGCACTACATACACTTGTAAGTACACATGCTGTTGAAGTTGGATTTACTGTTCGTATACCTTCCCTTAAATTTTTCTTTAATATTGAACTATCACTTAATTCATTTACTTTATAATACCCAAGTCCATCTACAAGAACAAGTAATACTTTTTTACTATCTCCTATATATTCTTCTAACCTTTGATACTTTTCTTTCTTTATTTCTTGTTTTACTCCAAACTTACTTGATAAATATTTTATTAAATCTACTATATCTATGTCATTATAACTAGTATCTGAAAGGTAATTATTTAATTTTTCTATATTTTCTTTTAAATTTTGCATAATAACTCCTTTTTACTTAATACAAAATGTTGCGTATAACGGAACAGATTTTATTCCATTTTCAAAGCCAAAATTTTTATTAGATATTCTAATACTATATTTTGGTTTAAATTTCTCAATATACATATTTAAACTCTTTGATTTTATATTTTTGTTTGCTTTTACTTCGACTGGTATTATTCCATCATCATTATATAGTAAAAAATCAATTTCTGCCTTATTTGAAGAGCTCCAATAATATAAATCATTTTTATTTGAGACGAACTGTGTTGCAACATAGTTTTCTGTTATTATTCCTTTATAAATCTCTAAATTATCCAAAATTATATCATTATATTTTACTCCAAGTAATGAAGTAAGAAGACCAACATCACTAAGATAAAGTTTAAAACAATTTTCATCTATAAATCCTTTTAATGGTATCTGTATATTTTTTATCAAATTACTCTTATATATCATACTGCTAGAAATCAACCAATTTAATGGTTCTATATAATCTCTACTTCTTGCATTCTTATTTAACTTGCTATATTGAAATTTATTACTTGGATTTGAAAGTTGGATTGGAATAGATTTATATATTGCTTCTATTTTTATAGACTCAGCATTACTTACTACATATTTATTCATATCATTTAAGTAAGATATAATTATATCAGATGCAATATTTTTATTAAATTCCAATATATTCATTTTTTTATTTATAATATCTTTTACTGCTTCGGGCATTCCACCAACACATAAATACATTTTATATAATTCTATTAATTTATTATGTAAAACATTATCTATTGGCATCATTTTGTTATACGAGTTATATATTTCATCTATTAACATAAAATTTTCATTTGCCATTAAAAATTCTTCAAAATCCATTGATGCCATATTAAGTATTCTTACTTTTCCTACAGGGAAAGATTTCTTAAATCTATTTATTTTTACTCCAAGTAGGCTTCCAGCACATATAATTTTAAATTTTTCTTCACTTTCGCAAAAAAACTTAAGTGCTGAAATAATATCTTCAGACTCTTGCACTTCATCAAAGAATATTACTGTATTTTCTATATCTATCTTAGTATCTAAAAAAATTTCCATTCTTTTAAATTTTTCCATTACATTTATATCCCTTGAAAATATACTTACAATTTCAGGTGTTTCTAAAAGATTAATATATATATACTTTTTAAATTCTTTTTTGCAAAATTCATTTATAATATACGTTTTCCCAATTTGCCTTGCTCCTACCACCATTAAAGGTATTTTACTTTCAGTATTTTTCCATTTTAATAAATCTTCATATATTTTTCTTTTCATTAAACTCACCTATTATTATTTTATATATTTTTAATATATATGTCAATACTAAAAAAAAAGTTTCACGTTTTTGATACATAAAATTTAAAAAAATTTCACGTTTTTGATATATATAATTTTAAAAAGTTTCACGTTTTTGATACATATAAATAATAAATTATTTTTTAACGATATATTATTTGAGGATTTAGACGATTAAAAAGCCACGTGTTAATGTAAAGAAACAAAAGTTTTACTTTAACAAACACGTGGCTTTATTTATATTATATAATTATTCTATTTTTATTATTACAATTAATTCTTTGTATATCGCCAATTTACAGTAGTTGGTCCATCTTGATTCCAATTTTCATCCCAACCATCTGGCTTTTTACTTGCCTCACAATTTATTACTAAATTCTTATCATTGGCAAAAACTCCTCTACCCATCGTTTGAACATTATTTTTAATAGTAATTTCACTTAAAGATTTACAACCTGAAAATGCACTTGCGCCAATACTTGTAACATTATCAGGTATATTTATCTGACTTAATTTTTCACAACCACTAAATGTAGCATCTTTTATTTTTGTTAAGCCACTTGGTAATTTTACACTCTCTAAAGACTTACAACCATTAAAGCAATTAGTTCCTATGCTTGTAACTCCATCTGGTATATCAATAGTTTTTAAACTAGAACATTCCAAAAAAGCTTCACTTGAAATACTTTCTAAAGAATCTGGTAATTTTACCTCTTTAAGAGAACTACAGGATCTAAAGCAATGAACTGGTAACGATGTTATATTACTTTTTATTTCAACTTTTTCTAAATTTAAGCAATTTCTAAAGGCATATAAATTTATCCTTGTTACTGAGTCAGGTATAACAATATCAGAAATAGCGGTACCCTCTAAACATCCTTCGCCCAAATATTTTATATTTTCATGTAAATTAATATATTTTAAAGATGAGCATCCCCCGAAGGATTCAGCCCACAATTTTTCCACAGAATTAGGTAATTCTATTTTTTCAAGACTTGTGCACCCAGAAAACATATAATGACCAATCTCTCTTAAATTTTGAGATAATTTAACTTCATTTAATGATGTACAACCATTAAATACGCTCTGTTCAACTTCAGTTATACTATCTGGCATAATTATTTTTTTTATATTTGTTTGCTGAAAAAAAGCAGATTTTAGAATTTTAACACAACCATCTGGTAATTTTAAAATATAATTATTATTTGCTAAATAACTATCAAAATCATCTTGATTTTTAATTCCTTTTAGTTTAGTTTTATTTTCATCTTCCCATTCAAATAAATCTTTATCTGCTGTTATAATTAAATATCCAGATGGATTAATTCCCAAGTCCTTTAACCATTTTTTCTCATTTTCTTTTACATTTTTTGGATAGTATATTAATTCATCATTTTCTATTCCAAACTTTCCAACATATTTTTCCTTAAAGCTTGATATATACCTATTCATTTCTTCTTTTGTTGGTACCTCGGTCATTGTAATATTTTCTCGTGAAGCTGTGTAATCTTTTAATGTTTCACTTCCTATGTAGAGGTACAGTTCATTTTGAAAAGCTCTAACATCCTCTTTAAAACTTGCTTCTTTAGCACTCTCAATTGGGTTATTTTTAGAAAGCGTAATTATTACAGTTGCAGCTAAAATAATAACTACTATTATAGTAATAATAAGCACTATCAAAGATATTCCTTTTCTTAATTTATAATTTTTCATATTATCTAAAATCTCCTAAAACTAATACACTTAATTTAAGTATACATTAATAACATAAAATATTCAATATATTTTTAAAATTTGTTAAAAAGATTTATATATGTATATGGATATCTTTCCATAATATAAAAACACGTGATATAGATTGAAGTAAAAGAAAAAATTGCACTTCAAAAATCACGTGGTTTTTCATTTATATTCTAAACTCAGATTCTTTAAATCTACTAATGACCCTATCTTTTCCAAGTATTTTCATTATTTCATATATATCTGGTGTATTATGCCTATTTGTAACAGAAGTCCTTATTATATCTGAAAAATCAGCAATACTTCCTACAAAATTATCTGGATTTTCTTTGTACTCCTTCATATTAGTACAGAATCCAAGATTATTTGCAAGTTCCTTCATTCTGCTAAACCAAGTATCCTTATCATCATTTTCGTTATATACACTAGAATATTTCTCTATTACATCTAAAATAACTTCTTTAGTCAATTTATCTGTAACTCTAAAGTCATATCCTTCTTTTATATCTTCTTTAAAATACTCATCAAAGAAATAAAAGAAAGTAGGTATAATATCTTCCCATTTATATATATCTTTACGTATTTTTTTTGCTCCATCTCTTTCTAAAGCAAAGATTTTTTTGCTATACGACTCATCTTTTGAAATTAGGTTATATACTTCTTCGTTATATTTTTTTGCCCAATCAAGAACAGCTTTTAATACTTCATCACTATTCATTCTTGATATTACTTCTTTTGATACATCATTTAATTTTACATTATCAAATAACGCACCTGATGTATTTATCTTTTTTAATTTAAGTTCAAATAAATCATTACTTTCATTTTTATGAGCTCTTTTCCAGTTTTCAAAATCCGAATTAATTAGAGTTAAAAGATATTCATTTACTGATTCTACTGGATATCCTGCTTTTAAGAAATATGATACAGCAGCTTCACTATCTTTTCTTTTACTAAGCTTTCTTTTAGATGTTCCATCTAATTTCATTATACTTGGAATATGTACAAACACTGGTGCCTTAAATCCCATAGCATAGAATAACTCTAAATGAATAGGAACTGAAGATACCCATTCTTCTCCCCTTATAACATGTGTTGTTCTCATAAAATGATCATCACAAACATGTGCAAAATGATAAGTTGGAAGTCCATCTGATTTTAAGATTACTATATCTTGATCATTTTGTGCAATATCAATTTTTCCCTTTATACCATCTTTAAAACTTACTTTTTTTAAGTGAGATCCATTTGATCTAAATCTTAAAATATACTTTTCCCCTGCTTCAATCCTTGATATATATTCATCAACTGATATATTTCGACATTTTGCATATACTGAGTAATACCCAGGTACAATTTTATGTTCTTCTTGATAATCATGTGTCTTTTGCAACATTTCTGGTGTACAAAAGCATGGATATGCAAGTCCTTTTAAAAGTAAATGTTTTGCACAAATTCTATATATTTTTTCTCTCTTACTTTGAGTATATGGACCATAATCACCAATTTCTTTTCCTTCTTCAATAACTCCCTCATCTGGTGAAATATTAAATTCTCTCATTTGGGTAGTCAAGTCTTTTACACTATCTTTTACTTCTCTTTTTCTATCAGTATCTTCTATTCTAAGAAAAAATACCCCACCTGTTTGATTTGCAAGTTTTTTATTTATAAGTGAAGTAAACAAGGCTCCAGTATGTAAAAATCCTGTAGGAGAAGGAGCAAAACGTGTTACGCACGCTCCTTCTTTTAAATTTCTTTCAGGATATCTTTTTTCTAAATCTTCTACAGTTTCTGTTACATCTGGAAATATTAAATTTGCAAGTTTCTCATATTTTTCTTTTAAATTTTCATCCATTTTCAATCACCTTAAATATTAATTTCTATTTTTATCTAAATCTACATCCATTAATATTGGAAGTATCATTGGTTGACGTTTTGTTTTAGAATATACAAAACGCATTAAGTTATCTCTTAGATTTGATTTTATATTAGACCATTCACGAATATTTTCTTTATCGCATCTATCAAGTTCATCTTTTGCAACTTCTTTTATTTCTTCCATTAAGTCTTCACTTTCTCTTACATAAACAAACCCACGAGTTACTATATCTGGTCCTGAAATTACTTTTGCTGTTTTTCTATCTAGTGTTACAACAACTATTATAACACCATTTTCAGATAATAACTGTCTATCTCTAATTACAATATTTCCAACATCACCAACACCAAGTCCATCTACAAGTATCATACCAGAAGGTACTTGAGTTGTAATTTTAGCATCATGTTTTCCAATTTCAAGAGTTCTACCATTTTCCATTATAAATATATTTTCTTTTGGTGTACCTGTTTCGACTGCAAGTTCGCCATGCATTTTTAAAAATCTATACTCACCATGAACTGGCATAAAATATTTTGGTTTTACTAATGATAACATTAATTTTAATTCTTCTTTGCAAGCATGACCAGATACGTGTACATCGGCAAGTTGATTGTATATAACTTCAGCACCTAATTTTTCTAGTTCATCAATTACTTTATCAATTGATTTTTCGTTACCAGGTATAGCAGATGATGAGAAAATTACTAAATCATCTGGTGTTATTTGAACTTTTTTGTGCTCACCTGCTGACATACGGCTAAGTGCAGACATTGGTTCACCTTGTGTTCCAGTTGTAATTATTAATAATTCTTCAGGATTATAGTTATTTATTTTATCTATATCAATAATAGTTCCTTCTGGTACTTCTAAATATCCTAGTTCTTGTGAAACTGCAAGAACATTTATCATACTACGACCAACAACTGATACCTTTCTGTTACATTTTACAGCAGCATTCATTATTTGTTGCATTCTGTGTATATTTGATGCAAATGTTGCAACTATTATTCTTTTTTTACAGTTTGTAAATATTTTATCAAACTCATGTCCTACTATACTTTCTGACATAGTATATCCGTCTCTTTGAGCATTTGTACTATCAGACATTAGAAGCGTTACACCTTCTTCACCAAGTTCTGCAAGTCTTGCAAAATCCATTGGTTTTCCATCTATTGGCGTATAATCTACCTTGAAATCTCCTGTATGCACTACTGTTCCAACAGGTGTCTTTATTGCAAGTCCTGCTGCATCTGCAATTGAGTGTGTCATTCTTATAAACTCTACCTTAAAGTGTTTTAAAGCTATAACGTCACGTGGTTTTACACATTTTAGCTTTGTACTTTTTTCTAAGTGATGTTCTATCAATTTTGCTTTGATTAGACCTAATGTTAATTTTGTTCCATAAATTGGTACATTTATTTTCTTTAAGAAATATGGTATTGCACCTATATGATCCTCATGCCCATGAGTTATAAATAAAGCTTTTACTTTATCTTTATTTCTTTCTAAGTATGTTATATCTTGAATTACTAAATCAACACCTAACATATCATCCTCTGGAAATGCAAGTCCGCAGTCTACAACTATTATTTCATCTTTATATTCAAAAACAGTCATATTTTTACCAATTTCATTCATACCACCTAGTGGAATTACTTTAAGTTTAGCATCTGCAAATACAGTAGGTTTAGATGATCTAGATACAACAGGCCTTGTATCCATATTTAAGAATTCAACATTTGGCCCTTTTTTTAATAATTTCTTCTTCGTATCCTTTACTAACTCCTTATTATTTAATACATCATTTTTATCTTTTCTATTTGTTCTTGTTGTTCTTGTTGCTTTATTACCTCTAGAATTTGAATTATTTCTTTTTGTTAAAGGCGCAGTTTGCCCCTTTCTTTTGTAATCCTTTTTTTCTTCCATTAAATTATTATTCCTCCTTTAATATTTACTTTTCAATTTACTTTAACCACGATCAATATATATTATAGTATTACTACTATTATATTCTAAAATATAATTTTAACACGAACTCAATATACATAGCTTATATTATACACCGAAAGCAAAAAAAAGTCAAATTAGAAAGTTGTCTAATTTTGACTTATAACAAAAATATAATTATTTTTCTATATACTTTTTATAGCATTTTCTGCATACTGCTTTATACATTTCATTTCCACCAACAACTATTTTGTCACCATCAATTATTGCTTTCCCATCTTTATATCTCATATTTATAGTTGCTTTTCTGCCACATTCACATATTGTTTTTATTTCTTCAATCTTATCTGCTATTGCCATTAATTCCTCTGAGCCTTCAAATAATTCGCATTTAAAATCAGATCTAAGTCCATAACATATAACTGGAATTTCTAAAAAGTCTACTACATCTGATAATTCATTTACATGTTTTTTAGTTAAAAAATTACATTCATCTACTAGAATACAATTTGGCTTTTCTAATAAAGATGATACATATTCATAAATATTAGTATCTTCATTTATTATATATGCCTCTCTTGAAATTCCAATTCTAGTTGTAACCTTTCCAACTCCATATCTGTTATCTATACTTGGAACCATAAGTAAACATTTTTGGTTTCTTTCCTCATAATTATATGCAACTTTTAACAAATCTATTGATTTACCAGATCCCATTGTTCCATATCTAAAATATAACTTTGCCATACAAACACCTCTTTATTAATAATTTTTTATCTATAATATTTTAAGAAAAAATCCTAAATTTTCTTTGAAATTATCCCAAACTTAGAAAATATCTATTACAAGTATTTTATCATCCAACTTTAAGTAATTCTCCTATTTTTAATAATATTTGTGAAAATCGATTTTGTTCATCGTCTAAATCAATAAGATCAAATTCATTTTCTAGCTCAAATAACAAAATACTAGCTACTTTATAAAATTTATCTTGACTTAATCCTCTAACTGCTATATCTATATCAGAACTTTCATTATAGTTTCCATTAACAAGTGAACAAAATATAAATATTTCTTTTGAATTATTTTTCTTTATAATTTTTATTGCTTTTTTATCCCCCTTTACAACCAAGAATATTAGATATACTAAATCTTTTCTTGTGACTTCAAAAAACTATTCTTTACCAGAATTCAATTTTCTTATTTCTTTAGCATTTTTATCAGATACAACTTTTTTTCCTGTCTTTCTTTCTAATTGTTCTCTCGCAACTCTGGCTATATTTCCACCTTCTATTACAGAATCTTGTGCTTCCATAAATCCTTTTTCATTTTTACTTTTTGAAATTTCTGTAGAAGATGTTTCTGCTAGCATATTAAGTACTAATTCCATATTAGTCATATTATCTCGTAAATTTTCCTTTTTTAAACCTTTTAAATTTTTATATTCTTTTACTGAATGTCCACTCCAAGCCTGTGTTAAAATATTTGTTAATATTGCAAAATCTTTTGCCTCGCTTATTCCTTTTTCTTTTAGTTCATCCGTAAATTCTTTTCTTATATCTATTGTTTTTAACCTTTGATTTATCCATTCTTCTGAATATCCTTTTTTTCTGTATATATCTAATGCTCTATTTATTGCTATTTCTGGATCATATGCTTCATCTATTCGTTCTTTTCCTACTTGAGCTAACCATAGTTTAAATGGTTCTGCTTTTTTAGATGGTATTGATTGTATTAAACGCAAAACTTGCTCCGTATTCATTACATCAGTGTTATAATATTTTCCATCAGATGATTGCATTTTCAGTTGGTAACAATTTGTTACCAACTCACTTCCTTCCTTATTTAATCTCATTTTTAATGTTTTCCAATATTTTCTACCTGCCTGATAATCATTATCAGTTAATGCTGATACTATATCAACAACCGAAAAATACCATTTTTCTTTTTCTTCATCCCATTTTGCTCTAATTTTTTTATCTTCAAATAATTTTAATTCATTATTTTGCTCCATTATTACCTCTTTTCCCAAAATTTCTATTATTTCTAGACATTTTGGTTTCAAATTTATTTTCTACATTTATACCATATTTTTTAATCTTTTTCAATACTTTTACGAAACTTCGTTCTTTTTTATTTACCTTTAACTTCTATTATTATTTTACATGATTTTTAGAAAAAAATAAAGTCCTAAAAATTCACTTTTAAGACTTTATTTTCCATTTAATCAAATTTGTAAGAGAAAAGAAGAAGACAGTTTCAACTGCCTTCTCATTGCTTTAGCACTTATTTATTCACTATAACGAAATTTAAATTATATATATTATTAGTTATAACCTATGCTTTTGTTCCACACTCTGGACAAAATTTTGAATCTGGATCAAGCTTATTTCCACAATTTGTACAGAATTTAGCTTCTACTTTTTTCTCACCACATTCTGCACAAAATTTACCTGTATTTTCAGTTCCACATTTAGAACATTTCCAAGTGTTATTTTGTGGTTTTTCCTCTACCACCTCAGGTGTTGCTGGAGCTTCAACTGGAACTTCTGGCTTTACAGGTGTTTGAGCTTTTGTAGCAGCATCTTGTTGTGGTGTCATTGGAGCTGCACCATTTCCATTTGCAACGCCACCAAAAGCATTACCACTTGCCATATTCATCATACCTATTCCCATAAATCCATTTGCTGCACCATTTGAATTACTAGCTGCATTTTGGACAGCATTTGCATATGCACCAGTCATTACACCTTGTTGTTGATATGCGTCTCCACCAATTTCATAATTATCAATTTTCTCTTTAGATTTATCATCTAGAGTTAAACTTTCAACAATAAATGAAACAAGTGAAATACCTCTTTTTCTAATTGGTTCATCAAATACATTTTCATCCATTATTTTCTTTATTTCATCAGTTTTATTTGGAAGTTCAAGTACCTCTATTTTGTATTTATCACTTCCTAAGCTATTCATTACATTAGAGAAAGCTCCTATAACTTCAGATCTCATTTGTTCTACTAAATCAGCTTTTCTGTATACATCAGCTGTTCCAGCTATTTGTGACATAAATAAAAATGGATCTGAAATTCTAAATGTATATTTACCAAAACATTTTACTTCAACACTCATTGCAAGATATGAATTTGTTCTTGCGTTCATTATTGGATGACCCCAATCTTTGTATGGTACTGGAGCTGGTGTTCCAAATTTGTTATCTAATATTTCTTTTATATTGAAGAAAAATACAGCTTGTTGTTTAGCTGTTGCACCATTATATGTAAATCTTTGCCACATCTCTTTAAACATTCCACCAAATTGTCCTGCAAATAGTGATGGTGTTGATGAATCACTAAATGTATATACACCTTCTTCTGCAGATGCATCTACTATTCTACCATTATCATATATAATAGCACATTGTCCTGGTCCTACAATGACAGTACTTCCATTTGAAATAACTCCATTTGGTGTAGTCTTTTTTACCATTAATACATCATTTGGCATGTCTTCACATCTTATTGCCTCTTTCCATTGATCGTGTAAAGTAGAGCCAACTGCTCCTACTGCTGCTTTAATTAATCCCATTTTAATTCCTCCTTAAATGAATTAAGGACTAAGCTAAATAACTTAGCCCTTATTTTTTTTATTTATTATTTTATTCCTTCAAGTCCTGAAAGTACCCAATCATGTTCACCTGTTGTTATAACACTTCCACAATATTCACATTGTCCTGCTGATGTTATTTCAGTTGGTGCTCCACAATTTGGACAGTTAGTTGTTGATTTATTACTTGTTCCGGCATGAGTTTTTACTCCATTTTTTCTTACAAATGTAAGTTTATATCTCATATGCCAATCAGTATTTTTATTTCCTTCAACAACTTCCTTAGTTGTTGCATCTATAATATAGTCTTTCATAACAGCTTTTAAGTATACTTCAATAATTTCTTTATCTCCATCTACTTTATGGCTCATTAATTCAGCTGATTCTACTGCAACTCTTTCTATCATGTTTATCCTGTTGTTATTAATATATTCTTGTAATTGTGCATTATGTTGTTCAAATAATTCATTTGATTCGAATGGTCTAATAATTTTCCAATCTCTTGCTGTCCATGCTGCTTGTAGTTTAACAAAGACATCTTTTGTCCAAGATAAGAATTTTTCCTCTGAGAATTCTGGATCAGTCTGTCTAATTTCATCTGCAATACCCTTCGTATTTGTTTTTATTGAATCTGTTGAACCATTTACTAAATTATTTAATGCATCAGTATGTTTATTGTTTGTTTTACCATTAGCTCTAGAAGTTACAAATATTGCTACTCCCACAATAATAATTCCTACTATTAGTCCCCATATTGAACCTCCTCCTTCACTACTGGAACTTGAGTAATCACTTCCTGAGTGCGAAGATCCCGAATAGCTAGAAGAACTACTAGAATGTGAACTACTAGATGATGATCCACTATCGTATCTATTTATATTTCCAACATCTGCAAATATACATGTGGATACAGAAATAACAGTAACAAGAACAAATACTGCTACAATCTTTAAAAAACTTTTCTTTTTCATTTTTACCCCCTATACAAAAGCTATGACAAAATGTAACAATAATTTTATCTATTATAGTATATTATATTTTATTCTTTGTGTCAATTGATATGTATTTTTTTATTATTTTTTATACCCTACTTGTATATAAAAATATTTCCAAGCAAATAAATTTACTTGGAAATATTTTTTATTGTTATTTTAAATTAAAGAATGCATTTTTTCCTGCATATTCAGCTACAGATCCTAATTCTTCTTCAATTCTTAATAATTGGTTATATTTACATACTCTATCAGTTCTTGAAGGAGCACCAGTTTTAATTTGTCCTGCATTCATAGCAACAACTAAATCTGCAATTGTTGTATCTTCAGTTTCACCTGATCTGTGAGATACTACAGCTGTCATTCCAGCTCTATTTGCCATAGATATAGCGTCTATTGTTTCAGTTACTGTTCCTATTTGGTTAAGTTTTATAAGGATTGAATTTGAAACTTTCATATCAATACCTTTTTGTAATCTTTTTGTATTTGTAACAAATAGATCATCACCTACTAATTGTATTTTATTTCCTAGTTTTTCTGTAAGTAATTTCCATCCTTCCCAATCTTCTTCAGCAAGACCATCTTCTAAAGATATAATTGGATATTTAGATGCTAAATCTTCCCAGAAAGCAACCATTTCTTCGCAAGTATACATTTTGTCTGATTTCCAGAAATAGTATTTTCCTTCTTCACCTTTTTTCTTAGCTTCATCATACATCTCAGTTGCAGCAGCATCAATTGCAATTTTAAAGTCTTCACCTGGTTTGTATCCTGCTTTTTCAATTGCTTCAACAATTACTTGTAAAGCTTCTTCATCTTTAGATAGGTTTGGAGCAAATCCACCTTCGTCACCAACTGAAGTAGCAAGTCCTTTTGCTTTTAATACTGATTTTAAATTATGGAATACTTCAGCACACCATCTAAGAGCTTCTTTGAAACTATCAGCACCTACTGGCATTATCATAAATTCTTGAATATTAACACTATTATCTGCGTGTTTACCACCATTTAATATGTTCATCATTGGAACAGGTAAAACTTTAGCATTTACACCACCAAAATAGTTGTATAAACTTACTCCTAAAGCTTCAGCAGCTGCTCTTGCTACAGCAAGTGATACACCTAGTATAGCATTTGCACCAAGTTTTCCTTTATTTTCAGTACCATCAAGTTCAATCATTGCTTTATCTATTTCAACTTGATCTAAAGCATTCATTCCTTCTATTTCAGGAGCAATAATATCATTTACATTATCTACTGCTTTTGTTGTACCTTTTCCAAGATATCTTGATTTATCTCCATCTCTTAATTCTACTGCTTCAAAAGCACCAGTAGATGCACCAGATGGAACTGCAGCACGTCCTACAAATCCTCCTTCTACAATAGCCTCAACTTCTACAGTTGGATTTCCTCTTGAATCTAATATTTCTCTTGCATAAATAGATTCTATTTCTAAGTATTGTTTCATAAAAAATTCCTCCTTATTTTTTTATTATATATATATTAACTATAGCAAAACTATAGCAAATAACAAATTATTTAGTAGATTATGTTATCAGGTAAACTATATTTTTTATTATCTTTATTAAGGTCATCTTTATTAGGTTCACCCTCATTATTTATTTTACCCATGTCTGTTTCACCAATTTCTTCTTCTGAGTTAACACCAGCTTGTAAAAATTTTGTAAAATCATTTTCTCCTTTTCTTTCAGGTTTTACATCTTGTCTACTAGTTGTAACTTGTTGTTCATATTTACCTAATTCTTCATCACAAATTTCTTCTAGATTGTTGGATATACTTTTATCTGCTTCGTTATAATCTTCATATATATGTCCTACTGTATTTTTTACTCTATTTTCAATCTCATATATAACGTCTTCATTTTGTATACCTTTTCTTTCAAGTATTTGCCTTACTCTACTTTTAAATTCAGGCGCGTGAGTAAAATATTCATCTTGTTCAGCTTTTTCTTTTTTACTAATTTTGTCTTTTTCCTCAGAATATCTGCTAAAGAGTTCTTTATTTATATCATTAATTTCATGTTTTAAATCATCATTGCCAGTATTTATAATTTCTTTTCTTTTTGAATCAATACTATAATTTAGTGTATTATTAAAGGTATTTTCTTTTTCATCTAAGTTTTTATCTAAATTATATACTGGTTCTAAAGATTCAAATAGTGCATCTTGTACAGTTTCATCAACATTTCTTATGCCATTACTTTCAAGAATATCTGGTACATCTCTTTGAATTAAAATGTCTAACCTTCGTTTAATTTGCAAATCATCTTTAGCTTTACCAAACAAATCCCTTACTTTATTTATGACACTTTCTTTTATTTCTTCAATTTGTTTATTCATTATTTCATTTTCATTCATATATAACCCTCTTAAATATTATTATATAGAAAGTTCTCTTAACCTTCTTCTTTCAATTCTTTTATCTGCCTTTTCTGCTAATTCTTTTCTTCTATCTTGATATTGCTCTTCTATTTCTTTCTTTCTCTCTTGTTTAAATAAATTATCTTTACTATTTTCATATTCTTTTATTCTTTCACTCATCTCATAGTCAGCTATAGAATATTTTTCATCATTTATATAATATTCGTATTCAGCAATATATAACTTGTTTTCTTCAATTTCATCATCCATATTCCTTAATATAGTTTCAGCATCTTCTTTAACGTTATATTTATCTAAAGCTATATCACAAATTGATAAAATTGCCTTGTAATATGCAGGATCAAGACTGCCAGGAATATCTTTTGTATATCTCTTAGCAATATCTACAGATAATTTATAAAAAATATTTACAAAAGTTTTTGGTGACATTTTTCCATCAATTAGTCTAGAATTCAAATCTTCCATTAAGTCTTCAACATCATCTCTAATATTTGAATTTATAACATCTAACTTCTTTTTTATATCTAATTTTTCCTTTTTTTCTTTTTCATGTTGTTTTTTCTTAAATTCAGCATCTAGTTTTTCAAATTCTTTTTTAGAAATAAGTTTAAAACCTTTATGGCCACATATAGGGCATTTAGAATTAGAATATTTCTGCATTATTTCATCAACATATCTATATTCTACTTTTTTTATGCTTTTACTTACATATCCACATCTTGGATTAGTACATTTTACATATATGTCAACAAGTTCAGAAAGCTTTTTTTCTTCTTCTTCATTTTCTTCTTTCTCTTTTTCCCATTCATTCATCCAATAGGCAGTAGAACCAGTATCTTTAAGTGGATCATATTCTTCATCTTCCATGTCGTTATATTCCATCTAAATCCTCCTTTATTATACAATTTTTCTGTTATAACTCTACCAAGCTTTCTCCTGTCATCTCAGATGGTTTTTCTTCTCCCATAAGTGCAAGAAGAGTTGGTGCTAAATCACAAAGTCTTCCATTTTTTAAAGATTTTACTCTATCTGATACAACTATAAGTGGAACATCAAATGTAGAATGCGAAGTTATAGCCTCACCAGTTTTTAAATCAAGCATATATTCACAGTTACCGTGATCTGCTGTAATTAAAGCTTCTCCTCCTACTTCCTCTAGTTTTGATATTACTTTACCAACACATGTATCTAAAGCTTCAACAGCTTCAATTGCCTTTTCTATAATTCCTGTATGCCCAACCATATCGCCATTTGCATAGTTCATAATTATAACATCATATTTTTTAGATTCGATTGCATCTATAATTTTATCAGTTACTTCATAAGCAGACATTTCAGGTTTTAAGTCATATGTAGCAACTTTAGGTGATGCAACAAGTATTCTATCTTCACCTTTATACTGCTTTTCTTCTCCACCATTAAAGAAGAATGTTACATGTGCATATTTTTCAGTTTCTGCACATCTTACTTGTGTATATCCTCTATTTGATAATACTTCACCCAAAGTATTTTTTAATGCTTGAGGCTTGTATGCAACATGTACATAATTTAAAGTTTCATCATATTCAGTCATTGTAACAAAATATAAGTTGTTCATTTTTACAGTTTCAAATTCACTAAAATCTGGTTCTGTGATTACCCTTACAATTTGTCTTGCCCTATCTGGTCTAAAGTTAAAGAATATTACTGAATCTTTATCCTTAATTTTAGCTATTTCATTTCCTTCTTCATCAGTAATTACAATTGGTTTTACAAATTCATCAAACTCTTGAGCTTCATATGAATTTTCAACAGCTTTTTGAACTGTTTTAAATTTATTACCAATTCCATTTACCATTGCGTCATATGCAAGTTTTTCTCTATCCCATCTTTTATCTCTATCCATTGCATAATATCTTCCAGCAAGAGTAGCTATTTTTCCAACACCAATTTCTTTTATTTTTTCCTCAAGTTCTTTTAAGTATTCTATAGCAGATGTTGGAGGTGTATCTCTTCCATCTAAGAAAGCATGAATATATACATTTTCTATCCCTTGCTCTTTTGCAAGTTTTAGTAATGCGTATAAATGAGAATTATGAGAGTGAACTCCTCCGTCAGATAAAAGTCCCATTAAATGCAAAGAACTATTGTTATTTTTTACGTTCTCTATTGCTTTTAAAAATTCTTCATTTTTAAAGAAATCACCATCATTAATTTCTTTAGTGATTCTTGTTAAGTCTTGATATACTATTCTTCCTGCCCCTATATTTGTATGTCCAACTTCAGAATTTCCCATTTGGCCTTCAGGAAGTCCAACAGCCATACCACTTGTTGCTATGTATGTATTTGGATATTTTGCTATTAATTTATCTAAATTTGGAGTATTTGCTAGTTTAAAGGCATTTCCTTTACTCTCATCATTTAGTCCTACTCCATCCATTATCATAAGTATGTATTGTTTATTTCCATGCATAATTTACATCTCCTCTATTTTTGCATTAGTAATTATATCATCTTTAGTCATAATTTACAATAGCTACAAAATCATTTTTAAGGCTAGCACCTCCAACCAAAGCTCCATCTATATCTTCCATATTAAGTATTTCTGAAGCATTAGCTGGCTTTACACTTCCTCCATATAAAATTCTTACTCTTTCTGAAACACTTGCACCATATTTTGTTTCTATAGCTTTACGTATAAAATGGCACATTTTATTTGCATCATCACTACTTGCTGTTTTATCTGTACCAATAGCCCAGATTGGTTCGTAAGCAATTACAATATTTCTTTTTAAATCATCACCTAGTATTCCATCTATACATTTATCTAATTGCTTTGCTACAACGTCAAACATTGTACCATTTTCTCTTTGTTCTAAAGTTTCACCAACGCAAATTATTGGTTTTATATTATTTTCAAGTAATTTTTTTACTTTCTTATTTATCATTTCATCTGTTTCATTAAATATACTTCTTCTTTCACTATGTCCTACTATACAAAAATCTACAAATGCTGAAACTAGCATTGGAGCTGACGTTTCACCAGTATATGCACCCTTATCTTCATAATATACGTTTTGTGCTCCAAGATGTATATTTGTATTTTCAAGTAATTTTGATACTGTTCCAAGTGCTACAAAATTTGGACATATTGCAACATCTACAATATCTGTATTTATTCTATCTTTTATACTACTTACAAAAGCTTCTGCCTCTGTTATTGTATAATTCATTTTCCAATTTCCAACTATTAATTTTTTTCTCACTAAAACCACTCTCCAATTATTTATATACTTATACATGTATATATTTATATTTTAACACCAAATTATATTAAAAACAACTTTTAATTTAAATTTGTATAAAAATTGAGTGTATTATGGTTACTATTATAGTTCCAAATGAATTATTTCCTTTATAATTACCTCCATTGAATATTTTTTACGTAAATGTACTTTTTATTCAATAACATTATATTCTATTATTTTACTTTAATTTTCTATTTTTATCCACTTTTTTAGAGTCATAACCAAAGTATTAATTTCTATTTCATTTTTATTTATATAACAAACCATGCTAAATATTTTAAGAAAAAATGTAAAATGAAAATAGGACAAATTTCAACTTGTATTTGAAATTTGCCCTATTTTTTAATTTGTTATAACAAAATTGCTTACTGTAGCATCACTTATCCAATCAGGTTCTATTTTTTTATTACTAAATTTGAATTTTAATTTACCTTTATTATCTACACTCCAAGTTCCATTCCAGTAGTTTGGATTATCCATTTCTATAATTGAAAAATTATTATCAGATAGATTTTCATTTAATTTTGATATTAGGTTTTCAAATGATGTATCATCTAATGTTGAATTATTGATAATATACATACCTATTTTTTCTTGTATTTTGTTACAATCATCTATAAATTTATTTTTATTTTCATCTTTGTTATACTCAGATTTTATTTCTGTACAATACTTTGTAGCATTTAATTTACTAATATCTGTTGAATCATTTATTTCTATTTTTTTATTTAATGATACAACTATAATGATTACAGATATTATTACAACAATAGAAAATACAAAAATTAAAAATTTCTTCCTATCTAGAGTATAACTCTTTTTATTTTTTTTTGCCATATTCTCTTCCTTTATTTATCTTGTAATGCTTCTATACCTGGAAGTTTTTTTCCTTCCATAAGCTCTAGAGATGCTCCTCCTCCAGTAGATACATGTGTCATTTTATCTTCAAGTCCAAACTTTTCTACTGCAGCTGCACTATCTCCACCACCTATTATTGTTATTGCATTAGAATTTGCCATTGCTTCAGCAATTTTCTTTGTTCCATTTGCAAATTCTTCCACTTCAAACATTCCAACTGGACCATTCCATACAACTGTTGCTGCTTTTTTTATTTTTTCTACATACATATCTACAGTTTTAAATCCAATATCAAGTCCCATAGAATCTTCGTCAATATTTTCATCTTGAGTAAGTACTGCATCATATATTCCAGAAGTATCTTTACTTTCTATATGGTCTACAGGAAGCAAGAATTCTACTTTATTCTCTTCTGCTTTTTTCATAATTTCTTTAGCAATATCTATTTTATCATCTTCAACAAGAGATTTTCCAACGTTATATCCTTTGGCTTTTAAAAATGTAAATGACATTGCTCCACCAATTAACATTGTATCTACTTTATCAAGTAAATTTGTAAGTACAGCTATTTTACTTGATACCTTAGATCCACCAATTATGGCAACTAGAGGTCTTTTTGGATTATTAATACTATTATCCAATGCATTTATTTCTTTTTCTATTAAAAATCCACATACAGAAGGTAAATAGTGTGTTACTCCTTCTGTTGATGCATGAGCTCTATGAGCAGTTCCAAATGCATCATTTACAAATATATCAGCAAATGAAGCTAATTTTTCTGCAAATTTAGGATCATTTTTTTCTTCTTCTTCATACATTCTTGTATTTTCTAATAAAACAACATCACCATCTTGCATGTTATCGATAGTGTTTTTTGTTTCATCTGAATATATATCTTTTAAAAGAGGCACTTCTTTTTCTAAAAGTTCAGATAGTTTTTTAGCAACTGGCTTTAAGCTTTTGTTTTGACCAGTTTTTCCTATATGAGAACATAGTATAGTTTTTGCTCCTGCACCTATTAAGTAATTAATTGTTTTTAATGACTCTACAATTCTTTTATCACTTGTAATTATATCTGGATTATCTTTATCTAGTGGAACATTAAAGTCACATCTAACTAAAACTTTTTTTGAACTTACACTGATATCCCTTATTGTTTTTTTGTTTAACATAAACTTTCTCTCCTTTATACTTTTAGGCTAGCTTACACAAAGCTAGCCTAATTTTAATTCTTTATTTATGGTCTACTCCATACATATGAGTGATTAAATCTACAACTTTATTTGAATAACCCCATTCATTATCATACCATGATACTAATTTTACAAAGTTATCGCTAAGTTGAATTCCAGCTTTTACATCAAATATAGAAGTATGAGGATCAGAAATGAAATCAGATGAAACAACATCTTCGTCTGTCCAAGACATAATTCCTTTTAGTTCTCCATTACATGCTTCTTTTATTTTTTCTACGATTTCTTCATATGAAGCTCCTTTTTCAAGTCTACAAGTAAGGTCAACTACAGATACATCTAGTGTTGGTACTCTAAATGACATACCAGTTAGTTTTCCATTTAATGATGGTATTACCTTACCAACTGCTTTTGCAGCACCAGTAGATGATGGAATAATGTTATATGTAGCAGCTCTTCCACCTCTCCAATCTTTTTTAGATGGTCCATCAACAGTTTTTTGTGTAGCTGTTGCAGAGTGAACAGTTGTCATTAATCCTTCAACAATACCAAAATTATCATTTATAACTTTAGCAAGAGGTGCTAAACAGTTTGTTGTACAAGATGCATTTGATACAATATTCATATCTGATGTATATTCGTTATTATTTACACCCATAACAAACATTTTTGCATCTTTTGATGGCGCAGAAATTACAACTTTTTTAGCTCCACCTTTTAAATGAGCTTGTGCTTTTTCAGTTGTTGTAAACACTCCTGATGATTCAACAACATATTCAGCTCCAACTTCTCCCCAAGGAATTTCTGAAGGTTCCATGCAATTAAATACTTTTACAGTCTTACCATTTATAACTAAATCATTACCTTCAACCTTAATATCAGCGTTATATTTTCCATGAATAGTATCATATGTTAACATATATTTCATATATTCAACATCAATAAAAGGATCGTTTACAGCAACAACATCAACATTATCCCTTTCTAAAGATACTCTCATTACTAATCTTCCTATTCTTCCGAATCCGTTAATTCCTACTTTTATCATAAATTTATTCCCCCTTATTTATAACACTTATATTTTATCTCAATCTCTTTTCATTTGCAATAGTTTTATGCAATGTTTATATTATTTTCATCGCAAATTTTGATAAATCTTTGCATAAATAATTCCCTATAGCACCATAACCGATACCATAGGGGTATTAATTTTTATTCAACTATCATATTTGAATTGAAATTCATATCAATTTTTATTTTATCTTCATCATTTTTCTTTTCACCAGGTTTTAATATATCCATTTCCTTTATAACAGCTTTATATTTTTTAGTATCTGGATCTAACTCAAATACACTGATACTCTTTGTTAAATCTTCATCTAAATGTTTTAATTCAGTAGTAAAATATAAATCTTCATCCTTTAGATATGTACTTACTTTTTTTATAATTCTAAACATTTCAGCTGTATGTTGAATATCCTCTCCAACAAATATTACTCTAGGAGGTGTATAAAATCCAGCATCATTTTTTGTAAAGTTTTCAAAGAAGTCTGAATAAAGTTGTACTTTCTCAGCAAACATATTTTTCCAATCATCATTTCTTCTTACAACTTCAAATATAAAGTTTTCTTCTTCAGAAGAATTTTTCAAAGTAACAAGACCACCTGTTGGTTTAAATTTTACATTATATTTTTTGGAGTATAATAAAATATTAGGATTTGTACTTTTAAAAGCTGCAACTTTTTGCATATATGCAATAATAACTTGATTTCCAGCAAGCTTCCTTTTTACAGAATAAGCAGGTTTTGTATTATCTGTTGGTTGCCAAGCTGTTGGTATATTTCTTTGTTTTAATATATACGTTGCTATTTTATCCATTGAATAAACTCTATATGAACTTTTTCCAGAATCACTTTGAAAATAATATCTTGAAATTACTTTTGATTTTGTTAAATCTTCAAGCCATTTAGCAACTCTTGTTTGTCTTTTATCTTCTTCAATATCATTTATCTTTCCTCTTAAATCTAAGATTTGAGTACATTGTCTTGAAGTAATAAATCCAAATTCATTTACAACCTCTAAAGCTTTAATATGAGATTCATTAATATATCCCATATCCATTTTAAAAACAACTTGATTTATTGAAGCAAAACCTTCTTTTCCATCAAACACTTTTACTTCATTTTCCCTCACTGCAAAAGGTGATACAACTGTTTTTACTTCCTTATCATTTACCATTTTTCATCTCTCCTTAAATTTAATTTAAAATTTAACTTTTAACTAGCTAATTTACTTAAATAAATATGCTAATAAAAATACCAAATTGTATAAAAACGTACAATTTTTCTATATACATTATACAACAAAAAAGTTTGCTTGGCAATATCACAAGCAAACTTTTCATTATTTTATATATTAACACCATTAATTTACATACATTGTCATCCTTGTTCCTACTTCATGCCATAAATAAGTAATGCCATATACTTCTGTTTTTTCAAGTGAATATACATCATTTGTTTTATAACATCCACCGTAGGCCTTTCTACCTCCAATAACAGATCCTCTTTGAGTCCATTCAAAAGCATTACCAGCCATATCATATATATTATTTATGCAATAGTTTGAATTACTTCCCGTTTTCTCTAATTTATTATAATAATTTCCAATATTATTAGAATTATATACATTTGTATATACCTTTGGATTTCTTGCAAACCAAACTAGTACTGCATCCCATTGACAGCCCCAAATCATTTCTGTTGTTATATCATTTCTGTCGTACATTCTCTTTAAAACTTTATATAAGTCTATCCAACTTTGATAAGTAATATCTTCTTTCCCAGCTTTAGATACAACTTTTTCATTGTCCTTTACTGCTTTGTTTAAATTTCCTATTTCAAATCTACTTATATAAAATCCTTTATTTTTCTCTACTTGCTCAACCATTTTATTGAATGATTTCTGATATAATTCTCCTGTACTTCCCTCAATATAATCTTCGCTATCTCCATATATACTTCCTCTTACAATATATGGCTCAGCATTATATTCTGATTGATTGACAACTAAATATTTTATTTGATGACTATCAAAAACATAAGATAAAGCTTTATAATTTTCTCCCTCTTTTATAGCAATAGGATTTTTTCCCTCATCAACTAATTTTTCAGCATCTTCAAAACTTTCAACTACAGCTTTTTCAACAGGTATCCACACAAATTGATTTCCCTTTAATTTAGATAAATACTTATACTCAGTTCCTTTAAACTCATCTTTTTTATTATCAGATATTACAACTCCTGAATCAATATCTCCTCCAACATAGTAAAAACCATCTGGTATATTTATTTTAGATTTTATACCTTTTAATTTATTTGAATTTGATATTGAATTTGCAACTAATATTAATGTAAAAATCATAACAACAACCCATACAAAAGTTATTAAAATTATTGATATTTTAGAGATTTTTCTTTTCTTTTTATTAACCTTTTTTCCCATTAATTTAGCTCCTTATCCAATTATTACCAATTTTACCTTTTTCTTTTCTGGTATTATACGTTTAATACTTACTAAGACTTTTTGACCATATTCTATTCCATTTACATGTTCAGCAAGTCCAACAACGTTTGGTGCAATTTCTACAAATATTCCGGATTTTATTCTATTTCTTACAACGCCATCTATTATATCCCCTTCTTTAAATTTGGAAATATTTTCCTCAAATGTTCCCTGCAATTCTTTATATGATAGTTCAATTCTTCCTGTATCCCTGTCATATTTTTTTACAACAACATTTATTCTTTGTCCAACATGTAAAATATCAGAGGCATTTTGAATTAATATATCAGATATATTTTCTAATTTTAATATACCGGTTACTCCTCCTCCAACATCTACAAAAGCTGCATAATCATTAGTACTTACAACTACACCTTTTAATTTCATTCCAGGTTTCAAATGCATATACATCCATTTTCTAACCTTTAACTCTAATATTTTTTTAGATACAATTAACTCAATATCATTTTCATTTTTTATTATTTCCTTTATGCATACATGTAAAATTTTTCCTTTTTTGTTAATTATATGTTTTTCCTCAACTAGACCATCATCTCCAACTATGCTTGAAGACTCTTCTCTTGGAATAATTGCTTTTATATTTTTTCCAATTATTCCAATCATATTTAAACTTTCATCAATATCTGTTACATATATATCAACAACTTGTTGTTTATTTTTTATTTCTTCTAATTGTTCTAATGAATAATTTTTTTTATTAGGAGCACTTTTACGTGCTCCATTATTTTTTACAAAATTTTCCATATAAATTAACTCCATTCTTTAAAGTAAGTCAAAGAATAATACACTTGTTGAACCATTCTTTTCTTTAAATGAAAATACTTTCTGTATTGTTACACCATCAGCGTCATAATGCCATGAACCTGGACTATAGTACCAATCTGGACACATGAACAAAATTCTATGCTGTACAGCAGATCCACCTTGATCAAAAACATATTCAATAGCTTTCTTAGCATCTTCTGAGTTATCAGTTACCGACTTCGAATTACCGTATGCTGAATATTCATAGCCCATTGTTTGTTTTATTGTCATTGGAGTACACCCATTATACTTAGAAACCAAAGCATCTCTAAGACATTGAGCTTGAAGAACCATTCCTTCGTATCCACCAGTACCAAATTCATTATACACAATCCACTGCATTTCCGATCTTTCTTCACTTGATAATGAATATGTACATCCTTTATAACTACTATCTACTTTATAACCTGATGTAAATAAAAACTCACCATTACCTGCTCCACTTCCGCCTCCAATAGGTGAACAATCATCATTAAAGAATTGTTCTGGATCAACCTTTTCAGATGCCCAAAATGTACTTGCACCTGTTCTAACTTCAAAGTGTAAATGGTTTCCTGTAGAGTTTCCTGTTGTTCCCATAGTTCCTATTTGTTGCCCCTGTTTTACATTGTCTCCTTCTGAAACCTGTAAACTTCCTGGAGCCATATGCCCATATAATGTAAAATATCCATTTGAATGTTTTATTATTACACAATTTCCATAACCATCTCCAGTATCTCCAGCTTTTATTACCTCACCAGCAGCTGCCGCTACAATTTTAGCTGATGTATTAACACCATGAGCTATATCTATTGCTCCATGATTTCCATTATGTACACTATCATCTCCTGCAAATGTTGCTGTTAATTGTTCCTTTAATGAAAGCCCTGCTTCAACATATTCAGGCACTGGCCATATAAACATTCCACCTTGTGATGATGAACTTGAAGAAGATTTTGAACTATATATGTTCTCAAATCCTAATGTTTTACCATATGCCCAAGGTAAAGAATCATTTTTATCATATACCTTTTGGAATAAATCTTTTAAGTTCCAATATGATAATTTAAGTTTTTCTCTAGAATATCCAACATATTCATAGTATTCTCCACCTTCACGTATATATCTATGGAATATGTCAGGATTAGAATTCATAAAATCTATTCTATTTAATCCATCTGTTTTCTTCAATGACGTATAATATTTTCCTGATTTAGTTCCAGTACACGTTGTATCTGCACCACCTTCAGAACCGTCACTACTATCACCTGAATATTCTGTAACACTTCCTTTATTAGAGACAAAATAGCAATCAGTTAAATATTGACCTCCTGAATAAAATACACTTATTGGATTCCAACCATTTTGAATTGCATTATATGAATCAGGATTTGAAACATATATCTGAGTTCCATCTCTACTTATATCTAGTATTGCCATATAATGTCCATTTGCGCTATATCCTGGATCATGTACAACAGCAACACAGCCGTCCTTTAACAAATTCTTTAGTTGTGACTGACTAGGTGAATTAATTGTTTTTACTTCTGCATCACTTGCATAATCGCTTAGCCAAGGAGTAAATTGTGTACCACCACCAGTTGACTTTAATTTTTTAGTAGCATCTTCAAAAGTAGCCTTTGTACTATATCCACTGCCAACAATCATTGTACTTACTGTTCCACATTCACTACTCCATGAACATCCTACAGAACTTATATCATATCTAAAAACATAAGAATTTCCATTTTGTTTATATTCTTTAAATTTTCTACCTGTAGTTCTGCTTTCATATATTCCAGTATATCCAGTTGAGTTTACATTAGATGTTGATATAACTTTACCTTTTCCACTTTTGTTAGAATTAGAAGTTGAATTATTACTTGAAGATGATGAGCTACTACTTCCTGATGATGTAGAAGAACTATTTGAAGAACCACTTCTTTTTGTTACTACTATTCCACACTCAGTAGTATTTGCATTTTCATATATTTTTTCTATTACCCAATCAAGATCATATTCTTCTCTTAATCCACCTGCAGAATTTGCTATAATTACTTTATTTCCATTAAGACCAACTAAAGTTATATAATGTGCTCCATTTCCACTTGTACCAAGTGCAGCTTGAATAGGTTTTATTAATGCGATTACTGGACTATTATTCTTCAATGCTTCTGTTATTTTTGTTTTAGATAAACTTGCTTTTTGTGCTGGTGTTGTTCCTCCTGCTGTTCTATTATCCCATCTTAATGCTTCAGCATCTATATTATATACATTTTTAAGATCAGCAGCTATTCCTGCTAATGTTTTGGGACCAGTCCAATTTGTGTCATTTCCACAACTTACTGGATCAACTTTTTTTCCAGTAAGCCCCCCAACACAAACGGTAAGTGAACAAAGTCCACATCCAGCTTGAGAAATTGTATCTCCTCCGTGTTTAGTAGTATTTGGATAAGAACCTTGATTGAATACTGGATAAGTATAATTTCCAATTTTTATTTCTGTTGCTGGATCAGAAGTTCCAGTACTAGTTCCACTAGAACTTGAAGCTGAATAATCTTCTCCACATAATGCTGTTGCATCTACCTTTTCTTTTCTTTTATCTGATTGATTATACATTATTAAATCATCAATTGTGTAATCAGATGTTTCCGAATCAGTTTGGCTTAATTTGTCCTTCCATATTCTTGTTACAGTATGCTCAAGTCCATTCTCATAATCTGTATATTGCTTAAATGTGACATTATATGAATATGCAGTAGTCCTTTTTGTTGTATTTGTTGGATCATTTTGTGGAATTCCATCACCAAACCTACTTGCTTTATCTAAATTTGCCCCAGATATGTTCCCATTACTATCTACTGTAAGTCCATACATTGCATTTTCGCCTTTTTTATTTATGTCCTCTGTAGACATTGTTTTTGCATATGTTGCTGTAGATTCATTTGTAGAATCAGCATTTCTTCTTTTAGCAGCATCAGAATCACTATATACTTGATAATTAAATTGATTTACTATTTTTGCATCAAATACATCAGCCTCTTTTATATAAAAATGTGATGTATATTCGTCTTTTTGGCTTACGGCTTCTTCTTTCATTGGATCCACTGTTCCACCTGCTATTCCAGATGTTGTTCTAGTATTCTTTGGGGTCCTACTATCTTCAAATGTTTGTGAAGAACCAAGACGTAAAGAATAATTCTTAGCTCCATTTTCATATTCACGTTCTATAACTTCCACAGTAACCATATCATGTTTTTTTATTTCATCATATGTATAATATCTTGTTACAGTTGTATGCTTTTTTAACTCATACCAATTTGCAACTATATTACTGTATGCTTCTTTTATTATGTTATATGAAAAAGCTGGTGCCCTGTTATTATCACTTTCAGTTCCATTTAGAACCGATGCATTACTCATTGCAAGAGGTATATACCATGTCTGCAAATATGGTAATGTTAAATCAATAAATTTATCAAGTTTAACTTCCTTTGGATCTCCTGCATTATTTTTTGTCGTATCAGGATACTTTAGTCCTCTTTCCTTATCTTCCTTAAAATCTTTTATGTCTTCACCCGCTGTCGCATTATGACTAAATTTTTTCCAATCAACATTGTTAAAATTATATTTTTCTGTTAACAATATGTGTTTATATAAAGGTAATTTATCTTCTACATTAACAATTCTTTTTTCTTTATTATCTTCTTTTACATCTTTTGTTCCAATTTTATATTTCATTAACGTCTGAGTTTCAGCTCCGCCCTTTTCTTCGTCAATAAATTTATCATACATTGCATTTATATCTTTTAACTTTACTTTTATAAGGCTTGCCTTATCTTCATATAAACTTTTAGCATCTTTATCTAAATTAGCATTAGAAATATAGTCCTCAACACCACTTGTTACAACAGAACTGCTCTCTTTTATCATTCCCATCATTAAAAGTGCAGCTAATATTATAAATATAAACAATATAACAATAACAACTATTTTTACCTGCATTGGTAAAAGTTGCCATAAAGCCTTTATTCCTCTTCCTACAGCTTCTTTAAATGATTTCCATCCTTTTTGTGCAGTTTTTTTAGCACCTTGTTTTGCAGCTTGTCCAAGTGTAGATCCTCCTGATGGCATCACATCCGAATCTGTTGATGGAGTATTGTTTTCTACATTATTATTTTTTTCATTATCCATTTTTAACCACCATATTATAAATACACAATAGTTGACTTCTTTGCAAAATTAAATATAACTTTATAAAAGTAATCAACAAAAATTATACATCCATATCATTTTCTTTCAACATATAAAGTATATAATAAACTAGAAAAAAAAACAAGATTGAATATTCAAATGATAAAAATGTCTATTTTATCATTTTTCTATTTTTCTTTACAACAATAATAATTAATAACATTACTGTAAAATCTATATATAAATTAACTCTAAATTTGTCTTAACTTATTAAAGCATGTTTAACTTTTTATTCTCTAATACTAATACCTTATTTTCTAAAAATCAATTTTTATATTTTCATATATTAAACATTTTTATCATCATTACAAATTGATAATTTTCTATCAATCAAATAATCATTATAATTAAATTGTATAATTTCCAAATCATTTTTAAAATTGTCATTGTATTATAAAAAATGAAAATATAAAAATATCAATAGTAAATATAAACCTATTTTATTTATTTATTTAATAATTAACTTTTCAAAAAATATGCTATTACAAAAAATCGTAATATTTATTTAAAAATTTATGAAATCAAAAAGTTTAGTATACTAAACTCTTAAATTTCCATATTATGTACATCTTCTTAAAATCAAGTATTAATTGATACTGTTTTACTTTCATCACCAATTTTAACTTGTTGAAGTCTAATTGTTTTTATCTTGTTTTGATCTTGACTACTAATCGCAAAAAATAGCTCTTTTTCTAATGAACTTCCTGGTGTAAGAATATCTTCATCAGCAGATATAACTGCTCCACCCATATTTGCTCTCTTACCATCACTCATTATTGCGGTAACATTAGTTATATTATCAAAATTATATTCAACATTTTTATCACTATTATTAGTTATTTTTAAAGTATATGTAATTCCATTTTCCCTAAGAGTATTCTTTGTAACTTCATATTTTATATTATCAATTATTGTTGTTTTAGTACTACTTGAAATTGTCCCTTCATTTGTCTCTGTGTATGTATTGTTGACTATTGGTATTGAATTTTGTTCAAAAGACAATGTATATTCGTATGGTTTTGTTTCAATTACATTAACATATTTTGAAACATTATTACAAGTATATTTAAATCTATATACATAAACATCATCTTTTTGGATATTAACTGTACATTCTCCTATTGATATTCCATTTTTTGATATAAATCCTGATTCTTCTAAAAAAGCTTGATAATTTTTTTCAGTTATATTCTTTTCAGCTTTATAATCCTCATCTAACTTCTGGTATAGCTGTTCTAAATCATTTTCAGTAAGAAATGTCATAATTTTAGTTTTATATATATCTATAGCTTTCTCTTTTTCATCAATGTCCTCATAAGTAAATTTAGAATTTGAAACAATTGAATCATTACCCTTTGGCCACCATATATATATTATAACCAAAACAGCAAGTACAGCATAGGCTATTATAAAAAGTAAAGTAAAATTAAATGTTTTTTTATTAGTATCCATATATAATTACTCCTTAATCTATATAAAAAATATTATATTTTTTATTTTCAGTATCAAGTATTATTCCGATATATGCATTATCACTTTCATTTTGTGTTGATAATTGACAAATATATGCATTATCATAGTTATCCATTTTATATACTGAAGTTATCAATGGTTCAGGAATCAACGTAAAAACATCTTTTTCTTCACCAATAACCTTTGTTATAAGATTATTGGCTTTATCCAAATATTTTCCTTTTCCAAGATACTTTCTATAATTTGGATCTAATGCATTATAATAATACTCTACATCTTTAACTTCCTTTGTAAACTTAGACTGATACGTATTTATAAACTTATATACTATTTCGTTCAAATTCCAATACACATCCCTATCATTATTCGAAGTCGATTCAATAATTAAATCGTCTATGTTTGTATTTTTATAATCTATTCCTTCATTTTTTTTTGTAACACTTTTTAATATTCCAAAAATAACAATTAACAACAATAATATAGTAATTATTAATATCAATCTTTGTTTCGGATTTATATTACCTTTTATATCTACTAACTTCATAATTATTTTTTATACATATACTGTATTGTATTTCAAACAATACAGTATATGTATATATCCTCCCTTTTAAACTTGAGAATTTTTATCCATTTTTTGCATAATAGCTCTTGTTCGTTTTGCTTGACTTTCTCTTTTATTATTCTGTATTTTAAGTGTATTTTCCATTTGAGATAACTGTTTATCTAAATTACTACTTGCCTTTGCTCTTGCTTTAGCACCTTGAGCAACAGTTGACACTGCCTTTGTTAAATTTTCACCTAAAGCATCTCCAGCTCCCATACCATAGGCCATAGCTTTAGGAACTTGATCTAAGTCACCTGTTGCAAGTCCAGAAATGCTTCCTATAGAAAGACCTGCCATTCCTCCAATACCAGCTCCTACTGTTTCAGCAGCACCAGCAACAATCTTCTGAATTCCTTGTCTTCTTTTTTCTTTAGCTTTAGCAATTTCATCATCATATGCATCCATAATTTTTTCTGCATCTTTTTCAAATTGTGGTCTTGAATTTGGAACTGAAATATCCATTCCAACAGCAGCTGATTTATTCAATCTAGATGGAACAGTAGCATTTTGTGCCATTGCTTTTTTTGCTTTATTAATTCCAGCTTGAATACCCATATTTTCTCTGTATCCATCCATATCTCCATTTTTCTTTGCCTGCTTTGCTTTTTCGTAATATTCATTTCCTTCTAGCAAATTATTTTCTCCATTTGGTGCATTAATCTGTGGAGAACTTCCAATTGGGTTACCATTTTTGTCAATTCCTTTTTTATTTAACCTTGTTAACATTTTGGCATTTGCCTTCTTTTTATCAGTTCCTGCACCAATTATATTTCCTACACCACTAGCCATTTTTGGAATATTGTTAAAAATTCTTCCTGCTGCTTTTAACGCCATATACGAAGCCATTAAACCGTGAGGTGGTTTATTTTGTAGTAATCCACTATCAAGTCCAAATATTTTCTTAGTTATTTGCTCCATCTTAGTTAAAGAAGTAAGCAAAATAATACATAAAACACCAAGTGCAGAAACTGAATCTTGCGAAGTTATTGTCCCGTCAGTCGGAGCAATAAAAGTTAATATAATACTAAGTACAATTGCAAGAATAAAAGCTTGTATAGTTTGTACAAATACTAAAGCACATAATTCTTTTATCCATGTAGTAAAAACTCCCTTTTGCATTTTTCTTACCTCCTAACTTGCGGACTTCATAAAGAAGTCATATATAACAACAATTGGTCCAAACATTGAAAGCATTAAAACATAAAATAGTCTCTTTACATACATTATTAGGTACATACATGATTGAAATACAAATATTCCATATAACAAAGCACCTGTAACTGAAACTTTACTAGCTCTCCATCCTGTTATAACTTCCGTTTTTCCTTCATCATTTGTTGTAGATTTTTTTGACGTATAAACATAAGCTGATTGCTTAAAAAATCCTCCCAAATTAGCAATAATATCATTAACATTTCCTTTTTCTATTGAAGAACTTCCAGTAGCGGCAGATATAACTTTCTTATCTACTGTAAGTCTATATTTTATCGATGACCATATTTTTGCTTTTCCACTATCTTTCTTTATAGAATCTTCTAAATCTTTTCTTACAACTTCACATCCGTAATTTTCTAGATGACTTTAAAAAATCTTCATAAGTATTATGAAATTCTGTATCTTTATCCCATTTAACACCTGTATCACCTGTTCCCCAGTCCCACGTTAGTTTTGTAAACCAAGACTGCCATAAATTAGGAGAAGAATCATCGCTTATTTTTATTTCAGGATGCGCTTTATAAAAGTCATATACATCTCCAGAAGAATTATTATAAACTAACCAAATACATGCAGTTGCATCTTGTAAGAATTCATCACTATTATAATATGCATCCTCAGTAATAAAAATTTTATGACCGTTTACAGTATAATATCCATTTTTCTTTGCTTTAGTCTTTTCGTCTTCACTAAGAGAGGCAATCGCTTTTGCATCATTAACATCGTACGCTAATCTTGGCAAGCCAATATCACCAACCATTCCACCCTTATTAGCAAAAAAGTCCTTAGCATTATCATACCACTCTTTACCACTATCATTTACATAAGTAATTCTATTTTTTACATAATTTTCATCAGTTATCAAAGAATTTGCAATATCATAATTTTCAGTCAAAATTGTTGTATCTCCACTATCAGTTCCAAATGATGTACTGATAAACAAATCCACTCTAGATTTTGAATCAAGAACTCCATCTAAAGCATCTTTAAAATTAGTAGTTGTAAGATTATTTTCTTCAATAGCATTTGTTAAAATACTGCTTGCAATTTCCACCATTTGTTCATTAATCCAAAATACAAATGCAAGAATATAATGCATTAAAAATAACATTACAATACAGGTTGCCCAATTTACAATTGCCTGTTTATATTTTGCTTTTTCGGCAGCAATACTTGATATAGCAAGTCGTATAGCCATAACTCCTATTGCTACACCAAGGAACAAAACAGCCAAAGAAAATATTGTTGAATACACATTCTTTACAACCTTTCCTAAAATAGAGTCAGTTCCATTTTGTACAAATAGTGAATGATCCGAAGGATTCAAAAAGTTAATATCTAAAAAAGCTATACCATTAAATATAATTCTATCTGCCCATGGAAATATATTATCTCCTGTTAATGCAAAAAAAATTGATCCTATTAAATATTCTCCTAAAGAAGCAACTGCGTTTATCATATTTGCAAGCACATCTAATAAAACTGAGTCTTTTATTTTAGAATCTAATGCATTTTCTGATACAGAAGAATAGTTTCCATATTCATTAATTGCTCCAAATACAGATGTAAAATTAGTAAATAACATTACAAAAAGACTTATACAAATTATGATTTTATATGTTTTTTTCTTCATTTAATCACCTTATTCTAGATAGACTAACTTTTTAATTGTTAGTCTATTCTTTTCTTTTTTAAATTTTCAACAACTCTGTTTAAGTTTGTTTCAACAAATTCAAATTCTCTTTGTGTAGGTTTTATAGCCATAATTGCAGAATCATATCCTATTTTTATCAAACCTTCACCTCTTTGACAAGTAAGAAGGAAGTTTTCCTCACCTTCACTAAGTTTAAATACTTCTTTTAAATAAGAAATTTCAGATTTATCTTGTGCAAGGAATAATTTAGTATCTGCAGATGTTAAAACAACTTGTACGCTTTTGTTTTCATAGAAATCTTGGAATTTCTGTGATACAACTGTAAGAGAAACATTTCTTTTTCTTGCACGTCTTGACATAGTATTTAAGAAATCAACAGCTTCAGGATATGGTAAAAGCATCCAAGCCTCATCTATTAAAACTCTCTTACTTTTTGCCCTATTTTTATCCTCACTATTTTTCTTAACATACTTTTCCCATATCCAAGATAAAAGAATCTGTTGTGCAAGTGGTCTTGCAAATCTTTCTTCTAGTTCTGAAATATTTATATTAATGAAAGGACAATCATCAAGAAGTTCAAATGTTGATTGACCATCAAAATATGCCATTTGTCCATCAAATTTCTTACAGAACTGTTTCATAACTTTTATTAAATAATCATAGTGATATTGATATGTAGCGTTTGTATTCTCTGCCGCTTTCTTTTCTAGTCTTTCATACCATGAGCTAACTGTAGGCATATCTTTTTTCTTTTTAGTTGTATCTCCATCTTCCATATCAATTACAGAACCTGTATACAATGAACTAGGATCACTTGTTATACCTTTATCAGCATATTCTTCTGCAACAATTTCTGCAATTATTTGTTTTGTAAGTTCGTTAACTTCTTCAGACTTTGTAGCACCACGTGCCATTGTTAAAAGAGCCTGAGTTACGTCTTCAACCTTATTTTCTACATTTAAAGCATATCTCTCTTTTCCTGTAATTTCATCTTTTACAATTTCTGTTTCAATATCAAATATATTTATTATTGTACTACTCTTTGGACCAATATTAACATTAATTCCACGTAAAGCTTCTGCAACAACTACATACTCTCCTTCAGCGTCTAGTACTAGGTTCTCAACTCCCATAAGGATTGCAGATCTTGCCATAATAGTTTTTATTGTAACTGATTTACCTGCACCAGACTTACCAAATATAATCATATTATAGTTTGTTAAAGTACTACTAAAATTATCAAATATTATAGGAAGTCCTGTTTGTTTGTTAATTCCTATTGGAACTCCCATATTATGACCAGCTTCAGCATTAACAAATGGAAAAACCGTAGCCATAGAACCTCTATCAAATGTATGCTTTCTTGACATTTTATTATTATTAAGTGGTAAATTTGACTGAAAGGCTTCTTCTTGAAGAGCCCATGCAGCTTTTAGACCTAATAAATTCTTTGACGCTTCCATTGCAAGTAATTCAGATAATTTATCAAGTTCATTTTTGTTATATGCAAACAAAGTACATAAAATTGTTGCATCAAATAATTTATTATATCCTGCAGCAATCTGATCTCTTAGCGCTTCAGCCTCCGCTTGTTTTGTTGATAATACAGACTCTCTGTTTATATCTCCTCTGTCATGTGCAACATATCTTTCAGATTGTAATTCAACAATTTGCTTATTAAGTTGATTTTGAGATGTTGTTTCAGATATAGGAGTGATATATACTGAAGCATTTATATCACCAAATTCATATATACCAGATAAGAAATATGGAAACGTTGCTTGTCTTGGTATAGTTGTTAAGTAGAAGCTTCTCGCAAATCTAGAAATTTTAGAGAAAATCTCTAAATAATCATAATGTGATGCATCTATTCCAGAAGGAGCAAGTAAGTCTTTTAGTGTTGACTTGTTAAGTTCAAGACTATTTGGCAAATTTTCATTTGCTTTAATAAGTTCATCCTGTGGTTGTTGAGTATCAACTTGGCCTTTTTTTAATTTTGTTTTCTTTTCCTTTTTTTCTTTCTTTTCTTTATTTTTTCCCATATATCAAAATCCTCCTAACCACTATATTATAGAATCATTTTCAGATGAATTTGTCGCATCGTCCAAGCTAGATGACCCCATTCTATCATCGAATCCATCTGATAAGTTGATATCAAAGTCATTATCGCTCTTGTTATCTAAATTTCTATTATATTCAAAATTACTTTCATCAACTTTTATTTTTTGTACTATAGGTCTTTGTTCATGTACAGTATCTTCTTCAGACTTTTCTTCAACGTTTAAATTGTTTTTTGAGGATTCATCAGCATTTTTAGCATCCGTTTTTATTTTTGAATCTTCAATATTTTCATTTGCAACATTAGATTCGCTTGAAATATTATTTTTTTGTTCATTAGCATTCGTATTTTCGTTATCCTTTTTATCTTCATCAAGTCCAACATCAACACCAAGAGTTTCTGTTAATTCTTGGTACTCTGCGCCAGCTTTTTCTAATATATCTTTTTTAGTTTTTCTAAATTCTTGAATTAATTTCTCATTAGCTTTTTCCTTTATATCCACAGGTACATTTTCACGTCTAACAATTTCACTAGCCTTTTTACTTATTTGCTCTTCAATATCAAGCTGTTTAATTCTTGGAGAAATATATTCTCCTTCTTTAATAGATTCCTTTAATGTTTCAAGAGCCTTAATTCTAGCTTCGTTATCTATTTCTTCTTGTAATTTTTTTTGTTTCTTTAGGAAAATATCTTCGCTAGTTGAATATAATCTGTAAAATCCTGAATCAAGAGCTTCCTTAACGCTCATAAGTCCTTTATCGTCTCTATTATATGCTGTGTACAATACATCTGCAATTTCATTTGAGTTTAAAATTCTTCCAGCAACGGAACAACCGGCAAGTCCGTTAATTATTGACTGCGCACGTGTTACAAGTTCATTATAACAAATATTTCTTACTTCTTCCTTTGAAAATCTATCAATTGCATTTATTTCTGAAGAATTATATGATACTAATACAAAGAATGTTCTTTGTAACAAGCTTTTGTTTAAACTTATTCTTTCAACATAATTAACAATATCGCTTGCATACTCATAAACATTTAAAGTTTTATTTCTTTCTTTTTCTATATTACTTATTTCTTCCTTAGTGGAATCAAAAGCTTCATTTACTCTGTTATATTCTTGGTTAACATTTTCAAATTCTTCTTTTATTTTATCAACATATTGTTTATATACCTTAATTGTTCCTTTAAGATCTAAATTTTGTGCTTGAACATATAACTGAATTGGTGATGTTAAGGTATTTAAAAATGTTATAAAACCTTCTTCAACAGATAATTGTTCAACATCAGACATTAAGTCATAATTAATACCTTTACATTGTATCATCATAGTATATCTTGTTCCTTTATTTTGTATGATCATGTTGTCTGATATTTCATCAAATTCCATAAAATCAAAAACATCTTCTTTTTTTATTTCATGTTTTTTTTCTTTTGAAGATGATTCTTTACCACTTGTTGAACTTTTACCACTTTTAGAATCAATTCCTTCATTTTGTTTTTTTACCACTACAAAAAAAACAATTCCAAACACTCCTAGTATAACTAACATAACAATAGGTACAACTAAAGTTCCCATATTATTTTCCTCCTCTTTTTAAATTGTACAAATATATTTTTTTTCTTTTCTTAAAAGTTATAGCTCTAAAAATTATATCACTTAAATATTCTCCACCTGCTTTTCTAAATGGTCCCATAAATTTTGAATCAGGTATTTTTAAAGCGCCAATAATATATCCGTATTCCACCAAAAATTCCAGTTATAACAAGTCCAGCAACAAGTGGAAATCCATCAAAAATACTTGACATTATATACCATACCAAAGCTCCTATTAATCCAATAGATACCGTAAAAGCAAAAGATTTTATTGTAAAAATATATAATATTCTTGACTCACCTTTTGCACTACGAGGTACAAAATACGATTTTCCCATAATAATTCCTCCTTTGTTATGCTATGTTAATAAATCTGCTAATACATTCGCAAATACAGTAAGCACTGTAACTGATGAAAATGTTAATATTATTCCTATTATAAAGTAAACTGATTTACCTTTTAGTTCTGCTTTTCCAGTAGCTCCACTAAATATATATCTTACCCCAACATATATAACTCCAACAATTGCAGCAACTTTTACTATCATTATAACAACACCTAATAATCTTCCGAAAAGATTCTTATATGACGCGTCATCATTACTAACCAAAAATAATTGAGTTCCACCCGTTCCAATTAATATAATATCTCTTATATATTGCCATCCAAAAAAGAATACACAAGCCACAAGAAGTGTCATTAAACTTTCTTTAACTTCAGATTTTCCTTCAACGCTTCCAAACATATACTTAACTCCTAAAAACATTGTTGCAATTATTATAAGAGTTGTTCCAACATAATTTACTATATCCATAAATTGATTTACGATTTCAATAGATTTCTCTGAAACATTTCCTTCGCCTTCTTCTTGAACATCATTAAACCAGTCTCCCGCACTTTTCCAAAAAGTTTCGGTCTCACTTCCAGAATTGTTCGGAGCATCGGCCTTAACAAAATTAAAGAAAGGCATTACACTTAAAATTATCATTATCATAAGACATGAAGTTATAATTTTACTTTTTTTCATTTATATCACCTTATATTTAAACTTACATTTATCTTTTTTCTTAAATTAGATTATATCAATAAATCAAAAAAAAATCTATATTTTTGATAAAAAATAGATTTTTTTATTTTTTTGTAATATTTTTGTAATTTTAATGTAATTTTAAACTACATTAGATTACTAAAAATATCATCAAAAGCTCCTGTTACAAAACCGACAACTGAAGATGCTCCAAAAACTATTACCATTCCAATAGCCAAATGAATAAGTCCTTTCTTTAAATCAGCTTTTGAATCAGCAGATGCAAACATGTACCTTACACCGGCAAATATTATTCCAGCCATTGAAACAACCTGTAAAGTAACAATTAAGACACCAAAAATTTTACTCAATGCTGTACTAAATTTTGCATATCTAGCATCTCCACTTTCTACCTTTTCCTGAGTTGGAGTATTGATATCAACCTCACTAATTTTATTTAATTCTCCTAGTTTATCCACATCCTTAACATTCTTTCCTGTTTTTTCATCGCTACTTTTATTATTTTTTGAATAATAAATAGGACAATTTCCAGATTCTTCGTCGATATTATTTTCAACTTCATTAACTGTATTTGCATATATATTATTACTATATATGTTTATAACATTTACTATAGCCATAATAATGAAAATTGAAATACAAATTTTTTTTAGTTTCGTTTTATTCATATTCTTCCCCCATCAACAAAAAAAGAAAAAGCCTAATACCACTGACTTTTTCTTTTTTATACATAACACAAGACTTAAAACTATTTTTTTACGTTAAGTCATCTGCAAAATTTGTAATTAATTGTATAACTGTAGAAGCTCCAAATACTAATACAGCACCTATAACAAGCCATATCATTTGCTTCTTTATATCTGCCTTTGAATCAGCAGATGCAAACATGTATCTAACACCTGCAAAAACAACAGCAGCTATTGCAGCAACTTGAAGTACTGTTAAAATAATTCCCCAAACATTGCTAATTGAATTAATAGTTTTACCAGACTTATTAGCGGTTACTGTCATATTGTTTGTAAAACTTCCAAATCCTTCTTGGGTTCCTTTTGCAAAAACATTAGTTGTAAAAACGACCATTAAAACAATAAGCACAGGTAGCACTCTTAAAAATATTTTTTTAGACTTTTTCATAATTTCCTCCTTATGTTCTCATACATAAATTAATTATATCAATAAATAAAAAAAATGCAATACTTTTTTTTAATTTTATAAAATTTTTTTATACATTTCTAGACATACTTCATATTTTATGGTATAAACTAATTATATTATTTTTTGGTATACAAAAAAGTCCACAGTGTTAATAAATTAATTATACAATGAAATTGATTCAAAGTAAAATTATGTTAATTAAAAATAAAATATAAAATAATGGTACCATTAAACCAAAATTTTTAGGGAAAAAAATAAAATAATTAATGGAGAAAGGTAAGTATAATATATTAAATTTTAAACTTTATTATATTATACAAGGAAACCAATGAAAAAAAAGAAATTTTTTTTATATATTATTTTTGTTATTATATTATTTTTATTTATTTTAGGAATAGCACCTTTATATTTCCAAAATGACACATTATTTGATATATCGCTTGGAGATAAATATATAAATGATGGTATATCAACTATTGATGACTATTCCATACATGAAAATCTAGAATATACACCTCAACATTTTATGGTAAATATTATCACGTATTTAATATATAATTTTTCTGGATTTTTTGGATTATACATCTGGTGTATTATTCTTACATGTATACTTGCTTTTTTATTTTATGTTGCAAACAAATTATTTGTAAAGAATAAATTAATTTCATATTTATTTGTATTTGCAGAACTTTCAATATTAACACCATTTATATCAATAAGAGCTCAAATGTATAGTTATATATTCTTTTTACTAGAACTAATATTTATTGAAAAATTTTTAAGAAGCAAACAATATAAATACTTAATACCACTTAGTATATTACCATTATTTATAATAAACTTTCATGCTGGTACTATTTATTTTTACTTTATTATAATTTTTGTATATTTACTTAACTACGTTAAAATAAAAACAAGTAAAATTGAGTATAACAAAGATTATGTAACAAATTTGAAATATTTATTAATTCCAATAATATTTGGAATCTTATTTACATTTGTAAATCCATTTGGATATAATCAAATAATGTATTGTGTTAAGACTTTAAGTAATTCTTTTATTAACACATATATATCAGAATTTCAACCTATTAGTATAAAAAACACATGCGGTGAATTTTTCTATATATATTTACTTTTAATAGTAGTTTCTATACTTTATACTAAAAAGAAAATAACGCTAGAAAGATTATTTCTTTTACTTGGAACATCTTTTATGACATTAATGACACTAAGACATTTTTCTTTATTTGTAATATTTACAGTTCCTTGTTTGGAGTATATAGAAGAACTAGTGATAAAATTTAAAAATTTGTTATATAAAGGTATTACTAAACAAGGTGTAAAAGTATTAAGAATTACTATTATAGCAATGTATTTATTAATAGCTATATGTTTTTCATTCAAAAATAGTTTTAGTAATAACAGAGCTGGATATCTTCCTAAGTCAGTATATCCAATAGATTCTGTAAATTATATAAAGGAAAATATTGGAAATAATTCTAGAATATTTAACGAATACACTTATGGTAGTTTATTAATGTTTAATGATATAAAATGCTTCATAGATTCAAGATGTGATCTTTATACTAAAGAGTATAATAAGGACTGTACTGTTGCTGAAGACTATATAAATGCTATTAACTGTACAGGAAATTATGAAGAAATTCTTAGTAAATATAATATTGAATATTTGTTAATTTCAAAAGATTCTGCTTTAGCAAAAAATATCTTTAACAATTCAAAATGCGAAAAAATATTTGAAGATAAAATATCATATGTTATTAAAGTTAATCATTAAATATATATTTTCATGGAAAATATTACCAATTACCATATAAAATTTATAGAGAATATAAAAAGAATTCAATTTAAAATAATATCATAAAGAGTTGAATTATTCACGTTTTTCAGCTCTTTTTTTGAACTTTTTTTACAGCCCCCTTTTATTTCTTTTGTTCGAAGTAATCATAGTAAAATTTCTGAAACATTTGATATAACTTAATTTCAAAATTCATTTTCAAGTAAATATATGTTTTAATAAAAATCCTTCTTGCAAATTAATATAAATATAATTTTTTCGAAATGTTAATTAAAATTGTATGAAGATTAAAAAAAAAGAATAAAATAACATTAGTACTTCCCAAAAATAAAAATAATTGATTTTTGGGAAATAAAATGCTATAATACTATTGAGGTGAAAAAATGTGAAATTAATAAAAAGAAATTACTTAAATACTTTGATAAATGTAATGGGGACACCAGATATAAAAGTTATTACAGGGGTTAGAAGAAGTGGAAAATCTAAACTTTTAGAAGTATTTAAAGAATATATAAAAAACAATGTTGAAAATTACAATATAATAGATATAAATTATAACTCTTTAGATTTCGAAAATATTAAAGAATATCATAAACTAAATGATTTTGTTAAAGAAAGATATGTAAAAGGAATGAAAAATTTTCTTTTAATAGATGAAGTACAAATGTGTGAAGGATTTGAAAAAACAATAAATAGTCTTCACACAGAAGAAAAATATGATATTTATATAACTGGTTCAAATGCTTTTTTATTAAGTAGTGATTTAGCGACACTGTTTACTGGAAGAACATTTGAAATAGAAGTTTACCCCTTCTCATTTAAAGAATATATAGAATATTTTAAATATGAGGATATAGATGAAGCATTTAAAAAGTATGTTTTAGAAGGTGGAATGTCAGGTTCATATTTATATAATTCAATAGATAAAAAATATGACTATCTAAATAATGTATATAACACATTAATAGTTAGAGATATTTTTGAAAGAAATAATATTAAAGATCCTAAATTAATGAGTTCACTAAATGACTTTCTTATGGATAATATATCTAACAGAACTTCACTTAGAAATATTTCTAATTCTTTAAACTCAAGTGAATCAAACCTTGAAACTAACCACAAAACTATTGGAAATTACATTCTGTACTTATGTGAATCTTTTGCTTTCTACAAAATATGTAGATATGATATAAAAGGGAAAAAATATTTAAATAGTGATGAAAAATACTATTTATCTGATCATGCTTTTAAATATGCACGTTTAGGTACAAAAAATATGGATTATGGAAGAACATACGAAAATATAGTTGCAATCGAGTTGTTAAGAAGAGGATATGAAGTATATACTGGTGTATTATACAATAAGGAAGTAGATTTTGTGGTTACAAAACAAAATGAAAAAATCTATATTCAAGTATCTGATAATTTAGATAATGAAGAAACTTTAAAAAGAGAAACCGAACCATTATTACAAATAAAAGATGCTTATCCTAAGGTAATAATAGCAAGAACAAAACATGATGATTATCAATATGAAGGAATACAGATATATGATATAGCAAATTGGCTTACAAAATAAATGGTAGCTGCAAAAAAAGTCCAATAAAAAATTTACTAAAATTATTATAATTTTTTTCTTAAATCAGAAAAACAGCAGGTATGACATTAGTCATATCTGCTTTATGTAAAATATTGCTCTATGCACACTTTTCAATACTCTTTTTACATAGCAACTGTTATTATTTGTATATTTTTGTCGAACACTTTTTCTTTACATTCAAATAAAAATATTATATAATTAATTCATATTTATTAGGAGTGATGTTTTGCTTAAAAAATTTTATATTTCATTCATAATTTTTTTATCTATATTTAGTGTATTTTTTTCAAATTTATCTGATAGTAAATCAACTACATTAGATAATAACGATACAAGCCTATATTTTCCAATTAATTCAAAAAACTTTTCATCATATTATGGATATAGAGATTTAAACGGAAAAAGTAATTTTCATGACGGAGTTGATATTCCAGCATCTCCAGGAACAAAGATATATTCTTGTAACAATGGCGTAATAATTAATTCATGTTTCTTAAAAGGATATGGTAATTGCGTTATTATACTACATGACGATGGCAAAAAATCATTATATGGTCATCTATCAGAAAACTATATAGTGTCAAACGGAATGTACGTAAAAAAAGGAGAAAATATAGGATATGTAGGACCAAAATATTTATCTGATGGAAAACTAAACGGATATACAACAGGCCCACACTTACATTTTACAATTTTTCTTCAAAATGGAAAAACAACAAATCCACTTGAATTTTCATATCAAGAAAAAGAGTAAGACTCGCTATAAATCTTACCCTTTAATTATTATTATTTACTCTCATCTACTTCTTCATTTTTATTATTTTCTTCTTCATCTATAACTGAAAACTTAGATACAGAAAGTTCATATGCAACTTTTTCTTCAACAGTTCCATCAGCCTGTTTTTTTTCATATTTTCTTGACTGAATTCTACCGCTTAATTTAACCATTGCTCCAGTTTCTATATTTTCACAAAATTTAGCATTTCTTCCCCAAAGAATACATGGAATGTAATCAGATTTTTTGTATGTTCTATTTACTGCTATAAGTAGGTCTGTTATTTCTCTTCCAAGAGGAGTTTTTCTATATATAGGTGGTTTGCATATATACCCTATAAATGTAGCATCATTTAAAGTAATCATACTTTCATCGTCTATTTTCTCAATCTCTTTTGTAAATATTGTAAGAACAAGCTTACTTTTACCATTTGATGTTGGCTCATTATATGATCTAAACTGTCCTGTTATATGAATTAAATCACCCACATTTAAACTGTCTAAATCAATTATTCTTTCAGAAATTATAACTGGCAATTTGTCAGAATAATTACTGAGTCTATTAGTTTCTATATAAAATTTATAAAATTTTTCATCGTAAACTTCATGACTAAATTCAATAGCTGAAGCTAACCTTCCACCTATTTTAACTATATTATTTTCTAACTCGTTTTCCATTCAAAAACTTCCTCCTTTGAAACTTATATATTACTATTCTTATGTATAAAGAAAAAAATAATTACTAATATACATGCATTATATCATAATATTTCATTTTTGTAAACACCTTATGTAAACATTTACATATATCTTTTTTTATAAATAAAAATTATTCAAAACAAATGTAATATTTTTGTAATATTTATCTTTTATCTGCAACTTCCCTTGTAAGTTCTGTCCAAGTATTGCACCCAACTATTCCATCAGCTTTTAATCCTTTGGATTTTTGGTAATTAATAACAGCATTTTTAGTATTTGTTCCAAATATGCCATCTATATTTCCAGCATTATATCCTAAAAAATCTAAAGCATCTTGAAGTGTTGCAACATAAACACCCTTACTTCCCTGTCTAATTGTTGGATATCCACCTCTTGCACAAGCAGGATTCTTAGCTCTTGTATCTATATGTACCCACGTAGGTGTTAAACTTTCTGGTTCAACATATGTATATAATTTGTAATTTGTTGCAAGTTTTCTTAATTTTGTTCTCTCTTCATTATTAAGTTTTTGCCCAACATCAAGTGCAACACCAGCATAATGTTGACTCATTGCAGAATGTCCACCCTCTCTTATCCTCTTAAATCCATAACCAACGGGTATTGGTTTTCCATATAACTCTCTTAACTTATTAAAAGCTTCCATTGTTCTCCTATCTGTCCATAAGACATCAGAATTCGAAGAGCCCTTAAATTCTTTTACAGTTAAATACCTATCTTTTGAATATGGCATTGGTTCATTCAATTCTCTATAATATGTTTCCATCCTATTTGTTGTAGGATTATATACTAAAATTTTCATACTTATTTCCCCCTCGTAATATTATATGAAATTTTACTTTAAGGGTTAGAAAAAAATAATAACTACAACAATTTATAATTGTAGTTAAACTAAATAATTTTTTATTTGACATATTTCTACTTTTTCTATATAATATATAACAATAAAAGGACGTGATATTATGCAGTTTAATACTATATTTATGTATCTTTTTATATATAGCGTTATAGGTTGGATATGTGAAGTAATCTTTTGTAGAATAGTACATGGAAAGTGGACAAACAGAGGATTTCTCTCTGGTCCATATTGCCCTATTTATGGATTTGGTGCTTTATTTATATTGCTATTACTAAAACCATTTACATCAAACCCAATTTTAATATTTGTTTTATCAGTTTTAATAACTACCACTCTTGAATATATAACAAGCTTTGCAATGGAAAAAATATTTAATGCAAAATGGTGGGATTACTCTAATGAACCTTTAAATATAAATGGTAGAGTTTGTATAGGTACAGCTATACCATTTGGAATTCTTGGAATTATTTTAGTTTATTTTGTACATCCATATGTAACTATAATAATACGTTTAATTCCAGATTTTTTAGCAAACTATATCATAGGTGGTCTAGTTTCATTAGTTCTTTTAGATATTGTAACTACCCTAAGTACTTTATTTAATCTTAAAGATAAACTTGAAGAAGCAAAACTACTTGCAGAGAAAATATCAGAAGAGGGTAAAGATAAAGCCAAAAACAGTGAAGTTATAAAACAACTAGAGGAAGTTAAGAATTCAATTATAAATAAAACAAATTTCTTACATGATAGAATAATTGATGCATTTCCAAAACTTGAATTTAAAAAATACAAAATACAATTTGGCGAACTAAAAGAAGGAATTACTAAAAAGAAACAAAATAAGAAAGATAAAAATAAAAAAAGTAAATAATATATTTTAATAGGTTAAATCTAGTTTTAACCTATTTTTTCATATATTTTTTTCTTTATTCACCTATCTATCTGCTAATTCATATATTATTATATGAGAATTAATTCTCTAAAATATAAAGGAGGAAATTTTTAATGAATAATTACGGAAATTGTTCAAATGAATGTACAAATTCATCAAATTGTTGTCAATACAATCCGCCTTGTGCGTGTTGTAAACCCTGTTGCATATGTCCTAAAGGACCAACAGGACCTCAAGGGCCAATTGGACCTACAGGACCTCAAGGTGTCCAAGGATTTCAAGGAATTCAAGGACCTACTGGTAATACTGGTGTAACTGGTCCAACCGGACCTACTGGAGTTACTGGATCTACTGGTGTTACTGGGCCTACTGGAACAACTGGGCCTACCGGAGATACTGGACCTACTGGTGTAACTGGTCCAACCGGACCTACCGGAGTTACTGGACCTACTGGACCTACTGGGCCTACTGGACCTACTGGACCTACTGGACCTACTGGACCTACCGGACCTACTGGACCTACTGGACCTACCGGACCTACTGGACCTACCGGACCTACTGGACCTACTGGACCTACTGGGCCTACTGGACCTACTGGACCTACTGGACCTACCGGACCTACTGGGCCTACCGGACCTACTGGAGCTACTGGACCTACTGGACCTACTGGGGTTGCCGGCCTCGCTGGAAGAGATGGCCTTGACGGTAAAAGTGTAAATATTCTAGGAAGCTATCCAACTTATGATGATCTTATTGCTGAAAATTCTGTTGGAAATATAAATGAATCTTATTTGGTTGATGGTGATCTATACGTTTGGTCCGATACAGAAAACAAATGGGTAAACGTAGGAAAAGTACAAGGACCAAAAGGCGACAAGGGTGATAAAGGTGACAGTGGTCTAGAATCTATACGAGCTGCTTATCTTGTAACATTTAATAATGGAACTACTTATGATGGATTAGCAGTAAATACAGGCGATAGACTTCCAATAGACAGAAAAGAACTTGATTCTTCAAATCTCATAACTCTTGATTCAAATGAAGAAACAATAAAATTTAATGAAATTGGATACTACAAAATTAGTTTTATAGTTTCATCAAGAGTTTTAGAAACTGATCCTGGATTTAATCCTAAAAACGACTTTATTTCAATTGGATTTAGACTAACAAATACAGACAATATATATGTTGGAGGCAGTAAATGGGTATATAATGACGAATATATAACAATTTCTTCTCAAGGTATAATATCCGTTGAAAATACAGATAATATATATGAACTTGTAAATGTGGGAAATCAGACAATATTTTTAAATACACCTGATTTAAATGATATAGAATCAAATTCTTACTTTACTAATGCTTTGGTTAACATTGTTATTGAATATTTAGGAAAATAGTTATAAAAGGAAACTAAGGTGGCATAGAGTTCTATACCACCTTAACTTTAACCTTTTTTATGCCTATGATTTGCAATCATTTTTCTTTTTCGAAGTGTTGTTGTATAAGAATGTTCAAATTCATCAAGATATTTCATTGCTTCTTCAAAATTGCTATTTTCAGTATATATTTCAATTTCATCTTCATCTGGATCAAAATACCAACAAACCAATTTATTAGTATTTTTTGTCAAAAATTTACACATATCCTTTGCCTTTTGAAGACATAACGGTCTTATTCTCCGTAGTAATCTCAAATCATTTTGAACGTTTAAAATCTCATACTCATTATTTTTATAGTCATCCATATTAAAGCCTCCTGTATTTAATTATAAATATTTAAATATAAATTTTATGTTTTTTATTATACCATTATTTGTTTTCAAAGTCAATGTATTACTGCACATTATTTTACATAAACTAAAAATTGTTATGTTACAATAGATGTGAAACAAAACCTATATACAAAAAGTGATTCAACTG
>OLNW01000066.1_pt1 | contig 127004 bp, 98 predicted proteins | sample 1672121 | NCBI WGS metagenome assembly OLNW01 (sample SAMEA3136648, study PRJEB25190) | human gut metagenome
CCTATGACGTTCTGATTCGTAGTCAGACCCTCTATCCAGCTGAGGTAACGCCGCAGCGCAAGACATATAAAACCACTTTAGCTTATTGGAGTCAAGCACAATCTCAAACTTTTTTGTGGAACGCAGTTTTGTCATGCTGCTCCGCATATACCGCCGTTCCCCGTACGATCGATTGGCTTTTCGATCACGTCGAACTTGGCATCAAGTTCCCTCAGGAGCGATCTCACCCGCTGGGCGCAATCATAATCGGCAAACGAGATGCTCAGCATGCGCGCGACCTGGTTGGAAGTCCCAACTCCATAGAAGTGCTCCAGCGCCACAAGCCCCTCGTGCGTCACAAAGGTCTCGACCACATGCGGCGACTCCTCAAAGCACCATTGGGTCAACGGACCCTCACTCGTCTGCCGAAGCACCAGGCCACCCATGCCAGACGGCTCACACGTTACAAGCAGGTACTCCCCGCCCTCGTCGCTCTCAAACAAAACCACCCGATCATCAAACAGCTCCATCGCGTCCCCTTTCTCTCGCTCTTATTTAGCAAAAGCATAGCAGGTAGATGGCTGTATACAGAACAGTTGTTCGTGTGTTTTCTATTGAGCTGTCCGCACGGCATGGTATGGACCTACGCACGAAATAGGGCGCCCCCGAAGGAGCGCCCTTGCATATCCCCTATGCAGGCAAGTTACGCGACCGGCTCGATCTTCTCGAGGCCGCCCATGTAAGGACGCAGAACCTCGGGAATCGTGATGGTGCCGTCGGCGTTCTGGTAGTTCTCCAGAATGGCGGCCATGGTGCGGCCGGCCGGCAGGCCGGAACCATTGAGGGTGTGCAGGTAGCGCGAACCCTTGAAGTTCTCGGGGTCGCGATACTTGATGTTGGCGCGGCGAGCCTGGAAGTCACCGCAGTTGGAGCAGGAGCTGATCTCCTTGTAGGCGTTGTAGCTCGGCAGCCAAACCTCGACGTCGTAGGTCTGACGGGCAGAGAAGCCCAAGTCGCCGGTGCACAGGCTAATCACGCGATACGGAAGGCCCAGCTGCTGCAGCAGGTACTCGGCCTCGGCGGTCATGCTCTCGAGCTCCTCGTCGGACTCCTCCGGCTTAGCGAACTTGACCATCTCGACCTTGTCGAACTCGTGCTGACGGATGATGCCGCGGGTGTCGCGACCGGCGGAACCGGCCTCCTCGCGGAAGCAGGGGGTGAAGGCGGTGTAGCGGCGCGGCAGGGTGTCGGCGTCGAGGACCTCGCCGGCGTGCAGGTTGGTGAGCACGACCTCGGCGGTGGGAATCAGGAAGTTGTCGCCCGAGACGTGGTAGGCGTCGTCCTCGAACTTGGGCAGCTGACCCGTGCCAAACATGGTCTGACGCTTGACGACGATGGGCGGCCACCACTCCTTAAAACCACGGCTGGTGTGCGTATCGAGGAAGAAGTTGATGAGGGCGCGCTCCAGGCGGGCGCCAGCGCCACCGAGAACGGTAAAACGGCTGCCGGAGAGCTTGTTGCCGCGCTCGAAGTCGAGGATGTCCAGATCGGTGCCCAGATCCCAATGCGGCTTAAAGTCGAAGTCGAACTCGCGCGGGGTGCCCCAACGACGGCGCTCAATATTCTCGTCCTCGTCCTTGCCGTACGGCGTGGCCTCGCAAGGAATGTTGGGCAGGTGAGCCATGAAGTCGTACTGCTCCTGCTCGAGAGCGGTACGGCGCTCGGCCAGACCGTCAATCTTCTCGTTGACGGCGCGCACGGCCTCCTTGGCGGCCTCGGCCTCGTCCTTCTTGCCCTCCTTCATCAGGGCGCCGATCTTCTTGGACTCGGCATTGCGCGTAGCCTGGAGCTCCTCGACCTCGGTGATGACGGCACGGCGCTCGTCGTCGAGCTCAAAGAACTTCTCGCGATCCCAAGACGTCTGGCGGTTAGCCATGGCGACATCGATGGCATCGGGGTTCTCGCGAACAAACTTGATATCAAGCATTAGATCCTCCGGCGATATACATTCCATTTAGGTTGCAACCTTGTACATGTATGGGCAAGTATATACTTATGAGCGTTTACGACCCAACTCAACTACGCAAGAAGGCACCCAATGGACGCAGTTTTTTCCTTTTTGTTTGGCACCCGCACCGGTTTTGCCATCCTTTTCGCCGGCGGCATCCTGTTATTTGCGATTCTTGCCTTTGTAATGGAGAAGCGTACCCATAAGATGTACGTCGACCGCGGACCCAAGTCCGAGGATGAGGAAGACAGCTTCTGGGACTAACCTGCCAAAAAGGGACAGGTTTATTTTGGTCTGTTTTATCTGGGCAAACGCAAGCGCCCCGCAACTGGAATTGAGCCAGTTGCGGGGCGCTTTTCGCTAAAAGGACAAAACCGCAGAAAACACCTGCCAAAAATAAACCCGTCTTTTTTTGGTCGGTTTTACTGGAGAGTTGCGTCGATTGCCTTGACCAGGGCGCTGCGCATGCCGGCGTCCTCGAGCGCAACGACGCCCTTGATGGTGGCACCACCGGGCGAGCATACGGCATCCTTCATCGCCGCAGGATGCTGGCCAGTTGCAAGCTGCAGCTTTGCCGTACCCAACACCATCTGGCTCACAATGCGATAGGCATCGGCACGCGGGATACCGTGCTTGACCGCCGCATCGCCCAGGGCCTCGATTGCCATAGCGACAAATGCCGGAGCGCAACCACCCACCGTGCCGCCCACAAACAGCAGGCTCGTATCGAGCTCGACCACCGCACCGAGCTTGCCAAGCAGATCAAGCACCACTGCGCTCTGCTCATCACTAAGCGTGGAAGCCTTCTCGCAAGCGATGACGCCCTCGCCCACCGAAACCGGTGTGTTGGGCACCGTCGAGATATGCGCGACGCCCGGCAGGACTTGCTCCCACTTGGCACTGTCCCAGGTCCAGGCAACCGACAGAACGACCTTTTTGGCAAGAGCATCCTTGAGCGGGGCGAATATCTTCTCGATCATGTACGGTTTGACCGCAGCGACCACGATATCGGATGCGGCGACAACCTCGGCGGCATCGTGGCAGGCGACCATGCCGCGCGCCTCGCAGCGCTCAACCAGTGCGTCGTAGCGACCCGCGCAGGCGCACATGTCGCTCGCAGCTACACCGGCAGCGATCCAGCCATCGGCCATAGCGCTCGCCATATTGCCAAAACCGACAAACCCAATCTTCATATCTCATAGTCCTCTCAGACACGCTCTTCAAAAACGAAAGCTATTGTCCCACGCCATTGTTTCGTATTGCCGACCTATTTGTGATACGGCTCGCCACGACTGATCTTGCAGGCACGGTAAATCTGCTCTAGCAGCACCACACGCGCCAGGTTATGCGGCAAGGTAATGCGTCCAAAGCTGAGCATCTCGTCGGCTCGTGCGCGCACGTCATCGCTCACGCCGTCCGATCCGCCAATCACAAAGGCGATGTCGCTGCTGCCTCGCAGCATAAGATCGTCGAGCCTCGCCGAAAACTCCTCGCTCGAGCGCTCTTTGCCCTCAATGGCCAGCAGGATCACATGCGCTCGAGACGGCAGGGCAGCAAGAATCGCCGCCCCCTCCTTGTCGCGCGCGGCATCCACGCCGCCCGCCTTAGCCGGGTCGATATCGGCCACCTCGCGGATATCCACCTTGGCATAGGCACCTAGGCGCTTGGTGTACTCAGCGCAGGCATCCTTCCAAAAGCGCTCTTTGAGCTTGCCAACACAAACGACGGTGTATTTCACGCGTGCCTACTCCTTTGACTCGTTCTGAACCTTACCGGCAGCCAGCATCTGCTCGAACATAGAGGCCGACTGCGAGAAGTCGCTCGGCAACACGACCGTCGAGGTTTTACCCGTGCGAGCGAACTCCGTCATCATCTCGGACCACTGCGTAAACATGAACAGTTGGTTGGCCTCGTCATTGCCGACACCCGTCTCCTGGATGATCTCGAGCGAATCTTTGATACCCAGCGCGATCGCCTTGCGCTGGTTGGCGATGCCTTCGCCCGCCTTTTCCATAGCCTCGGCCTCGGCGGTCGCCTCGGTGACGCGCTTGATGCGGTCTGCCTCGGCGAGCTCCTGTGCCGCAGCGCGCTTGCGCTGGGCGGCGTTGATGTCGTTCATGGAGTTCTCGACCTCGGTCGGCAGTGCGATTTTGGTGATGAGCGTCGACACGAGGGTGAAGCCGTAGGCGGCCATCTGCTCGGAAACGGTAGCGTTGACATCCTTGGCGATGTCATCCTTCTTGGCAAAGACCTCATCGAGTGTGTAGACGGGAATCGAAGAGCGTAGGGCGTCGGTGATGAAGTCACGCATCTGGTCGACGGGCTCCTGCAGCATGTAGTAGCTCTTGTAGATGCCCGAATCCGCCGGGCCAGCACCCATGTCATAGCTCACGTGGTACTGAGCAGAGACCTCAAGGCCGATGGTCACGTTGTCCTGGGTCTTAACGTCGATGCCAAAACCGTTTTTCATGGTGCGCAGACTCACCGTGGCGGCCTTGCGGTCGATCACGGGCACCTTCATGTGGAAGCCCGCGTTGACGATGCGGTTAAACTTGCCCAGACGCTCGATGATTACGGCATGCTGTTGTTCAACGACATAGCAGGCGTTGGGAAGCAGTAACAACAAAATGATGATGGGAATCAAAAGGCTGGTAAGGGCGGCGATGATACCGGACAACAGCATGGTCTCTCCTCTGATAGGCACACGTTGGCACTAGGATACCCGCACGAAGCAGCAACGTGACATCAACAAGAGGCCCATAACAAAAAAGCTCCCATTGCTGGGAGCTCTTTCAATCAATGGTGCGAGCAAAAGGACGTCCGCGTATCCGCTTCGCGGATTCGCACCGGCTTCGGCCGCCTGCCGGCGTCCTCGCCAGCTCGCTAAAAACGCTCCGCGTTTTCTTGGCGCTCGCTCCTTCGCAGGTTCAAGTCCCCGCGATGGGCCCAAAACAAAAAAGCCCCCATTGCTGGGAGCTTTTCAATCAATGGTGCGGGCGAAAGGACTTGAACCTTCATGGGGTTGCCCCCATACGGACCTGAACCGTACGCGTCTGCCAATTCCGCCACGCCCGCGTGCAGGAATTAGAATAACGGAGCGCCATCGCGAACGCAAGAACTATTTTTGAAAAAGTTTGCAGGCATTTTCCCAAGCTGCTCGCGCGATTGCCTCAGCATCCTCGCCGGTACGATCGACACGGTCGTTGACCAGCGTGTTTGCCGTAATGGAGATCATTGCGGGCTCGCATTCAAGACCGCGGATGGGCTCCGGAGCCATATACGGGCAATCCGTCTCGAACAAAATTCGATCGAGTGGGGTTGCCGCGAATGCCTCGCGCACGTCGTCGTTGCGCTTAAAGGTAGCCGCACCACCATAGGCGATATAGCAGCCCAGCTCCACAAAGCGCTCCATCGTGGCGCGGTCCTCGCCAAAGCAGTGCAGCACACAACCGGCCTGGGGCACGCCCACCTCACGAAGCACGTTGTAGGCGTCCACGTGCGAGGTACGCTCATGGTCCGTGTCCTCGTGGCGCAGATGCAGCTCCACCGGCACGTTACGGCACACGGCAAGCTCGAGCTGACGCGCCATGCAGTCAATCTGCACGTTATGGGGTGCCGGCGCGATATCGTCGTCATAGTCCATATGGTAGTCCAGGCCGATTTCGCCAATACCGGCGCATAAGGGGTCATCGAGTGCGGCAACGACCTGCGCGTGAACGTCGTCGGTATAGTCCGGCGCGCCATACGGATGCACGCCGGCAAGATACTTGATCTGCGGGATATCCTGCATCGGAAGAATCTCGCGCACCAGCCAGTCGCTATAGTCCGCCACGCTGCGCTTGTCGGCAATGGGGTCGAACATCGTCACCAACAGGTCGACGCCCGCGGCTTTGGCGCGCACGAGCGTCTCGGGCACATCCTTGCCCCAAAACGAAAGCAGATGTGCATGCGTGTCGGCAAGCGGCGCCAAGGGCACGGGACAAGCAACCGTCTTCTTTTTCTTGGTAAACGTCACGCGTTCGGCATTAGGCGTCATGGATTAGCTCCCGGGCCAGACGGACAAAGTCGGCAACATCGAGCGTCTCGGCGCGCGTGGTGGGTGCGATACCGCAAACCTCAAAAGCGGCATCGAGCACGTCCTTGGCAAAACCGTTGGCGCTCATGGAATTGCGGATGGTCTTGCGACGCTGGGCAAATGCAGCGTCGATCACACGAGCCACGAACTCGCGATCGAGCCCCTCGGGCACCACGCCGTCAACACGGTCGATACGCACGACGGCCGAGTCCACGTGCGGCGCTGGCATAAAGCAACACGGCGGCACCTCAAAGCGACCCGTCACCTGCGCATACAGGCCGAGCTTTGCCGTATAGCCGCCATAGGTCTTGTTGCCCGGCACTGCGGCAATGCGATCGGCAACCTCCTTTTGCACCATGACCACGGCACGCTTGAGCGCGGGCATCGTCTGAAAAAACTGCAAGATGATCGTCGCCGCCACGTTATAGGGCAAGTTCGCGACAAATACCGTCGGCTCACCGCCGGCGGCCTGCTCAATCTGCTCCGGCGTCACCTTAAGCGCGTCGCCCATGATAAAGCGGAAGTTGGCGTAGTCGGCGGCGTGAGCATCGAGCACCGGCTCGAGCTCGGGATCGGCCTCGATCGACGTGACGCACGCCGCCTCCTGCAACAGCGCAAGCGTGAGCGTACCAACGCCCGGACCAACCTCGAGCACGCGCTCATCGCCTGCAAGCTCGGCAAGCTCGCAAATGCGCTCAATTACATGGTTGTCGATCAGGAAATTCTGGCCCAGGCGATGCTTGGTCGCAAGGCCAAACTCCTCCAGCAGCTCCCTGGTGGCCGTGGGGTTTGCCAAAGGCGAAGTTGTCATGGTTGCCTCCTCAGCATGATGGCGGCGTCTTGAAACAAAAGGGCATGGACCGTGGCGGCCATGCCCTTACAGCTAAACAGCAAATTGCCGATATGGCGCGCTGCATCTTAGCCCAGACGCGGGAACAGCGGCTCGCCCTTCTCGACAGGCTGACCGCCGGCAAGCAGGCCCCAAGCGCAAATGCCCTTGAGGTCGTCGGTCGCGGCCTCGTCCTCGCAGGACAGGCGGCGCAGGGCCTCGGCAGAGGTCTGAGGCATGAGCGGCATCAGCAGGTGGGCGGCAATGCGGATGGCCTCGAGCAGGTTGTAGATCACAAACGCCAGCTCGTCAGCCTTGGCCTCGTCCTTGGCAAGTGCCCAAGGCTCGGAGTCCTCGATGTAGTGGTTGGCGGCATGGATGAGCTCCATGACCTCGTCCTTGGCTCCGCCGTAATCGAGCACGTCCATCTTGGCCATGTAGCGCTCGACCAGACCATCGGCGATCTTTGCCAGCGGGTTGTCGAACGCATCGAACGATGCGGGCTTGGCGGGCGCGCAACCATCAAAGTACTTGCCGCTCATGTTGAGCGAACGCGAGATAAGGTTGCCCCAGCTGTTGGCCAGGTCGGCGTTGTAGACCTGCTCCATGCGATCGAAGCTGATGGCACCGTCGGTACCGGGGACGACGTCGGTCATGAAGTAGTAGCGATAGCCCTCGACGCCCAACATGTCGATAACGTCCTGCGGAGCGATGGCGTTGCCGCGGCTCTTGGACATCTTCTCGGCCTTGCCGGTCTCGGCATTGCGCACGGTCAGGAAGCCGTGGGCAAAGACGTGCTCGGGCAGGGCCTCGCCGATGGCCATGAGCATGGCGGGCCAAATGACGCAGTGGAAGCGGATGATGTCCTTGCCCACGATGTGGAACTGCGCGGGCCAGCGATAGGCCAGCTCGGCACGCGCCTCGTCGGTGTCGACACCGTAGCCGACGGCCGTCATATAGTTGAGCAGCGCATCGAACCACACGTAGGTCACGTGACCCTCGTCAAACGGGACCTGAATGCCCCAGTCAAAGCTCGTGCGGCTCACGGAAAGGTCGTTGAGGCCGCCCTCGACAAAGCTACGCACCTCGTTCATGCGGAACGCAGGCTCGACAAAGTCGGGGTGCTCGTCGTAAAGCTTGAGCAGCTTGTCCTGGAAAGCGGAAAGCTTAAAGAAGTAGGACTCCTCCTGCACGCGCTCAAGCGGACGGTGGCAGTCGGGGCACAGGTGCTGGCCGACGCTGCCGTACTCCTCGTCGCCCTTCTGGACCTGCGTATCGGTGAAGTAGGTCTCGTCAGGCACGCAATACCAACCGTCGTAGCTGCCCTTATACAGGTAGCCGGACTCCTTCATGCGCTCCCACAGGTACTGCACGGCATGATGCTGGCGCGGCTCGGTGGTGCGGATGAAGTCGTCGTTGGAGATCTCGAGCTTGCTCCAAAGCTCCTTGAAGTGCGGAGCCTGGCTGTCGGTCCACTCCTGCGGCGTCATGTTGTGCTTGGCTGCGGCCTCGGCGACCTTCTCGCCGTGCTCGTCCATGCCGGTCAGGAACTTGACGTTATAGCCGGCGGAGCGACGATAACGGGCCTGAACGTCGGCGATGATGGTGGAATAAGCCGTGCCCAGGTGCGGATCGGCGTTGACGTAGTAGATGGGCGTCGTGATAAAGAACGAAGGCTTGCTTTGATCCATGGGGTTTGTCCTCCAGAAAAACGTTGCATACAGGGGATGATTCTAGCGCAAGGGCTGGATATCCTCCATCTATTGCATATCGAGCACCATGGCATAGACATCGCGCTTGCGGCGCGAATACTTCTGAGACAGGCGCTTGGCCACCGCAGACGCGGGCTCTCCCTCCTCGAGCGCGGCGCGGATATCCTCGCGCAGAGCCTCGTCGGGATCCGCTGCCGCGGCGCCAACCGGCACGATACCGGCCTCCTCATCCTCGCTCGGCGGCGCGATGACCAGTGCAATCTCGCCCTTTACCTCGCCACGAGCACGCAGCTCCTCGGCGAGCTGGACAGCTGGCCCGCGCAAGACCTCCTCGTGCAGCTTGGTGAGTTCGCGGCAGACGGCAACCTCACGTTGGGGAAAGACCTCCGCCACGGCCTCGAGCGTCGCCACGATGCGATGTGGAGACTCGTAGAAGATGAGTGCGCCGGGCACCACGGCAAGGCGCTGCAAACGGCGCACGCGGTCACCGTGCTTTCGGCCCAAAAAGCCCTCGAAGAAAAAATGCTCGCAGGGAATGCCGGACGAAACGAGCGCCGTGACACAAGCAGAGGGCCCGGGAATAACTTCTACGGGCACATCGGCCTCACGTGCCGCCTCGACCAGCGTCTGGCCGGGATCGGACACGCTCGGCATGCCGGCGTCCGAGGCAAAGGCGAGGGTCTCCCCCGCCAGCAGACGGTCGACCAGGCCGGCGGCGCGGCTGGCGATCACATTCTCGTCGCAACGGACAAGCGGCTTGGAAATGCCCAGGTGCATCAGCAGCTTTGACGTCACACGCGTGTCTTCGCAGCAGATGGCATCGGCGGCGGCAAACGCCTCGCCAACGCGCGGGGACAGGTCGCCCAGGTTGCCGATGGGCGTGCCGACCACATAGAGTTTGCCCGTATGGGCGCTGTTTTGCGTCATATCAACCTATTCAATCATGCCGCGCTCGAGCGTACCGAGCGCCGCGCGGGCGTCCCATGCTGCAATGCGCTTCTCGGTCTTCCACGTTTGGAAGAACCAACCGGCAGCCGGCGCAAACGAAGCCAGCTGATTGGCGATAAACACGCGCTCGTAGGCATTGCGGCCCTCGGGCGTAACCGACGAGTTGGCAAAGATCGCCGCGCCCGACCATTCGCCCACCAGCACGGGGAACCCAGTCGAAATCGCTTCTTTGAGCTCGCGCTTGTTGCGCGAAATCGCCGTCGTCAGCCCGCGGGGGCTCGTGATATCGAGCGCATACTCGTCACGGTAATGGTACAGGTGAAGGTCCATGTAGACGTTCTTGTACTTGGCGCCGCGCATAAAATGCTTCCACTCGCTGGGATGTCCCGAAGACGAAAAGACGACGATCTTATCCTCGGGCATATACGAACGGACGAGCTCGTAGGCATCGCGATAGAAATTGCGCAGGTAGTGGGCCGGAATGCCATCCGTCATGGCAAAGAGACTCTTGCGGACACTCATCTGCGGCGTATCCAGCAGCTCAATGCCCAGCAGGCTCTCGGCCTCGCCGTAACGCTCGGCCAAGCGCTCGAGCACGTCGAGTGCGACATGGCGGCCGTTAGTGGACGAATGCCACTCGGCAACAGCCTCCGGCGTGGCGGGCGAATCGTTGGAATCGCCCTGGCCACCGGGCACAGTTGCCAGGTCAAGCAGCACGCGGATGTCGTACTTGGCAGCCCACTCAATTGCACGGTCGATGTAGTCGACAACCGAGATGTAGGACGCATCGGACTCCTGCGAGCCAAAGGCATACCAGGGCACCGGCAGACGCACGGCGTTGAGGCCGATCTGCGCCATGCGACGGAAATCGTCCTCGCTCACAAACGTCTCGTAATGACGGCGCATGCGCTCGTTATAGGCGGCGGTGCCCATGGCCTCCTGCAGCTCGGCCGCGTTGGATGCACCGGTCGCCGCGTATAGCGACGGGGTCACCCAAGGCTCGGGAATAAACCAGCCAGAGAGATTAACGCCGAGTATCCTCTCCATCACTGCCCCCTTCGGATCGTGCAGGCCGAGCCTGCATCGTATTGCATAGGAAAAGTATCGTTTTGAGTATACCCGCGCGTGCGGACAGACGACCGAACGGTCTGTAAAGTGGCGCAAAAGCGGGAGGAATATCTGGGCGGGCCCGAGATGGCGCGCCGAGATGTACATATGCGCCGGAAGTAGGCGGCCGGAAAGCGCATCCCGTTTTTCGCAAAAGACTGGGATGCATTTTCCGTTCGAGGCCTCAATCGGAAAATGCATCCCGTTCTGAGCGCGAGATCTGGGACGCAGTTTCCGCCAAAGGCCGCAAAAGGAAAGCACGTCCCATTCTGACGCCGGATTCCGGGTCGCGCTTTCCCAAGCGACATCAAAGCGGAAAACGCATCCCACTCTGAAGCCAAATTCCGGGACGCAATTTCCGCAGAGCCCTCGATAAAAGAAAAGGACCCCTTTGCAGAGGTCCTAGTCAATTCAAGGTGGCGGGGAAGGGAATCGAACCCCTGACACGAGGATTTTCAGTCCTCTGCTCTACCAACTGAGCTACCCAGCCATTTGAGTTGTGCCTTGTTTCAAGGCTTGATTAGTATAACCAAGGACGCGTTCCGGTCAACCGAGAATTTTAAAAAAGTTTTTGAGCACAGCCTCGGTTCTATAAATCGGCACGTCAGAGGCATCAGCCGGCAGCAAGAAGTTTTTCACTCAGAGCCGCACGGGCAAACTCACTTGGCGTCATCCCCTCGGCAGCCGCCCGTCGACGAATGGCCTCCTTCATTCCCAGAGGAATCTTGACCGACAGCGTTGCCGTCCCCTCACCTGAGAGCGGGGGCCGTCCATGCACGATCCCACCAACGGTGTGTTCGCCATCCGGAAACTCTCCGCGCTCGTACGACTCGCACCACGCGTCAATCATTTCATCCGTTACAACCTGACCATTAGCGGCCGTATACGTCTTGCCCATCATCGACCCCTTTGCCGAGCCTGTTCAATCTCCTGCCAAAATTTCTTCTGGACTGGAGACAAGGCATGAATGATAAGCCACCCACGGACAAGCTCCACCGCGACAAGCTCCACGCTTCGTCCGTCTGAGAGCCATCCAATTGCAAGCCATCTCGGCGGCTCGTCCTTCGACTCGCGACGAATGCACTCAGTAACCGCAAGCCAAGCGCTAAGCACCTGCTTTTCCGTCAGGTGCTTTTTAGCGTTGGGATGGATCTCAACATCCATGCATCTTCTCCTCCATCTTACCCAATTTCGTATGACAAAAGTCCACTGTCGCCAATTCTTAAGCCGGCACGCGTTGGAGAGCAGGAGTCGAAACAATGATTGAAGGACGCTCTAGTACGGCCCAGGCGCCGAGGCAAGAGCACATGTGCCAAGGACGGACGTTTTCGTAGCGCGCGAGGATATTGCCGTCGCGATCGATGAAGGCGATGTCGATGGGATAGGCCATAAAACACGTATGGACCGAAGAGCAGCGTGGAAACGCCATGACGAGCGGCAGGCCGTTGGCGGCAACCGGACGCCGTCCCAGCATGCCGCGCAGGCGCACGACAAACGACTCCGCCACCACAAACTCGGCCGGCGTCCAACCCAGCCTGTTGAGTGCCCGCGCGTAAGCGATGTAGGACGAGACCGCGGTCACATGACCACCCCCGGACGCCATGGATCAACCGTCACCGCGCGCTCGTGCGACAACGTTGTCGGCGCCCCCAGCGAAACGCCAGCGATGCTGAGAGAAGTCGGCCACGGCTCATAGTGCATGGTGCAGGTGTAGGTCCTAAACGTACCGGATAGGGAGAGCAGGCCACCATCTGATGCCTTCGCGCCTTGCTCGCTCGACACTTCGATCTGCAAGTCATAGCCTTCCATGGCATTCAGAATTTGAGTCTGAACCGTCGCCGAGGCATCGGCAGAGCTTTCGTCGCCCTCCCCCTCCGACGCCACAGCGTGCGCCAACACGATGTCGGGCACCACGCGGTCGAAGCGCGCGACAGCGCTGGCAAAGATCATGACGTTGTACACGACGAGTGCCAGCACCAGCAAAACGGGCGTAACCACTGCCATCTCAACCGTCGCTTGGGCGCGCTCCTCGCGCAGACGCATGCGGATACTCATTACGACCCACCGCCCAGAACGCCAACCAGCGTGGCGACATCGACGGTGAGCGGGATGGAGCCGCCGCCGGGCAGAGGAATCTCCGCAAGTGTGAACACCGTACCGCTAATGGTGCGTTCGACTTGATATTCCAACGCCTCGCAAAGCGCCTTGGGATCGGTCACGCCCAACGGAATACTTCGCAGTTTGTCTTGCGCTTGAGAGAGACCCGCAATGTCAGACCCCGGACTCTTAATGACATTTGCGGAATCGGTCAGCACCGGCTTTCGCAGGCGCAAGTCGCACGGTTCCAAACCCAGCGCCGCCACGGACGCCGAAACGGTATCGCCGAGCCACGATGCAATGGAGCCCAACGCACCGCTGCCCCCTCCTAGGTCTTTAATCATCTCGTCCATAAGTTCGTCGGCCGAACCTTGGATGTCTCCGTATCCCACGAGTAGCCGTCCCCAAACATCCATGACGCCGTCGAGCACGCCGGCAACGCCGCCCGAGCGTTCCTTCAATGTCGAGAAAAATCGCGAAAGCATGTTGTTTTGCGCCGTCGCCTCATCGGGCGCCAGCACCGCGGCAGAGATAGCACCGCGATCGCCAAGCCTGACTGCCGCGTTAAACGAGGAGTTAAGTTGATCGGGGCTGGTAATGTCACCCGAAACTGCAAAGGCGACCACGCCGTTGCGGCCAGGTGGGGCGATACGCGGGCGCTCGCCGGAAAGCGCTTTAATGGCCTGGTCAAACGCATTGCCCGCACGGTCGGCCTCATCCTCGGTCTGACGCTCAAGTTCGAGTTCTTTGTTGCGGCATTCGACGTAGTCTTCCAGAGCCTCTTTGAATCGATCAAAGTGGTACTCAAAGCCGTTTTCGATAGAAGTCGAAGGAGCCGCAACGGCACCGAGCGACGAAACACCAAAATGGCATCTATTGCATTTGTCCTGCCCGTCATAAGCAGCAACCGAGGCCAGCCCGCATGGCGCCCCCTTCTTATAGTTGGGGCAACTCGTTCCGTAATGCAGATACGTCTTGCCATCGATGGCACTGGTTGGCCACACCGTATCGGTATAGAGTTCCGTCGCTCGCACCTCGTCAGTGTTGCGCGGCAACAGCGGGATATAGGAAGCGACTTCATCTCCGTCCTCGGTTACATATGCACGATTGACCTCTGTACTCGCATAGGTGTAAAACGCCTTGCGCGCCGCCGACTCCGCCTTCGTCTCGACGCTTGAACCCTGCGGTTTTTCGTCTGCCAGGCGTTGACGGTAGTAGGTCTTCGCGCGGTCGAGCGCCACCTGTGGCTCCCACGAAATGCTCGAGGCATAATGCGGGTTCTGCTCACCCGAGAGCTTTGCCAAACTCCTCGCACGTTCCCACATGCATGAACAGCTACCGACCGAAGCCGGAACCGATCCACCGCAATCCGCAAGCCAGGCGCGTTCTTTTGCTTTCGCCGTCTCCTCCGAGGCCTTCTGCAGCTCATCTGCTGCGCGCTCCAGATCTTTCGATGTGTCTTTAATGGCATCGGTCGAGATCTCAGAACCCTCGAGCGCAACGAAATCCGACTCGGACATCCTGGGCACGGCAAGCGCCGTACCGGTATAGGTCACACTATCGGTATCCTGCGCCGACACCGCCTGCGTGGCACGCGCGGCAATCAGATACGGCAGAGCCGTCTCGATTTTCTGCAAGCCTTCCGATGCGCTTTTGGCAAACTTGTTGCGCGTTTTAATGATCTCAATCCCGGTGTCGACCATATTGCCGGCAACTGGTTCGGCACCCGGGATGAGGATGGCGACCAGGCCCGTCCCGATCGTGGCAAACCCCGCTAGCCCCAGACTCAAGATGCTCGCATCAACCACCGTGGCAGCCGTGTGATAGGACGACACTACGTTGGCACCCGCCAGCGCGCCGCTATCGGCCGCCACCTGGGTGTCCCCCGCGCGCGACATGCTCCATATCGCCGCGGTCGACGAAAACAACAACGTGAGCACCACTAGGATGACCACGGCAGAAGAAAGCGTGGTGTAGGCACCGTCTTCGATAAACAGGTCGATACCGGCGCGGCCCATAAAGCCGCCTCGCTTGCGATGGCAGCTCGGACGGCGCGTCAAAACGCGTCTAGACCAGAAACGCTTAATCCCATGCAGCAATCCACGAATCATAATCTCCCTCCAGCCATTCGGGACGTGATTGATATGAGACATCAACCTTGAGCTCAACGTAGCCGCCCTCGGCGGTACCACCCATAGCCTGCACAAACGCACCGATCACAGGCAACGGCTTGACCTCGCCAGAAACGGACACGGACGAGACGCCACCCGCATCGGCCCGACCAAGCTCGATATCCCACGACAACGGCCCGCCGGCATGAAAGATCGAAACGTTGGGCACTGCGGCAAGCCGGCGGCAGGTGAACTCCTTAAGATCGTCATCCTCCGCCGTCGTCGTGGTCATGAGCCGCGCGGTCTCGGCGGCGGCAGACTCCATGACCGCGCGCGTATAAAGCAGGCACACCGGTTGCAGGGCGAGAAGGATGAGCGTCAAAAACGTCGGCAGCAAAAAAGCGGCCTCGACCGTAGACTGCGCCCGGTCCTCGCGCGCAACATCAATACAACACGATGTCCTTAGCACCCGCAGCAGCGTCGACAACCGATGTCGAGGTGACGCCGTGAGATGCCGCCCGCTCGACCAGCGCCGCCAAGCGCCCATCGGCACCGGCACGCCAAAGCCCCGCGATCGCCAGCACGATGGAAAGCAGCGCCACCGTGACGATGGCGTATTCCACAGTCGCTTGGGCAACCTCTTCACGCAGAACGCCATGCATTTCACGATCCCTCCTTTGAGCTTATTGTTTGCGGTACCAGGCGCACGGCGCGCAGACGACACGAAGCATCGCCGGTATCCGCGGCAACCGTCACCATATCGACCCAGCCGCGTCCGTCACGCACGATAGCGCCCCATACGTTGCCCTTAATATCGAGATAGCCGCTCAGGGCGAGCTGGACCGTTGGCACCTCGCGGTAGGCGCGTAACATATCCGCCGCTGCCTCGGTCATCGGTCGGTCCTCGGACCATGCAAGCCGGACCGCAATCGCGTTGTCCTCAGACGAATCCGTCGCAGTGCCAGACCGCTTGTCGAGCGTCCGCAGAAAGGTTTGCGCCGTGACAGCAACATCCGAATCGTCCACATCTCGCATCTCATCTTTTTGAGACGCCACCGCCGAATCTGAGCCCGAATCGAAGGCGGCCCCAGGACGCTGCTGCCGCGCGGCGTTAAGCCCCCAAAGCACCGCCGCTATCGCCACGGTCAGGCATGCAAACACCAGCAACACCCCGATGGGGCGCTCGCCCTCTACAGGCTGTTGATGCCCTCGCTGATAGCGTTCCATAGATCTTGGACCTTGCCTTTAAATGCAACGATGGCAATAATCGCGATCACCACAAGCACGCCCACCAAAATGGCGTACTCGGTGGTACCCTGCGCGCTCTCCTCCTGCAACAGCTCCTTGGCATGCTGGCGAGCGAGAATCGCCCGGCAAAAAGCCCAGTTCCAAGCCTTGTCAGCAACTTCGACCATCGTGTTCATGTATTCCTCCCTACATCATCCCGCCTGCTCCCAGCAGCGGGCCCAATATGGACAGAAGCAACGCCGGCAAGATGAGCGTGCCGGTGGGAATCAGCAGCTTGACGGGCGCACGCTCAATCTCGCGCTCGACCGCGGCGCGATGAGCCGCACGGATCTCGAGACTTTGAGCGGCCAACGTCTCGGCAAGTGGGGCACCCAGGGCGAGCGCCTGCCCCACCGTGATGGCAAAGGTCTCGAGCGCTCGCACGTCCAGGTCGCGCGCGGCGGCCAACAACTCGTCCTCACGCGTGCCCACGCCCACCTGCCACGCCATGCAGGCCCGCTCAAGGCGAAGAGCCAGCACTGACCGGCGGTTGGCGCAGAAAATCTCAAGCGCCGCATCAAACGAAAGACCGGCCGAAAGGCCCAAGCGCACAACATCGATCATCTCGGACACTTCGCCGAGCGACACTCGCGCCGGGCCGCCCGCTCCAACCGCGCCCTTCACTCGCGCGGTCAGGGCATCGACCACCGAGCGACTCGCGGCAGCGACCAGCACCGCCTCGCGCTTGCAGGCCCCTGCGATCTTGCGCGCATCCGCCCGATCCAAACCCGTCGCGACAAATACACTCAGGGCACACAGGCAAGCCACAACTGCAACCAGGGCGCTCATAGCTCCACCCGCATAATGCGCCGGATAACCACCAGGGCAACGACGTTGAGGGCTAGACCCAGCACCACAGCGCCCGCACCGGCAGGCGTCGCAAGACCGCGACGAAAATCTGCCGAAAGCAGCGCCAACACCGCGCACATGCCCGCCGGCATCGCCGCGACCATATGCGCAGACATGCGAGCCTGCGACGTCTTAACATCCAGGCGGCGCTTGAGCTCAATGCGCTCCCCCACCATGCTCGACGCCTCGGACAGTAAGTCGGCAAGCGGAGCACCGGTGCGCTGAGACACCTTAAGCGCCAAGGTCACAAGCGAAAGGCCGGGGGCGTCGATGCGCACGAGCAAGTCATCGAGCGCGTCGGTCGCCGAGATGCCGCAATCGATCGCCGCCGCTACCCGCAAAAACTCGGTATGTACCGGCTCTTGCGCATGAGCGCCCACAAAGCGCATGCCCTGGGCCAGCGAATGTCCCGAGGCAAGCGACATGGAAAGTGCGGTAAACGCCTCGGGCATGGCCTCTTCTGTATCGTGTTGCTCGCGCCGGCTCTCAAAGCCATCCCGAGCGGCGCCAACGGCAATCGGAACAACAAGTCCCAAGGCAAATCCGAGGGGCGATAACGACACCATCGTTAGTAAAACGCAGCAGACACCGCTCGATAGCAGCAGAAACGCCAAACGCCCCGAAGCATCTTCGATCACGAGGCCAAGGCGATGCGCCGGAGCCAGCGATGCCCACGAACGGGCGATCTTTTTCAGCAGATCGTTTTCCACCAGCTCACGCGGCAACTTCTCTGCCACCGTCTCGAGCGCCTGACGCGCCAGCTCCGTCGGCGGCACCTGCGGCACACGAGGTTCCGCCCCGCACGCCGTCGCAACAGAAAACCCTGCCAACCCCCCTACGACGAGGGGCACAGCGACCTCCATTCGTCCACCTCCTCTTGTGTGAGCGTCCCCGACCGCAGGCCTTCTGCGATAAACGGCGGCTCGCGGTCAAGCTTCCAGGTGCGCTCGGCGGCATCGAAAGTCACATAGCGCTCGAGCTCTACGCCGCCCGACGCGGCGCGACGCACCCCCGAATACGAGGAGACGAAACGCCTGCCATCGGCGTGGCGCTCGGACATCACGATGCCGTCGAGCGCCATGGCAATCTGCTCCTCGATGAGCTCGCTCGGCAGATCGATGCCATAACGTGCAAGCAACGTCAGACGCACCACGGTCTCCTGCTCGGAACCCGCATGAAGCGTGGTGAGCGACCCGTCGTGGCCCGTGTTCATGGCCTGCAACATGTCGCAGCACTCGGCACCGCGCACCTCGCCCACCACGATGCGGTCGGGGCGCATGCGCAGGGCATTGGTCACCAGGTCGCGGATCGTCACCGCGCCCTCGCCCTCAATTGAAGCCTCGCGCGCCTCTAGGCGCACCACGTGCGGATGATGCGCAAACTTGAGCTCGGCAGAGTCCTCGATCGTCACGATGCGCTCGCCGGTGGAGATCTCGCATGACAACGCGTTGAGCAGAGTGGTCTTACCAGATCCCGTGCCTCCCGCAACCGCCAGGTCCTGTCGCAGCGACACAGCGCACGACAGCAGCTGCGCATACCAAAGCGGCAGCGACCCCAGCCCCACAAGCTCGTCCAGCGAGCAGATACGGTCCGAGAACTTTCGGATGGTGAGAATCGGTCCGTCAATCGCCACAGGCGGAATCACCGCGTTGACGCGATAGCCCGTTTTGAGGCGGGCGTTGACGATGGGGCTGCGCTCGTCGATACGGCGGCCAAGTGGCGAGATGATGCGGTCGATAAGCACCCGGATCTGCTCGTCATCCTCAAACGCATGCTCGATGGGATATAAGACGCCGCCGCGCTCAAAGAAAGCCGATCGGCAGCCGTTGACCATGATCTCGGTGACGGTGTCGTCCTCGATGAGCGGCTGCAACGGCCCCAAGCCCACCACGTCATCCAAAATCTCGTCGATGATAGTCTCGCGCTCGGGCGTCGCGAGATCGGTCGGCTCCTCAACATTGAGCGCCGCCTCCACCGCAGGACGCAATTCCGAGCGGGCAAGTGCCGGGTCGATATAGGCGCTGATACGCGCCACTTCGTCGTAACCCATGCGGTCCATCACGGCGCGCTTGGTGCGTCGTTTCACCGCGCGGCGACGCCCCGCATCTACAGGCGCTGCCGCCGCTGCAGCGCCGGCAGCCTTAATCCTCGTTTGCAGGCTCATCGCTGATCACCCTCGCGCGACCAGGGAAGGCGAATACGCGGGCGTTCGGTGCGCATTGCACGGTCGGCGACCATATCGCTCCAAGGGCCGACGGCGCACCCCAGTTCCACGAGCATCTCGCGCGTGGCCTCGCGCACGCTGGTCGCAAAAGCGCTGGTCTGCCCCACTGCCTCGTCAGCGCGCCCAAACGCCATGAGCGCGGCAAGATCCTGCCCGCCATCGGCGATACGAATCTTAGAGCTCAACGCACAGGCAATCTCAAAGCGCATGGCGACGTCCTCGTCTGCCCCGCGCGCACCGAACCGGTTGAACACGGCGCTCATGCGCGTGCGCGGCACACCTACTCGACTTGCCAGTTCAATGACGCGCGACGCCGATGTCGCGGACGACACCGCCGCATCGCCAACGACCAGGCAACGGTCGCTCGCCGCCACCGCAGCCGCCACGGCATCGCCCCAAAAGACCGAGGTATCGATAAAGACCACGTCGGATTCGCGACGCAGGACATCGAGCAGTAGCTCCACCGGACGTGCCATGAGCTCGGCTTGCTCGGGCGCCGCGACGGGACCCCAGAGCGTAACGCCCGGGGCGACGCGCATCGATGCGGCCACGATATCCGGCTCGGTGAGCGTGCCCGCCGCCGACGGCTCGATAAGTGCCGCCATATCGTGCGGAGCATCGACGCCTAACAAGTCGTAAAGGTTTCCAAACATCAGGTCCAGGTCGAGCACGGCGGCACGCAAGCCCAACAGCGACGATGTGTGTGCCATGGTGGCAACGATCGTCGACTTGCCGCAACCGCCCGAACCCGAAATGGCACAGATGACCGGAGCTCGATGCGGCGGAGCGGCAGCGTCTGCCGGCGGCATCGGAGGCGGCGGGGCGGGCGTCGGTGACAGCGTCCCCGTCTCCCCTGCCGCAACCACACGCTGCGTCCAAGCCGGCATGGCGGCTTGTTCGGTCTGCGAGGCAGGCTCGTTCTGCGCAATCTGCTCATGCTGCATCAGCGACAACTCGCCGCACCCGGCAAAGCCCTCAACTTCGTCGAGTTCATCCGCCAGATTCACGCCGTGCACGTATCCCATATCTACAGCCGGGGAGTCGCCAGCATGCTGTGCCGGCCCTCCAGCGTCATCGCATACAAGGGGGTTCCGGGGGCGCCGACCATGCTCGGCTTCCGCTTTTCCATAATCATCAACACGCGGGCCTCTTGTAGCGCGAGGCGCCCCGGGTTCCCTATCAACAAAAGCATCGGGCTCAATCGTCATGCGCCGATCGGAATCAACCGCTCCCTCGCCCGCGCGCCCGTTGCCGCATATACTGTGCGCAGCGATGACCTCGGTCGCCCCCGCGCGAAACAACCCCTCGATATCCGACGGATCGAGCGCTTCTATCAAGACGACCACGCGACTCACGCGGCCTTCGGCCGTCAGGCGCGCAACAGTCTTGCGCACATCTTCGGTATCAAACAGAGACGCCGCGATGATGGCAGCTCCGCGGCGCGACGGAAACGCCCGCGCCATGGAAACCAGCCCGTCCAGGTCACCCACGCGAAGCACCTGTGCACCCGCGTCACGGCCCTCGACTTCCCGCTGCAACAGCCCGTAATCGCCGCACGCGCAGCACGCAAGCCAGATCGCCTTCATCACTCGTCGCCTCCGCTCTTTTTGCCGCGCGCCGTGGCGGGAATCGTCAAGCTGACCGTTCCCTTGCCCGATGCCCCCAGCAGTTCCTTGACGTCTTCGGGGTCAGCCGCCAGCGTCACCCATTCGATCTTGCCCTCGCGCGTGGCACCGGAATCTTCACTGGTATCGATCACGTACGCGCCGCACAGCCGATCGGTTACGCCGTCTTTTTGCACATACACATCCACGTAACTGCCCACGCCCGTAGCACCGCCGACCGAGTGCTCGGCATCGACCGCCACCGAAACGGCGACCTTGCCCTTAGGCACCTCGAGCTTGTGGCTCTCGGCCTTGGTGTAGACATTGCAGATCACGGCGTTTTTGGGAATACGCGAAGTCGTCACGTCGCCGCGCACCTGGCGCAGCTCGGTCGCCGCGTCACGCGGCAACAGGCTCGTCAGCCATTCCTGGGTTATGACATTGGTCTCATCGAGGGTCTCGCCCACATCGATATCGCGCGCCGCGACGCATACCTCGACGCGATCGCCACCGTACTTGGCCAAGGTCTCAGCCTGGACCTGTTCGGCTTGCGAGCGGATCGACGAGCCGTAAACCATGCAGAGCAGAGCAGCGAGCACGCCCGCGACCAGACTGATGGCGATGCGCTTGCTCTTGTTCACGGCCGCTCCTCTCATGGCAGTGCCGGGCGAATGCCCGTACCACCATTGTCTGGGCGGTCAGAGCGCAAAGCGGCGCAATCGCGATCTTAGTTTTCGATGTCAAACCAATCGCTGACCAAAAACTGACCAGCCCGTCAAGCTCGTGGCAAGGTTTTGGTCAATACGTCAGCAAACTGCATGTTTCGAGGTTTTTCCGCAGCAAAAAAGCCGTCTCCCGAACAGTTGGGAGACGGCTGTCATAGGAAAAATCAATTACAGATGGACATCGGGATCGAGCATTTGAGCACTCACGCGCATGGATGACGCCAGGTTTTGGAACGTTTCCAGACGCAGGCTGTCGATCTGCCCGGCGTCCTCGGCCTCGCGAACGGCGCAACCCGGTTCATGGGTATGCGTGCAATCGCCAAACCGGCACGCGCGCGATGCCTCGACAATCTCGGGGAAGGCGCGCGCCAGACCCCGCTCGTGACCCACGAGCGGTAGGCTGCGCAGGCCCGGGGCATCGGCGATCACGCCGGCGTCGCCCGGCAGCGCCACCATCACGCGCGCGACGGTAGTGTGACGGCCCTGGTCGTCGCGTTCGCGCACACCGCCAGTCGCCAACGTATCGTGGCCCAGCAGTGCATTGAGCAGCGTCGACTTGCCGGCACCCGACTCGCCCAGAATCATGGCGCAGCTCCCGGCAGGCACGCAGGAACGGGCCTCGTCCAGGCCGCGGCCCTCGGCAGAAGACGTCACGATCACGCGCACGTCCGGACCCACCAGGCGGCGCACGCGGTCCAGATCGCGCTCGAGCTCCTCGGCATCGCAGCGGTCAGCTTTGGTGAGCACCACCACCGGCTCGGCATCGCAGTCGAGCGCCAACACCAACGAGCGCGCCACGCGGTCGAGCAGCACCTCGCCGGCACCGAGCGCCTGCACGATTAGCACGCTATCCACGTTGGAGCAGAGCACCTGACGCTCTCCGCGGGCACGGCCGCGCCAACGCTCAAAGGTCGTACGGCGCGGCAGAACGCACTCAATCACGCCCATATCGTGCCCGGGAGCGCGGCGCACCGCCACACGGTCGCCCACAGCGGGCAGCAGGACCTCGTCCTCGCCGCGCGACTTAGCAAACCCCACAGCATGCTCGGCGCGGAAGGTATCGTTGGCAGTCGCCACCAGCGGAAACCCGCGATCCAAGCGCACCACGGCGCCAAGCTGCATCTGCTCGGGCTCCTCGGCATGTGCGCAGAAATCATCGAAGGCAGTCTGCTGGGCTTCATCGACCGGCAGGTCATCAAACGCCGGAACATCCTGCAGCGCATCGAGCCCCGGTACGCTCGCCAACAACTCCTCGGCAGACACGGGGGCTTCGGTCGCGAGTTTCCGACGACGGTCACGCTTAGCCCGCGCCCCCGTCGTCTTTTTCTTCGCCTTAGCCTTAGCCTTGCCCACAAGCGCCTCCCAGCACCACAAATCACAACTGAGCAGGTATTTTAAATCAAAAAGAGCTGGCCGGGCAAAGCCCGACCAGCTCACAAACTTTCCCTCAGCCCTTTATCATCCGCGCGGGAGAAAAGCCAGCAAGGATACCGTAGGGCCCACCCCGGGAGTGTTTTCTTCTGAGCGATCCCGCAGCGCGAAGCGCGAGGACCAGCGAAGAAGAAAACACGCAGGGGCGGGCCCGGACAGGTTAACTTACTCCTTCTCGACCGCGCGCATGATCGCCTTGTAGATCTCCATCAGCGGGATGATCAGGAAGGCCAGGCCCAGCGCGGCAAGAACGCCCTTGAGCTCAAGCGTCACAGGGCCGAAGAACATCTCGGCAAGCGTCGGCTGCACGGTCACGATCACCGTCAGCACCAGTGCCAGCGCGGCAGAAGCCCACAGCCACTTGTTCTGCTTCTTCATGGTGAACAGCGACGCACGACGGCTGCGCATATTGAAGCAGTGGAAAATCTCGACCATGTTGAGCGTGATGAACGCCATCATCACGCCTTCCTCGTCGGCATTGCCGGCGATCATATCGGCGATGTGGATGTAGCCCATGTCAAAGTACACGCCCACAAAGAAGCTCGCCAGCACCAGCACGGTAATGATCAAGCCCTGGACCACGCAGTCCAGGCCCATGTGACCGGCAAAAACACCGTCCTTGGCGTTGCGCGGCTTGCGCTTCATGATGTCACCCTCGGCATCCTCCATGCCCAGCGCGAGCGCGGGGAAGCAGTCGGTGACCAGGTTCACCCACAGCAGCTGCACCGGCTGGAAGATGGTAAAGCCGATGAGCGTGGCGATAAACACCGAGAACACCTCAGCAAGGTTGGCCGAAAGCAGGAACTGGATGACCTTGCGGATGTTGTCGTAGATGCGACGGCCCTCTTCGCAGGCACCGATGATGGTGGCGAAATTGTCGTCGGCAAGCACCATGTCGGCGACGTTCTTGGTGACATCGGTACCGGTGATGCCCATGCCAACGCCGATGTCGGCGCGCTTGATGGACGGGGCGTCGTTGACGCCGTCGCCCGTCATGGCCACGATCTGGTCGCGCGACTTCCAAGCCTCGACGATGCGTGTCTTGTGCTCAGGCTGGACGCGGGCGTACACGCCGTAGTCCTCAATGTGCGCGTCGAGTTCCTCGTCGCTCATGCGATCAAGGTCGGCACCGGTGATGGCATGGCTGCGATCGGTGACGATGCCCAGCTGCTTGGCGATGGCCACGGCGGTGTCGATGTGGTCGCCCGTGATCATGACGGTGCGGATACCGGCATCGTGGGCCTCGCGGATGGCGTCGGCGACCTCGGGGCGGACCGGGTCAATCATGCCGGACAGGCCGCAGAAGACCAGGTCATGCTCGAGCGCGGCGGGGCTGCAGTCGGCCGGGACCTCGGTGTAGGTGCGGCTTGCCAGCGCCAGTACGCGCAGGGCCTCGTCGGCCATGGCTTTGTTGGCGGCCACGAGCTCGGCACGACGCTCCTCGGTCAGCGGAACGACCTTGTCGCCGTCGTAGATATGAGTGCACAGGCCGATCACCACGTCAGGCGCGCCCTTGGTGTACTGCTCATACTCGCCGTCCAGGGTCTCGACGACCACGGACATCATCTTGCGGCCAGAGTCGAACGGGGCCTCACCCACACGCGGGTGCTCGGCGGCAAGGCCGGTGAGCCCCGCCTTGCCGGCGTCGTTGACGAGCGCGCACTCAGTCGGCTCGCCCACGGCCTCGCCCAGCTCCTCGTCCCACTGGGCATCGGAGCACAGAGCCATACCGGCCAGGAACTTCTCCTTAGGCGCGGCGAGCTCGTGCTTGACGACGGTCATCTTGTTTTGGGTAAGGGTACCGGTCTTGTCGGAGCAGATGGTCTGTGTGCAGCCAAGGGTCTCGACGGCGGAAAGCTTACGGATAATCGCCTGGCGCTTGGCCATCTTGGTCACGCCAAGCGACAGCACGATGGTCACGACAGCAACCAGGCCCTCAGGGATGGCGGCGACGGCAAGCGAGACAGCGACCATAAAGGTGTCGAGCAGGGCGGTCGGGTCGGTAAGAACGTTGCCCACGCCGTGGCGGATGATATCGACACCAAAGATGACGACGCAGATGACGATAACCATGATGGTGAGGATGCGGCTGAGCTCGGCAAGCTTCACCTGCAGCGGCGTGAGCTCTTCCTTGGCCTCGGCCAGGGCACCGGCGATCTTGCCCATCTCGGTATCCATGCCGGTACCGACTACGACGGCGCGGCCACGGCCGTACACCACGGTGGAGCCCATGTAGCACATGTTCTTGCGGTCGCCGAGCGGCACGTCATCGGTGCCGGCGGCGAGCTCGATCACGTTGGCATGCTTCTCGACAGGCACGGACTCGCCGGTGAGTGCAGCCTCTTCGATCTTCATCGTGGCGCTCTCGAGCACGCGGCAGTCGGCCGGGACGGAGTCGCCCGCCTCGAGCATGATCACGTCACCAGGCACGAGCTCGGCGCTCGGCAGGTGCACGAGCTTGCCGTCGCGCAGCACCTTGGACTGCGCCGCGCTCATCTCCTGCAGGGCCTCGAGAGCCTCCTCGCTTTTAGCCTCCTGAACCACGCCCAGCACCGAGTTGACGATAACGACGAACATGATGATGGCGACATCGGCAAAGTCCGCCTCGCCCTTGACCATGCCCGTGAGTGCACTGATGACGGCGGCAACGATCAGCATGATGACCATGGGATCGGCCATCTGCTCAAAGAAGCGCTTCCACAACGGCGTCTTCTCGGCTTCCTCGAGCTTGTTAGGGCCTGTCTTGGCGAGGCGCGACGACGCCTCGCCGGTGCTCAGGCCGAGGTACTCATCGACACCTTGGTCGCTGAGTACCTCCGCCGCGGCGGACAGGTATTCCTTTTGCATATAGAGTCCCCTCCTGGGATTCGGGCCACTCAGCAGATTGATGCCCGATTATAATTCCCAGGAGAAGGGCAAGGGCTCATCAAGGCTGCCGTGCTGAGCGGCAGTTGATAGTGGAGCTATGGTACCCCAAAGCGGCGCGTCTAGCCAAAACATTCCAATTGGAAACACGGCTCGAGTGCAACGATGCAGACCGTATGACGTTCGACATTGATAAAACGTTTTTTCTTCGGTGCATCATCAAACTGAAATATCGCCCAGATAGCAGCGGTCAGAACGGTTGGTAAAGTTTTTGCATATACCGTTTATTCGCAAAAAATGAACTTCTAATTCGGCATACGGTCGATTTTTTGGGGTATTCGGTCGGCATTTCGTTATAATCATCTCAGTTTTATTTCTTATGGTTTATCTATCAGCGCAAGACGATGTCAGATGGAGGTCTGAATGTACAAGCGCACCAAGATTGTATGCACCATGGGTCCCGCCTGCGATAGCGACGAGACCATCCGCGAGATGATCAAGGCGGGCATGAACGTCGCCCGTTTTAACTTCTCGCACGGATCCTACGACGAGCACCACGGTCGCATCGAGCGCGTCCGTCGTATTTCCAAGGAGCTCGGTCTGCCCGTCGGCATCCTGCTCGACACCAAGGGCCCCGAGGTCCGCACCGGCCTTCTGGTCGACGGCAAGAAGGTTGCCGTCAAGACCGGCGATAAGATCGTCGTCACCGCTCAGCCCACGTCCGAGGATTTCCACGGCACCTCTGAACACATCTCCCTCGACTACCTGGCTCTGCCCTCCGAGGTCGAGAAGGGCTCGCTTATCCTGATCGATGATGGTCTGGTTGCCCTCGAGGTCGAGTCCGTCGACGGCCAGGACATGACCTGCGTCGTTAAGAACGACGGCCTGATCGGCGAGCGCAAGGGCGTCAACATGCCCAACGTCAACATCTCGCTGCCCGCTATCACCGAGCGCGATCGTCAGGACATCCTCTTTGGCCTGACCGAGAACATCGACTACATCGCCGCTTCCTTCATCCGTGACGGCGAGTCCGTCCGCGGCATTCGCAAGCTTTGCCGCGAGAACGGTGGCGAGCACGTGACAATCTTCCCGAAGATCGAGTGCGCCCTGGGCGTCGAGAACTTTGACGAGATCCTCGAGGCTTCCGACGGCATCATGGTCGCCCGTGGCGACCTGGGCATCGAGATCAAGCCCGAGCTCGTTCCGCACATCCAGAAGGAGATCATCGCCAAGTGCAACGCGGCCTACAAGCCCGTTATCACCGCTACGCAGATGCTCGACTCCATGCAGCAGAACCCGCGCCCGACGCGCGCCGAGGTTGCCGACGTTGCTAACGCCATCTACGACGGCACCGACGCCGTTATGCTCTCTGGCGAGTCCGCTGCCGGTAAGTACCCGGTCGAGGCCGTCAAGATGCAGGCCAGCATTGCTCTCGAGACCGAGAAGTACCTCCCGGCTCACGCTCCACTCGAGGTTCCGGCTGACGCTCACGGCACCCGCGTCGTCAACAACGTTGTGGGTATGTCCGCTGTGAACATGGCTACCACCGTTGGCGCCAAGTGCATCACCGTGCCGACGACCACCGGTCGTACCGCTCGCCTGATCTCGCACTTCCGTCCCAACATGCCGATCTGCGCGTTCTCCCGCCACGAGTGGGCCGTCCAGCAGATGATCATGTACTGGGGCGTTATCCCGCATCAGGCCGAGATTACCCAGGGCACCGTCAACGGCACGATCGTCAAGGCGATCGAGACCGCTAAGGAGCTCGGCTACGTCGAGGCCGGCGATCTGACCGTCGCTACCGCCGGCGATCCCCGCATGAGCGTCCAGCTCGAGGACAAGGTCTCCTCGACCAACGTCGCATACGTCGCTCAGGTGCGCTAAATCGTACTTGCAAGCAGATTTGCATTGCAAAGGGCCCGGAAGGCTTCGCCTTCCGGGCCCTTTTTCTGTGCCAATGCCGCCGCACGGCAAAACACGCACTCATTTCTTTACCAAAAGCGCGAAATCCACCCTTCGAGGCCCAAAAAATAAAGCCCCAAGCGCTAAAAGTGTTCGCCCGGTGGCAAACCCACACCTCACACAGGGCTGATAAATCGTTTTAGCAAGAACCAAATCGACCTGGTTTTCGGAAGTATGCGGCAAATTCTGGAACCTCCGAGCACACCCTGTTTTTTCGCAACAAAATGCCTGATAAACTAGCCTCAAAAGCCAGGTCCGCTCATAGGGTTCAGATTTTGCCGCATACTTCCGGATTGACGCTGGCATCACTCGCTTCAAAGAGATGATTTCGGCCAGGAGGGCATTATGGACCTGACGCTTTGTGGGCAATCCGCCTTTAACTACTACCGCATCCCGCCGCAGGTATTAGGCCTTTACCCCGCCATTAGCCTTGGCAATATGGATCGCAGATGTTGTGGCCTCGGAAGTCATGCAGTTGTAAAAGACCTGCTTCACGCACCACTTCACAGGCTTGTATTCACTCGGGCACAATCCGGGTCGCGAAGCCTGTTTAAATCGCACCTCCTGACCCAAGAACCACCTCCGGGGTCGTTTAGGCAGACTGAACATGGATTTGATGTCACTTCACCGGAGTTCACGCTGCTCAGCCTTGCCACGCAGGTCTCACGCAACCAGTTACTCATGGCGTGCTACGAGATGTGCGGCTCCTTTGCAGTGTTTAAGCCCTGCGAGCGAACGCAACAACAACTCGATGAAGCTATTTCGCTTAAGTTCATTCCACCCAACTGCGGCTGGGAGCGAGTTAACGACACCAAGGGCAATGACACCAACTTGTGGAAGCGCACGCCGCTTCTTACCGCAACGGATATCGCCGCGTTCGCCAAGCAAGCCGCAGGCCTGCGCGGCGTCAAACAACTGCGCTGGGCGGCCGAGCACATGACGGGGCAGGCCGCCTCGCCCTTCGAAGTACAGACCTCCTTGCTTATCTCGCTCCCCCGCGACGAGGGCGGCCAGGGCATCGAGATCGCCAACAACGCGCGCATCCCGCTCAGTGAAGCCGCACGTTCGCTGTATGACAAAACCTGCTGCTACGCCGATATCCTCATCGAAAGCGCCACCGACAGCATGGGCGTCATTCTGGAATGCCAAGGCCGCTCTGCCCACGACAGCGAAGCCGCGAGCCTCTCCGATGCCGAGCGCACCACCGCCCTCACCAGCATGGGCTATGACGTTATCCAGATAACCTATGAGCAAATCAAAGACACGAAGAGCTTTAACAACATCGCCGAACTCATCCATAAAAAGGCGGGGCTCCCCTACATCCCAAAGACCGACCAGGAACGCATCACCGAAGATACCCTTCGGCGGGAGCTGTTGGTCGATTGGGTTGAGCTATTCACTGCCGGGCCGGCCAGCCAGCAGCTAGCGATCAGGGGCAGAGCGGGCACACCGGGTGATGCGACGCGGGCGGCAAATCCCGCCTCGGTCAGCTCGATGACCTCGGTAAACGTTGCATCGAAAAACTCCTCGGTTAGCAAGCGATACGGCGGATGATCGGGCTCGCCGGGGTTTTCGCGTACAATCTCGTGCATAACGCCAATGGTCTTGAGCACATACTCTTGCGGAATCGAATACTGACCAAACTGGGCCGCTGCGGTATAGAGGCGATCGGTCGCGCGCGGGATAGAAACGATGCCGAGCGTCTTACCAAACCAGTCAAAGTCGCCTTGCTTTTTAATGCGGAACTCCTCACACGGCTTGCCGCCGTGCGCCTCCAGGTACTGATTCACACGCGTATTCCATACGGTATCGGCCACCAGATGCGACCAGACACCCAGCGTCAGATCGAGCAGCGACTGCGCCACATCTTCGGACGCAAGCGAGAACTCACAGGCGCCGGGACCGGCAACCGGCTCGGCATCCTTGTAGCGCTGGGGATAGTGCACGCGGTTCAGTCGCTCGCGTTCCTCGATAATCGAAGTAGCCTCAGCGGATTCGCCCGCGGGTGCGCCGTTAAGCAGCGGCGCCACATAGGTATCCCAGAACTCGTGCTCGCGCGGCTTGGGGATAGGCTCAGGCTTGGCAAAATGCGTGATGCGGTACGGGATGGGATCGGCGATGCCAGGGACCATATAGCCCACGAAAATATCCGGAACCACGCAGCCAAACAAAAAGGCATTGCGGTCGCGCACGCTATTGGCAAGCGCACCGGTGCGCTCCAGCAAACGCTCCGTTTGAGCGATATGAATGTTCCAGCTTGGCATAGCCACCCCCATAAAAACCTGGATAACTATACCATCACGGCAAAGCCACGCGGGCGGCTACGCACGCTCTACGCAGCAACTATTCCGCAGCGCCGCTTTCGGTTCCATACGACGGCGAAGGCGCCTCGACCACATGGTGATATCGATCGATAAAGATTGCACGGGCACCCAGGCGTCGTACCAAATCCTGATGGTGCGTGCTCATCAAGACCGTCTTACCGGCGGCAACATAGGCCAGTAGAAAGTTGACCACGATGTCGCAAGAGTCCTCGTCAAGTCCGTTGGTAGGCTCGTCGAGGACCAAGATATCCGGATTCATCGACACCACCGCAGCCAGCGCAACGCGCTTCTTTTGCCCGCCCGAGAGCTGATAGGGAGAGGCGTCGGCAAGGTCGGCAACCTGGAACAGCCCCATAGCATCGCGCACGCGGCGCTCGAGCTCGTCTGCCGGCAGCCCCATCTGGGCCGGGCCAAACGCGACCTCCTCGCCCACCGTGGCGCAAAAGAGCTGCGCATCGGCATTCTGGAACACAAAGCCCACGCGCTGATGGAACCGCTGGGCAACCGCGGAATCCTTGAGATATGCCGCATCGACCGCATGCCCGTCAAACAGATACGCACCCGCGTCCACAAGTTCAAGGCCGTTGATAAGGCGCATGATCGTCGTCTTGCCGCAGCCGTTGGGACCGAGCAGGGCAACAAGCTCCCCACGGTTCACCTGCAGCGAAACACCGTCGACCACCGTATGGCCCGCATAGGAAAACGCCACGTCGCGAAACTCGATGAGCGGCGTGGCCTCGGCGCCGGCAGCACCGCTCGCACCCATCGCGTTATTCGTATCGTTTGCCAAAACGTTGCCCTTCCCTGCTCACATCAACGGTTCGACCGCCCGCGCTACAACACCGCGCACAACACGGCGAGCAACGCCACAACGGCCGCGTAAACGGCATCGCACCAGCCAAAGCCGCTCCGTGCAGGCGTCGGATACACGCCGGCGAAGCCGCGACACAGCATGGCCTCGTCCATCGCGCGGCTGCATTCCATCGCCTTGATAAACGTCATGCCCATGATACCCGCCAGCGAATCGGTGCGCGAAAAACCCGCAGGCGCGGAACCGACGCTGCGCAGCATGACCGATTCGCACAGATCGTGCGCCGTGCGTCCCAGCACCTCAATATGCTTGAGCGCCATATCAAACGTAAAGATAACCTCGTCGGGCAGGTGCAGCATTTTGAGCGCCGCCGACATGCGGCTCCAGGTGAGCGTCCACGAAACACCCAGCACCAGCGACACATTAATAAACGTCTTGAGCGCGATCTTGAGCATGGCGCCCATGGCAGACGCGCTCAGCAACAGGGCAGGCAGCGCCAGGACCACCGCAAGCCCCGTGGCGCCAAGCGCCGGTACAAAAGTCGCGCGCAACCCGCGCGCGGGGCGCACCGCGACCAGCACCAGCGCGATAGCCGCCATCAGCATCAGGTACAGCGGGCTCTGCGTCAGACACACGCACAGGACGCAAACGAACATCCCCACCAGGCGCACCGGAGCCGAAACGCAAGAAAGGGCGCGGTCGACCATCGACCCGCCCTCGTGCGCGCCTCCACCCAGGCGAACCCGCTCAAGCAGGCTCGCCAGGTGCAGGACATTCTTTTGCATCACACGATGCCGAGCCCCCACGGGCTCATATCGCTCCTCGGCCGCAAGCCAGCTAGGCAGCTCGGCTATTGCCATGAGCACCGCTTTCCTTAACCGTCAGCGAGATCAGGCGGAATGCGATGGTGAGCACCGCCACGCCAATCACGCCGGACAGGATATACATGGCAGCCTGACCGGCAAAGCCAAGACCCTGCTCCTCGGAATAGGCCTGCAGGTAATCGCCCGTGGGCAGCACATCGGCAAAGGTTGGGGTGTCGAGACCGACCGAAGCCTGCAGACTGTCGTCGCCAGCCTCCTGAACGGCGGTCGCGGCGCCCTCGGCGTCCCACTCGCCCCATGCGTCACCCGTGGCCAGCAGACCCAGCGGCGTGGCCACGACAAGCACGGCGACCAGGATGAGCGTGGGGACCAGCGAGGTCTTCTTGGCAGTACCATCGCCGGCAAGCTGTCCATCGGCGGCTTCGGGGCCGACGATAACGCCCGGCGCCGTCTTCTTGATAAAGCCGTAGATCGCGGCAGTCGCCACGCCCTCGACCACACCGGCTACCAGCATGTGCGGAATCAACATGGCCGGAATGGAAACAGACAGCGGGAAGGGGCAGTATAGCGGGGCACCCGAGGCGTTGGTGAAGAGCATCGGCTGAATGCCGAACTCGATGGCAGCGCACAGGGCCGCCAGGCACAGGCCGACCCAGCCGCTTACGATGGCCGAAACCGAGGTGCCCCAGCTCTTGCCGTGCAGGCGGCTGTTGAGCGCACGGAACACAATGGCTGCGGCAAACGGCAACACGAAGGCCATGTTAAAGCAGTTAGCGCCAAAGGACAGGATGCCGCCGTCGCCAAACAGCAGCGCTTGCAGCGCCAGCGCGACCGAAACCGCGATAGCCGCGGCCTCGGGGCCCAGCAGCAGCGCGATGAGCGCGCCGCCGACGGCGTGGCCCGTGGTGCCGCCAGGCAGCGGCACGTTGAACATCATGAGCAAGAAGGAGAACGCGGCGCAGATGCCCAGGAAAGCCATGTGCTCGCGATCGAGCGTGGCGCGCACCTTCTTGATGCAGTGGACCCAAACGGGCACCATCGCCACCGCCATGACGGCATCGGTCTGCGGGGACAGATAATTATCTGGAATGTGCATGCACGCCTCCCGGTTATCGGCGCACGGAATTGCAACGCCGTTTGAATCACCTTTCCAGTGTTACGTAATGTCAGATTCGTAACACGACGCGGGCTATCATAGCAAAACGGCGCACTGCCGACAAAGCAGCACGCCGTTATGTAATGCGCGTGTCATATATGCAGGCTCAACGGTGCCTCATACCGAGCATAGCGGTCACGTAGGACTCGGCAGCAGCCACCGCTGACCCATACCCCAGTGCAGGACCTAGCCGCGGACCTCGCCGTTTACGCCCTTGCACACCTTGGTGACGATCTTCTGGTGCGCCTTCTCGACCTCTTCGCTGGTGAGCGTGTGGTCGTCGGAGCGATACGTAAGCGCAAAGGCCATGGACTTCTTGCCCGCTCCGATGCGGATGGGATCGCGGTAGACGTCGAACAGGCGCACGCCCTCGAGCAGCTTGCCGCCGGCGCTGGCAATACGGCGCTCAAGATCCTCGCAGGTCACAGCGTTGTCGACCACGATAGCAAGGTCGTGCTCAACAGCCGGATACTGCGAGAACTCGCGGTAGTTCTCCTGGTTGCGGGCGCCCTTGATCAGCTTGTCCAGGTCGAGCTCAAAGGCAACGACGACCTCGTCGATGCCCATAGCCTCGCGCGCCTCGGGGTGAATCTCGCCAACCCAGCCCAGCACGGTACCGCCCGAGAGCACCTCGGCAGCACGACCCGGCTGCAGGAAGGCATAGCCCTCGCCCTCGACGGGACGGAAGCGAACCTTCTCGATGCGCAGCTGAGCAAGCAGCTCCTCGACAATGCCCTTGCCAAAGAAGAAGCGCAGCTTACGGTACTTCATGTTCCAGGACTGCTCGCTCCACTGGCCCGAGAGCACGCCCGCTACGGACTTGGTCTCCTTGGGCAGGCTGGCGTTCTCGCGACCGTGGAACAGGCTGCCGACCTCGTACAGGTGCACGTTGGGCGTGCCGTGGGCCTCGTTATAGGCCACGGATTGCAGCAGGCCCGGCAGCAGCGAACGGCGCATCTCGGTCTGCTCGGCCACCAGCGGGTTCATGAGAACCACGGGGCAGCCGCGGCCCTCGGTGGACATGCCGATCTTCTCCAGGTCGCCCGGGGCGGCAAAGCCAAAGGTCGTGGTCTCGTTGAGGCCACAGGCGCGCAGGATCTCGCCAACCTTGCGGGTAAGCTTCTGCTCGCGCGTCAGACCGCCGATGTGGTTCTTGGCAGCCGGAATGGTCGCCGTGACGCGACCCATGCCCCACAGGCGCAGGACCTCCTCGATCAGGTCGATCTCACGCGGCAGGTCGGGACGGAAGCTCGGCGGCGTGACCATAAAGTCCTCGCCGTCGCGCTCGACGGTGCAGCCCAGGCGGGTGAGCGAGCGCTCGATAAAGTCGGGCTCGATGTCGGCACCGCAGATGGCGTGCACGCGGGCCAGGCGCAGCTTAATGCTGTCGATGGTCTTGGGCGCGGGGAAAACGTCGACATAGCCGGGAGCAACCTCGCCGCCGGCGATCTCCTCGATGAGCGCGCACGTCACATTGGCGACGTCCACGCAGCCGGTCTCGTCGACCTGGCGCTCAAAGCGGATGGAGGCGTCGGAGATCAGCGAAAGGTCGCGGCTGGTGTGCGAGGTGCGGCCGGCGTTGAAGCAGGCACTCTCGACCATCACGTCAACGGTATCGTCCTCGATCTCGGAATCCATGCCACCCATAACGCCGGCCAACGCCACGGGGCGCTCGCCGTCGGTGATGAGGCCCATGCCGGCGTCGAGCACGCGCTCCTCGCCGTCGAGCGTCGTGAACTTCTCGTCCTGCTGGGCGGCACGAACCACCACACGACGGTGGCCATCGCGCTCGGCAAAGGTGTCCAGGTCAAAGGCGTGCAGCGGCTGACCGGTGAGCATCATCACGTAGTTGGTGATGTCGACGATGTTGTTGTGCGGGCGCACGCCCAGGGCGTTGAGGCGCTTGACCATCCAGTCTGGCGACGGGCCGACCTTGACGTTGCGCACGATGCGGGCAACGTAGCGGTCGCACAGGCCCTCGTCGGCGATCTCGACAGAAAGCTCGTCGTCGGTCGCGCGGCCGGTCTCGACCTTGATGGCGGGCAGCTCAACGTGGAAATCGCGGTCGAAGATGGCGCCGGTCTCGCGGGCCATGCCGATCATGGACAGGCAATCGGGACGGTTGGGCGTGATCTCACAGTCGAGCACGGTGTCGCTCGAGCCCACGTACTCGGCAAACGGCATGCCGCAGGGCGTATCCTCGGGCAGGATCATGATGCCGGAGTGGTCGCCACCCAGGCCGAGCTCGCGCGCGGAGCAGTTCATGCCCATGGACACGACGCCGCGAAGCTTGCTCTTCTTGATCTTAACGTCGCCGGGAAGCACGGCGCCAATCATGGCCGTGACGATGTGGTCGCCGGCCTCGAAGTTCTGCGCGCCGCAGACGATCTGCAGCGGAGCAGGGTTGCCGTCGGCGTCGAGATTCTTGTCGCCCACATCGACCGAGCACACATACATGTGGTCGCTATCGGGGTGCGGGATCTTGGTGAGCACCTTGGCGGTCACCACGTGGTCGAAGGACTCGCCCACAGTGTCGATCGCCTCGACCTCGGTGCCGGTACGGATATATTCGTCCGAAAGGGTCTTGGGATCCTCCGGAATATCGATCATGGTCTTGAGCCAGTCGTAAGAAACGCGCATCTAACTGGTCTCCTTTCATAAATGCGGCTTTGAGCCGGAAACTGCAACTAAGAAGAAAGCGTTCTAGAACTGGTTCAAGAACCTCATGTCACCAGTCATCAACGTGCGCAGGTCGGGCAGGTCGTAGCGCAGGGCAGCGACGCGCTCGGCACCAATGCCAAAGGCGAAGCCGGTGTACTTCTCGGGGTCGATGCCGCAGTTGATCAGGACGTTGGGGTCGACCATGCCGCAGCCCAGGATCTCGATCCAGCCGCTGTGCTTGCAGAAGTTGCAGCCCTTGCCGCCGCAGACGTGGCAGCTCACGTCCACCTCGCAGCTAGGCTCGGTGAAGGGGAAGAAGTGCGGACGGTAGCGCGTCTTGCGGTCCTCGCCAAACATGCACTTAACAAAGTAGTCGAGCGTGCCCTTGAGGTCGCCAAAGGTGATGCCCTCGTCGACGACCAGGCCCTCGATCTGGTTGAACTGCGGCAGGTGGCAGGCGTCGGCCGTGTCGGGACGATAGACGGTGCCCGGGCAGATCATGTAGATGGGCGGCTTTTGCGACTCCATGGTGTGGATCTGCACGCCCGAAGTCTGGGTGCGAAGCAGCACGTCGGACTCGCCATGGGCGTGTGCCTCGGGGTGCGCGACGCTGCCGGGGTTGTTGTCGACCACGTAGAAGGTATCGCGGGCCGAGCGGCTCGGGTGATCCATGGGAGCATTGAGCGCAGTGAAGTTGTAGTAGGAGGTGTCGACCATGGGGCCGGACTCGACGGTGTAGCCGATGCCGCAGAAGATGTCCTCGGCCTCCTCGATGATCTGCTTGATCAGGTGCTGGTGACCGATCTGCGGACGGATGCCCGGCAGCGTGATGTCGACGGCCTCGTGCTCGAGTGCGTGCTTGAGGGCGGCGGCCTTCATCTCGGTGGTGCGCTCGTCAAGCATGCCCTCGATCAGCTGGCGCATCTCGTTGGCGCGCTTGCCCATCATGGGACGATCCTCGGGGGCGAGCTTGCCCATCATGCGCATCAGGCCGGTGATGCGGCCCTTGCGGCCGAGCAGCTCAACGCGCGCAGCCTCGAGCTTGGCGGCGTCGTCGGCGCCTGCGACGAGCTCCTTGGCCTCTTCCTCGAGTTTGACCAGATCATCAATCAGACTCATGTCTTCCCTTTCGTCTCTCGCGCTCCTCGCTTGCCGAGGCGGCTGCCGCCGTCTGACGTTGCGAAAACGCGGCCCGGTTCGGTAACAAAAAACCGCCCTCGGGCATGTGCATTGCCCAAGGACGGTTGAATTCCGCGGTACCACCTTGTTTGACCCGACGGATGTCTGGCCCGTCGCGCCCACTCTTTGCCCCTTGTCGCGAGGCTCACGGCTTCCCTACTGGGGACATCGCCGCCACTGGCCGCGCGCCCGTTGAGGTTGCTGCTCGGGAGTGAACGCTTGGCCCTTGCCACCGCAGGAAGGCTTGCAGCCCATGACCTTCCCTCTCTTGCCGGCGACGCGGCGGGCAAAACCCTCTCCGTCAACGCATTGGGCTATAGGATAGCACATTGTGTGGGCGCATCGCCGCGTTCCATTTTGTTCGTGCTGGGTACAAGGCAAGTAGCTGTGCAAACTGGCCGTGCGCCTATCCGTGGTGCTCGGCTCGCGAGATCAAGGATATGGTATGGGAAAGAAACTCGATAAGAAAGCCAAGCCCGCAGCGGGCAAGACGCCCAAAGGCATGAAGGTCGATAAGGCCGTCAAAAAATTCCGCAAGCTCGAGGGCAAGCTGTGGACCCGCGAGTACCTGCTCAAGATTGCCGAGTTTGACGGCGCGACCATTGCTCCTGCCAACGGCGCTGCCGCCCGTGCCGACGCCATGGGCACGCTTGCCGGCGAACATCACAAGCTACTGACCAGCGAGAAGTCCGTTGAGCTCGTACGCTCGTTAGCGCGCGAGACGGTTGCAGGCGGCAAAATCGACGACCCGCAGCTGCTCGACGAGATCCGCGTGCTCGGCCGCGACCAGCGTGAAGCGAGCGTCATTCCCACCGAGGAGGCCGAGGCCTGGACCAGGCTCACCTGCGAGGCCGACGCCGTGTGGCACAAGGCCAAGACGGCCAATGACTGGGCGAGCTTTGAGCCCTATGTAGATAGAATCGTCGCCCAGCTTAAGCATCAGGCCGAGCTCATGGACCCCAAGCGCGACCCATACGATGTTTGGCTCGACCAGTACGAGCGCGGCCTTTCCGCCAAGAGCTTCGATGCGTTTTGCGATGTGGTCAAGGCGACGGTCGTGCCGCTCGTGCACGCCATCGGCGAGCGCGGCCAGCAGCCCGCTGCCGACTTTTTGCACGCCCGCGTGCCCGAGGCCGCCCAGCGCGCCATGAGCTTCGACCTTATGAAGCTCGTCGGCCTTAACCTGGACGACACCACGCTTGCCTTTACCGAGCACCCGTTTAGCGAGGGCTTTGCCGTGGGCGACGCGCGCATCGCGACGCACATCTACGAGGACGACTGCATCTCCAACGTCTACAGCATCATCCACGAGGCGGGACACGCCATGTACGAGCTGGGCGTCAATCCTGCCTATGCGCGCACCTGTCTGGAGGGCGGCACCTCCATGGGCATCCACGAGAGCCAGAGCCGCTTTTTCGAAAACACCGTGGGTCGCAGCCGCGCCTTTATGGGCCCGCTGCTCGAGGTACTGCGCCGCCACGCGCCCGAGGTCTATGGCAGCGTGGACGAGGATACGCTCTACCACGCCGTGAATATCGCACAGCCGTCGCTGATCCGCACCGAGGCGGACGAGCTCACCTATCCGCTGCACGTTATGGTGCGCTACGAGATTGAGCGCATGCTGTTTGCCGGCGAGGCCACGGCCAAGGACATCCCCGCGCTTTGGAATCGCTTTATGGACGAGTACCTGGGCATTCCCGTTCCCGACGACACGCACGGCTGCCTGCAGGATACGCACTGGAGCGGTGGCTCGTTTGGCTACTTCCCCACCTATGCGCTGGGCAGCGCCTACGACGCCATGTTTGTGCCGGCCATGTGCCGCGACGGCGTCGACCTTACCGATGCCTGCGCGAGCGGTGATCTGGCGCCCGTCCGCGCCTGGCTGGGCGAGCACATTTGGCAGTGGGGCCGCGCCAAAGACGCGCCGGAGCTCATCAAGGGCGCCTGCGGCATGGCATTCGATGCTCGTTACTACTGCAGCTACCTGCAGGACAAGTTCACCACGCTCTACGAGCTGTAAAGCTTAGGCGACACGCCAACGCAAAGGGGACGCCGCGGAACCAATCCGCAGCGTCCCCTTTTTTCACCCAATAACTAGGTACCCAATGACTAGTTCGTTGACGCCGATGTCTTGGCAACGTCAGCGAAAACGGCCCCAAGCGAGCAAGGTGACGTGAAATGAAAGGGCGCTGACCTTCTGGTCGCGCCCCTGAAATTGAACGTCAGATTGCCGCTTGGGGCCGTTTGCAGCGTCGAACAGTTACGCGGTTTGGTAAAACCGCGTAACTAAAGAGCCTCGAGCGCGTTGGCGATGCGCTTCATGGCGGCATCGGCGGATGCTTGGTCGGGCGCCTCGGCCAGCACGCGGATAACCGACTCGGTTCCGCTCTTGCGCACGAGCACGCGGCCCTCGCCTGCCAGCGCAGCCTCGGCCTCGGCGATGGCGTTCTGCACGCCCATGTTCTCGAGCGCGGCGTCCTTGTCCGCCACGTGCACGGCCACCTGCGCCTGCGGCAGCAGCATGCACGGAGCCGTGAGCTGCGAGAGCGTCTCGCGCTCGGCACGAATCACTTCCATCACGCGCAGCGAGGTCATAATGCCGTCGCCCGTGCGCTCGATATCGCCAAAGATCGTATGGCCCGTCTGCTCGCCGCCCAGGCTGTAGCCGCCCTCGCGCATCTTGGCATACACGTGACGGTCGCCCACGCCGCTGGTCACGGCGCTCAGTCCGGCAAGCTCCAGCGACTTGAGCAGACCAAAGTTGCTGGCGATCGTCGGCACCACGGTACCGCCCGAGAGACGCCCGTGCTTGTTCAGGTACACGCCGCACACGTACAGGATCTGGTCGCCGTCGACCACGCGGCCGCGCTCGTCCACGGCCAGGCAGCGGTCGGCATCGCCGTCGTAGGCAAAGCCCACGTCCAGACCCTGCTCCACCACGTGGCGCTGCAGGCGCTCCATATGCGTGGAGCCGCAGTCGACATTGATGTTAAAGCCGTCGGGCGTGGCGTTGATCACGCGCACGTCGGCACCGAGCGCGTCAAACACCGGCTTGGCCACCGAGGAAGCCGAGCCGTTGGCGCAGTCGATACCGATCTTGACGCCCTGCAGCGAAAAGTTCGCACTTGCAATGAGCGAAGCAATGTAGCGGTTGCGACCCTGCATGTAGTCCACCGTGGCGCCGATGTGGTTACCCGTGGCCAGCGGCACCTCGCTCTTGCCATCGATATAGTCCTCGATGAGCTCCAGTACGTCCTCGTCCATCTTAAAGCCGTCGCTGTTGACGAGCTTAATGCCGTTATCGCAAAACGGGTTGTGGCTCGCGCTGATCATGATGCCGCAATCGAAGCAGCCTTCCACGGTCTGATGCGCTACGCCCGGCGTGGGGATCACGTGCAGCATATAGGCGTCCGCACCGCTCGCGACCAGGCCGCTCACCAGCGCCGCCTCGAACATATAACTCGAGCGACGCGTGTCCTTGCCCACGATCACGCGTACCTTGCGCTCGCGGTTGGCGCCGTAATACCAGCCCACAAAACGGCCAATCTTATAAGCGTGCTCTACCGTCAGCCCAACGTTGGCCTCACCGCGAAAGCCGTCGGTGCCAAAGTACTTCATGCGCTCTCCTTACAAAATAGGGGCGAACAGATTGCCTGTCCGCCCCAAAATGGTACTCGATTATCTGCGCTACCAGAAAAACCCTACGCCGACGCGCTGTCGCGAGCCGCCTGGCATGTAGGAGTCTGACGCAGCGTAAGCGGCTTGTCCCCCGCCTCGGCCGACGTGGTCAGCGTATACGTGATCGTCGTCGTCTCGCCAGCATGCAGGTCAACGGTTCCTGAATAGCAGGGAACTCCGTGCCAAGTGGCAGCGAACAGTCCAAACTGAGTCCCCTCGACGGTTAGATCGGTAATGCTGCCGCCTGTCGGCGCAAACAGTGATACATACAAGCGCTCATCGTCACGCGAGGTCCCAGGCGCACTGGCCGCTACGTAGTCGGGCAGCTTACCTGCCTCCTCCTGCGTCATGATGTTCGTCAGGGTAACGGTGATGCGATACGAGCAAGCGCCGTCGCCGTTCTTCACGCCCTGACCAATCTGCGTATCGGCGTTCAGATACCAGTCGAGCTTGGAGAAGCTCAGGTTGTTAAAGTAGACACCAGCAACGGGATCTTCACTCGGGTCATCCGGATCGGGCAGTGAGGCGTCGATGTTCATCTCCTTGATAGCGTTCTGCTCGTCATCGTTTTTCATCCACGCGATCAGGCGGCCCTCTTCGGCACCGCGCTCAACGGCGCTGACAAGGTTCGCGACATCGACGTCGCCGATACCGCCAAGGATCTTGTCAAAGGCAGCGCTGGCGACGGATGCAAAGATGCCGTCCGACTCCTCGACCGGATAGTTCCAGTACACATCATGCATAAGCACCTTCGCCGCGTTAGTACCGTCAACGACTGTACCGTCGGGCAGTGAAACATTACCCACGAGGCCCAACAGATACTGCAGGAATACCGGATCGATACCAATGACGCCATCGACGTCCTGACCATATTCAGACTTCCACAGCGCGGCGACACGCTGCGAATTACGGGGCCAGTCGGGCGAATAGGTGTTGCCCGAGATGTATAGGTTGCTGTGGTCACCAAACAGCGTCTCATCTTCTTCGTCGACGCTCTCAACCGCCTCGTCTTTGCTGCGCGCAATGCAGGGAACAAACTCGCCAATCGACATCTGGCCGTCGGTGACCGAAATCAGACCCTGCGAACCGCCAAAGCCGCCGCAGGCACGAATCTCGACGTTGTTCATGGCGTACATAAGGTAGTTGCGCGTCTGGCCGTTGGCGCCGAGCATCTGGGGAAGGACGGGGGCGACCTTCTCCGCCGCGTCAACCGCGCCGTTGAGGGTGGCAAAGCCGTCCTTGGCCTTATCGACCAGCTCGGTCACCTGGGAAATATGAGTATCGCCAATGCCCTGGACCTTCTCGTTGGCGCTCTTGAACACCTTCGAGCTGCTGGAAAGCGAATCGGCGACCGCCTGCAGCGCGGACACGTTAATCATGCCGTCCTGGAACAGCTTGCCGGGCGTAGCCTGCGAGAGGTTATCGGCCATGGGAACCAGCGCATTGCTCGAGACATCGGACAGGGCGTCAATCATGGTGCGGGCCGCATTGATATCGCTGCCATACACCGGGATAAACGAAGCCGCCGCCCACAGCGGGCTCGAGGTCTCCGCCTTCATGCTGTTACAGAGCTCATCGATCTTCTTCGCGTCGTCAGGCAGCGTCGAAAAATCGCCCGACGTGACCTTGTCCTTAAGGCCACCGACGATCTCGACAGCCTCCTTCGCTTCGCTCTTTACGGTCTTTGCCGAGTTAAGCAGCATAAAGCCGCTTGCGCCAAGCGCAACGAGAAGCACCGCGACTACAGCGGCAATAATGGCGCCGGTGTGACGCTTTTTGCGCTCGCCCTTGCGATGGCGATGACGGACCAGACCGTCAGAGGTCGAGCTCGACGAAGCGTCGCTACCGTAGTTCAAGCCAAAATCGTAATAATCTTCCTTGGAACCCGAGCCCGCAAACTCGGCACCGCTATCATCCAGGCGGGCAAACGTGCCAGTCTCGGAGGCGCCGGTGTAAATCGTGCCAAGGTTACCCGTAAGCCCCGCGCCACCGGCAGAGGGAGTATTGTTGGCGGCCTTGTCGGCATTAACGTTACCGGCGGCATTCGCGGCGTTGGCAGCACCTGCGTTGTTCGCGGGTACCGAAGGAGCCCCGCCCGGCTGCGACGTGGAGGTTGCACCGCCCGCAAAGACATTCCCTCTTGCACGGCCGGTCTTTTTTGCCTTTTGAGACTGCTCGTACAGAGCGGTAAACATCGCCGTCTCGCCCGGGGACACGCGCTTACCGGAACCGCCCTGTCCAGCGCCGCCCGGCGTGCCGGCCTTACCAGCCCCGTTCGGACGCGGCGGAACTGCAGGGCGGCCGCTATCGCTGCCCTTAAAGTGATTACCAGCCATAAAGAAATCCTCGCAATTGAGTCGCAATGAAAAAGTCCATAACGTTGCTAGTTTATGGCATTTTGAGCATCGACAGCTAAACTCCAGACACGGACATCAATTGGCGAAAATGCGGCACAACACCTTTTCTGTCTTGGCGGCGGCGCTAGCTACACCGTAAGGAACATCATCACGATGATCATGGCAAAGCCGATAAGGTCGGTCGGCAAAAACACCGTCCCCAGCATAACGGCGCTGGTGATGGTCGCCGAAACCGGCTCCACAGTTCCGATGAGGCTCGCGCGCACCGAGCCGATGTCCTTAACGCCCTGCATATAAAGCATGTAAGCAAAAAACGAGCCGATAACCACGAACACCGCGAGCGCCTCGATGCCGGCAGCGTCGAGCGCCGGCATATGCGCCCAGGGCTGCACGAAGACGCACGAGACCACGCCCGCCGTGAGCATTGCCGAGCCCGTGACGATGGGGCTACCGTATTCGGGCAGGATCTTGGCGGGAATCACCGCCATACACGCGGCGCTGACCGCACACATAAGACCTGCTGCCAGGCCAAGCGGCGAGATATTCAGGCTGGTGGGGTCGCCGCCGGTGGCGATTAAAAAGGTTCCACCCAGAGCTAGGCCAATGCCGATGACTTCGCGAGTACGCGGCATGCGGCGATCGATCACGCAGGTGTAGCCCATGATGATAACGAGCTGCAGGCACTGGAGCACCGTCGCGGTTCCGGCGTTCGTCAGGCGCACGGCCGAAAGATAGCAAAACTGGTTGAACAGCAGGCCAAAGGCGGTAAAGAGCAGCAGCTGCTTGCGATCGGCGGGTGTGGTCCAGAGCTTAATCAGGCGCTCGCGGTCGCGCGTAACAACCACGGCCATAAAGAGTAGACCGGCGAGAATCTGACGCACGCTCATAAGCCACAAGGTGTCGACGTGGTAGGTATCGAACAGAAAGCTCGCGCTGGTGCCCGAGAAGCCCCAAAACGAACCGCCCACCAGCGTAGCCAAGACGCCCGTGATCATCTTGCGCGACGACGCATCGTTAAGGCGGTCGCGCCAGGCGCGGCGGGTGCTACGGCTGAGCTCGTCGGTGCCCTCGGGCACATCAATGTTCGATATATCGGTCATCGGCACCGAAGCCCCTGCGCCTTCGACCTGCTCGACACACTCTTTGCTCATTCCACTCCCCCGAAACAGCCTGGAAACAATTCGGCTTACCTTACCACGGCGAAGGCACCAGCTGGAGGCTTGTCCGCTTATCGGTAGGACAATTCCGCAGGCGTCTTTCCATAGCTCGATACCGCAATGGCCTTGCATTATGCGACAGCCAAATCGCGGCAGCAGGCTCTTTTGAAATGGATGCGACAAAGCCCCCGAATTCCACAATGTAAGCGATTTTTAAAAATGTTCTTGCCACCGAGTTCAGGCTCCGTTATATTATCCCTTGCGCGCTTGCGCACCCTTGATCGGGCGTTTAGCTCAGGGGGAGAGCGCTTCCCTGACACGGAAGAGGTCAGAAGTTCAAATCTTCTAACGCCCACCAAATGTTCGCAGCTCAGAGGCTATGTCCTCTGGGCTGTTTTGTTTTATGTCGCCAAATCCGTCGGCAGTTCCAACCGCCCAAGCAACCACCCTGCCCATACACAAAACCGCGTCAGCGACCCAAGTGCCTATCCCGGCTGACTCCGCAGTCAATCAAAACCGCCCCAATAGTCACCGCGGCCGAGACCAACACGTCTCGAACCCATCCGAGCCGCAACTTCTCAGCAAAACGCCGCGATGTCTGCGCCCTGCGGTATCCTTGAGCCACTTGCACCTGCAGCACCAAGGAGCCACCATGCGCACCGAGCTCGATGTCCCCTTTTCGCACAAAGAAGAAGCCAAGGCGCTGGGCGCCAAATGGGACCGGACCAAGAAGATCTGGTATGTACCCAGCGGCGTCAACTCCGAGCCCTTTGCCGAGTGGCTGCCCGGTGTTGACCGATCCGACCCCTCAGCGCCGTATATATATCTAGTACTGGGCAAGCGCGAGTGCTGGAAGTGTCACAAAGAGACCTCGGTCGCGGCCTTCGGCATTCCCTATCGAACCGATAACGACGAGAGCATCGCCATCGCGCACGCGCCCAACGAAGCCGGGTACATTGCCATCGACACGGCCAACGCCAACGCACTCGCCATCGTGCCCGCTCTTGGCTGCGTACCGGGCGAGATCCGCGACTACCTTCATAAGCGCTGCGGCTACAAGCCCGTAGGCGCGCGAGCCTCCAAAGCCCCGTCGCTCGGCAACACGTGCACCAGTTGCGACGCGCTGCAAGGCAGCCGCTATCTGTTCGAGGAGCCCTCGTCCCCGTTTGCCCTCACTGCCATCAACAAGCTGCCGGCACTGGAGTTTATACGCGTCGAAGTTGCCGGCGTCTTTGGCGTCCCGGCCACGCGTACCGACTTTGACCAGGCGCTCTTTACCTGGGCACGCGACCATCACGCCGAGTTCCACAAGCAACTCGGTGAGGGGATTTATTTGTAGAGATGACATCGAGGCATTGAGGAGCAGGAGCTCGATCGTTAAACAATCCCAAAACGCTACAGCCCCAGAATGTGCTCCAGATAGCCCTTGTTGAACCAGAACGATTGCTTCGTCATCCAGCGCCCGTCGGGCAGTTCATAAGCATTCCTTGCGATGTCACCGATCTCTGTTCCATCGGCAAACTTGTAAGCCGCTTTTGACGTATGCGGGCGAACGTGAACAATTGGGTTGTCCGCCATACCGGGCAGATTGTTAGTCACTTTGAGCTTTCCGCTCGCATCCCGATACGGATTGAGCTCAACGCCCTCACGTATTACTTTTCGCGTCTCATCCCAACAAGCTTTCGCAGGGCCTTCGATTTCGTTTTCTCCCATCGCCCAGAACAAACAACGGTCGAGACGCAGCACGCCATCGTGGTCCTCGCGAAACACAACGAAGAAGAAACGATTAGTCTCAAGGCACGCATGAAAAGGCGACGTCTCCCAATCTTCCTCAATCAAACGCTTGAACTCAAACGGTGGGAACGACATAGCCTGTTCGATGTGCCCCCTGTTGTTAACTCGAACGGTTCGGACGGAAATGCCCGCCTTGACGAATTCCTCGGCAGCATTGTTTTTGATTCCGAGCATACGATAGACGAGCGTTGTCCATTGCGCCTTATTGCCCGTGTACTCCAACCCGTATCGTTCCGCAATCTGGCGATCAGTTTCGCCATAGTGTTGCTCGATAAGTCCAGTTACGTAGCTTTCGAAATCAATGGACTCGTCGTCGCCTCGAACGATGCTCTCGCCGATACGCGGGGCACCGAGAACATAGGCGTGAAGCACATAGTCCATGTACGAGCGTTTGAGAGAAAAGGCGCGACGCTTCGCGCGACGGCGTTCGATCTCGCCCGTATCGGTATTGAAGTACTCGTAGTACTGGTCGACCCACATTGTCGCTTCGGTTGCGCCCTTTGTGCAGGCGCCCAAGTAGGTGGTCATGCCCTCCGACAGCTCGTCTGCGCGACCATCCTGAATGTACGAAATGATTTTCTCGTAGTCAGCGCGGATGATCTTCATATCCTCTTCGGGCAGACGAACCATGACCGCACGCTCAATGCGTTGATCGTATTTATCGATGGAACGATCGCGGCCGTAGTAAATCAACAGGATATTGCTTAGCTTGGTCTTGAGGTGCGAATTGTCATAGTCGAGCGAAACGGGACGGTCGTAAGGAATCATGGTCAGGACAAGACGTTCACCAGCAGATTTACGACCGTCTTTAAGTACGTCAAAACACGTTGCCTTGAGCTCGACACCTGCCTCGGGAAAGTCCGGCCGGTCGTCGCTGTTGGCCTTGTAGCCAAAGTAACGCTCCTCGATCAGGGTCCCCATACCGCCCTTGTACTTTTTGGAGCCAAAATCCTTGGGCGCGCTCTCCCCCTCCGGCGCAATGCCAAGCTCAAGAATATCGCGAAACGTCATCCCGTCGAGATTGGCAGCATACCGCTCGATGCTTGAAGGGTCAGAAAAATCAGTATCGTCAAGCATGCGCTTGAAGTCGAGATGCTTCTTGGACATGGCAAATCCTCTCGAAATGAGACATGATCTAATATGTATGCTACTGTAAATTCGGGTTATACCGTGAAGATCCCCTAAGGGATCTTCCATTTGCAACCCGATTTCTGTACCCTTGATCTTTGCATTTGCAGCGATTTGGGGGAGTGAGTATGTCAGAGGTCAAAATCGCCGAGCTTTTTGCTGGCGTCGGCGGATTCCGTTTGGGCCTCGAAGGCTACGCTGACCCTCGTTATCCAGATTTCTACATGAAGCCCGCCGGGCCCTTTCGCACCATTTGGGCCAACCAGTGGGAACCGCCCGGAACCAAGGCGCGTCAGTTTGCGGCACGTTGTTACATGGACCGTTTTGGCGAAGATTCCGTTGTCAACGAAGATATCAATAAGGTCTTGGAGCAGGCTGAAGCCGGCGAAATTAAAATCCCCGACGTGCAAATGGTCGTCGGCGGCTTCCCTTGCCAGGACTACTCTGTTGCACGCCCGCTCAATCAGGCGCACGGCATCGAGGGCAAGAAGGGTGTCCTGTGGTGGGACATCTATCACTTCCTCGAGATGAAGAAGCCGCGCTTCGGTCTCTTTGAGAACGTTGACCGTCTGCTCAAGTCGCCCGCGTCACAGCGCGGTCGCGATTTCGCCATCATCTTGAGCTGCCTTGCCGACCTCGACTACACCGTCGAATGGCGCGTCGTTAACTCTGCAGAATACGGTTTTCCCCAGCGTCGCAAGCGTGTTTACATCTTCTGCGAGAAGAACGCCAGCAAGGTTAATCTTGTCGATCGCATGCACAATGGCGTCATGGCGAAGGCCTTTCCCGCCATCTATCCTGACGAAATGGCCGAGCTTGATGTTCTGCCCGATCCTTACGAAAACTCGACTCGTTTTGGCGTTGGCCAAAAGACCTCTCAGTTCAAGAATGCCGGCGTCATGCAGAGCTGCCACGTTCTGACCTGCGACTTCGCCGAGGACTACCATGGCGAGCGCCGCGTGCTTGGCGATGTCCTTGTCGATGAGGCGGTTGTTCCGGAACAGTTCTACATCTCTGACGAGAAGCTTCCCGACTGGCGCTACCTCAAGGGCAGCAAGCGCGAGGAACGCACCAATAAGAAAACCGGCTTTACGTATACGTATTCAGAGGGTGCCATGAGCTTCCCGGATGCTACCGACAAGCCGAGCCGCACCATCCTCACAGGAGAAGGCGGCACTGGAGCGAGCCGCTTCAAGCACGTCATCGAATGTCCCGATGGCCGTTTCCGCCGTCTTGTTCCCGACGAGCTCGATCAGCTTCAGGGATTCCCGAAAGGCTGGACCGATACGGGCATGACTGACGGCCATCGAGCCTTCTGCATGGGCAACGCACTCGTCACCGGCGTGCCCCACCGCATTGGTGAAGCTATGGTCGAAGTGTACGGCCTCTAAGGCAAGCAATCCGGAGCCGGCAGTTCACGCTGTCGACTCCGTTTTTTCCATCCCACTCCCCTGTATACTGATGTAGCACATGTTTCATCCGGGCTTGTTGGGCCGGGTCGTTCATGGGAGGTTCTTGTGGCTGTTTCGAATCCGCCTAAGGGAAGCGTTTCTTCTTCGTCCATCAAGCCGGTTACGCGCAAGGCCGTGCGTTGCCAGCGCGAGGTCGCTTGGCTTGTCACGCAGGCAGCGGGCAGGCTTGTGGCGACCACTCAGGACGTCAATGCGCCTACGCCGAGCTTTGTGCTGGCAGTGGCGCTGGATCGAGTACGCCAGCTGGAACTCGCCGCACAAGAAGACGGCAACCATCTTGGCTACCAGGACGCTATGGCGCCCGACCTGCAAACGTTCTGCCACATGGCCAAGTTGCCCGCCGCGCCCAATGCGCTTTCGGACGCAGGCTACATGTTTACGCTTTCGGGCGCGGACCTTATCCGCGACATCTATGCATACTGCAGCGAGCTCGCCGAGCGCCACGTCTTTGGCACGGCCGAAGTCAAACCGGGAAATGTCATCAAGCTGGTTCTTAGGCTGTTCTTGATAGACGGGTTCGGGGCCATGCCGGCGTAAGCCGAGTCTTAAGCATCACCGTCGACTGGGCAACAACCGCTTTACCTTAATGGACGCCAATCGAGGGTCGATTATTGGGTCGCCTCGTCCACTAACGCATCTATCCCACGCGCTCCGACAGTCGATACTTGCGGTTGCGGCTCGTCGCCGGCGCCGTGGGCTCAAGCTCGCCTTGAGCAATGAGCGCGTTGACGCGCGACCTAACCTGGGAAATTGTGAGCCCTGTGTGCTCTGCCAGCTCGCGCGTCCCCAGCTCGCCGTAGTGTTTGAGTGCCATCACAATTAAGCCCCCGCCATGATCGACCGGCTCGATCTTTGAACGGTAAAGTACGACCTTGAACCGATCGAATCCCGGGCAGAACAGGGGCTCGGCCAGACCATGCGCGCGCATGGCATCAATCATCATCGGGATGCCCGAGCCATTGCCCTCAGCCGGCGAACCTGCGCCATCCGGCAGCGGAACAATCGACATGAGCTTCACAAGCGTCGCGTTACGGCATCGGGAGCTGCCGTCAAACAAGTTCTCGCGAGTCTTTCCCCCGTAAAGGCCGCCAGGATTCGTCACCTCGACACGATCGTCAAAGACGTCGACGGCAATCGATTGTCCACAGAACCGATCCCCGTATTCTCGATGGATTACGGCGTTGGCGATTGCCTCGCGCAGAACCTCCTCGGGAATCTCAAGCGAGTCGACACGCGAGACGCCTTGGACGGTCGAGGTTCGCCGCAAATTCTTGGCGACGGCCACGACAGCATCCGAGATCATCTCGCCCAACGTTCCCTCACAGATTGTGCGGTCCATGAACCTCAACGAACCCGCGGCGCCCTTCTGCGTTCCGGCATGGACCGCCACATCGATAAAGAGCTTGGGATAAAACTGCTGAGGGTAGGTGCCCGCAGCCAGGAGCCCGGCCTTAGTCACATTACCCTGGGAGTCGAGGAAACTCAGGCGCTCCAGCTTTGTTTTCTTGTCCGTCGCGCCGCGCATAGCTCGGGGCGTCAGCGAGAAAGCACGCTCTATCGTGCGGTCGACCAGCGTCTCGTCGAGATTGTCCGCGCCCGCACCCGCCACCGCGTCGCGATCGCTCGGAGTCGCTCGACCGTATGACGCCAATGCGAGCACCTCGGTCGATGAAAGCGGCACATCTTTGTCATCGATGCGCTTGTAGCTGCCGCCCTGGGCGCCCCGCTCTATGACATAACAAGGCTTGCTCGACGGTTCGAGCTCCTCAATCGTGATGACCAGAACCACGGTGCCCTGGAGCTCCACGCGCTCAATGGTGTATTTGGGCGGATTGGCCAGCTTTCCGCGACCGCCGGCATCGCCCATGCCCGCCACGAATTGGTTGAGCACTTTCTCGGTCTCAAAGTTTGCAACTGGGACAAAACCCGCGCGCTCGCTCACTCCGAGTACGATGATGCCGCCGGCGGTGTTTGCGAAAGCGCTGACCGTTTCCCATACGTCGCGGGAAAGCGTTGTGGCGCTCTCCTTGACCTCGACGTTAAGATCGTCCGAGCCCATGCGCCTTAAAGACTCGAGCAGACCGGTCAGTTCGTTTTCGTTCATCTGCACGTCCTTTCGCTCGGTTCTGCGAAGAATGCCGCGAATGGATTTCCTTCGTCTCTCAGTTATCTCTCGTAATTATCTCTCATCTTTCTGTTATCTCTCATATTAGAGATGAGTGAGAGATAAAAGATAAGATGTCTGCCATCTGTTTCATATAAACATGTTTTTGCTGGTAGAACAATCTGTATTGAGATAATACCATGATTGCTTGTCTCTTTGCTGCTCAGTTATCTCTCATATTTATCTCTCGTCTTTCTGTTATCTCTCGTATTCGTGACGAATGAGAGATGAGAGATGTGCGGGCGGCGGATGAGCGTGGATTTTGGACGGTCGGGAAATGAGGGTGGATATTTGGACGGTATTTGGGCGTTTTGAGGCTGATTCCGTCCGAAAATCCACTCTCATTCGATAGGTATCCGGAAATCCTCGCTCGTCCGTCCGAATATCCACTCTCGTTTGGCGAGTGTCCAATTTTCCACGCTCGTGCGGCGGGCACGCGGGACCTATGCCCAATCCGCTGGCATCGTCGTCAGTTCGCCGCAGAGTCGCGGCCCCATATGGGTATACTCTCGAAGATTCGACTCGATTCGCCCCCGCTGGGGCGTCAAAGGAGACTGCATATGCCCACCACCTCAACCGACCCGCGCGCCGCTGCCGCCGCGCTGCTGGTACCCGGCACCACCTGCCACGGTTTTGCCATCGAGCGTTGCGAGACCGTGCCCGAGCTCGATTCGGACGCCTACGTGCTGCGCCACACTGTCTCGGGTGCTCGCCTGCTGTACCTGGCGTGCGACGACGAAAACAAGGCCTTTGCCATTGGCTTTAAAACGCCGCCGGCCGATTCCACCGGCGTGTTCCATATTCTTGAGCACTCGGTCCTGTGCGGATCGGCCAAGTTTCCCGTCAAGGAGCCGTTTGTCGACCTGATCAAGAGTTCCATGCAGACGTTCCTCAACGCCATGACCTACCCCGACAAGACCATCTACCCCGTTGCCACCACCAACGAGCAGGATCTGTACAACCTGATGGACGTGTATCTGGACGCGGTGTTCAACCCGGCCATCTATACCAAGCCCACCATTTTTGAGCAGGAGGGCTGGCACTACGAGCTGGACCTGCCGGAGAGCGTCGAGGGCGAGGGCGACGGCGGCTCCGCGAGCCTGCGCGAGGGCACGCTGCGCTATAACGGCGTGGTGTTCAACGAGATGAAAGGTGCGCTGTCCGACCCCATGAGTGTGCTGGACGATGCCGTCAACGCCGCGCTCTATCCCGACACCGCCTATGCACACGAGAGCGGTGGCGACCCGCGCGCGATTCCCGCGCTCACCTACGAGCAGTTCCTGGACACGCACGCGCGCCACTACAATCCTTCCAACTCTTATATAACGCTCTACGGCGACCTAGATGTGGACCGCGCACTGGCCTTTTTGGACGAGCGTTATCTGTCGCAGCCGAGTGCCGCGAGCCGCCGCATGGACGCTGCCGTCGCCGCCGGCGAGGACCCGTCCACGCTGGTGCCCAATCCGCTGGGCGTGCAGGCACCCGTGACCTGCGAGTACAAGCGCGTCGAGATGGCCACTACACCCGAGAACGCCCTGGTGGGCCTGGGCCTGGTGCTGGGCAGCGCGCTCGACCGCAAACGCACGATCGCGGCGGACATCCTGTTCGAGGCACTGCTGGGTTCTAACGAGGCACCGGTTAAGAAGGCTATTCTTGCCGCCGGCCTAGGCGGCAACGTGGTGAGCTACACCGCGGCCGAGAGCCTGCAGCCCTACGAGCTCATCATGCTGCAAAACGCGCAGCCCGGCGTGGCGCGCGAGCTGCGTCGCGTGTTCCAGGACGCCTGCCGCGACCTGTGCGAGCACGGCGTTCCGCACGAGCGCCTGGAAGCTATCATCAGCAGCAACGAATACGACCTGCGCCAGCGCGACTATGGCATCGCCGACGGCGTGGCCATTGCGTGCGACGCACTGAGCACGTGGCTCTACGATGACGACGCCGCGACGCTGGCGCTCAAGTACGGCCCGGTGTACGAGGAGCTGCGCGGCGAGCTGAACGGCACTTACTTTGAGGACCTGTTGCGCGAGCTCGTGCTGGAAAACGATCACATGGCGCTGGTCGAGCTGGTGCCGGTGGACGCTGCCGAGGGTGCGGAGAGTGCCGAAGCTGCCGAGCTAGCTGCCAAGCGCGACGCCATGACCGATGCCGAGCTGGCGGACGTGACCGAGCGCACGGCCGCGCTGCGTGCCGCGCAGGAGGCCGAGGACACGCCCGAGGCCAAGGCCACGCTACCGCGCCTGCGCGTGTCCGACATTGGCGAGGCACGCCCCGAGCCGCCGCTGATCGTGGACACGACCGCACCCATCCCCTGCCTGCGCCACGGCATCCCCACCAACCGTCTGGCCTACGCCATGCAGTATTTCGACCTGAGCTGCGTCGCGTTTGAGGATCTGCCCTATGTGACACTGCTCTGCCGCCTGTTTAAGCAGCTGCCCACGCGCGAGCACTCGGCCGAAGAACTCGACAACTTGCTCGCTGGCAAGCTGGGCTTTTTGAGCTTTACGACCGAAGTCATGACCCAGCCCGACGTGGACGGCGTGCGCCCCTACCTGCTGGTGAGCGCCGGCGCCCTGTCCGAGAAGATCGATGCGCTGGCGAGCCTGCCGCGCGAGGTGTGGTCGAGCACGCTTTTGCTCAATGCCGACGCCGACCGCGTGCGCGACGTGCTCACGCAGATTCGCATTGGGCTTGAGCAGGGCTTTATCAACAACGGTCACTCGGCGGCGCTCGGTCGCGCGATGAGCTACAGCTCACCTTCGGCCGTGGTTCGCGAGCAGCTTTCGGGCGTGGACTTCTATCTGTTCCTGCGCGATCTGCTCGACCACTTTGACGAGCGCCTGGACGGCCTGCGCGCCAAGCTTGCCGAGCTGGCAGGCCGCATCTTTGTGGCCGACGGCTGCCTGGCGAGCTTTACCGGCAGCGATGAGGACTTTAACGCGTACTGGGCCGCCGCGGGCGACCTGGGGCTGGGCGCTGGCGACGGCGCCGATGCCGGCCGTAACGCGCTCGCGGTGCCGACGCCGTGCGACCGCCGCGAGGCCTTTGTCATCCCCAGCGACATCTGCTTTGCGGCAAGCGCGTGCGACCCGCGTCGCCTGGGCATCGACGTGACAGGCGCTTGGGCCGTGGCTGCCAACGCGCTCTCCTACGATTACCTGTGGAACGAGATTCGCGTGAAGGGCGGTGCGTACGGCTGCGGATTCCGCGCAGCCGGCGAGCGCCAGACGGCGTTCTACACCTACCGCGACCCGGCAATCGACCCCTCGATTGAGCGCGTGGCGCGCGCAGGCGAATGGCTCGGCAGCTTTGAGCCCGACGAGGCCGCCTTTGAGGGCTTTATCGTGAGCTGCGTGAGCGGCATGGACGCGCCGGTGAAGCCGTACGCGCTCACCAAGCGCCGCAACACGACCTACCTGGCCGGGCTCGATCCGCACGCACGCGAGGAGCGCCGCGCCCAGATGCTCGCCGCCACGCCCGGTGAGCTTCGCTCGCTCGGCGCCGACGTGACGCGCATCGCAGCCGAGTCGCCCACCTGCGTCTTTGGCGGACGCGACGTCATCGCCAAGAGCAACGCCGGCTTCAACGTAGTCGACCTGCTGGGCTAAGGCACCAAGGTAGATTTTTGAGACATGCCCGAGAATCTACCTTTTCTTTTGCCGCTGCTTGGGCGGGACAGCTCAGCCCGTCCCACCAGTTTGTCTAAATCTGTAACATCTAGGCGGCAATATTAGCTCCAGATGTTACAAATCGAGACGTTTTCGGATGACGCCGGCCCTTTGTCTCAATCTGTAACATCTAGGTCCGATTTTGCCGAGCTACTGTTACAGATCGAGACAAACCGCCGCAAACATCCGCTCTTCGTCAAAACCCACGAAGGTGTCCATGAGCTGTCCCCTTTGCGATGATTTGTGTGGTGGTTTGAGTGTTTGCCCAGATAAAACCTGCCAAAATAAACCTGTCCCCTTTTGGCAGGTTTGCTAGAGGAGGTTGGGATGGACAAGGCTAAATTGCGGCGAGCGGTGATTGCCCGGCGCGATGCGATTGATTTGGATGTGCGGGCGGCGAAGTCTGCCGTTATCTGTGCGCGGCTTGTTGAGCGACTGGGTCGCTCGGATCCCGCGGCACCGCACACCGTTGCCGTCTATGCCGCGATGGGTTCCGAAGTCAATCCCGCCGCGTTTGCCGCGGCGGCCGCCAAACGCGACTGGCGCGTGGCCTATCCGTGCATGCTCTCGGCAGCCGAAGCCACAGCTTGTGGCCAGCGCATGTGCATGCGGGCAGTTGCTGTCGACGATGCGTCCGCGGCTCCGTTTATCGCCCACCCCACGCGGGCCTTCACGGCCATGGACATCGACAGCGACCGCTTCCCTATCGTGCCTGCCGATGTTCTCGACATGATTATCGTGCCGCTCGTGGCCTTCGACCAAACCGGCGCGCGCCTGGGCTACGGCGGCGGTTGCTACGACCGCTACCTGCCCATGCTCCCGCCCGTATGTCAAATCGTCGGCATCGCCTTCGACGAGCAGCGTGTCGACCACGTTCCCACCGACGCCCACGACCTGCCGTTACCCAACATCATCAGCGCCTAACGGCTGGCGCACCTCCCGACGGCCTAGTGCTCCTCGCCGGCGCGGGCCAGGTCGTAGGGCGTGGTCTGGTAGACGTAGTAGTTGAGCCAGTTGGTGTAGAACAGCTGAGCCTGGCTGCGCCAGACGTTGCGCGGCTCGGCGGTGGGGTCGTCGTTCGGGAAGTAATGCGCCGGCACCTGAGGGTTAAGCCCGCGCTTCACGTCGCGCTCGTACTCCAAACGCAGCGTGTCGGTATCGTACTCGGGATGGCCAAAGACAAAGAAGCGGCGGCTGTCGGTCGACTTGACGATGTACAGGCCCACCTCGTCGGACACGGCCACGACCTCAAGCTGCGGCTCGGCCTCCACGTCCTCGCGGCGCACATCGGTGTTGCGCGAATGCACGGCATAGAAACGGTCGTCAAAGCCGCGAACCAGCGGGCTTTGCGGCTTCACCAGATAATGCTCAAACACGCCACTCGCCTTTGCCGGCAGGTCGTGCTTCTGGATACCGTAATGATGGTACAGGCCGGCCTGCGCGCCCCAACAAATGTGCAGCGTAGAGTGCACGTGCGTGGTGGACCAATCCATGATCTGGCAGAGCTCGGGCCAGTAGTCGACCTCCTCGAACGGCATCTGCTCCACCGGCGCGCCCGTGATGATCAGGCCGTCGTAGTGGATGTCGCGGATGTCGTCGAACGTGCGGTAGAACGTCTCCAGGTGGCCGGCGCTCACGTGCGTGGCCTCGTGCGTTTTGGTGCGTAGCAGGTCCACCTCCACCTGCAGCGGCGTGTTGGAGAGCTTGCGCATGATCTGCGTCTCGGTGGCGATCTTGGTGGGCATGAGGTTGAGGATGAGCACGCGCAGCGGCCGGATGTCCTGGTGCAGCGCGCGGTACTCGGTCATGACAAAGATGTTCTCGCTCTCGAGCTGCGCGGCGGCAGGGAGGGCGTCGGGAATACGAATGGGCATGGATGCTCCTTACGAGTCAGTTGCAGCTATGGTACAACGACCGGCCCCATCCGCGCGAGCGCATCGCCCAGCGATGCCGTCAGCGGCCCAAATCACTCCAAAAGTAGAGATTACGGCATGTCCCAAAAATCTGTGGCGCTTTAGCCTAGCAAAGTGGCAACAGGACGCTACAATGGTTCGACGCGAAAAACTCGGCCGAAAGGATACATATATGTACCAGACGCGTAAGATCGGTGTGGTCGGCCAGGGCCACGTAGGAGCACATGTCGCCAACAGCCTGCTCATGCAGGGCATTGCCGATGAGCTGTACCTGTGCGATATCAACGAGGCCAAGGTGACGTCCGAGGTCCAGGACCTGCGCGACTCCCTTTCGTTTGTCCCGTATAACACCAAGATCGTCAACTGCTACGACCACTACGAGGAGCTGGCCTGCTGCGACGTCATCGTCAACGCCGCCGGCAAGGTCGCGCTGGCCGCCGGCAACCGCGACGGCGAGCTGTTCTTTACCACCGACGCCGCCCGCACCTTTGCCAAGCGCATCGTCGACGCCGGCTTTGACGGCATCTTCGTGAGCATCTCCAACCCCTGCGACGTCGTGTGCACCGAGCTGTGGCATCTGACCGGCTACGATCCCAAGAAGATTATCGGCTCGGGCTGCGGCCTGGACTCTGCCCGCCTGCGCACCGAGATCTCCAAGAAGGTCGGCGTGAGCCCCAAGTCCATCGACGCCTACATGATCGGTGAGCACGGCTTTAGCCAGCTTGCTGCCTTTAAGGCCGCAACCATTGCTGGCAAAAACCTCAACGAACTTCAGGCCGAGAACCCCGACAAGTACGCCTTCGACCACATGGAGGTCGAGGAGCTTGCACGCAAGGGCGGCTATGTGACCTACCAGGGTAAGCAGTGCACCGAGTACGCCGTTGCCAACTCCGCCGCGCGCGTCTGCGCCGCCGTGCTGCACAACGAGCACGCCGTGCTTTCGGCCTCTACGCTTATGACCGGCCAGTATGGCGAGGAGGGTATCTTTACCTCCCTGCCGTGCGTGATCGGTGCCGAGGGCGTCGAGGAGGTCTACACACTCGACCTTTCCGAGCACGAACTCGAGGGCTTCCACAAGAGCTGCCAGCACATTCGCGACAACATCGCCCAACTCGACTGGTGGGATGCCGAGGCCTACGACGCCAAGTAAGCCGCTGGCTGCCGCAACCTTGCGAATCTATGCGCGATACTAAGCGGGCCGCACCGGAGACTCACCGGCGCGGCCCGCTTTTTACGCACGCTGTTCACTTGCAAATCGAAGGTGAATGCTTTTCCCGGTACCTAGTACTGCTCGATGCCCATGTAGCGACGAACCTCGGGACTGTGGTCGAAGACCTTGCCGCGCGCGGCGCGCAGCTCGCAGCTCATGTTGTAGAAGAAGATCGGCTCCAGGAACGAACGCACGTTGGCAGGCACCTCGCCCACGCCGTACTCAAGCGCGTCGAGCACCATGATCGTGTCGGTGTGCGTGTTGAGGAACGCCAGCGCGCGCTCCTCCATGGGGCGGCACTCGCCCGATCCGAGCTGCACAAAGTAGAACACGCCGGGCTCGGTGGCTTCGAACGGGCCGTGGAAGTACTCGCCGGAGTGAATATAGCAGCAGCGCTGCCACTGCATCTCCATGAGCGAGCAGATGGCCATGGCGTAGGTCTGGCTAAAGTTGGGGCCGGATCCCAGGATATAGAAGAACTTGTGCTGCTGACAGAGCTCGGCAAAGCGGGCGCCCAGCTCGGCGTTGACCTTCTCGCGGGCGGCGGGCAGCAGCGCATCCATCTGCTTTAGGCCCTCGTACATGTCGGCGAGTGCCTCGTAGCCTTCCTGCTGGTCGAGCAGCTCGGCGGCGATCAGAGCGCCGATGCCCTGAGGCACCTCGGCCTGCGGCACGCCCTCGCCCCAGGGGTAGACCCAGGTGGTCCACTTGCCGTTGTCGATCTTGGAGCCCTCGCAGTCGGTGAGGGCAACGACCTCGGCACCGGCCGCCAGCGCCATCTCGCAGCCGTCGACGACCTCTTGCGTGTTGCCGCTGTGGCTGCAGGCAATAACGAGCGACTTCGGCCCTAGGCTCTTGGGGGCCATCAGGCAAAACTCGCGTGCCGTGTAGACCGTCGAGGTAAACGTGGTGGCTTCGCGCTTGAGCAGCTCGTTGGCCGGCATCAGGTCGATCATCGAACCGCCGCAGGCGATCCAAAAGACGTTCTCAATCTTGCCCTTGCGCTCGATGATTTCCTGAACCAGATCATGTGCGTTCATCCTGATGTTCCTCCTTGTGGGGCGGCTTTGAGCGACGGCGGATCGTACCTGCGGTCGTTCTATGTTGTCCTATTTATAGCACGCACGACGACGCTCGTGAAGTCATTTCACCAAACTTGTTCTATGTTGTTCTATCTATGGACGTTAGATGTCGAAGACGTAGCGCGAGCCCACGATCTTTTGGCGTCCGAGCAGCAAGGGTCGCTCGTCCTCATCGGTAAAGTACGCCTCCATATAAAAGAGCGGCTCGCCGACCGGCACCTCCAACAGCGGGGCCGCCTGAGCATCGGCAAGCGCAATCTCCACGGTGCAAGGGTCGGACTTGAGCGGTGCGCGGCCCGAATGCTCGGCAACGAGCGCAAAAATCGAGTTATCGGTGAGGTCCTTATCGGCAAGTGTCTGCAGATAGGGATGGTCAGCCAGCACAAAGGCGTTGTTCTCGAGCATGACGGGGATGCCGTCGGCCGTGCGCACGCGCTCGACCACGATAAGCTCGCAGCCGGGCTCTACGCCAAAGAACGCCGCGTCCTCGCGCGTCGCCGCAACCACCGTGCGCGATACCAGGCGCGCACCCGGCACCATGTCGTTGGCAGCGCAACCCTCGGAAAAGCTCTGAACGTCACCCTTCTGGACAATCTTGCGCTTGAGCTTGGGCGCGCACACGAACGTGCCCCTCCCCTGCTGGCGGTTGAGATACCCCGCGCGCGACAGCTCCTCGATGGCGCGGCGCACGGTGATGCGTCCCACGCCGTAGTACTTCGCGAGCTCCATCTCGGAAGGAATGCGCGAGCCGGATGCGTACACGCCACGCGCGATCTCGCCCTTTAGGTCGTCCATAACCTGCTGGTACAGCGGCACAGCGGACACCTCAGTGCGCTCGGTTTTATCATCGGATGCCATCGTTATGCTCCATTCCGTGCATGCTCGGACTCAAACTCTTCAATCGCCGCCATAAACTGCTCGCCAAAGGCGTCGGCCTTTTTCTCGCCGATGCCGTTGACCTGGATAAGCTCGTCGCGCGTCTGTGGGCGTAGGCGGCACAGGCCGCGCAGGGCCTTGTCGGAAAAGACCATGTACGGCGCCATCTCCAGCTCCGTCGAGATCTCCTTGCGGAGGGCACGCAGGCGCTCGAACAGTTCGGCATCGTCGCCAACACGCGGGCGTTGATCCAGCTCGGCCTCCTCGCGCAGCAGATCGACGGCGCGGCGGGCGCGGGCCGAGGCCTTGCGCTTGGACGCACGACGCTTAACGGTAAAGGCAAACGCCTCGTCCTCGACCTCGACGGCACGCGGACCCAGCCCCACGACCGGGTACTGCCCCTGCGAGGTGGCCAGATAACCGCGGCCGCACAGCTGGCCGATGATGTCCTTGATGCGCCCGACCGATTCGCTCGACAGCTCACCGTAGCCGCGGTCCTCGTCCAGATGCATCTGGCGAATGCGCTCGGTGTTGCCGCCGTGGAGCACATCGGCGATGAGCGACTTGCCAAAGCGCATGGGACGCGTGGCCACATAGCGCACGGCAGCGCGGGCCATATCGGTGACGTCCTCGACCTCGAACTGCGTGAGGCAGTTGCTGCAGTTGCCGCAGCTCTCGACGTCGTCCGTGGCGGTGCCGCCCGTACTGGCCGCGGCATGCTCGGCCGCGGCCTCGTCGCCAAAGTAGCGCAGCATGTATTCGCGCAGGCAGCCGGTGGTATTGCAGTAGCCCTCCATCTGGCTGAGCAGACGATATCGATTCTGGAGCGCCCACGCGCGCTGCTCGTCGTCGAGCGCCTCATCGGCAGCATCGCCGCGGTCGATCAGAAAGCGGCGCATGCGAAAATCGTTGCCGTTCCACAGCAAGTAGCAGCTGGCCGGGTCGCCATCGCGGCCGGCGCGGCCCGCCTCCTGGTAGTAGGCTTCGATGCTCTCGGGCACGTTGTTGTGGATCACGTAGCGCACGTTGGGCTTGTCGATGCCCATGCCAAAGGCGTTGGTGGCAACCATCACCTGGATATCGTCGTCGATAAAGGCGCGCTGGCTTTGGCGACGGGCGTCGTTGCCCATGCCGGCATGGTAGCGGCCAACGCGAATGCCGCTGGGGCCCAGCGCCTCGGCAAGCTCGCCCGCCAGCGCATCAACTGTCTTGCGGGTCGAACAATACACGATGCCGCTCTCGCTCGAATGCGCGATCACGTAGTCGCGCACCCAGGCAGTCTTGGCCTTGTCGCCCATCTCCTCGCAACCAAAGTAGAGGTTCTTGCGATCGAAGCCCGTCACTACCGTCGCGGGGTTTTGCAGGCCAAGCATCTGCTGAATGTCCGCGCGCACACGCTCGGTCGCCGTAGCGGTAAAAGCCGCCACGATGGGGCGCTGCGGCAGGGAATCGATGAACTCGCGAATCTGCAGGTAGGCGGGGCGGAAATCCTGACCCCATTGGCTTACGCAGTGGGCCTCGTCAATGGCCACGAGCGGCACGCCAATGCCGGCGGAACCCGCAGCCTCCCGCGCAAAGGCCAAAAAACGCGGCTCGAGCAAGCGCTCGGGCGCCACGTACATAAGCTGGTAGCGGCCCTCGCGCGCCCGCTTGAGCACGGTGTTTTGCTGGGCCGGAGTAAGGCTGGAGTTGAGATAGCTGGGTCGCGCACCCGCCGCGAGCAACGCACGGGTCTGGTCCTCCATAAGCGACAGCAGCGGACTCACCACAAAGGTGATGCCGGGCAGCATGAGCGCGGGCACCTGGTAGCAAATGGACTTGCCGGCGCCCGTGGGCATAACACCCAGCGCATCACGACCGGCAAGGATCGCATCGACCATGCGGTCCTGTCCCGGGCGAAACGAGGTGTAGCCAAAATAGGCGCCGAGCGTGTCGAGCGCCATCTGCTGCATGCTATCGGTCATGGTTTCCTAACGTCCAAGTCATCTGCCGCCGATTATACGCCGCCACGCGGACCGGTGCCGCGCGGCTGCCGGCCACGGGCGATGCAATCCAAGGCGAACGAGCGTGGATTTTTGGACACTTTCCGGATGAGCGTGGATAATCTCCCACTTTAAGCCCGTCACCAAGCAAAAAACGGGAGATTTTCCACGCTCATTCTGCAGATTGCCGCTTAGGGGCGTTTACAGCGTCGAGCCGTTGCGCGGTTTGGAAAACCGCGCAACTAGAGCTACATAACCATGACGTAGCGGCTACCCACGTAGTACTGCTTACCCATCAGAACCGGCTCGCCATTGGGACCGGTAAAGCTGGCACGCAGGTTGAGCAGCGGATCGTGCGGAGCAATGCCCAACTCGGCCGCCTGCTCGGTATTGGCACGAACGGCCTCGACCGTGCGGTAGCCAACCGAGACAATCGGCGTTCCGCCAACACGCTCGACCTCGGCAAAAATCGACTTGTCCTCAAGATCGGCCGTCAACAGCTCACGGTAGGCGTCAAACGGCACAAAGATGTTCTCCTCAAAGATGGGCTCGCCGTCGGCTGTACGCACACGCTTAATATGCAGCAGCAGCGCGTCCTTTTGCAGGCCAAAGAACTCCATCTCGTTTTGACGTGCCGGCACAATCTGGCGATCGACCACATGCGCGCCCGCCTTCATGCCGTTGCTGGCACACAGCGCGGTAAACGTCTGCAGCGTCGAAGCGTGGAACTGACGATTGATGTGCGGCGTGGAGACAAAGGTACCACGGCCCTGCTGCTTAACCAGGTAGCCATCGGAGCACAGCTCCTCGACGGCGCGGCGCACCGTAATGCGGCTCACGTCGTACTGCTCGGCTAGCTCAAGCTCGGACGGAATACGCTCCTTGGGCGCATAAACACCTTTCTCGATCGCATCCTTGATTTCGTCGTAAATCTGCTGGTAAAGCGGTGCATTTTTGGGCGCAGGCATATCTAATCACTCTTATCGAAATATCGAAATAACTAATACGTATATAACGTCTAGTTTCATGTTACCTCATATTGATAAAACGATATACCCTACCTACCAAAAAGGGACAGGTTTAATTTGGTAGGTTTTATCTGGGCAAACGAAAGCCCCTCGAATGCAACGGGGCTTTCGAGGGGCTCAAGCAGACAGGATTACGCCGGGCCGGCAAGACGCCAAAACCCTACTTCCCGTCGTCCTGCTGCAGGCTGTCCTGCTCGCTGAGGTGCGCCTGCCTGCTGGCCATGCGCGCGGGCTTGTCGGGATCGGGTACGGCCGTGGGCATGGGCTCGTCGACATGACCGCCCCACCAGCCGCCCACAAAGTTGAGTGTATGGAACACGTTGATCACGGCGCCGGGATCAATGTCGCACACCAGCTTGATAATGTCCTGGCTCTCGTAGGTCGAGACAACGGTGTGCAGCAGGTACATCTTTTCGCGGCTGTATCCGCCGATGACCTCGGCGCAGCTAATGCCGTGCTGAAAATGGTCAACATAGGCGGTCATGACCTCATCTGCCCTGCGCGTCGTGATCTGCAGCGTCACGCGGTCGTAGCGGCGATAGAAGCTGTCGATGGCCTTGGTCGAAATAAACTGGAACACGATGGAGTACGCTGCGTTGTCCCAGCCAAACATAAAACCAAAGATCGCCAGGATAAAGCAGTTGAAACCAAAGATGACGCCCCAGATGGTCTTGCCGGTGTGGTTGGAAACCCACAGCGCGATAAAGTCGGTGCCGCCGGTGGATGCGCCGGATTTAAGTGCGATGGCAGCGCCCAGACCCGAGACCACGCCGCCAAAAATGATGAGCATGATCTTGTCGCCCAAAAATGGAGCGAAGTGAAAGACGTTGAGGAGCAGCGACGAGAGCACGACCTGCATCATCGAGAAGATGACGAAGCGCTTGCTAATGCCGCTCCAGCATAGGAGCGCCACGGGGATGTTGAGCGCGAGCATACCGAGCGAAATATCGATGTGAACGCCACCCAGCGAGGTAACGCGATCGAGCAGGACCGCAACGCCGGTAAGACCGCTCGGAAGCAGGTCGGCGGGCTGAATGAACGCCTGGATCAGGAATGTCTGGAGAACGGCGGAAATCGTGACCGCCACGGCAGTAATGGCGCGGCGGACGATGGTAAGGCGGCCGAGCACGAGCACGCGGTCCGAGAGCTGATCGATGGCGTTCGCCACGCGGGCTCCTTTCGAAGGCAAATCTGGTTGTGAGGCATGTCGGCGATTGTAGCACGGAGCATGCGGGGGCGCTTCAATTCACCCTCCCTCGACAACCAAAGCGGGACCAGCAACCCACGACCAAAGGCCCAAATAACAAGTGAGTAGACTTTACGCGACCTGCAGAGCACACCCAAAACCGCCACCCCTGTGACCTGCGGTTTTACTAGAGCAGATGCGCTTTGTGCTCGTCTTGCACCAAAAAGTCTACTCACTTAGTCCGAATCGAAGCCAAACGGATCCAAATAGATGACAAATTAAGCCAATCCGCAGCAAAAGACGCGTGAATCAGTGCTTCTCGCGGCGGATTGACGCTACAAAGCGGCCAAAATGTCGGTCAGATTATCGATAACGGCATCGGCTCGCGATTGATCGAGGTTGACACCCTCGTGCGGACGCAGCGCCAGGACGCGGGCGCCGGAGCGCTTACCAGCCTCGATGCCCAAAGGCGAATCCTCGATAACCAGGCACTCGGCAGGCTCCACCCCCAGTGCCTCCATGGCACGCAGGTAGATCTCGGGGTCGGGCTTAAACGCACTGCACTCGTGACCGCTGATGGTGTAGTCCAGCACGTCGGCGATACCGGCAATCTCCACCAGCTCGTCGATCAGCTCGCGATAGGACGAGCTCGCGATAGCACATTTCACGCCGCGCTCGTGCAGCTCACGCATCACCGGCTCCGTCTGCTCATTGAGCAGCTCGGCATACGGAACGGGGTGGTCCGGGCTGTAGACCTGCTTGTACTCCACGCGCAGGCGCTCGCGCAGCTCAACATCGTCGGGCACCAGCGACTTCCAAATGGCCGGCTCGTTAGACCCCGAAAGATCGGGAATCTCATCAAAGTGGAACCCCTTCTCCTCCATAAACGCCACGCGGCGACGGTTGTAGAACCACTCGGTATCGACCAGCACGCCGTCCATGTCAAACAGCACTGCTTTGATCATACGCATCTCCTCCCACCTGCCAAAAAGGGACAGGTTTATTTTGGTAGGTTTTATCTGGGGTTTTGCGACACGACAGACGCACCCTCCCCAAAGCAAAAAAGGGGATGGGGCGCAAACCCCATCCCCTCTCAATCAACCCGTAAGGTCTACTTACTTGTGATTAGTAGGAAAGCTTCCACATGTAGCGACGCATGGTCAGCGGGTGCTGACGGGCCTCGGCGATCTGGTTGCCGTACTCGCGCATAACGGCGAGGTGCAGCAGCGGGTTGAAGTAGGTGACGACGCTCGCGGGCACAGCGTCAGCCAGGCCGTAGTCCTTGGAGTCGATCAGAGCGACCTTGGCGCCCATGCGCTTAAGGAAGGTGAGGGCGCGGGCGTCCATCGGACGGGTAGCGCCATCGGACATGAAGAAGACATAGGGCTTACCCTCGGTGGAAACCTCGAACGGGCCGTGGAAGTACTCACCGGTGTTGTAGGCAGCGGCGTCGATCCACTGCATCTCGGTGAACAGGAAGGCGGCGTGAGAATAAGCCATCTTCTCGGAGGCACCGGAAGCCATGAAGTAGATCATCTTGTCGTCCTTGAAGTCCTGAGCGAACTGCTTGGCAAGACCCTTGCAGGACTGAGCAGCGTTCTCGCAGAGCTCAAAGACGTTGGTGAGGCCGGTGATCATGTCCTCGTAGTGGTCATAACCCTCGGTCTGCTGAAGGATCTCGACAGCAAGAGCGATGGCGTAGCCGGGCTTCTCGCACTTGGCAGCGAAGTTGGCGTGGAAGCCGTGAACGATGACGTAGTCAGCGTCGACGGTCAGAGCGGAGCCAGCCTTGTTGGTGAGGGAGACGACCGGGCAGTTGTGCTTCTTGGCGGTCTTGTTGGCCTCGACGGTCTCGGGCGTGGAGCCACCGAGGGAGCAGGTGATCACGAAGGTGTGCTCGTTGACCCAGGAAGGCGTGTCGTAGTTGAACTCGTTAGCGGTGAAGATCTGAACGTTCAGCTTGTCCGTGTTGTTGGCCAGGAAGTACTTGGCGGGGTAAAGGTCGGACATGGAGGCACCGCAGCCGACGAAGGCGACGCTGTGGATCTCGTGGTCGGACAGGACGTCAGCGACGATCTGCTTAGGGAGGTTAAGGTCGATCTCGTACATCTGACACATTCCTTTCAATTTTTGCGGCGCCACATTGCCGGGCGCTCGCAGGGTTACCGTGGTTTGGACCGAGTCGCCGGCCCGTTGAGGATGCGACAAAGGGACTGTCCCATTGTTGCATTTTGGGGATGGAAGCCTGCCTGGGGTATGGGATGCCAGGCAGGCCCCCGGGGGAAAGCGGTTAGGTGCTTAGTCGCGACTAAGCCAGGATGCCGACCGCGGAGAGGGCGATGCCGCCCACAATGGCGATCACGAGAAGCCAACCGGTGTTGACGTTCTTCTTGATGAGCCAGTACATAAGGCCGGTGAGGCCAAGGGAGATCATCTGGGGCATCATGCTGTCCAGGATGTCCTGGATAACGACGGTGCCGTCAGCGAACTGCAGCGGGGTGGTGGCGCCGATCAGCGTGGCGATCATGCCGCCCACGGACATAAGACCCACGATGCCGCAGACATACATGAGCTTCTCCATGAGGTCGCCGCCCTGAAGCTTGCTCAGGTACTCGTGGCCGCCCTGATAGCCCATCTTGGCTGCGAACCAAGTAATCAGCACGGAGGGGACGATGGAGATGAGAAGGGCCAGGATCGGGCCCATGATGGAGCCCTGCTGAGCCAGCTGAACGCCCAAGCCAAAGGCGATAACGCGGATGGTGCCCTGGAAGAAGGAGTCACCGATGCCGGAAAGCGGGCCCATAAGGGAGGTCTTGACCGCGTTAATCGAATCGGGGTTGAAGTTCTCGGGATCCTTGGCGTACTCCTCCTCCATGGAGGCGGTGAGGCCCAGGATGAAAGCACTCGTCTGCGGGGTGCAGTTGTAGAACGCCATGTGACGGTGGTAAGCCTCTTTCTTAGCAGCAAGCTGCTTGGGGTCGGACTCGTCCGGATAGAGGCGATCGAGCGTGGGAACCATACCGTAGAGGAAGCCCATGTTCATCTGACGCTCGTAGTTCCAAGAGGCCTGGATGGCCCAGGAGCGCCAGAAGAACTGGCTGACCTTCTTGTTCAGGGACACGTCCTTGGTTGCGGTTGCCATAGTGTGTTCCTCCTTAGTCTTCGTCGTCTTCGAGCGGATCGTAGTCGGAATCGACACCGGCGGCTGCATGGGAACCGTTGAACTTGAAGCCCATGAAGACGACAGCCAGGCACACACCGATCAGAGCGACCGCGATGACGGACAGGTTGAGGTAAGCGGCGAGCAGGAAACCGATGAACAGGAACGGAGTCATACCCTTCTTGATCATCATGGTGAGCAGCAGGGCCAAACCGTAGGCGGTCATGATCTTGGTCGAAACGTTAAGACCAGTGGACAGCCACTCGGGAACCATGTTGACGATGGCCTGAACCAGGTCGGTGCCAACAAAGACGGCGAGGAAGATCGGCAGGAAGTACATGATGGCGTACAAACCGGAGCCGGCCCAGATGTGCATACGGTAGGCGGTCTTGAACTTTCCGTTATCGATCGCGTTATCTGCCACATGGGTGAGGACGGCGATGATGGAACGGAACACGATGCCGAGGAGCTGACCCAGGACGGCGACCGGGATGGCGATCGTCATGGCGGTCTCGGCGGAAGCGTCGGTCAGGCACGCAAAGGCAGCGGCCACGATGCCGCCCAGGACCATATCGGGCGGAACGGCGGCGCCGACCTGCACCAGGCCCATGGACACGAGCTCGACGGCGGCACCGACGGCAAGGCCGGTGGGCACATCGCCCAGCAGCAGACCGACGAGCGTAGCGCCAACGAGGGGCTGCTCGAAGTTAAGACGACCGAGCAGGCGGGAGTCCCACATGCAGAACACGCCGACGAGGCCGACGAGCACCGCACTGATGAACGTATTCATACCCTTCTCCTTTCAGTCAGGCAAAAGCCTGGTTGATTACAGCTTGGCGTCGATGTCGACGCTCTGATACGTAGGGGTCTGCTGGACGTAGAGCTTGATGCCCATGTCGAGCAGCTGGTTGACGTCGGCCTTCTGGGTGGCGTCGAAGAAGACGGAGCTGTCCTTGCCGCCAATCTGATCGGCACCGTCGTGGTTGGCGGTGGCGCCCAGGTTGATGGCGTCGAGCTTGTAGCCCTGGCAGAACTGCAGCATCTCGGCCGTGTTGCCAAAGACGAACATGACGCGCTCGCCGAGGGTGTTGAGCTTGTCCATCTTGGCGAGGGCACGCTCGACGGTGAAGACGTTCAGGCGCACGCCCTGGGGCTTGGCCAGCTTAAGAGCACCCTTCTTGATGTCATCGTTGGCGGCAGCGTTGTCGACGACGATGACGCGCTCGGCCTGAACCTTGGTGGTCCAGGTAAAGACGACCTGGCCGTGCAGCAGACGGTAGTCAAGACGTGCGAGGACGATCTTGGCGGGACCGGAGCTGTGACGGGACGCCTTGGCCTTCTTGGCGGGAGCCGCGGCGGCCTCGACCGGTGCGTTGGGGTTGGTCAGACCGGTACGGGCCTCGTTGATGAGGGCCGCGAGCTCGGCGCCCTTGATGGGGACGGGGCTCATAGCGAGCGTGAGCGCCAGCGGGATGTTGAAACCGCTGACAACCGTGAACTTCGTGCCGTTCTTGGAAAGCTCGACCATGTTGTTGTTGACCGAGCTGCCGAGCATATCGGTCAGCACATAGACGGTGTCGTCCGCGTTGAACGTGGCGATCATAGCCTCAACCTTATTGGTGATGGGCTCCTTGTCGTCACGAGCAAGCGACACGACGTGGACGTTCGACACGTCGCCGAGAACCATCTCGAGCGTGTCTTTGGCGCCTGCGGCCAGGCCGCCATGAGATGCGAGAATGATCTGATTCATCTTGCCTCCTCCTTTTCGTTATGGTCATTATAACGTCTTATACGTTGCCTATATTGCTAATTAGTATAAAGACCGTTCGCGGGTGAAAATCGACCGTTGACGGGTTTAACGTACTTGAAACGTTGGGGCTGGATAGGCCGGCGCTGGCTGGATAACCCCAGGTCAGACGCCGCGCACAATCCTCTATCGCACGAAGTACCAGGGGCTTTCCTGCACGGTGGGCTCCAGCGCGATGCCGGTGCGTTCCTTAAACAGATCCATGTCCTGAGATTTTTCGGTCCACCACGCGTTGGGCTTAAAGGTCATGCTCTCAATGACGTGACCGACAAACACACTGTTGCGCAGCTTGGAGAAGTCGGTGTTCATGATCAGGATGGACGCGAGCACAAGCACAATGCCCAGAACCTTGATCGCGCCGGCGGACTCGGCATAGACACCAATGCCCACCAGTACGGTGACGACCGTCTCGAAAGACATTACGACGGGAACTTTCGACGTCTCGAGCCCCATGGACAGACCCTGCATATATAAGATGTAGGCCACGGCTGTGGGGATGAGTCCAAAGCCAAGGAACAGCAGCAGCAGCTGTGGCGACATTGCCGCGGCGACATCCGGCCACGGAGCCGCGATAGCCGCCATAACCGCACCGCCAAAAACAAAGCCCCAAAACGTGACAGCCAGCGGGTGGACCGTCTTGGTTGCTATCCGGCTAAACACCGCGAGCGACGCACCGCAAAGGCCTGCAATCACGCCCGATGTGACGCCCCAAACCGAAAAATGGAAACCGGAAAGGTCGCCATTGGTCACTGCAAGCACGCAGCCAACGATGTTAAAGACAATGGCAACGAGCTTGTTGGGGGTCACGTCCTCGCGATAAAGCACGCGACCGAGCATGACGCCAAACACCGGCGAGGTGTAGAGCAGCACCGAGGCCGTGGACATGCCCACCTCGCCCATGCACTCGTAATAGCAAGTGTTGGCGGCGGCCAAACCGACGATACCGACAAGCGCGCAGGGAACAAGCTCTTTAGGGCTTGCCCTGAACAGGGCAAGCGGACCCTGAGCCACGGTAGACCCCTCACCCGGACGGCAGCCCATAAACATCAGGACCGGCGCCAAGATAAACGCTCCGACCAACAAGCGAAAGGCAGCCATGCTCTGGGACGAAACGCCCATGGCCGAGATGCCGTTTACAAAGATTCCGATGCTGCCCCACATAAGCGCGGCGATTAGCACCAGCACATAGCCCAGATTGCTTTTCTTCAACGCAGCCTCCTCGGTATTGTTTCCAATATGTTTCACACTACGTTATAGTCGTTATATACATTTTTCAAGACACAAATCGGCGAACGGAAAAATCTGCTCTACCGCTACAACCCATTGGTGCAAAGGGGTCAGGTTCATATGCGCCAACTTGGTGTAAAGTAACCTGTCCCCAATGACTAGGACTGTCCCCAAGTGCCGAACGTCTCCAAGTGCCACATCTGGACCAAGGCGACGCCGATGCTTTGGCAACGTCAGCGAAAACCCACCTGAGCGAGCAAGGTGCCTTGAAGCGAAGCGGCATTGACCTTCTGGTCATGCCGCTGAAGCTGAAAGGCAGATTGCCGCTCAGGTGGGTTTGCAGCGTCGAGCCGTTACGCGGTTTGGTAAAACCGCGTAACTAATACTCAAGCTTCCACATGTAGCGGCGCGTCATGTAGTCCTTGTGGGTGACGGCAGAGAGTGCACGCATGTAGACGTTGTTGAGGATCGGGGCAAAGATCAGGTGGTTGAAGTACTCGCTCACGCTGTCCTTGATGTCGTTGAGGCCGAGCTCCTTGGCGTCGAGCTGATAGACGCGCTCGCCACCGTACTGGTTGACAAAGCGGATGCCGCGCTCGTCGTTGCAGCGGCTGCGGCCGACGCTGATGAGCTGGAACAGCGAGGTGCGCTTGTCCAGGATCTCAAAGGGGCCGTGGAAGAAGTCACAGGTGTTGATGGTGCAAGAGTCGATCTGCAGCATCTCCTGCACGTTGCAGATGCTAAAGACGTAGGCGGCACCAAAGAGCGGACCCTGGGCCATAACGTTGATGCAGGGCTTGTCGGCGTTCTGCTCGGCCCACTTGGCAGCGAGAGGACGGGTATACTCGACGGCCTTGCGATAGATGGGGTCGACCAAGTCGAACGCGGCCATGGCGGTCTCGTACTCGGCATAGCCCTCGGTCTGCTGCGTGAGCTCCATGGCGATCATGGTCACGACGGCGGAGTTGGTGCGGCCCATGCAGGACTCGTCGACGGCCAGACTGTCGTACTGGATCTTGTAGTCGCAGACCTCGGTGAGGCCGGACTCGTCAACATAGATGGCGATGGTGCTGGCGCCGTGGTCCTTGGCGACCTGGGCGGCGACGATGGTCTCCTTGGTGCCGCGCATGGACACGACGACGGCCAGGGTGTTCTCGTTGACGTAAGCCGGGGTTGCGTGCACGAATTCGTTGCTGGTGTAGCTGGAGCTCACGACCTGCGTGGCCTCGTGCTCCATAAAGTATTGAGCAGGGTAATTGCCGCCATTGGATCCGCCGGCGCCAATCCACACGACGCGCTTGATGCCGCCCTTGTCTGCCTTGTCAGCCAAAACCTGGGAGACGACATCCTTAACCTGTTCCTGAGTAGTCATCGTGCATCAGCCTTTCTTCTCGTTTGATGCTCTCGATGGCATACAAGTTACATACATGTTTTGGTTATGTCGACTAGTTGTATGCTATATTTGTCTTAGAAATTTTGCTGGTAAGGTTTTCGATTGTTCATTACCAGCAGTTTTGTTCTTGTATTGAATACATGCTTGCTTAGTTAGGCATACAAGTTAAATATAGGTTGGCAATATGAGCGTCTCATCTAAAAAGAAACTGAGCCAATACGAGCGCTTGGCGGGCATGCTGCGCGACCGCATCGCCGCCGGCACCTACGCGCGCGGAGACAAGCTGCCGTCCGAGATGGAACTCATGGACGAATCGGGGCTGTCGCGCAGCACCGTGCGCCATGCCCTTAAGGTGCTCGTTGATGAGGGCCTGGTTCGCACCGAGCGCGGACGTGGTGCCTTTGTGGCCGACACGCCCGCGCTCCACGAGAACAACCTGGTGTTTTCGAGCTATACGGCACAGGTCCAGGGTCAGGGCATGAAGCCCACCACGCGCACGGTGGACTCGGGCTTTACCAAGGCGGGCGGCAGCATAGCTAAGTTCTTTGATGCCGCCGTGGGCAGCAAGCTCGTCAAACTTGTCCGTCTGCGTTATCTGGACGATGCGCCACTGTGCCTGGAGACCACCTATCTACCACCGAGCTTTGAGGCGCTCATCGATCGCGATATCAACGGTTCACTCTACGCCACGCTGCGTCAAGAATTCCATCGCGCGCCGGCACAGGGGCACAAGACCTTTGAGGTGTGCTATGCCTCGCAAAACGAGGCGTTTTTGCTCAACGTCGAGCGCGGGCAGGCGCTGATCCTGATTACCGACTACGTCTACGACACCGACGGCCGCCCGCTCCATGTCTCCAAGCGCATCCAGCGCACCGACCGCGCCAAATACACCGAGCCCATCGGCTAACCTGCCAAAATAAACCTGTCCCTAAATGGTAGGTCTGGGGAGGTCGGGGAACCAGGTTGGTTTGGGTTGGTTGGGAACGCGCTCGGCTAGGACCAACTCCATCCAGCACATGTCGTACCAGCGGCCGAACTTTTGGGCGCAGCGGTCGAAGGCGCCCACCAGGCGATATCCCATATGGGCATGGAAATCCTGGCTGTTGTGCGTCAGGTATTCGTCGTCCTTATCGTGCGGCACGGCAATGAGCGCGCACATGTTGGTAATGCCCATCGCGACCAGGCATTGCTTGAGCGCGTCGTGCAGCTTGCGACCCAGCCCGCCATGGCGCACATCGCGTGCCAGGTAGATCGACGTCTCGACCGACCAGTCGTATGCCTCGCGGCTGTTAAGCGGACTCACGTAGGCATAGCCTACCGGACGCCCGTCCAACTCCATCACCAGATACGGATAGCGCTTGAGCGTACGCTCAATACGCCCGGCGAACTCCTCAACGCTCGGCACCTCGTATTCGCAGGTAATCGCCGTCTGGCGCACATACGGCTCATAGATGGCAAGCAACGCCGGCGCATCATCGGTCGTCGCCAGGCGAATCGTCGGCTCGGACATCTCGGTCATACAACCCTTCTCCCCAAAAGCAAAGGCCGCCCTGCGCCAAGCTCAAGCGCAGGGCGGCCCCTTGTCATTACATCAGGCTACAGGACAGCCGCCAACGCGTCGATGTCCTCCTGCGTCGTGGCCCAGCTGGTGCAAAAGCGCACCACCGTGTGGGTCTCGTCGTACTTTTCCCAGTACTCGATCGAGGCATGCTCGCGAATGCGGGCCATGTCCTCGTTGGGCAGAATCACAAACTGCTGGTTTGTGGGCGTCTCCAAAAAGAACTGGTAGCCGCGCTCGTGCAGCACGCGACGCAGCGCCTGAGCGGTCTCAATCGCCTGGCGACCAATCTCAAAATACAGGCCGTCGGTAAAGAGTGCCTCGAACTGCACGCCCGTCAGGCGGCCCTTGGCAAGCAGCGCGCCATGCTGCTTAATACGCGGAATGGGATGCACCGGGGCGTGCATGCCGCAGAACACCACGGCCTCGCCGCAGAGCGCACCGCACTTGGTGCCGCCGATGTAGAACACGTCGCACAGCTGCGCCAGCTCGGGCAGGGTAATGTCGCACTCATCGGCCGCCAGTGCATAGGCCAGGCGGGCGCCATCCACAAACAGCGGAATCTCGCGCTTCTGACACACCGCGTGAATCGCCGCGAGCTCGGCCTTGGAGTACAGCGTACCGTACTCGGTCGATAGGCTCACATACACGGCGCCCGGGAACACCGTGTGCTCGTAGCTCTCGTTTTCGTAGAACACCTGGATATAGTTCTCGAGGTCCTCGGCGTGCATCTTGCCCTCGTAGCCGGGGATGGTGAGCACCTTGTGGCCACCAAACTCGATGGCGCCCGCCTCGTGACAGGCGACGTGGCCAGTCTCGGCAGCAACGACGCCCTCGTAGGGCGCAAGCAGCATATCGATCACCGTCGCGTTGGCCTGCGTGCCGCCCACCAGAAAAAACACGTCGGCATCGGGGGCCTGACAGGCCTCGCGGACAAGCTGCTTGGCACGCTCGGTGTGTGCATCGGTACCGTAGCCGGGCTGCGGCTCCATGTTGGTGTCGACGAGTGCCTGCAGCACTGCCGGATGTGCGCCGTGGGAATAATCGTTGTTAAACGCGAGCATGGCAATCCTCTCTAGCCGGGCACGGGCCCGATGATTCAAACGGAGCTATTGTACGCCGTTGGGATAGGCAATGCGCGCGGCAAGGCACTCAAGCGCCAGCACCAGGGCAAAGCCGCAGCTCACGTCGCTCAAAAAATGCGCTCCGATCACGATGCGGCCAAAGGCGACGAGCGCCGCGACCACAACCGCCGCCCAAAAGACCACGCGACGGCGCGACGGTTTTTCCTTAAAGGCCGCCGCGGGAAGCCCAGCGAGCATAAGGCCGATCGCAGCGTGCGCCGTATGTCCGCTCGCAAACGACTTGAAGCCGTCCTTGATCACGCCGGCGGCAATAAAGGCCCACTTGTCGGGGTTACCGATCACCCACCACGGCTGAAAATCGAGCCCCGGCGTCACCTCGATCACGCGCATGCGCGGGCGCGACCACAGCGGCTTGACGATCACGTTGAGGATAATGGCCTGAACGACCCACACGGCAAGTACCATCAACGCCCAGCGCGTGAGCTCGTCGGGCGCGGTGTCACGCGTAAGGCGGTAGGCGATGAGGTTGGCTGCGATGACCAGTACAAACGTCAGTACCAACTGAACCGCGATGAGCTTGCCACCAACCCGCAGCGATCCAATGATCTCGTAGCCGACCAGGCCCACGTTGACGAGGATGCCGAGCACGGCAAGCCACTTGCTCGTCTTGGAATCGGGGCGTGCCGAGCGCACGAGCATAATGCCCGCGATGCTCGCCGTCAGCTCGAACGGCAGCTCGCCGGCCGCCTCGACAAAGCGACCGAACAAGCTGGACGAGTTGAACAGCGCGCTCGAAATCTGGTAATCGAAAAACGACCCAACGAGCAGACAAAAGGCCAGGATGACCGCGATAGCAGCGGCATCTTTCTTATAGATATACCCGAACATGCTTTCCTTTCGATGGAACCAGATTGCCCAAGTGGGGCGTTTGCAGCGTCGACCCGTTAATCATCGTCGGACGCGCCCAGCTGCTGCAGCAGCATGAGTGCCGCGGCCACCGGGCCGGTGCCGTCGTTGGCGTCGAGACCGCGACCCAGGCCGCTGCCCGCGCCGGCGCCCGCCTTGTAGGGCACCGACAGCTTGCGGCTCTTGGGAAAGTTCACCGCGCCATAGCGGGTCTTAAGGTCAAAGGCCACCTTCTTGGGCACGTCGACGCCCAAAAACGTGATGCGACCGCCGCTGAACGTGACACTCTCGAGCCCTAGGCGCTCGCCGCGGATACGAATGCGTGCGCGGTTGAACAGGTTGAGTCCCGCCAACGGCAGCTCACCATGCGCGGCCTCGGTCTCTTCCTGTACCTCGTCAATGCTCTCCAGGTCCTCGGCCGCCGCGAGCTTGCGGTACACGAGCACGCGCTGGTCCACCGCCGGCAGGTACTCCTCGGACAAGAAGTAGTCGGCCGGCAGGTTAATACCCACGCTCGCCGCCTCCACGCCGGCATCGTCATCGCCGCGCGCCTCGGCCACGGCCTGGCCCAGCATCTGCGTAAACAGGTCAAAGCCCACGCTCGACAGATTGCCGTGCTGCTCGGCTCCCATAAGCGAACCGGCGCCACGGATCTCTAGGTCGCGCATGGCGATGCGCATGCCGCTGCCCAGGTCCTGGAACTCGGAAAGTGCGGTCAGGCGCGCCGTTGCCTCCTCGGTGAGCGGCAGCTCGCCCGGGAACATAAAGTACGCGTAGGCCTGCGTGGCAGAGCGGCCCACACGGCCCTTGAGCTGGTAGAGCTGCGCCAGGCCAAGGCGCTGCGAGTCCTCGATGATCAGCGTGTTGGCCGTTGCGTTGTCGATGCCGCTCTCCACGATGGTCGTGGCGATGAGCACGTCGATCTTCTTGGTCGCGAACTCGATCATCACGTCCTCGACCTCGCGCGGGCTCATCTTGCCGTGCGCCACACCCACGCGCGCCTCGGGCGCGGCCTCGTGCACGCGTGCCACGGCGTCGTCGATGGTCTTGACGCGGTTGGACACGTAGTACACCTGACCGCCGCGACCCACCTCTAGGCGAATCGCCGCGCTCACCACATCGGGGTCATACTCCCCCACGTGCACGATCACGGGGCGACGCCCGGTCGGCGGTGTGGTGATCAGGCTCATGTCGCGCACGCCGCTCGTGGCCATCTGCATGGTTCGCGGAATAGGCGTTGCCGAAAGCGTGAGCACGTCAATCTGCTCGCGCAGGTTCTTGAGCTGTTCCTTGTGCTGCACGCCAAAGCGCTGTTCCTCGTCAATGATCACCAGGCCCAGGTTTTTGGGGTTCACATCGGCCGAAAGCAGACGGTGCGTGCCGATGAGCACGTCGATCGTGCCCTCGGCAAACGCCTTGAGCGCGCGCTTCTGCTGCGCCGGCGTGCGGAAGCGGCTGAGCACTTCGACCTCGAGGCCAAACGGGGTAAAGCGCTCAAAGAACGTCTCGTAGTGCTGCTGGGCCAGAATGGTCGTGGGGCAGAGCACCATGACTTGGCGGCCGGAGTCCACGCACTTAAACGCCGCGCGCAGAGCGACCTCGGTCTTGCCAAAGCCCACGTCGCCGCACAGCAGGCGGTCCATGGGCTTGGGCGCCTCCATGTCAGCCTTAATGTCGGCGATAGCCTCCAGCTGGTCGCGCGTCTCGTCGTAGGGGAAGCTCTCCTCCATCTCGATCTGCTCGGGCGTATCGGGCGGACAGGCGATACCGGTAATCGACGAGCGGCGCGTATACAGGTCGACCAGGTCAAACGCCAGCTTTTTGGCGTTCTTGCGTGCCTTGTTGGTGGCCCGCGTCCAGTCGGCGGTGTTGAGCCTGGTCAGGCGCGGCTTGTCGCCGTCGGGGCCAACATAGCGCGTGATACGGTCGACCTGCTCGAGCGGCACGTAGAGCTTGTCACCGTCGGCATATTCCAACAAAAAGTAGTCGCGCTCCTTGCCGCCCACTTCCTGGCGCGCGATCTCGCTAAAGAGCGCGATGCCGTGGGTAGCATGCACCACGTAATCTCCCGGCTTAAACGGGAAGGTGATCTGCGTAATGTCAACCTTGCGGCGGCTGCGCGCGCGGTTGGCGTCCATGCGGGCGTTGAGGTCGGCGATCGAGAACACGGCCAGGTTGGCATCGGGCACCACCACGCCCTGCGGCAGGGCGGCATCGACAAAGGTTACGCGTCCGCGCGAGATGGTGGGCACGGCGGCACCGGCGGCAGCCTGGGCCGCGCCCGCCTCGAGCGAGCGGGCGTTAAGTGCGTCGGCGCGGCGCTCGCGGATTGCAGCATGGGCCTCCTGGCGTGCGGCACGGTCGGCGGAATCCGCCGCTGCCACGCGCACGCGGTCGCCGATAGCGTCGGCGTTTTCGGGCGCGGCCGTTAGCGATTCCTCAAAGGTAATGCCCTCGTCACCAAAGGTGAGCTCCATCGACTCGCGCGCACCGCGGTCGGGAATGGCAAACACGCAGGCGTAGCGCTTGCCCACGACTTCCTGAATGCGCATCATAAAGCGATTGTCCGAGCCTGCGATGGCCGGCTGCTCAATCTTGAGCTCGGCCGTCACCGCACCGCCGGCACGGATGAGGCTTACGTAGTTCAGGCGCTGCTGGGCACCAAAGTCGAGCTGCTGGGCGCGCACGTACAAGCCGTCTAGACGGTCAACCCCCGCCTCGCCGGCACGGGCCTCGATATCCTCGTAGGCGCGCAGGCAGTCGTCGAACAGCGAGCGCGGCTCGGACAGCACCACGAGCGCCTTGCCACTCACGTGCGACAGCGGGCTCACGGTTTGGCCGTACATCACCGGCAAAAAGCGGTCGAGCTCGGGCGTGACGATGCGCGCATCCACCATCTCGAGCAGCGCTGCCAGTTTGCTGTCGTCCTGGCTGGCGCGATAGAGCGCCACATGCATGTTGTGGACGGCCTCGTCGGTGAGCGCCAGCTCACGGCAGGGGAAGATCTCGATGCTGTCCTCGTTGCCGATGGTCTGCCCCGTTGAGCTCACCATGCGGCGGATGCGATCGATCTCGTCGCCGAAGAACTCGATGCGCACGGGCGCTTTTTCCTGCGCGGGAAACACCTCGACGGTGTCGCCGTGCACGCGGAACAGGCCGGGCGCGTCGGCGGCGCCGGCATTCGTGTAGCCCATGCCCACCAGGCGCTGCGGCACCTCGTCAAAAGGGATCTCCTCGCCCACCGCGAAGGTCGTGGACTCCCAGTAGCGGCTCTCGACCGGCGGCACGCAGCGCAGCAGCGCGCGAGCCGAGGCGACCATGATGCAGTTGTCCCCGCGCACGATGCGCCCGAGCGCCTCGCAGCGCTGGGCCACCACGGCGTCGTCGGGCGCCTGTTCGCGCCAAGGGTAGTCCTTACGCTCGGGAAAACGGCACACGTGTGCCAGGCCCACGTAAGCGGCAAGGCTACGCGCGGCGCGATCGGCCGCGTCCTCGCCACTTACGATATAGACCGTGGGGCGCGGACGGCGCGCAAACTGGGCGGCGGCCATAAGCGTGCGGCCCGACTGCGACACGGCCAGCGTCACGTCCTCGCCGGCATCGAGTCCGGCCTCGACGGTCTGCAAGGCCTCGGCAGTGTAGAGCTGCGCGGCTATACGGTGAATGAGCATGCTGTTCCTCCGGCATCGCAACGCCAAAAGCCCGCCGGGGCAGGCTCGGCGGGTCGTACGTCAAAGTTCATTGTTTGTCATGGTAGCGCATGGAGAGGACACCGGCTCAAGCGTGCGCCCAGCCCCGCAACAAAAACGCCAGATAGAACTGGACTCACCGGCTTCGCCAAAATCTCCCCGTCACGTCGAACGCCGCAACCACGGAAGGTGCCCCAAGAAACGGCTATTCCTCAAAAAAGCTCGCAACGTTTAAGCGGCTCGTCCACTCGCCTATGGTGTTGGCAAAACCGACGCGTGTATACACGCCCGCAAAACGGCCGCGATACAGGTACAGGCCTTCCATATTAGAAGCGGGCGCAAAACCAAGATCATCCACAAGTCCTTTGGGCGCCTCTCCTCGATGCGGCCCATCGACAAGCGTTCCGCGCAAGCAGGGAGTCTGATACTGCTGAGCATACTCCTGTACAATCGCCCCAGCGGCCGCAGCGCGAGCTAGCACCTGGGACCATTCCTGTTCCGTGACATCCAAACCAGCGACAACGCCAACCGCATTGTAGCCGCCGCACGGCTTGACGATCCATCGATCCTTTTCGACAAATCTCGACAACTGGGTGCTTCTGTCCAAAATCTCGGTATAGGGCACATGCTCCCATACAAACGATTGCTCCTCCGGGCTCAACAAGGACTGACCGGCCCGAGACCACAAAAACGCAAATACGGTCTTAGTCGCACACGGCCACGTTCTAAAACCACCGACGATACATGCAAGCCCTTCTTGGGCAGCCTCGATTAAGGCCGAGCGTCCGTCGCACGGCTTATCCCACAGCTCGCCGGTCACCGCGCGCCGCCAAACGCAATCAATGGGACCAGCGGCATCGCACAGGCGCCTAGCACCGCCCTCTTCTTCGGCAATCCGCAGGTCGCGCACGTCCGCAAAGCGTGCGACTACACCCCGCCGCCTCATAAGGTCGGCAAAATGAGCCGCATCTTCCAAGTCGATGCTTTCCGAATAGTCGACGATTGCCACCGAAGCGGGATATATCTTTGATTGTGGTGCATAGAGCCCCTCGTCGACGCGGGTCCCGTCGTCCGATCGTGCACCATCCTCGGTGCGGCAAGGATGGGCCAGCTCCCACTCTGCATAGGTCTCAAACAATGCATCTATCCAGCTACCGCACAAGTCGTACTGCCGAAAGCCAGGATGGTCGGATGCAAATTCCTCAAAGGAGAGCGTCATCCGAACAGCCTGACAGACCGCATCGGTCACTACCATTCCGGCGCTGCCATCGGTATTGAGCTCGCAAAACGAATACGAACCGGTGTCCTCGTCAAGAAAGATATCGACGCGCGCGAGGGGAATTTGGCAATCATAGCCGGCATCCATAGCGCACAGGTCAGCAAAAGCCGGATCCATGCGAAACCACGCACGCACGGAGGCATCGGAACAAAACGCGCGCGTCACCTTGTCCATAATGCCGTACATGCGCTCGGCAGCCTCCTTAAGAATCGCCGTCATATCCTTGTCGAATATCTTTGGCGTCAGAGCCCAGGGCGCAGGGTCACCATGGTAGAGCGCATGGGTTCGAGACAAGTATTCGTCACCTTTACGACGACCAGGTAGGTCACCTTCGCGCGTGCGCACGATGCGCTCAAAGTCATCCTCGAGCTCTCGCATCTTCGATCTTGCCACGTCACCCTCCATTGTTTGATTTTTTGCTCATGCTACGCCAGCACGTCACGACTTCGGCGCACTTGAATAGGCTTCTAAATTAGCAACACATTTTTGCATGGGGCGGCAGGAGGCAACATATACTCCCGCTCAAGCGCATACCAAGCCCCGCAACAAAAACGCCAGACGGGCAAGCCGCCTGGCGCTGTAAGTACAGATTCTTATTCCGAAAGTTAGTCGTAATTGATGCTTTGCAGGGCAAAGGAAGGAGCGCCATCACCAGCGGCAACCTTCACCACGGCAGTTCCAGACATCATGGGCGTAGAGTCTGCTCCAATCGTCGACTTAAGCTGATCGGCAGGCAGCCCATAAACGCTCTCAGGAACATCCGAGATCAAGGGAGAAGATATGCCGTTGTAGCTTTGTGCAACATACGCCTCAAATGTAAGGCAGTACGTGTTGTCACCCAGGTCTTCCGCGCCCGAAACGATTGCCGGAATAGGCGAGCCGGCAAAGCCGTGCATCTCGTTAAAGTACAGGTAGCCGTCCTGAACCGTAGCCCTCGTTGCCAGATTGTCAGGCAATCCGTCATCAGCGTCGATATGCATCTCGTCATCGGATAACGTTACGCCAAACAGTCGGTTCATCTCGCGCTTCATGGAATCAACGGGGACCTTGCTGGCATAGGATTTGCCGTCCACGTCCCCGCCCTTCTCCACGCGATTCGTAGTGTTTTCGAGCAAGTGGTTAAAGACGAAGATCGTCATGCCTCGTTTTTCCTCTGCAGACAGACCATCCGTCGCATCAAACGAAGTAAGCCCGTCGCCACTGTTGCGCGCAAACTGTTCCTCCGTAAAGTTCGACAGGAACAGGTTTGCGGCGGCATAGGTTACCTGGTCATTGAGGTCGACCTTTACGCTGCTGCCCGTCTGCTCGGGCTCTTCCGGCTCTTCTTGCTCTTCGGCCGGCTTTTCCTTGGCGCTTCCCTTGTCCTTGTGCTCGGCCGAACCCTCGTCGGACCCAAGTACCGTAATCTGCGATGAGCCACCCTGCCCAAGCGGGCCCAGCACGCCGGTCAGCGCCAGAGCGGCACCGCCGGCAACAAGCACGCCTGCCACACATATGCCGATAATCACCGCTCGCTTATGCGATTTCTTTTGTACGGCACCCTGCACGGGAGGCATCCCTGCCGCCGACATCGGTGCGGGCTCAGCAGGTGCGGCCGCCGGAGAAGCGGCGCCCATGCGCGCCCCGCAGTTCGTGCAAAAATCGGTTCCGTCGGGTATCTCGGAGCCACACTTGGTGCAAAACATATTCGGACATCCCCTCACAACAAACGGCATCTGTCGCCATCATATTGAGCCTTCGCAGCCCAAATGTGTTGCGCAACATTGGCCAAAGCCTTCGGACGCCGGCAAAACGTGCCGAGCCCTACCCCGTCACGCGCACGCTGGGGCACAAATCCGCCAGCGGGCACTCGTCGCACTTGGGCTTACGGGCATCGCAAATCTCGCGGCCAAAGGTGATCCACTGGTGATTGACCGACTCCCAATACTCGTGCGGCAAGATCTTGAGCAAATCCTGCTCGGTCTTGAGCGGCTCTTTGGCGTGCGTCTTGGGACTCAGCATCAGGCGGTGCGCGATGCGGTTGACGTGCGTATCGACCGCAATGCCCTCAACAATGCCAAATCCCACGTTGAGCACGATGTTCGCCGTTTTGCGTCCCACGCCCGGCAACTTGACGAGTTCCTTCATGTCGGCCGGCACCTCGCCGCCGTAATCGGCGACGATCATTTGCGCGGCCTCCACGGCGTGTTTGGCTTTGCTCTTATAGAAGCCGAGCGACTTGATGGTCTCGGCCACATCGGCCACACTTGCCCCGGCCATGGCCTCGGGCGTGGGCCACTGGGCAAACAGCTGCGGCGTCACTTTGTTGACCTGTGCATCGGTCGTTTGAGCCGAGAGTAGCACTGCAATCAGCAGGCGAAAAGGATTCTCGTGATCCAAAAAACACTCGACCGGGCCATAGCGACGGTTGAGGCGCTCGCACACCTCAACGGCGCGCTCGCGTTTGGCGGCATTGGTCTCGCGTGGCATAACGACTCCTCGCTTCGGCGGCATAACAAACCTATGGGCACAATTGTCCCACGTATGGGGTCTTTACGCCTCCAAAAATGCGCCGGTCTGGCGGCCCCACAGGCTTGCGTACTCGCCGCCTGCCTCGACAAGCTGCGCATGCGTACCGTCCTCGACAATCTCGCCGTCCGCCAGCACCACGATGCGGTCGAGCGCCGCCACAGTGGACAGGCGATGCGCTACCACAATGGAGGTGCGACCGCGCATCAGGTTCTCGAGCGCCTCCTGCACCAGCGCCTCGGACTCGCTGTCCAAGGCAGACGTCGCCTCGTCGAGCACCAGGATCGGCGCGTCAGCGAGGATAGCGCGGGCGATGGCCACGCGCTGGCGTTGGCCGCCCGAAAGCTTAACGCCGCGCTCGCCCACCATGGTGTCAAAGCCACGGGGCAGGCGGTCGATAAACTCCAAGGCATTGGCCAGACGCGCAGCCTCGCGGATCTGCTCGTCGGTGGCGTCGGGACGGCCGTAGGCGATATTCTCGCGAATGGAGCGGTGAAACAGCAGCGCCTCCTGTGGCACGTAGGCAACCTGGCGGCGCAGGCTCTGCTGCGTGCAGTGCGAGACGTCTTGGCCGTCCACGAGCACGCGGCCGCCCTGTACATCGTCCAGGCGCAGCAACAACTTGGTGAGCGTCGTCTTGCCCGAGCCCGATTTGCCCACCAGGCCCACGCGCTGGCCCGCCGGCACATGGAGCGTCAGGTCGTCGAACACGCTCTCGCCCGCCGCGGCGTCACGGTATGCAAAGCTCAGGTGCTCAAAATCAATCGCGCCCTCGCGCACCTTGAGCTCTGGGGCATTCGCGTCGTCTGCCACCAGACGCGGCTCGTCCAGCACGCGCGTCATCTCGGCTGCATCGCCCAGCGCGCGGTTGATGCGCTGCATCATGGAGCTCACGTAGTTCAGACGCATGGTGAGGTTGTACGTATAGGTAAAGATCATGACGAGCGCGCCGGCCGAAATGCCAAACCACGCATTGCCGCCCGCGACGAACACACTCACCACGGCCATGGTGATGACGATAAGGCCCGAGGTCGTAAAGTTGCGCTGCATCATGGCGTGCATCGATACCGTTTCGGCATCGCGCGCGGCGCGGTCGGCGGTATCGAATAGGTCGCGCTCAAAGTCCTCGCGCCCGCAAGTCTTGACGGCCAGGATGTTCGTGACCGCGTCGGACAGCACGCCCGACAGCTTGTTCTGCGCGGCGGACGTCGCGGCCGAAAGCGGCATGATGCGCTTGTACATAAGCCAGACAAACGCAATGTAGACGACCATGATGCCCACCAGGATCACGGTAAATGTGGGCACCACCGGGGCGAGTGCGGCCACGGTGCAGATGACCGAGGTAATGGTAGGGATGAGCGAATACACCGTCACGTCGACCAAGCCCGTGTAGCCACTCATAAAACGGCTCGTCTGGCTCACCAGCGATCCGCCAAAGCGGCTGGTATGGAACGTCATGGATTGGTTGGAGAGCGTGTCAAAGCACAAGCGCGCCAAGTGATAGTTGCCCGCAATCTCGAGCTTGTAGACGGTGTAGTCCTGCAGCTTGGAGAGGATTTGGCCTACCAGGTTAACGAGCACGAGCGCCAGAATGTAGGGACCAAATACCTCGAATACTTGATCGCCCGTCACAGGACCCGCTTGGACGCGGTCGACGATAAGGGCCATCACGTAGGTGTTGGCAAACGTGAGCAAAAAGATGTAGCCCGCCGACGAGAACACCGAGAGAAAGACAATCAGCGGCTGCGTGCGTGTGACGTCCCAAAAACGCTGCAGCGTGCGGCGCACGGTGGAGCGTTTGAGCGGACTGGTGCTTCTCTGAGACATGGTCTTCCTTTCGCGTCTGATAGGGCGAAACGCCATTGTTGCACATTGAAGCGCACTTCAGGCAAGCACGATGCGAAAAGCGCCCGCGCCGTGCTTGCGCGGGCGCCCCGCCGTCAGATGCAGCTAGTCCTCGTCTTTTTGGTCTGCGAGCAGCTCCGCGGATGTGAGCCCCAAGATCTCGTCGGCCTCCTTGGCATCTTCCAGGGCGTCGATGTCCTTGAGTTTGCGCTCCATAACGTTGGTGCGCGTGGTGATGATGCCCTCAACCGTTTTACCCGCGGTCTCGATCTGCTGTTGGGCGCGGCGCAACGCCGCCTGATAACGCGGCAGCTCGGCCTTGACGGCGGAAAGCACGCGCAGCACGTCGTCGGTACGTTTTTGCAATTTAAACGTCTGGTAGCTCATCTGCAGGCTGTTGAGGATGGCCGCCATGGTGCTGGGGCCGGCAACGTTGACGTGATAGTCGCGGCCCAGGGTTTCGATAAGCCCGGGGCGGCTGACGACCTCGGCGTACAGACCCTCAAACGGAACGAACATGATGCCAAAATTGGTCGTCGCGGGCACGCTCAGGTACTTTTCGCAGATGTCCTTGGCCTCGCGCTTCACCATGGCGTCGAGCGTCTTGCGCGCGGTGGCCACAGCCTCGGAATCACCCGACTCTTGCGCGTCGAGCAGATGCTCGTACGCGTCGCCCGGGAATTTGGAGTCAATCGGCAGCAGCACGGGATCGCCCTCGTCCACCGGCAGCTTGACGGCAAACTCAACGCGCTCCGAGGCGCCGGGCTTGGTGGCGACGTTTTCCAGATACTGGTCGGGCGTAAGGATGTCCGCCAGGATCGCACCCAGCTGCACCTCGCCCAAAATGCCGCGCGCCTTGACGTTGCCCAGCACGTGCTTGAGGTCGCCCACGCCGGTGGCAATGGACTGCATATCGCCCAAACCCTTGTACACAGCCTCGAGCTGGTCGCTCACCTGCTTAAACGATGCAGACAGGCGATCGTTGAGCGTGCGGGAGAGTTTCTCGTCCACCGTCGCGCGCATCTGATCGAGCTGCACGTTGTTGTCCTTGCGGATGGCGCCCAGCTGGGCATCGACCGTCTCGCGCACCTTGTCCAAGCGGTGCTCGATGCCCTCGCGGTTGGCACCGAGCTGCTGGGCCGTCTCGCGGCGCAGGTCATCCATACGGTCGCTAGCCTGCGAGAACTCACGCGCGATGGTCAGGTAGCGCTGCTGCTCTACGGCCGCATCGTTCGTCTGCTGCTGCGCGATGGCATTTGCCGTGCGGCGGGTTTCTGCCAACGCGACGTTGAGGGTGTCGAGCGCGTTGTTGGCCTGCTCGAGCGCAGCCAGCATCTCTGCCCCGCTATCGCCGCGCTCCCGCAGCTCGGCGCGAAGGCCCTTGAGCTGCAGGGCACAAGCCACAGCAACCCCCACCGGCACCAAGGCGATCACAACAAGCACGATATCAATAGCAGACATAGTCTCCGCCCAACAAACCCAATCGATCATCAATCAAAACCGCGATCAATCTTACCCCGCCACACGCACCGGGCGCTTCACGGCAATCGGGCAAATGGATTTGTGCCACATACATCAAAACGCTAACTCTCCCAGCCGGCGCGGATGGTTGTTACGACATCGCCTAGGCGCTGGCCGAGAGCTGCCAAGTGCTCAAGCACCTCGCTGGGCGAGGCGCCGTTGAGAATGCATGTGAGGGCATATGAGGCCAAGAAGATTGCCGCGAGCCCCAACGGGATCAGCACGATTATCGCCAGCGTACGCAGGCGCTGGGCCCAGCGACGGCGACGCACACGACGCTTGTCGAACGCAAGCTCCTGCGCATATGAATCTTGCTGTACGGAATAGGCCTCTGGAGCCGCCTCGCCCGCAGGTGCGGCGTTTTGCGCAGGAGGCTGGACGGCCGCCCCTTGCATTTGCATCTCCATAAGCCGTTGCTGTTGGCGCAACATGCGCTCGGCTTGTTGCTGCGGGGTCTCAAGAAACAGATCCATGTTGGCCTCCTCAATCGGAGCATTCGACGCTTGCGCCCAGCATCCCGCACGATCGAAGCCGCGGCAACGAAATCATCGGCAATAGCCGTAAAGATTCTTTTGTCAGAAAACTGTCGAAAAGCTCAACAACTCCCCTACCAGCACTTTCTTTGAGCTTTTTTATCGAATGATCTTTCGCCCTTCCGCCCTTACGCCATCCGACCAAAACCTAACCAAAAGCTTGACGGAAATTGTGAAGGCAGGGACCCCACACAAAAAGTGCCGCCCCAAAGGGGCGGCACACAAACTTATTATCAGCTTTTCTGTAACGAGCATGCGACGACTCAACGCCGGAGCGCAGGGCAGGGAAACCTTTGCCTCGCGCGACCCTGCGAAGCCGTGAGCGAGAGGGAAAGGTTTCCCCGCCCTGCGCTCCGTGGTCGGTGAGGACAGACTACATGCCCGCGAGACCTCGGGCGGCGGTGGCGCACATAAACGCCAAGGCTAGAATCACGAGCGAACCGGCAATGTCGGCCACCACGCCCGTAAAACGGCGCTCAAATAGCCAGCTCTCAAAGCGCGGGGCAACGTTGCGCCAAACACGCCACAACAAGATACCCATGCCGATGACGCCGGGAATATTGAGCAGCAAAATCTCGGAGCACAAGAGGCCAATCAGGTTTCCGGCGGCAAAGCCCGCATCGCCCTCGCAGTATTTGCGATAAATCATGTACAGCATGTACGCCACAAACGGCTGCAGACACGCAGAGATAAACGTAACAACCATCGAAGGATCCTGAGAAAAGACATCGGTGAGCTTTTCCACGCTCGTGGCATCCTTAGAGGCCAAGAACAGGCCAATGACCACCACAGGTACCACGCCCAAAATGACCTCGACCATCGTAAATAGCTTGGCAGTCAGGTCCTCACTCACCGAATTCAAATGGGGCGCCCACTCAGGATGAGCGTGCGCGCCGACCTTCTTGTCCTTCTCGGCACGATCGGCCTTTTTGCCCCCGGCAACCCGACGACCAGGATCCTTGCGAGTCCCCGCCGCAGCCACCCGAGCCCGAGACTTCTTGCCCATAAAAACACCCCATCAGGTAGTAGATAAACTAAAAGCCGCTACCCAGTGTACCCCCTAACAAATAGTGCCGCCCCAAAAGGGGCGGCACGCAAACCAATCTATTAGCCAAAACTCGTTGGCTAGCCCGTGTCGTCAGACCCGCGGCGTATGCCTTTGCCTCGCGCGACCCTGCGAAGCCGTGAGCGAGAGGGAAAGGGATGCGCCGCGGGTCTGACGCCCGGAGCGGTGAAACCAGCAGTTGCCCTGCGAAGCCGTGAGCGAGGAGGGAAGGTAATCCGGCCCTCCCGGCCCAGCTCACGCCAGCGCCACGCGCTAGTAGTTCACCACCTGCTCCTCAAAGTACGCCTTCGGGTGGTTGCACACCGGGCACACCTCGGGCGCCTCGGCACCAACATGCAGGTGCCCGCAGTTCAGGCACTTCCACACCTTTACGCCCTCGCGCTCAAACACCTCGCCCGATTCAATGCGCTCGACGAGCTTGTTGTAGCGCTCCTCGTGAGCCTTCTCCACAGCACCGACGCCGCGGAACTTCTCGGCGATCTCGGCAAAACCCTCCTCCTCGGCGGTCTTGGCAAACTCGTCATACATCGTGGTCCACTCGTAGTTCTCGCCCGCGGCGGCGTCGCGCAGGTTGTCCAGAGTGCCCGGAACGGCGCCGTCGTGCAGATACTTAAACCACAGCTTGGCATGCTCGGACTCGTTGCCCGCCGTCTCGGCAAAGATATTCGAGATCTGAACGTAGCCGTCCTTTTTGGCCTTGGATGCATAGTAGCGATACTTGGTGTGTGCCTGGGACTCACCGGCAAAAGCAGTCTCGAGGTTCTTCTTGGTCTGAGAGTTCTCAAAATCCATAGGTGTACTTCCCTTCAACACATGCCGCCCATAGACTTTGAGCGGCCTTGTCTTTAGGATGCCCTCAAGCCGAGAATTTAAACCTTATAATCCTGTTCTTCAGATTCGAGCGAGCTATACACTCAGCCAACGATCGCCCTCGGAGCGGCAAAAGCCCTCGCGCTCCAGATCGGCAAGAATACTTGCGACTAGCTCGCGCTCGACCGGCTCCCGGCCGGCTGCCGTCTCCATCTCGTTAACGCCTGCAACAGCTTCATCAACCGTAATGCCCGCAGGCTGCCCATCACGCGCTGCCAACAACATGCGCACGATGTGGGCGCGCTTTTGGCGGCGCGAGCCCTCAAACTTGGACTGACGACTATAGCCCGCCGACCGCCTGGACGGATTGGGCAGCGTCTTTTTAAGATACGCGCCGTAATCCAGCAACGCGTAATACCACGCGCGCGGCGTGTCGGCATCGTCTTGAGGTGCGGCAAAGGGCGCAATCTTATCCGCCACCGCACCAGGGGCCGCCGGACAGGCTGCTTGAATCAGCGGCACCAGCTCGCGATCGGGAACGGCCGGCACATCGGGAAAGAAATGATGCAAAAAGACCGTGCGCACGTTGGTCTCCAGATACACGCCCGGAAGATCAAACGCAAACGACCGGATACCCTGCGCCGTTGCCGGGCCAATACCAGGCAGAGCGACCAAGTCACGCGTCTCACGCGGAAACTCCCCGTCCCAGTCCTCCACAACGCGCTGAGCGGCCCCGTGAAGCGCCAGAGCGCGTCGGTTGTAGCCCATGCCCTGCCAAGCGTCCAAAACATCGGAAGGCGCGGCCTGGGCAAGCGCCTGCACGGTCGGAAAACGATCGAGCCACACCGGCATGCGCGCCTCCACACGCGGCACCTGCGTTTGCTGCAACATGACCTCAGAAAGCCAAATGATATACGGATCGCGCGTGCGGCGCCACGGAAGGTCGCGATAACGCAGGACCCCTTCCGAACGAATCATCGAACGAAAGGGGTCCTGAATCATGGCTATGCTCCTTATGCGGCGCTATTCCTCCTGGCAAGCGCACGCGCGGGTGGCGTACTCGGGAAACGCGTCGCGGTCGGCGAACTTGGGATCGACGGCCGGGAACTGGCGGTGAGCGACGATGTCGCCAAGCGAAACGGAATCGAGGTAGTCGCGCATCAACGCCTGGGCTCCGGCCCACAGGGGATGATAGCAGCACGCGCCCATGCGCGCACAGTCGCCATCGGGGGCGGTACAGTCGTTCATGACCATGGGACCCTGAACGGCCTCTACAACCTGACGAATCGTGACATCGTCGGGGCTCACCTTAAGGCGCATGCCGCCATGAACACCACGCAGGCTCTCCACAATGCCGGCCTGAACCAAACCGTGTTGGATCGAACGGGCAAACGAATACGGAACATTGACCTCTTCGGCAGCAGTGCGAACAGAAAGCAACCGCTCCGGCTCCTCGGCAAGCATCGCAAGCATGCGAAGGGCATAATCAGTCTTCCTCGATATGTCCATGTTTCCCCTTTCAAGGAATACGAACAGCTCGAACGAGCTCCGGGGCCGAGCTTGTGTCGAGACGCCAAATGACCGCCTGAACAACCAAATTATAAAACGGGTGTCCACTGAATGCCGCACTTGAAGACTGGTTGAATCAGGTACGGCCTACAGTGAGATTTAGTATAGCCTAACCCCCTACTTCATTGAACAGATGTTGCGCAACAAAGCTGTTGTTCAGACAGATATACTTATTAGATTTTACTTGCGTTCCCGAAGGCGCGGGGATTCTGGGCGAAGATGCACCAGGGCGATCGTTCTATCGAAACAAAGTACATCAAACGCAAAAAGCCACGTCCGAAGACGTGGCTTTAATTGCGTTGGCGGGAAGTACGGGGCTCGAACCCGCGACCTCCGACGTGACAGGCCGGCGCTCTAACCAAACTGAGCTAACTCCCCAGGCAGTCGTTCGCGTTTGTTTCCGCTCGCGTGCGCTGCGGGGATTAGTATACACAGAAGTCTGTCCGCCACGCAACAACTTTTTTGAAAAAATTTTTCGGGCCCCTCCGGGAGGGTCTCCGGGGCTGAGGGCGGGGGTTAAGTTTGCTGCTCTACAGTCCTGCGCAAGACGGAAAGCACATTCAGTGCTTTCCTTTGCGTGCGGAACTCGCGATAAACTTAACCCCCGCCCTCAGCCCCGGAGACCCTCCCTGCCGTCACTTTGTCCAAACAGTTCTTGCCCCTCGCCGTTTCCGCGACTCGAGGTCCCCGTTCTCCGCGGTGAGATTTGTCTGATTATTCTTGTTGAAACTCGGCCTTTGGCTCATAAAAAACGGGGGATGCAGTTTTACATCCCCCGTTTTTGTTGCGGTTAGTCTAGGTCAATAAATTTGGTGCTTATGATCTTGCCGTCTTTTACGAGCATTCTGGCCATGGTGGGGCCTCGGGTGCCTCTGGGGTAGCTGGCGCTGCCTGGGTTGAGGACCAGGCAGCGGCCCACTTGGGCTTCTTTGGTTACGTGGGTGTGACCGTTGATGGCTACGTCCACGGATCCCACCGGAAGGTCTTCGCGGTAGTGGGCTACGGCGAACTTGAGTCCTTCGTAGGTAAAGAGCGCCAAGCGGTCCACATCGGGGCCGTAGTCGCGGTAGTAATCGTTATTGCCCAGCACCGCTCGCACGGGGGCGATGGTGCGCAGGTGCTCGTAGTCCATCTCCGACGTAAGGTCGCCGGCGTGGATAATCAGATCCGCACCCTTAAGCTCGTCCAGGAGCGCAGGCGAAAGATAGCCGTGGGTGTCCGAGATAATGTCGATACGCTTGGCGCTTGCACTGTTCATGGAATCCCTTCCGCAAAACGATTTGGTGCATTCATGCAAAAAGCCCCACGGCTCCGCAGACGATTTTGGTCTACAGGGCTGCGGGGCCAATGTACTAGAGGCTCAGAGCTTTTTTGAGTGGCACGACGCGACGGCGCGAAACCGGTACGCGTTCATCGACGCCCGTAATACCCAGCTGGATAGCGCCCGAGGGAACCGTCTCGACATCGGTGACACACGCCAGGTTGACGATATAGCGGCGGTGAACGCGGAAGAAGCCAAAGTCGCAGAGCTTGGCCTCAAACTGTGCCAGCGAGGTCGTGGACAAAAAGCGGTCATCGACCGTATAAATACAGGAGTAATCGTCCTTGGCCATAATAAAGCGAATGTCGTCCACGGGGATGAGGACCTTGCGGCCGCCCTTTTCCACCGGGATGCGCTCAATGGTCACCTTGCTGTCCGTGACAGGTTTGGCGCGTTGCATAACCTTATCGATCGCTCGATCCAGGCGAGCCTCCTCGACCGGTTTCATCAGATAGTCGACGGCATCCACATCAAACGCCTCGACCGCGTGATCGCTGTACGCGGTTACAAATACGATCGCCGGCGGATTCTTGAGCTTGTGCAGTGCCTCGGCAAGCTGCAGACCCGAAGCGCCAGGCATCGAAATATCGAGGAACACGACATCGACGCGGCTCTCCATGAGCATCTCGATGGCGGAGCGAACGCTCGACGCTTCTGTGATCGTGCCGATCTTGCCCGTCTGCTCGAGCAAGAAGCGAAGTTCCGAACGGGCCGGGGCCTCGTCATCCACAATCATCGCACGCAGCATAGGGATAAAACCTTTCGTCAACTAACTACGTCGGGCATCCGCCAACTAGCGTTAAACCCGCAACCTATCATTTTACTCTTGAATGTCGAAGATGCTCTCTGACAAATCGAGATGCAGGAGCACTTTAGTGCCCTTACCCGGGGCCGATTCGACGCGCGTATAGGAGTGCGGTCCATAAAAGCGATGAATCCGCTCCGAAATATTGTGCATGGCCACACCGGCGCCGCCGCCCTGCGGGGAGTTGGCGTCGGGACGGGCGGAGCGCTCGTCAAACAGTCTGGCAGCGGTGTCTTCGTCCATGCCCACGCCGTTATCGGCGACCGCAATCAAAATCGCATCTTCGCCATCCCTGTGGACCGACACGTCGATCCTCAGCGCATCGCCGTCGCCCATACCGTGGCGCACGGCATTCTCGACGATCGGCTGGATTACAAATGCCGGCACCAGCGTGTCCTCAATGTCCTCGGACACGTCGAAGGTCGCCAGCACGCGATCCTCGCCAAAGCGTGCCTTCTCAAACGTCAGGTAGCGCTTGGTCTGCGCGACCTCGCGCGACACGGGAATGAGCGAGCCCGAATTGTCGAGCGTGGCGCGATAGAACGAGGAGAACTCGCGCAGCAGCTCGCGGGCGCGCAGCGGGTCGGTACGCGTAAACGACGCGATGGTGTTGAGCGTGTTGAACAGAAAATGTGGGTTGATCTGCGCCTGCAGGGCACGCACCTCGGCACGGGCCGTGAGCTCCTTTTGCACCTCGAGCTCGTGGATGGCGAGCTGCGTGGACAGGATCTCGGCAAAACCCGAGGCGAGCGCGTACTGGGTACGGTCAACGGCACGTGGGGTCTTGTAGTAGAACTTGAGCGTGCCGACGGTGCGGTCGCCCACCTTGATAGGAGCGATGATACCGGCGGGAACATGGTTGTGCGAGCCGTCCGAGCCCACCACGTCCACCACGCGATTGAACGACTGGACGATACCGTGCTCGATGACGTAGCGCGTGGCAAGTGTGTGGATGGGCGAATCGGGCAGCAGCTTTTCCTCAAATTCGCCCGCGCAGGCCAGCACGTTGCTCTCGTCGGTGATGGCAACCGTCATGGCACGTGTCTCGGGCAAAATGCGCTGGCACACCAGACGCGCCGACTCCTGCGTCAGGCCGCCTTTGATGTCCTCGAGCATGGCAGAGGCCACCGAGAGCGTCTCTTCGGTGTACTGCGAACGCACCGAATCGGGATTGAGCGTCAAATAGATAAAAATGCACAGAAAGATGCACAGCAATGCGCAGGCGACCACGGTCGCGATTGGCTCGATTCCGGTCGCCAGGGCAAAAATAAAGTACACCAGCACGCAAATGGCGCAGATAACAGCGATCACGCGAAAGATTGATATTGAATTATCGCGCTGGGCGCGGCGGTTGATCATTCAGTCCCCTCCAGGATGCTGGTCAGTTGTGCGTCGCGCCAGAGCCCGTCCATGATCTTGGGCCAAAAGCTCTGGAAACGCAGGTAGCTTGCGGCGTTTTGGCGCGCGTAGGTCTTGGCCTCGTCAATACCGTGGCGCCAAATGCGTAGATACCCCTCGCGCTCGCGGGTAAACACGCTGCGGACCATGGCGGTCTTGCGCACACGGTCGTCGAGCTCGCGTGAAATCCACGGGCCCGGATAGGGCATGAGCGACGCGGCCGTGACGGGAACGAGCTCCTGCTGGTGCGCGGCAAATGTCAGCTTGGCACGCTCGTAGTACCAACGGTACACATCCTGCATAAAGCGCGGGGAGCGCTTCTCGGACTCGGGCGGCAGGTGACGAACGGTCCACTCGTTGTCAAACCACACGTCATAGCCAAACATGCGCATGTTAAAGAGGTAATCCAGGTCCTCGCCTCGGGTGATAAACGGGTCAAACGCCACACGGGTAAAGGCGCGGGCATGAAGTGCCATAAGGCCGCCGCATGCGTAGTTTGAACGCGAGATGCGAGTGCCCGAGAGCGCCTTTTTCATCCAACGATTGAACTCGATGCGCTTGGTCCACCAACGATGGCAAATGCCGACCTTGTCTGTGGGCGCCAGCGGCGATCCGTCGCGATCGTAAAAGTAACCGCTCTTAACCAAAATCGGCAGGCCCTGACGCGTCTGCTGACCCAGCGCATAGGTCGCGCGCTTCATAAAGTCGGCATCGATAACGGTCTCGTCGTCATCCAAAAAGACAACGGCGTCGTGGCCGAGCACCGCAGCGCAGGCAAGCCCCATATTGCGAATGGCGCCGTATCCGCGCAGGCTCACGCACTCGCCCGAGCCCTTGGGAGCAATCTGCGCCACACGGTCGGCGATACGCGATGCCTGGGTGTTGGTAACCACGGTGACCTTGAGCGTAGGGTGCGCGTCGACGATTTCGTGGACGTGCTTCGACACATCAGCCGTGGCCGAAATGGGACAGACCACCAAAAGGATAATCCTCGGAATGTCGCGCACCTGCTCGAGCGAGGCCAGACAGCGGTCGAGTTCGGGATTGGTGGCGTTGAGCTTCGTCGAGTGGTCATAGACGCCGGGAGCGTTTGCACGGGCATCATCGCCCGCCCAATATGTTGGAATCACAACCGTGGCGTTCATGCCTTCCCTCCCTGCAACACAAAAACGGGGCGCCGCCAAACACAGGCGACGCCCCGCGACCTAGCTGATTCCATCATACCCACTTGGGCAAATCATTGCTCGCAAGTCGCAATGTTTATTGCGGATAACCCCAAAAGAGTACCGTGGACAGGCACAATAGCCGCTCGCTCCTATACGGCATGCTCTGCCGCCCGAGTCATGCGGGACAGGCGAACCAGCAGCATAAAGCCAACGATCAGCAGCACGCCAATGGAAAGGACGCCCAGCGACGGGTTGCCGGTCAGCGAGGTGACGACCGACACCAGGAAGGTGCCCATGACGCTTGCATAGCGACCGAAGATGTCAAAGAAGCCGTAGTACTCGTTGGATTTTTCCTTGGGGATAATGCGGCCAAAGTAGCTACGGCTGAGCGCCTGCACGCCGCCCTGGAACAGGCCGACCATAATGGCAAGCACCCAGAATTCAAAGGCGGTCTTTAGGAAGAACGCGGCGAACAGCACAATGCCCATGTAGGCGGCGACCGCCACCAGGATCATGTTGAGCGTGCCCACGCGTCCGGCGAGCTTGCCGTAGATGATGGCGGACGGAAAGGCCACGAACTGCGTAACGAGCAGCGCCAGCACCAGCTGGGTCGAGTCGATACCCAAAGCCGAGCCGTAGCTGGTAGCCATGGAAATGACCGTGTGGACGCCATCGATATAGAAGAAGAACGCAATCATGTAGACCAGCACGGTCTTGTTGTGGGCGATCTCGCGCATGGTGTGTCCGACCTCGGAGAACACACCGCCAACGATGTGGCCGATGGTGTCCTCGGGACCGCGCTCGCGACCATACTTTTGCTTATAGGTGCGAATGAGCGGCAGGGTAAAGATGAGCCACCAGGCACCAGTGATGATGAACGACAGACGCGTTGCCAGCATGGTGGGGACGCCAAGAGCGGGGCCACCCATGATGAGCGCCAGGCAGATGATGAACGGCACGGTGGAACCGATGTAGCCCCAGGCATAGCCCGAGCTGGACACGGCGTCCATGCGCTCGTCGGTGGTAATGTCGGGCAGCATGGCGTCGTAGAACGTCATAGAAGAGTTAAGGCCGATGGTGCACAGCACGTACACGGTCAAAAATGCCATGGCGGACATTGGGATAGCCTGCGCCAGGCAAAGAACCAGGCCCGTGAGGAAGAAGCCCAAGAAGAACTTGATCTTGTTGCCGGCGTAATCGGCAAGCGCGCCCAGAATGGGCATGAGCATAGCAATGACCAGCGAGGCGATCGTCTGCGCGTTGCCCCAAGCGACCACCAGGTCTGCCGAGGAAGCACCGGTATTGATGGCATTAAAGTAGATGGGCACCACCGAGGTATTGAGCAGCACGAGGGCTGAGTTGCCCACATCGTACATAACCCAGTTACGCTCGAGCTTGGTGTATTTCATGGACAGGGCCCCTTCGTATTCGCCCGATATGCAGTTAGTTCATCGTACCCCAATTGTCCAGAGGCGCCGGTAAGGATTCGGCAAAGGGCCGAGAGCGGTACCCGCGGCCTTTGCCCGGAACAAACTCCTCGCGCCCCAACGCAGTTGCGGTGAAATAGTCCCTATTCAAGGACTCCAGGAGCCCAAACAGGAACTATTCCACCGCAACTTATTGGAGAGTATGGGCGAGGCGACTTGTTACTCCTCGCGGTCGAACTCCTCGTCGGCGTCGAGTACGCGGCCGCTGTAGTTGATATGGCCGGTCACGGCCTCCATGTCGCCGGTCTCGATAAAGCGAGCGACGGTGAGCTCGTAATCGACCAGTGCGCGCTCAAAGACCTCGGGGAAACTCTCGGTCGAGACCTCATCGGTAAAGGGATTCTTCCATGTCAGGTGGCCCAGGTTGCCGGTGCGCTCGGGAAGCTCCGTCGTCACGCGATGGGCAAGGCCGTCGAGCAGCGAGTAATCGTGCACCAAGCCCTCAACCAGGGCAATCGCGCGCGTCTTTACCGAGCCGGCGGGCTCAATGGTGCGATAGAGCATCTGCATGTCCGAGACGGCGCCGGCGTACTCCCCCGCCGGGATGTCGATACCGTACACGCGCCCGGCGACGTAGCTCATCAGCACGCCGGCCACGCGATTGATGCGGTCGGTGGTAACGATCTCGCCCGCCGGCGGATAATCCTCGACCGTTGCCCCGCCGCGCTTGAGCTGCAGCATCAGCACGTCCAAGTCGCTTTCGAGCACAGCATGAACTTGACTGCCCGAAGCCTCGAGCTCGGGATCGGACTCGACAATTCCAAACTGCTGCTCGTAGACAAAGGGATGGGCATTGCGATCGAGCACATAGTGCGACAGCAGGCCCAGCGCAAACGCACGACCCAGGTTGGCATCGCGCGGCAGCAGGTGCGACACGCCATCGCGCAGACACGAGAACTGACGCGACATGCGCGAGCGGTGCATGACCTGCGCCAGCAGCGTGCAGTCGGAAACGCGCGGCGTCAGGATGTGGAAGAAAAACGGGTCGGGACCTTGATTTCCCAGGATAAAGGCAATGCGCTCCTCGTCGGACGTGATAACGCCCTGCGGAAGACGGTCGATGCTTTCCTCGCCAAACAGATGATGCGTAATGAGCGCGGGCATAATGATCCTTTCGATTTCATTCGATGTCACCCATTATGCCCACCGCACGGTCACGCCAAACCTGCGGCGGCAAACGATGGCATGCAGACTGCCTACGCAAGCCCCAAGTGCGCCTTGACCTCGGCAGCGCGACGACGGGACACAGGCACCGTCGAGGTTACGCGATCGAGCCTGAGCTCCATAAGACCCGTGGAACCGATCTCGACATTATGCACGTCTTCCAAATTGACCAGATAACTGCGGTGGACACGGATAAAGCCCTCGGAGGCCAGGCGCCGCTCGAGCGAGGAAATCGACTCATTGATCAGGTATGTTCCCTCGGCGCAGACGGCGTTGCAAAAATCGGCACGTGCCTCAAAGTAGCAGACATCCGCCACGGGAATGAACACCCTTTTGCCCCCGCGGTCCACCGTCAGACGCAAAGGCTGGCGCGGAGCGTGGATAACACGACGGACACCCAAGGCTGCCTCGATCTTGTCGAGTGCCTTTGACAGGCGTGCGTCCTCGACCGGTTTGACGATGTAATCGACAGCATCGAGGTTATAGGCATCAGCCGCATACTCGGCAAATGCCGTCACAAACACCACGATCGGCGGCGTCTTTAGGTTCTGCAGCGTCTCGGCAAGCTCAATTCCCGAGCGACCGGGCATGGTAATGTCTAAAAACAGCACGTCGGGCTTGTTCGACAGAATCGACTCCACGGCTTCGGTGACATTGCCCGCCTCGGCAATCTGACCCACACGCATATCCTTTTCCAACAGATAGCGTAGCTCAGCCCTAATGGGAGGCTCGTCATCAACCACCAGGATGTTCCAGCCTTCGGACATATGCGCTTCCCCTCTTTTTCTCTCAATCCAACCGCGTGCTACACCGTTAGCGGCGCCGGCTCATGCGGCTCGCCGTTCAACTCTACGATGACCTGCGTCCCCACGCCCTCCTGGGACTTCACGCGCATGCCAGAATCTTCTCCGTAAAAGAAATGGATGCGCTGAAGCACGTTGAAGAGCGCCAGACCGCAACCTCGCTTGATGGAGCCGTCGGCGGTAATGCTCTCGGGCTCCTCTCGGCGATGCTGCTCAAACAGATGCGCGCAGACTTCTTCGCTCATACCGATGCCGTCATCTTCGACGATGATCTCCAGGCCGTCATCGGTCTCAAAAGCCCTAACACGAATAGAAAGCGGCTCGGTCTCGCGCTGCGCATGCTTGATGCAGTTTTCGAGCAACGGCTGCAAGATAAACGGCGGCACCAGGCTGTCGCGCACCTCAAAGTCGATGTCGACCGAAACGCGCAGACGGCCGTCGCCATACCGGGCCTGCATAAGATTGATATAACGAGTGCCCTGTTCCACCTCGTGCTCGAGCGTGGTGAGCGTATCGGAATCAGAAAGCGTCTGACGATAGTAGTTGGAAAAGTCGATCAGCAGCGATCGCGCCTCGTCGGGCTCGGTTCGAACGAGCGACACGATCGTGCTAATGGTATTGAATAGAAAATGCGGGTCGACCTGCGACTGCAGGGCGCGCAGCTCAACGCGGGCCGTGAGCTCGTCCTGGCGCTCGAGCTCAAAGCTGGCAAGCTGCGTGGAAATGAGGTCGGCAAAACCCGAGGCAAGGGCCGTCTGGCGCATATCGATGCTGCTCAGGCGGGGGTAATACAGCTCGAGTGTGCCCACGCAATGCCCGCGCACGGTAAGCGGCGCGACAATGCCGGCGCGCAGGCGGGGAAAATAGCCTCCCGTCTCATTGGAGGTGTCACGCGAGAACACGCTCTGCTCACCCGTCTCAATCACGTTGAGCGTGGTCTTGAGCACTACCGGGGTGCCGGCAGGGCACTTTGCCGAGTCCTCGCCCCAGCTTGCCAACACCTGTTTGCCATCGGTAAAGCAGATGGCAGAGGCGATGGTCTCGGACAGGATGATTTTAGAGGCGCCCAGGGCCGCTTCGGGCGTAAGGCCGCGCGACGTGTAGGCGAATATTTTTGATGCGATGGCAAGCGTGCGGTCGGTTGCGCTCGATGTGAGGTCGTCGGGGACCACAAAGACATACGAGAAGAAGAAACACAGCATGACCATGCCGGCAATGACCACGACGCCCGGAACGGGATTGGGATTATCGGTTAAATCCCAGATAAGCAGCAGGATAAGCGCCGGAACGACAACACCGAGCAGGATGGCCTGGACCACATGCTGGGCCGTACGAAAGACCTTGGTAGAGTTGTAGCTCTTGCCCAGAATCAGCCTGTTTAAATCCACCGTCATCCCCTTTTATCTATCGCACCCATAGCAATAAAGAGGGCCGCAAGCGACCCTCTCCATTGCATTATGCAATCAAAAGCTGTGTTTTACATCCAGTCATCGACAAACGGTACCCTAGGCGCTGTATTTGTTGGCCTCGCCAAAGGTGCCAGCCTCGACGATCCAGCCGTCCTTCATGATGACGTCCATGTTGTCGGTGTTGAGCACGTGGATGTCGGCGGCGACGTCACCGTTGACGACCAGCAGATCGGCACACTTGCCGGCCTCGATGGAACCGGTCTCGTCCTCGATGTGGCACATCTTGGCACCGTTGAGGGTGGCGCAGGTGATGGTCTCGACCGGGGTGAAGCCGATCTTGTCGACGAACTCGTACATCTCCTTGATGGAGCAGGTGCCGTACGGGGTGACGAAGGAGAAGGAGTCGGAGCCGATCGTCATGACGACGCCGCGCTTCTTGGCCTCGCGCAGGCAGTCGTAGTTGCGCTGCAGCTCCTTCTCGACCAGGGTGCCCTCGTACTTGTCGTGCAGCTCGGGGACGTAGACGGGCGGATAGGTGGCGTACCAGGTGGGCAGGAAGGCGATCGTCGGGGTGAAGAAGGTGCCCTGCTCGGCCATGAGGTCCATGGTGCGCTCATCGATATCGAAGCCGTGAATCAGCTGCTCGCAGCCAAAGCGGACGGAATCGTAGGCAGCGGCGTGGTTGTTGTAGCAGTGGCTCCACACGGGGATGCCGACCATCTTGGCCTCTTCGACCACGGCCTGAATCTCCTCGGAGCAATAGTGCTGGTCGCGACCGGAGTCCCAGCGCCAGATGCCGCCACCGGTAGCCCAGATCTTGATGGCATCGGGGTTCTCGCGCAGGCGACGGCGGACGGCCTTGCGCAGATCCCAAGGACCGTCGACCTGGTCGCCCCAGGGATGGGATTCCTTGTTGAGCTCCTGGCTGCAGTGGTGGGAGTCGCCGTGGCCGGCAACGCGGCAGAAGCCAAGGCCGGTGGCCAGAACGCGCGGGCCCTTGAAGACGCCCTTGTCGATGCAGTCACGGATCTGGATACCAAAGCGGCCGATCTCGCAGACGGTGGTGAGGCCGTGGGTGAGGCAGTCGTAGGCCTGCTTGACGGCGACGGCCTGCTTCTCGAGGAGCGGCTGCATGACCCAATCGGTATCGTCGTCGGTCAGGTTGCCCGAGAAGTGCAGGTGGGTGTCGATCAGGCCGGGAAGGACGGTCTTGCCGGCGGCGTCGATAACCTCAACGCCCTCGGGAAGGTCCTGCATAGCACCGGCGTACTCGATCTTGCCGTTGTCGTCGACGAGAACGAGGGAGTTCTCGACCGGCTCGGCACCGGTACCGTCGATGAGCTTGCCGCCAACGATTGCATACTTAGTGGACATGGTTCCTCCTTATGGATCCATATAGTGGGCGAGGCCGTGTTGGGTTAAGGCCTCACAAAGCTACCCAAGTGGTGCCGGGTTCGGTGCGCGGGAGAGAGGGGCCCGCGCACCCGATCCGCCCCGGCTAGGCGTTACTTTTTGCGGGAATTGGTGAAAGCCATGAGGGCCAGGCCAATAGCCAACCAGCCGATCACGATGCTCCACTCCACCATGTTGAGGGAAGCGGGAGAGAACGGAATCACGAGCAGGCCGATGATAATGGCGCAGGCAGCGATAGCGAGGCCGATGCCAAACTTGCCGCCGGGCACCTCGTAGGGACGAGGCAGGTCGGGCTCGGTGAAGCGCATGCGCAGGCAGGCGAGGGCGACCATGCCGCAGGAGAAGATGAAGGCGAGAGCCGACACGTTGGTCAGGGGGATGAGCATGTTCTTGCCCAGGAACGGACCGATGACGGTGATGACGCCCAAAACGACGCAGGCGAGCTTGGGAGCGCCGGACTTGGGGTCGACCTCGGCGAATTTCTCGGGCAGCTGGCCCTTGCGGCCCATGGCGAGCATAATGCGGCTCGTGGCGCCGTAGAAGGAGTTCATCGGGCCCATGGGTCCAAGCGTGGCGATGACGAGCATGGCCAGGTACAGGAGCATGTTGATGCCCTTGAGGCAGGCAAGCGCGGGAACCGGGCTCTTAACAAACTCATGCCAGTCGAGGATGGTGCCGAACGAGTAGATGCAGACCATGTAGAAGCCGCCGGCGGCCAGCAGAGCCAGGGAGATGATCTTGCCGAACTTGTTCCAGTTGAGGCCCTCGGCTGCTTCCTCAGCCTGCTGAGGAATGGTGTCGAAACCGGCGTAGAAGAACGGGGTCAGAACCAGGACCGACACGATGCCGGCGAACAGGCTGGTGCTCTCGGTAGCGGCCTTGCCGCCGCCAGCGCCGGCGACCTGGGAGAACACGGGCATGGCGTTGTCCGGCGAGCCGGTGAACAGCGAGACGCCCATGGCGAGCAGCATGCCGCAGAGCAGGGCCTTGGTCAGGAAGGCCTGGAGCTTGGCGGCCGAACTGGCACCGCGGAAGTTGAGGAAGATGACGTAGACTGCAAAGCCGAGCGCGATCAGCGTCGGGAACAGATAAACGTCAGCGCCCAGGATGGTGTAGAGCTTGACGGCGCGCAGCCACTCAAGACCGGGCAGGCTACCGAACATCTCGGACACGAGGGTCGAGATGGCGATGGCCTCCCACGGGCACAGGATGCCGTTGCCCAGGGCCAGGAGCCAACCGGTGATGTAGCTCAGCGTACGGCCAAAGCTACGATCGACATACTCGACGATGCCACCCGAGATAGGGATAGCAGCCGTGAGCTCACCGAAAACAGCTCCGACGGGCACGAGGAAGATTGCACCCAAGAGGAATGCGATCATAGCGGGAACGGGACCGCCGCCCACGACCATCCAGTCGCCGACCTGCAGAACCCAACCGGTACCGATGATGGCGCCGAAACCGATGGTGAAGAAGTTCCAGAGCGAAAGCGTTTTCTTCATGCCGCCGTTATCCTCGACTGCAACTTCTGCGTTCTTGTCCGCCATTGTTCCCCTCCTTTCCTTTTTGACGCCCCTTGGCGCCACCCCTTGCGCGGTCTGTTTTGCCGCGCGCTTTTATTCCGTGGCTCTAAGATACGGCCTTGGCACAGCTGCGCCGCTTGTAGCTCGACCGAAGGCAGAACTGCAAAACGAACGGCGCCGTTTTTGGGACGAACGGCGGGGAGCGCCAAGTCCACCCTGTTCATGCCGTTTATCGAACTTTTGTTGCACGCACTCATTTGCTGCACGTCTTTTTTGTAGAATGGACGGGTTATACATGAGACGAGGCGGTACAAATGGCATACGGATACAACGACGGCGAACGGCAGCGAAACGTTCGCCTTGCCGGGCGTACCACGCCAACATCTAGGAGTGTTTCTGACAACGACGGGCCGCAGAACCCGCAGCGTCCGCAGGATCGCCCCTCGTCGCCTATGCCGCAAAAGCAGCCACGGCCGATGGGACGTGTCAGGGCCGTCAATCCGCGGATTCATCGTCTCTGTCTTGCCCTGTGCTCCATCATGGCATGTCTGGCCTTTGTGTATCTGGGGTCGTGTGCCTCGCATGGCTCTGCCGGCCTGGAGCCCGCCGCCGAGGACAAGCTGCTCAAGGCCCCGGTTGCGCCCGGCTGCTCGTTTGCGTTTTCGACTCCGCGCTCGCAGTGGCAAGCCGGCACCATGCCCCATATCTATCAGATCGATCCGGCATGGTCGGAGCTGCCCTACGCCGGCGGTACCATCCGCCAAAATGCCTGCGGCCCTACCTGCCTTACCATGGTCTACATCTATAAGACCGGCCATACCGATATGACACCGGTCGATATGTGCGCTCTTTCCGAGGCGGGCAACTATGCGCCCACCGGAGCCACCGAGTGGTCGTTTATGACGAGCGGCGCATGGCAGCTGGGGCTTAACGGGACGCAGCTCTACAACGATCGAGACTCGATGGCCCAGGCCTTGCGCTCGGGTGCTCCCGTAATCGCCGCCGTGCGTCCCGGCACGTTTACCAACGTTGGTCATTACATCGTGCTCTACGGGATTGACGACGCCGACCAGATCGGTGTCTACGACCCCAACTCGCAAAGCCGCAGCGCCCGCCGCTGGGGCGTCGTAGAAGTCCTCAACGAAATCGAAGCCATGTGGGCATACTACTAGTCATTTAAGAACGTCCCCAATGACTAGGTAAATAGCAAAAGCCCCGCAGTCGGAGCGGACTGCGGGGCTCATGAAGAGAGGCTAATTTGTGGGCGCTTTGCCTAGCGCCCACAAGAGAGGCAACAAAGTAGAGACTACTCGTGGATGCGGGTACCGGAGAGGCCGGCCATGGTCTCGGCGGCCTTGTCCAGAGCGCCGATGATGCAGGTGCGGCCCTTGCGGGAACGGGCGAACTTGATGGCAGCGCGGACCTTGGGCTCCATGGAACCCTTGCCGAACTGGCCCTCGTCGGCCAGGCGCTCGGCCTCGTCGGCGGTGAGGTCCTCGAGCTCCTCCTGGTTGGGCTTGCCAAAGTTGATGGCGACATGCTCAACGGCGGTCAGCAGGAACAGAACGTCGGCGTCGCAGTCCTCGGCCAGCAGCTCGCCGCCCAGGTCCTTGTCGATGACGGCGGGGACGCCCTTGTAGCAGCCCTTGTTCTCGTAGTCGCGGACGACGGGGATGCCGCCGCCACCGCAGGCGATGACGATGAACTCGTTGTCGAGCAGGTTGAGGATGGAGTCAGCCTCGACGATCTTCTTGGGATCGGGAGAAGCGACGACGCGACGCCAGCCGCGGCCGGAATCCTCGACGAAGACCTTGGAGGGATCCTCGGCCATGAACTCCTTGGCCTGCTCCTCGGTGTAGAAGGGGCCGATCGGCTTGGTCGGGTTCTTGAACGCGGGATCATCCGGATCGCACTCGATCTGGGTGACGACGGTGGCGGCGTGCCAACGCTTATAGCGCTTGTGCATCTCGCGGCCGATGCCCTGCTGCAGGTGATAACCAATATAGCCCTGGGACATGGCGCCGCACTCGGGCAGCGGCATCTCGGGGGTGCCGATGGCGTCGTGGGCAGCGGCGAAGGCGTTCTGGATCATGCCGACCTGCGGGCCGTTGCCGTGGGTGATGATGATCTCGTTACCCTGCTCGATAAGACCAAGGAGAGCGTGGGCGGTGTTGCTCACGGCCTCGATCTGCTCGACGGGATTGTTGCCGAGGGCGTTGCCGCCAAGGGCGACGACAATACGATCGGGCTTGCCAAGAGGCTTAGACATTGCTGGAATCCTTTCTGTAAAAGGCCTACAACCCATTAATAACCCGCGTCCGTGCGATACGCGAGTTTATTAAGGTTTATATTCTCTTTATCGCTCATTTTATTCATTTTGAAAACAGTTGAACGGTGAACGGTCATTTTTACCCGCTCAGCGTAAAGAAGCCCAGCTTAGGCATATCTACGTCGTTTACGTGCAACTTTATTTTAATAGAGCAGGGATTAGACCAGATTATGCAAACTATATCTTTGCTAAACACAAAACGGGCAGCGTTATATCTTACTCGCACTATACGAGATTCTATGCATTAATAAGACGAGTATGCACCCTTACAAAAACATGGGGCCTTTCATTCAGCATAAGGAATATAGATGAGCTCCAAAAGGCAGCAACAGCCAAAACCTCCATCCATCCCCAAAGTGGCGCGAGGTTTCGCGGCAAAGCCGCGAAACAGCGAAGGGGACAAAAGGCCCCCACAGCCACGTCCTTCATTCAGCCACACAATCCGAGGACGTAGTCGCAGCAGGATCTGAGGGCTAACCTTCGCGGACACTCCGCAGAACGAAAGAACCCCCGCCGCACGTAGTGCGCAGCGGGGGTTCTTTCATGTCCGAGGACGTCCGCGAAGGTTAGCCCTCAGATCCTGCGGTGGAAGACCTAGGCCTCGTTGTACACCGTCTTGAGCTTCAGCAGGTGAGCGTAGCGGTCCATAGCGGCCTGCTCGTTCTCCTTGAAGAGCTCCTCGGCGCGCTCGGGGAAGGAACGCGTCAGCGAAGCGTAACGGGCCTCGTTCATCAGGAACTCCTGATAACCGCCCGCGGGCTCCTTGGAATCGAGCGAGAACTTCTTGCCGGCAGCAGCCTCGGGGTTGAAGCGGAAGAGGTTCCAGTAACCGCACTCGACAGCCTTCTTCATCTCGGCCTGGCAGTTCTGCATGCCACCCTTCTTGATGGAGTGCATCTCGCAGGGGCTGTAGCCGATGATGAGGGACGGGCCGTCGTAGGCCTCGGCCTCGTGGATGGCCTTGAGGGTCTGAGCCGGGTTGGCGCCCATGGCGACCTGCGCCACGTAGACGTAGCCGTAGCTCATGGCGATCTCGGCCAGGGACTTCTTCTTGGTCACCTTACCGGCAGCGGCGAACTGAGCGACCTGGCCCAGGTTCGAGGCCTTGGAGGCCTGACCGCCGGTGTTGGAGTAGACCTCGGTGTCGAAGACGAAGACGTTGACGTTGTGGCCGGAAGCCAAGACGTGGTCCAGGCCACCGAAGCCGATGTCGTAGGCCCAGCCGTCGCCGCCGAAGATCCAGAAGGACTTCTTGGTGAGGTAAGCCTTGTCGGCGAGGATCGCCTTGGAAGCGTCGCAGCCGCACTTCTCGAGCTCGGCAACGTAGGCAGCAGCAGCGGTCTTGGAGGCCTCGGCGTCGTTGACGGAGTCGATCCAAGCCTGGCCGGCAGCCTTGAGCTCATCGGACGGACCATCGGCAGCGATGATGTCCTGGGTGGCGGCGATCAGCTTCTTCTGGACGGCCTCGTAACCGACGGCCATGCCCAGACCGTGCTCGGCATTGTCCTCGAACAGGGAGTTGTTCCACGCCGGGCCGTGACCGTCCTTGTCCTTGCAGTAAGGAGCGGTGGCAGCGGGGTTGCCCCAAATGGAGGAGCAGCCGGTGGCGTTGGAGATGAACATGCGGTCGCCGGCAACCTGGGTCACCAGACGTGCATAGGCGGTCTCGGCGCAGCCGGCGCAGGAGCCGGAGAACTCCAGGTAGGGCTGCTTAAACTGGCTGCCCTTGACGTTGGCCGCGATGAGTTCCTTCTTCTCGGAGACGTTCTCGACCATGTAGTCCCAAACGGGCTGCTGGTCCATCTCCTGCTCGGTGGGAACCATCTCGAGGGCACCCTTGGGGCAGACCTTGACGCAGTTGGTGCAGCCCATGCAGTCGAGCGGGGACACGGCCATGGTGAACTTCATGCCCTTGGCCTTGGGGCCCATGGCGTCGAGCGTGCGGGTAGCCTCGGGCGCGGCGGCAGCCTCGTCCTCGGTCATCGCGAACGGACGGATGGTGGCATGCGGGCACACATAGGCGCACTGGTTGCACTGGATGCACTTGGTCTCGTCCCAGTGGGGAACGACCACAGCGACGCCGCGCTTCTCGTATGCGGAGGCGCCCAGCTCAAACTGGCCGTCGGCGCAATCGACGAAGGCGGAAACAGGCAGGCTGTCGCCGTCCATGCGATCGATGGGCTCGAGCAGGTTCTTGACCTGCTGGGCGATGGCGGACTTGGTCTCCTCGGAGAGCTCGACGGGGGCGGCATCCTCGGCGGTAGCCCAGTCGGCCGGAACCTCGAACTTACGGAAGGCGGTAGCGCCGGCATCGATGGCCTTGTGGTTGGCGTCGACGATAGCCTGGCCCTTCTTCATGTAGGACTTGGTAGCCGCGTCCTTCATGTACTGCAGGGCGTCCTCGGCGGGCAGGACCTTGGCCAGCGCGAAGAAGGCGGACTGGAGCACCGTGTTGGTGCGCTTGCCCATGCCGACCTTAGCGGCCAGGTCGATAGCGTCGATCAGGTAGACGTTGACGTTGTTGTTCGCGATGTAGCGCTTGGCCACGGCGGGCATGTGCTCGGCGAACTCCTCGTCGCTCCACTGGCAGTTGACCAGGAAGGTGCCGCCCGGCTTGACGTCGCGGACCATCTTGAAGCCCTTAACGATGTAGCTGGGGTTATGGCAGGCGACAAAGTCGGCCTTGGTCACGTAGTACGGCGAACGGATCGGAGAATCACCAAAGCGCAGGTGCGAGACGGTGACGCCGCCGGTCTTCTTGGAGTCGTACTGGAAGTAGGCCTGGACGTACTTGTCGGTGTGGTCGCCGATGATCTTGATCGAGTTCTTGTTGGCGCCGACGGTACCGTCGCCACCCAGACCCCAGAACTTGCACTCGATGGTGCCGGGGGCTGCGGTGTTGGACGCATCCTCGGCCTCGGGCAGGCTCAGGTTGGTCACGTCATCGACAATGCCGATGGTGAACTCGCGCTTGGGCTCGTCCTTCTTGAGCTCCTCGAAGACAGCGAACGCGGACGCGGGAGGCGTGTCCTTGCTGCCCAGACCATAACGGCCGCCGACAACCTTGATGCCCGTCTTGCCGGCCTCGTAGAGAGCGGAGACGACGTCCTGGTAGAGCGGCTCGCCGATGGAACCCGGCTCCTTGGTGCGGTCCATGACGGCGATCTTTTTGACGGTCTCGGGGAGAACGTCGACAAAGTGCTTGATGGAGAACGGACGGAACAGGCGAACTTTGACCAGGCCGACCTTCTCGCCGTGAGCGTTGAGGTAGTCGATGACTTCCTCGAGCACGTCGCAGAAGGAGCCCATGCACACGACGACGCGATCGGCATCGGGGGCGCCGTAGTAGTTGAACAGGCCGTAATCGGTGCCGAGCTTCTCGTTGATCTTCTTCATGTAGCCCTCGACGACGGCGGGAAGCTCGTCGTAGACCTTGTTGCAGGCCTCGCGGTTCTGGAAGAAGATGTCGCCGTTCTCGTGGCTGCCGCGGGTGTGCGGGTGCTCAGGGTTGAGCGCGTGATCGCGGAAAGCCTGGACGGCGTCCATGTCGCACATCTCGGCCAGATCCTTGTAGTCCCACATGGCGACCTTCTGGATCTCGTGGCTGGTGCGGAAGCCGTCGAAGAAGTTAAGGAACGGGGTCTTACCCTCGATGGCGGCAAGGTGAGCCACCGGCGAGAGGTCCATGACCTCCTGGACGTTGCCCTCGGCGAGCATGGCGAAGCCGGTCTGACGACAGGCCATGACGTCGGAGTGATCGCCAAAAATGTTCAGGGCGTGGGAAGCGACGCAACGCGCGGAGACGTGGAAGACGCCCGGGAGCTGCTCGCCCGCGATCTTGTACATGTTCGGGATCATCAGGAGCAGACCCTGAGAAGCCGTGTAGGTGGTGGTCAGAGCACCGGCGCCCAGCGAACCGTGAACGGTACCGGCTGCACCTGCCTCGGACTCCATCTCGACGACCTTGACCGGGGTGCCGAAGATATTCTTGCGACCCTGGGCCGCCCACTGGTCGACATGGTCGGCCATCGGGCTGGACGGCGTAATGGGATAGATTCCCGCTACCTCGGTGTACGCATACGAAACATATGCGGCCGCCTCGTTGCCGTCCATAGACTTAAACTTACGCGCCATATACCCCTCTCCTCTCATATAGGTATACAGGCCCCGGCGATCGCCGGGATGTTGGCGTGATGGGATTTACGCTGTTGCTTCCAATCATCTGGCAGGCAGGCTCAGCAGCAGGTACGTGGCGTGGAGAGAAGACATGCCGAGGCGAGGGGCAGCTGATGCGCCCCACAGACCCGACCGCCCGTCTTGCACATGACCGAGCGCCGCAAAGGCCGCATGCCGGATGCTCCCGGGCACGCCCCGGCGATGGGAAGCGCCCGCAACGAAAATCCGCATGCGGGCTTATTGTACCCCGCCGTCAAGTGTAATTTCGGCAAATATAGGTGGCCGGTAAAGGTTTACCTCGGGTGACTGTTGTGCGCCCGGCACCGACGGGCACAGTCCCTTGGAACCCCACAGCAGTTGCGGTGAAATAGGGAGTGTTTTTGCTGTTAACGGCCTTAATCAGTCCCTATTTCACCGCAAGTTATTTGGGGGGGGATGAGTTAGAGGGCGCCGAGGAGGATGGCGTAGGTGGTGGATTCGCCGAGTTTGAGCTCGTCGCCGGGGTTGAGCTGGGCGGAGCGGCCGGGCTCTACTTGAATACACACACTCGTGGCCCCGTTTACCACCACGGTGCCGTTCGTGGACGACAGGTCCTCGACAAACCATGTGCCAGAATCGTCGCACCAGATATGGGCATGGCGGGCCGAGACGTCGTCGCCGACGTCGGTGATATCGCCCTCCCCCGTTGCCAGCGCGCCGATCTCGACGCCTTCCTCACTCGGCTGAATCCAGCGCGGGGCGCTCACCACATAGCCGTTTTGCACGCGCAGCAGTCCCAGCGGATGCGCCGGCGTAACCTCGTGCTCGCCCGCGACCGAAGATGTGCTCAGCGAGCGCGGCGTCAACGTGTCGCCGCCACGGGTCGCATGAGCGCGGCGGCTCGCCCGACTTGGAACTAAGGCGGGCGTGAGAGCAAACGGCATAGGGAACGAATCTTGCGGATGTACTCCTCGACGTCAGGCAGGTAAGCCCCACGAAGTCACCGGGGAGGCCCAAGCGGCCCGGCACCACTTCCAGATTCTGACCAGGGCGAGTCGTTCGCCGGTGGCTGAAGGCTCGCTTCCACCCAAAAGGGGAGATTCGCGTTGTTCCCCAATCGCTCTCGCATCTTTCATTTTGCTCGAGGTGGGCTATAAAAACTTTCCTGGTGAAAGGCGGCGATTGGTTTCCTTTCTTTCTAGAGGAGCGCGCCTGTAATCTGTTTTCATCCTAAATCAAGTTAAGATCGGACCTTCCAGAGGCAAGTCGACTCAAACTGCGAGGCTCCATGTTGGAATAAAGAGCGCTGTCGAAGTGCCAACAACACAAAGCTTGCCAGTCTCAAATAGAACCTTTTGGGAGTCCGATTGGGCCGCACACCGAATCCCCGCTGGTGGTTTTTTATAGCTGCGCAACAATAAACAAGGTTAGTGCCAGTCCAGCATGAAATTGAGGAACGTATGCATTTTTTCTCAGTAAGTGATCGTCGTTACTGCTTCGATGAGGTCACTCGCAATTGCTTTCAGGTTGACCAAGCATCAGAAGATGCGCTTCGCATATTTGAAGCATCGGGAAGAACGGTCAACTCGAAGTTGCTAACAAAGTCACTTGCTGCGAAAGGCTACGACCAAACGACCATAGCAGAACTTGAAGACGACATTGATGAGTATCAACGATTGTCTGAGCGGACTTTCTTAACAAAAGACACGCCTCGAAAACTTAGATCCATCGAACTCCACGTTTCACATGCATGCAACCTTGGTTGTAGTTACTGTTTTGCCGGTAAAGGAGATTATGGAACGTCTCCTCTGCTGATGACAGACGAGATAGCCTTCAAGGCGGTCGACTACCTCGTCGCAAGTTCATCGGAAAACGAAACGCTTGCGATCGTCTTTTTTGGTGGGGAACCCATGATTAACGAGCCGCTGATATGGAAAACGGTCGACTATTCAAAAAGAATATACCCCAATAGAAACTTTACCTATTCTATTACGACCAACGGAACGCTTTTGAATGACACTGCTGTGAATTCTTTCAAGGAGCACGGGTTTTCTGTTCTGATTAGTCTCGATGGTACAGGATGCAAGCACGATGCATCGCGCCCGTACAAGACAGGAGGCGGCTCTTTCTCCGATATCGACAAAAACGTTCGTCGTTTTTCCGAGTCGTTCCCCTTCGGCGCAAGAGCGACCTTAACAAATAATAACTGTAACCTTGTTGAAGACTATCTTCAGTTTAAAGAGATGGGCTTCAGAAGGATTTACTTCTCGCCCGTGAGCTCATTCGATGAGAATATCAAACTCGACGAACACTCATTAAACAAAATCAGGGCGGGCCTAATAGATTTGGCGGATCAATATCTCAAACAGATTGATCAAGGGGAAAAGCCCTTGTTTAGAACATTGAAAACTGCAGTTGATTTGATTATGAGCAACAGGATCGCCTTTGTCGGATGCGGGGCTGGCAGGCGTTTTATTTCCGTGACTCCCGAAGGGGACGTATACCCCTGTCACAGGTTTGTCGGGATGATGCGATTCAAAATGGGCAACATCGTCACCGGAATTGACGAAACTAGGTATATTGAAAACTGGAGTCAGGGTGTCGAAAAAAGAATTGACTGTACGGACTGTTGGGCTCGGTCTTTCTGTGGTGGGGGCTGTAGCTGGGAGGCTGCAGACGAGCACGGCTACTTGCCCAAGAGTCTACACCCTGCATCATGTGAATATAGAAAAATGTGCTACGAGATGGCTTTTGACCTTATTTCCCGCCACTCATCTTCGCAGGAGAAAAATCAACGAGAAGCTACTGTATCGGAATAAGCGGTTCAGCGCATTGCTGTCACCATTGTGGAGGTGTTCGTTCTTCTGATTACCGTCTGCGAAGCTTATTGCTACGTTCGCCGAAACCATTCTAGAAATATGGTGAACTAGACATCTTGGTTTGTTATACACAATATTGAGGTTTTTCTGCACTCAAAGGGAGGTAGTCGTGAAGCATATTCATCCGATTAATCCAGGAAGTGGCGACGAGGCAGGCGTGAAGCCGATGTCTTTTGACTGCCTCTTGGGCATTACTGACATCTGTACTGTTTATGATAAAGCAGATGGCTGTGGTGCATACGATTACTGCGACTATGACATGGATGGCGGCAGCATCTGCGTTGTAGATCACTGTGGCATTGATCAAACGTAGTCTCTAATTGGATTAAGGTGAGGAGCTGTTATGAAGCATATCCATCCTGTTGGTTCAAATGAACATCCTCCCGTTGAGCCTTGTTGTCTTGGAGTTGATATATGCAATTTTTACGACATCGCCGAGTGCCCTGTTGCGGATTGGTGCTATGTCGATAAAGAATCAAGCTGTGTTTTGCCAGCAGATTGGTGCGATCCAGTTGACGAGTAGTTTTTGTGTCTAGGAACTATTTGGTCCAATTCAAAATAAGATGGGGACAAATACCAAAATCTCGTGTCTGGGAGGAGTTATGCCATTATTGCAAGGTCTCGTTGGATTAACCTTTGTACTTGCTTTATATCTGGCACCTTTTTTATTGTTATTCTTCATTATCCGATTCTTTCTTCGGAAAAAATAGGAGTATCACGCAAACATTAGCGTAGCTTTCTTCCAATATGAGCCGAGCATTGGCAAGTGGAATAAGAAGCCCGACCGTTCGTCACATGAAAGTGATCGGACGGGCCTCTCAATTTAACCCGGGCCGCCACCCATAGCGGCTTTCCGGGCGTATTTTCGGTGCAAAGCAATCGTCAGTTTAATCCTATGCGTCGATACCGCATTTCATTTGTTCGGCTCGTATTCTACGGCCTTGTAACCCTCGCACTCTCCGGCAAACGGATTGAACACGAAGGCAGAGATGATGTGTGCGTGGACATCGAGGCTGCTGTAGGCAACATACTGGGGCATGGACCCCCGCTGCGCGTGGCATGCGGCCCGGCATATTCATTGCCGTCCAACCCCGTGTAGTTGCAGCAAAGGGTGGAACCTCAATGCTCAGCTCATGTTGTCCGTGGGACACGAGAATTGTAAATACACTTTGGTGTGATTCTCACGATGATACTGAGCCACCTGGAATAAGATACGTCGCGACAACACTTCGCTTCACCTCTGTCTCGACAAGACAACGTAGACTAAAGTTTCCTTTAGTAAGAGAATGAGAACTATATCTGAAAGCGTTGCGATGGCGTGAAGGCACCGAGTCCGAACCGACTGAATGCTACGTGCATCTGCATCGCTTTTTTGTTATCTCTGTCAGTTGGGTAGCACTACACTTGTCAGCATTTACCCTGGTACATGCTGCCTAAATCCACTACCCCTTCTACCGCGCCGACCATCTCGTCATCGTGAGAGACAATGATGATCAGCTGGCTTTGCTTGTTGCGCTTAACATAGGCCGCAAGCTCGGCGCGGCTTACAGCGTCTAACCCAGTCGTGGGCTCGTCGAGCACCAAAACTGACGACTTGCGTGAAAGCGCCGACCATAAGTACACGCGGCGCAACTCACCGCCCGAAAGCGCGGAGCAACGTTTCCCGAGCAACTCCTTCACGCTGTTTTCCAGCGAAGGTAGGTCATCTACACCCCGGTGATAGGGAGAAAAGGGCGTGTCGAAATACTCTAACAGCTCTTTCACCGTTTCGTCCGGCGCGAAGCACGACTGTGGGCAGCACGATATCTCTCTCGCACGTATGTAATCCAAGTCGCATTCTTCGATTGGCACACCGTTGTATTTTACTTTGCCTTTCGATGAATATAGCCCGAGCATCAAGTAAAGAAGCGATGTCTTGCCCCTTCCGTTCTCCCCAACTATGCAATATGTACCAGGACCGGAAAACTTGAAAGAAAACCCGCCGAGGACCCCTCGGACAGATCCGTCTGGAAGGGCAACCGAGAATTCCAAATCAGATACCGAAATGTCATTTATTCCATCAAGTTTCGCCAAATCGGTCCGATTCCACCCCGATCTCGCCTTTTCCCTCGTCGCGATAGCCGTCCTATCCCATGATGCTTTGGCGTCCTGATAGGATTTGAACAATGACATCATACTTTTCAAAGTCTTAAAGAGAACCGCGAAGTATGCACCGATGATAGTGTACTCGCCTATTGACATAGTTCCGTTAATGATTCGTACTCCGGAAACAACAAGTATCACCGCTTGAAACAACGCTGCGAAAAGACCATCGAGCGATGTCAGAGAATATGATAGCTTTCCGGAGCGCAAAACTTTGGGAAAATAGCTCTTAAACCCAGCGTCGAGCGCTTGTTCGCTCTTGCCGTACGAAGATGCCAGTTGAATGTTGAGAATCTGATTAAGCTGCGATGCAATTGCGGCGTAAAAGGCGCTGTCCGCCTCTTTCTTCTCATACGTGACCCTATACAAAAGTTTCCTCAACCCAGTAATTACACAGAAATACACGATGAGGAGAATGATGGAAAACACCGCGAGAGTTGAATCAATTGACCATATGATAAGCAATACGATGGGAATAGCTACAATGGACAGCGGCGCACTGATGAAATTCGCCAAAACGAAGGATGAGACCACGCTGGAGTCGGAAATAATCCGTTGCGTTGTATAGGCTGGACCGATGGTCCGACTCACCAAGTAATCGTCTCTTTCAAAACGCAAGACGGCCTCCCTGAGAAGATCAAAGGAAAGTCTCGTGCTTATGCGAATGGAAAGTGTTCCTGCAAAATAAGTAAAGAGGGTGGAGAAAACTCCTATTGACGCAACCAGGAGTGCGAAGAGTGCGGCGTCTCTTTCGCTGCGGTTACCGAGAAGAAAATCTAAAAATTTTCCGTTCACGTATGGCATGGCATAGGAGAGAGCGGTTCCAATCACCGTGATAGCAATGAAGACGAAAGCCCCTTTTGCTCTGATGAACCTCGAGAGAACGCATCGAATCAAGGAAGGCCCCAATCTACCCGCCACAAAACATCAATCACTGATACCTTACACCTCAACACAACAGGAGCGAAGATTTGCCAATGAGACTGCTTTAAGATTGCCTTGGGCCAATACGGTCTCAAGCTCTTCCTACAAGAGAGTCGGAATCGGACATCTCCTCCGACGAATCTGGCAATCGGGCGATTGAAATATCTTTTTCAACCGCCCGATTGCCACAATAGATTGGAGCGTCCGCCCGCAAACGACCTCGTTTTACACCCACCAAATCCTTTGCCTTTTGTCGCCTAGACTAGAAAAATCGCTCATAATAACGCAACCAGCCTGCTCGCTTGAAGAAACCTAAGCCCGTAATGTAGATGTGCAAACTTCCGGACGCCTTGCGCGGCATAGCGCGTATAAACTTCGTCAACCGCCTCAGAAATACCTGAGTATCGCGCCAGGGCAAAAGCATACGACGTCGCCGCCATACCCCGCACCCATTCGGAACGCGGACTAATTGAATAGCTGCACAGTATCATCATACATGCATCTAGACCTGATTCCCCAAGTAGCCGACGTATTGATGCGAGCATCGTGGGTCGCCCCTGCGCCATCGTCGTCACCCCTATTAGCAGTATTTAGTGTTTTCCTCTAAATGCGTATCGCCACCCTTAAGAATATGAAGTGTTATATCCAGACCCGATTGTCCCCCATCCCCAACGAAGGGATAAGGAATCTCATCCGGAATCGGCAGTAACGGAGGATTCACAACGACAAGCGAAAAACATGAGTCATCTCACAGAGGGGAGTAAAGGCTCCCCTCAAGCACCCTAGTTTCGTCATCCAAAGAGTTGATGGCAGTGTTCTTCTTACAAAGGTCGACAACAAAAGGGTTGATTTCTACAGATGTTACATCCATGCCACAGTTGGTAAGTATCAGGCCCTGTATTCTGGGGCCAGAACACAAATCGAGAGCCTTCCGTGCGCTCTGCGGTGTAAGGCGCCAATCTCAGCAAATCTGTCCCACAATACTGCGCTGAAGAACAAGACGGAACCCCTGAGCCAAACTCCCCTATACCTTTTTAAGGCTAAGACAGGCAAGTTCACGCACCCGGCATATTCCAGAATAACATCCTATTGTTTTAGATGCTCTACAAGCATGAACAGCCGCGAATCGGAAAGATCTTCTAGTTTCGCCCCGACTGACCGCCAAGGGCCAAAATGGCCTCTCCATCCCCAGGCGACCGGCTCTGGCGCGCAGAGAAGTGTCCCCAAGTGCCGGCAGAAAAGGAACGTCCCTAACTGCCGGCTAGAGGGCACCGAAGAGAATGGCGTAGGTAGTGGATTCGCCGAGCTTGAGCTCGTCGCCGGGATTGAGTTGGGCGGAACGGCCGGGCTCGACCTGAATGCAGACGCGCGTGGCCCCGTTTACCACCACGGTTCCGTTGGTGGACGACAAGTCCTCGACGTGCCAGATATTTTGAGCATCGCACCAGATATGGGCATGGCGGGCCGAGACATCGTCGCCGACGTCGGTAATATCGCCCTCACCAGTGGCCAGCGCGCCAATCTCAACACCCTGCTCACTCGGCTGAATCCAGCGCGGGGCGCTCACGACAAAACTGTTTTGTACGCGCAGCAAGCCCAAGGGGTGCGCCGGGGCGGGTTCGCGTTCGCCCGCGGTCATCGACATGCCAAGCGAACGCGGCGTGGAGGTGCCTCCGCCACAGGTCGCGTGCGCGTAGTCGATGGCATAGTTCACCGAGGACCGCACATCCGCCGAACAACCGACAGCGACAAACAGCACCAGCACGGCCTCGGCGCGCTCGGCGGGCATGAGTTCCGCCGCCTGGGACAGGCGATCGAGCGCGTTGCGATAGAGATTCGTGTCCTGGTGGCACTCTTCGAGCGCGCGTACCATCGGTTCACCTGCAGGACCGCACACCATATTGATCACAGCCGTGGAGTCCATGGGATTTCGCTGGCGCAGGGCCAGTTGCGACATAATGCGCGCAGCCGAGGTACCGTATTCGGCAAAGTAGCGCTGCTGAAGCGTGCCGACCGGCGCGCGAACGATAAAGCGGGAAACCCAAGAGCGATCGGCGGCTCGGCTCTGCGGGCTGCGGCCGTCGGCGAGCGGACGGGACGAAAGCACCAAGCCGCACAGCTCGATATGGCTCAGATGCGCCGCGCGCTTAAAGATGTCAAACATGGCCCCGCATGGGGTGAGCTCAACTTGAGATGCCATGACCTAGGCCTCCTTAGTCGTAGAAATAGAATCGGACGATACTTCGACAGGTCCGCCAAAAGTACGGGCAGCTGCGGCTCCACCGGCAAGCGGAGTCGCCATCTGGGCTTTTGTGCGTCGCGGTGCCGAAACGGGAAGTTCAAAGGCAAAGCCCATCGCAAGCAAAAACCACGTAAGCGTATAGGTTGCAACCAGAGCGGCAACAAGGCCGCCCATCACGGCGCGTTGGGAAAATACGCTACATGCAGCCACAACCAGCACCGGAACCTCGCAGGCAGAAAGCGCAAGCACGCCCTGCAGGAACCCCGAGCGCCGATCGCGCGCAAGTGCCCCCGCGGCAACGCCGGCTATGCCTGGCAGCGCCAACGCCAGTGCGGCAATAATACCCGGTAGCGACCCAGACCACACGAGCGATCCCAAAGTCGCCGTCACGCGAGCGCCCGACGCCAGCAGCGCGGCCGAAACCACGACCACAGCCCAAACCACGCCACAGACGACCGCCGCACCGATCATCGCCGCGCGACGAACCGCGCGGCCAGACGCGTCCATGGGGCACGGCGTGAGCGGCTCGCCGCGGAGCGAACGACCGACATTTTGCGCATAGTGGTCACAAAACGCCGAGAGCGCCGCCTCGACCGCCGCCGGCTCGGGACGATCTTTTTGATGGCTGGACAGACAGGCCATCACCACGTCGAACAGCTGGGCATCGACAAACGCCAGCGCATCGCGTAGCTCTTCGGAATCCGGCTCAAGCCCTAGCTGCTGGGCCTGCTCGGCCGCGGCGAGCGCCACATCGGGCTCACGACGAAGCAGCTGAGTCAAATCGCAACCGGGCGCATGGGCACCAATGGGATAGTCGGGCCGTGTGTCCATCTTGAGACGGTAGGGGCTCGCGATGTCGCGCGTCTTTTTGCGCGAACCCGAGGTGCCCGAAGTGCTCGGCGTGGCTTCGTATGGCGCGACGCCGGCAATGAGCTCGTAAACCGTGCTTGCCGCGGCGTAGACGTCAATCGCCGGCGACATACGCAAAGCGCGCAGGTCGGGAATATCGTCGGTGAGCATCTCGGGCGGGGCATAGGCAACCGTCGCGCGACGCAGCGTGGCATAACGCTCCGTAAACGACGCCTTGCCGCCGGTACCGGCCACGGCCGACGCAGGCTCAAGCGCCAGCGACGAGCCAAAGTCGATCAGGCACAGGTCAAAGGTGCCCTCGGCAAGCTGCCGGTCAAGCGGTAGACGCGCCGTGCGCACCATAATATTAGCGGGCGAGATATCGCGATGGACAAAGCCCTCGCCCACCAGGCTCATACGGCAGAGCAAATCGAACAGGTCGCGACCCAGACGCGCCGCCACGAGCGGCGACAGACGTCCGGCATCGTCCACGGCGAGTCGCGAACGCAAGCGGGCAAGCGTCTCGCCCTCGACCCATTCCATGACAATTGCAGGCACACCGTCGACCTCGCCCCAGCCATAGAGGCGGGGAAAGCCCTTAAGGCCCGAAAGGGCGCGATGGCATTCGTATTCCTCGCGAAACGCCGCCTTGAACTTGGCGACCAGCGCCTCGTGAGCGGCATCGTCATCAAACTCATCGCGCGTCGGCAAGATGAGCTGCTTGAGTGCCACGGCCTCGCCTTGGGCGTTGACGGCACGCGTCACGCGGCCGATACCGCCACGGCGCATGGTGGCATCGTCGGCAAACAGCATCGTAAAACGACGCAGATAGGCAGGCAGTTCGTCCTGACCGAGCGCAATGGCCGGCTCAAACCCGTCGACACGCGCCAGGCGCAGGCCGACCATGGGATCGCGACCGAGCGATTGTGGTGTGGTGGATGCAAGATCGGTCATCATAGGGCAAGCGCCGCCACGTTATTGTTGAAGTTACCGAGCGCGACGTCATCATCGCCGTAATGGCCGACCCATTGACATAAGTTGGTGTAACAGCCCCACAGATTGGCATACTGCTGATACCACTTTGACCGGGGCGAGAATGTCTGACGACCGAACTCGGCTCGAATGACAAACATCTCCCCGACCAGGCTGTCGCACGGCCTGGGATCTCCCGTAGAGTTATAGGTCGAGACCACGTCATTGGCACGAGAAACATAGCCGTCGAGCATGTTGTACTTGGTCAGAAGCCAACTGTGAATGCTCTCTTCCTCAGCAGCGGAAAGGCCACCGGAGTTTGTATCGTTGTCAGTGTTGCCGCCCGTCGAGCCGCCGTTTCCAGACCCTCCGGTAGAGGAACCCGGCCCAGAGCCGCCGCCCGAACTCGATGAATCCGAGCCGGAGCCAGAAGTATCCGAGCTACCGGGCTTTCCGGACTGCTGGGCGTCCTGCTCCTTCTGCTGCTCGACCTTATTCACCGTTGCCGCCACGCTATTGTTGGACAACCGATCGATGATCTTGGTGTTGGTGAGCACGATGGTTTTGCCATTGGCAAGCGTGACTTCGTTGTCCGGGGCCTCGGCGCCGTCCGCATCGTCAGTGCCAAACACAATATGCGCGACTACACTTGCCCAAGCATATCCAGTCGTGGTACCCAGATCACTTTTGACCTCATGCCCCACGCGCGGTTCGCGTGCGGTATGCGCCTGCATCATGGACGGCACGGTCATGCCATAGGCAGAAACGCCAGCTATGACCAGCACCAGCGAGCAGGACAGCAGTGCGTACGCCCGCGGCGCCAAGCCCAGTCGGCGTCGCATGCGCACCGCGGCGCCGCGCTTTGTCTGAGTGCCACCGGGCCGCATGCGTTCTCCTCCAAGAAAAACACGCCGCTCAGAAGCGGCGCATTCATTCAAATCCATATTTGAGTGTATCAGCGAACCCAAAAGGTTGCGCAACGAATGGGCAAATTAAGGATGCGAGCGGAAGCATCCATGCGATAAGCGGATACGAAGCATCTTTGTTGCACAACAAACTCACAGTCGCACGGGGAAATTATGACTACCTCGTGCATCGCGAGGAAAACATACGGCAGGAGCAGGCTCGCCACCTAAATCGTGCGACGGGCCTCGATGGCGCGCCCAAGCGTAAGCTCGTCGGCATACTCCAGGTCGCCGCCCACGGGAAGGCCGCTTGCCAGACGCGATACCTCGACGCCCAGCGGCTTGATAGTGCGGGCCAGGTAGCTCGCCGTGGTCTCGCCCTCGATGTTGGGGTTGGTGGCGATGATGACCTCATGGATATCCTCGTGGCCCAGACGCACCAGCAGCTCGCGGATGTGCAACTGCTCGGGACCAATCTTGTCCATGGGGCTGATCACGCCGCCCAGCACATGGTACAGGCCATGATAGCTGCCCGTGCGCTCAATCGCCTGGACGTCGCGCGGCTCGCCCACCACGCAAATGCGAGTGGTATCGCGCATCGGGTCCTGGCAGATGGAGCACTCGTCGGCCGTGGCGTAGTTAAAGCAACGGCTGCAAAAGTGGACCTCCTGCTTGACCTCCAGGATGGCCTCGGCCAGGCGGCGGGCCTCCTCGGCATCGGCCTCGAGCAGGTAATAGGCGATGCGCTGGGCCGACTTGGGACCAATGCCCGGCAGACGGCCCAGCTCATCGAGCAGTTTTTGCAGACTGTGATTTGCACTCATATATATGCGTGTCTTAGAACGGCATGCCCGGGATGTTGAGGCCGCCGGTGATGGCGCCCATCTGCTTGTTAGCGAGCTCGTTGACGCCGCGGACGGCCTCGTTGACGGCAGCCATGATCATGTCCTGCAGCATATCGACGTCCTCGGGATCGAGGGCATCGGGATCGATGGTGAGGTTGACGAGCTCCATCTCGCCGTTAACGGTCACCTTGACCATGCCGCCGCCGGCAGAGGCGTCGACGGTCTGGGACTTGAGGTTCTCCTGCGCGGCGGCAAGCTGCTCCTGCATCTTGCGAGCCTGCTTCATCATCTGCTGCATGTTCATACCGGCCATGATGGCTCCTTTACGTGCGGCCGCACGCCGAGCTGCAAGGGCAGCCGGAGCGCGGTGGGACTTTCAAACTCAAAAATCGTACCACGGCGCGGGGCAAGCAAGCGGGGCGGACACACTACCTCAGTCGATATACATGTCCTGGAGTGCAAGCCGCACCCAAAGATTATGCGAAGTTGAATAATTCGCATCTGCATAATATTGAAAGCTAAATCTTGTAGAGCCGGAATCCGACATTTTCTGCATCCAGCTAGATAACAAAATGCCGAACCGCTGCTCGAGGCGGCGCTCATGATGGCAAGGTATAATTTGATTGTCACAGACAGCAATTTGGAGGTGCCCCCATGAATGCCCCCGACGCGCTCCAAAACATCCGCTCAAAACACCCCGTTGCATATGTGGTTCTCTATCTCTTTGTCGGCTGGGCATTACTGGTTGTCATCACCCATGCTATAGCCTTTGGAGCAGAACTGCTGATAGCCAGCTCGGACCAGCCCATCGTCAAATGGGAAGCGACCGATGAGTGCACCGACGGAACTCGAACCATTTACTACAACAGCCCGTCCCTCTACCAAGAGTTCAAGGTCAAGATAAAGGACTCCAAGATTGTCGATGCCGAACTAGGCGCTTTCTTGACAATCGGAGCAACCGTCAACGCCGAGCAAGTCGAGCACACGGACAGCCATGCGACGTATCGTATCGACCTCAGCATCCTAGGCCGACCGTCACGTACCTGTCTGCTCGAATGCGAGATACGCGGCACCGCGTTGCACATGTCCGAAATACAGATGCGCCCGGACAAAGAGATCTCTTCTTGAGCAGTATACCCGCCCGCGCAGCTACTCCACCGGTTTGAAGATGGTGGACTGACCGAAGACGCTGCGGATGAGGTCTTTGGCCTCGTCCTCGGTCTGCGGGATGCTCGGGGCTGCACCCTGATGGCCGAAGGGGCTGCCCGCACCGGGGTTGGACTCCCAGGGAGCCGCAGGAGCGTCCTCCTCTTTGGGGGCAGCTACAGCGGACTTGGGCGCGGACGCCGCACCCGGCACGTCGAACGGAGGCAGATCGTCCCCGCTCGCATCGCCAGCGAAGCCGCCGACCATAGCGTCGTCGTAGGGCACCTGCTCGGATTCCCACGGCGCGGACTGCGCGACAGGCTGAGCCTTGGGGGCAGCCGAGCGCTCGGGCGCACGGGGTGCGGGCTCGGTCGGGAGCTTACCCGTGGCAGGAGCACCGGCGGGGTTGTTGGAGCGTAGCCAGGGGACCTTAGCTAGGTCGGATGACTTGGGCGCAGGCGCGGCAGCGGGCTTGGGCGCGGGTGTCGGAGCAGCCGGTTTGGGCGCTGCGGGCTTAGGCGCCGACGGAGTCGATGCCGCTACCGGCGCCGCTTGCTGCTGCGGCGCGCTGGCGCTCGAGGATACAGGGGCCGCCGAGGACACGGGTTGCGGGTCCGCAGATGCCGCAGCCCGTGCAGATGGAGAATGCTCCTCATGTTGAGGAGCCGGCGTGCCACCCCCATCCAGGACATAGTCGACGGTACGACGACCGAAGACCGCGCAGACCGTCGGCAGGACCACCGACTGCGTATCGGCGCGACCGAGCATCTTAATGGCAAAAGTCGAACCCGCGGGGAACGAGACCGTGAGCTTGGAGCCGTCGTCGGCCGTGGCGCGGGCGTTGAGCAAGAGCCCTGCGTAGGAAGCCTGACGCGCCTTGACACGCTCGACAACCTCGGCCCATTTGCGCTGCAGCTCTCCGGCATCCTCGACCGCGGGCGTCTCGGCGGCACCGGCGGCGGCAACCTGGGCGGCGTTGTTGGGCTGGGGCTTAGGTGCCGGAGCGGTGGCAGGCGCGGGGGCCGCAACGGGCTGAGGCGCAGGCGCTGCAGGCTTGGAGGCTGACACGGACGCAGAACGGGGCGCAGGCTGGGCAGCCGGAACAGCAGCGCCGCGGTCCCAAGGCATGCCGCCCTGATGCGCGGACGTAGCAGCGGGGGCGGCGGTCGCCGCAGGAGTAGCAGCACGGGCGCCCGAAATGAGCGTCGGCTGCTGGGCAGCAGCGGGTACGGATGCTGCAGGCGCGGCGGCCTGAGCAGCAGCCACGCTCGCCGGCACGGCGCCGTTGGCAACCATGGCCTCCAGGCGTGCCACGCGCTCGGCCAATGCCTCAATCGTTAAATCGGCCTCGGGACGTGCCAGGCGCGTGCAGGCGATCTCGAGCACCAGGCGCACGTCGCTCGCGCCCCTCATCTCCAGTGCGGCATCGTCGAGCACTGTCAGCACACGGGCCAGGCGGTCGGCAGGATGCTCGCCAAAGGCAGCGGCCTCGGCAGCAAGCGCCTCGGCCTGCTCCGAGCCGCCCTCAAACAGCTCGGCACGGGCACCGGCAACGCAGGCAACATACACGTCACGCACATGCGCCACCAGGTCGCGCGTCAGCTCAAGCAGGTCATTGCCCTCCTCGACCTGCGCACGAATCAGTCCATAGAGCTCGGCAACATCGCGATCGGCAATGGCGCGGGCAAACTCGCCCAGGATCTGGTCCGAAACCTCGCCCAAAAGCGAGCGGGCATCGTCCGCATGCACGGCGCCGTTGCCAAAAACGCTCAGCTGCTCCAGCGTGGACAACGCGTCGCGCATGCCGCCCTTGGCATGGCGCGCCACGATGGCCAGCGCCTCGTCGTCGTAATCGAAGCCCTCCTGCTCGCACACGTAAGACAGGCGATGCTCGATATCCTCGTTGCCGATGCGGTGGAAATCGAAGCGCTGGCAGCGCGAGAGGATGGTCTCCAGAATCTTTTGCGGGTCGGTGGTGCACAGCACAAAGATCACGTGTGCCGGCGGCTCCTCGAGCGTCTTGAGCAGCGCGTTAAACGCCGCCGTTGTGAGCATGTGGACCTCGTCGATGATATAAATCTTGTACTTGCCGCGCACCGGGGCAAAGTTGACGGAGTTGATGATCTCCTCGCGCACGTTGTCCACGCCGGTACGGCTTGCAGCATCGAGCTCGTAGACATCCGGGTGGTTGCCCTCGGCGATGAGCTCGCACTCCTCGCAAGTGCCGTCGGGCATGCAGCCGCTTGCACCCTCGGCGCGCGCCGCCTCGGCATTGCGGCACAGCAGTGCCTTGGCCAGAATGCGCGCCATGGTGGTCTTGCCCGTGCCGCGCGGTCCGCAGAACAGGTAGGCGTGGGACAGGCGCCCCTCGGTGATGGCGTGCTCGAGCGTCGAGACGATATGCTGCTGGCCCACCACAGAGTCGAAGGTGAGCGGGCGATACTTTCGGTACAACGATTCCATGGGTGCTCCCCCGGGTATACTGAGTCTTGTTGCCGCGACGGCCAAGCGGTCGCACGGCATACTGCATTCATAATAACCCGTACGGCGAGCCCGCCGCGATAGGAGTCCAAAGAGCATGGCAGACGCAGAGAGCAACCTCGTTCCCTCCGAAGCAGCCGACCAGGTCGAGGTCGCGCTCGAGAAGCAGGCCGCGGCCGATGACGGCATTCTGTACCTCAACGAGTATCAGTACGAAAACGATCTCGTCACCGACTTTGCGCGCCTGGTCGCCTCGCCCAGGCGCCGTGGCTCGCTGTATGTCGCCGCCGCGATTGCCGCGCTCATCGGCATCGGCATGCTGGTGGCCGGCGGCAACTGGATCAAGTTTGGCGTCGTGCTGATCGTATTCGGCGCTTTTTTGGCCTGGTGGAGCAAAAACCTGCACCACACCCTCGCCCGCGACTTTATCGACGCCGTCGAGGCCGACGAGTCCATGGGTGGCCGCTATCGCCGCGTCGCCGCCAACGAGGACGGCCTGATGGTTTGGGGCAAGAGCGGCAAGTCGCAGTTCTTCCCGTTTGACAAGCTCGACCACGTGCTCGACGGCGAGCGCATCTTTGTGGCCATGTTCGCCGACCAGGGCGTGACGATCCCCAAGGACACCTTCGTCCGTGGCGATGCCGAACAGTTCGGCCCCTTCCTTAAGGCGCGCATCAACAAAAAACTCCGCATCGAGACCAAGAAGAAGAAAATGAAGGCCGAGAAGGCCGCCGCCGAGGCCAAGCAGGGCGACAAGCCCCAGGAGACCAAGGGCAAGCAGCGCAAGCAGAAGAAGAACAAGAAGAAGCGCTAGGCCGGACGCAAGGTCCAGACCCCAGACGGAGCTTAAATTGAATGTCGCCCACCTGCGCGTGCTACACTAGCAGCATCTATGCCACCGCGAACGGCTCGGCTCCGCGCCCGCCGCTCGCAAACGAACTTTAAACGCACGAGGGTTGGCCATGCCGCTTTTCTCGCAACATACCGCCCGGTTCTCGCCGGACGTTCCTTTGGAGGGCACCAGCTCTCGCGAGCTGCTCAAGCGGTACCAGCCGCTCGAGACACTTGCGACCGGCGGTTTTGGCTCCATCGAGATCTGCCGCGACACGCACCTGCGCCGTCGCGTCGCCATTAAGCGCATTCCCCTTATCAACGGTGCCGGCATGCCCGCCAGCGACATCATGGATGTCCTGCGCGAGGCGCACACCGCCGCCATGCTTCAACATCCCAATATCGTGCAGGTCATCGACTTTACGCACGACACAGCCTATGCCTACCTGGTTATGGAATATGTCGATGGCATGTCGCTGGCCGAGTTTTTGCATCGCGTGGACGGCCACTCACTTACCTTTGACGAGGCCGCGGCCATTGCCGATGCCCTGGGCCAGGCGCTCACCTTCGCCCATAGTAATGGCGTACTCCACCTGGACATTAAGCCCGCCAACGTGCTCATCGACCACTCGGGCAATGTAAAGCTCACCGACTTTGGCATGGCGCGACTGTCGTCCGCCGGTGGCTTTGGCGGCTCGCGCGGCGGCACCATCGGCTACATGCCGCCCGAGCAGCTCGATATCGAGACCGGCACGGTCGATGAGCGCGCCGATGTCTTTGCCCTCGCCTGTGTGATCTACGAGGGCCTGTGTGGCAGCGCTCCCTTTATGGCGGCCACGCCCGCCGACTCGCTCGACCGCATCATCGGCGGCGCCACCTATCCCAGCGAGCTGATACCACACTTCCCCCCGGGAGCCGAGGCCGCGCTCATGAGCGCGCTCTCTCCCATGCCGCAGGACCGCCCCAACAGCATCGAGTCATTTTGCGACCAGCTCCTTGCCGGTCTGGGCAGCGTGCGCGAGGGCCGTCGCAGCCTGGAGCAAATGGTTGGCGAGCTTTCGGATGACGAGCAGGAGCTCGACGGTATCGAGCCGTCGCGCTACGAGGACGACGCCATCGAGGTCGACCCCGCACTCGGCTGGGCGGGCACGCGCTGGAGCCATGCGCGCGACTACACCATGCGCATTATCTCGGCGCTAACGTGCGGCACCTTTAGCTTTTTGCTGATGCAAACGGCCGGGGTCGCGGCGCTTCCCGGCCTGGTCATTGCGGCTATCGCAATCGGAGCGGCGGCTGGCCTGGCCCCCCAGATTGGCTCGGCCATCTCGGCTGTGGGCTTTTTGGTGCTCATGGCCAACGCCACCATGCAGGCGCAGGGCATCCTGTCGATGTTGCCCGTCGCGGTGATCTTTGCCGCTGCCATGTCCGGTTGGTGGATCGCCTGGGGTCGCACCGAGGCTGCCGCGAGCGCCGCACTCACCTGTGCACTCGCGCTTGGCTGTCTGACCGGCAATACCTTCCTGGCAGCTGGGGTCGCCGCCGGCGTCGCGTCATTTTGGCTCGGCCCGGCAAGCGCCGCCGCGGCAACGGGCATGGGCGCGCTTTTTGCCCGCCTGGCGACAGTCGCGCTTTCAGCCGGAGGCGTGCTGGGGCTCGGTAACGTTGCCGCAGCGCTGGGAGACCCGCTCCTTTGGGCTGCCTTTGGGCTGGCCGCGGCAACTGCCGCAGCGTCATCCGCGCTGCTCAATGCCCATGCCAAGCGTGCCAATCAGGGCTCAAACCTTGCCGCAATCGCCGCCATCGCTGTCACCGGCATCGGCTGCGCAGCGGCGTCCTGTCTTGCACACCATATGGAAATTGCCAGCCTTGCAGCCGCGGTCATCGCCAAGGCGGCGGTTGCGGGAATCCTATCCTCTATAATCGTTGGGATATGCCTATATTTGCTCGGATACCAAAGAACCTATACGGAGAGTGATCTTTCGTGAACTTCCTGAACATCTTCGAGGACCACGTGGCCGGCATCTTCGGTGCCACCCGTGCCCCGTTCTCCTTTAAGAAGCTTGCCAAGCAGGCCGCTCGCGACATGGAGGATCAGACTCTGGTGATCAACGGCGTCAACACGGCGCCGGCACTCTATACCATCCTGATCGCCGCCGACGACGATCCCATGCTCGCCCCGTTCTACCCCGAGCTTTCGCGCGAGGTCCGCGAGTTCGTGAAGGCGCAGGCCGAAAAGCGCCGCTATGTCTTTGTCGGCGAGCCCCTCGTGCGCTTTATGATCGATCCGCAGCTGCGCGCCGGCAAGTTCTCGGTCTTTGCCGAGAACGTCGATGCCCCCACGCTCGGCCGCCTGTACGAAGAAGAGCGCGCCTATCAAAACGGCCTGGGCCAGAACAACTCCG